>OLNN01000006.1_pt1 | contig 234086 bp, 233 predicted proteins | sample 1672141 | NCBI WGS metagenome assembly OLNN01 (sample SAMEA3136652, study PRJEB25190) | human gut metagenome | biome: human gut; feature: human-associated habitat; material: faeces | place: Austria | collected 2013
TTTTTCGCCTTCATCAGGCTCAACAAAGAATAAATTTTCCTCTACTTGAGTAATCGTTCCACAAAATAAACATTCAGTGTTATCAACGGTATCTTCAATAATATCATTGTATTTTTTCACTGGTGGTGCGTACTTTTTACCCCAAGTACTAAATAAAACCTCATCACCGTTTTTCATTCTGGTACAATCAATTAAATACATAGAGACAATGCAAACTAACAGTACAATTACAAGAGCAATAATTATTTTAAAAATATTTTTTTTCATATATTTCACCTTTTAAACCTTTCTAATATTTAGACGAATCCAGAGCGTGTTTTGTTGGTATTATATATCATAAATCAAAAAGTTTAAAGATTGAAGTAATCGCTTTTTTATGATAAAATAGAAAAAGTGGAGGATAGACTATGTTAAATACAAAACAAAAAATAGAACACTTAAGAAAATTGGGCTTTAATGGAGATTTTGAACAAATAGAGAGAATGTATAATGGTGAAAAATTTGATGTACGAGATGAAGAATATCGTAGGCTATTACAATTATCAAAAGAATACTGCATGAGATTTACGCAATTATCAGAACTGATAAGTAGAGCAAAATCAGCAGAAGAGATAGAAAAATATAATAAAGAAAAAAGTGAAATTTTAGACAATTTGTTCCCTGGGCATGGTGCAATTTATGGCTGTGGAGATGGATTGTTTGCCATTATTGGAACAGTAGATTTGGAAGGTTTCAATTACATAAATGCAAGAGTGCATTTTAATGCATCAGCACTTACACATTTGGATGAATATGTTTTTGTTGCTTCTAACGTTGAATTTGGAGATAACAATATTTGCACACAAGATGGACAAACACAATTAAGCAGAATAAATGTAGGAAGAGATACTTGGATTGGTGCTAATGTTAATTTTGACAATTATACAGAGGTTGGAGAAAAAAGCGTTATTGGAATGGGAAGTCATATTACATCAAATTCACAATTAAAACCATCAATGATTTCTTTTGGAAATCCTTGTAAAGAATATAAGTTTATAACTGAAGATTATGAAACAAAAGTAAAAAAACCGGGAGCCGAAGGAATAAGAAGCAATGCAGAAGTAGAACATATACTAGAGCATATGAAAAAACTTGGGGTAAAAGGTGATTTTACACAATATATTAGAGCTTTGACATATGAAAAGTATAATACATTAGAGCCAACTATATCTAAAATTTATGAATTATCACATAAATTATGTTCTGAGTACAATAGTCAAGGCGTATCTATAAGACGTAGAAAAGAAATATTGGATGCTTTATTTCCGTTACAAGGTAGCAATCTGGTTATGGGCGATGATATTTTCGTTGACTGTATTGGAACAGTAAAAATAGGAAATGATGTTAGTGTGGGAGATCATACTACACTAGCTGGAAATATTACTATTGGTGATAGAGCAAAGTTGGGGAGAAGAGTGGTACTTCAAACAACTGGTCACGAAGTAAATTATAAAGGCAGAAAAATAACTGCTGATTCAAAAGGAAATGTATGCGAAATTTCTACACCAGGCTTCATAATAGTAAGACCAGAAATAATTTTAGCAGATGGTACGAAAGTAATACCAGACCAAACAGTAAAAAGAAATACGAAAAAAGATGAGATTGTAACAAACTCGAGAGATGATTAAGAAATAGAAAAAAACACACTTGGAATTCACTTGAATTTCTAAGTGTGTTTTTTTTTGATGAGTCATTCAGGAAGCCAGCCATTGTACACAAACTCACAAGAGGCATTGTTGTAATAACCCTTGCTCGTAATTTGCGTCAATTTCCAATTATATTTTTTTATAATTGGAATAAAAGACAAGACTTTGTAATCTGTAATTGCGATAAGCGGTTTGCTAGTGCCAAGATATTCAAAAATATATTCCAACATCTTGGTGGCAACATGCTGACCTCGGTATTCTTTAACAACAAAAAAAGTACAAATTTTCTTTTCTGTGTTAATTTTTTTCAGAGAAGCTATGCCAGCAATGTTATCATCGATTGTACAAACAACAATTTCGCCAGTACCATTAAAAACTCTTGGGAGATCTTTGGACCAATACCACTCAAAATATTTTGGATAATCTTGGCAAAGACAATCTGTTGCAGAATAAGCATCTTGTGCAAATTTACAAAAAAGTTGGTGATTGCCTATTAAAGAACTTAATGTGTAAATTTTCATATTGTTTACCTCGTACTGGTGGAGCGTAATATCTCCGGTTGATTTTCTAGTTATAGTTTCTGATATAAACCATCCTTTCATAACATATTTAATATTATAAACGCAACATAAAGTACAGTATTGTATATTTGAATTATAATATAGATAGCCCGAAATGTAAAGAATTATAAGGCTCTAACATTGCAAAAAGAAAATTTTCGGATTTATTCTTTAAATATTATTATTTAATATTTTTGAAGTATAATTTAAATTATTACCTACTATTAATACTTAAACTATATTTATAAATTATTGCTCCTCCTTTTATACATTATATTCCTAACTTTTCATAAATTCCTATATATTCACTTGGTACATTGTCTTCGCTATCTTTTATAGTATAACCTGTAAGATTTGGCAAAGTCACATCTTCATTTGTCACAACATCAGACTTTATAGAATATACTTTTTCGTTATATGACCTATTATAAATTTCGTCAACAGTCCTTACTAATGTGTTTTGTTCTTTATCAATCCATATTTCTCTATATGATGATTCATCACCAAGTCTCAAAACATAGCACTTTCTTCCATTATACTTGTCTGTTCTAAGGTTATATCCTGCTTGAACCCATATATTAGGCAATGTTCCATAATCTTCGCTAAAAGGTTGTAATGCTATCATCATAAAATCCAAAAATCCATCTTTTTTTTGTAAAATATAATTTGCTTTTACATTATAGCATACCTTTTGAGTCTCTATGATTTTGACCTTTTCCTTAGAATTAATATTTCCATATTCAAAACTATCTGCAGTTTGTATATTAACACCTGGAGTTTCAGAGTGCATTTCCTTTTTATATTGATTATCCTTATAAAAATACTTTGAGTTATGGAACGATTCTGTGTTTCTTTCAAAATCAATATTATGTTCAGTTATTTGCAATAAATAATTGGTTACATTCTTATATTCATTAACATTGTTTATAGCCTTACTTGTAATATTTTTATTTAAATTAAATCTAATTACAAAAAATAATGGCAAAGTAATTATTATAAAAACCAAAATAACCAATACTACTTTTAAAATTAACATATGCCTACTATATTTTTTTAAATGGTTTATTTCAATTTGTTCGTCATCTTCTTTATTATAATTTATTTTTTTCATACCATCATATACTTTTCTGCACTCTTGGCATGAATCAAGATGTTCTTTTACAAATTGGTTTGTATTATCACTTAGCAAATCTTCAGCATAACTTGGTAGTAAATCTTTAACTACATCACATTCATTTTTCATCTTTCAAACTCTCCTTTAACTTTAATTTTCCCCTGTAAAATTTTGTTCTAGCCCACTCTTCATTCTTTCCTAGTATTTGAGATATCTCTTTAAAAGTAAAATTTCTTATAATTTTCAAATAAATAATTTCTCTAGTATCAATATCTAACATATGTATCTTTTTATAAAATTCGATAATGTTATCTTTAGCAATCATATCCTCTTCTATATCATAATTTGCAACTAAATTTTCTACGGTATTCTCTTCTAAATCAATATTAGCTTTTTTGTTTTTTCTCAAATAATCTTTCCATTTATTTTTTGCAATTTGGTACAGCCATGTACGAATTCTTTCTTTTTTATTTAATGTATTTATTTTTTTTATTGCAGTATAAAATGTTTCTTGAGTTAATTCTTCAGATAGTTCAATATCATTTGTCAGTTTATACAAAAAGTTATATACGCATTTACAATATTTTATATATATAGCATCCACTTTTTACCTCCTCTATTATTTAAGACGATTATTTTTTTGAAAATGTGACAAAAAATAATTTTTTTTTTGAAATATTGTTTATTATAATTTTAATTTATCAATTTTTAAATCTATTTTAAAACAATTTAAAAATTTTGTAATTGTTTTCTTTGACATTTTTTAAGGTTTGATTATATAGTATATATAATATTTTATGAATGAAAATAGATAATAATTTGAAAATTACCTATCTTTTATATTATAATATAATTATCTTAACAAATAAGTGGTTTGGCAGAAAAATAAGAATCTTTTTTTGAGATTAAATTGTAGAAGAAAAGGTGATGTTTATGAAAAAAATTTTAAAAGTAGTTGTTGGTATTTTAGGAATAATAGTTGTTTTAGGAATTGTATTTTTTACAGTAGATTATAATAGAGTAAAAAATCAGAAGAAGCCTATTTTTTGTATAAAAAGTCTAGCTGGAGGAATAATGGACGGCGGTACAATAGAATATTTTGGTTTAGGTTATAAAGTAATAGATTTCCACACAATAGCAGGATTTGATGATATAAAAATTGGAACATGGTTTATGGATTATAATGATTTTGAAGAAGAAATAAAAGCGTACGAAAAAAATATAAAGAAAATTTATTAACAAATGAAGAAAATAATAGTGATTTAGAAAATGTTATAATGAAAGTTGATAGTACTACGATAAAAACTACCAGTATTTCAATAATAATTATAAATAATACTGACAATGAAATAGGATATCCAAATGACGAGTATGGTGTTTGTACAGATGTTGTTGCATTTGGTCTAAAAGATGCCGATATGTTTTTATAGTTTTAAGTAGTTTATAGTTAATAAGTTAGAATAATTTAATTTTTTATATTATGAATAGTCATATTTTTAGGACCAAAATATACATCTCTGCTTCCATCCAGAGTATTAAGTTTGATTATTTTCAAAAAGTATTTTGGAATCTGGTTCTGAAATACTCTCATATTTTGTAGCTTTAATTTGTGCTGGATATGTTTCCATTACTGTCCCATCATAAAATATTCTTATTCTTTCGCCTACTTCATATTTTACATTAGTATCAAGTTTTAATTTTCCAACCATTATTAAATCTGAAGATTGTCTAATTTTTTCGCCTTCATCAGGCTCAACAAAGAATAAATTTTCCTCTACTTGAGTAATCATTCCACAAAATGAACATTCAGTGTTATCAACATTATCTTCAATAATATCATTATATTGTTTTACTGGTGGTGCGTACTTTTTGCCCCAAGTACTAAACAAAACATTATCACCGTTTCTCATTCTGTTATAATCAATTAAATACATAGCGACAATGCAAATTAACAGTACGAAAAATATATATTGACAAACATATTTGCATTATATATAATTTCTAAAAAGAGACATAAAAGGAGTATTAAATGAAAAAAACTGTTCTAATAATTGTAAGTATATTAATTGTTATAGTTATAAGTATTTTAGGCTATAAACTTCATATTAAACATCTAATTGCCAAAGATGAAATAAGCTATGCAAAGTTCCTCGAAACAGCAAAATTTAATAAGAACTTTGAAAAATATGATAGACTTGACATAGAGTATAATACAGATGATGTTAATACTCTGATAGATGAGGTCTACAACAGTAATATTAATAAGTCTAATGCAGACTATCAGTACGTAAGTATTCCAGATGTATCTTTGCAATTTAAGGACAAAATTTATGAAATGAAGTCGACTTATGATGTAAAACAATTAAAAGAAATAATAGAAAAAGAAGATAAAAAAAAATATAGTTTTTATATGTATTATGACGAGAATACAGGTTTTATTTACAAAATAGAAATATTGAAAAATAGTTAAAATTATATTAGGAGTTCAATTATGAAAAGAAAATATTTAATAATATTATGGTCATTAATTTTTGTATTACTTATAATATTAGGGCATTATATTTTTGTTTCTATTACTTATGTGCCAAGGGCAGAGATGCTCATGGAAAACAGTATAGAAGAAAACTTTATTAAAGAAAATAATACGATATGAATATAAATGGAAAAAGGAGCTTTACAACTCCTTTCTTATTTATTCTAATATTTTTATTCTAACATCTGACAATGTTGATGTATTTGTTGAAGCAAAGAATATTGCTATCTTTTGTTTTTCTTTAAAATTTGATAAATTATTCTTTGAATATATAACCTTAATCATTTTAGGAGAATTCGTACAAGATACCATTAAATAATCATCATGTATTTCCTCAATAGTTGCGTTTATAAGCATAAGATTATCCTGATTATCTATAGCATCTGCTTCGGCTTCATTATTATTAATAATTCTTAAATTTGTTACATTGTTTAAGTATTCTACCCAAAATATGCCGTGAGGCATGCTGTAAGTTGGCTCGTCTCCGTAGCATGTAACTTCGATTCTGTTTCCAACTTCTAATTTTTTTAAAGCTGTTTTGTTTAAATTTGAAGTCCTAAATGAATAATAATTCAAATAGAATGAATCAAGAGATATTCTATCATCTTCAATTTCACTAATTTTTCCTCTTTCAAAACAGTAATCTTTTAAATTTCCACAATATACTATATTACCTACAGATAAGTCGGAGAATTCGAGTTTTTGACCATTTTCATTATAAAAGTTGAATGAAGAATATTCAACAGTTTGTATATCGGGAATTAAGTAAGCACCTGTTATGCTATCATTATCTATGTCTGTAATTGTAAATTTAAATTTTCTATGTGATTTAAAATAATAAATTCCAGATATTATAACAATAAAAATAATTATTAATACAATTAAAATTTTCAATAATTTTTTCATGATTTATTCTCCTTGCATAGTATCAACTTAGTTGTTAATCATTTTATGTCTCTATTATTAACTATTGCCTCTGCTTCATTTCTTAAGGCTGACATATCTACATCAATATTACCAGCCTCATTACATTTTTGATATAATAACATTAACTCTGTAGAAGATATGTCAAGTTGACGAAGATTCTCTTTTGCAGCTTTTTTCTCGCTGAAGCATTGAGAAGTTATTACAGCTATTACGATAACCAAAACAACAATAATGGCTATCAATATCTTACTTAACTTATTCATAAATTTATCCTCCTTTCTTTAAGAAAAATTATACTGAAAGATAAAAATAATGTCAATAAAAGTAAATTTAAAATGAAATTTGTTTTATAATTCATTTATGAAAGTGGTTTAAGTAATAAATTAGCAATTTATTACATGTGTTTTCTTTACATTAAAATTACCTAATGATATAATGTGAAAAAATGAACAAAGGAGTATTTTTGATGGATAATAGTAGTTTGGCATACTCAGAAGTCTGCACAATATTAAATATGCTTGAAGATGAATATAAAGAGAGAGTACCTAAAAATGTTATGGATTTTTTTGAAGAAGAAAGGGACAAAGAATATAATCCAATTATAGACGTTAATATTCCATTAGAAAAACAAAATCTCAAAAGAAAAACGCTAGTTTTACTTGCAATACTAAATTTAAATTATTGGTGTGACAGTGAAGAAGAAAAACAAGAAATCTTGGATAGTTTTGCAAAAAATGAAGAACTAAAGAGATTAAAAGAAAAAGAATTAACTGAGAATTATAATATAAATAATTTATTCAACAAAATAGAAAATACTGAAAATAAAACAGAAGTATCTTTAATTGAATACAAAGAACAGAATTTTATACAAAAAATAATATCAAAGATAAAAAGTCTATTTAGGAGGAAAAACTAATGAATATAGAGAGAATCAATGATTATATAGATGCATATTCGAGAGCAATAAATATAACACCTGAAGTTACATCTATACTAAAAGAATTAATTCCTAATCTGGTAAAAAAATATTCAGCTACAATAACTTCAATACCAGTTGAACAGGATGGGTATGATAAATTTGTAATAAAACCTGTAGATGGAAAATATTCAATAGAAGATTTTTTCTTAAATAGACTTTTTAGAAATGTTTGGGAAGTGTATTTAAAGACCAATTCAGTTGAAAAGGGCGGATTTGAACCAAACTATATGGAAATAGGCTTTAATATGCCATTGATTGAAAAACAATTAGTAGGTAGTATAAATACAGAACGTGAAGACTTTAAAGAATTAGATGCTATTGCACGAAAAAAAATCATTATGCATGAGTTTGAACATGCATTACAAACTCAATACAGTGGTAAAGCACTTTTTGATATCCGATATAAAAGAATATTTGAAGAAATAAGAAAAGCTAAAGATGGAAAATACAAAGATGAAACTAATGAATATTCTGAAAGTGTATTTAGAAATGATTATGGAACACAAGAAACATATACACATAGTGGGTTACATTATTCGGGGAAAAATAAAGATGTACAAACATATAGAGAAGTTTCAGGGTTTGATAATCTTAATGAGATTTTCAATGAAACAGAATCTTTAGAAATGGCTGGAGCAAGGACTCAAGTTATAAGAACATATAAAAATAACACATATTACAGAATAAAGAATGTAGAAAGTAGTAATAGTTCAATAACAAATTATGGAGTCCTATTAAAAGCATTGTTGGGACCTAAAGAAACTTTTATTGGAATGTATCTTGACCCAAATAGAATGTTTGCTGAATTTAATAAAAAATATAACACAATTTTTCAAGAAGCCTTTGGAAATGATAAGTCAGCTTGGGAAAATGTAATAAACCAAATTGAGAGTATAAAAGCAAGTGATTCGTTAGAAGGACATTTAAAACTTGACACAGTATTGGCTAAATGTTTGGAATTAAAAGTAGAAAATACAATAAAAAAGGGAAATATATCACCTAAGACCTTAAGTAAAATGAATGAAATAATAAATTTATTTTACAATAATACTATTTCAAGTCAAGATGAATCAATAAGAAAAAGTCTGGAACACATACAAATTTTGGACTCAATTCAAGAGAGAGTAAACCAATTGAAACAAGAAGTTACGTTACCAGAGCAAAAAGAGGAACAAGCGATTGATTCGCAAACAAAACAATCAGAAAAGGTATTAAGAAGTAATGTCTCAGATAATAAAATGAGATTTGTAAGAGGCTTTATTCAAGCTTATAATAATACTGAAACGGAACATCAATATGAGGCTAGAAAAAATCATGAAACTATGGACATTCAAAGGGTACAAGAAATAATAAGGACTAATGGCTTAAACGTTATGCTTACAGCAGATTTGGATGGTAATTTAGTAGAAACGGCAGGAGGGGAGTTTAAAAGACAATATTCACAGAAGCATGTATCTGCTATGGCTCAACTGCTAAAAGCAGCACAATTATTGACAAGTAACCAAAATTTGAATCCAACGGGAAGAAATTACTTAGAGGAATTTTCCTCTGTTCCTAGCATAGAGTCAAAATTGAAACAAATGAAAGAAGATTTTAATGATAAAGATTCATACATGTCAAAATTAAGAAAAGAATCTATGCTTAATAGGGGGATGAATACATTACCTAAATTTCCAAAAACACAAGGCGAAATAGATGTAGCAAGCAGTACTGTTAGAGATTCAGATGGACCAGTGTTAAAACAAGAAATGGGAATAACAGATGAACAAGTAGAAAAAATGAAGCAGGAGGAAGAATACGCTAGATACCAAGCAGATGATAAAAAAAGAAAAGCAAGTGAAGAAGCAAAGGTTGAGAATAATGAAAAATTTACCCAACAAAAGAAGTTAGAATTTAGTTTTTTAAGGAGAGAACTTTCAAACAGTGATGTTACTACTTCTGAGGTTGTTCAAACACAAAAAGAAATTGCGGAAAGAAAACAAATGCAAGTTTTATCAATTAAATCAAAAGCTAAACATTTAAGTACAGAAGAACAGCAAATATTCGATATGTTAAGAGCTAAATATGAAAGAACACAACAAGAACAATCAAATGATAGAAAAAAATCTAAAGGGATAGAAATGTAAAACATAGAAAATAAAAATATATGTGAAACGTCATAAAAAGCTTGTAATTGAGAAAAAAATGTTAATATATATATGAGCGGTATCCAAGAAACTTTCGAAGCCTTGGGTCATTTTTATTTATAGAAATTTAATAAAAAATATATAAATGAAACTTTTTTGATATTTTTTCACACTACTAAGTGAAAGGAGGAAAAAGATGGGGATAAATATTACAAAAGACACATTTGAATTTCTTTATAATAATACATATAAAAACGTATTAAAGTACACAATTTGCCATTGTAAAAATTTAGATGATGTAAATGATATAGTTCAAGATATATACACAGAATTATATCAAAAAACGGTAAATAAAAAACACATCAATTTAGACAATGCAGAAAGCTATATTATAGGAATTGCAAAAAATAAAATAAAAAGGCATTATTCTTCTGCAAAAATAAATTATATCGAACCAGAAAATGACAGTCTAAGTCAATATAGTAATAATGATATTGATATAGAAAAAGATTTAATTACGAAAGACAATGTTATGCAAGTATGGAATTATTTGAAAAATAAGAGTGAACTAACAGCAAAAATATTTTATTTATATTATGTTATAGATGTTCCTATAAAAGAAATAGCGGAAGAGTTAAAACTTACGGAATCAAATGTGAAAAATCATTTATATAGAACTCAAAAAGATTTAAAAGAAAAATTTAAGAAAGGAGAGAGGCAGAATGTTAAATAATGAAGTAAAAGAAATACTACAAGCACAATTCAGTAAAGAAGAAAATTACAAAAAAATAATAAAAAATGTTAATAGAGAACAAAAGACATATAATAAGATAATAAAAATTGCTTTATTGCCTACATGTGCAGCTTTACTTGCAACAATTATAATTCCAAATATGTGTAATAAATCAATAGATTTTGCAAAAACAAATATTAGTGGAAATAATACAGTAATAGAGCAAGATAATCAAATTCAAGTATCAAAAGAAAAGATTTATAAAACAATAGAAGGAGGAAAGGCATGTTGGGCATATGATCCAACTGTAGTTAAAAATTTGCTAGAGGATAATTCAGAAAGCAAATATGTTGTAAAGGTAAAAGTATTATCTGTTGGTGAAGGCGAAATGTTACCAAAACAAGAAAACTTTTATGATCCTTATACTTGTTATACTCCAATAAAAATGCAAATAATTGATAATTTATTGGATACTAATAAAATTTCTGGAACGATTACAGCATATATGACAGGGGGAAAAATGAAAATTGCCAATATATTAAAAGGAACAAAACAAGAAATTGAATATATGGGAATAAGTGATGTTTCACAAGTTGATCCAGAGCAATATATAGAATACAAGTGGTCTGTTGCATATTATGAACCAAATATTGGAGATGAATATATAATAATAATTAATAAGACTAATGAAAATTTATACCAAGTTATGTGTGACGGATATGGAATGTTTAAAGTAGAAAAATTAGATAATGGTACAGAGGAGTATCGAAATGTTATATCTGGGAAATTGTTAGAAATGTAATAATAAAGGTTTAAAATATTATAATGTATTTGAGAAAAATATGTATTGACAAACATATTTGCGGTATATATAATTTCTAAAAAGAAAATAAAATTTTTTATATGTATTACAATGGAAACACCTAGAATTATTTACAAGATTAGAATATTGGATAGCACTCATAAAATAGCTAATTCAAACTAGATAAAGAATCATATATTAAGGAGTTTTTATGGCAAAAATTTTAGAAGAGAAAATATATGGCAGTGTAACTACGCCTAAAAAGAAAATCAGGGGAGAATTTATAGAAAAATATGTTATAATAGCATTAATTCCATGGGTTATTTATCGTATCGGGATTTATATCATAACAGAAAATGCATCAAAAGCAATGATGGATGAACAATTTTCGATAAGTTCTATATCAAATTACTATAATATAGCAAATGAATTGTCATATAAAATTTTATTCTTTTCTATTATAATAGTGTTATTAGGTTTTTTAGTAGTAATTTTTAGTTCGACACTTGTAATGAAAAAATACAAATTAAAAAGAGAAGATATAAGCAGTGTAATGAAAGCAATTATTGTTACTCAAATTGCCTTTTTATGCATTACTACATTATATTACTCTGTAACATACTATGATGAAATGACTTTTAATTATGCATTAGAAAGTAAATTTGAATGGTTGGCTAACAAGGCAGAAAAGAAGGGCGCTACAGAAAATTATAATGTTGAAAAATATATTAATGACATAACAAACAGTTACCAAACTAATTTAATTATATTGTTAGCTGCAAACTTTTCTTGTACAATATTAGAAGTGATACTACAGAAAAAAATATTAGAGAATAATTGCTATTGAAAATAAATACGAAATACAAAAAAGGAGTTTTACAACTCCTTTTTTCTTTTATTTACATGCATTTTCAATTCTAGTAACAAAATCTGGCATGTTTTTTATGTTAGAAGCGTCATCTAATAATAATTCTTTTAGCAAATTTGATTCTTCTTCTGTTAATTTTTCATTTTCAAGAATATTTAAAACTAATTTGTCTCCTCTAATTTCTAGGTCATCCTCAGAATAATATCCATCTGAAACAAAAGTATATCCATTTGCAACTTCAGCCATCAAAGCATCATATTCGCTCGCATGAAATTTTCTTATTATTTGTTCAATTTTTTTATTTCTAGCTGTATTCTCTTCTTCTGCTTTTTTTAGTTTTTCTTCAAATTCTGTGTTTGAAGCTGGTTCCTGTTCTAAAATGTCGTTTGAAACTCTTCTATAGGCTTCTTCTGGAACATTTTGAAGTATTGGCTCTGGTACATCAGGTACTACTTTAACTTTTTCGATTATTGTAGAAACTGCTTTTATACTAACTGGAATTATAATTAGAGCTAAGGTAGTTAAAACTATTACTATTTTACTATTTTTCATATCTATTTCCTCCGTTCTTATTCTCCTCCAACAATTTCACCTGTTGTTGCATCTATAAAATACGTAAAAGCATCTTCTTCATAAGGTAAATTTTTAGATTTTTCAAATTCTAATTTAACTTTCCAAACTTTTCTAACTCTTTCTTCAACACGGTAATATTCAAGCTTTTCTACCGGGTAAAGAGGTTCTGTTCTTGCTTTGTAATAATGTTCAAAGTTGTTTTCTCTTAGATATTCGTACCCATTCATTTTTACTATATCTAAATTTGTGGTAACATTTTTTATAGTGTATCCTATATTTAATTTCTTTTCTTTATCAAGAGCTATCTCTTTTGCCGTCGACCCGTTTATCATTATATCTGTATTTTCCGGAGCTTTGTCTGTGAATATAAAATAATATAATTCATTTACTTCAGGAATTATGCCTATTGTTATTTCTTCGTATATGTTAACTACTCCATCATACTCTTTATTATATTTTACACTCCAAATGTTAGCATCTGCAGAATTTTCTGAATTATATTTAATATCAATATGACTGTATTTTGACGTATCATATCCATATTTTAGACATATTTCACTTGCTAAGTTTTTTATTTGTTCTTCTGTACCTCGATAATTGTCTATATTTTTATATGCGGCATCAGTAAATATTTTAAAGTTTTTTGAATCTTTTGCATCTAAATCAATCAAAAATTTATTTTCGGTTGTTGCTCTATAGAATAGGCTAGTGTCTGATGGGTTGTCTATTAATTCTATTGACTGTATTTTTTCATTTTCGTATCCGAATTTTTTTAAAATTTGATTGATTTGTGCTTCTGCATCCTTTTCTGAAATAATATTTTCATAGTTGTTGGTATTGATGTTTTTAGAATGCCATATTTCATATTCTTCATTTTCTATGCGTTCACCATTGGTTCCATAAAATTCTCCGACTTTCTCTGGATTTTTCCAAATTTTTTCGGCTATTTTTGTTGTTGCAAATACGGTCCCGGTTGATAATAATAATACAGCAGATGTTTTTATAATAGTTGATAGTATTTGTTTTATTGAATTCTTAGATTTCTTAGCATTGTTATTAAAGGCATTTTTTATGACATATTCACATCTTACTGGAATTTCTACTTTTTCTGATAAATCATTAAATAGCTTTTTATCTAACTCATCCATAATTAAATCCTCCCATATTCTTCATAAAATTTTTTTATTTTATTCTTTATTCGATTCCTTTTGGTTCTAACAGTGTTTTCTTTCATATTTAATATTTCACCAATTTCTTTATCAGTGTATTTTTCCATATAATATAAAAGAATAATAGTACCATCTTCCTCGCTCAATTTATCACAAATAAATTTAAAATTTATTTGTTCTTCAGTTTTATCTGGACTAACTAAAGTACTTCCAACTGTTTCATAAGAATCTTCTCTCTTGTATTTTTTCATTTTATAAATTTTATTACATTCATTAATTAAAATTTTTATAATCCAAGTTTTAAAATATTCATTATGTTTTAGCTTTTTTAATGATTTACATGCAGATAACATAGTGTCTTGGATTACATCAAAAACGTCATCATCATTTTTTAATCTAATTTTTGCAATTTTATATAATTCATCTTGCATTTGTAACATGAGTTCTGTAAAAGCTAATTTATCACCGCTTTTGGCTTTTTTTATAAGGTCTTCCATTTATTTCTCCTTTTTGTTTTTCTAGCTAGATATACATATTAGATATATTTTATAATGAATTCATTTCATTTGTATATGAAATTTTACTATAGTTATCAATTTTAGTAAAAGTAAAGACGCTTTGTATATTGATAGATGATGCCTTTTGTGATATAAGTATAATGGCTGAATTAAAAATTAAATATGGACCTAAAGGAGGCTAAATATGAAAAATTTAACTAAAAAACAAAAAATAATCGCTAGACTGGTAGTCATATTATGTATTGGAATTCTAATTGTAACATTTACAGTAGATTATAATAGAGTAAAAAATCAGAAGAAGCCTATTTTTTGTATACAAAATCCAGATGGAGGAATAATGGACGGTGGTACAATAGAATATTTTGGTTTAGGTTATAAAGTAATAGATTTCCATACATTAGCAGGATTTGATGATATAAAAATTGGAACATGGTTTATGGATTATAATGATTTTGAAGAAGAAATAAAGGCGTATGAAAAGAAATTTGAAGAGAATTTATCAACGAATGAAGAAAATAATAGTGATTCAGAAAATGTTATAATGAAAGTTGATAGTACTACGATAAAACCTACCAGTATTTCAATAATAATTATAAATAATAATGACAATGAAATAGGATATGGAGAAGAGTATAAAATTCAAAAAAATATAAATGGAGAATGGAAATATTTAGACTATTTACCTAATACAGCTTGGAATGATGTAGCTTATATAATCAAAGCAAATAGCCAAACAACAAAAAAATTGAACTTAGAAAATACTTATGGAGAATTAGAAAAAGGAACTTATAGAGTTATAAAGACTGTTTTTTTTGGAAATGGTAAAAAAACTGATATTTATTCAACTGAATTTGAAATTAAATAGTTAGCGAGAAATTATAAGCTGAGTAGTAGGTGATAGGAGTAAATAATGAATAAGAAAAGGTTAGTATTTATAATAATAGGTATTATTATAATTTCAATTACTGTTTTACTTTTATATTTATATAACAGCATTCTACATAAACAATACACTAATGCGGATTTTAAGATTGAAACTTATGTTAGTAATATTGATAAAGACGATGATGGAATAGATGATCAAACAGATATACTGAATAATGTAAGAAATTATATTTCTAAAAATCCTAAATATAAAAGTAAATATTATGAAACAGGATATCCAAATGATGAGTATGGCGTTTGTACAGATGTTGTTGCATTTGGACTAAAAGATGCAGGATATTACTTAATGAAATTAGTAAACGAAGATATTCATAATAACAGAGAAAAATACAACATTGAAACTGTTGATAAAAATATTGACTTTAGAAGAGTAAGAAATCTTGATATATATTTTAGAAATAATCATATTGTACTTACAACGGATTTATCACAAATAAAGGAATGGCAAGGTGGAGATATAATAGTATTTAAAGACCATATAGGAATAATATCAGACAAAAGAAATAAAAAGGGTATTCCACTTTTAATACATCATGCAAATCCATTACAAGTGAATTATGAGGAGGATGTTTTAGAACTGTATGGGCAAGATTATATAATAGGGCATTATAGAATTAGTTAAATATAGCGTATAATCATGAAATAGAGAAAAATTACTAACGAAAAAAAATTAAGATAACTTATATTAAGCTATCCTAATTTTTTTTAGTACTTATTTCTTTAAATCTTTCCGAATTTGTTGAAGGGAAATATTCGTATCCATACAGTACCTTCAATTTTTTCTAACGGTATGCAACCAAAGTCTCTGCAATCTATACTTCCGGCTCTATTATCACCCATAGCAAATATACAGTTTTCTGGAACAATAAAATCGTCAAATCCAATTTCGTGCTTAAGTTCTGTTTGGACACCATCTTGCAAATAATTTTCCTTTATTTCTTCGTTATTTATATATACTTTACCATCTTTAATCACAACATGTTCGCCGGGTAATGCAATTATTCTCTTTATATAACTTTCTTTGTTTATATCTAAAACGTAATATGAAAACTTTTCTATTAGATTTTTGAAATCATATTCATATTTGGCTATTGGGTTTAGCTTATCTAATTCATCAGCAGTATAATTTATTTTACTAGGCTTTTCAAAAGTTATAATATCACCTCTGTTTGGTAATTTCTTTGCTGTTCTTAGCCATCTGTTTAATAATAGCCTTTGATTCTCTTGTAATGTAGGATACATTGATGATTTTTTTACTACGGTTGGTGTACCTATATAGTACCTAAATAAAAGTGCTAAAATTATTGCAATTATTATACAATTAATCCATTCTAATATATTTTTTAGACTTTTCTTATTTTCCATTATTTTTCTCCATATATTATAAACTTTAATATTATGAAATATAAACAAAAAAGCAATATCTTTAAAAGATATTGCCAGTTTTGGTGGGACAAGAGGGATTCGAACCCCCGACCCTACGCTTAGAAGGCGTATGCTCTATCCAACTGAGCTATTGACCCAAGTGCAATAACAATTATAATGCTAAAAATGCCATTTGTCAACCAAATTTTAAAAATATCTGAAAAATGTATGATTTTTTTATGGGTTTGTAAAGAAAAATGTTATTTATAGGGTAAATTAAGTATTTGAATTTACCCCATCTAAACATTTTTTATATAAAAATTGTTTTAATTCTTCTATGCTTTCTTCATTTTCGTAATATTTTATCAGTCTTGTGCCAAATTCAATTCTATCTTCATCAGCAATAGAAAGGATTCCTTTTCCATTTTTTATCAACTCATGATTAGCCACTAACATAGAAGTTCTTTTATTTCCATCATTGAAAGCCTGCATTTTCATTAGTTTACACATAAAAGTTAATATTGTATCTGTTGCATTTGTGCTTAAGGAACTTTGATATTCTTCTATCAGGCTGTTCATCTTTTCAGCAGTAGGTAATTCTGGCTTCCATTTTGTACCACCCATAGATACATCGTATTTTCTAAGTTCTCCAGGTTGTTCTACAATGTTTGAACCAACAAATGCATGTATACTCTGTATAAATTTCAAATCTATAGGAGTATTTATGCTATAAATTACAAATTGCCATGCATGCTTTAAGTTATTTATTGCTTGAATTTAGTCTATTCTTAAATGACCAACATTTGCACCATCGTATATTGCTTGTGCTTCTGAAAATGTGACGAGAATGCCTTCTAGATTAGCACTTTTCCAAATTGAATCTACTATATTTCTTTTTGCATATAAAACATTTTCTTCTGTAGACATATAATATTTATCTTTTAGCATTATAATTTCTCCTTTTCTATAGCAAAAATTATACTATAGAAAGCTATTTTACACAATATTATATAAAAAACATTATCAAGTAACAAAAAAATGTGGAAAATTTATCATAATTAGTGTAAAATATTATAGTATAATTTTAGAATTAAAAGGTAAGTAATCAAATTGCTAGGAGGAAAAGAAATTTAAAATGAAAAAGAAAATGCAGAAAGAAGAGGTTTCAACGAAAAAAACAAAGGCAAAAGATGTAAGAATAGACTCAGCAAAAAAAATAAATACTAAATCCAAAATAAAAAATGCAGAAGAAATATCAAAAAAGAAAGCAAATGTAAAACCTAAAGTAGAAAAAATTGAGCAACAACTCAAGGAAAGAAAATTTCATAAATATTTATGGTATTTAATAATTTTCAGTATTTTAGGATTAATACTTGAATGTGTTATTAATTTTATTAAAGCCAAAACAACAGACACACCGTTTTTAGTTACAACAGGTCCATTTTGCATATTTTATGGAATAGGAGCTATACTTACAATTCTATGTTTGCAACAATATAAAGGTAAAAAAATAAAATTATTTATAATTGGATGCATTTTAATGAGTGCTATACAATATGCTTTAAGTTTTATATTAGAGACTATTGTTGGAGCTAGATTATGGAACTATACTTGGTCTAAATTTAATATAAATGGAAGAGTATGCTTAGAATATGCTATATTATGGGGAATTATTACTGTAATATTAATAGAAGTTTTAAAAGATTTCGTAGATAAAATTATTAATTTAATGAAAGGAAAAGTTAGCACAATAGTAGACATAATTTTAACAATGTTAATAGCAACATTAATTATGTTTACCATATGGTCTGCAAGAACATATGCAACAAGAGCTAAAGAAACACTTGCTGGTCAAAATTATATTAGTAACAATACTAACATAGAAATATTCCAAAATACAGTATTTACAAATGAAAGAATGGAAAAAATATTTCCAAAATTAAGAGTTAATGATGAATATGGAAATACAATAATGATAAAAGATATTAAGTAAAAAATAATTGATGAATAAAAAAGTTATAAATAAAGATGATATATTAATTCTTTATTTATAACTTTTTTTATAAAAATAATAAATTTAACTTTTATTTAGGTAAATTAATTTTTGAATTTTTCTTTCTTGCTCTAAATAGTGTAATTTTATTTCCCATTGTTTGTATTAATTCAGAGTTTGTTGAATTTGAAATTTCTTCTGCAACTTCAGAAATATCTTCAGGTGAAGTTGCCAAGACATTTAATTTTATTAATTCTCTAGCCTCTAAAGCATCATCTATTTGTTTAATAAAATTTTCAGAAATTCCATTTTTGCCAACCTGAAAAATTGCTGGCATAGTGTTTGCAAGGCCTCTTAAATATGCACGTTGTTTACTATTCATAAATTTCAATCCTTTCCCGTTCAAATAAAACGTATATTTATAAAATATTACTTTTCAATCAATAATTTAATATACAATATAATATCAAATTTTTTATGTAAATACAATACATATGGTCATTTTTTAATAAAAAACGTTACTAGACAATGTTTTTAGTTTTAATAAATCTTCAATACTTTTAAAATCTATCAATTCAGATAATATAGAGTTACTTTAAAAATAATTTTTACCTTGTATTTGTTAATAAAAGCAAACCTACAAGCATTTTTAAAAACAATTATCTTGTAACTAAGCAACTGAAAAATGTGAATTCTATGTGAATTGTACAAAAATAGTTGCATGAATAAATTTCTAGTGATAATATAAAGTGGTAAAAACTTAGGGAAATAATAGATTGGAGGAAAACGACGTGATAGAAGTTAAGAATGTCACAAAAAAGTATGGAAACTTTGTTGCAGTAGATAATATAAGTTTTACTGTTAACGATGGAGAAGTAGTTGGTTTTCTAGGACCTAACGGTGCTGGCAAAAGTACAACTATGAACATGATTACTGGTTTTATAGAGCCAACAGATGGAACTATTATTGTAAATGGTTTTGATGCATCTAAGCAACCTATAAAAGCAAAACAACAAATTGGTTATATGCCAGAGGGAGTACCATTGTATACAGATTTAACTGTAAGAGAATTTGTTACATATATGGCAGAATTAAAAAGAGTTCCACACAAAGAAAAAAAGGAACGTGTTACAAATGTTCTAAGAGAAACAGGAATAGAGGATGTAGCAAATAGACTTATTAAGAATTTATCTAGAGGATACAAACAAAGAGTAAGTCTTGCGGGAGCACTAGTTGGAGACCCTAAAATAGTAATTTTAGATGAACCAACAGTAGGACTAGATCCAAAGCAAATTACAGAAATAAGACAATTAATAAAAAGATTAGGCAAGAAACATACTGTAATATTAAGCTCACATATTCTATCAGAGGTAAGTCAAATTTGCGAAAAAGTAATTATAATTAATAAAGGAAAAATAGTAGCAGTTGATACACCAGCAAATCTTGAAAAAGAGACAGAAAAACAAAATGTTATTATGCTTACTGTTGAAGATAAAAGAAATAACATGAAGGCTCTGCAAAATGATATACCAGAAATTACAGAGTGTAAATGCGTTAAAGATAATGATGATGGAACAAAACAATATATGCTTAAATCTAGCACAGAGTTTGATTTACGCAAGAAATTGTTTGATGTTCTACCAAAGAAGGATATAACAATATTCGAATTAAAATCTGCTGAAAAATCTTTGGAAGATGCATTTATTACAATAATAGATGAAAATACAAAGAAAAGAAGGGCTGAAGCAGAAGCTGCCGAAAAAGCAAAAGAGCTTGAAAAAGAGCTAAAAGAAGAGAGTAAAAAGGCTCAAAAAGAAGAAAAGAGTAAAGCAAAAGCAGAAAAAGTAGATAATAAACAAGAAAAAGAGCAATCTAAAATAAAAAAACAACCAAAAGCAGAGAATAAAAAAGAAAAGACAAAAGAAACTAAAAAAGGAGGAGAAAAATAATGTGGGCAGTAATGAAAAAAGAGCTTAAAAGCTATTTCTATTCACCAATTGGATATGTGTTTATAGGACTATTTTTAGCGATATTCAGTTTTATATTTTACATAACAACAATAAGCCAAGGTGCTGTAACATATCAATATGTATTTTTCTATTCAGTAATGTATATTGTAATATTCTTAATACCACTTCTTACAATGAGGACCTTCGCAGAGGAAAGAAAAAATGGAACAGAGCAAATATTAATGACAGCACCAAGAAGTGCAGTAGCAATTGTGCTTGGTAAATTTTTAGCAGCTCTTGTTGTAATTGCAATTACAGAATTATTTACATTAATTTATTTTGGAATTATATGCTATTTTAAAACACCAGATATTCCAACAGTACTTGTTACAATGTTTGGATTTTTAATAACATCAATGGCATACATAAGCTTAGGAATGTTTATTTCTAGTTTGACAGAAAACCAAATAATAGCAGCTGTTTCAACAATAGCAATATTTGTACTTGCATGGCTTGCACCAAGTATTTCAACTAAATTAACAGCAATATCATTAATAGAAAAATTCTATCCTTTTGCAACAGGAGTGTTCCCAATAACAGAAACAATTAGTTTAATTTCAATAACAGCCATGTTTGTAGCATTAACAATGGTTGTTATCAAAAGAAGAAAATTAGTAAAGTAAGGAGGAATTTGTTGTGAAAGAAAAAATAAAAGATGAAAACAAAAAAGATACAAAACAAAAAAAGCCAAGAAAAAAAGCAAGTTGGCTAGCTAATACAACGCTTACATTATTATTAATAATCATAATAATTGCTGTAGTTGTTGCTATAAATATTATTGTAGAAAAGCAAGACATTGCAGATATAGATTTAACAGGAAATAAATTGTTTTCTTTATCACAAGAATCAATTGATAAAATTAGCAGTGTAAAATCACCAACAAAAATTACATTATATCAAATGTCAAATTACCCAGAAGCAATAAACTATGCTAAATTATATTGCCAAAAAAATTCAAATATAACTTACGAAGAATTAACAGATGCTTCACAAAGACCAGATTTGCAAGAAAAATATAGCTTAGGAACTTCTATAACAAGTGCGGTTGTAATTGTAGAAGCAAATAACAGAGACAAAATAGTTTCAGCAAATGATTTTTATGCATATGATAATACAACATATCAACAATATGATGTAACAGAGCAAAAAATGACAAATGCAATTTTGGATGTAAATTTAGAAACAAATCCAAAGATATATTTTTCTACAACACATGCACAAGATTCAAATTATTATCAAGTAGCAAGAGAATTGTTAAAAAATGAAGCAAATGATGTTGAAGACTTAGATTTATTAGTAAATGCAAAAGTGCCAGATGATTGTAATGTTTTAGTAATTACATCTTTAAAGGAAGATTTTACAGAATTTGAAAAAGACTTAATATTAGAATACATTAACAATGGCGGAAACTTAATGATTTTGGAAGATCCAAATAAAGATAATAAAGACTTAACAAATTTCCAAGCAATATTAGATGTATATGGTGCATCAATTTCTAATGGTACAATGTTTGAGCAAAACACAAGTAAAATAGTAGGTTACACAAACTTAGTATTACCAACTGTAAGCAGTTCATCTAAAATTACAAAAGACATTGCATCAAGTGGAAATGTTGCAATATTAGGTGGTGGAATTATAAACTTTAAAGATAGTGAAGAGCTAGAAAACCTAGGCGTTACAGTAGAAAATTTAGTAACAGCATCTAGCACAGCATTCTTAAGAACAGACTCATCAATAACATCGTCATCGGTAACACAAAATGACAAATTATTGAGTGGCGGGGAGCCAATTGCATCAGCTATTACAAAGAAAATAAATGATGAAAAAACATCAAAATTAATATTAGTTGCAAACAGTATGTTTGCAAGTGACTGGTATGTTACATTAAATAGTAGCTCTGGAAACAGTAGTCAAGTAGTTGCAATAAACTTCTATAACAACAGAGATTTAGTAATAAATTCAGTATCTTATTTAACAGATAGAGAAGATAATATTACAATTAGAAAAGATACAGGAGTTGCAACATATACAGCAACAGTACAACAAGATAAAATTATTAGAACAATAATAATTGCAGTTCCAGTTGCAATAATCATTTTAGGAATTGTTGTATGGCAAATAAGAAGAAGAAAATAAAATATATTAGGCGGGTAGGTAAAAACTTATCCGTCATTTTTTTAGACAAGTAATAAAACAAAAATCCTTTCATAAATTTAAAGAGAAGTAATGTGTGTAACTTGTGGATAGAATAATGTAAATTTTTCAATAATTAGGCTTGCTTTAAATCTCATATTACTTTGAATAATTAATAAAGGATTAAATTTATGAATATTGTAAAAGCTGTTTCTGTTATAATAGGTACCATAATCGGTGCTGGATTTGCGTCAGGTAAAGAAATATATATTTTTTTCGGACAATATGGAAAATTTGGAATTATTGGAGCAATAGTTTCGGCAACACTTACAGGAGTAATAATATACAGCACTATAGCAATAACAAAAAGATTACAAATAAAAAGTAACAATGAATTTTTAGAAAAAATAAGTAATAGTAGTAAGGTGAAAATAATATTAGAAAATGTTATAAATGCATTTTTATTAGTCTCATTTTGGATAATGTGTGCAGGGTTTTGCACATTTTTTAAACAAGAGTTTAAAATTCCAATAATTATCACTGCAAGCATAAATGCAATTATTACATATTTTTTGCTAATGAAAAATATGGATGGAATTATAAAATTAAATTTAATAGTTGTACCAATAATGGTTGTAATAATTATAGCAATAAGTATAAAAAATTATCCAATAATAAATGTAATAAATAATCTAAATACAAATACGCAAAATCCTGGAAAATCAATACTTAGCGCTATTTTATATACTAGTTATAACAGTATAACACTAATCCCAATAATAGTATTGCTTACAACAAATATAAAAAATAAAAGAGAAAATAAAATAATAACATTGGTGTCGGTAGTAATATTTTTCGTATTAATTATAGCAATATATCAAATGTTAACTCTATCAGCCGTAAATATTTCAAAGGTAGAAATACCAGTACTTACAATATTAGACGAGTGCCATCCAGTAGAAAAAATGGTATATTCGATTGCGATAATAACTGCAATTTTAACATCTGCAATTTCATCTGGTTATGGAGTAGCTGAAAACATAAAAGACAGAAGAAAATACAAAACAATAACTTTTGCCATGTGTTTGGCAGAAATTCCAATAGCATACATAGGTTTTGGAAAATTAGTAGAAATACTGTATCCATTATTTGGAGTTATAGGAATAATTCAAATAATAACAATACTAAAAAAGGTCAATAGTATTGCAAAAAATGCTAAAAACTGATATAAATTATATAGGAAAAATGAAGGAAGGAATTCAAAGAATGAAACCTAAAACGAAAGATTCTGGAGACAGTAAAAAAGATATAAATTTATTATATTTTAACCAAGATGAAGTTAAAACAATAAATAAGAAAAAAATAATAGGAGTAGGAATTCTACTAGTAATTATTTGTTTGATATTAGTAATATATCTAGTGTATGCTGCAAACGAAAATTTTAGGGCATTTATGGACGCAAATATTTTAAATAAATCTATAGAACAAGATAATTTAAAAAGCATAACATTAGAAAACTATGATAATAGCAACATATTTGCATATTCAAAATACATTGCAATCTTAAAAGATAATACATTAACAACTTACAATTCATCTGGCAAAATTGAGGCAGAAAATAATATACAAATTACAAATCCAATTACGACTAGTAACGGAAAATATTTAATAATAGCAGAGCAAGACTCTTCAAAAATATATCTATTAAAAGATAACAATATAAGATGGGAGAAAACTTTAGAGGGTAATATTTCTCGAATAAGTGTAAACTCTAGTGGATATTCTACTATAATATTAAAAGGTACAGCTTACAAATCTGTTGTGTTATTACTAGATGATTCTGGAAATGAAATGTTTAAATATTATATGTCAAGTACTATTGCGGTTGATGCAAGTATTTCAGAAGACAACAAATATGTTGGAATTGCAGAAGTAAATACGAGTGGAACACTTATACAATCTAACATAAAAATATTATCAATTGCTAAAGCAAAAGAAAATCCAACAGAGGCAATAGTGTATACATATAATGCACCATTAAATAGCCTAGTATTAAACATAAAATATCAAAATAAAAACAAGCTGGTGTGTGAATATGATAACGAAATTCATGTTATAAAAGATAATGTAGATACAAAACTTACAGACATAAATACAGACCAAGAAAAAATTACATATTACAGCATTGAGCTAGATAACAATATTGTAAAAAATGTGGAAGAAAACGCTAGTTTATTTACAACAAACACAGCAATAAAAATAATAAATTCTACAACTCAAAAAGAAAATACATATAAATTTGAGGGTGTAATTAAAGAAATGTATTGCAGTGGTAGCAAAATTGCTTTAAATCTAGGTTCTGAAATACACTTTGTAGATACAAATGGATGGCTAATAAAAAAATACACATCAAATCAAGAGGTTAGAAAAATAGTCATTTCAAATGAAGTGGCAGGAATAATTTATAGAAATAAGATTGAACTTATTAAGTTATAAAAGGAGGGGAAAGTATGGGGATAATAGTAGATTTAATAATAATAGCAGTAGTTTTACTATTCATATTTTTAGGATATAAAAAAGGACTAACAGGAAGTTTAATAAAGTTACTTTCATTTATAATAGCAATAGTTGTAGCATTTGTTTTATATAAACCAGTTGCAAATGCAGTAATAGAGAATACAGTAATAGACGATAACATAAGAACAACATTAAGTGCAACATTAGGTGTTGAAGATAAAACAGAAAATACAGAAGAAAACGTTCCATCAACAATAATGGATAACATAAATAAAGAAATAGAAAATGCAACAGACGAAGTAAAAGCCAATGTAATAGACCACACAACAATAACAATAGTAAATATAGGCTCAGGCATTGTAATATTTTTAGCAGTAAGAGTAATACTAGTATTAATAAGTCTATTTGCAAAAATACTAACAGACCTTCCAGTAATAAAGCAAGTAGATAAACTAGGTGGATTAGCATATGGAGCAATAGAGGGAATAGTTATTGTATATGCAGTTCTTGCCGTAATATCACTAACAAGCGTAATTTGGGCAAACAATGCAGTAGTTACAGCAATAGCAAAATCAAGCTTAGGAGAAATGCTGTACAATAATAACATAATATTAAACTTACTATTTAAATAAAACATAAAAAAGTAGATGTTAATCTTAAACTAACATCTACTTTTTCTAAAGATTATTGTAATTTCTTGTTTATTTTATTTATTGTATATTTCATTATTGAATCTTTTATAAGTAACACAAATCCTAATACGGCATAAAGTACAGGATAAACAATTTCAATTAAGATACTAATTGTTGTACTAAATATGTTTGCTCTTGAAATTACCATAATAATTATAAAAGTTATTAATACACTTACAATGGCATAAAATATGGCTCTATATGGATGCTCTGTTGCAAATCTATTTTCTAGTTCTGCATCTTGCAAAAATAATATGCTATAAAATGCAATGAGTAACATAAAACCAGATAATCCAGATAATAAAAGCTGTAAAATGAATGTCTGTATATTATGTAATCGATTTAATTCATAACTAAATGCTACTTCACCGAAAAATGGATTTACAATAACATACAATAACATAAGAATAGTTACTCCAATCGGAAAGCCTATAATTGATTTTGTTAAAATTTTCTTAATAAAATTTTTTGTATTCATATTAATCACTCCTTTTTATATTCCTAAAAATTTCTTTATCTTTGGTATATATCTTCTGGAAACATAAGAAACGTCTCCATTTTTAAAGTTTAGTAATATAGTTCCAATAAATTTGAAATCGATATTTTTTACTCTATCAAAATTAACAATTTCAGAGTTTGAGATGCGTATAAATGTATTTGAATCTAAAATATCTTCCAATTCGTAAAGTCTATATTTTATACTATATATTACACCATTGCATTTTATGTACACTTTTCCACCCTCTGAATATACAGATTCTATATCATCAGAATTTAATATATACATTTTTTCGTCTTTAAAAGCAGTAAGCTTTTTAGAATTTATCATTGATATATTATTTAAAATATTATTTACTTCGTCTGTAACTTTATTTGTATAAATAATTACTTTGGGTATATTATAATTTGAATCCAATTTAATTTCGATATCCATTTCCTATGCTCCTATTAATATATTCTTGTTTGTATTATAGCAAGCAAGATAGATAAATTCAATAATTAAAAAATAAGTGGTTAGATTTATGCTCTAAGTGGTATTTTTCTATTGCTATTTTTCCGTATATTTGTTATACTGTTAATCATAAAGTTATGTGGGAGTGATACTATTGAGTAGAAATAAAAAGACTGATGAAAAGTCTCGTGGCAGACATGCCATGCCAGAAGAGAACAATAAGAAAAATAACGATAAACAAGTTAAGCAAAAACAACCAAATATGAGAATAAAAAAACAAGAGCCAGTTAAGGCTAAGAAAAAAGTAAAAACTGTTAGAAAAGTAAAAAGAGTTGTAGTAACAATTTTATTAGTAGCAATAATATTAGCCGGAACACTTTTCGGATATAAAATATATCAAAATGGTGGTGGCTTAACTGGAGCATTGGCAACTATACTTGGCGAAGATACTGAAAAATTGCAAAACTTAGAGCCTATACAACTTCTAATAATGGGGGAGAGCGGTGTAGACGATTATAAGTTAGCAGATACAATAATGGTAGCTTCATACAATCCAAAGACGCAGAAAGCCTCACTAATGTCAATTCCAAGAGATACATATGTTGGAAGGAGAAATAGAAATACGGCAACGCAAAATTATCTTGCAAGTTACAAGATAAATACTGTATTTAGAAGTGGTACAAACATACCAGAGGCAATAGATAGAATAAATGCACTAACAGGTTTAAATCTAGAAAATTATGTAATTATAGATACAAAAGCATTAATAAAATTAGTTGATGCTATTGGAGGGGTTACATTTAATGTACCAATAGACATGCATTACACTGAAGATACAGACCAAAATTTATATATAGATTTAAAGGCTGGGGAACAGTTAATTGACGGAGCAAAAGCAGAACAATTATTGCGTTTTAGACATAACAATGATGGCTCTACATACCCAAGTTCTTACGGACAACAAGATTTGGGAAGAATGAGAACTCAAAGAGAGTTTATAATTGCAACATTAAAGCAAACATTAAAACCACAGAATATATTCAAGCTAAAACAGGTAATAGATATAATGTCAGAAAACGTAAAAACAAACCTAGACTTCAATGAAATTAAAGCATATGTTCCATATGCAGTTAAGTTTGATGCAGATAACATAAAAACTGGAATGGTTCCAGGAGATGTAGAAATGTGCAATGGAGTTTCATTATACATTGCAAACGAAAGAAAAACAAAAGCTCTAGTTAATGAGTTATTTCCATCAACAACAAGCGGTGAAGATGAAGCTACAACAAATACAACCAAATAATATAGAATAAGTTTTATAAAAGCATAGAAAAAATAGGGTACATAGCCCTATTTTTCTGTGCTTTAATATTTTGGATAAAAGTCATCAATATAACTTTTTTCATAGTCTTTATGATTAAAGATGCCAAGATGTTTAAAAAGAGTTTTAGTAGAAGTTCTTTTTGCAGGTTTTGAATTTTTAGCTTTGACTACGGCTTTTGAGCTTCTAGTGTCACTAGCATATTTTCTATTTTTAGAATTTCTTGAATTTTTGCTTCTAATATTTTTAGAGTTTTTAGATTTTTTATAATTATTGGTCCTGTTATTATTTTTTCTATTATTTATAAAATGTAAGAATTTCGCCAATATAAATAAGAAAATTATTAATAATGCGAGTTCCATTAATGTTTTTGTGTAATTAGATTTATATACAGTATGAGATGCAACCAAGTCACAGGTATAACTAAAACCATCTATGTCAAATGTAGCAGTTCCAAGTTTTGTGCCCTCAAAAATAGGAGCAGATATATTATCAGAAAGTTTTATGTTTGGCGTATATGTTGAAATATCAACATTATTTGGTATTAATCCTTCCAAACTATTTTCATATAATAAATCCAAATTTTCAGTTTCTTTAGTAGCATTTTCAACAGTAATCTGTTTAGCAACATCAGTCTTATTTACAATAGTTTTTTCAGAATAATTGTTAAAACCATATTCAAACAATGCCTTGCAGTCTAAAGCTCTTTGGCTCAAACCTGCATCAGTTGTACTGTCATGTAAAACAACAGCAATTAAAGAAACATCATTTTTTGTGGCCGTGGCAACTATACAACTCTTTGCTGCATCTGTGTAACCAGTCTTAGCACCAGTAGCATATTCATAATAGTAATTTCTTGGAGAAGAACTGTAATTCTTCTTAATTAAATCATTTGTTGTGTTAAATAATCTATCTTCCTTATCATATTTGGCAGTAGCAGGTAATGCGTATGAAGTTTTAGAAACAATGCTTCTAAAAACATCGAACTTCATTGCATATTGGCCCATTAAAGCTAAGTCGTAAGCAGTTGAATAATGGTCTTCATTATGAATTCCATTAGGATTTACGAAATGAGTATTCTTACAACCAATTTCTACGGCTTTATTATTCATCATCTCTGCAAAAGCTTCAACAGAACCTGCAATGTGTTCAGCCAAAACAACTGCAGCATCATTTGCAGAAGGAATAAGCAAAACATTCAAAAGCTGTTCAATAGTAAGTTCTTCACCTTCTTGAATAGTAGCAACTGAATAACTATATGGAATAGAATATACTGCGTTGTGGCTAGCTGTCGCAACTTCATCTAGTTTACAATTCTCAAGAGTTAAAATTGCGGTCATAATCTTAGTGGTACTTGCTGGATACATTTTTGTATTTGCATTCTTGCTATATAAAATCTTACCAGAGTTTTGATCCATCAAAATACATGCAGGCGAATATGTACTAGGAACTGAAACGTCAGTAGAGCTGTTATTACTAGAGGCATCTGAAGAATCTGCGTCTGTGGCTGAATTTATATTAGTACTAGTGCTAGAAATATTTGCATTAGCACCAGTGGCAGAACCATTTATACTTTCAGCATATATTAAATTGGTATTTAATGTTAATAAAATAAAAAATAAAAAAGTAATCTTCTTAAACTTATGAAAAAATTGCATGATATCTCCTTTGTAAAATGTATGTATATAATACATTAAAATACATGATTTTTCAATGGGTATATAGGTAAAATTAAATTTTAAAGTAATGGTTAAAAAGAAATTACAATTTTGTCTACGTCAAACTACTTTTAAAACGCGGTTACATACACAAAGTATGCGCCCTTGCCTTTTAAAAGTTATTTTCCTTGCCAAAATTTAATTTCTTTTCAACCAAAATTTTCTAAAGAAAGGAAGCAACATGGAAAGCTTAAATTTAAAAACAAAAATAATTATAGGTATAGCCATAGTTATTGCTATTGTTGTAATTGGGTTATACTTTTATAAAGAATCGAAAAACGATTATACATATGATGATACATTGGCTGTTACAACGGAAAATGAAGAAGAAACGAAAGATGAAGAAAAAGAAGAAATAACAATACATATAATTGGAGAGGTAAAATATCCAGGAATTGTTATACTAAAAAGCGGGCAGAGAATAGTAGATGCCATAGAGGCTGCTGGGGGTGAAACAGAAGAAGCAGATTTAAATAAATTAAACTTGGCACAAATATTAAATGATGGAGATAAAATTTATGTGCCAAATAAAACAGATGAGATAGAAGATTATAAAGACACAACTGGAGAAAGCAGTACTGTAAATTTAAACACAGCAACACTAGAAGAACTAACATCACTTCCAGGAATAGGTGAGTCAACAGCTCAAAAAATAATAGATTATAGAAGACAAAATGGAAAATTCAAAGCAATAGAAGACTTGAAAAATGTATCTGGGATAGGAGAAAGCAAATTCGATAACATAAAAGATAAAATAACAGTACGTTAATTTAAACTTATGTGGTATAGTAAAGTTATTATTATTAAAAATATATTAAGATGTCTAAAAACGTAATATAAGGAAATACTCTTAATATATATAAATGGCCAATAAATAATAAGTTAATAAAAAATAAATTTATGCCATAGGAGGGAGAATAACATGGAAATATTTAATAATGATAACTATAAATTTATTAGTGATTATGTAGAGCAAAAATTACCAATTTTAAAAGAAAATCAAAATTTCAAAGCAGAATATCTTAGGCTGACTGATGCAATGGAAGAACTCGAACAAACTTTGTCAAAACAACAAAAAGAACAGTTTAATGAAATAGTACAGCTATTTTATAAGACCGAAGAATATTATTTTGCATTTAGCTATTCGTTAGGTGTAAAATATGGAGAAGACTTGAAAAGGATATAAAAAAGAACTTATAAATTTAGCCATTTGCTATGTTTATAAGTTTTTAATTTATTTTGTTAAAAAATAATCAATAAAATGTAATATACTATCTTTATCTCTTTTACTTAATTTCTTAAAACTTTCATCATAAATTGAAACAGATTTTTTTACATCATTATCAAGCAAATCATATAAAATAATATCTGGAGTAATTGAATACGCATTACATAATTTTAACAGAGTATCAATACTTCCTTTTGATAGACCTCTTTCTATTTGACTTATATGCCTTGGCTCCAATCCTGTTAATTCTGCAACCTGATTTTGAGTTAAATTATTCTTAATTCTATACTGTTGGCAAACTTGACCAATATGTTTACTTATATTATCGGCATTCATATTTTGATGAGCTCCTCTCTTAGGGTATAAGTAAGGTTAACAAGTATTAACCATAATCTTACTTTTTTATTTATAATATAATATTTTATGTCATTTTTGAGAATGACTTTATATTTGATAAAAGTCAAAAATAAAATTGAAAAACTATTTACAATAATTTGCTGTTTTGATAAAATTATAATTGATAAATATCATTTTAAAATTCTGCAAAATAATTTATATAAATAAGAAAAGGAGAGATACTAAAGAAAAATAATAAATAAAAATAATAAATAAAAATTTACATAGGAGAGATGAAAAGATGAACGTATTGGAGAGAAAAAGAGGAATTACATTAATAGCACTTGTAATAACAATTATAACAATATTGATATTAGCAGGAGTAAGTATTAATTCAATAATTGGAAAAAATGGTATAGTAGAAAGAGCCCAAACTACAGGAAAAATACAAACAGTAGCGTCTATAAAAGAAGCACTAGAACTAGAAAAGGGCGATTTGCTAGTAAATAGTAAGACAGTGAACTTAAATAATTACTTAGACCAGATTAGTAATGGGGATAAGAAATATGAAATTAGCTCTAAAGAGATAATAGATGATAAAAATGCAGAAATAATAGTAGACGATAAATATAAATTTGCATTAAAAGATACCGAAGAAGGCGATGTAGAGGTAACATATCAAGGAGTTGCGGCTTCGAGTGATTTATCTATTTCAGCTAAAAGTGGGACATATGTGTATCCAAACAGTGGAACATTTACGGTAACGAATAATGTCTCAGGAGGAGAGCTAACAGTAAGCTCAGATGCAATCAATATTGCAACAGCCACTATTGAAGGAAATACAGTAACAGTAGTGCCAGGAACAACAGCAGGAAAAGCAAACATAATTGTAAAGAGTTCAGCAAATGGAGATTATGCTGAAAATAAGGTAGTGCATGTAGCAACAGTTCAAAATGGAACGATAGAATTAAGTGTAACACCATATACAGGAATATATGATGGAAAAGCACATGATGCAATAACAAAAATAAATGTAAATCCAACAGATGCAAAAATAGAATATTCAATTGATGGGGAAAATTACAGTGAAACAGTTCCAACAATAACAGAAACATCGTCATTTACAGTAACAGTAAGAGCAAGTAAAGCCGGATATAAGACACAAATAACAACAGAAACAGTAAAGGTAAACAAGGCAAAAGGAAAATTAACGCTATCAGCAACTAGTGGTACACTAACATACCCAACAAGCGGAATGTTTACAGTAAGTGGAAATACAGGAACGTTGAGTGTAGCTTCATCAAATACAAATATAGCAACAGCAAGTATAAATGGAAGTACCGTAACCGTAAAACCAGGAACAACTGCAGGAAAGGCAACAATAACGGTAACAAGTGCAGAAGCAAGCAATTACAACGAAAAGTCTGCAACATATGAAGCAACAGTTCAAAATGGAACAATAAGTTTAAGTGCAACACCATATACAGGAACATATGATGGAAAAGCACACAATGCATATACAAGTGTAAATGTAACACCAAGTGACGCCAAATTAGAATATTCAATAAATGGAGGCACGTACAGTACAACAATGCCAACAATTACAAATACTTCATCATTTACAGTAACAGTGAAGGCAAGCAAGGCAGGATATAAAACACAAATAAAAACAGAAACAGTAAGAGTAAATAAGGCTGCTGGAACATTAACATTATCTGCAACAAGTGGAACATTAACATATCCTACGAATGCAACATTTACCGTAAGTGGAAACAAAGGAAATCTAAGTGTAGCTTCATCAAACACAAACATAGCAACAGCAAGCATAAGTGGGAACACAGTAACCGTAAAACCAGGAACAACTGCAGGAAAGGCAACAATAACGGTAACAAGTGCAGAAGCAAGCAATTACAACGAAAAGTCTGCAACGTATACTGCAACAGTAAACAATGGAACAATAAGCTTAAGTGCAACACCATATACAGGAACATATGATGGAAAGGCTCATAATGCAGTAACAAAAGTAACAGTAACACCAAGTGATGCAAAAATAGATTATTCAACCGATGGAAAAACATATAGTACAACAATGCCAACAATAACAAATACATCATCATTTACAGTAACAGTAAGGGCAAGTAAAGCAGGATATAAAACACAAACAACAACACAAACAGTAAAAGTAAACAAAGCAGCAGGAACATTAACATTATCAGCAACAAGCGGAACGTTAACATATCCTACGAATGCAACATTTACTGCAAGTGGTAATAAGGGAACTTTAAGTGTAGCTTCATCGAACACAAATATTGCAACAGCAAGTATAAGTGGAAGTACAGTGACAGTAAAACCGGGAACAACAGCAGGAAAGGCAACAATAACAGTAACGAGTGCAGCAACAACGAATTACAACCAAAAATCAGCAACATATACAGCAACAGTAAATAACGGAACGATATCCCTTAGTGCAACACCATATACAGGAACGTATGATGGCAAGGCACATAATGCAATAACAAAAGTAACAGTAACACCAAGTGATGCAAAAATAGATTATTCAACCGATGGAAAAACATATAGTACAACAATGCCAACAATAACAAATACATCATCATTTACAGTAACAGTAAGGGCAAGTAAAGCAGGATATAAGACACAAAGTACAACGCAGACTGTAAAAGTTGGAGGGCAGATAGTAATAGGAACTATAAAAGTAGTAGAAAACAGTAATGGAAGTGGAACAGCAATAGCAGCTAATGGAGCTTTGACAGGCAAAGATTTATATATAACATTTAGCCATTCAATAGCATCAGGAAGCACAAGTGTATCACCTAGTTTGCCATATAAAGTTACTAAGAATGGAACTTACACGTTTACAGTAACAGGTACAAGTAATGGAATAACAAGTAAAAAGACAGTTAGTGTTACTGTAAATCAATATATGAGTTCATCAACTGGCTCTAACCCATATTTGCCAGGCAATGACTTTAAAAAGGTGGATGGCACAGACTTAAGTAACGGATTAGTAATAGAAGATAAAGATGGAAGTCAGTATGTATGGATAGAAGTACCAAAAACATCTACGGTATATCCAACAGCAGGAACTAATATAACTAATTTTGATAGTGCAGCATACACAAAAATAACAGCGGATTTAGAAAATTATACAAAAGCATACAAAAGCGGAGGGTATTCAGATGCAGATGATGATGCAAAACATGTAATGTTAAAAAGTGTATATGAAAATGGAGGATTTTATATAGGAAGATTTGAAGAGGGAACTGCTAATGCAGAAGAGTCAACAACAGAAGGCACAAGCGCTGGTCCAGTTTCAAAAATAAATATGTATCCATATCGTTTATTAACACTTCCAGAAGCAATGGACTTGACTAAAAAAGTTAATGCAGGTAATCGAACTTGTACTTTAATGTATGAGGTTCAGTGGAACTTAGTTTTGGCACATCTTCATAATAAAGGTAATATAAGTGATACAGTATTAACACAAAATAGTGACTCTATAGGAAACACATCATCAGTATCATTTACATTAAATAGAGGTAAATATTATGCTAATAATAATAGAGGTTGGCAGGCTTATAACGTGGATTACTATAATGAGGATGATGAATATTATTTAGTAAAGAGTAAGGTAAAACAAAAGCATGCTGCATTATTAACAACAGGTGCAGCAGATAGAAATAAAGTTATGAATATTTATGACTTTGCAGGTAATGTAGCTGAATGGACTATTGGAGTATATAGCAGTACACACTGGCCTTGTGTTGTTAGAGGAAATAGTTATAATTCAGGTTCAAATGCTGCATATCATGGTGATGCTGCATGGTATGATTATGATGGTAATATAGGCTTCAGAGTTTCAATATATTGATATTATAAAATATAGAAAGAGTGTTTAATTTTAACTGTGTAAAATCATATTTTTATAATTAATTTTAGATATATACAATAATATAACAAATTTGTATTATTGTATATATTTTTTATGTATTAAAATAATATTTTAATACCCTTTCACCGTATAATTCAATTAATTGGTGTTTTACATTATCCCAATTTTTTGTTCCCTTTGACCAGCTTTTTTCTAGGTCTTTTATTCTTAAGTACAATACTTTTAATAGTGCTTCCTTACTTATAAATGAGCCTTTGCCTCTGGTCACTTTTCTCAAGCTACTATTTAAGCTTTCTATTGGATTTGTTGTATATATTATTTTTCTTATTTCTACTGGATATTCGAATATATTAAATATATGTTCTATAACACTATTTAATTTTTTTATTAACTTCTCGTTTGACTTGTATTTTTCGATAAAGTTTTCATATTCTAATTTTGCATTGTTTCCGTTACTTGCTGTGTATATTTTCTTTAAATCTCCTATTATTTCTTTTGATTTCTTCTTGTCTAATATTCCATATATGTTTCTCACTATGTGAACAATACATCTTTGCGTTTTTACTTTTGGATATATTTTTTCTATTGCTTCTGAAAGTCCGCTTAATCCATCTAATGATATAAATAATATTTCTTCGACTCCTCTTGCTTTTATTTCTTCAAATACTTCTGTCCAAAATGTTGCTGATTCATTTTCATTTATCCATATCCCTAATACGTCTTTTTTTCCGTCTTTGTTTATTCCAAGCATTACATATATCGCTACTTTTTCACTTATTAAATCTCTTTTTACTGGTGCATATAAACAATCCACGTATATAAATGGATAGAATTTTTCTAATGGTCTTTCTTGCCATTTCTTTACTTCTTCACTTACTGATGATGTTAATTTACTTATTGTTTCTATGCTAAGTTCTACCTTGTATATATGTTGTATCATTTCACTTATATCTTTTAAGCTCATTCCTTTGGCGTACATTGCTATTGCTATCTCATCAAATCCTTCTAATACTCTTTGTCTTTTCTTTACTATTTGTGGTTCGAATTTTCCGTCTCTATCTCTTGGGGGACATATTGTTATTTCTCCTGTATCTGTTTTTACTTTCTTGGCTTTCGATGTATAACCGTTTCTTCTATTGCTACTTTCTTTTTCTCCATGTTCACTTTTATCATATCCTAAAAATGCTTCCATTTCTGCATCTAATAATCTCTGTATTACTTTTCCTCTAAGCTCATTAAATATATTTGATACATCTTTTCCACTTTTTAATTCATTATTACTAAGTATTAAATTTACTATTTGCTCTTGTTCTTTTGTCATATATCTTGGATCTTTTGGGTCTAACTTTTTATTATTTCTTTTCATTATAAATATTCCTCCATTTTTTTTGGATATATCTCATAAAGTATATTCATAAGCCTTACCCAGCCTTTTTTCGAATATGTTAAGCCTCTCTCAAATGAACTTATGTATTCTGTAAAATGTTCTATTACGTCATCTATGTTTTCTTGCAATGGTTGTCTTTCATTTAATCTGTTTATATGTCTCTTGATTTCTCTTATTGCATAATATTGATATAATAATTTTCTTATATCGTAATTGTATTTATACAATTTCTTTATATCATCTTCTTGTCTTTTAAATACTTCCAAGACTAATTGGTTGTGCAAATATTGTTGTTTAAATAATTCTATATTCTCTTCACATTTTTCTATGTCTTCTGCTAATATTAGATTTTTTAACTGTATTTCTAATGTTCTTGATGTTTTGGTCGCAAAATATCTATCTATTGCTGACATTATATCTTCTGGGGATCTTATTATTTCGATATTATTATATATAATTTTTGCACATCTTTCAATATTTTTATTTTGCGGTGTTACAAGAAACATTATATTTTGAAGATTTCTTGCTTTTAAATCTTCAAATACTCCTAACCAAAATCTATTATCATTTGTATTTTCAAAATATATTGCTATTATCCTCCTGACTCCTAATGCTGTAAATCCATATATTACACATAAATTTTTTACTTCTATTTCTTGTTCATTTTCTACTGATATTGGTCTTATTACAATGTATACTGATATATAACTCCTTTCAAATCTCCTTTTTTTAAATTCATTAATACTTATTTTTCTCATATTCATGTTTCCTTCTTTCCTGCACACAAAAAAGTGTGCATAATCAAAATTTCTTTTGATTTTACACACTTAAATTTATACTTTCTACTTACCCAGTAATCACTCAGTTCAAGCTTGACAACTTGGCTCGTGACTCGCTCGGCACCTATTACATGAACAACGGCATTGTTGTCTTTGTTTATCGTGACGGGCACACCTATGTAACTAAGGGTTACAAGGTGCTCCAGTACCTGAACGATGCAGGATACCGAGAAAAGTGCATGTTTGTACCGTTCTCTAACGGCGAAGAAATCATGCATGATGCTTTCAGGGCAAAGTGGGAAGCCATTCGCAAGTGGCGCTAAAGTTTAGCCATTTTACGAGATTAGTTGTTTACTTATCTTGTAGCAAGAAGACCAGCTGTAACGGCTGGTCTTTTTGCTTTATTATGGAGTGGGTAACGGGAATCGAACCCGTGCAATCAGGTCGGAAGCATGATATTCTAGCCACTAAATTATACCCACAAGTAAATATATGAATTATAGTTAAAATAACATTCAGATAAAAAATCATATTTTAACTTCATATTGACTTTTGTTTATTATTTGTATATAATAAGTATAGGAAATGAACATACAGAAATGTATGTTACCACATATATGTAATAAACACTACATTGCATGTTCGAAGCAAAATGTAGTGTTTTTATTATTCCTTATTTGTCCAACTTATAAATATAATTGTTAATAAGGCTACGTTTACAGTAAGGGAAAATCCCAATGCATATATTAAAAATAATATAAATCCCATAAACAACCACCTCACTTTCTCATAGCAAAACTATGTAGTAAAGTGGTAACACACATCTGCTTATTCTCATTTCCTATGTTTCATAGTATAGCATAGGAAATAAAAAATAGCAATACTCGCGAACAAAAATTCTGTAAAAGCAGATTTGGCATTATAATTTTATCGACATTAATCCTTTCATTCCTCTTTCATCACATCATACTTTCTTTCATAATCCCTTGTGTCTGGATATGCCATATAAACCTGTGAACTGTTTCTTTTTAAGTATTCTATTATCTCATACACATCAATCCAAATCTGATTGTTTCCATCTTTTTGAACTTCATTAAATATAAGTTGCACTCCAAAATGCAAATGTGGAATGTTTATATTATTCACATTTTCATGGCTACTATAGCCTGTCATTCCTAGATATCCTATCACATCTCCAGCGGTTACAATTTGTCCTTCACATAAATCTTTTGCATAAGGGTGGTCTTTTCGTAGATGTGCGTAATAATAATATCTTTTACCATCGAAGCTTCGTATACCAACTCTCCAACCACCATATTGATTCCATCCAAGGGCTTCAATATAGCCAGATTCTACAGCGATAATTGGTGTGCCAATACTTCCGTAGCAAATCATTTCCTAAATGTACTCTTCTATATCCATAAGACCTTGCAGAACCAAAATCCTTGTAATGACTAAAATAATAATTTTTAGCAATAGGAGAAAATGCTTTTAAGCCATATTTTTTTACATATTTTTTGTTGCCTTGTTCATCTACAGTTGCTATTTCATATTCTCCAATATATTCATGGAAAATGGCATCATAACTCTGAAAAAAATAATTGTAAAACTTCATATTTGCTGTCAACTCGTTCATAGTCTTCCCTTCGCGTAAACTGCTTAATAAATTTTCTAAGTCTTTATCTTTAAATAAAGATAGTTCTCCGCCATACTTGCATCCTAAATATGCCATTAATTCAATCCAATTAAATTGTATTTGTTCATTATTAACATGAGAGTTAATATCAGTATCGGCTAATTTTTTCAGCACTACGGCGGTTCCTTTAAAATCCACCCACTTTATATATGATTTTTCTTTTTCTAAATCTTCCACTAGTTCTTCAGTTGATATATTTGACATCTGGTTTAAATATTCTGCTCCTACAATATTTGAATTAATTATACTATTTACAGAATTTGTTTTTGTTAATCTATTTATAATATTCGTGTTACAGCTTATTGTTGCAATTATGACTATTAATATAAAAATTAAACAAATCAATAATATTTTCTTAAATGATATGACTCTAAAAAATTTAAACACACCAATACCTCCTAAACATATAATAAATATATTAGTATATTGATGTTTTATTCTTTTTTATGTTCTCAAAAATTAGCAATTATCTATAAATTTAAAATTTTTCCATATTTTTAATTTTAAATTATATTTTTTATTTTCATTTGCCACAAGCCCCCACAAGTAAGCAATGATTATTAATATTGCTATGTTTTTGTATTCTAATATGGCAAAACTTGCAAATGCGGTTAGAATTATTACAACTACATTTGATATTTTATTTGTAATAACATAAGCTGTAAATAATCCATATTTTATATGTACTATTTCCTTCAAAATTTGCCCACCATCAAGCGGATATATCGGTAACATGTTAAATATAAATATCAGTAAATTTGAATATATTAATAGTTCTATTGATATGCCAGCTATTTCTGAAATTTCCGTTATTTTGTAATATATTATTGAAATTGCCATAATTATTAAATTTACAAGTGGTCCAGCAAAGGCTATTATGGCTTTTTTTAGCGCAAGCATATTACCATTTTTTATTTTTTTATTATAATTTTTACAATCATTTTTGAATTTTACAGAAAAACCAGTTGGTATAATAGATATAGATTCGGGTTTGAACCCTAATATTATTCCAGCCATTACATGTCCCAATTCGTGTATTAACGCTAGACACATGAGTAGTGCGTATATTTTTATTTGCCTTGTTATTAAAAATATCAACAAAAAAAGAAAGACCTTCAAATTAATTTTTATTTGCATAATATTATCCTTTCTAATTATTTTAGCTCTGCCATTATAAACTTCCCAATATCAACTCTGGATTTATAAATCTATCATCTCTTCGTATTTCAAAATGTAGATGTGGGCCAGTAGCCCTACCTGTTGCTCCAACTTTTGCGATTACATCTCCTTGCTTTACTGTGCTTCCTTCTTGTACTAGAAGTTCACTACAATGAGCATACAAGGTAAGTACTTCTCCACTTTGAATGCGTAAATGTTTGCCATAATCCCCTTCTTCAGAGTATTGTACAACTGTTCCGTCCATTGCAGATACTATGTTGTCTCCCATATTTCCTGCTATATCTAAACCTTTATGGTTTGCAGTTACAATTTCGGTTGGAGTTCTGTTTCCAAACCTTGAAGTTATAACTCCTTTTATTGGCCAGATTATGCTCACATTTTGTTTTACATATTCTATATCTTGCTCTTCTTGTGACTTTTCTTCCTCTTGTTGAGTCTCATCGGCTCCACCAACTGCAAGCTGTGTTGTGTCATTATTTGTCACTTCTGTACTTGCATCATTTTGCGAAATCTCAGAATTATCAACATTTTCATTATTAGCTTCACTAGACTCCGCATTACTATTTTCAATGTTAGTCTCCTCCGTATTTTGGTCTTGAGCTTCCTCATTCACATTATCATTTTGTTCATTATTCACACCCCAATTAATTTTTTTCTGCAAATTCAAAAAAAATTCATTTGATTTATTATACAAATTTTCTATGCTAATATCATAAGACAAAACCTCTTTTGTTTTATCCACCATATCTTTTGAAAATAAATAATTAGAATATTGAAGCATATATATGCAAGTATAAATTATCACACACACAATCATTTGAATAATCATCTTATTAATCATTTTGCCTTTTATTTTTCTAGTCTCTTGTGGCTGATATCTGTTTCTCGTTTCACCGCTTCTATATAGGCTCTCTCCATATCTATTGTTATATCTTCTTCTACTATATATTTTCTCTGCTCTTCTAATGCGCTCCTCTTGGCTAATAGATTTTTCCATAAAAAAACACCTCTTCCTTTGTGTTTATCTTTTTATAGATTTATATTCCAAAGGTCAAGGTTTTATTCGTTTACATTATTTCTTTCAAATAAATATAGCAAGTAATATACTTATTATAGTCGTCATTGCAAGAAAAACATTTAATTTTTTTGTCTTTTTATACGATTTTTTTAATCTATCTATTTTTCTATCTGCCAAATTATCTTCTATTCTTTTTATATAATTTGAGACTACAATTTCCGCTTCTTTTATCACATATTTTCTGTCTTCCTTTTTCACATTTTCAATTTTCTTTAATGACTCTGTTTTCATATCTCCATAAATTATACCGTTATTACCAGTTTTGCAATTAGAAACGTCTTTATTTACACCAAACTCAGATTCTTTCATGTAATCTGCTACCTGCTTTTTATCTTTTACAACTAATATAGCCTCGGCTATCAAGTTAGAAGGAAGATTTTTTAATATAATTACATTTCTAGTATTTTCTTTACTCATTATGTACCTCCTATATTTTATATAGGAATTATTGCCATAATCAGTTTTTTTATACTTTAAACAAATTCAAAATTTTAAAAATAATCTTGCATGCCATATTTTCTACAAGATTCGTCGAAACATTTTCAAGTTCTTGTATATTTTGTTTTATATCATCATAGTTTTTTCCAACAATACCTCTTATTGATATATCTCCTATTAATTTTTCTCCTGTATTTACACCACTTCCAGCACATAATGTTGTATTATCTATTAATATTTTTCCTATATTTTGATTGCTTCCAAGTGCTGAATCTATTGTAATTATTGTTGTATAATATTCTTTGTTGTAGTTTATATGTTTGGAAATTTCTATTAAATCATTATATCCTATCGGCTTTTCTAGTGTTCCCAATACTTTTACATTATTTCCAATATCAGATTTATTTCTTTCCAGAAAAGAACCTATTAATGGTCCTAAACTATCACCTATTAATTTGCTATCTCCAATACATAAAATGAGAATCTCTTCCAAAATTACCTCCGTAAAATTTCTGTACTTTTAATTTCACTTACATTATGTTTCATGAGTCTTTTTGCTCATTTGTACTCAATTAATTTATAGACTGTAATAGCATTTCATTTATTAATATCCCTATCTCTACTTATTACAATATTCACATTTTTGCTATACAAATACTCTTTATTAATTTTCTCTGAAAGCCCTGCCACATCATTTGATACTATTATTGTATTGTAGTTTTTTCTTATTAATTCATCTATTTTATTATCAACATTTTCTGTACTATTCACAGAAAACACGTCCATTCCAAAACTTGTTGGAATTTTAAAGCTTTTATTATCATTATCTAATTTTAACCATGAAATTCTCATAAAAATCACCAATACTATTTTGTAAAAAAATTCTTATATTATGCATAAAAAGAGAGTTTCAACAAAAATACTCTGCTGAAACTCTTTATATATCTATATATTATAAAAATATGTTGCTTCTAAATCTGCTTCATTTAATAATAATGCTATTGGATATTTTTTATATGCTTCTCCAATTGTTCCATACAATTCCTTTGGCTCTGTGAAGCCCATATGCCAACGAATCGCATATTTTTCTTCATTAGTCAATTTCATGTATTCTGTAATCATCATTACAGATTTTTCACCATGCCCATATGGTATTGTATCTTCAACAGCATAATATGGAACTTTCTCCCATTCTCCTCTTGCATTTTTTGCATTTCTATAATCTACTTTGTAGTAATTAGTTTTACAAATGTCGTGTAAAAGTGGAGCAATTATAACTGTATCTTCTGGAGTTGATAAACCACTCGCCTTTATTTTTTCTTTAAATATTTCATATACTTTCATGCTATGTTCTAAAAGCCCACCCTCATAATTTCCATGAAATCTTGTACTCGCTGGTGCTGTATAAAAATCTGATTTTTCTAAGAAGTTTAGTAAATTCTCTATTCCTTCTCTTTTAGTTGATCTTAATAATTCAATAAATTCCTCTTTCATAATGCTCTCCTATCTAATAAATTCTTTGTCTTCGCAATATGGTATATCCGTCTTTTCAAAGCTCCATGGCTCATTTGATGCCATTTTTCTCCATAATGTTGCATATGGCTCTTGAGTAAATTCTTTTGTTAATTTGCTCAAATCTTTTTTGGGTAATACTGTTAATGGGTCTATCGTGTAATCTAATCCCGTTTCTTCTGTGTTAGATTTTCTAATTTCTACATGTAAGTGTGGCACTCTTGAGCCTCCACTACAACCTGTTATTCCTATTACCATATCACGTGTAACCTTGTCTCCCGGCTTAACATAAGATTCTCTTAAATGTCCATATACTACTCTTCTACCATCATTATTTAGTATTTCTACCTTATTACCATAACCATCGTTAAAGGCATCAAATCCTTCTGTGGTAGTACCATCAAATTCTGCAAGTAATACCGTTCCATCCGCTATTGGGTGCACTTCTGTTCCAATGTCTGCTGTTATATCAAACCCAGAATGTGCTCTTTGTTTAAATAAAACGTAATGATTCTTTCTAATTCCATATTTATCATGTTCTGTTACTTTATACTTTGGCTCTATTGGCCATGAATATTCTTGTTCCATAATTTTTCCTCCTTATTTTTCAACTTCTTCTTGTAGCTCTTTTATTCTCTCATTAAGTGAAATAATTTTTTCTATTTTTCTTTGTTTAAAATTTATCTTTCCATTATACGTCTGAGCTGTTCTAGCTCTTTTTAGCCTTGATATTTCACGTTGTTCATAACATAGTTGTTCCTTTAGTATTTCAATTTCTTCACTAGCAGGTATTGCTATACCTTCTGGATTATATCCATACAATATTGCAACTTTCTTTTTTATATGGTCTAAATATTTTTTATACTCATCTCTTCCTACTCTACAAATGTGAACCTCTCTATCTCTACCATCTCTTCTTTTTACATATAAGCTGTCTGTTAAACCAAAAAATTCAGATACATATTTTGATGAAAGATTATCTCTGTGCAATGTTGAGCATAAAAATATTTCTTGTTCACTCTCGTTTTCAAAGAATTGCTTCATATGTTTTGTAATACCTTCTAATAATAAAATTCTTGCAAGCCCCGACCTTCTATCTCGTGGGTCTGTTATGTATGTGTCTAATTCTATTGAGTTAGATGGTTTTGCCGTATAATATTTTTTTACATTAAATTCTGGTTTTTCGTATATTACTAATGGCCCTTTATGTAATATTTTTTTATACTCTAGTTCTGCTTTTTCTCGCCCTATTATCGTTTCTAGCTCTCTTGCCTCAACATCATTTGGTTCTACGTCCTGTTTTCCAAACTCTTTTGCAATATCATCAGCAGCAATCCAGTAAAACATCTCATATCTTTCCATTAATCCTGGATGCTTTTGTTCCTGTGCTTGCATGTATTCTGACATGTACTTATTTAGTAATTCTCTAAGTACACTCTTTTCGTGAAAATGATTGTTTTCTTCATCTACTTCATGTTTCAAAAACGCGATAATATTTTCTCCATATTGTGGAAACTCTGCTAAAATTTTTGCTTTAGCATATTTAAAAGCCTGTACTTTCAGCTTATAAATACTTAACATGTCTCTTCTATAATCTTGCAAGGTTTTGTACTTGTTTTTTACGTATTGATTATAATCATCTCCATATTTGAAATATTTTGTTATATCATTGTACGTAAACGGTTGTTGCCCTTGTGTAATATATGTTGCAGCAATAACCTTGCCATTCTCATCAACTGCAACAAAAACCGAATTTTCTTTAGAATGTGCATATGCAGAAATATCCTCTCTGCCTGTTGGAAAAAGCTGACCGCTTTGGCCTCTTGCCTCCATGTTTTCCATAACCACTTGTTCTAAATTAGCAACCTGTTCTAAATATTGTGCTTCATTGTCTTTTGTAAGTTCCTCTAATTTAAAATTCATTTTATACCTCTTTAGGTCTCAAATTAAGCCAATCTTGACTTAATTTTTATAATATGCTGACTAAATATAATTATATTTTATCGGGCTAATAATATCACAATTTTTTTCATTTGTCTATTCTGAAAAATTATATTTTTCTGTGTATTTCTTGTGTATAATCATTTAAGCATGTTTTACTACAAATTCACAATTTTTGCCAATTTATCAGTGTTTAAAATTTATATTTTTGCATTTGTTCTTGTAGAAAATTTACACAAATTCTTCCCATACTAAGTTTGCTAAATCGATGCCTTTTTTACTCAATTTTATGCTATTTTCATCAACTTGTATTAAATCTTCATGAGTAAGTTTATCTAATGTTTTACAATATTTCATAATTGGATTTACTCCAAAAATTTTCTTAAAATCCCCTATATTTACTCCGTCTATTTTTCGAAGTCCAAGCATCATAAATTCATTCATCTTATCTTCTTCATTTAAGGTTTCGTTTAACACCAAATTTCTATTTGGATTGCCATTTTCTATATTCTTAATATATTGCTCTAGACTTTCTATATTAGAATACCTTTTGTTGTCCATAAAAGAGCATGCTGCAGCTCCAATTCCAATATATTCTTTTTGTTTCCAACAATCTGTATTGTGTTTTGATTCAAACCCCGGCTTTGCAAAGTTAGATATTTCATAGTGTTTGTATTTATGTTTTTCCAAATAATCCTTTACAAACCAATACATTGCTCGCTCTTCTTCATCTGTTGGTAAAATTGCTGTTCCATCTTGTACCATTTTTTCCATCTTTGTATTTTCTTCAACTATCAAAGAATACACAGAAATATGCTCTGGTTTTAAATTTGCTATTGTCTTTACACTTTCCTTTAAATCATCAAGAGTTTGGTTTGGAAGAGCCAACATCAAATCCACATTTATATTATCAAATCCTACTTCTCTCGCCCATTCGAAGGTGTTTTCAAAATCACTATAATTATGAATTCTGCCAATGCCTTTAAGCAATCTATCTTGAACTGCTTGCAGACCAATGCTTATTCTGTTTATTCCCGCTTCTTTATATGTTTTTAGCTTTTCTTTACTAGCAGTGCCAGGGTTTACTTCAATAGTAATCTCAGCCTCTTCATCAATTTCAAAATTAGCTTTTATAGTCTCCATCACATTCAAAATATACAATTCATCAATAGAAGATGGCGTGCCACCTCCTATGTAAATTGTTTTTATTATAAACTTTGGTTCTAATCCATGCTCGTGCATAATCCTATTTTCATTAGCATATTGCACAATTTCACTCTTTAAACATTTAATGTATCTTTCCACCATTTCATATCTATTCGGATATGAAACAAAATCGCAATAATAGCATTTTTGCTTGCAAAATGGCATGTGTATGTATAATCCTATTTCTTTTTCTTCCATTTATTTTTACAAATACTCCTCTATTTTCTTGAATCTATGGCTAACACTAGACTTCCCAATTGGATTTTTAAGCATTGCTCCTAACTGCTCTAATGTTGCTTCCGGATTTTCTTCTCTTAAATTTGCAATTTCTTTTAAATCTTCTGGCAGATTATTAAACTTACCAGACTTCTTCAATTTTTTTATAAGTTCAGCCTGCTTAACAGCTGCATTTATAGTCTTATTAAGGTTTGCTGTCTCACAATTTACAATTCTGTTTACATTGTTTTTCATCTCTCTAAGCACACGAATTTCTTCAAACTTTAACACAGTAGAATGACCACCCATTAAAGCTAATATTTTAGATATTTCTTCTCCATCTTTTAGATAAACTGTTTTTTCTAAAATTTTAGCCCCAATAGAATATTCATTTAATAATTTTAATGTAAATTCCGCACATTCTTTATCTTTAAAAATTATTTCCAAATGGTATTTATTCCTTGGGTTGTTTATTGAACCTGCACCCAAGAAGTTTCCTCTTATATATGCTTTTTTCAAGTTATCTTGTTGTAAATAATTCTCTGCATCTTCTAAAACTGGGATTTCATCACACTTATATGTAATACTGTATGTTTTGCCTGTTATACTTATTTTATAATCCTTAATCTCTAGGTTATTTAAAAGCTTAGCAAACCTATTTATGTTGTACTCACTTTCAGTTGAAAACTTTACATTTCTACCTTTCACATCTATATTATTAGACGCCAAATAACCAAGAAATTCTGCATAAACTTCTTGTTTATTCTTCAAATTATTTATTTGACTTAGTTCCATTTTCAAATCTGATGAAAAAGACATTTCTATCACTTCCTTAATATAAATTACACATATTATAATTATAGCTTAATCTACTATGTTACTTGCTTTTTAATATAAAATAGTAACAGTGTATTTTTATTACAAATATCATAAAACAAATAGTCTTGCAATTTAATATTTCTAAATTTTGCCTACTTTTGCAATTGTGCATCTATCATTCCCAGAAAAATCTTGTATAGTTTTTATTTCTGAATAATTCTTGTTTTCTTTAAGCAGATTTTCCACATCTTCTTTTTGGTCATATCCAATTTCTAATATTAAATATCCATTTTCTATGTAATTGCACGACTGCTCTATAATTTTTTTATAAAATTTTAATCCATCTTCTCCGCCATCTAGTGCCAAATGTGGCTCATTTTGAACTTGTTTTGGCAAATTGTTTATTACATTGCTTCTTATATATGGTGGGTTTGAAACAATAATATTAAACTTTTGCTCCTGTATGTTTTCAAATAAATTTGATTCGATGAATCTTACATTTGTGTTATTTTTCCCATTATTATATTTAGCAACCTCTAGTGCTTTAGTACTAATATCACTTGCAAAAACTTCAGACTTATCTCCAAGAAAGTTTTCAAGAGAAACTGCAATAGCCCCACTACCTGTACACAAATCTAATATCTTTATCTTGCCATTTTTTAGAAGTAACTCTTTGCATTTTTTCAAGGTTTCTTCAACAATAATTTCCGTATCTGGCTGTGGAATAAGCACATTCTCGTTTACAAAAAAATTCAATCCCATAAACTCTTGGTTGTTAGTTATATATTGTAATGGCTTACCATTAATTAACTTATTTATATTTTCTTTAAATTTTATATAATCTTCTGCATTAAGCTCATCAGCCAAATGAATTACCAGATATTGTTTTTCTACGCCTAATACAAAAGCTAGTAATTCTCTTGTTATTATTACATTATCTTCTATATTATTCTTGCTTAATACATTTTTGCCTTCTTCAATTACTTCCTTTATTTTCATACTAAAACCTCTTCAACAATATGCAAATATTATACTATTTCCATGTAGCAATTGCAATATTTGTAATAGTAATTACTTTTTATGCGTTAAAAATAAAATAAAGCTATCAGCTTAAAAAATTATGTTGATTACAAACACATAAAATATCTTTAAGTTGACAGCATTGGTCATTTGCTAACAGTTTGCCACTATCAAGCACTGTAAGGGACTTTCGCCTCAAGTTGTTACCCATGCCGGGTGTACTAAATTAACGAGACGAAACTCAATGAGTTCGTCTCGTTGTAAAGTTTCTAGTTACTTATAAACGACAATAAAATAGGACTTATCAATATTGTTATAAATAGTTTCCGCAACACTTCTTGGAAGATTCACACAACCATGCGAACCACTGTTCTTATATATTTCTCCTCCAAATTTGCTACGCCACGATGCATCGTGCAGTCCAATTCCACCATTAAACGGCATCCAGTATTTCACGAAAGAACAATAGTTGGTACCGTCATCATTTTTTCCTCTAAGGTACCGGTCTCTTTGCTTTCCAGCCAGTTTATATACGCCTGTAGGAGTACTATGTCTTGCACTTTCGTTACCTGTAACGCAATTGGTACTTGCAATGAGTGTATCATTTTTGTACATCCAAACGTGTTGATTTGCAATATCGATTTCTACACGGTTCGGCATATGGGCAGATAACAACTCCCCTTCATAAACTGGACTGCAGTCTATGGTTTTTGCTTGTTCTAATAAATCTTTAAGTTCTGCCATCTCCTTCTCTTTGTTCAATTGAGCTCTTAGATTTTTGGGTACATTTACGTTCACAGTGCGATTTGTAGCTTTAAACTGAATTGTTGCATTCACCTTATTTACTTTTGTAGCCAATTCTTCAACAAAACTTTTAATACCCTCATCAACATTAATAGAAAAGTTTCCCTGCTCATCTTGTCCAATCCACGATTTAATCGTATTGGCATCAAGCGTTACAACAGTTCCATCACTTAATGTTATATTAATGCAGTTTTTCAAAAAATTATTAAGATACGTGACTCTTGCTGTAAGATCTGTTTCAGTCACACTCGGGTTCGACCGAGTCACCTCAGAAAAGTCAATTCCACCTTCTTCACCTTTTAGTTCCTGAAGGGCAAAGTCTAAAGCTTCATTAAAGTCGATTGCGTTACCAAAAGTCTCCTTTTCAACGTCAAAGTTATTACCATTCCAAGTTATGTGAGCATCTTTAGGCTCAACCATATTTTTTTGTTGCAATTCAGGAATAGTGGCTAGATACATTGCTAACTGCCCTTCATTAAGAGAAGCAACATCATTTACTCCATACACTCTGTTATTATTTCTGTCCTCATGTTGTTTAGCAAAAATATCTTCAAATTTTCCCTCTTCAAAGACAAAACCAATTTCATTGTTCTTTACTTCATACGTAGTTCCATCAATGAAATTAAGTTTGTTGGTATATTCACCTGCTTCCTGTTGAACTTTTTCTAATGCCTTATCAACCGTCAGGTACGAACAATCTATGCCTCCAATAAACGTGCCTCTTAAGAAATGAGTGTCTCTAAACTCCAGTACCTTCAAAAAGGCCAAAAGGGTTATCATTCCTATTGCCAACCATTCCAATGGAGTTAAAAGTCTTCCACATTGCCGTTTTGTCATAAAAACCTTCCTTTCTTTGTCTTGAATGTAGTCACATTCATGCAAAAATTATTGTGACTGTTGCCAATTATACTATAATAGACATAATATGTCAATTTAGACCTGACATATATTTTGATGGTCACATTTACGCCAGTGTTTTTAACTAAATAATTCTTCTTTTGTATAACTAATTGAATCACTGCTAGTTGTTATTATTGTTCCTTCTATCGCTCTCTTCTTTTCTTCTGTTTTGCCAGCATTAGATAACCAATTATGCGAGCCCATAAACATATATTCATCATCAACAATTATTATTTTAGCATGTAATGGTGGATAATATACAAAATTTTCTTTTCCTAACAAATTATATAATTCACTAACTATTTCTTTAACTTCCTCTGGCTTTGCATACCCCAATGAATCTCTTTTCATTAGTTCATTTGCAATTTCATCTGGTCCATTAACATTTTTGTTACCATTTTTATACCCAAATATAATTTTAACATGACAGCCATTTGCTTTTAATCTTTTTATTTCATTCATAAACTCTTCATTTATTACATTTTTTCTAAGCCATGGTGACATTATTAATAATTCTTTTTTGGTGTTTTTTAGTATATACATCAATAAATCGTAGTGTTGCTTTGCATCAATAATTGTTCCACATTTAAAATTATTTTGTATATATAGCCCAATATTATCATTTGCAATTTCTAATTCTGGCTGTAAAACTTGCAATATTCTTTCACTAAAATTTTTGTTTAGCACTGAATTTTCAATATCATACAGACTATAAACTAGCCCATTAGCTTTAATGTATTTTATCAATTTTGCAATATAGTTTTCAGATCGTTCAGCTACATCTACATTTCCAACATATATAAATTGTTTTTTAGCCCTTGTTACGGCTACATTTAACATGTTGTATTTGTCTCCTATGAATTTTATGGCCCATTTTGGTTCTATAGCATCCAAAGTTGGAGTAAAAAGAACATAATCTTTTTCTTTTCCCTGAAAAGCGTGAACTGTTCCAATCTTTATATCTGTTAATCCTTCTCTTTCTAGTCTACTCTCAAGTAAGCGTTTTTGCTCTCTGAATGGAGTAACAATTGCAATTGATGGATTACTTTTATCTTGTTCCTTTATATACTTTATTGCCTGAATACATGCCTCCGCTTCAACCTTATTTTCATTTTTGCTTCCATTTTGATTGTCTTTTCTAGTTCTTTTACCTCTAACATCTAAAGCAATCATATTATTAAAAAATGGTTTATCAAATTTATCTTCAACATTCATATTTAGCTTATTTTCATATACATTTTGGTTTGAAAAATTTATTATATTTCTTTCACATCTATAATGTTCATTAAGTATAATATTTTCTCCATCACTTAAAATATCTGTGTTTTTACTTGCCAAGGCTTGAATACTGTTTTCTTCAATTTTTATGTTCTCAAATTTTTCTCCTATTGCATTCTGATATTCATTAAAATTTTTATTTACATTGTTGTATATTGGCTCTATTTGTTTAATATCTCCTACTATTACTGCCTTTTTAGCACGGTACAAGGCCGTTACAACATTATGTGGCAATATTTGTCCTGCTTCATCTATTAATTCTAAGTCTATATATTCTGGAATTAAATGAAAACATCTTTTACATAACGAATCTAACGTAGTAGTTACAACTGGAAAGCATAAGAACAATGTATTCCATAAATCTCTTATTATCTCTTGTTTATCAGCATTATATATGTCTGATGAATCATAAAATTTCTGACATATGTATGAAGATTGTCCTTCTGGCATAAATAATTTTAAGTTTTCAGAAATTTCTTTTCCATTCTTTATTATATATGCCTCATTTAATTTTAATGCCAAAAGAAACAATTCTTCGTTTAGTTTATTAAAATAACCCCCGCAATACATACCCATTATATTTTGGTAATTCCAATATTTCTTTTCATTCTTTGAATTAAATTTATTTATAAGATTAATTTCATTCAAATTAGATGAATTTTCTTCGAGTTCTGTTTGTAATTCTTGCAGTTTTGTTTCTATCTCTTCACACTGATTTTTTAGCTTATCTATTACATTTTCAATATTTCCTTTGTTTGCTATATATTGGTCTAATTCCTTATTTTCTGTAGTTTTTTCGATTAATATTCTTGCTATTTCTTTTTCAAATTCAATATTCTTATATGATTTATATTTTTTATAATTAATTGCTTTTGTAAATAAATTACGGTTTATTTTTTCAAACTCAATCTTTTGTTTTTCTAAATCTTTAATAGACATTTCATATTCAATAATTTTCTCTTGAGCATTTTGTATTTTTTCATCTGTTTTCTCTATTATAGAATTATTAGTATCAATTTCTTTTTGAATTTTACTTAGTTTTTTGTTCAAATCGTCAATTTCTAATTTTATCTTCTGTATCTTATTTTCGCAACATTCTCTATCTTCTTTTAACCTATTTTCTATCTGCACTAAATCTTTTCCTGCATTTAGCCCATAAAAATATTTTGAAGGCTCTTTTATTTTGTTCAGTTCTAGCAAAAAATTTTTATATTCTTTTACTTCTTCTAGTTTTGCTTGATATTTGTTCTTAACATCTTCTATAAATAATTCAGTTTTTTCTTTATTTTGCAATTTTTCCAATATTGGTAAAAATCTTTTATACAAAAAATCTTTAAAATCTTGTATATTATTTTGTTTTCCAAGTGGAAGGCATACCAAACCTTTATACTGTGCTGGTTCCTTAATTTTAGTTCCATTCACTATTTGTGTTCTGTTATATTTTCTTGAAATTGGCAACATGTATTTTGTTTCTTTATCAATTTCGTTTCCAACATTTTCTATGGCTTCGCCATTTTTACTAGAAACCACTATAGATTTTATTATATTTGAATTTTTGTTAAACCAATCGCTTCTATAATACGTATTTCCATAATAATTATCAGCAATAAAATTTTGGTTCCAGTTTTCTAATATAAAATTAGCTCTTTCAACTATCTTATTTGCAATTATTTCTTTTAATAATGACGTCTTTCCTGTTCCAGGAGGGCCTTCTACAGCAATTAGGTCATTGTCACTTATGCTATTTGTAATCTTATATTGTGGTTGCCCAACTGCATACACACTCTTATAGCTTCCCATATGTGCTATTTTATATCTACCGTCATTTATATTTTTCTTTTCATTAGTTCCATTTATATATTTATTCAAAAGATTTGGTATATAGTTGTCACAACCGACTAACTTTCTTAGTAATTCAATATCCTCTTTTATATTTTTTATCGCGTCATCGGTCAATTCATCTAAGGACATTACATGTTCTGCATTAAAGCTATAAAAATTATTATAGTGTGAAATCATTTTTACATTTTCTCTAGTTAATGAAGCATCTACATATTCAGCTAATTTAGCATAAAATAAATCTACTATATGTTCAATATCTCCACCATCTATCGATTTTTTTATTTCTTTACTATATTTAGATATTGGTTCCTCATATTCTATTGAAATATCTGCTATTTCTTTTTCTAATAATATCATGAGTATAGTGTTTATAGCTTGTGAACTTATATTGGCATCTAACACCATAATCTTTTCATCCTGTAATTCACATTTAAAAATAAAGATTGGCTTTTTTTGAGCTACTTTACTGTTTTTACTAATAAAACTAATATTATGTGAATACAGCCAGAATTCGTTATTTGCCTTAATATCACATAATTGATTTGCAAAATTTTCTGCAACCTTAGAATCTAGTTTTTTTATTTTCTCTTCCATTAAAAGCTTAATTTTTAAAGTAACTTGTATTTTATTTGTCTGTTCACTATTTAGAGAGTCTAGATTTTTAATTATATCATTAATTAAAGCTTCTTTATTTTGAACCTTTTTACCTACAAATTTTTCTGTAACACTTCTTATTTTGTTCTGTTTCAATCTGTTTAGTTCTTTTAAAACTTTTCCAGCATCTATCTTTTCTTTTATAATATAGCAATTATTCATGTCTGTTTTTATCTGTGTTGAATTTGCTAAATTATATATTTCGTATTCTAAATAATAATTTAGTATTTTTAGTGTACCATCTTTTTCCATATTTAGTGCTAGCCTTTCTCTATTTTATGTGTATATTATACATCAAAAATCAATTTTTTAAAAGGTTTAAGTTTCATTAAATACAACTTTTATCTAAGTTAAAAATATGTTATTATTTACCAATAAATAACTGTACATACATTTTCCCGTATTTCGGACTGCTTACAACTCCGATTCCAGTATAATTAAAATTACTATTTAAAATATTAGCTTTGTGTCCAGAAGAATTCATCCACGCCGTAACAGCACTACTATTACTAGAATTTCCCGCAATATTTTCTCCTGCTGTTTTATACGAAATTTTAAAACTTTTTAACATGTCGAATGGCGAACCATATGTTGGAGAAGTATGTGAAAAATAATTATTATTAACCATATCTTGCGCTTTTATTCTAGCAACTCTTTGAACCTCACTATCATTTTTTAGCGCTGCAAGTCCATTATTGGTTCTTTGTTTATTTATTAAATCAAATACCTCTTTTTCATCTGAATTCATATTCGACGTTTCTGTGCTACTTGAAGTATTTCCAGATGAGCTACTTCCTCCTGTTCCACTATTTGAACTACCAGAAGAACTAGGATAAATTGCCCTTACATACTTTCTACTAACAGCTCCAACATAATCGCTATCTGTCTGGACTATATACCATTCTCCAACACCTGCAAAAACTCTAATGTACTCATTTTTATTAACAGTCGTAATTACATTATAACTTGTTCCGTGGACCACTTCTTACATTTAGCTTTGTTGCTGTAACAATCCCCGTAGAAAAATCCACTTTATAATAGTGTTGCATTCCAAAAGATTTGGTTAATGTTCCAACAACAAATAAAAATGTTACAAACATAACTGCTTTTAAAATATTCTTTCTTTTCAAAAAAATAACATTCATAAACTATCCTCCTCGTATAAGGTATTAGCTTACGAATGTCCATTATGCAAATTTCTATTCAAAAATTTATATATCTATTTTAGTTTTAACACTGCTACACACTCCACACTGCTCGTATATGGGAACATATCTACAGGTTGTATTTTTTCTGCCACATAAACACCTTCCGTTTTTGCTATGTCTCTTACCATTGTTGCTGGGTTACAGCTTATGTATACTAATTTTTCTGGTTTTATTTTTAATATGTTTTGTATTGTTTTTTCGTCCAAGCCTTTTCTTGGTGGATCTACTATTATTGCAGTTGGAATTATTTTTTTCTTGTTTATTAGCTCATCAAATGCAAATTCAACATCTCCACATATAAATTCTGCATTATCCACTTTATTTATTTTTGCATTTTCTTTTGCATCTTCTATGGCTTGTTCAACTATTTCAATGCCATAAACCTGTTTTACAAATTTTGATGCAAATATTCCTATCGTTCCAATTCCACAATATAGGTCGAATAATGTGTCTTCTTTGCTCAAATTTGCTGCTTCTATCGCAGTGTTATAAAGTACCTCTGCTTGTATAGGATTTACTTGATAGAATGACATTGGAGATATTTTGAATGTATACTCCCCTAGCTTGTCCTCTATGTAGCCGTCACCATATAAGTTTACATTTTGTTTTCCTAATATAACATTTGTATTTTTGTTGTTTATGTTTTTTACTATTGTTTTTACATCTTTATATTTAGTGCATAACATTTCCACTAGCTTGTTTTCATTTGTTTTGCCAATTTCCTCGTTTACAACTAATATACACATTATTTGCTTCGTGTATTTTCCTACTTTTATAACTATATGTCTTATTGCCCCGTTTTGCTTTTCTTCATCGTATATTGATATTTTATTTTCTTTGATAAATTCTATTATACTTCTAGCAATCTCTTGTGATATTTCAGTCTGAATTTTACAATTTTTTATTGGTATTATTGTGTGACTTCTTTGTGCAAATACACCAACTGTTGGATTACCTTCCTTATCTATTCCAACTGGAAATTGTGCCTTATTTCTATAGTTATACGGATTTTTCATTCCTATTGTTTTTTCAGCTTCAATTTTATTTTTTAGGCTTTTATTTATTAAACTTTGTACAGTATTTCTTTTTAAATTTAAAGTTGTTTCATACTTCATGTGTCTTAAATCACATCCACCACATCTTTGATAAGTTTCACAATCTGGCTTCATTCTATCTTCTGATTCTTCTAAAATTTTAACTACCTTACCATATGCTTGTGATGATAAAACTTTTATAATTAATACTTCACATTTTTCGCCTTTTAAAGCATTGGGAATAAAAATTGTGAAACCATTAACTTTAGCAATTCCTTCTCCTCCAAAGCCATTATCAATTATATCTACTATATATTTTTCATTCTTTTTTACTGGAATTTGATTCATTGTTTTTCCTTGTATTTTTTATTTAGGTTTTTGTCAGTTTTACCTATAAACCATTTATTTTACACATCAAGTATATCATATTTTTTTACTCTTTAAAAGTCTTTTAAAATTTTGTTATAAATAGCCTAGTAAAAAAATACTTTATTCTGGAGCAGATGATGGGAATCGACGAGCCGCGTCGGGAAAATTGTCCACTGGACAATTTTCTATTCCTCCTTTTCGATTCCCATTTTATAAAAGCTCTATTTTTTATTTTGGAGCAGTTAAGCAACAGCTTACGAACCATAACGCTCTCTTTCTAAAAATATTATATATGAATTCTTATTAAATTTCAATGGGAGTATGGAGAATTTTGTTATTTTATAGTATAATATATTCAAAATTAAACTTGATTCTATATAAGGAGGAAGTATAATGGATATAAGATACGCGGTAAGAGTATTTGCTTTTAAAGATAACAAGGTTGCCTGTATTAAATATAAGAATATTAACAAAGATTATTTTGATATACCTGGTGAAAAGATTGAAGATGGTGAAACTGAAATACAGACTTGTATAAGAGAATTTAAAGAAGAAACCGGAATGGATATTAATGATTTAAAATGTATTGGAAATGTTGAAATTATATATCCAGGTAAAAATAAAAAATTTGTTATGAAAACATATATCGCAAATAAAGTGAATGGTAACCCATTGGATTTAGATGATAACTATGCTTATTGGTTACCTATAAATGAATTAACTAAGAATGAAAAAAGATTTGCAATAACTCATTTGTTAGATGATGATTTAATTAATTATTTTGAATCAGAGAAAATCAATATTTTATTTACTTGCGATGATAATCATAATATTACTAATATGGAAATAAAGGAGGCATAAAATGAATGCAAATTTGTGGACACAATTACTTATAGCAATAGTTCCTGCACTTATTACTGGTGTTGGAAGTTTAATAATTGCTATTAAGAAATGTAAGAATGAAATTAATACACTTGAAACTAATAATAAACACGAAATAGAAAAATTAATGAAACAACATAAAATAGATATTGAAGCATTAAATGAAAAACATAGACTTGATATAGAAACTAAAGAAAAAGAACATCAATTAAAAATTGAAGAGATAAAAGTTCAAAATGAACAAGAAATATTAAAAAGAGAGAAAGAATTATCTAATTCTGCAATGTATTCAATGATGGGAGATGCAACTAAGGATTTATTTGCAGGAATATTTAACTCACCTGAATTTAAAGAAGAAATGAGTAAAAAAATTAAAGAAGGATTTAATAAGAAATAATTATTATGGAGATACAAAATGGGATTTAATGAAAAGGAAAATTCCTTAGAATATTGGGATAATATACATAGTAAATATGAACGAAATGAAATAAAATTAGACGACTGGTTGGATAAGTTTGAAACTATAATAGATAGTTGCTCAACTCCTATTTTGGATTTAGGGTGCGGAAGTGGTAATGATACTTTGTATTTAATTAACAAAAATAAACAAGTTATATCTTGTGATCAATCTAGCAATGCAATTAATAATATTAAAAAAAACTTTCCAGAAGTGTATGATACTAAGTGTTTTAATATGCTTGATGGAATGCCATTTGATAATAATTCGTTTGAACTAATAATTGCTGATTTATGTTTGCATTATTTTAAAGAAAAAGATACATTTGAATTATTAAATGAAATAAGACGCATTCTTACTGTTGGAGGACGCTTAATTTTTCGAGTTAATTCAGTAAATGATGTAAATCACGGTGCTGGTCAAGGTAATGAAATAGAACATCATTTATATGAAACATCGGATAAAAGATTAAAAAGATTTTTTGATGAAAAAGACATCAAGTTTTTCTTTAAAGATTTTGATATCGAATATTTAAATGAAGAAATAATGACAAGATATAAATTAGAAAAAAGATTATATAGAGTTTGTGTTAGAAAAAAGTAAAGGGTATGGGAATTCCCATAGTAGAATTTATGCGGGAGTATAAATTCAGTGCTGGCTAGACATAGATTTTATTCCCATATTCAAAAAAACAAAAAAGAGGATTAAATTATTCTGATAATTTTTTCCTCTTTTTTGAAGATTATTTATATAAAAACATATTCATTTAGGACAATTTCTTCTGCTATATTTTTATAGTTGTTCATTAATTTTGTCCATACCAATGGATTTAATTCTTTGCTTTTTTCAGACAGTCTTTCATCATTCTTAATATAATTTTCCATTAGTTCTTTATAATAATTCTCACAAGAATCACTGACTAAAAGAAGGTGATGAGTTAATTTATTTGTCATCAATAATGTCTCATAAAGTACTTGCTTGTTTTGTGCAATAAAGTGTAATCTTAATATTCCATATCTTCCAAGTCTTCCATAATTTTCGTCTTTTTCTAAATATAAATCTGGTAATAAATAATCTCCTTTTCTTGTATAAGTAACTTTCATTTTTTATCTTTCCTTTCTTCTTTAAATAGTATTAATTAATTCATTTTTTGGCACTAATATTAAAATATCTTTAATAACATTTTTCTCAGTATATGGACAACTGACAATGCCATCTATATATAAATGTTCTTGTGATTTAATAATAAATTCTTCTAAAAATTTATCAGAATATTCTTTGTTTTTCATCTTCATAATTGATAAAATATCATAATTCAATTCCATATTTTTTAACTCAATTTCATCAATTTCTTTATGAAATTTAATTCCAATATTATTGTCATTCATAATATTATTAAGATATTTTAAGTATTCTTTACTGCTTTTAGTTATAAATTCATCTGTGAATTTTATATCTTTAATATCAATATTGTAGTTTTTATCACGTTTAATTTCTATCATAGATATAAGTCTATGAATCATATCTCTTTTAGCTTCTCTTGATAACAAATCATAAAGAAAAGCAAATCCAATATTTTTAATATTAGTAAAAAATAAAGTGTTATTTTTCTCAGCACAATCTAATTTTTTAACAAGTTCTATTGTATATTCTTTAGAATTATTATCTGGATCAAGTCTTACTTTCTTTTGATTTAGTTTATCAATTTCCTTTTTGATAACATCATTTTTATGATTGATTGTTTCGACATCTAAATTAGAACTTAAATATAAATCTACTAATCTTTTTTCCTGCAATTTTAATTTTTCGATTGCTTTTTCTATATCTTTTACATCATCACTTTTAGTAGAATTACAAGTTATAATTTCATTATCCATAGAAAGCATAAATAGTGTTAATTCTTCTAATACTTGTTTTAATTTTGTTTCTATTTTTTCAGTATTATAATGAAGTCCAAATCCCCTACAATTATGATTTTTACATCTTAAATGGTAATAAACTTTTTGCTTTCCGTTAGGATATTTAAAAGATTCTGATGATGACATTATCTCGCCACAAATAGGGCATTTTACTAAACCAGAAAACAAATGAATATATTCTCCATAGTTAGAATGTTTGTTTTTTACTAAAACATTTCTAGTAGCATTCCATGTTATTTCATCAATAATTGGTTCACAATAATTTTCAACTCTTAAAATATCTTGTGGCTTTCTTTTATATTTTCCATATTCAAAAATACCAATATAAATAGAATTAGTAAGTATTTTATAAACTCTATCCGCTTTCCATTTTCCTTGCTTTAAATAAGCATTATTATCTTTCATAATAGTAGCAATACCTCTTGTAGAATTGCCTTGTTTGCATAATTCAAATATTTCTTTTACAACTTCTGCTTCAATAGGTTCTACTTCTAAATGACCAGTTTCCTTATTTCTAATATAGCCATAATGTGCTTTACTAGGATGAATACGCTCTAATGCCATTTCTTCCATAGCACGTTTAGTTCTTGCTCCAATCTCTTTTCTTTCTCTTTGACCAAATACTAAATTCATTCCAAAAATCATTTCACCATTAGCAGTAGATACATCATAAGGTTCGAGTATTAGTTCTATTTTTACATCATGTTCCTCACAATAATTAAGTAGCCAAAAACCGTCATAATTATTACGAGTAAGTCTATCAACTTTAATTGCAACTAATTTATCAATCTTTTTAGATTTAATATCTTTTAGTAATCTTTGCATTTCTGGTCTCATCAAATCTTTTCCAGAATGTCCAGCATCATTATAAACATCAACAATATCATATTCATTCTTTTCACAATATTCTTTAATAATTCTAAGTTGTGAATCAATAGAATAACCATTATCTCTTTGGTCGTCAGTAGATACTCTTACATAAACACCACATCTCATAGTTTTCCTCCTTTCATTAAAATTCGAGAAATATTAAAATACTTCTCATATGTTTCCTCACTCAAACACCAAATATCAGACACCAAATTGAATTTTTTTAATATTTTTCATTAAGTTTCTCAATTAGAGCGAGTTTCACGAAGTTAAATTTAATATACTTCTCATTTGTTTCCTCACAAATAAGCAAAATGTATAGTATAAAATTAAAACTTTTTCAAAAATTGTGTAATTTCTTTAAAATTATACTTTTGATTATGTTCCTTAATATAAAATGACTTATTTGATATTTCATTAACTTTGTATTCAAGTATTGTAAGAGTAGTAGGATATGTAATTTTGTATTCAGTAGGTATTATTACTTGTAGATTGGTGTGCAAGATAGTTTTAATCTGTCCTAATATAACCTTATATTTAAAGTTTTTTAAGATGTTGGTTAAATCTTTATTAGGTTTTAGATTTTCAATTACTTTAAATTCAAGCATGAAAAAAGTCCTCCTTTCTAGAAAGAGAACTTTTAAAGTTTTATATAAAATAAAAACTCACGAACTTTTAAGTCCGTAAGTTGATTTCAAATGGAGCAGATGATGGGAATCGAACCCACACTATTGCCTTGGGAAGGCAAAGTTCTACCACTAAACTACATCTGCATTATTTTCTTTCTATATTGTAGCACTTAAATAAATTTTTTCAAGTGATTTTTACATTATTTTTTATTTTAGTCGTCTATTTACATTTTATGTAAAGTGTGGTATACTGTAATTATGCAATTTTTTATGAATTTGCAGTCACAAAATTTTTTTGGAGGTAAAACAAAATGTTAAGATTCACAAACGCAACCTATATGCCTCGGCACGAACTCAACGAGTTCCAAAACCGTTATTCTGAGCAGATAACTGCATCTGCCCGGACAGCCCTTCGAATTTTAGGGAGGCGTACCAACTCTATTTTCTACTTCAACGCTGAAGTGGAAAAGGGAAATTCGCATTTCAGCAAAATTTTGACAACCACTCAGGAACTTGGAATTGAATTGGCAAAGACCATTAGTAGTTTGGTCTCTGACATTGCGTACCATGATACCTTGCGGCAGATGATGTTGCATGATATCAGTTCTATCCGTGCAATTCCTGACATTTCTTTTTCAGTCCAGGAAGATGGAACCTTTGTCATCAAGGAAGCAAAATTGCCTTACATTCTGTTACAGGATGACAAGTTCCTTGTTGCTGTTCTCAACAGAGAACGCTATGTGGAGGTTTTCCTCTACCAAAAAAATGACATGATTGCAGTAGCTTAATTAAGCAATCAACATCACGAGGCTTCACTAACAATATATGATAGTGGAGCCTCGTGGCGTATAATATTACACTAAGTAATATTTTTCTTATTCATAATTTTTAAATGTTTTTATTCACAAAATAAATTTTCTATTTTAACTTAAATAAATCATTTGGCGTGCATTCTAATAACTTACATAATTTTTCTATTGTTTCAAATTTTATTCCAGTGGTTTCATTATTCATCATATGACTTATGCTTTGATAACTACCTTCCATATTCTTTATTAACCAATATTTCGTTTTGCCTTTTTCTTTTAGTAATTCTTTTATATTTATATATACCATTCTTCACACCTCATTTATAAATTAATAATATATTTATATTATATCACATTCGTAGCAATTCTCCTCTATCAATTATTTTTTATAACTTTCAAATATTGCATTCTGCATAAAACCATAGTATAATAATTACATTGATTTTGCCAAAACTCTTAGTTTTGCAAATTTATTAAATATCCGAAAAATAATTTTTTAGGAGGATTAACAATGTCCGTAAGATGTGATTCTGCAAGACCTAGCAAAAACAAGTTCCCGAAAATGAAGAAACGGAATAAAACGAAAAAAACAAGTAAAGAAATCCAAGCAGAACTTAAGCACTATTCCCTTCCTTCACGTAATACTGAGTATGCTGTAGAACAGTGTAAAAAGCAGGTTCAAGAGGAAGGTAAACTGTGCTACTGCAAGGAAAAATGTCATTGCAGAAGCTGTCAAGAATCAAAGGATTCCAACGCAAGATGCAGTTTGGAAACTCTGCAAAAAGAGAGTGTGGGATGCACTTTAGGGTGCTACAGATGCTCTGAGCATAGTCCTTGTTATTAACAAATCAAAGAAGGTATCAGAAAATTTCTGGTACCTTCTTTGATTTTAATATACCTGAAAATGCTTTTAAGTACATATAAATAAATTATTTAAAACAAAAAAGTTAGAGTTACAAAACTCTAACTTTTCTCTACTATGGAGCAGGTAGCGGGAATCGAACCCGCATAGCCAGCTTGGAAGGCTGGAATTCTACCATTGAACTACACCTGCATTTTTGTGTATTTCCTAACGACAGTTATTATAATACCATAGGTTATTATTTTTGTCAATACAAATTTAAAATTTTTTCAAAAATTTTTCTTAATAAAATTTTTGCTAGTAATCTAATATTTATAAACAAATTTAGATTTTCGCCCAAAATCCCCCGTCCCCATTGGGCGAAAAATTTTGAGCGACTTATTAAATATTTTTATGCTCTTGGATGAGCTTTTTTGTATTCATTTTTTATTCCTGGGTCTTGGAATTGCATGTATACTTGTGTTGATGATATGTCTGAATGTCCAAGCATTGTTTGTATTGCTTTTAGGTCTGCACCATTTTGTAATAAGTGTGTTGCAAAAGAGTGTCTTAATACGTGTGGCGTTATGTCTTTTTCTATGTGAGCTTGTTCTTTATAATATTTTACTATTTTCCAGAATCCTTGTCTTGTAAGTCTTGTTCCATTTACGTTAACGAATAATGCCTCTTCGCTTTCATCTCTTATTAAGTATGGTCTTGCATCATCTATGTATTCTTTTAATGCTTTTAATGACATAGAGCCTAAAGGAATGTTTCTCGATTTACTTCTTCCTCTACAAACTACATACCCTTCGTCTAATTTTACGTCATCTATGTCTAGAGAAATCATCTCTGTAACTCTCATGCCTGTTGCATAGGCAAATTCAAGCATTGCCTTGTCTCTAGTACCTTTTAAGTCAACGTCTTTTGGTTGGTCTAATAATAATTCAACTTCTTTTGATGTTAATATGTTTGGAGTTCTTTTACTTATTTTTGGAGACTCAATTGTCATTGTTGGGTCTTTCTTTATTTTTTTAACTCTTATTAAATATTGATAGAATGATCTTATTGAAGCTAAGCTTCTTGAAATTGTAGATTCTTTTTTGTTTTCTTCTCTTAAATATTCCATATATTCTAATATGGTCTCTTCTGTTACCTTTAGATAGTTTATTTTATTGTCTGAAACGTATTTTTCATATTGCTCTATGTCTCTTCTGTATGATTGTAATGTATTATCTGATAATTTTTTATCATCTTTAAGAAAATCTAAAAAAAGTTTAACTTGTTTTTCCATTTGCGCTCCCCTATCCTATTTATTTATCTATGTAATAATTTTCTGAATTTACATAACTAATACATGTTATATCAAAATATTCTAAAATTGTAAATACATTTTGTAAAATTTGTGAAAATATTTTCCAATTAACAATACTTTAAAAATATACTGCTTAAGTTTCCAGAAACGTATGTTTCTAACAGCGAAGATATTAATAATAAAATTAGCATTAAAATTGAAAATATGGTATGTTTTAATATCTGCAATTTTATGTTTTCTCGTCTTCTATCTTCCATTATTAATCTGTACAATTTTATTCCACTCACACTAAGTGTGAGTATTGTTGGAATGTAAATTATATTTTGAATAAGCATTGTGGCAATTATAAAAATTATGCCTTTTCCTGTTCCTACAGTTGCCATTACGGAAGAAACTGTATACCCTATGCAATAGCCTTTATATCCAACAACCACATATATTAGTGGAAAACCTATAACAGTAGAACCAAGAAACCACAGTAGCACAGCTATCCCAACATTATTTATTATTGAATTTTTTAATAGTTCCTTTGTTGAAATTTGATAATTTTCTTTTATTGAATTTATAAAATTATTTATATATCCACTTATTTGATTTGCCTGTGTTTCATTTGCATTATTTACAAAAATCACACCTAATGTTAATCCTATAAAAAATATTATGGTTAATATTAGGTATGTTTTTATGTTTTCTTTTATGAATTCTATTATTATATTTTTTAGTCTATTTGGGTTTGTTTGTCTGCGGTTTCCTCTCATGCTCTCCTCCTAAGATTATTGTTTATACATAATGTCTATTCAATAATCTTAGAATTAGAACTGTTTTTTATCCGACCGTTACTTTTCCGTAAACTCCGCCACCACCAGCATGAATCTTCATTTTGCCTTCTCTAGAAGCAATTATTTCGTTTGCAACTTTTTCGCCAACCACCGCTTCTATATCGTCTTTTGATAATTTATGTAAAATTGTCATCTCTGTTCCAAAGCTGTATAATAGTCTATCTATTGTTTTGTTTCCTACTCCCGGAATGAATGTAAGTGGAACCTGATAAACATATGGTGGTCTGTTTGCAGGACTCTTACTTTTTTCTTTATCTTTTATTAATTCTATTCTATCGAAAACTCCAAATGTTACTTTGTCACTTCCACAGAAAGGACACACTGCAACTGGTTCTTTAGTTTCTATTACTTGATTACAGCTATCACAAAAAGTTCTGTGATATTTTCCAAGTTTAGGGTCTAGTCCATAATTGCAAAGTACTTTTCTTCCATCTTCGCCTTTTAAAGCTTTTACAACTTCTTTAAAGCTTATATCATTTACAAGCATTTTGTTGTATTCTCTTGCAATCTTTGGAAGCGAATGTGCATCTGAATTTGTAACAAATGTTTTATCTTCTAATTCTGTTATCATATCTGCCAAATATGTATCAGCACTTAAGCCTAACTCGATTGAAAATATTTTATTAAATTTTTCTTTGAATATATCTTTCATTCTGTCCACACAGTTGCCATAATAACTTTTAAATGGTGTGAAACAATGTGCTGGAATTAATATTCCATTATATTTTTCAACTATATCTATCAGCTCATATCCAGAAACATCAGAACGTTGCGTACTTAATGTTATATTATGTATATGCCTACTCATTTCTTTAGAAAAGCCCTTAATATCTGATAAATGGGGAAAGAAACATACATTATGTGCTGCTCCGCACTTTCCATTTCTTCCAACCTCAGAAGTTTCAACTTCACTTCCTAGTAATATACAAACCTTATCTTTGTATATTATGCCTCCATCTTCAATTTCATATGCTTCACCTGTTTTTAAAAAATTTTCTATATCTTCAATAACATATGGTGATGCACAGTCTATAATTCCAACAATATTAATTCCCTTTCTATCGGCACATTCTTTTGCAATGTTAGCAAAATTTAGGCTTCTAGCTGCCGTAATTTTAATTGGCTTACCGTTCTCGCTTCTTCCTATGTGTACATGTAAATCTGCAAATACTTCTTCCATTTATATATCCTTTCTTACTATTTAAATATTTTTGATTTAAAAAGAATTATAATTTTGGAAAAACACCAAATTTTAAATAACACTAAAACATAATTATTTTTATGTAATTTAAAATTGCATTTGGCATAACCAAAATTATAATTATTTTCTTAACTTCTTATGTTCTTTTAATACAACAAAGTTATAACTACTTTCTTAACTTCTTATGTTTATTTAATACATCACAAGTTATAATTACTTTACCGGTTTATTCTCTAAACCAATCCTCATAAACTCTTGAAGATTGTTCTTTTTCTTCTGGGTTTTCTTTTTTTACCACACTTCTTGTGGCGTCATTTGAAATTCTTGTTGGAGTTACCAATTTGTCTAATGCAACTCCATTTATTCTATTTTGTAAAATATAATGTATTGTAGGCATTTCTTTTATATATTCTGCTATGTTTTTATTTCTGTTTTCATCTTGCATCGCATGCCCTCTGTATCTGTCTAAGTGTCTATTAGCCTCTTTTGCAGCTGCCTCAATAGTTCCTACCGTTCTTGGTATTATCAAGTCATTTTCATTTACTAAACTCATACTTTTATAGCCTCCATTCTGTTTACGAAGTCCTTAAATATTTCTAAATATCTATTTTGTTTTCCTTTTAAGTTTCTATATTCAAGCAACACTAATGCTTCATCAACTTTAAAACCTATTCTTTCTGGTCTATCTAAAAGCATACCACCAAATTGGTCTATTAGTTCTAACACATCAGCCTCTGGTTCTCTTGGTTCAGAACCAGTATATCTATTTACCTGCTCACAAATTTTACAAAATCTTTTATCAAATCCTAAAGTTTCTAAATAATCTGCGCCATCTTTTGCATAAGTTCTAATCTTGTTTAAATCTGTAAAATTATCTACTTTCTTACAATTGCACAATAAGCAAGCTGTTATTAGCATATTTTCATCAAAATTCAGTTCTGGAGTATTATCTAAAAACAACTTTAATAGTTCTGTTTTAAATACAACAGAATTATCAAAATAAACATTACCTCTCTTGTTTAGGTAATACATTATCTCCATTTTCTTTATCCAGTCTTTTTCCGATAATATGTAATCTGCAAAAGTTTGGTTTTCCATATCTTAACCTCGTCTCTTTCATAAGGTACAAAACCTAAGTTGAATAAATTATTCTTTAATTTATAACCTATAAATCAGATTATTTTGTTTATATTTTATATAGATTATATGATATCTTCACAGTATTTTCAACAAAGATACATAAATGTAATTCTATTGTAATATTATTGTAACTTTAGCATAATTTCATTCATCATTTTTATAGTTTCTTCTTTATTTTCATTGTTTATTACTGTATTACAATTCTTTGTAAAAAATTCATCATTTGGTTGGCTGTTTAACCTTTGTAATGCCTTTTCCTTTGATAGTTTATCCCTTTTACAAATTCTTTTTATTTTTTCTGTTTTGGGTGCAATTACGCCTATTGTATAATCGCACAGTTTATCTAATTTACTTTCAAATAGTAAAGGAACGTCTAATATTATGTATTGGTAATCTAAATTTTGATTAGCTTCTAATTCTTTTTTTATTTCTTCTACAACATATTCAAATGTTAAGCCATCTAACTTTTCTTTTTCTGCTCTATTTAAAAATACAATGTCTGCAAGTTTTTTTCTATCTAATTCATTATTTTTTATAACATCATTACCAAAGGCTTGTCTAATTGCCTGTAAATATTCTCCATTGTTCTTTGTCATTTCTTTTGCAATTTTATCAGCATCTATTATTTTTGCTTCATAATTTTTACTTATTAATTTTGAAATAGTAGATTTTCCACTACCAGAATTTCCTGTTATTCCGATTATCTTCATTTTTAATCATATTCCTCTCTTTGGGCTACAAATCAATAAAAAGAAATTTAAGAAACTAATACACTTTGTATATAGCCACTTTTCAAATGTGCATATTCTACTTTTTCTTCTAATTTGTTATTATCATGTTGTTAGTAAAGTCTAAATTAGCCTTTGATTCATATTCGTATCCAAGTGTATACACATCTGTTGCAAATATATCTATATCAAGCATTTCCGCTAATTGTTTATTTTTATTTTGGTCTACAAATTTCTTTACAGATGTAACCATATTTATTTTCGGATTTCTATTTGCAATCTCCGAAATTAACATTCTTCCTTTCGGATTAAATCCTAAAATTCTTGCATATGGTATTGTTTTTTTAGACATATCCATCATTTTTTTATTTATTCCAAGTAGTGCACACACTAAAATTCGTTGTATTCTAGTTTGTGTATATCTTTTAGATTTTATCGCTGTTATTAAATCTGTTAGATTATTGCAATTTGATGCAGCACTTTTAATTGTGTTTTCGAGTCCTTCTGAAACATCTGGTAAATCTGCTATCTGTGCAACTGTCATTTTTCTTAAAGTATATATTATCTCTTTTTCATACTTACTTAGGCTTAATATTACTTCCCCCTTTTTAACCTGTTGCCCTAGAATTTGGTAAGTACTGTTTGGAACAACCTTACGTAAATCAGCATATTGCTTTCTTTTCATAATATCTCTAATTCCAGTTGCACTTGCAAAACCATCCACAATTCTATTTTCATTGTAGTATACCTTTTGTCTCTTTATCATTATTGGTTCTAAATGGCTCTTTTGAGTTTTTAACGCTTTTAAATATTCTATAGCTAAAATATTGTTTGGGCTTCCTAATACATTTGCATACCTCTTAATATCATTTAAATACATCATTAGGGCATTTTCTCTTGCCATTGGATATGATATACCTTTTTTTAGTTCATGACTTAATATATTCGTATAACCTCTTGGCTCATTATATAAAACATTAGCAATATTATTTAAGGTGGCTAAATCATCAGCTTCTGCACCAAAAGCAAAACTATCAACAATTTTCAAACTATCCAAAATTTTAATAGCTCCATTTGCAAAATTTTCTGCACTAGAAACACTGTATAAAGTTGGAAGTTCTATTACAAGGTCAGCCCCGCCACAAATTGCCATATAAGCTTTAGCCCACTTATTTACAATTGAGGTTTCTCCCCTTTGTGTAAAATTTCCAGATATAACAGCCACACAAAAATCTGCTTCTGCTTCTTGCTTTGCCTTTTGTAAATGATAATAATGTCCATTATGAAATGGATTATATTCTGCAATTATTCCAACTGTTTTAGCCATAAAACACGTCCCCTTTTTATATCAATTTTGTAGTTATTTTTTACGAAACATAAATGTTTCTAACTAATTTTCCCTATTTATTGCACTTTAAAATATTTATTGATATAATATCATAAATTAAAAATATTTACAATTAAATGAGAAAGGAATACAATTTTTTGTAAGAATAAATTGTATGGTAAATAATATGGACGAAGTAACAATTTATACAGATGGTGCATGCTCTGGAAATCCAGGTCCTGGAGGCTGGGGAGCAATATTAATGCTTGGAGAAAATAGAAAAGAAATTTCTGGTGGTTCAGAGAATACTACCAATAATATAATGGAATTAACAGCTGTAATAGAAGCTCTTAAAATTTTAAAACGACCTTGCAAAGTCAATATTTATAGTGACAGTGCATATGTAGTAAATGCTTTTTTGCAAAAGTGGATTTATGGTTGGATGAAAAAAGGTTGGAAAACTGCCGGTGGCGATCCTGTGAAAAATAAAGAATTGTGGCAAGAATTATATTCTTTGACCAAAACACATGACGTAACTTTCAACAAGGTAAAAGGTCATGCAGACAATGAATTTAATAATAGATGCGACGAAATGGCAGTAGCAGAAAGTAAAAAGTTTACCCGAATATAGGTAAACTTTTTATTTAATACTTTTTTCTGCAAAATCAAAAAGTTCTAGTTAGACGAACCGGATGATCTCTCGAAACGTGGTACGTTTCAGTTTTTCCCATACTAAACCTAATTATATAACCATACGTTGAATTCTCGGCAGATGACGACCAGTATCTCCAATTTAGATGATATCCTTCATAATTTGACCTTGTTATTCCTAATTGTCTTGCAAACATTGCCCATGTATCTATTGTTGGCGTGCTCCAATCTCCTGATGTAATCGATTTTGCATTTGTAAAATTATATGTAGCACTATTATTATAATCGCTCAATGCCATTACATTAAATCTTGCATTTCCACTACCTCTTGCAGATAATACTTTCTTTGTTCCAAATGGGCCATTATAATTCGTTTTACTTACATAATATTCTTTTAGTCCTGTGGCTGTAGGTATTGTATATGATGTTCCTCCCCACGAACCACTTCCGCCATTTTTAAAGTCTGCAAATATTATTCCATCTACCGTTCCATTTCCATCTACATCTGCATAATAACCTACTCCTGAAGTACCTGTAAACGTATTATCTTTTACTGTTACAGAATATGTTGCTGTTTTTTCATTATAATTTGTGTTAGATGCGCTCTTTACAGTTATTGTTGCACTTCCTGCTCCAACTGATTTTACTGTTACTGTATTTCCACTTACACTAACCGTAGCTACTCCTGTATTTGATGACCATGCACTTATACTTCCAGTACCACTCGTGGTAAATGAGGTACTATTCGGATAATTTATTGTACCACTATAAGATGATAAACTTAAGCTTCCATTTGCTTTATTTACCTTCACTGTTTGTGTAGTGCTTTGAGTTTTATAGCCTGCTTTACTTGCTTGTACTGTTACTGTAAATGATGAGGTATTTGTTACTGTTGGCATTGTCGTACTGTACGTGCCTCCATTTATTGAATACTCTAATTTTGCGTCACTTGGAGTTACGTTTACTGTTACAGCATTATGTTGTCTACCATCATAAGTTCCTGTATACGGTGTTACTCTTAAATCTATGCTTCCATTATTTACTGTTGCTTCATAACTTGCTGTTTTTGATGTGTAATTTATTGTTTCTTCTGTTGTTACTGTTATTGTTACTTTCCCTGCTGTTGTTCCAGGTTTTACTGTTACTGTATTTCCATTTAAACTTGCAGTTGCAATATTGGTATTTGAGGAGGTTATGCTTACATTTGTTGTATTCTCATTTATTGTAAAAGATGTGCTGTTTGGATATGTTAAAGTTCCACTGTATAAAGAAAGTACTAATTTTCCTTCTGCTCTATTTACCTTTATTGTTTCTGTTGTAGATACTGTTTTGTAGCCTTCTTTACTTGCTACTACTGTTACTGTAAATTCTGATGTGTCTTTAATCTTTGGCATTTCCGTAACATAATTTTCTCCATCTAAAGAATACTCCAACTTTGCATCACTTGGTTCTACACTTATATTAGATAAAGCATTGTGTTCTTGTCCATCATATGTACCAACATATGATGTTGCTTCTAATTTAATTGTTCCATTTTGCACTGTTGCTAAGTGGATTACTTTATTCTCTGCATAATCTCCATTTGCTGCACTTTTTACAACTATATTAGCCTTTCCGGCTGTTATACCGTGGTTTTACTGTTACAGTATTTCCATCTAAACTTGCCGTGGCAATGTTTGGTGCATCTGAGTTTACCGTTAGCTCTCCTCCAGAAGCATTATTTGTTATCTCAAAACTGCCACTATTGGGATACGTATATGTTCCATCATATGAAGATAATGTTAAATCTCCTGAAACTGCTACTCCTTCATACGTTATTTCTACATCTCCATTTTCCTTATCTTTTAGCAAAAATTTATATTGGGCATTAATTATAATGTATGCATTCTTGTTATCTATCTTTTCTGTTGAACTCAAATCATAATTTTTCTTTCCTGTACTTATTTGCTCCAAATAATTTTCTAAATTTACAGTTTTGCTTTCAACTTGAATATCTGCTTTTTCAAGTTCCAATGCCTCTTTTATTCCAGCTATTGTCTGTACTTTTTGTGTACTTTTTGCTTTATCAAATAAATTGTTATTTCCAATTACTAAGCTTACACTTACTCCTGCTAATATTAATAAAACTACTATTGTTACTACTAGCGAAATTATTGTAATTCCTCTTACTTCTTTTGTTTTCATGTATTTTTCTTCCTCCTAGTTTATTATTAAGTAACATACTTAATGATAAGCAATAATAACCAATTTACCTTATATTAAGCCATTTTTAATATTTTTCAAATTTACCCAATTTCTCTTTTTTTCATTTTTATTTGGCAAGAAAATTAAAAATAACTCTTGATTTTCTTTACTCTTTTGATATAATAAAAGCATAAAAAAATCTCGTTAAGTATGTTACTTAATAAGATTTTTTCTATTTTTATTCTATTTTTTCGCATTAAAAATAGAAATATTGTATATTACAAATATTTCTACCTCTACTTTTATATTTTTTCTACTATTTCATTTTTATTTTTATAAATACTATTTGCTGGGACTACTCCTCTTACAGATGAAAGCGGATATATGTTTGTATTTTTTCCAATTACAGTACCAGGGTTTAATACACTCCCGCAGCCAACTTCTACGTTGTCTCCAAGCATTGCGCCTATTTTCTTTATTCCTGTTTCTATTTTTTCTGTTCCATTTTTTATTACTATTAATTTTTTATCGGACTTTACATTTGATGTTATTGAGCCAGCTCCCATATGAGATTTATATCCCAATATTGAATCTCCCACATAATTGTAATGAGGAACTTGTACTTTATTGAATAATATAACATTTTTTAACTCTGTAGAATTTCCAACAACAGCTCCCTCTCCAACAATTGCTTTACCACGAATAAAAGCACAGTGTCTAACTTCTGCATCTTTACAAATTATTGCTGGTCCATGTATATAAGCACTTTCAAATACTGTTGCATTTTTGTGTACCCATACATCATCACCAATTTTATTATACTCGTCTGTTGGTAATGTTGCTCCTAATTCTAAAATAAAATCATTTATATGAGCTAACACTTCCCATGGGTATGTATATTTTGATAATAAGTCCTTAGCTATTGTTTCATCAAGATTATATAATTCTGTTATTTTACAATTTTCCATAATTGACTTTCCTTCCTTTTTACTAAATTTTAAACTTTTTAATTTCAGGTATATAAGATTTCAAAAGATTATAGTGCATACACATTTTATTGTATGCACTTATTTTTTCAGTAAAATAATAAATTTATATTTTAATTTTTGAAAAACCTATTTATTTTTCCAATAATTATTATATAGTTCTCTTGAAGTCTCTGGGCTATCATTTCCAGTTTTATTTTTTACTGGAGCAAAGTCTTTCTCTCTTCTTCCTCTTAAAATTGATATATCATCAAAGAAATTAAATGCATCAAATATAAAAGCTTCAAATTTATAAGCATTAGGTTCTGTAACCTCTATAAATTCTTCATCATCATTCATATAGTTAGACTTTTTCTCTGCTACATGGTATGGTAACTGTACTTTAGACACCTTATCAAGTGCATCTATGCTAAATAAGTTACACATTATGTGTGCTTCTCCATATAACAATTCACCATCTTCGTCTACTTCTTCTGCCATTTTTTCTGGTAATTCACTGTATTCTATAACAGATGGAACTCCATTTATCTTGCAAAATACCCCTACTTTTTCCTTTGGACTTGCTTTTGCAACAGATTTTGAGGCAGCCTCATGTTTTTCATCTATTGTAAGACCAACTAAAATTGGATCAACCATGTTCAAAATTGTATTATCAACAGAACCAATAAATATCCACTTAATGCTTTTTTGTTTCATTTCTTCAATTATTCCATTCTTAGCCATTGCACCATATATACAGCCATTTCCATCTGCTGCTTCTTTAATAGAATAATCTTTATCTATTATTAAATCACCATTTCTTTTTAATAATGGTAAATTCCCTTGCATAAAGAATTTTACATTTTCCTTTGGATACCCAAAATAATTGTGTTCTTCAAAAAACTTTACAGTTTCTGCGTTGTTTTCTGTACTTGTCATTATGTACCATGGTAAAATGATTCCATATTTTTTGTTAGCTCTTTCTAGATTTTCGGCTAATATTTGGAACAAATATTTAGGTTCAGGTAAAACATCTATTAAAAATGTTCCTTTAGGTCCTTTGTGTCCAAGTCTAGTTCCTTGACCTCCTGCCATTGTAACAACAGCGTATTGGTTATTTTTTATTACATCTTCTCCAAGTTTTGTATATTTTTTTTGAGCTTCATCAGACAACTTATATTCATCAACATATTTAATATGTGTAATCTTTTTTTCAGATATTTCTGGTTCTGTTTTTGTTTCAGCATAGAGTTTATTTAATTGTTCAAAATTTAAGTTTATAATTTTTTCTGCTAATTTTATTTGTTTATCTTCACTTAACTTTTTAAAAAAGTTTAATACGTTCTCTTGTTTATTTACTTTTAATAATTCTTCTGCTTTTAATATCTTCTCTTTATTGTCCATTTTCTATTGTGCATTGTAAAATTGCAATGCTCTCCTTTCTTGATTGCTCATTATATAATATCCATGCGAGCATAAATCGTGTATATAATATCACAATAGACTTTTTTGTGCAATAGTTTTTTTAAGACACATCTCGCTCTAAGCGACTTATTTTCTCATCAGAAAATAAGTTAAAATTTTATTGTTTAATTTTTATTTTAACTATTGTTTTTTTCTTGCCAATTTTTACCGTCTACAACTCTTGCCACCATCATTGATGCAACCGAATCTCCAACAGAATTTAACACAGTTGCAGGTGCATCTATTATTGTTGCGACCATTGTAAGTATTGGTAGTGCTGCTACTGGGTAGCCCATCATAGATAAAATCATCATTTCTGATATTGTTCCACCACCTATTGGCACTGCAGTAACTAATAAGTTAGCAATTAATGCCACAATCATAACCTGCCATATGCTTGCACTAGTTCCAAACAAACATACTAAAAACATTATCTTAAAGACTGACCCGATTATTGAACCATCTTTATGAAAACTTGTTCCAAGAGGTACCGTTGTTTCTGCAATGTCTCCAGAAACTCCTATTCTTTTTGCAGCCTCTGTATTTGATGGAATTGCAGCAGCTGACGAACATGTTGCTAAGGCTACAACTGTTGGTGATACAATGTTTTTCCACATTGCTACTACGCCTTTCTTTCCTCCTGCTATAAATGCATATAAAGAATAAGCAACCACATAATAAACAATAGATACTAATGTATATATTGCAAAAGTTTTAGCATATCCTAGTGCAATTTGACCACCAAATGTTCCAACTAGCACTGCAAAATAACAGCCCAATCCTATTGGCGAATAGTACGATATTAATTGTACAAATTTCAACATAACAGTGTATGCTGATTCTAGCACTTCTTCGAGTGGTTCTCCTTTTTCGCCAGCCATTTTTATGGCTATTCCGAATAAAATTGAAAATACAACAATTGCAATTATATTTTCCTTTGATAATAGTTTGTTAAAATCACTAACTGTAAGTACATTTACAGTTCTCTCTAAAATATTTAAATCTTCCGTTTCCGTGGTTTCCGCCGTTCCACTTTGTTCTTCCAACTCGGCTCTTATTTTTGCTCCATCATCAGTATTTACAAGTTTAAATGAATACGTTGATAAAACTCCAACAAGAACAGAAACTAATGACATCACTATAAATACACAGAAAATAGTAATCATTATTTTTCCTAATCTCTTTGGTTGTTTAATTTTTGCAATTGATGTTGTGATACTTAAGAATATAAGCGGAACTATTACTACAAATAGTAAATTTAGGAAGATATCCCCGAAGGGCTTTAAGACAGCTGCTTTTTCTTTAAATGCTATCCCCACAATAGCGCCAATTATTATCGCAGCCAAAAGTATAATAACTGACTTGTACGTTTTTAAAAATTTTTTCATAATACTTTCTCCTTAAAAAAGAAGCGTTATTAAGGAAATATAATTATATCTCCTAATTCGTAGATTATTATATAACTGTTACATTAATATTGCAAGGGGTTTGAAAATATTCGTATCTATTACCGTAAAATGACCCTCTATTAATCATTGATTACACAGCTATTACAAATTACATTTATATATATATTCATTAAATATCATTTGTAGCATATTATTAAGTATGAAAATTTTAAAAGTTATTAGATTTAATTATAAAATTATTTTAAGTTTTGTAGCTATGGTTTCTCTGTTTTCATTTTTATTTAGCTTTTCATTTGCTAAAAGTGATGATGAAATTGAGTTACCTATTATAATGTACCATAGTCTGTTAAAATCTCAAAAAAGTACTTACATTGTTCACCCAAACATTTTTGAAGAGGACTTGAAATACATTCAAAGCAAAGGTTATTCTACAATCACAATGACCGAGCTAATAAACTATGTTTATAATGATGCTTCGCTTCCTGAAAAGCCTATCATCATTACTTTTGACGATGGTTATTATAACAATTTAAGTTATGCTGTTCCACTTCTTCACAAATATAACATGAAAGCTGTAGTTTCAATTGTTGGAGAATATTCCGATAGATACACAGAGTCAGATGAAGCCAATCCTAATTATGGTTATTTACGTTGGAAAGATATAAATGAATTAATTACTGATGGTTGTATTGAATTTCAAAACCATACATATAATTCGCATTCTATGAATAATGGCAGAAACGGTTGTAAAAAAACATCTTCTGAAAGTGCTGAGCACTATTCTAATTTTTTAAGCAATGACTTAAATAAGCTACAAGAAGAATTTAGAAATAATTGCAATGGATATCAACCAAATACATTCACATATCCATTTGGAGCTGTCTCTAAAGAATCAAATTCAATTGTAAAAGACCTTGGATTTAAAGCAAGCCTATCATGTACAAGTGGTATAAACATAATAACAAAAGACCCTAATTGTTTATATCTTCTAAAAAGAAACAACAGAGTCCCAGAAATTAGTACAGAACAATTTTTTATGAAATTATTAAATTAATACAATTCATGGACGTAGAAAAAATTGTACAATTTCATAAAAAGTATTAACTCATATTTTTTAGCATTAGCAAGTTAACTTAGTTTTGCTTGAAAAATATGAGTTAGTAGTATTATGAATAAATTTTACCTGTACAATTTTTTTCCGTCCCCAAAATCGTACTTATTTAGAAGCTTCTTGAAGAGCCTCCTCCGCCAGAAGAACCTCCACCTCCAAAGGATCCACCTGAAGAACCTGATGAGAAACCTCCACCACCATAGCCTCCGCCAAAGTACCCGCCTCTTCCGGAACCTAGCGTTATAAGAAATAGCAGTCCGCTAATCATAAATATCATTAATAAAATATCATTATCTAAAAACATAAACATTATAAAGCTTAAGATAGATGAAATAGCTGAAATCCATCTTATAATTTTTTTGGTATGTCTACTAAACAGAGAAACTAAAAAGCATGGTATAATGGAAAATGCAAATATAGTTGCTAATTTGTCATATTTATCTGTTTGGTTACCTTTGACTGCCTCCACACTTCCATTGATAGTAACATTATATTCATTTTTCACTTCTTCTAAAACAGCATTATACCCATTTTTTATTCCATCTTGCCAATTATTATTTTTAAAATATGGAACCATATAATCATCTTGTATTCTTCCAGTCTTTCCATCGGTTAATGTTCCTTCTAATCCATATCCCACTTCAATTCTGCATTTTCTATCTTGAATAGAAAGTAAAATTAACACACCATTATTTTTCTTGCTATCTCCTATTCCATATTGTCTAAACAACTTATTGGCATAATCTTCTATAGCATCACCATCAAGACTATTTACAGTCACTACCACAATTTGTGCTCCTGTTTGTGAATACAAAGATTTATTTGTTGATATAATATAATTTTTCAAACTGTTATCTAATACTCCTGCTGAGTCATTCACATAAAAATCACTTGTTTGACTAACAACAGCTCTTGATTTATTAAAAATAGCTAAACAAACTACTATAAAAATTAAGCATCCTATTAAAAATTTTCTTTTTCCCATACTAATTAATAAATTAGAAGTTATTTCATTTTTTACATTAAATAACTCCTAATTTTTTCTCCTTTTATTATTCTTATTCAAAAGATACATTTGGTACATCTTTGCTTGATTCACTTGCTTCAAAATATGTTGCAGTATCAAATCCAAACATTCCAGCTAATATGCTATTAGGAAATTGTTTTATAGATAAATTATAAGTTTTAACGGCATCATTATAATCTCTTCTTGCAACAGCAATTCTGTTTTCTGTTCCACTTAACTCATCAGAAAGTTGTGTAAAGTTTGTTGATGCTTTCAAGTCTGGATAATTTTCTACAACCACCAATAAATTAGATAATGCTTTTGAAATTTCATTATTGGCCTCTATTTTCTCATCTGTAGATGATGAATTTAAATATTTAGTTCTAGCATTTGTTACCTGCTCTATAGCAGCAGTTTCATGGCTTGTATAACCTTTTACTGTATTTACTAAGTTAGGAATTAAATCAGCTCTTCTTTGCAATGTTACGTCCAAATTAGAGTATGCCGTATCTACAGCCTCTCTCTTTGAAACCATTCCATTATAGCTTCCAATTAATAAGCCTCCTAATAATAAAACAATAACAATAATTACAATTAAAGATTTTTTCATATAGTTTTCTCCTTTTTTCGTTTTTATTATTATATACTTTAAAAATTTATATTGCAATATTTTTAAAAATTTATTATTCCTAAATGTTCTAATAATATTTTTATTCCTAATAAAATCAATATTACTCCGCCCATTATTTCTGCTTTTTTCCCGTATTTATCACCAAATCGGTTTCCAATTTTTACTCCTATTACGGAAATTATAAATGTTATCAGTCCTATTGTTATAACAGGCATTACTATGTGTATTTTCAAACATGCAAAAGTAATTCCAATAGCCAATGCATCTATACTAGTTGCTATTGATAAAACTAGCATTGTTTTCACATCTACATTGTCATTCCTATTTTCACTTTCTTTATTAAAAGCTTCTTTTACCATATTTATACCAATTCCGACTAATAAAATGAAAGCAACCCAGTGATCCACATATGTTATAAATTTTTCAAACGTAGTCCCTAAAAAATAACCTATAACTGGCATTACAGCTTGAAATATTCCAAAATACAATCCTATAATTGCAGCCTTTTTCCAGTTCATTTTTTTCATTGCTAATCCTTTACAAACAGAAACTGCGAATGCATCCATTGCAAGTCCTATACTAATTAATAAAATTTCTATTGCTCCCATATTATTTTTCTTTCCTCCTAAGTTAATATTATATATTCTTGCATAATACAAACTATTACTGCCCATTAATAATAGGCAGTAATAAAGTCTAATCATATAAATCGTATACTATTTAATTCATTCGTTGTATATTTGTTCTTCTCTTTTGAATTCTCATCTTTGAAATGTTAAATTCTTGCCAGCTTAATGTTTTTTCATTTTTCTTTATATTTATTAAGATATTCTCAATTGCAGTTTCTTCTTTTAAATCTATATTCTGGTCTTGTAGTTTATCCTCCAATATAATATAACTATCTTCACTTGCAATATTTGATAAGTAATTATAGTCAATTGATCTAATACTCTCTCTTGTAAGATTTCTGCTTACAATTATGTTTTCAATATTCATAAGGTTTGCCACACAATAAGCTCCAATGCAAATACCAAAGCACCACTTCATAAAATCAAACTTATCTTCAAGAATATATTTTACGATTGGAATAAATGCAATTATTTCGGTAATTAGTATAATATAAACGAACATTCTTAAATATGTTAAACCATATTCCATCTCATACATATGCATTCTGTACATTGACGATATTGCAATTATGATAGTAAACACTACTAACATAAGATTTAGTATTTTTATGTTTTTTTCCTTTTTAGCATTATATCTATTTGATATTAATATTACTGCCAAATTTATAAAAGATACAAACATCAATTGAAAGAATCCGCTTCTTGCATAATTTGCGTAATCAAATGAATTTTGAATATTTATTTTAGCAAATAATGACTGTATTTGTATAAAACAGAATACCAAGTATACAATATTTAATGTTGCTAAAAGCATTTTAATTGTAAAAGTATCTTTTACTTCTACTTCTCGTCTATATTCATCTTCTTCAAATTCATCTTGAACTTTCAGAATAAAACTTAAGAATAAGAAGTATACCATTACCATAATTACTATTCTCAAAATCAGATTAAATATATTTGCTGTATTAATATGCGTAAATATACGCCCTATGCCAGAAAATAGATTTGCAAATATTGAATCGGCTGATGATAACAATATTAATACAATTCCAACTACAACACATACAATTAATACTGACTTAGCAATTTTCTTAAAATTTACAGTTTTCTTTTTTACAGATAAATGTTCATTTGCAACTTTCTCACTTAATTTCAAGCCATCTTGCCATTCTCCTACAGTATCAGTAAATAGCATCCCAGTCTTATATAAATAATTAGTTAAAGTACCTTTTGAATTAGTTAAAATTACATACATGATAAAATTTAAAGCAAATATTACAAATATATTTGCAACATAAAAAGTTCTATTAGCAAATATAAAATATGTACTACTTAGCAATACTATTGGAACCATAAGCCATAAGCCAGCCTTGTTTTGTATCTTTTCTTTTTTGTTAAGTACAAATAAAATAATTCCATTACATACCACTTCAAATATTAACATCGAAATTCCAATTTGCTTACCATAAAATAATATTGACTGTGTAAGCGATAATATTAAACTTCCTATAATCTCCATTTATTTTTCAGCTCCTTTTTCATAATCCAATACATCTCCCGGCTTGCAATCCAATACCTCACAAATCTTTTCTAATGTTGAAAATCTTATTGCTTTGGCTTTATTAGTTTTTAATATAGATAAATTCGCAGGTGTTATTCCAACTTTTTCTGCTAGTTCACCGGAGGACATTTTTCTTTTTGCAAGCATTACGTCTACATTAACAATAATTGGCATCTTTCTTCCCTCCATTATATAGTAAAATCATTTTCTTCTTTATACTCAATTGCCTTCTTATATATTTCATTAAGTATTTTTATTCCAATTCCAGCAACACAAAAAATTATTGCTAAAATTATCAGAGAAAACAGTATATAATATACAAATTCTTGAAAATATTTTGTTATTGTTGCAATAGCAAATATTGCTGTAATAAAATATATAGTACTTATCACAAAACAATATATACTTATAGTACTCAGTCTTTTTACATTATTTTCACAAAATAATTCACTATCCTTCAAATGTTGAAATATTTTTATAAATTGATAAATAATAAAAAGTGCAATAATTCCAGTAGTTATAATCATTATAAATAGAATAAGACTTGCCACACTTTTTTCTACATTTTCCATGCCTATTAGCTCGATAATAACTTTTACAATTGTTTCGATTACTAGTAAGTCAACAATACTGATTATAGTAAATAAAACCTTTAATCCAACTATAACTTTAGATGATAAACTTTTTTCTCCTAAAATCTTCATATTAACATTTTCCTTTCATTTATATGAGTAACTCATTTTTCTTGTTCGGCATCAGTATATATCATATGTTTTTGTTTGTCAACACTTTTTTATCGTTTTTCGATAATTTTAAATCTTTTAAATAGCACATACAAAATTTATATGTGCTACCTTTATATTTTAATCTATTAAATTATTTTTCATACAATATGGTATTACCTCATTTTTTAGTGTGTTTGATAAAATATCTGTACCATCATTTGATGAGTACCACTTAAATCTTTCAATTTCCTCTGATGTAGTAAACTCTCCGTCTAATTCGCCATTATATTTAAACACATAAAAATGAATAGGAGTTTTTCCATCACTAGTAGCAATTTCATCAAATTCCATTATTAATTCAAATAATTTTTCATCGAATACAGCCTTGTTTCCAAGTTCCTCATGGCACTCTCTAATAGCCGCTTCTAATGGGCTCTCCCCTTCTTCTACCTTTCCTCCCACCATTTGATAGGTAGGTCTTTTCCTTGGTTTATCTATTAGCAATTTTCTATTATTAAAAAACATAGTTCCTACTACTTTAAGCATAATTTTTATTCCTCCTAAAATTCATAATCTATTGCTTGTCTATCAATTCTTATTTGCTTACATAAAGCTGAAACTTTTACATGTTCAGGATTATTTTTATATTTTTCTAAATCTTCCATAGTTTCAAATTCAGAAATCAGGATTGCATCATAATCATTTTTAGGATTTATATTTATTCCAGTCTCCATATATTTTATCTCTGGAATTATGTTTTTCAAACTATTTAATCCTTCTAAAAATTTCTTCATGTTCTCCTTTTCACCGTCTTTAAATTTCCACATTACAATATGTTTTATCATTTAATATTCCTCCTTTTACTATACCTTTATTGTTTTAGTCTTTATCAAATCTGTATAATATAAAATTTCTTTATTTAATTTTTTTGCATATTCTATTTCCAAATTTGTGCTATATCCAATATAATCATCTACATTTATCACTAATATAACATCAGATAATTCTATTTTCTTAAAGTGCTCTTCTTTTAACATTTCTAATTGTTCTTTTGTTCTTTCCGGATTTTCAGAAGTCGGATATATCGGTGTAAGAACACAATTGCCTAACAACGCCATTTTTTCAGCAGTGCGCATCATACATTCTTGAAATCTCAAACTTCCACATAATGTTATAATCTTCATAATATAAACTCCTATATAAATTATCAATTTTAATTTATACCACAAAATCTCTCTTTTATCAACACGTAAAAAGAACTACACAGTTTAATGTAGTCCTTCATTTATTATTTTATTATGCTTTCCAATAGATTTACTAATTCTTCCTCTGTTATTCCATTTGTTTCTATGTCGAAATTTATTTCTTTACATTTAAACGTTGCCACATACATCTTTTCATATTGAGATATAATAACATCTACATCACCAATTTTTGATATTTTTTTACTGTCATCTAAGAAATAATCTCTTATTGGTTCTCCTACTTCCGAAAAAGCTACTTTAATAGTATTTTCATAGTCCTTACTATAATTAAATACGTAATCATGCAATAAACTATATTCAGCAGTATCATAATTTTCTCTTGTATAAATTTCATAACTATTTTCTAATTTATATTCACTTGGCAATGCAATATTATTAATAAATTCACATTTTTCTGGCAAGCTACTTATTTCAACGGTCTGTACATCTGCATCTAATTTTGCCATTGAGGCACCTTGCATCGGATTAATTTCTAACATTACATTCATATTTTGACTACTAACCATTATTTCATTTTCAGCTTTCGTCACGTTATTATTCGACTTCTTCTGTACAGCCAATATTCCAACACCTAATATAAATACCGCACAAGCCGATGATAAGCCATAGATAATTTTTTTATTTCTAATAATCTTAATATAAAATTCTTTTTTGTTTTTCTCTTTTGGTGTCTCATGCTCTTCATCTAGATATTTTTCATCAATATCGCCAAAAGCTCTTAATAAATCTTTTGAATTCATACCATTTCACCTCTCTCCTCCAAATATTTTCTTAAGGCATTTCTCATTCTTAATAATTCCATTTTCGTTTTACTTTCTTTTTGACTATGTTTTGTTGCTATATCTTTAATCGAACTCATATACCAGTATCTCTCGAGAAATATCACTCTTTTTTCCTTTGACAGATTTTCTAAAAACATATTAAGCTCTTTCACAAGTTCATTGTGTTCAATTTCTTTCTCCATACTATACGTTGGTATGCAATCTTCTAATTCTTCATAAACTAAATCCATTGAATTATTTCTTTTTTGTGCAGTTTTACTATCATATTTATCAAGAGCCAAATTCCTTGTAATTTTTGCTAGGAAAGCCTTAAAAATATTAGGTCTATTAGGTGGAAGCGCATTCCACGCATGCAAATATGTATCATTAACGCATTCTTCCGAATCTTCAACACTTGCTAATATGTTATAAGCTATCTTACTACAATATTTTCCATATTTCTTATCTGTTTCTAGTATTGCCACTTCATCACGTTTCCAGTAAAGTTCAATTATTTCGTTGTCTTCCATTTTATCTCCTTCATCTATACTGACGTAAAATTTTTCATTTAGTCACATATGAAATATTTAGTATAAAAAAGACTAACTTATAAAAGCTAATCTTATCAATAAATCGTCTGAATTACTACCACTTTCATTTACAGCATCCTCTAATTCCTTGGCAAGTTCGTTTTATTCTTTCAAATAAAGTATTATTTATTCAATCTGAATAATATCATCGTTCTACACCAGTACAATAATCTTTTCTTATTTTTCAAATTTGTCATTTTTTGTTGAATTTCGTCTTTTTATATTTTCTCATACTGTTAGTCTTGTATAATCAAATCTCTTTTTAATTTATTTTCACTAACAATTCCAAGTCCTATAAATTTATTGTCTAAGTATATTCTACATGTTTCATCTGTTAAATTGTTTTTCTGTGTTTCTTCTTTAACATTTCTTCGTGTCACATCAAATTCTGTTATTTTACAATTTTCTATATCTAGCTTTACTCCATTTACATATTTGCTATAATCTTGTGTATTTAGGTCTATTCTATTATTATGTTTAAATATTTCTTCTATAGAAATTATGCAAGAGTAGTCTTTATTTTCTATTTTTTCTTTTAATTCTTCTACAGTAATTGCATTTTCTATTTTAAAATCTCCAACCACAGTTCTTTTTAACTCTTTCATTAAGCCAACTGTTCCAAGCTTTTCTGCTATATCCTCGCATAAACTCCTTATGTAAGTTCCTTTTGAACATTGCACTCTAAAGCTTATTTGTTTTTCTGTTTTATTTATGTTTAGAAGCTCAATATCATATATTTCTATTTGTCTTGGCTCTAATTTTACCTCTTGTCCTTTTCTTGCATATTCATATAGCTTTTTCCCATTTATTTTTATTGCAGAATAAATTGGTGGAGTTTGTTCTTGTTTTCCAATAAATGTTTTAAAAATTTCTTTTACATATTGCTCTTCTAGGCTTTTAGCTGGGACTTCTTTTTCTTCTATTACTTCTCCCTCTACATCTGCTGTCGAAGTTTTTTTGCCTAATTCTAATACAACTTCATATTCTTTATCATGGTTTATTAAATATTTAGAAATTTTAGTTGCTTCTCCAATTAAAAGTGGTAATACACCTGTTGCATTAGGGTCTAATGTACCAGTATGTCCTACTTTAGAATTTGTTAGTTTTTTTACTTTATAAACCACATCATGCGATGTACAGCCTTTTTCTTTATTTATTAAAATTATTCCGTTCAATTTAATGCTCCTTTCACCCAAAAAGGGGCGTCCCTATTTGGCGAAAGGGCGTCCCTATTGGGCGACAAAATTTATTTTAGGCAGCTTCTTATTCTGTTTATCATCTGGTTTTTTACTTGTTCTATGGTTCCTGGTAAATTGCTACAACCTGCTGCACGTAAATGTCCGCCACCACTAAACATCATTGCAACTTCTGCTGCATTTATATAGTTTTTAGAACGTATTGATGCTTTTATTCCTTTGCTTGTTTCTCTTAAGAATAGTGAAACTTCAACGCCTTCAACATCTCTACCATTTTCTACAATTCCGTCGTAGTCTCCGTTTTCGGCTCCAACTTTTTCTTCGTCTGCCTTTGTTATGTATGTGTAGGCTATTTTGCCATCTTCTAAAAACTCAAGTCTTTCAAGTGCAATTCTATGTAATTCAAATTTAGCTCTTGTCTTGCTTGAATATACCTTATCATATATTTGTGATACTTTTACACCTTTTTCGCATAGTTCTGCAACAAATCTAAAAGTTTCTGCTGTAACTGTTGAGTATCTAAATCCACCTGTATCTGTGATTATTCCTGCTAAGATGCAAGTTCCTATTTCTTTAGTAACTTCTATTCCAAAGTAACTAAATGCGACTAATAATAGTTGGGCACATGCTGGTGAATCTTGGCTTATGAAGTTGTAATCTGCATACATTGTGTTACTACTGTGGTGGTCTATTGCAACCTTTACTTTTGCATTATCAAAATATTTTGCAAATCCATTTAATAACTTAATGCTTGCACAATCTAAAGCTATTGCTAAATCGTATTCTTGTATCTCAGATTCTTTCTTTATTTCTTCTACTCCTGGCAAAAAGCTGAATGCACTTGGATACTCTGGTATTATTACGTCTGCTTCTTTGTTTAATTGCTCCAATGCCAATTTCATAGCAAGTGCACTTCCAATGGCGTCACCATCTGGATTTTCATGTACTACTATTGCAATGGTATTTGCTTTTTTTATTTCTTCTAAAATATTATCTAAAGTCATTTTTGTTCCTTCCTATATAGACTTTTAGGGACCGCATAATAAAAGTTGTGCTGTCCCTAAAAATATTATTTTTTCTCTTTTATTGCCTTATCTTGTTCACTAATTTGCTTTAAAATGTTATCAATTCTTTCTCCATGTTCTATTGAATCATCATATTCAAATACAAGCTCTGGAGTAATTCTTAAATTTACCATTCTAGCAACTTGTGATCTCATAAAGCCTGCAGAGTCTTTTAACCCTTGCATAGTTTTTTCTACACTTTTTGAATTTAACATACTTACATATACTTTCGCATATTTTAAGTCTGGTGTTACCTTTACTCTTGTAACACTTATCATTCCTGTAACATCAGGATTTTTCAATTCATAAGTTATTATTTGGCTTAAGGCTTTCATTAATTCTTCATTAACTCTGCCAAGTCTAGCTTCATTTTTACTCATTTTCTCTAAAATTCCTTTCCTACGTTTTGGAAACAAATACATTTTTACTTTATTGGGAAATAATTTACATTTTAGAAAATTTGTCTGGAGTGCGCCTAGAGGGGTCGAATGAGCCCCGACCAAGCACGACATGGCAAATTTTCTAAAATAAATTATTTCCTAGAAAGCAATTATTTATTATTCATTACATGTTCTTGTGAAATTTGTTGTACTTTTGATTTTTTAGTTCTTTTTATTTCTTCCATTACGAATACTTCTATAATGTCGCCTTCTTTAATATCGTTGTAATTCTCAATTTGAAGACCACATTCGAACCCTTTAGCAACTTCTTTAACGTCATCTTTAAATCTCTTTAATGATGCAAGTTTGCCTTCGTGTATTACAACATCTTCTCTTATTACTCTTACTCCGGCATTTCTTTCAACTTTTCCGTCTTTTACGTATCCACCAGCGATTGTTCCAACATTTGAAACCTTGAATGTTTGTCTTACTTCTACATTTCCTATTACTTTTTCTTCGTAAACTGGGTCTAGTAAGCCGTTCATTGCAGCTTCAACATCTTCTAATGCTTGATAAATTACAGAATATAACTTGATTTCTACTCCTTGTTTTTCTGCAACTTCTTTTGCTGTTGCGTTTGGTCTTACATTAAATCCTATTATTATAGCCTTTGCAGCTTTTGCTAGGTTAACATCAGATTCATTTATAGCTCCTGCATTTGAGTGTATTACTTTTACTGCAACTTCGTTGTCAGATAGTTTTTCAAGAGATTGCTTTAATGCTTCTGCTGTACCTTGAACATCTGCTTTTACAATTATATTTAATTGTTTTAAGTTTTCGTGTTCCATTTGCTCGAATAGATTGCTTAATGTTACTTTGTTGTATGCATTCATAGCATCTTCTCTTGCTTTTCTTTCTCTTCTTTCTATTAAGTGTTTAGCCATTTTTTCATCTTTAACTTCATAGAAAGTTTCTCCTGCTTCTGGTACTTTTGTAAGTCCCATAATTTCTACTGGTGTAGAAGGACCTGCACACTTAACACGTTTTCCTTTATCGTCTTTCATTGCCCTAATTCTACCAATTGATGTTCCAACAACTACTGTATCTCCAACGTCTAAGCTTCCTCTTTGTACTAATACAGATGCGATAGGACCTTTTGCTTTATCTAGTCTTGCTTCTATTACAACACCTTTAGCTTGCTTATTTGGATTTACTTTTAAATCTTGCATGTCTGAAACTAATAATACCATTTCTAGTAATTGGTCTATGTTGATATGTTGTTTTGCAGAAATTTCTACAAATACTGTATCTCCACCCCATTCTTCTGGAACTAATTCATATTTCATTAATTCTTGTTTTACCTTTTCTGGGTTAGCTCCTGGTACATCAATTTTGTTTATTGCAACTATTATTGGAATTCCAGCTGCTTTAGCATGGTTTATAGCTTCAACAGTTTGTGGCATTACACCATCATCTGCTGCAACAACAAGTATTGCAACATCTGTAATTTGAGCGCCTCTAGCACGCATACTTGTAAATGCCTCGTGTCCTGGTGTATCTAAAAATGTAATTTCTCTTCCATTTATTGATACCTTATATGCACCAATATGTTGTGTAATTCCTCCGGCTTCGCCTTCTATTACATTTGTTTTTCTAATTGCATCTAGAAGTGATGTCTTACCATGGTCAACGTGTCCCATAACAACAACTACTGGAGCTCTTTGAACTAAGTCTTCTGCCTTGTCTTCTGACTCGTCAAATAGTATATCTTCTTCTTTAACTTCTTCCTTCTTGTTGGCTGTTACACCAAATTCTTCTGCTACTAAGAAGGCTGTATCGAAATCTAGCTCTTGGTTTATAGTTGCCATTATTCCTAATCCCATAAGCTTTGTTATTACTTCACCACTTGTTTTCTTTAACTCTGCTGCTAGGTCTTTAACACTTATGCTCTCTGGAATTGTTATTTCTGTTAGCTTAAATATTTTTTGCTTATTTCTTTCCTCAGTATTTTTCTGGTTTTTACGTTTACCCTTCTTACCACGTTCTGTTGATAAATCGTAGTAATCAAGCATTCCACCTTCTTGGTCTCCAAACATGTTAGAAAGCTTATCTACTTGTTTTAAATTCTTTAACTTGCCCTCATCATATTCTTCTTCACCATTGAATCTTCTAGACTTATTCTTATTTTGCTTATTTTCATCATATTTATTGCTCTTAGCCTTGAAACTTGCCTTTGTAGAATAATCTCTTTGGCTTTCTTTTTCAACAATTTCAGTCTCTAATATATCGTTAATTTTCTTGTCTAATCTCTTCTCATCTAATGGTCTCCTGTTGAAACCACCATTGTTGTTCCTGTTAAAGCCATTATTATCACGATTATTATTTCTGTTAAAGCCATTGTTGTCACGGTTATTTCTGTTAAATCCGTTATTATCACGGTTATTTTTATTATAACCATTATTGCCATTATTAAATCTATTATTTTGGCCATTTTGATTATTTTGTCTGTAACCATCTCTTGATTGATTATTATTTTGGAATCTATCATTTCTATTGAAGTTATTGTTTCTTTGGAATTGGTTTCTGTTATTGCTAAAGTCTCTGTTACCATTATTATTTCCAAATTCTCTATTTCCATTATTGAAGTTATTTCTTCTTTGGAAAGAATCGTTCCTTGAATACTCGCCTCTGTTGTCGTTTCTAGAATTTTCGCCTCTATAATTTTCATTTCTGTCATGAGATTCAGCTCTATCATTCTTTACAACTTCAGGTTTAGAACTTTCTGCTTTTACAGCTTCTTGTTTTACTTCTGCTTTAACTTCTGGCTTTGGAGCTTCTGTTTTTACAGTTTCAGCCTTTACTGTTTCTGCCTTTGTAGTTTCGGCTTTTTCTACTTTTGCAGTTTCTGTTTTTACTTCGGTTGTAGTAGCTTTAGCAGTACTTTCTTCTTTCTTAACTTCTTCTTTCTTTGCAGTTTCAGCATTTACATCTGCCTTTGGCTTTTCTTCTTTTTTACCAAGTCCAAATAATTCATTTACTGTAAGAGGTTTATTAGGTTTATTTCTGTAAACAATGTTATAATCGTTGTTATTTCTTCTTTTTACAAAACCTACATCTTTTCTTTCTTCAGCTTTCTTATTGTCTTTCTTAGAATCCTCTTCATCATTTAATATAACTTCTCTTCTAATAATTACTGGAGTATCTTTTTTGTTATCTTTCTTTGTTTCTTTTTTTGTTTCTTTCTTATTTTCCACTTTATTTTCCTTTTTCACATTATTTTTATTATTTTTTGAATATGCATTTCTAATTTCTGTTGCTTGTTCATCTGTCACATTACTTAAATGGCTTGTTACATCTATGCCTAGCGACTTTGCTTTTTCAAGTACATCTTTGCTTGACATTCCTATTTCTTTTGCTAGTTCGTGAATTTTTATTTTACCCAATAATTCCACCCCCTATATTTATTCTTGTGCTTAATTCCTTTTTATTTTCTCTATTTATCAATAATTACACCTCTTAAGCTTTCATAAATTTCGTTGTTTATTTCTGTTTCAAAGCTTCTGCTCAATCTCTTTGACTTTATGGCCTTTTCCAAACATTCTCCATTATTACATATATATGCACCTCGTCCTTCAGCCTTTCCTGTTTTGTCTACGAATATTTTGCCGTCACTCTGTTTTACAATTCTTATCAATTCATTTTTAGGTTTTGCTTCATTGCAACCTAAGCAAGTTCTTTGTGGTATTTTCTTCAAGTATCACACTTCCTTTTATTCTTCGTCTTTATTTTCTTCTGATGTTTCAACGTTTTCTACTTCGTTTGCCTCTTCTACATTTGTTTCATCAACGTTTTCTGCATCTGCAGTTTCTTCTTTTTCTTCACCATTTGCTTGTAGCTCTTGTATCATTTCTCTAAATTGAGATTCACTCTTTATATCTATTTTCCAGTTTGTTAATTTAGCTGCAAGTCTTGCATTTTGTCCTGCTTTACCAATAGCTAATGATAATTGATCATCTGGAACTATTACTTGGGCAAATCTTTCTTCATCTTTAATATCAACAGCCATAACTTTTGCTGGAAGTAAAGCTTCTGCAATGTATGTAGATGGATCTTCATTCCATTCTATTACATCTATTTTTTCTCCGCTTAATTCATTTATTATATTTTGAATACGAATTCCTTTTTGTCCAACACAAGAACCAACTGGGTCTATGTTTTCATTTGGAGAATATACTGCAACTTTACATCTCTTTCCTGGGTCTCTTGAAATACTCTTAATTTCGATTAAACCTTCATAAATTTCTGGAATTTCAAGCTCGAATAATTTTCTTAAGAAATCATTATTTGCTCTTGAAACTATTATTTGTGTTGAGCCTTTTGCACCTTTTTCAACATTTGCAACACATGCTCTTAATTTTTGATTTACATAGTAATGTTCTGTTGGTATTTGCTCTTTAATTGGCATTATACCTTCAATTTTTCCTAAATCTAATACAACAATGTTCTTATCAACTTTTTGTACTATACCAGAAACTATTTCGCCTTTTTTCTCGTTGAATTCGCTAAATATTACTTCTCTTGAAGCTTCTCTTATTCTTTGTACTATAACTTGCTTTGCTGTTTGAGCTGCAATTCTACCAAAATTCTTTGGCATTAATTCTTTTTCAACAACATCTCCCTCATTATATCTTGGGTCAATTTTCTTAGCATCTTCTACTGAAATTTGTGTGTCCCAATCTTCAACTTCGTTTACTACATTAAGTTCTTCATAAACGTGTGTCTCCCCTGTTTCACGGTTTAGAGTAATTTTTACATTGTCTGACGTAACATCAAAATTTCTCTTATATGCTGTAACTAAAGCTGTTTCTATAGATTCTATAACATAGTCTTTTTTTATTCCTCTTTCTTTTTCAAGTTCATCTAGTGCCATTATTAATTCTGTACTATCAATTCCTTTGTTTTCTACCTTTTTTACATTCTTCTTCATTTTCCAATCATTCCTTTCAATTATATTATTCCCATTTAAAAGCTCTTTTCATCGAGCTTATGTTACTTCTTTCTATTGTGATTTCTTCTTCATCTATGATTAATGTAATTGTCTTTTCGTCAAATTGTTTAAGATTTCCCTCAAGTTCTTTTTGCTTATTTAATGGTTTAAACAATTTCACATCTATATCTTTCCCAATATGTTCTTGCAACTGCGAATCTTTTCTGATATGTCTTTCTACTCCAGAAGACGAAATTTCAAGAAAATACTGGTCTTTTATATAGTCCGCTTCGTCTAGCATATCTGTAATTGCATTGTTTACCTTTTCACAATCATCTAAGCTAATTCCAGTATCATTATCTATAAATATTCTTAAATAATTGTCTTTGCCTTCTTTTACGTACATAACATCGTATACTCTGTAACCAAGTTCATTTATCGGCTTTGTAACGAGCTCTTCTACTTTTTCTTCTATTTTAGACAAGATATACCTCCCTATATTCATATTAAATGTTGTCTTATAACATTGTAGAAGAGTGGAATTTGTTTCCACTCTTCTGCCGTACTTCTTATGTCAATATTATTATACCCTTTTTATGGAAAAAATGCAAGGGTTTTCAGAAATTTTCTTATAATTCTATTCTTTCTTCTCTTACTCTATTTACTAATGCCTTTAATTTTTTGTTTTCTTCTTTTTCTAGTTTTGGATCATTCATTTCTATTTTTAGTGCAAGTTCTTGTACTAATTTTAGTATTTTAACATCTTCAAATATATTTGCTATTCTGAATTCTGGTAGTCCATGTTGTTTTGTTCCGAAGAATTCTCCAGAACCTCTTAGTTCTAAGTCTTTTTCTGCTATTTTAAAGCCATCTTCTGTTGTTGTCATTGTTTTCATTCTTTCTCTCACTATTGCAGAATTACTGTTATATTTTAGTATACAATATGACTTAAATTCTCCTCTTCCAACTCTTCCTCTTAATTGGTGTAACTGGGCTAGGCCAAATCTTTCAGCATTTTCTATTACCATTATGTTTGCATTTGGTACATCCACCCCAACTTCAATTACAGTTGTAGAAATTAGTATGCTTATTTTATTTTCTTTGAAGTCTTGCATTACTTGTTCTTTAACTTTTGGTTTCATTTTTCCATGTAATATTTCTACATTATAATCCTTAAACACTTCGTTCTTATAATTTTCTGCTAGTTTTTCTACAGATTTTACATCCATCATTTCTTCGTTTTCATCTACAAATGGACATACTATGTATGCTTGTCTACCTTCGTCCACATTTTTCTTTATAAACTGAATTATTCGATCTGTCATATTTTCTTTTACTGCTATTGTATCAATCTTCTTCCTGTTCGGTGGCAGTTCGTCTATTATTGAAATATCCAAATCTCCATATACTATTATGGCTAGAGTTCTTGGGATAGGAGTTGCAGTCATTACCAGTACATCTGGATTTTTTCCTTTACCAGCAATTACACTTCTTTGTTTTACGCCAAATCTGTGTTGCTCATCTGTTACTACTAGTCCTACATTTTTAAACTCTATATTTTCTTGTAAAAGAGCATGAGTTCCAATTAATATGTCTATTTCACCATTTTTTAATTTTTCTAGGAGTATGCCTTTCTGTTTTTTTGTTAGACTGCTTACTAGTAACCCACAACGTATTCCAAATGGCTCTAATATTTTATTAAAATTATTTATGTGCTGTGTTGCAAGTATTGTTGTTGGAGCCATTACTGCAACTTGATATCCACTCTTCACAGCCTTATATGCTGCAATCATTGCAACTACGGTCTTACCAGAACCAACGTCTCCCTGTAAAAGCCTATTCATCGGCTTTTCCGATTCCATGTCATTGTCTATTTCTTCAAGAACTCTTAGTTGAGCTTTTGTTAGTTTGAATGGTAATGTGTTTATTACATCTGACATATGTACATCTTTGCTGTATTTTATGCCTCTTATTTCATTATCATATTGTTCCTTCAAGCTTAATAAAGCAAGTTGAAATGTTAGCAATTCTTCGAATACTAACCTATTTCTTGCTCTCGCCAAATTTTCCATTTTGCTTGGAAAGTGAATTTCTCTTACTGCTTGATCTAGTTCCATTAAATGATAATCTTTAGTTATATATTCTGGTAATGTTTCTTGTAATTTTGCATTTACCATCGAAAGTGCATTTTCAACAGCTTGTCTTATTGCTGAGTCTGACAATCCTTTTGTAGTAGAATAAACAGGCACAATTTTACCTGTATTCTTGCTTTTTCCTTCCTCATCAAAAACAGGTGACGCCATTTCTATTTGCCCCAGTTTTTTAGTAACTTTTCCAAAAAATCTATATTTTTCGTGTGCATGAATTACATTTCTCATATAATCCTGATTAAACCACGTAATTAAACATCTACCAGTATCGTCCTGCACCATAACTTTTGAAACAGACATGTTTCTTCTTAATTTAAAAACGGTTGCAGCAGTTACAGTCACAGCCTCAATAAGAGCATCTTCTCCATCTTGAAGCTCCTCTATCTTTTTTATTTTTGTTCTATCCTCATACGTTCTCGGATAATAATTAATCAAATCTTCAACAGTATTTACACCAAGTAGGCTTAATAACTTTGCCCTACTCGGTCCAACACCCTTAATATATTGAACACTCTGTTTTAAATCAATCATAAGTACTTCCATTTCTTGCTTTGCAAATTCATTTTTAATTTATAACAAAAATTTTTTCATAGCTATAATGATAAAAACTTCATTGAACCAATAATAGCACAAACAAGTGTTTTTGTCTAGTATTATTTTTAAAAATATTGCAAGAAAATACCATTTTAATCTCTTATTTTTTTATTGACATAGACTTTTATTGTGTTTATAATAAATTTAAGAAATGAACATAGAGGTAATAACATAAGATGCAAACTTTAAAAGTTAGAGAAAAAAAAGTTAGTGTACATACATATAACTATGATAATATAATTGAATTTTTAAATATAACAAAAGATATTTTAGAAAATCCTACAGTAAAACAGATGAAAAATTTTAGGCAACACTACGATTGTTCTTGCTATAAACATTGTTTAGAGGTTGCCTATTGGTCATATTTATTTTGCAAAAAATATGGCTGGGATTATGTTTCTGCAGCTAGAGGTGCAATGCTACACGATTTATTTTTGTATGACTGGAGAGGTTCTAAAAAGAAACTGCATTTAAAACATTTTCATGCTTTTCTTCACCCTCAAATTGCTTTATATAATGCAGAAAAACTATTTAATTTAAATGATAAAGAAAAAGACATAATCGTAAAGCATATGTGGCCTGTAACTTTGTTAAGTTTTCCTAAGTATAAAGAGAGTTTTTTGATTACTATTTTCGATAAACGCAGTGCCTTAAAATCTTTTTTCGAGTACAACAAAAAACAATTTTCAAACACAAAGTTTTATAGATATGCATACATATTTTTTACTGGTTTATTGTTTAGAATATTTTAGCACTATCATCTTTTATAGAGTAATGTAATCAAATTCAAATTTTAAAAATTAATGTAAAAGTGACTTTTAAAGAATCATTTAGAATCTCTGGTTAAGCACACCATACCGCAATTTTTAATAATTGGGATTTGATTTTTTAAAATAAGTTAATAATCTGCATTGCTTCTTTATCTCTTATATGGTCTAGAATATATTTGCAATTTTCTAATTCTGCAATTGCTTCTGTATATTCTTCTAATTGAATATATCTTTTAAATTTTACCATAGACACATTTGCTTTTTCTAATTCTTCGTGCTCTATGTAAAGTGCAGTCTTATTATTTATAGTTTTCCAGTCTTCTTCCATAGTTTTTATTTTTTCTTTTAGTTTTTCTTGTTTACTAGTTTTATTGTCATTTTCTTTTCCCTCTTTGCTAGTATTTTCAGCAATATCTTGTTCTTTTTCCATTATATATATATCTTCACTAATTTCTTTTATTTGTTCCAATTGTTCATTTATTTTTGCAAAGTTTATTTTTGTATAATTATGTATTATTGTGTCTAATATGGTTATTGCTATAACTATTATAATTACTATAATAAGTTCTTTTTTCATATTGATAATTTTCCTTCCCTAAATTCTCTTGATTTTATCGAATTTTTCTAATATTTTTTGCTTATAGCAAGTTTACAAAAAAATTAATCTTTTTCTTTCTTTTGGCAATATACATTTCCTTTTTCATTTATTGTTACAATTAGTGCCTCTTCTGGTATCATTTGAAATTTTTGCGTTTGTTTTTTCAGCCAATCATAATTCTTATCTATTAATTTCAAATTTTCATTCAATATTTTACCATCTATTACAAGATTATATGTCATTCCCTCATAATCTGGCATAATGTTAAAGTCTTCAGGTGTAGTCGTTCTTTTATTAGGTTTTTGTATTACAGAAATATCTCCACTAGTTTCTAGTATTGCAAATTCTACATCTCCAATATTCATAACATTATTGCTTCTTAATTTTTCTTCTAACTCGTTTAAAGTAAAACGTTCTTTTCTCATCTTGTTCTCGTCTATTCTTCCTTTATTTATTAGCACTGTTGGTTTTCCACATATAAATTCTCTTATTTTACTGCTTTTTATGTTCAATACAGATATTACTAGATGCATTACCAGTAAACCTAAAATTGGAATTATTCCATTTGAAATTGGAATTCCAATATCAGTCATTGGAATTGATGCCAAGTCTGCTATCATTATTGATATTGCAAGTTCAAACGGTTGCATCTGCCCTATTTCACGTTTTCCCATTAATCTCATTACAATTAATACAATTATATAAATAATAATCGACCTTATAAAAGTTGCTAACATTAATTTTTCCTCTTACTAGATATTTGAATTTTCATTGGATTTATCCATAAACCATTTATTTTATATTTTAAAAATTTGAATTTTTCTATTTTTTAGTTCAAATATATCTGATCATCAATATAGTTTTTACATTATGTTAATTCTATGTATTAATTTGATCGCTGTTTCATTTTTATTTTTTGCTATTTTCTTGTATTTATTCATCAGTTTGAATAATTTATTTTTTTCTGTAAATACTAAAAATAAATTCATTTTAGGAGGTTTTATCATGGATAACAATAATATTGATGCAAGAAATTACTCTCATTCCAATACATTTGCGCAAGTAATTTTAAGGTTTGTAACATCTGCTGTAATACTTGCTATAACTGCATTTTTTACACCAGGATTTACTATAAACAATATTTGGGCTTTAGCACTAGCAGCAGTTGTTTTAACTGTTATAGATTTTTTGCTTGTTAAATTTACCGGACTTCATGCAAGTGCATTTGGAAAAGGCTTTGTAGGGTTTGTCCTTGCAGCCGTTGTATTGTATGCTACACAATTTTTCGTGGCTGGGTATTCTATATCTTGGATAGCAGCAATGATAGGTGCATTAATTTATGGAGTAGTAGACTATTTTATACCAGAACAGCACTAAAATAAGACAAAGGAGTTCTCTATCCTTTGTCTTATTCTATTTATCCTATCCATTGTTTAATTGTTTGAATGATGCACATTAAGTATACCTTAAAATAAAAGCCCACAGTAATAATAATGTAAATTCCGAAGCCTAAATTTACTATTATTTTGTCTAAAATGCCATCTTTTCTTATTAGCTTTTTTATACCCAATGTATATACTAATATTATTACAAGGGTTGCAATAGATAATTCTATTCCAAGTTTCATTTTTGCTGGAATAAATGTTAATTCTATTTCATTTGTTCCTTCCTTTAGGTCTAAACTCATATATGTATTAAATACTCTGTTAATACCTTGAGTTTCTCCGTTATTTACTCCATTCCAACCTGTATCATATGTTATTGGTAAAAATAACTTTTGTCCTGCTTTAGCATTTTCAACTTTGATTTTTATTTTATTATTTTCTATATTTATTTTTTTTGTAGTACTTTCATTATAATTTGCAACAAAATTTTCAAATTTTTCTAATGGCAATGTTGCAAATTTCAAATTGCATCTTCCTTTATAACTTATAGTTTCCACTTCAACATCTTGATTTTCGAATTTTCCTAAGTTTATTATTCCATTATTAGAACTTAACGAATACCAAGTATTATTCTGGTTATTTATCCATGGTATTGTGACTGTTTCACCGTTTACTATTATCTTATATATTAAGTTTTCTCCCTCATTTCCATACAAATATAAGTATGATTTTTCGTTTACTCTCATTGTATATCTATATATTACTTTATTCTCATCATCTTCTGTTTTTTCTTTTTGTGTTGATACCTTCTCTAGCATATCTTCATTTTCTGAGAAAAGTTCTTTATATAAATAATTTTGTGTTTCAAAAACATCAAATTTTTCTGGAATAGTACTTATATCTTTATTATTTTCATATACAATTCCATAAGGAAGCATTTCTTTATATTCATATAAGTTTATACCATTTTTTGCAGTACCATTTTTTTGATAAATTTCACTATCTAATTCATTCTTGCTAAGGCTATATTTAATTCCCAGTATTTCGTCAGAAACCAGCGTACCTCCACAGTCACCCAATTTTGTATTATTTCTGGTATAACCTAATTGAGAATGAGTTAATACTTGCTCTTTCGAGATTATATGTAAAAATGTTGAAATTGATGGCCAATCTAATACTAATGGATAATTTTCTGTCATACTCTGGTCTAAATCTTTATATCTATACAATGTTGTCTTATTTGAATTAAACGCCTGTATTAGTTCATTTGCAACTGTTATCGAACTATCTGAATGCTCTGGTCCTCCTCTTCTTTCTTCTGGCACACCAATATATGCAAGCCCCTGAATTATTATTTGAAAAATAACTATAACAGATATTATTGAATTTCTAACTTTTTTGTTTTCTATTTTTAAGACTTTATCTATAACAAAAGCACACATAATTGTCTGAATGCATAAAGCTATACAGTCTGCTACTTCAATTTTAAAAGCTGGGTCATTCGAATTTATACTTAATACTATTCTTGGTGTAAGTACCGTAATTGGGACTAGTGCTAAGATTATAAGCAAAATATCTATTTTTTCAAATTTCTTTTCGCATGGCAAATATTTAGTAATATAGTACATTCCACAATTTAACATTATGAATATTGGAATAAATCCGTATCTAAACGGAAAACAATTATGTGAGCCTGTATGCCATAGCATATTTATTCTTTCAAATAAGATTGGTAATATTCCGCACATTATTAAACTTAAAATCATCATTTTTACAATGTTATCTTTTTTGAAATATTTTAGTAACCTAACTGTTCCTAATAATTCAATAGCAGACATCATTAAAAATATTAGTTTCATTCCTGCTTCATTATTTTCTACTACAGTTGCCGCTTTTGCAGCCATTCTATATGAACTCATAGTTTGTGAAAATGCTGGCAAGAAAGAAAACATCGACAAAAATAGTGATAATAATACTGCCATTATAAGCTTTCCTGCAACTCTTTTTCTATCTTCTTTTTTAGCATATAAAAATACTGCAAATGGTAGACAAGATAGTATGAAAAATAAAATCATATAAGATATGTAATAACTTATTATTAAACTTAATGTTAACGTAACAACAAATAATCCCGATTTATTTTGTGTAAGAAGTCTGTGTATTCCCAAACAAAATATAGGAAATATTGCTACCACATCCAACCACATAATATTTGTATAACTAATTAATACATATCCTGAAAGTGCATACATAACGCTAAATAACACTTTCCAAAATTCTAGTTTTTCACCGTTTCCGCTTTTCTTATATATCTTATTTAAAAATATGTATGTTGTTAGTGCAATTAATGCAATTCTAATTAATAACAAATACGAGAACGCATATATTATATTTTCTCTTTTAAACAATACAATAAGCCATGCTAGTGGGCTTGCGAATCCATCAAGTAATGCTCCTCCAAATACATTAGAGCCACTTCCCAGTATATATGAATATAATAGTGATTTTTCACCTCTTAGAATATCCCATAACAAATGATAGAATGTTTCATAAGATTGTCCCATGTCTGCATGAGCAATTGTCATTCCTCCAAATGGATAAATTCCTTTTACAGCATATATAAGCAAAGCTATGGCTACCGCAATTACTGGTGCTATTAGAAATTTTCCATATTTTTTCACTTTTTCCATTTTTCTATTTTCCTTCCTTATAGGCATAAATCGGGTTAGAAAAGAGTTGAATTCTTAATGGTAAGTAATGCATATTTATGTAACCGCATTTAAAATAATATTCGATATAACCAAAATTTCAACTGTCTTTTACCCTCTTATCTCCTTTTATTCTAAAAATCGCCCAAAAAGGGGCGTCCCTCTTGGGCGATTTTTCTTCAATTGTTATAAATGATTACCAAGCTTTTTCATATAAATCTATAAAGTCTTGTTTTGTTACTTCTCTTGGATTTCCTGGTTTGCAAGGGTCTTCCATTGCTTTATCTGCAAGCATTGCAAAGTCTTTTTTCTTTGCTCCTACATCTTTTACTGTTTGAGTAATTCCAACAGCTTCAGATAAATCTCTTACTTTTTCGCATAGTGTTTTTACAGCTTCTTCATCTGTAAATTTCATTGCATTTACACCCATTCCCTGTGTTAAAATTTCTTTATATAAATCTGCACAAACAGCTCCGTTAAATTCTAATACAGTTGGAAGTAATATTGCATTTGCTAAGCCGTGTGGAGTATCATAAACAGCTCCTAATTGGTGTGCCATTGAATGAACTATTCCAAGTCCAACATTTGAGAATCCCATTCCAGCTATATATTGGCCTAATCCAACATCATCTATTGCTTTTTGGTCTTTGTCATTTACAGCTTTAGCTAAGTTTTTATAAATTAGCTCTATTGCTTTCATAGAAAACATTTGAGACATTGTGTTGTGTCCCTTTGTTATATATCCTTCGATTGCATGTGTTAATGCATCCATTCCAGTTGCAGCTGCTAACTTTTTAGGCATAGAAGCCATAAGTTCTGTATCAACTATTGCTAAAACTGGTATGTCATGTGGATCGACACAAACCATTTTAACTTCTCTTTCTTCATCTGTTATTACATAGTTAATTGTAACTTCTGCTGCAGTTCCTGCTGTTGTAGGCATTGCAATCATTGGAAGACCTTTTTTCTTTGTGTTTGATGGCCCATTTAGTGAAACTACATCGTCTCTATCTGGGTTTGTCATAAGTATAGATATTGCCTTTGCAGTATCCATGCTCGAACCACCACCAACTGCAAGAATAACGTCTGGTCTAAACCATCTACTCTTTTTATATCCGTGTAATACATTATCAATTGAAGGGTTTGGTTTTACATCATCATATAATTCATATCTAACCTTTCCCTCTTCAAGAATATTTATAACTTTATCTGTAACCCCAGCATCAACAAGAGATTTATCAGATACTAAAAATACTCTTTTATATTCTCTATCTTTTAATTCATCTAGTAGAACTTCTCTAGCTCCAAATCCAAAATATGAAGTCTCATTTAATATAAATCTAGTATTAGCCATAATTTTTTATAATCAATTTTATAGACCTTTAGCCTATAATCGATTTTCCTCCTTTTCCAATTTTATTATTAGCATTCTATTTTTATTTATTCTTGCCAAATCCAGTAAATGAAAGCATTAATCTTCCACAAGTATTTTCTCCATGGTCTTCTGTTCCATATTCGCCAAATGTAAATACTGTTAAGAATGGAACACCTTTTGCTTCTTTCTTTAGTCTTTCTGCAACTTCTTCAATTCTTTCATTTATTCCAAGCTTTCTTTCTCCACTATGTATTAAAAGATATGCTCCAGCTTCGCATGGAAGGTTTGTTCTTACATTCTTTAATGTTTTTCCAGTTGCTTCTATTAATTCATCAACACTTGCTTGCATTTGAATTACTGCTGTATTAATTGCTAAGTTATTTCCAACATTCATTGATAAATCTTCATTTCCAATCATTGGGTGACGTATTGCAATTAGTGAGCCCAATCTATCTTTTACTCCTAAAGGCTCTGTTACAGAAGCAGATAACAAATTCATTCCAGCTAAATCCTTCACCTTTTTGCCAGTCCATTTTGCATACACATTTAGTGCTGGCTTTCCGTCTATTTCGACTAACTGTCTTCTTCCATTCAATTTTGTTACAATTCCAGAGTTTACAGTCTCGTGGTAAGCTCCAGTGTATTTATTTCTTATTGATTTATTTGTATAGAAAAATGCAACAGCAACACCATCAGAAAAGCATTTATCATTCGTAAATATTTTCCAATCTCCAGATATAGAATCATCTGCAGCACTACCTCCAAAAACAGGAACACAGCCTACTACATCTTCAATTCCTTTTACATACTCTTCTTCCTCTCCTGGAGAAGCTATCATATATACATATGCAGGAGCCTTATCTGTTCCAACTTTAGCCATTGCCTCTTTTGCAACTTTTTTTCCTGTTTCTCTTGGATTTTTTCCACGTTCTGAACCTGCAACTCCAACAGCAGTTTCATCGTCTCCTATTGCAAGCATTCCTGCAAATCCGCTTTCTGATGATACTACTCCATCTGGTACAATTATTGCTCCAGATGATGTACAACCAATTATTGGAGCCGTTCCCAGAACTGATTTTGCACCTTCTAGCAATTTATTCTGATTGTATTTCACAGAACTGAATACAAAAGCAACTTTAGTTTCTATTAAGTCTACAACTGCCTTTTCAGCACATGATTTACCAGCAGTAAAGCTGTCTTTATCTGTGCTATAACTAACATTTGATTTCAACATTTTTCCTCGTTCCTTTCCACCAGAAGATTAAAAAATTATAACTATTTCAACCTTCTCCTTAGTATATTTTTCTATTTTGTCTATAAGTATGGTTAAATTATATCAATATGGGAAATTTTATTCAACAATTTAAGTAAATGTAATAAAAATGTAATATTCTATTTTTGTTCTTCCATAATTTCATTTTTTACCGCAATGTTAACTAACATACTAATCGATAAACCATATTTTATCTTCAATTCACTCAAACCTTTTAACAAGCTTTCTCTTATTAGAATAGACCTTGTAACGCAAGTTCTATTTTTATTCTCGTATACTTCTATTTTTTCTTTTTCAATCAACTCTTCTATCGCCACATTTATTAACTTACTTATTGAAGCTTCATATACCTCTTTAGATAATCTTTCTAATTCCAAATATAATTTTTCATCAATATAAAATGTTCTACTTATTAATTTTTCCTTTTTATAAATTTTATCTGAATACGCCATTTTTTCTCCTTCCATTTTACCCATTAGTTATTTTCTAAATAAATTTAATGTAATTTTGCAACTACTCATAGTTCTATACTTTTTCCAATTTTTAATATATAATTTTTATGTTTTATGGAGGTGTATATGAGTACTTTATACAATAGATACTTACAGCTAAAGCAAGAAAAGTGCGATGTTTATTATTTATTTAAATACAGAATTTTCTATATATTTCTAGATGATGATGCAAAAGATATATCAAAATTGTTTAATTTTAAGTTAACAAATCTGAATGCTTCTGTTGTAAAATGTGGTTTTCCTGCTTCACAATTAAATAAATATTTAGCATACTTTCGTGGTTCTAATATTTCAGTAAAAATTATAGAATCCACCCAAAGTCCAGTATTGTCAGACTATACATATGTGTACTATAAAAAATGTGACAGCTTAATAGAAAATATAGCAAAAATAGATCCAGATACTCTTTCTGTTAGTGAAGCTTTTAACACATTGCAAAAATTCGCAAGAGAAAGCACGGAGCTAATGGAATATCGCAAAGCTATTAAATAAATTTATTGTATTTTCCACTCATGTTATGAGTTTATTAAATCTTACATTAAAAAAAGGGATAATATGGATATATTTTTTATGACATTTTATGAATTATAAAAGCAAACTTAGAAAAGGAATACTTTCAACAAATCTCTTTATTGAAAGTATTCCTTTTCCATAACATTTCTTTTCAACTATTCTCTATATTTTTAATTTAACATTTTAGTGTTTCGTTCGTTTCCTACCAGAGTCGCACTAAAATTCTATTCATTTTTACCATTTAATAGGAAGGAATAAACTTCTTTAATATCTAATACTTTATTGGCATAGGTCCTTAAACCTATACATCGAAAATGATATTAGAGTGGCGCGGAACCCGTTGTTAATGTTGGCATTGCCTGAATTATTGTCCCAACGGTTGCCTGCTGGATTGTTGTTGTTGTAATTACCACCACGAAGCACAACCGTCTCGGAAGTTGAGTAATTAGCTTACAGTTTATCCCTAATATATAATTTTTTCTCGTAGTAATTCATCTTGTAATAATATATTTTTCTTTTTTAATGTATATGTATTTGCAATATTAAAATATCCCAAATGCCCTGTCAAATAAATTCTTGCATCTTTTGAAGATAAGTTTTCATTTTTTATCTCTCTGAGCAACTTTTTTACTTTTTTCTTAAATTTTTTCTTTCCCTTATCTCTAACTTTCATTCTGTTTTCATTTATTTTATATCCACAGAAATTAACACCTTGTTTTCCTCTAAATATGTTAGTTTTATCATTTAGTTCAAGCTCTAAATGTTCTTTTAAAAATTTTTTTATTTTATCCAATGCCTCTTTTGCATCTTTTTTAGTTTTAAAAAGAATAACAATATCATCCATATATCTATAATAAAATGGAACTTTTAACTTTCTAGTTGCATATTGGTCCAACTCGTTTAAATAAATATTAGCAAAAGTCTGTGATGTATAATTTCCTATTTCTATGCCCTTTTGACGTTTCTGTGCAGTTAATATTTGACGTATTAGCCATAATAGCTTCTCATCTTTTATTCTTCTTGTTAATATTTTATATAATATTTTTTTATCAATACTATTAAAATATTTTCTTATATCCATTTTCAATATATAATAATCTCTATATGCTCTTTTCATTTTTCTCATTCCTAATTGCAAATCTAATGTTGCATTGTGCATTCCGTCTATCTTTTATACAAGCATATGTTGTCTTTATAAAACTTGGCACATAATATGGAGCCAAAAAATTATCTACTATCCACCTATGCACAATTCTATCTATATATGGTGCTTTTTCTATAATTCTTTCTTTTGGCTCATATACTTTAAAAGCACTATATTTTCCATGTACATATGTTCCACTCTTTAATTTTTCATACAAATATTTTATATATTCTTCTTTCTTTAGAGAAAAAAGTATAACTTCTCTTCTTAGCTTTTTACCTTTGCAAGATAGCTTATGTGCTCTCATTAAACTTTCATATGATAATACCTCATCATATTTATTTCTTATCCATTTCGCCATTTTCTAATTTTTCCACACTTCTTATAATCACCATAAGATTTTTTCGGGTTTTCTGTATATAACCCTCAATCAAAATATTGCTTTCAATTTCAAATTTTCGATAAATTAAATCTGCCATACCATTTTTCGCTATCACTTGAAGATTTTCTTTTGACTTTTCGTTTTGCAACTCTATAAATGAAATTGCATATACTTTTCCCTTATCAACTAATCTATAATCTATACTTTTTATACGTCCTGATATTATTATTCTATTCATTTGGCGACTTTCTAACATCTGGATTTGCTTTTATCAGTCCTCCAACCATTCTTCCTATTTCAGCAAGTTTTGAAATACACGTCTCATAGTTCTTCTTTGTTATTGATTTTTCATCATTTAAAATTCTTACCATAGACCTATTATAGCTGATCAAAGCATCAATTTTATTCAAGTAAGAATAGGCATTTTGCCTATCCTTATTTAAATAATGCGCATATTCTAACATTCTTAATGAAGAAGTTTTTATTTCCGAACCAATATTAAATTTTTCTACCCTTGGTATTTTTACAAGTACTTGATATGTATACTTTATATAGTCTTCTATTTTAGGAATTAATATCAATGTTCCCGATGATTTGTATCTTTCTAACGGATCATTTACCATGTTTTTCTTTCCTTATGTTCTTATTTTACTTTTCAGTTCATTTTTCGCATATTTTCTGTAATCTTAACAGTGGTCAGAGCTACTTTAAGAATAAAGTGGCGCGGAACCCGTCGTAAACGCCGGCACCGCCTGAATTACCGTCCCAACGGCTGCCTGCTGGAACGCCGACGCTGTAATCACCACCACGAAGCACAACCGTCTCGGAAGTACCTGGGTTTAACTCAGTAGTAAATTCTGCTTCGTTACCTCCCATATCAAATATATTACAGAACTGTGTTGTAAGCCCCGTATTTAATTGTTGACTAGTACCCGCTGGTTTAATTACATTTCCACTCGGATCTTTTACTGCCTGTGGATTCCAGTTTCCGTTAAATCCTTCTATACTTGTAGCATAATTTTTAGCTGTACTATTGTTTTGTATGAAATTAACTGCCGTATCCCATGCATAACTCGAGCATAAATATGAATTTACCTCTGAATTTGTAATTATTTTTTTTGCTAAACCATAGGCTGTGCTCCAAGTTATGCTGGCATATGGAGTTTGATTATATTTTACAACTGCTGTATCACTATTTCTTCCAACTTCATATCTTCCAATGTAATATCCACCATATTGGGCTACGCTTGCCTTTTCTGCCTTTATCTGTGCAACTATCTCTTTTGAAACATCTGCATTTATACCATTTGCAGTATCTGCATTAGAATATGTAACACTTGCATCTGTTAAAGTAAGTTCATCTTTTATAGCTCTTGAATTATCATCTCCATCTGCTTCAACTCCCCATTCGGTTCTTGCGTATTGAAGTTTTGAGCTTGTACTATCTGTGGTACATGGTATCCATACATATTGGTTTCCTAATAAATCGGTTCCTACAACTGCCTTATTCTTGTATTTGTCTTTATCGTTTACATTATCTGAAATTACTATTCCACTAGTTTTTGTGCCTCCAACATAATAAAAACCAGTTGGTATTTTTACGCCTTCAGTTGGCTGAGGCTTTGGAGTTGGAGTTGCTAACGAATTTTCTAGTTCTTGTTCAAGTAAATTTCTTTCTATCATTTCTCTTTCTTGTGCTGCAGCTGTTTTTTCTGCCGCCTCCTTCGCCTTTATTATTATTCCATTCTCTCCAAGAACTGAGTTAATACTTACTCCCGCAAGGATTAACAAAACTACGATTGTTACGACTAATGCCACAAGTGTAATGCCTTTCATTTCTTTTGTTTTCATATATTTCCACCTTTCTTTTCCTTAAGTTTTATACTTAAGGATAAAATTTACTTCTTAAGAATAACACTAATAAGTTATTATATCAAGCGTTTAAGGAATAAAATGTAAAATGATAATGTTTTGAAATATATTTGCAACCTTTTTGCAATAATCCGCCAATAGCATTATTAGTAACAACTGTTTTAAGCATATATTTTCCTTAAGTATAAAACTTAAGCCTAATACAGAATATTTTTTAGAAAAATTGAAACAAAAAATGAAATCAGTTAAACTTTATCTAACTAATTTCATTTTAATTCTATTTTGTTACTTCTATTACTTCCAAAACAAATTTGTAGAAAGACTTACTAATTACATTATGTTTATTTACTAATTAAGTATTTTTAGTATTTCTTCCACTTCTTTTTCTGTTAATTCAACTGCTTTGGCTATTTGCTCTATTGGAATATTCAAATCATGCAAATTTTTTATTACTTTCTTTTTTTCATTTTCTTCACCTATTTTCAAGCCACGTGCTTCGCCTTCTTTTTCTCCAAGCTCCCTATTAGTCTTCATTTCGACATTGTATCTCATTATGCTCCATTCACGTTCCTCATACTTTGCGACTTCATCTGGATCTTTGCTTAATTTATTTAGCTCTTTTACTGTTTTATTTATTTCTTCATTTTCTTTTGCCGACATTTCTACTTTTTCCTCCTTACTTCCATCTATCAACCATAGCCATTGCTCTAGCTTCGTATTGCAGTCTGGATTCTTTTCCTTAAATTTAGGAAGTTCTATAAAATGCATTTCAAATGTATTTGTTGCCTCTTCTTCTTCTTTTTGATACCCCATATCAACAAACTCTATTGATTTTGTATTCTCATATTTCATTCTTGCTATTGAATGATATGAATTTCTCTCTAAATAATTATATTTCAATATATTTATTGTTATTATCTTTTTTAATTCTTTATAATTCTGCTTAGCTTTTAATTGCTCTGCTGCAAGTTTTGATAAATATGTACTAGACCTTTCTTTTATATTATGTTCATTTGAAACCTGCATTTCTACATCTACTACTCTTTCATTATCTATATCTAATTTTAAATCTAATATTCCAAGTTTTTCGTCTGCCATATTAGGCGTTAATTCTGGATTTTTTACTTCTACTTTATTAATATGTATATTCAAAATCGCTTCTAAAAAATCCTTTAACATTGAATTATTTTCTTCTCTTGCAAATATTCTTTTAAAGACATAATCTGATGTTAATGGCAATCTTTTTACTTTTTGTTCTTCTGTTCTAATATTATTTTCTTGTAAATCGTCCATTGGCTTCCTTTCCATTTTACCATCTTATTTACTATTTTTCAACTAATAAGTAAAATTTTTGTATATTTTCTTTCATACTTTTATCTGGAAGTTCTCAATATAATATTTCTCTTTGGATCACAATTGTTTTAATATAAAGTTTGGTATTCAACCTTTCGCTATAGCGAATACAGAAATTAAATTCTTAGATTTAATAGTAGTTTGATAAAATTTTTTAGAATTCTAATAAAAATTAACGTTAATTACTCTTTATAGGTTTTCATCTACTTAAAGTATCTGAATTATATACCTAAAAATGCATAAAAACAAGCATAACCGTGTGTCAAATTTCGACACATTTACGCTTGTTTTTCATTACACCATAAACACATAAATTTCAAGAGCAAATAGTACAATAATTATAATCTACCTTATGCTCCCATTATATTGTACCCATTATCTGCATATATCACTTGTCCTGTTATTGCATCTGACATATCACTTAGCAAAAATGTAGCTACATTTCCAACTTGTTTTGTAGTTACATTTTTGTGTAACGGTGCTTTTTCTTCCACTATTGTAAGCATTGATGAAAAGTCTTTTATTCCTTTAGCAGATAGTGTTTTTATTGGTCCTGCAGATATTGCGTTTACACGCATTTCTTCTTTTCCAAGGTTTTCTGCAAGATATCTTACATTTGCTTCTAATGCTGCTTTTGCGGCTCCCATTACATTGTAACCGTTTATTACTTTCGTAGAACCATGATATGTTAATGTTACTATGCTAGAGTGTTCATTTAGCATATCTATTTCTTTTGCTTTTCTTGTAGCAAGTAGCAATGAATATGCACTGGTTTCCATAGCATGTAAATACCCGTTTTTACTTGTATATATAAAATCATTATGCAAGTCTTCTGTGTTTGCATGTGCTATTGAATGTACTATTCCATCTATTTTTCCATTTTCTTCTTTTATATTTTCAAAAACAGATTTTACCTGTTCGTCATCAGAAGCATCATCTAGTGCATATATTTTGCTGCCTTTAAATTCAGATACAAGTTCTTTTACTTTTTCTTTGTTGCTCTCTCCTCTATATGTAAATATAAGTTTGCCTCCATTTTCATACACTGATTGTGCGATGCCAAACGCAATACTCCATTTATTTCTAATTCCCATTATTAATATTTTTTTGCCTTCTAGTAACATTAGCTAAACCTCCTTAAATCCGCTTATTTTTCTAAATTTTTGGTATCTTTCTTCTACAATTTCATCATTTGTTTTACTTTTTAATTCTTGAACTGTTGTTTGTATTTCTTGTTTTATTTTACCTGTTATATTTTTAAACAATTCTTTTTCTATTTTCTCGTTATCATTTATTTTGTTTTCTTTCAGTGTTTTTCTTATTTCTTCTACTTGCATATTGGGTTTCATTTCTATATCCATTGTTTTTTTAATATTTTGATTTTTTTCTATTGTATAATTTTCAATTGACTCCTTAATTACTATTTCTATTATCCCCATGTCATATAAATCGTTTGCTGTTAATTTCATTCTGTCTGCAGCCTCTTTGAACCTACTCGAATCTTTCCATAGTATACTACTATATCCTTCCGGAGACAATATTGAATATATAGCATTTTCCAACATTATTACCTTGTTTGCAACCCCTATTGCCAAAGCTCCTCCTGACGAGCCTTCTCCGATTACAATTGCAATTACTGGTACTGTGAGTTTTGCCATTTCAAACATAGATTTTGCAATTGCCTCACCCTGTCCTCTTTGTTCCGCTTCTACACCAGGATAAGCTCCTTTTGTATCTATAAATGTAATTACGGGTCTATTAAATTTTTCAGCCTGTTTCATAATCCTAATTGCTTTTCTATAACTTTCTGGATTTGGCATTCCAAAATTTCTTTCGATATTTTCCTTGGTATTTCTGCCCTTCTGTTCTGCAATTATTGTATAATTTTGATTTTCAATCCTGCCTAATCCACATACCATAGCTTTGTCATCTCCATAGCATCTATCACCATGAAGCTCTATAAATTCATCAAATATTTCATTTATATAATCTAATGCTGTTTTTCTCTTTGGGTTTCTTGCAATTTCAACACGTTCCCAAGCCGTAAGCACATTTTTTTCTATTTTTTCTACCATATAAAAACTCCTCTTCGAAATTTTTTCTGCTTAGCAATCATCTATTTAATTTTAATAGTCTGCTTAGTGTTTCTTTCATATCTTTTCTTTCTACTATTTTGTCTATAAACCCATGTTCTAGCAAAAACTCTGCAGTTTGAAATCCTTCAGGTAGCTCTTCTCCAATGGTTTGTTTTATTACTCTTTGCCCTGCAAACCCAATCATTGCACCCGGTTCTGCTAAAATTATATCTCCTAAGCTTGCAAAAGAAGCCGTAACTCCACCATATGTTGGGTCTGTTAGTACAGATATATACAACAAGCCTGCTTTGTCTAGCTTTGTTAGTGCAGCAGTAGTTTTTGCCATCTGCATAAGTGATATTATTCCTTCTTGCATTCTTGCACCTCCAGAGCAACAAAATATTACAATTGGCATCTTAAATTCAATTGCCTTTTCTATGCTGTATGTTATTTTTTCACCCACTACTGCACCCATGCTACCCATCAAAAAACCACTATCCATTATGCATATTACTACATCTTCTCCATTTATCTTGCCTATTCCACAGCTTACTGCTTCCTCGAGCCTTGTCTTTTCTCTTAATGACTTTATTTTCTTTTCATAATCTTCCAGTCCTAATGGATTGGTAGTATCTATGTTTAAATTAAACCTTTTATATGTTCCTTCATCTATTATTTGCTCTAGCCTTCTGCCAATATGCATTCTAAAATAATGACCACAATTAGGGCACACACTTAAATTGTTTCTCAGATTTTCCTTGTATAAAATTTCTTTGCAATTTTCACACTTTACCCATTTTCCGACTGGTATGTCAATTCTAGAATTTTTGTTATTTATTAGCTTATTTTCTCTTTTCTTTATCTGGTCTACAATCATTGCATTTTCCTCTCTTTTATGCTTTTACATTTCTTAATATAATCTTAGCCAAGTATTATAATGAACTATGTATTGTATTTTTACTTTAATTATTCCAACTCTAAGAAACTATATTTATTTCAGGATTTTTCTTCCGTCATCTTTTCTATAAAGGATGTGTCAAAGTTTCCTCTTATAAAGTCTGGATGAGTGATTATACTATATAAGAAATCTCTATTAGTATCTATTCCCTCAACTACAAGCTCTTCCAATGCTCTTTTCATTTTACTTATAGCCTCTCCTCTAGTCTGCCCATGCACAATTATTTTTGCTATCATAGAATCATAATTTGCAGGAACAGTGTAACCCGCATAAATTGCAGTATCAACACGTACACCATTTCCTCCTGGAAGGTTTATTCCAGTTATAGTTCCTGGTGAAGGTCTAAATTTTTTACTTGGATTTTCTGCATTTATTCTACACTCAATAGAGCTTCCTCTAAACTCAATATCTTTTTGCTTAAATCTTAATTTTTCTCCTGCTGCAATCTTTATTTGTTCTTTTACTATGTCTATTCCTGTACGCATTTCTGTAATTGGATGTTCTACCTGAATTCTAGTATTCATTTCCATAAAATAAAAATTCTTATCTTTATCCACTAAAAATTCTACAGTTCCACAACTAGTATATCCAGCTGCTTTTGCTGCTTTTATTGCCGCATTTCCCATTTTATTTCTTAGTTTTTCGTCAATAGCAGTTGATGGTGTTTCTTCTATTATTTTTTGATGGTTTCTCTGAAGTGAACAATCTCTTTCTCCTAAATGAACAATGTTTCCATGTTCATCTGCTAATATTTGAATCTCAACGTGTCTAGGATTTTGAATAAATTTCTCTATATATATTTCATCATCATTAAAAGCATTTTTTGCCTCTTGCTTAACAATATTATAATTAGTTTCTAATTCATCAAATGAATTTACTTGCCTTATTCCTTTTCCACCACCACCGGCAGAAGCTTTTAAAAGCACAGGATAGCCAATTTTTTCGCACACTAGAACTGCTTCTTTCAAATTTTTCACACTGCCATCTGAGCCAGGAATTGTTGGAACTCCTTCTTGTTGCATTAATTTTTTGCTATTTGATTTGTTACCTAAAAGATTTATTACATTTGACTTTGGTCCAATAAATTTAATATTTGATTCTTCACAAATTTTTGCAAACTCTGCATTTTCAGATAAAAATCCAAAACCTGGATGAATGCTATCTGTTTTAGTAATGTTAGCAGCCTCTATTATGTTCTTAATGTTTAAATAACTTTGTTTAGGGTTTGCTGGTCCTATACAAATAGCCTCATCTGCAAGTTTAGTGTGTAGTGCTTCTTTATCAGCCTCTGAATATACAGCAACAGTTTTTATATTCATTTCTTTGCACGCTCTTATAATACGAACTGCAATTTCTCCTCTATTAGCAATCAAAATCTTGTTCATTTTTTAAATTATTCCTAGCCTTTCTTTATTTTTAGTCTTTGTAAAGTTTATAACATACTACTAGCATTTGACTCGTAACTATTTTGAGATGTGCACATCATTTTTTAGACAACCGCAAACGTAAACTCTCCCTTTGCAGCAAGTTTACCGTCCACTGTTGCAATTCCTTCTCCGATTCCTATCGGACCTTTCTTCTTTATAATTTTTACTTCTAGTTTTAATTTATCTCCTGGCACAACCATTTTTTTAAATCTTAATTTATCAATTCCACCGAATAAAGCATTTTTTCCTTTATTCTCTTCTAGGCTTAATATTGCAACCGCACCAGTTTGAGCTAAGCTCTCTGTAATTAATACACCTGGCATAATCGGATTACCTGGAAAATGTCCCTTAAAATACCATTCATTTTCGTTCACATTCTTATAAGCTATAGCCATTTCTCCAGGTACAAATTCTTCTACCTCATCAATCATTAAAAATGGATCCCTTTGCGGAATTATTTTTTCTATATCTTCTTTCTCTAACATTTTTCCTCCTTTTCTCCCAATAGGGACGCCCCTTTTGGGGCGAAATATTTTTAAGCAATTTCAAATAGTGGCGTGCCATATTCTACTGGTTGTCCATCTTCTACCAATATTTTTTCTATTTTGCCATTATAATCTGATTCAATTTCATTCATTAGTTTCATTGCCTCTATTATACAAAGTGTGTCTCCTTTTTTTACTTCTTTTCCAACTTCAACATAAGCATTTGATGTTGGCGAAGGTTTTAGATAAAATGTTCCAACCATAGGAGATTTAACGATATTGTTTTTTTCTTTTGTTTTTTCCGAGTAATCAGTCTTTTGTCTAGAATTTTCTTCTACAATCCCTTGCAAGTTTTCTATTTTTTCTTGTTTGTTATTATTTTCTTCTATTACACAATTATTTTCTATTGTCTGATTGTTTTGTTTAGTCATTTTTATCTTTGTTCCATCTGCAAAATCGATGTCTATAGATGTCAACTTAGAATTTCCCATATCTTCCATTAACTGTTTTATTTTGTCATATTCCATTTTAATAATCGCACTCCTTTCTTAATTTTTAATCTTCAAATTTTTTTATTGCAATGCAAGCATTGTGTCCACCAAAGCCCAATGAATTGGATAATACTATGTTTAAGTTTTCTTTTATTGAATCTCCAACAACTAAATTCAAGTCGCACTCTTCGTCTTTTTCCTTGTAATTTATATTTGATGGAACAATTCCTTCCTCTATTGCTTTTGTACATATTATTGCTTCAACTGCACCCGCAGCTCCAAGCAAGTGCCCTGTGTTGCCTTTTGTTGAACTTACCATTACATCAGTATTGTTTCCAAATACTTTCTTTATTGCTAGAGTCTCTGTTAAATCATTTAAATGAGTAGACGTTCCATGTGCATTTATATAATCTACTTCATTTGCCAATATTTTGGCATCGTCCAGAGCTCTTTGCATTGCACAGGCGCCTCCTTCTCCGTCAGGACATGGTGATGTTATATGATATGCATCTGTTGTTGCTCCAAAACCGATTACTTCTCCGTATATATTTGCATTTCTGCGTTTTGCATGTTCTAGCTCTTCTAGCACAACAATTCCAGCACCTTCTCCCATTACAAAACCGTTTCTTTGCTTATCAAAAGGAATGCTTGCTCTATTTTTATCTGTTTCAAATGATAATGCCTTCATATTCTCGAATCCAGCAATTCCAACCTCACATATAGCTGCCTCTGCTCCACCTGCTATAACAACATCTTCAAGTCCTAATTTGATTGTTTTATATGCTTCTCCAATTGCATGAGTTGAAGATGCACAAGCAGTTAAAATAGACATTGATTCTCCTTTAAAACCAAATTCAATTGCTATATTTCCAGCAGCCATATTAGCTATTGACATCGGAATAAACATTGGAGATACTCTTTTATTGCCTTTTTCGTTGTCTATTCTACATTGTTCTTGAATAGTAGTAAGCCCTCCAATTCCTGAACTTACAAATATTCCAACTCTATTAAAATCTGTATTTTCTTTTGAAATTTCACTAGATTTTACAGCCTCTCTTGCTGCAATTATTGCAAATTGAGAATATCTATCTAATCTTTTTGCCTGCTTTGCTTCAAAGTGTTCAAGCGGATTGTATTCTTTTACTTCTGCAGCAAGCTTAGTTTTAAAGTTTTCTGTATTAAATAAAGTAATTTCATCTATTCCGCATTTCTTTTCCTTTATTGAATTCCAGTTTTCCTCAACATTTTTTCCAATTGGAGTTATCGCACCTAATCCTGTTATAACAACTCTTTTATCCATTTTCTCCATTCCTCTCTAACCGATTTTACTCTTTACCAGCATTTTAAATAAGACTGGTTAAGTCTTTCTATTTTTGCCAAATTACATTAACATTCCACCATCTACATTAATAATCTGTCCTGTTATGTATGAACTTTGTTCTCCTGCCAAAAATTTTACAACATTTGCCACATCTTCTGGCGTTCCCATTCTGCGTAATGGTATGTTTTTTGCAATTTCTTCTTTTACTTCTTGTTTCAAAACATCTGTCATTTGTGTTTCTATAAATCCTGGTGCTACCGCATTTACCAAAATGTTTCTACTTGCGACTTCTTTTGCCAAACTCTTTGTAAATCCTATTATTCCTGCTTTAGAAGCCGAATAGTTTGTTTGACCAGCATTTCCGCTTACTCCAACCACTGAAGAAATGTTTATAATTCTTCCACTTCTTTGTTTTATCATGTATGGTATTACGTTTTTTGTTACATTGAATGTACCTACAAGATTAACATTTATAACATCTTCAAAATCCTCTTTTTTCATTCTCATCAATAATGCATCTTTTGTAATCCCTGCATTATTTACTAAAACATCAATCTTTCCAAATTCATTTATAATCTGGTTTACCATATTTGCAGTATCATCAAAAATTGATACATCACCTTTTACTGGCAAGCATCTTACATTTAACTCTTTTATCTGTTTCTTTATATTTTCTAAGTCTTCATTTTCTTTTCTATAATTAAATGCAATGTCATAACCATCTTTTGCAAATTCTATTGCAATTTGCTTTCCAATCCCTCTGGTTGCTCCTGTTATAAATGCTACTTTAGCCATTCTCTTTAACCTCCTTAATCACTTGCTCTAAACTTTGGACATTATTTATATTCATTATTTTTACATTTTCAAACTTCATTCTTTTTACAAAACCGCTTAAAGTTTTTCCTGGGCCAATTTCTATGAATGTGTCTATTCCACTTTCATACATGGTTTTTAGGCATTTCGTAAACCTTACTGGATTCATTATATGTTTTGCCAAAATTTCAGATATATTGTCTTTTTCTTCATAATACTTTCCATCTAAATTCTTTATTACTATAGAATTTTTCGAGTTTATACTTATCTTATCTAATTCCTTCTTCAATTCTATTGAACATTTACTTAATTTTTCTGTATGAAATGGTCCTGAAGTGTTAAGCAGACTTACCTTCTTAGCTCCTGCTTTTTTTGCCTCTTCTCCAGCATTTAACACAGCCTGTTCTTCACCAGAAACCACAACTTGTCCAAGTGTATTGTAATTTGCTGGCTTTACAAAACCAGATGAAATATTTTTGCAGATTTCTTCTACATTTTCATCATCTAAGCCAAGTATTGCAGCCATTTTCCAATTTCCTTTCGGAGTAAAATTTTGCATTATTTCCCCTCTTTTAGAAACTATATTTATTCCATCTTCTATATTAAAAACACCATCTTCTATTAAAGCTGTATATTCTCCAAGGCTTAGTCCTGCCATTGCATCTGGTATAATTCCATTTTTCTTTAATATTTGCGATATTCCTAAGCATTCTATTAAAATAGCAAGTTGTGTATTTTGAGTCTTGTTGAGTTCAACATCTGGTCCATCAAAACAAATTTTAGCAATATCTATTCCAGTTATTTTTTCTGAGTATTCATATAATTTTTTTATTTCTGTAAAATTTTCATACAAGTCTTTGCCCATTCCAACAGATTGTGAGCCTTGCCCAGAAAATAAAAATCCAATTTTCATAGTGTATCTTATTCCTTTCTTACAATTAAGCCAAAAAATTTACATTTTCAGCCATTATTCATCCACTAGCACTGCATATGTTGATGTTCTATTTAATCTTTGTTCTTTGAAATCCTTGTCTCTAGCACTTTTTCAAATCTATTACAAAATTCTGATATTATTTTTTCTCTATCAATGTCAATTCCAGTTTCCTTTTTTATTGATGTTGCAATCTGCTTTATATCTTCTGAAAAGTGTATTTTGCAAGTATTTATTCCAATTCCAATAACTAAAAATTTAGTTATTCCATTCTCCACTTTAGATTGTGTTAATATTCCTCCAACTTTTTTGTTGTTAAGCATTAGGTCATTTGGACTCTTTATTGTAAGTTTCACTTTATATAAGTCTTCAAATATTTTCTGTATTATTGTAGCCATGTCTATTGTTATTCCTTCTAATCTCTCTGGTTTGTCATTTATCTTTACATAGAAAGAAAAGGCAATATTTTCAGTTTCGTCTGTGTGCCATACTCTGCCATGAGTTCCCTGCCCATTGGTCTGAATGTTACTCATCACAAGCATTCCATCTGCTATCTTATCAGAATCAACAAGTCTCCAAATTTCACTTTGCGTTGAATCTATTTTCTCATAATACTTAAAATTTTGGCCTAATTTATTAGTTTTCAGATTTATTAATTTCATCCAAATTTGCCTGCCTCTTTATCTTATTCGTTGTTGTTTTTATTAATGGTTCTTCCGTCAAAATTATACCTCTAATTGCTTTATACTTTGGCATTTGCGTGTTAATTGTCTTTATCTTGCCTGCTAATGTTTTTCGTATTTCTTCATCAGTAGTTGCTCCATAAACATCTTTTAAAATCTCTCTGTCAAATACTATTTTTACATTTATCTTGATATCATTTTTATCACTACTTTGTTGCTTTCCAAATATAAAAGATTCTTTTACACCTTCTATCTTGTTTACCAAACATTCCATTTCTTCTGGGAATATATTCTTACCATTTTTTAGTACTATTACGCTCTTCTTTCTGCCACAGATAAATATGTAGCCTTCGTCATCTATTTTAGCTAAATCTCCGGTATGGAACCAATCTCCCTCAAAGGCCTCCTTAGTAGCTTGTTCATCATTATAATAGCATAATGCAACATTTGGACCTTTTACCAATAATTCTCCCATTCCATCTTTATCTGTATTTGCAAGTTTAACCTCTACACCTGGAATAGCCTTACCGATCGAGCCTGTTTTATATTCTTTATTAGTTCCAACAGCAACTACTGGTGATGTTTCAGTTAGACCATATCCTTGCACAATATTTATTCCAAGTAACCTATATCTTGCTTCTATTTCTGAATCTAAAGCTGCTGCTCCACTTATAAACAATTTAATGTTTCCGCCTATTAAATTATGAATTTCCTTAAAAGCCTGTTTTCTTTCTTCCATTGATGAATTTTTATATTCTTCTTCTTTTCTTAATATTTCTTCTAATTTTCCTTGCTTTTCTAAGTTCTTTCTAATCATCATAAAAATTCTCTCATAAATTCCTGGGACACAAGCCATAACGGTAACTTTATATTCATTTAAATTTTCTACAACATGCCTTATTCCATCACAAAAAACTGTTTGAGCACCTTTATAAAGCGAAAATAAAAAACCTACGGTGCACTCAAAAACATGATGAATTGGCAATATTGAAAGTATAGTATCTGTTGAATTTACATCTAAAACGCTCCCAATTGCCATCAAATTAGAGCTTATATTTTTATGTGATAACGCAACCACCTTTGAATTTGATGTTGTTCCTGAAGTAAATAACATTATACTCATCTCGTCAGCATTTATCTTTGCATCTATAAACTCTTTGTTACCTTGTTTTACCAGCTCTTTACCTTGTTTTATCAATTCTTGCATTGAATAAATTCCGTCTGTATTTTCTAAATTATCCATTGATATGAGATGTTTTAATTTATTTTCTGGGCTACTTTTTATTTTTGTTAGCATTTCTTCATATTTATTAGAATAAAATATTGCTTCAATCTCAGAGCGTTTAATCAAATTTTTAAGTTCATTTTCTGGAAGCGCTTTATCTAATGGTACAACTGTTCCTGTTCCACAAACTACCGAAAGATACGCAATCTCCCACTCGTATCTATTTTCTCCTATTATCGCTATTCTTTTGCCTTTAAGCCCTATATCTATTAATTCTGTTCCTAGAGCATCTATCATATTTCTAACTTCTTTATGTGTTATAACCTTATAATTTGGTTGTGTATTTTCATTTTTTTGCTTTATTTTATATGCCGGTTTATCTCCATATAATTCTTTTGTTTTGTTTAGCATATCTTTTAAATCAGTAATTTCTATTGTTTCATATAATTTCTCTGACATATATTCCTCCTTTGAATTTGCAATATTTTTATACCACAAATTACAATAAATGTCCTTAGACTGACAGGTCAGTTCAATTTATTATTGGGGCAATTTCTGCATAAAAAAAGAGATTCTGAATATAAAATTTCACTTTTCATAAAATTTTTTTCAGAAATCTCTTTTTATTTTCTGGAATTGTTTTTGTAGACTATCTATTTTTTTATACAATTATTTAATTAAATTTTTAAAAATTTAATTGATAATATATTGTTATATTTGTTCTAATCTCTTTATTGTGTCTTCTAACATTTCTTTGTATTTTTGCATTTTTTCTTTTTCCTCTTGAACTTTAGCCTCTGGAGCCTTGTTTACGAATCCTGGATTTGAAAGCATTTTTGTACTTCTTGCAACTTCTGCTTCAAGTCTTGTCTTTTCAGCCTCTAGCTTTGCCTTTTCCTCAGCTAAATCAACTAGTTCTTCTGATGGAATGAATGCTTTTATTCCGTCTGCAAGCATTGTTACAACGTGTTTTGGTATGTTTGTTTCGTCTTTTTCTATTTCTATTTTAGAAGCAAATCCAAGTTTTTCAAGCCATGATTTAGAATTTTCTATTAAAGTCTTGTATTCTTCATCATCTATTACAAAAATCAATTCAGATTTCTTAGATGGGTGAACATTCATGTTTGTTCTTGTATTTCTAATTTGAATTATTATTTTCTTAATTTCTTCTAGATGATATTCTTCTTTCTCAAATTCATATTCCTCGCAATATGTTGGCCAAGCAGAAATCATTATACTTTCGTCATTTGTATATAGCTCATCATATATTTTCTCAGTTATGAATGGCATAATTGGGTGTAATAATTTTAATATATCTCCCAATACCTTGTTTAGAACTTTTTGAGCTGTTATTCTTGATTCTACAGCTTTTTCATCTGTATTCTCTTTGTTATATAAACGAGGTTTTACAATTTCAATATACCAATCGCAGAACTCATTCCATGTGAAATCATATATTTTTTGAGCATATACTCCCATATCAAAATTATCAAGATTCGCTGTAGCTTCTTTTATTAAAGTATTTAATTTAGATAAAATCCACTTATCTTCATATTCAAGTTTCGAAACGTCTATGTCCATTATTGATGATTGTACATTTTCTTCTCCGTCCCCAGATTGTACAATGTTCATAAGAACGAATTTTGATGCGTTCCATAGTTTGTTTGCAAAGTTTGAAGCTGATTCTAGTTTTTCTGGCATGTATCTTATGTCATTTCCTGGTGTTATTCCCATTATTAATGATAAACGTAATGCATCTGTTCCATATTTGTCTATTATTTCTAGTGGATCTATTCCGTTTCCTAAGCTCTTAGACATTTTTCTACCTTGAGCATCTCTTACAATTCCATGAATTAATACATCTTTAAATGGAACTTCGCCTGTGTGTTCTATTCCTGAGAACATCATTCTTATTACCCAGAATAATATTATGTCATATCCTGTTACTAGTGTTGAAGTTGGATAGAAGTATTTGAAGTCTTCTGTTTGTTCTGGCCAGCCAAGTGTTGAGAATGGCCATAATGCAGAGCTGAACCAAGTATCTAATGTATCTTCATCCTGATGTAGATGTGTGCTTCCACATTTATCGCATTTTGCTGGCATTTCTTTTCCAACCATTATTTCACCACAGTCATCACAGTAATATGCAGGTATTCTATGTCCCCACCATAATTGTCTTGATATGCACCAATCTTTGATGTTTTCTAGCCAGTTGAAATATGTTTTTTCAAATCTTTCTGGTATGAATCTTGTTTTTCCTGTTTTTACGGCTTCAATTGCTGGTTTTGCAAGTGGCTCCATTTTTACAAACCATTGTTTTGAAATCATTGGCTCTATTGTTTGATGGCATCTATAGCATTTTCCTACATCATGTGTGTAGTCTTCTATTTTTATTAATGCACCAATTTCTTTCAATTTTTCTACAATACGTTTTCTTGCTTCATATATATCTAATCCTGCAAATTCAGGAACTATATCATTCATTATTCCATTTTCATCAAATACTTTTATCATTTCTAGATTATTATCTAGTCCTGCTTGATAATCGTTTACGTCATGTGCAGGAGTAAGCTTTACTGCACCTGTTCCGAACTCTGTCTCAACGAAATCTGCTGCAATTATTGGAATTTCTCTTCCTACTATTGGAAGCATAACTGTCTTTCCAATGTAAGCCTTATATCTTTCATCATTTGGATTTACTGCAACACCAGTGTCTCCAAGCATTGTTTCTGGTCTTGTTGTGGCAACTATTAAATATTTTCCTTCTTCTCCTTTTATTGGATATTTAATATGCCACAAATGAGTTGGTTCTTGCTCGTATTCAACTTCTGAATCTGAAATTGATGTATGACAAGTTGGGCACCAATTTATCATTCTTTCGCCTCTGTATATTAGTCCTTTATTATACAAATTAATAAATACAGTTTGAACAGCATTAGAAAGCCCTTCGTCTAGAGTAAATCTTTCTCTTGACCAATCGCAAGAACTTCCAAGTTTTCTAATTTGCTTTGTAATTATTCCTCCATACTCCTTTTTCCAGTCCCAAGCTCTTTTTAAGAATTCTTCTCTACCTAAATCTTCCTTAGTAATTCCTTCTTCTTTTAATTTAGCAACAATCTTAGCCTCTGTTGCAATAGAAGCATGGTCTGTTCCTGGAACCCAAAGAGCATTATATCCAGCCATTCTCTTATATCTAATTAATATATCTTGCAAAGTCTCATCTAAAGCATGTCCCATGTGTAATCTACCAGTAATGTTTGGTGGTGGAATTACTATTGTATATGGCTTTTTAGACTTATCATTGCTAGGTTTAAAATAGCCTTTCTTCTCCCAATTTTCATAAATTTCATCTTCAAAATCTTTTGGATTAAATTTCCCTTCCAATTCGTGTTTACTCATAAAACATCATCCCTTCTTTAAATATTTCGTTTTTTAGTTACAGTAGCATTTTTCATATAAAACAAAAAATTGCCACTTAACCTAAATTTAGTTAAGGGCAAGAATATTTCTCGCGGTACCACCTTATTTGTATACTTTCTATAAAATATACATCTCATTTGTTTTGTAACGTAAACTACACGGATATATTTACTATTATTTCTATATATCAGCTCCCAAGCTACATTCAGTTTAACTTTCTATAAGAAGATCTCAGCATTTTTCTTCTTTTCTCTGGATAGATGTTCCAAACTTACTCCTCTTGTTCTTTGCTTTTAATTATTATGTTACTATAATAACATATTTTATACAGAAAAATCAATAGAATTAAATAAATTCCATTGATTTTATTAGTTTCCTTATATATTATTCCTTTATAAATTTTTTTATTTTCTTTTCATCTTTTCCTTCGTAATTTCGATTTTTTCTTCCATGATATTCCTCCTTAAAAATGTGAAACATTTCTAGCTTTTTTTGCTAATTTTGTTTCACATTTTATTTTACATTTTTATTTTCGTAATATATATCATTAGTAAGCTTATTATTAGAGCAATAAAACCAACTATTTTCAATACTTTCGTTGTTTCGTTTGTCTCATTTGAGCTAAATGTTTTTGTTGCTATCTTTCTAGCATCATATATCATTATTACAGAAATTCCAAGAATAATTAATTCAATAATTATAAATATAATTTTGGCCATTTTGATAAAATCCCTTTCTTATAGTTCTTCTCAGCTATTTTTTCAACTACTAGTTAAAGAATTCAACAGTATATTTACATTCAAACTCTTTTCTTGGTGCTAATGTTAACATGTCTGTCTTTTGCGTAAATACACCAGTCGATTTTATTGCATCTGCTGTTGTGTACCATGGTTCTAGGCAAATAAATGGTGCTCCTGGTTTTGACCATACAGCTAAATATGGAAATCCTTCAAAGTCCATTGTTAACAATGTTTTGTTTCCAGTCTTCTTTTTTAGGCTAACTCTATGAGAAGTCAAACCTTTCATTATTATAGCATCATTCTTGAAAGAATCTTGATTTATTGGTATTCTTCTTAAATCTTGCATTATATTTCTGGCATATTCTGTTCCAATCAAACCATCAACTAGATATAAGAAATGTATTTTATTCTCATCTTCTTCGAATTCCAAATAGTATTCATCACTGTATAAATCTCGTTGATCTATTTTGAAAGCCGGATGTCCGCCTATTCCAAATGTCATATTGTTATCGCCTTCATTTACAACTTTATACATTGTTGTAAGTTTGTTTTCATCGGTTCTATATGTTACATATAAAGAAAAATCGAATGGATATTTTACAAAAGTGCTGGGATTACTTTTTAAAACATATGAGTGAAAATTATCCAATTTTGTAACAGGTTCAAACTCCATGTCTCTAGCAAATCCATGTTGTCCCATTTCATATGTCCTGCCATTTATAATTGTCTTGTTTTGTTTTAACTTTCCCACTATTGGAAATAGTACTGGAAAATGACGTTTCCAGTAGACTCTTCCATTCTCATCTATGCAATCTTGTCCTTGGTGTATTTTTTCTATGCCATCTAGCTTGTAACTTATTAATTCTGCTCCAAGCCTAGATGTAAGCATTTGACTATGCATATACATTACTCCTTTAATACTTGATTTATTTGTGCGTTTTAGAACCCGTACTTTTTTCTTAAGTAGATTATTACCTCTTTAATATGTTTTTCTACTTATTTTTCTGTATGAAGTTCCAAGAATCTTCACACATTTCTTTTATTCCTTTTTTTGCTTCCCAACCAAGTTCTTCTTTTGCCTTTTTAGTGTCTGCATAACATGTTGCAATATCCCCTGGTCTTCTTTGTGTTATTTTATATGGAACTTTATTTCCAGTAATTTCTTCGAAAGATTTCACCATATCTAAAACACTGTATCCAGTTCCTGTTCCAAGATTATAAATATATAAGCCTTTTCCTTCTTTATCTAGTTTATTTAGTGCTGCTAAATGTCCTTTTGCTAAATCTACAACATGAATATAGTCTCTAACACCTGTTCCATCTGGAGTATCGTAATCATTTCCAAATACAGATAATTCTTTTAATTCTCCTGATGCAACTCTTACTACATATGGCATTAAATTGTTTGGTATTCCCTGTGGTTCTTCCCCAATTAATCCGCTTTCATGAGCTCCTACTGGGTTGAAATATCTTAATATACAAATATCCCATGAATTATCTGATGCATATAAATCTTTAAGTATTTGCTCTATGAATAATTTTGATGTTCCATATGGATTTGTTGTTCCACCAGTTTTACAATCTTCTGTTAGCGGAATTCTTTCTGGCTCTCCATATACTGTTGCAGATGAGCTGAATACGAATTTCTTTACTCCATATTTTTGCATTGTTTCTAATAATACAAGACATCCAGAAATATTGTTATCATAATATTCTAATGGCTTTCTAACAGACTCTCCAACAGATTTATAACCTGCAAAGTTTAGAACTGCCTCAATATCATTTTCTTCGAATACCTTTTCTAACTTTTCTCTATCCAAATAATTTATTTCATAAAATTTAAAATCTTTTCCAGTAATTTTCTTAATAGCTTCTAAAGCCTTTGGCTTACTGTTAGAAAAATTATCTACTATAACAATATCCTTTCCTGAATTTAATAACTCAACTGCTGTGTGGCTTCCAATAAAGCCAGCACCTCCTGTAACTAATATAGCCATAAATATCATCTTCCCTTCTTTAATAATTTATATTTCTTGATATTTTCCATAAATGATTCCAATGTTTAATTGTCCAAAGTCGTCTGTTGAAGCACTTCCACCATTATTGCTTGTACAAGATGCACAGTTAGTGTTTGTATCTTCATTTGGTATAATTTCTTTTCCAGAACCACTTATAGCTCCATTATTTTCACAAAGTTCTACTATACTATTATTATACAAAATTCCGCAAATTCCTCCTAGATTAACCAAAGTATCTGTTTCGGAATTTACATTTCCATGATTTTTTGAATTTGATAATCTAGCTGCTTCACCATTTTTTCCGACTAATCCACCTAAATTTACAGTTTTACATATAACTCCTGCAACTTTAGATACTTGTCCATCATTTCGGCATTGTGTAATTGTTCCTTTACTTTCTCCTGCTATTCCTCCAATATTAGTGCTTCCAATTACATTTCCAGTATTTTTAGAATTTTCTATTGTAGCTGTTTCTAATATTGCAACAATTCCGCCTGCAAATTCTTCATCATTTGAATTTTCTTTTAAGTTACTTATTTCTGCAGTATTCTGACAAGCAACTATGTATCCCGTTGATTTTCCTACTATTCCACCAACAATTTTTCCATCAATCTTTCCGTTATTGGTGCAACTTGTAATGTTTCCATTTTGGTTATCTGCAACAATACCAGCTGTATAATATTTTGATCCTGTTTGTTCTTCAATCTTACCTTCATTTGTACAGTTTGTAATTTCACCACTATTTTCTGTATTATTTTCAACATAATTTAAAGCAACTATTCCAGCTTTTAATTGATTTGATATAATTGCAATGCTATTTGCTGTATCAATTATTTTTCCGCTATTTTCTGCGCAAATTCCAGCAACTTCTATGTTTGAACTCTCTGCGTTAATACTTGCTGTTATTGTTCCCTCCGTTTTGCAAGTCTGAATTATCCCAGAATTTTTTGCTGATATAGTTCCAATTAATACTTTTGTATTTTCAATGTTTTCGTCCACAGAAATTGTTACTGTCACTTTTAAATTTATTATTCTACCTTTATTATTACCAAATATTCCAACTAATACATTATTTTCTGCACCTTGAGCTATATTTACAGAATAATTTCTTATTGTTTTATCATTTCCATTAAATATTCCCTCAAAGGCATGTTCTGAGTCTCCAATCGGCAAAAAACCGTTTGCAGTAGTCAGCTCTGTTTTTATATCTTCAACTTTGCCATCTTTATTTACGTCATCATACTTAGCTTTTGGATTTTTATATGACTCATCACTTTGAAAATCTAGCTTATTTGTAAGTTCAAAATACTGGTTGCTATATGTAATTCCGCTATTTACATTTTCTGATAATTTTAATAAGTCTTCTATGTTCTCTATTTTATATGGATCATCACTCGTTCCACTACCATTAAAGTCACTGGCCTTTCCAGTCGCAATTCTATTTGTTTTTGGTACATGTTTCTTAACAATCGAAACAGTTACTATTATTGCAATTATTACCATCAATGCTATGAAAATTTGGTACACGCTTATTGTTATTTGCTTTTTCTTCATCTTTTGTTATGCTCCTTCATAAATAGTCTGGTACATTCTATAATTATTAATAATCTTCCTAACATACATATTTGTTTCTTTATATGGAATGTTCTCTATGTCACTCCCATCGGCTTTTATTATTCCATCTCTAATCCATTGATTTACGTTTCCCATTCCAGCATTATATGCCGTGATTGCAAGTAACATATTTCCGTCAAAATTTTTTAATAATTCCGAATAGTATTTTGTGCCAATCATTATATTTTTTTCCGGCTCTAACAAGCTTTCTTCCTCTACCAGAGGTTCATCTATTTTATCAGCAATTTCGTTTGCCGTGGCCTCCATTAACTGCATTAAGCCCTTTGCTCCGCTCGATGATTTAGCTTTTTCTTTAAAATTACTTTCGGCTTTTATCATGGAAAAAATCAGTAATGGATCCACATTAAATTCTTGTGCATATTTTTCTACATATTCTGAGTACTTTTTAGGATATATTTTTTGTAATATAATTTGCTTTATGTTAAATACTTTTATAATAGTTATAAGTAGTATAATACCAATTAGAACACCCACTATAACCTTATATTGTTTTTTCAAATTACATCTACTCTCCTTTGTTTATTTTACTTCATACCAGTCCTCACCCTCAGAGATTTCTACTTCAAGTGGAACCGATAATTTCATTGCGTTTTCCATGCATTGTTTTAGAATTTCTTTTGCCTGTTGTTTATCTTCTTTGCTAACTTCTAATAACAATTCATCATGTATTTGTAGTACAATTTTACCATTAATATGATTTTCTTTCAATGCTTTATTTACATTTATCATAGCAATTTTCATAATATCTGCTGCTGTTCCCTGTATTGGAGTATTCATAGCAACACGGCTTCCAAATTGTCTTACCATATAATTTGAAGATTTTATTTCTGGAATGTATCTTCTTCTTCCAAAAAGAGTTTCTACATATCCCTTTGCCTTTGCACTTTCTACTATATCATCCATGAAGTTTTTTATTCCTTGATATTTTTCAAGGTACTGATTAATGTATTCTTTAGCTTGTTTGTTGCTCACTCCTAACTGATTTGCAAGTCCAAAATCACTTATTCCATATACTATTCCAAAGTTTACGGCCTTTGCAGATGACCTTTGCTCCTTTGTAACTTCTTCAATTGGAATTCCTAAAACCTTTGATGCAGCCTGTTTATGAATATCTTCTCCGTGATTAAATGCGTGTATCATATTTTCATCTTGTGAAATATGTGCAAGCACTCTTAATTCTACTTGAGAATAATCTGCATCTATATAAATATTTCCTTCTGCAGGTTTAAAAGCTTTTCTTATTTGCTTTCCTAATTCTGCTCTAGTAGGAATGTTTTGTAAATTTGGCTCTGTACTGCTTATTCTTCCTGTTGCAGTAATTATTTGATGGAAACTCGAGTGTATTCTCTTAGTTTTAGGGTTTATATAAGGAATTAACCCCTCAACATAAGTAGAATTTAATTTAGCAAGTGTTCTATATTCCAATATTTTTTCTATAATAGGATGTTGACCTTTTAACTTTTCTAACACTTCAACATCAGTTGTGTAGCCATTTTTAGTCTTTTTATAAACTGGTAATTGTAATTTTTCAAATAATATTTTTCCTAATTGTTGATGAGAATTTACATTAAATTCTTCTCCTGCTAAATCACATATTTCATGTGATAAGGTTTCTACTTGGGCTTTTAATGTATCTCCAAAATCTTTTAATTCACTTTCATCTACCAGCATTCCATTAAATTGCATTTGTGCCAATACTGGTACTAACGGCATTTCGATATTATTAAATAAGCTTAATGAACCTACTTCTTCTAGCTTTTTCGTTGTAACTTCTTCTAAATTTGCTATTGCATAACAAATTAAAGCACTCTGATATTTGCTTCTTTCGTCGACTTTATCATCTTTTTGTTCCAAATTATCAAATAAATTCATCTGGTCACTCTTCTTCTCATCTGCGCCATTAAATTCATTCTCTAAATATTCATCCATGTCTAATTCTAAATACTTTTTAGACATTTCTTCAATATTGTTTTTATCTGTTGGGTTTAAATTATATCCGGCAATCTCAGCATCATATTTTATGTTATTATATTCACAGTCATGTTCTTTAAGAATGATATAGTCTGGTTTAGTTCTATAGCTTATTTTGTCTATTTTCTCGTCTGCAAAGATATTAATAATTTCAGGAGTTAACTCAAAGTCTTTTACATAAAGTACCTTCTTATCTTTATAAAAATATAATGATTTAAAAGTTTCTTTTATAATTGCACTTTCATCTTCAATCTTTTCTTTTTCGATATAATAAATAAATTTATCATTAATCTTTGAAATCTCGTCTTTTAAAGTATTTTTGTCTAACTCTACTAATGTAAATAAATCTTCAATCTTAGCTTCTTTCTTGGGTGTACCAAGTCCATTCAAATCAAATCTTTCTATAAATCGATTAAATTGAAGCTCTTTAAATTTATTTGTTACTGCTTCTTTATCCCACTCCTTAGTCCTTAAATCTTCTATATTAACTCCGAGTGGTGCATCTCTTAGAATAGTTCCAAGAGTCCTAGATAGCATTGCTAAATCCTTGTTATTTTCAAGTTTAGTTTTTAATGCACCTTTGATATCATCTGCTTGTCCAGCCTCCAATTTTTCATACAAATTATCTATATTTTCATATTCTTTAATTAATTTTAGAGCAGTCTTTTCTCCTACTCCTGGAACTCCTGGAATATTATCAGATGTATCTCCCATCAAGCCTTTTACTTGAATTAGCTGAACTGGTTTAACACCATATTCTTCGATTATCTTAGAATCATCATAATCCTCTGTCTCGGTCTTGCCCATTTTAGTACGAGGAATACGAATTGTAACTTTATCACTTGCAAGTTGAAAGTTATCTCTATCTCCAGAAAGAATAGTAACATAATGTCCAGCATCAGATGCTTGCTTAGAAATAGTTCCTATAACGTCATCTGCCTCATAGCCCTCTTTTTCGATTATTGCTATATTCATTGCTTTTAAAACTTCTTTAATAACAGGCATTTGCTCAGCAAGTTCTTGTGGCATCGCATGGCGAGTACCTTTGTATTCTTTATACATCTTGTGTCTGTGAGTTGGAGCCTTCAAATCAAAGGCAACTGCAATATAATCTGGTTTTAAATCCTCTAAATCTTTAAATAAAATTGATAAAAATCCATATACCGCATTCGTATATTTACCATCAGCAGACATCAAAGATTTAGAGCTCATTATTCCATAAAAAGCCCTATTCATAATGCTGTTTCCATCTATTATTAATAATCTATTACTATCCAAAAATTATACCTCCAAAACTATTCGTATATTCCTATACTTCTCATATAATTTATATATCCTTTATCTATATTGTTCCACTTATCAATTTTATCATTTAAAATCTCCATGTTTACTGGTGCTTTTGAGTATGACTCATAACTCTTTACAATGCCATTTTTAAACTTTTCTGGGCATCTTCCAATTATTCTAGAAATATCATCATATTTATCTCCAAAACCACCAAATCCGAAATCTATAATAGCCGCAACATTATTATTATCATCTAACAATACATTGCTTGGGTTCAAATCACCATGAACCAAGTTATTGCAACTATCATCTATTTTACTCTCTTTCCAGAATTTTATATCATCTTCACTCAAATGCAAATTTAAAAGTTCGTCTAGGAAATCTGGTAGTTTCAAGCCAATATTTCTTGTATTAAATACTTCGTCTTTATTAAAATCTAAGTTATGCAATTCATACATAAATTTTGCAATTTCATTTCCAACATTCTCAACTTCTTTATCACTAAGTGAATCCATCTTCTTAGCAAGTGGAGTGCCTTTTATTTTTTTATGTACACTAAATGGTTTACCATTATAATATTTTAGTTCTAGCTTACTAGTATTAAAATCTGTTTTATTATATATGTAACCTGCAAATTCACAGTCCTTTACAATAGTTCTAGACCAGAATTCATCACGTGGAAATCTAAAGAAATAGTTCCCTTCATCAGTTTCAACCTCATATACTATGTTAGTCCAGCCAGTTGTAATCTGGTTTGCTTTTACTATTTTTTTCCCTTTTAGGGTATCTGCAATTATTTTTTCAAAATTTTCATCACTTTTAAAAAATATATCCATATTAATCCTTTCAATACTCAATTTAAAGAAAATAAAACACTCATATTCTGCATTTAAATATGACTCATTTATTTCCATTTTATTGTTCCTTTGTCAACAATTATTAAAGTAAAACATTTGTATTCATTCTGTTAACCTAGCTTGTTAACATACTCTGTTACTAGCTCAACTACTCATTATTTTGCATTTTATCCTTAATCAATTTAATAAGTTCATCTTTTGATTTTTCGTCATAATTATTATATATTATGTAATCAAACATATCTTGTAATTTCTTATCACTCATAAAATTTTTATATTGTTCTTCTGTCTCTTTAATTCTCTCGTTTTCTTTCTCTGGTGTTAAATTTCTTTTCTTTACTTGTTCTAATGCCACATTTATATCATTTGGCAATATATAAATAGTGACAATATCTGGTCTTATTCTTTTCCAGTCTTGAATAGTAGTATAATACATTTCAAACACATAATTTTCATTAGATAAAATTTCATCTTTTTTATATGCATATGTACCACCAAACACATCAAAATCGTAAGCAATTTTCCCATCATCTTTGAGTTTTTGTAACTCTTCATGAGTCATAAAAAGTCCAGTTTTTCCGTTTTGTTCACCTATTCTCATAGTTCTTGTTCTTATAGTATGTACCTTTTTGAAATCAAGCTTTTTTGCAATTTCTTCTGCATAAAAACTTTTTCCCACTCCAGTAATACCAGAAAGTGCTAATAACATTATGTTCTCCTTTTGTTCTTATATTTTGTTGTTATTTTTCATTGCAAACTATATCATATTTTAGGAGATTTATCAATGAAAAATATATAAAATAATTGTAAGTGCTAAATAAAACAGCGTAAAATAACCCCAGATTTTTAAGTTTTGCTTAAATTTCTGGGGGTATTATTTTATTCCAAATTTTTATCATATCCTTCTTGAAGTTCTATCTTTATTTTGCTACTTACAAAAACGGTCGGTTTTAATATATTTGACATTACTGGTTGTTTTTCTTTATCTAATTTGTTTAAATTGATTTACTTTCCTTTTTTAAAGGCTCAAGTTGTCTACTAAAAATATTTTTTGATTCTAGAAAGTAGTAGCTAGACGAACATGGTAAGTATTCTTCTTATCCAAAAAATCTATTGTCCACTCACTAAATTCTATTTGCCATGCTCCAAAACTACCTGTCCAATCAGGTTCTCTTGTTGAAGACCAATAATTTGCTGCTAATTTATAAGTGGTATAGTTTGATTTTGTAATTCCTAGTTTTGTTGCAAACGCTGCCCATTCATTTTTTGGAGGTACAATCCATACCCCATTAACCTTATTTTGTGCATCCCAATATCCATAAGTATTATTATCTACATCTTCTAATGCCATTACATAAAATCTATTATTTCCATTTTCACTTTTCGCTCTTAAAACATCCTTTATAACACCAGCTTCCACTATCAGCCTTAGAGAAATCTTCAAATATTATTCCATCTGGGGTTCCATCTCCATCTGTATCTGCATAATAACCTACACCTGAATCTGCTGTAAATGTCGGATTTTTTACAGTTACTGTATATGTTGCTGTTTTTTCATTATAGTTTGTACTTGCTGCACTCTTTACAGTTATTGTTGCACTTCCTGCACCAACTGATTTTACTGTTACCGTACTTCCACTTATGCTTACTGTTGCCACACTTGTATTGCTTGAAGATACACTTAAAGTTCCTGTATTTCCGCTAACTGTAAATGTTGTACTATTAGGATAATTAATTGTTCCACTGGTTGCTGATAATGTTAATCTTCCTGCTGCTTTGTTTACTTTTACTGTTTGTGTTGTACTTTGTGTTTTATAACCTGCTTTACTTGCTCTTACTGTTACTGTAAATGATGATGTATTTGTTATTGTTGGCATTGTTGTACTATATGTTGTTCCATTTGTTGAATATTCTATCTTTGCATCACTTGGTGTTACTGTTACTTTTGTTATCGCATTGTGTGCCTTTCCATCATATGTTCCTGTGTATGGTGTTGCACTTAAACTTATTGTTCCATTATTTACTGTTGCTATGTATGTTGCAGATTTTGCATTATAATTTGTTGCAGCCGCACTTGTTACTGTTATTGTTGCTTTTCCTGCTGTTGTTCCTGGTTTTACCGTTACTGTATTTCCACTTATACTTGCAGTTGCTATATTTGTGTTATTTGAAGATACACTCAATGTTCCTGTATTTCCGCTTATTGTAAAGCTTGTGCTTGTTGGATATGTTAATGTTCCACTTGTTGAAGATAATATTAAACTTCCATTTGCTTTATTTACTTTTACTGTTTCTGTTGTAGATACTGTTTTGTATCCTTCTTTACTTGCCACCACTGTTACACTAAACTCCGATGTATCTTTTATCTTTGGCATCTCTTCACTATATTTTCCACCATTTATAGAATATTCTAATTTAGCATCACTTGGCTCAACACTTATATTAGATAACGCATCATGTTCTTGTCCATCATATGTTCCAACATATGGTGTTACTTCTAATTTAATTGTTCCATTTTGGACCGTTGCTATGTGAATTACTTTATTCTCTGCATAATCTCCATTTGCTGCACTTTTTACAACTATATTAGCCTTTCCGGCTGTTATACCGTGGTTTTACTGTTACAGTATTTCCATCTAAACTTGCCGTGGCAATGTTTGGTGCATCTGAGTTTACCGTTAGCTCTCCTCCAGAAGCATTATTTGTTATTTCAAAACTGCCACTGTTTGGATACGTATATGTTCCATCATATGAAGATAATGTTAAATCTCCTGAAACTGCCACTCCTTCATACGTTATTTCTACGTCTCCATTTTCCTTATCTTTTAACAAAAATTTGTATTGGTCATTAATTATAATGTATGCATTCTTGTTATCTATCTTTTCTGTTGAACTCAAATCATAATTTTTCTTTCCTGTACTTATTTGCTCCAAATAATTTTCTAAATTTACAGTTTTGCTTTCAACTTGAATATCTGCTTTTTCAAGTTCCAATGCCTCTTTTATTCCAGCTATTGTTTGAATTTTCTGTGTGCTTTTCGCTTTGTCAAATAAATTATTATTTCCAATTACTAAGCTTACACTTACTCCTGCTAATATTAATAAAACTACTGTTGTTACCACTAGCGAAATTATTGTAATTCCTCTTACTTCTTTTGTTTTCATGTATTATATCCTCCCGCTTTTATTGTTAAGTAATATACTTAATGAATTTTTAACGTTCAATATGTTTTTTATTTAAATCAATTTTAAATTTTCAATTGTATATTTTTTATTTTATTGCTAATTTTTTTCAACTTCATTTTTTCATTGCACTAAATTAAACTTATTCTATTAATTTTTCTTTTATCTCAATTTTCAACATACTAATAAAAAAGAAGCATTAGTTGCATGTAGCTACTTTTCTGTACTCGCACTATAAACTTCTTTTTTATTTTTTATTTTTTCTCTAATCTAAAGTTATAAGCATTTGCATATTGGTCATTTATTCCAGCTTGTATTCCAACTGTTTCACCAATTTGTGTTTCTGGTATAGCCACTGGTATTCTTCCTTGTTCTTTTCCTTCTTTGTCTAGTAATACTATTTCTGCCATAAAGTTACCTTGTGCAGTACCTGTCATATTTGTTACATCTGCTTCTAAACTTGTATGTCCATCTTTTTCAGAAAAATTTATATTTGATATTTCAAATCCAGATTCTACCTTATCTTCTTTTAATTTATTACTTGTATTTACTACTGTTCCATCACTTTCTGTTTTTGTAAACTCTCCACGGCTTGCATCAACCTGTGATTGGTTAGTATCACTTATTGTTTGATTTGCTGTGTTTGTGTTTTTATTTTCATTCTTTGATCCATGTGTTATGCCATATATCACTGCAATTATTACTATAGATACTAGTATTAGAATTAAAATTCCCTTCTTTTCACTACTTTTCATTTTGTTTTCCTCCTTAATTTTACATACGTTTAATTTTCATTAAAATGATAACACAAAAAATCAGTATTTACAATACACTTTTTAATTTGAAATAAAATTGTAATAATCTGTTTTTTCACAACAATTCAGTCATAAAAAGAACGCCCATCTAGAGCGTTCTTGTCTTATGCATTAGTCTTTTTTATCTAGCTTTTTGTTTATTTCTGTTGTGTTTCTGCATATAATAAGTCTAACTAATATAAGCTCATATGCTATTCTTACAATAAGGTTGCCTACAACTAAATATAATAAGAAAGCTATAAAACTTGTAGATATTGTAGCAAATGAAGATAATGTAACAAATATAGCACATATTAAGTATAATATTTTTAATACATTCTCAATTGTTAATTTTTTAAATGTTAAAAAATCATACATCCAACCTAAAAAGCCAGTATATTTTCCTTCATTATCTTTTTTTAAGAATGTAAAGTACAATACTATGCCTCCTACAATAGCTAATACTAAAGATACAATTATCCATATAGCACTAGATGCTACAGAATTCATCGTTGATGCGCTTCTTGCATATGATGATGATGCGTACATATGAACTCCCCCTTTCAAATTTTTTTCAAATATAGAATACTATAAAATAGTTCAATTTTCAAGAAATATTCATGATTTTTTTAAAGAAATTTTCATAATTTTTTTTAAATTGACAACTTGGCTTTATTTGTAGTATAATTAACTTGTAAGCGTGTAATTATTACACATCACTTTGTTAAGCATTATGGAGGCATATATGAACATCATGCTTGTTATTGTCGCTTTGCTATTTAACCTGTTGGCCGGCAACGGAACGGCCAACATCTCCAACACCACTTCAGTTGACAGTTCAGCTTGGGCAAATCCCAACTATCTTGTTCAGCTCATGTACATGTACGGCGGCAACGTCGACATGAACAGATCCTATGAACAAGAGTATGACAAGACCTATGTCTTTGAAGACGGCTTCAAAGATTATGGTTGGGGCAAAGGCTCGTCCGTTCGTGTTCATGGTAACATGAACACGGGTATCTACTTTGATTTTGATATCAAAGTGGATCAACACCAGCAAGAAGTCACTGTCGACACTCCGGTGGAAGGTTTGAAAGTTGTGACCAGCCAGTACTCTAACGGAGAAGCTGGATACAGCTTTAGTGTCGGCCCCATCAACCTCTATAATGCAATGCAGCTTTTCAACTCTGCATCGTCTTATATGGTGCAGAGCAATACAGCAAGTTAAAGAAATTTGCTTGCTGCAAAGCTGTAATTACAAAATCTCTCAGAGTCAATTGGCTCTGAGAGATTTATATATATTCACATTATCTTTTAGTCATAAAAAAACTCTACATTTTTCATGCCAATTATGTATGCATTCTTATGCAAAATTTCCAACAGCTTATGCATATTGCCTCCCTTATTCTTTATCTCTCTTAATCTGTTTACTATATCTATCTTCCTCACTAAATATGCATCCACAATATTTTTGCATGTATAGTCCTAAATCATGAGCTTTTTGATGTCCTTCCCAGAATCCGACTCTGAAATCTCTATACAAAAAATCTATTCCATACTCTTCACTATATTGTTCCATTAACTTTTTTATGAAGTCGTGTTTTTGATATATGCTGTATAGCAATGTAGTCGTAACGGTATCATATCCATGTTCTTTCGCATATTCAAATGTTTTTCTTAGCCTAACTGGATAGCAGTAGTTTACACATCTTGCATTTAAGTTTTTTACAGCTTCCTTGCAAAACTCATCTAAGCCATATTCTTCTTCGAATATGGCTTGTACATTTATTGATTTTGTATATTCTTTTAGACATTCTCTACGTGCTTTGTATTCTGTATATGGATGGATATTGGGATTATACCAATATGCTGTTGGTTCTATTCCCTCTTTTCTTAGTTTGTCTATACAGTACACGCTACAAGGTGCACAGCATGTGTGCATTAATAGTTTCATTATAATTAATTTGTAATCAGTTACAAATTTTATTTAACTGATTTTCCTCCTTTTTATCTTATTTTTTTATTTCAATTTTGTTTGATAAGTATTCTACTTTATTTTTTACCATTGGCACGCTTGTCAAAATTCCAGTAACTATTGCCACTAAAAAAATATATAAAACACCTAAATTTTGTGCTTCACTATATAACGCAAAACTTCCAATATATGCAACTTCTACAGCATACGATAAATTTATTATCAGCCTTATATTTTTTCCATTTAAAAACATTAATGTTGGAAACAACCATAATATATACCAAGAATTGAAATTTGTTATTAATATAAATGTAAATATATATAATAACGTGCTATATTCTCTTATATATGATGAAAATATTTCTGTATTATTATTTAATAATAACTTAATAACCGTATATACATAAAGTATTGCAAATACAACCAATAATGCAGTTTTTAATATATTTGTTGATTGTTCCCCAATCAAATAATAAAACACTAACATTATTGACCTGTTATACTTTGATTGTTGTATGAATAGACCTGCAAATATATTCAAATCTTTTACATATATTGCATAAAATCCTACAAGTATTACTATAAATTCTAGTCCATACAATACACAATACTTTATTTTCTCTAATATGTTTTTTTTCCTTAGATGATATAAGATTATAAATGGTAATATTAGTATTCCCAAATATTTTATTGCTGTAGCCATTGCTACAAATGCAACTGATAGCATCAAATTGTTCTTTTTTGTAACAAAATATATTGCAAGTAATATAAATAAAACTATAAATATATCATTATGTACATTTGATAAGGCCTCGAATAATATTGCTGGATTCGTACCATAAATCAAAACAAATTTCTTTTTATGAGTTATTTTCCAAATTAATAAGCAATTTATTAGATGAACTATTAGATTAGTTCCTTTAAATATAGCTAATGCCACATCAATATTTCCAAATGAAATACTGGTTAATAATTTGCAGATTAAAGTCCAGAGTGGCCCATATACAACTGTTTCGTATCTCCAACAGTTTGCTACTTTATTGTACATTTGGTCTCTTACCTGATGCTCATTGCTAATTTGTCCAACAGATTTGTAATATGGATTTTCGTGATAGTGTGAAGCCGACCAACCATTTGCTATATAAGAATATACATCTGTACTTGTATATGGAATAATTAATGCAAATAAAACTGAAATTATGCAAATTGCAATAATTAATTGTTTTTTGCTTTTAAAAATTTTATTGCTATGTTTTATTATTAATATATACAGAATAAACATTACTGACATAAGACCTATAAAGGATATTGTGTTTATCCATTTTGCCGAAATCATCTTAGGAATTTTAAATATGAATGTCCACTGATAAATAAAATTATATATTGATTGATTTTTTGCCAAATATATTATTGATGGCATGGCAAAACATATAACTACAGTAATAAATAAAAGCAACCATTTTTTATTTTTCATATAAAAACTTTCCTTCCTTTTTATCATATGTAATAATAAAAATGGTATTGTGTTGTCAAAACATTTTTAGTTTTAATACAACTCAGGATATCATTTTCTATTATATTAAGAACTACTTTAAGTTTTTTCTCATATTGTTTGATTATAACTGTAATTGATATGATGCTCCGATATGTTTATATGCTGCTGGAAGTGGAACTCTTCCTCTTTGCGTTCTAGATATAAAACCAATTTGTATTAGATATGGTTCATAAACATCTTCAAGTGTATCTATATCTTCTCCCACTGTTGTTGCTAAAGCCTCTATTCCAATAGGTTTTCCTTGATATTTTAGTATCATAGTTTCTAGAATTTTTCTATCTATTTCATCTAATCCGAGTTCATCTATTTCTAGTTTATTTAATGCTGTTTTTGCAATTTTTAAATCTATTTTACCATTTCCAAGAACCATAGCATAGTCTCTAACTCTTTTCAATAATCTATTTGCAATTCTTGGAGTTCCTCTAGATCTTCTTGCAATTTCTGTGCTTGCTTCTTCATCAATTTCTACACATAATATTTTTGCTGACCTGTTTATTATTTTAATTAAGTCTTTCTCATCATATAATTCTAATCTATGTACTATTCCAAATCTATCTCTTAATGGAGTAGTAAGAGAACCTGCTTTTGTTGTAGCTCCAATTAATGTAAATGGTGGCAAATTTATTCTTATAGATTTTGCTGTTGGTCCTTTTCCAATTATAATGTCTAAAACATAATCTTCTAGGGCTGGATATAAAATTTCCTCTACATTTTTATTTAAACGATGAATCTCATCTATAAATATGACTTCGTTTGGAGTTAAATTTGTTAATAATGCTGCAAGGTCTCCAGGTTTTGTTATTGCTGGTCCAGATGTAATTTTTAATTTTGCTCCCATTTCATTTGCAATTATCCCGGCAAGGGTAGTCTTACCAAGTCCTGGAGGACCATATAACAAAACATGGTCTAGTGACTCTCCTCTTTGTTTTGCGGCTTCTATATATACCTTCATGCTTTCTTTTACTTTTGTTTGTCCTATGTATTCTTCTAGCAACTGAGGCCTTAGAGTAGTTTCAAGCGTTTCTTCATTATTATCGGTAATTTCCGGATTTATTACTAAGTTTTCTTTCATCTTGCACCTTTCTAGTAATTTTCTATATTCTTATGTTATTTTTTCAAAACCTATTTATCATTCATTTCTTTTTCTCCATTGTATTCGTTTACTAAATATAATGGTCTATGTTTTGATTCATTGAATATTCTTCCTAAATATTCTCCCATTATTCCAATTAGTATTATTTGTACTCCAGAGAAAAATAATATTAGTAATATGATTGCTTGGAATGCTTGTATTGCAGTATGAGTAACACATGCTTTTACAATTACATATATGAAATATATAAATAATGCTAAAAATGTTGGAATGCTCAAGAATGTTGATATTCTAAGTGGTGATGTTGTAAATGATGTGATTCCGTCTATTGCTAAGTCTACCAATTTTTTGTAGTTCCATTTTGTTTTTCCGGCAATACGTGGATCTCTATCATACATTATTTCTTTCTTGTTATAACCTATCCAACTAAACATGCTTTTAGAGCATCTTCCTGTTTCTCTCATTTTTTTCAGTGCATTTACGCATCTTCTATCCAATAGTCTAAAATCACCTGTATCTTTTTGTATTTCAACCTTTGTTAGGCTTTGTAATACTCTATAGTACATTTTTGATGTGAATTTTTTTAGCCATGTCTCTCCAGCTCTAGATCTTCTCTTAGCATATACGTCATCATAACCTTGTTCCCATAATTTTATCATTTCTGGAATAAGCTCCGGTGGATCCTGAAGGTCTGCATCCATTATTATTACACAATCTCCAGTTGCATAGTCAAGCCCTGCTATCATTCCTATTTCTTTTCCAAAGTTTCTTGAGAAGTCTACATAGCATACTCTTTTGTCTTGCTCTCTTAATTTTTTTATTTCATTTAATGTGTTGTCTTTACTTCCATCGTTTACAAATAATAATTCGAATTCATAATCTTTTACTTCATTCATTATTTTGCTAACTCTTTCATATAAGAAAGGTAATGATTCTTCTTCATTATACGCTGGTACTAAAATTGTAATCTTTTTCATATTATCGTCCTTTTCTACAAATTTATATATTTTTATCAGTTCTGTTTGACTTTAGTTTTTCATTTTCTATTTCTTCATTATCTCTTAAATGTACTATGTCTTTATATCCTATTGCAACTATAGCAATTACAAGCAATGCAAATGATAATGCTTTCCATATGCCGCTATCAAGCAATATTATTGCAATCATTCCAAGTGTTGCAGTTACTCCATATAAGATTAAAACGGCTTGTCTTTGTGTATATCCTTTTGCCATTAGCCTATGGTGTAAATGTCCTTTATCAGCTTTAAATACTCCTTTTATTGACTTTGTTTTTACAATTCTTCTTACAATAGCCCATAAAGTATCGAATATTGGAAGTGCAAGTACTATTATTGGAGCAATAATTACAATTGCTGTGTATGTTTTTGCGACTCCTAATATTGATATTATTGAAATTGCATAGCCCATAAAGTTTGAGCCAACGTCCCCAATGAATGTTTTTGCAGGATTAAAATTATATGGCAAAAATCCAACTATTGCACCTGCAAGAGCTGTTATTAATATAATTGCAATTAATGGTGATTCATTCAAAGAGAATATTATTAGCATTGAAATACATGCAATTAAGGTTATTCCAGATGATAGTCCATCTAATCCGTCAATTAAGTTTATTGCATTTGTTATTCCTACAATCCAACCAATAGTTAAAATATAGCTTATTACCTCATTTATCATTATGCTGTTTTCTTTAAATGGTATAGTAAAGTTATCTATGCGTACTCCACAACTTACTACTATTATTGCAGCAATTAATTGTCCTGCTAACTTAACTAATGGGCTTATTCCCTTAACATCATCAATATAACAGGTAATTCCAAGAACCATGGCTCCAAATAAAAAGCCTAATAATTTCTTTCCTAGTCCATCTGTTATAAAATCTATATTGTTTTCTATTCTCATTGTTATTATTAAATAAATTGCTGATACTAAAAAACCTGCAATTACAGCTATACCACCAAGCCTTGGCATTGGTTTTTTATTTACTCTTCTATCATTTGGATAATCTACCGCTCCTACTTTTTTCGCCAGTCTTATAGAGTATGGCGTTATAACAAATGCTGTTATAAATGCAAGTAAAAAAGCTATGGCTATATCTCCCCACATACGCAAAATTTCCTTCCAAATTTAATTTATTTTCACACTAAAATTATATCATATTATAGTCATTTTTCAACTTTATTTCTCAGTTTTCGTGCATTTTTTATAAAATAATTTGATTATCTTTTTAATCATGCTTTTTTATTCTTATTTTTGTTGCAATCTTTCCTGGCACAAATAAAATTGCAACCATTATTTTATTAAACAATCCATTAACATTTTTTATTGGATGCTTTTCTTTTGTCAAAACGCTAAATAATATGTAATGTTTATAAACATATAGTCTCTTTTTAAAAGTAACCCCACGCATATCTTGATTAAATATTTCTTTAAAATAACTATAATATCCGAATGGGCTCTCACTAAATAATTTATTAATATTTTGAGTATAGCCCTCCTTCTGATATTCGCATATCATTATTGGTCTGTTAAAGCACCTTACTTGATATTGTAAGTCCATTTCATGGTGTAATCTTGCCTCAGTTACAAATTTTTCATTATGTTCGAGCTTATATTCAAATTGTTTCCTTATTGAAGCATTGTACACTAACGCTTTCTCGCCTGTTATGCCATTCTTAAAATATAAATCAAACATAGTGCTTGGATAATCATCTTCTATAAAATTATTCCCCATGTTCTGTCCATCTTTAGTATATTTTAAAAATACTAAAGCATAAGTTTCTCCCATATCTTTGCATGCTTGTAAAGCTTGTACAACAACTCTAAAGGCGTCTCTAGTAAAGTAGTCATCTGAATCACATTCGACTATTAAATCTCCAGTTGCTACTTTCACCAAGTTATTTATTGCTGTCATTTTTCCCTGATTTTCTTGATAAAAATATTTAATATCAATCAATCTTTCCTTACAATATTCTTCCATTATTCTCTTAGTGTTGTCTGTTGAGCCATCATCCATAACCAACCATTCTAGCTGGACATCTGGACAATTATTGCTGTTGATCAATAGGCTTGCATACAACTTATCTAAAAGATTTGCTCTATTATATGTAGCCGTAAGTACTGATATTTTCACGTTTTTTCCTCCAAAGTATCTCTTTTTTATTTAAATTATCTTGCTAATCCTATCTGGATGTTTTTTATTTTCTTCTATCATTTTTTCTATTTTCTCTATTATTCTATCGTTTTTATATACATATTGATTATATTGATTATTCTTTTGCTTATAGTTTTTCACGGCAAACTTTATTGCATCTTCAACACCTGCATCATCATTAGAAACAATATAACTTTTTTTCGAGTAATCAATTAATGCCTCTCTTGTAGCAGTATTCGTTGTTAAAATAAATTTATTTAAAATTTTTGCTTCTTCTACTACCATTGGATATCCTTCAAAATTCGATAACAAACAAAAGAAATCGGCCCTCTTCACAAATGGATATGGGTTGTTCCTTGCACCTAATAGCTTAAAAGTTTCTTCTACGTTTTCTTCGTAAATCTGTTTTTCCAAGCTTTCCTTTAGTGGTCCGTCACCTATTACAAAAATTTTATGCTTATATCCTTGCTTTATAAGTTTAGAATGAACTCTTATCAGTCTTTCTATTGCTTTTTGACTTACAAGTCTTGAAACTTGAACTATTATTGGTCCATCATTTTCTTCTGTTGCAAATACTTTCTTATCTTGTTCTATTAAGTCCTTCTCTGCTAATTTTAGTATTCTTTCACTATTAATGTAATTGTTAATTACTTTTTCATGAGGTAAGTCCATGTCATCATACACTTTGTTAAACTTGTCTAAATTATCTATACTAACAAAAACAAGAGTATCAAATTTTTCATATATATTTCTGTCTAAGATTCTCTTAATTCTAGATTTTGGTCCTTTTCCAAAAACTTTAGAAATATCATTGTGAATCCATGCAATTTTAGTAGACTTTTTGTCTTTTACACTAAAAATTCTAGTAATAGGTCCCTCCAAAAAAGCGATTTGTGTAGAATATTCACCACTCTGAACATATTTTTTAAATATTTTTTTCTTTTCCAACAAGACTTTGATCGGTATTAATTTTTTCTTTAATTTTCCCATATCATTATACTTAAAATTGAATAGACTTATAAGTTTTATTTTAGAGTCAAGCTCTTTTTCTAGCTCTCCTCCAGCATAAATTGTAAAAATTGTAACATCATACTTTGCTATAAGCTTATTTGCAACATCTACTAATACCCTCTCAGCACCTCCAAGTGTAAGACCAGTTATTCCAAAAATAATTTTTTTCATATTGTAGTTTTCCTCCACCATACAAATCCTATTTTCAGGTTATATTTTTAATCATTTTTTTATTTCATAAATCTTCATTTCATCATCTTCCAAATCTTTGCATCCATTAAATATAAGTGTTACAAGAACTATTATAATCATCATGCTTGATGAATTGAAAAATGTATATCCAGATAGAAATGATATGAATATGGCAAACCATAAGCCTAAAGTGCTCATCATAAATTCAATATTCATATTTTTTATTTTCTTTACTGCCATATAAGTTCCATACATTGCAATAGCTAAAAACGGCATAAAATATAAGAAAAATCCTATTACTCCAAAATTATATAAAAATGCTGGAACTTCCATTTCAAAAATCATCTCATAAAAATGTACCATATATCCATTACCGAAAAGTAGCATTGGAATACTGTCTTGATTTTTTATTAATCTACTATGGTATATAAATTGCAATGCTCTCATATTAGTATTTTGAATTTGCTTTTCATTTGCAATATCATATAATTCTAAGTAAGTTTTTTGCATACTCTCAGGCATATAGCCTTCATCAATTTCGTTATTTTTTATTTTCTTCACAATATCAACAATATCACCTGTTACATGAGCAGTTTTTCCAGTCATTGTATCTATAATTTGATTTTCTCTTTCTTGAAGGTCTTTTCTTCTTTCAATAGTTTTTGAGCCAAATGCAATTACTGCAATACCAATAACAACCAATGCAAGTAAAAATGCTGGCAGGGCCTTTTTGTTTAATTTGCTATTTTTTATCAAGCTGTTAATTATACAAATTATGCAGTACATCAGTATTACAATTATAAAGCCAAATAAACCAGTTCTAGTTCCTAGTAAAGTACATAAATATGCTCCGGCAAGAACAATTGTCATAAAAGTCCATATTCTAATTCCAGTTTTATTATTTTTTCCTAAGTTTGGCAGAATAATAAACATTTCTAATAACATTATTGTACCTATACTATTTCCAGATTCAAACCATCCCTTATAACCAATTTGAACTTCACTATATGTATATGAAGATGTTCCTGTAATTAGAGAAATATACATAAGCACAATATATACTGTAAACGAAATTAGCACAGACAATTTTAATTTATTTATAATCTTTGTACCATCTTCATTTTTAAGCTCTTTTTCTCTATTTTTATAAACAAAGAAATAAATGTAAATAAATAAATTCATTATCATGAAAGTGTAATTAACTAAATACTGAATTTCTTGAGTTATACCTCCATATGCACATTCCGTACTCTTTTTATAAAATATGTAAAGATGGCATATTGCATATATAAAATACGTGCCTCCCGCCATAAGAATATAAGGCTTTAACTTATCTTTAAAAAATATATAACAAATTGCAATTATTGGTATAATTGGTCTTATAAATGTAGATATCGAAATATTAGTGTTAAAATAGTTTCTAAACAGGAAACTTGCAGCATCCAATATCGGACATATTATTATTAAAAAACACAATAAATTTTCTATTGTGATAATATTTTTCAAATTAAACTTTTTTTCTTTTTTGATATTATCTTCCATAATTAATATCTTCCTCACTAAACATATATTGAGTTGAAAAAACTAAAATGGTAATCTTTTTTCAACCCTTTTCGATTGTAATTTTTCAAGATTATTATATATACTAAACGCTAAAAAAGCAATAGAAAAAGCCAGAACAATTTGTATTTTTTAAGTTTCAACACGTTGCTTTTGTTCGGAGCTTCTTCGAACTCCTCAAAAGGTGAGCTTTTAGTTTTGTTTGAAAAATACAAATTGTTCTGGCTTTAATACTTACATAAAAAAGGTTTTAGTATATTTTCTGCCTTTTACAGTACATACTAAAACCTTTTCTTTTACAATTCTTCTGCAAATCTTCTTTCTAATTTTTTAAATACAAAATATCCAACAATACAAAGAACTATTCCCATTATAAATGCAATTAGCAATCCTCTAAAATCTGGCATTGTTTTACTATAGAATATAGATCTATAGCCATCTATCAAATACGACATTGGATTTAATCTTAATAGCCATCTAAAATTTGCTGGTACAGCATCCATCGAATATACGATTGGTGTTGCGTAAAATAACAATTGCATAAATACACCTAGTAAGTGTAATAAATCTCTAAAGTATACTGTTAAACTACTTACAAGAAGTGATATTCCTATAGATACAATGAATTGTATTGCAAGTATTAAGAAATACCATAATATGTTCCATGATAATCCGATTCCACCAAAAACAACAAATCCTAGTATAATTATTGTTGCAATTAAAAAGTTTACTCCTTCACTTGCAACAAGTGATATCGGCAGAATTTCTCGTGGAAAATACACTTTTTTTATAATATTGCCATTATCAACCATTACAGCTGCACCTCTTATAACAACATTAGAAAAATATTGCCACGGAATTAAACCACAACACAAGTAAACGGCATAGTTCTCTATATCACTTTTTAATATTACTTGGAAAACTAATGCATATACAGCAATTTGAAGTAGTGGATTTAAAAAAGACCATAACACGCCTAAAAATGAGTGTTTATATTTTCCACCTACATCTTTTGTTATATTTGTTTTTAATAGTTCTCTATACGCGTACAAATCCTTTATTATGTTCATTTACAAAGTCTCCTTCAAATATTCTTCTATTACATCATCTGGTTTTCCATCCATTTTTACGACTCCGTCGCATAACCATACTGCTCTAGTACAAAATTCTTTTACTGTTCCCATACTATGAGTTACAAATACCATTGTTTTTCCTTGAGCCTTTAATTCTTTCATTTTTGCAATACATTTTTCTTGGAAATGTTGATCTCCAACAGCTAAGATTTCATCAACTAATAGTATATCCGCATCAACATTAATAGCAACTGCAAATGCAAGCCTCATATACATTCCAGAAGAATAAGTTCTTACAGGGTTATCTATATAAGAACCCAATTCTGAAAATTCTATAATATCATTAAGCCTTTCATCTATTTGCTTTCTTGTTAATCCAAATATTGATGCATTAAAATATATGTTTTCTCTTCCAGAGAAATCAGGGTGGAATCCTGCACCAAGTTCCAATAATGAAGTTAATTTTCCATGAGTTTCAATCTTACCTTTATTTGGATAAATTATTTTTGTCATTAATTTAAGCAAGGTGGATTTTCCACTTCCATTAACACCTATTAATGCAACAGCCTCACCATTTTTTATGGTAAGATTTATGTCTTTTAATACTTCTCTTTTTTCTTTTCTATTTCTGTTCCAAAATAATAATTTTTCTTTTAAACTATTTGCCTTGTCCATATAAATATTGAATGTTTTATATACATGGTCCACAACAATTCTATTTTCTTGTTCAGCTTTTGACATCTTACTTTTGCCTTTCTTTTTATTTTTCGATATCATTATATTATATAATGTTTATATTGTCAAAATTTTTAGCTATTCATTTTAATGTTTTCTATTTTTCTTCCTTGTAAGCAACATAAAAATTACAATTACAGCCAATACCATTATTACACAAATAGCTGTTTTATTATCTTTTTTGTCTGTCGGAATACCAGATGTTTCTCGACTACTTTCTTTTATAACATCTATTTTATAAGATACTGTTTCAGTTTTGCCTTCTTTCGATACAGTTATAATAATAGTATTTTTTCCATCTTTTAGGTTTTCATTTCCTTCTACTGTAATTTTAGCATTTTCGTTTAAACATGACGTATCAACATCAATTTTTGAAGCTCCGTTATATATTTTTGCAGTATAACTAAATACGTTTTCAGAAAACGATGGTGATAAATCAACTTCATCTTTATTTCCATTTTGGTCAACTGCATTTAATTTTATAGAAGAAAGTCTTAGAGTCTCATCTTGAATTTTTCTAGTTACTTTTATGAAATAAGTTCTTACAGTACCATTTTCTGCAGACACGTCAACTCTTAAATTATTTTCTCCAGTCTGAAGCTTTATATTACCTGTGCCTGTAATGTTTGCTCTTTTATCATCAGCAATTGCCTTTATAGTTACATTATCTTCTTTCGTATCTGAATCTAATGTATATTCTTGAATTTGTTTATCAAATTCAGGTAATAATCTATATCCTTCTACTTCCAATGATGAAAGATAGTTATTACTTGATTTATTAGCATTTTCACTTTCTGCCTTTTGTTGATTTGTAAGTTGTTCGTTTGCAAGTGTATCTGACATTTCATCTGTTAAATCTGCCATTCCAGCATATGATTTATTCATTGCTATCATTATCACCAATAGGACCATCAATGATATAACTACCTTTATTTTACTTTTCTTCATATTTTTTCCTCTCCTCAAGGTATAAAGTAGGCTGGAAATAATTTAATTATATTCAGCCTTTTTTATACTTTATAAATTTATCTTAAATATTTGCTTGGTATAAATGCTTGTCTTCCATCTGAAATTATTATTCTATACCAATCATAACCATTTATATTTTTATAAGTAGAATTATCTATTACAGTTACTTCTGCATTTTCAGCTAATGCTGTAAGCTTTGCGACATCTGTACTTGGTCCAATTCTCACATTACATCCATATCCATCATTAGTCTTTACATTAGCTTTATAGTCACAAGTTTTAACATCATCTATTTGCTTTAAATATTTTCCAGACATATAGCCTATAGTTCCATCTGGTGTAACTACTTTCTGCCAATCTGAATTTATACCTCTTTCGATTGATAAGAAAACGGTTCCTTTGTCTGTAATTGTTTTAATTATATTTGAAGAAGTACTTGGTCCAGATCTTAATAATACGTTTGTTCCTGTCGTTTCAACATTCATAGGATATGTTTCAGAGCTAGCAGATGGTAATGGTGTAACCGTTTTATTCATTTGCTCATATAATGGAATTATGAAAGTAAAGCTTGAATCTAGCTTACTAGTATTTTTGTACATGCTTTGCAATGTTTTTGCTTCACTATAAGCTCCCATTAAGTTTTGCATATATTGATGAGTATATAATGAAGTTCCGTTTGTAGAGTCTATATCAAATCTATTTTGATATAATGTGTTTTGATAGTTTTCAAGCCAGTTGTCCTTACAGAACCCAATTCCGCCTTCTAGGGCTTTTTGCATTGTATCCCAACCTTCTTTTTTTGCTCTAGCTAAGGCATTTGCATAAATTTGCTCCCATCCAGTTCCATTTGCACTAATGTTGAATGGATTATAATACGTTTTTCCATCTCCACCATCCATGCCTCTTCCAATTTGCGTTCCATTATTTCCTTGTTCTTGAATTAGTCTTGCAATTATGTAATATGGGTTAACATTTGTGTTTCTACATGCTTTTTCTATATCGTCTGCATATTTTTCTAAATATGTACCTTTAACTTTAGCCTTTATTCCTTCTAGTGTGCAAGCTTCATCTAAATATTCATTTACATCTTGGAATTGAAATATATTTACTTCATCAAAAAAGTTTCTTGGGTCCATGTAATATGCTATAGCTTTTTCAGAAGCACAGTACCAGCCACTATCATATAGTTGTGTTCCACAAGTCGAACATACCCATTCTCCACTATTTGATGTTTCCACTAAGTTTCTTCCATGTACTTCTGCTTCACCAGCAACTGCACTATCAAATTTCAATCCTGTATATAGGAATTTTACATTCCAATTTGGATGAGAGGCTAATAATTTTTCGAGTGTTGCTTTATATCCGGGATATTTATTATCATCTATGTCTACAACAATTTTTGAATCAGTTATTGTAAATTTTTGTGCAACTCTTCCTGAATAATTTTGAATTGTTAAATTAGCACCTTCTTTAACTTCTTCATTCTCAACAGTCATATATAATTCACTATTTTTAGAAATTATGTAATATTCTCCATTTCCGGCTTCTTTTATAATCCATTTTTGTGCATCATAGCCATTGTTAGCATATTGAGTAATCTTAGTTCCAATTATTGTAGTTCCATTGGCAAGTTCTATTGATGTATTTGCATGTGTTGCAGTTATTGTGTAATATCCATCACCAACATATTTTATATTAAATTTTTGATTTGCAGTTTTGCCATTTTTCCAAAGTTCAATCTTTTCACCATTATCTTTAGAGCTATGAGGAATATCTATTACAAGCCTTGTATTTACTACCGAAGCAATAGTATAAGTTCCATCTTCTAATGTTTTTGTACCTTTCATTGCAGTTGGAACAGTAAGCTTAAATTTTTGGCTTGAAGAATTATTTAATTTTGATGTTACTATCTTTCCGTTATCAACTGTTAAATACAAGCCATTACATTTTGAAATTATGTAATAATATCCGTTTCCAGCGTCTCTAATTACCCATTGTTGGTTATTTCCACCATGGTACTCCCATTGGTCAACGGTTGCACCATTTTGTTTTGAGCTTCCTGCAACATCAATATATTTTCCAGAATGCATTGCAGATATTGTATAATAACCGTCATTTCTATATTTTATATTAAATTTTTGGTTGGCTGTAGATGAGTTTTCCCATACCCCAATATTTGTGCCATCTTGAGTAGAGCTTCCACCTATATCAACAACCTTTGATGTATCTTCAGCAGTTTGTATTTGATAAGTTCCATCATTTATTGTTTTAGTTCCTGTAGGTGTTTCTTCTCCCTCTTTTACAAATTTAAATTTTTGATTATTGCATCCATTACTAGTCCATACCTGCACTAATGAGCCATCATGAGCGTCAGAATGAGGTATATCTAAATATAATCCATTGCTCTTAGAAATTATGTTAAAATAGCCATTTCCAGCATCTTTTATAATCCACTTTTGGTTATTTCCACCATGATATTCATATTGTAAAACTCGTGTTCCCGGTTTTTTTGAATTATTGGCAACATCAATAAGTTTTCCAGAATGTACAGGTGATATTGTATAACATCCATTTCCAATATACTTAATGGTAAATTTTTGGTTATTTGTTCCTCCACTTGTCCATAATTCCACCTTAGCATCGTTTGTTTTTAAACTGCTGTAAATATCAAACACAAATTTCTCGTTTAGAGCAGATTTTATAGTATATACTCCATCTTCAAGAGTTTGATTTGCATCAGTCGCAAAAGTAGTATTGCTGATGTTAAGAGTTCCAAAAAACACGCTAAGCAATACTACTATTTTTATAATATTTAAAATTTTTCTCTTCATAGTTTTATCTTCTCCTGTTCTTAAACTTTTTGTCACAAAAACAAATTTTTTATCTAATTTTGTCTCTTTTATTTTAACATAAATTTAAGAATTAGAGAATAGTTTTTTATATTTTTTTATAACTTTTTTCTGATAAAATCCTTTTCTTGGTAATTGAATTTTTATTTTTTTAAATTTTCAATTTGTTCATATCTTAACAAATTTAATTCATAATTTTCCCTGTGTTGTCTTGTTATTGTATCTAATATAATTGCACATTGGAAGGCAACAGCGGACAATCCCATAAAGCCTGTTGCAAGTATTGCAGAAGGCACCTTAGTAATAAAGTGTGTGTTAAAGAATTCAACAAGTACTGGTACTCCAACAGCAAGTCCCAATATAAAGAATATTAAGGCAATAGCTCCAAAAAATTTAAATGGTTTATAATCCTTAAACATTCTTGCAATTGTTTTTACAACTTTTATACCATCACTTATAGTGTTTAATTTTGAAGAGCTTCCCTCCGGTCTGTCTCTATAAATTATAGGAATTTCTTTTATAATATATTTTTTATCCAAGGCATATAAAGACATCTCTGTTTCTATCTCAAATTTAGGACTAAGAACAGGCATGTTTTTCACAAATCTCTTGTTAAATACTCTATATCCTGTCATAATGTCTTTTAAATCTGTCTTAAATAACACATTTATAGATTTTTTTACTAGATTATTACCTAATTCGTGGAATGGTCTCTTGTTTTCCTTTTGATATGTTCCATTTGAAAGTCTATCTCCTATTGACATATCAGCCTCACCATTTTTTACTGGTTCAATCAGTTTGTGGACAAATTCAGCAGGATATGTGTCATCTCCATCAACCATTACATATATATCTGCTTCGATATCTCTAAATTGGCTTCTTACTACATTGCCTTTTCCTTGTTTGTATTCATCTACAACTATTGCACCATTTTTCATAGCAATTTCTCTTGTTCTGTCTTTAGAATTGTTGTTGTAAACATATATATCGGCTTCTGGTAATTCTTTTTTAAAATCTTTTATTACTTTTTCGATTGTTAGTTCTTCATTATAACAAGGTATTAGTACTGCTATTTTTTCCATCTTCATTATTTCCTTCCTTTATAAAATTCATTCCAAGATATACTGGTAATGCTAAGAATATTGGGTATGCATATCTGTATTCACAATAAGCAGGTGAAGCAATAAGCGTTAGCCATAATATAAATGTTGGTAGATAAACTAGCAAATATTTATATTTTTTCTTATAAATGGTATAACTTAGTGCAATTACAGTAAGTAAAACTCCTGCTCCAATGCTAAATACAAAGCCAAATACTGGTATTCCTCTTGCATCTATCAATCCATCTATCTGTTCAACCCATTTTCCATCTATTAATGGTGTTTGTTTAATTCCCATGTTATGGTCCATAGTAACTCTACTAACCACCGAATTTCTTACCTCTGGATAATAATATCCATACGAATTTGATATAAATGCTTCTATATAATCTTTAGGATATTTTACGAATAATTTTAACCAAATCGATATAAATTCAGATTTATTTTCTGAAAAATATTCGTTATTAAAATTAAACTTTACAGGATCTGATAATATAGGATTGTAATCTTCCCACACATTTTCTATAATGAAATATTTATTTATTTTTTCTATTGTTTCTTCATCAATATCATTGTAATTATTTTTTACAGTTCTTACTATTTGTTGCATTGGAACAGATAACATTTCTCCTACTGCTCCTTTTTCAACCTTAAGTATTTTAAATACCACAACATTGTAAGCCTCATAAATAACAAGTATAGACATGAACATAATTAATAATTTTTTCCAATGTTTCCTTAGTACTATAAATATAAATGGTAAACTTAGTACAACAACATATAAACCATTATGTCTTAAAATCATTGTGAATATTGAAATTAGCACATATCCTACCATGTTTCTTTTCTTAGCTAAAAATTCATCTGTATTAAATATAAGCTCTATGTTTTGTATTATAAACAAAGGCATTATACCAGAGAATAATATGTCTTTCCACATTGTTATACTGTACATTCCATTTACTGGGTAGAACATGTAAAACAATAAAGTTATTAGCTGAACAAATGCTGGAACTTTTTTCTTTCTTAAATATTTCAATACAAATGCTGCAAAAGTTGCCATTGTTAGCATAGAGAATATGCTATATAAAGCAATTCCTGTATTTATGTTTCCAGATAATTTTAATCCTAAATTTACGAATATTCCTATTATTGCCGTATGTGTAATAGGATGATGGTCTTTTAGTGGCAATATTCCTATTGTTTGTTCTATTTGAGAATACGAATCAGATGTTACAATTCCAGGATAATATCTTAAAAAGAATGGCAAATATGATAAAAATATAAGTAAAATTGTGATTATAACAAGAAATACTTCATTCTTAAGTAACTTTATATTTGATAAATCTTTTCCGAATATTGTTATATTTTCAGTTTTCAACTTATTGTTTTCAAATATATCATAAACCCATAAAACTATTATGCTGAACATTGTGAAATACCCGATAAAGTTTACTATAAGCCATTTATTTAAAATGTGATTAAGAGTAAAATCTGTATTTATACTCTTTCCTATTATTTCTATTATCGTGTATATAACTGCTACAATTCCCGCTGTTATCATTTCTCTTTTTGTGTTCTTTGTCGATTCTAGTGTTTTCTTTATTACAAAATAGCAACTTGCAAATATAAATACAAATATTATGTTATTGCCACTTATTAGAAAGTTATGCCATATACATATAGTAAGAATGCATGCAAGTATAAAAGATATAATATTGTTTTTGTACTTTTTCATCTTCTCCTAGAGTTTTTTAAGCTCTTTCTCCTTGTGTAATATTTAGGTTTTAAGGGTTACCCATACCCCTATATAATTTCTAAAATTTTTGAATATATTTTATATGTTGATTTATTTACAGTTCTCATATATTTATTTTTACCAATATTTACAGTTTTTAAAATTACATTCTCTTTCCAGTTTGGAAAATTCGAGTTTAGTCTTTTCCAGCTCTCTGTTAGTAGTTTTTCTCTAATTGTCTTATCCTTTATTTTGCACATTCTTTTCAAAGAACTGCATAGTAAATATCTTGCATAATTATATTCTAGTTCATCTCTATACTTTTCATAAATATTGTTCTTTTTATAAAATTCGATAACATTGTCCAATACGGTAAATATCTCTGCCGTTCTTTCATTTTGAACATTTGCAATAGAGCCTTCTCTTTGTACATAATGAATGAATGGCTTATCAACATAGGCAAATTTATTTATAAATGGTATAAGCTTATAAGTAAATTCTACATCTTCATATCTTAATCCTTTTGGAAACTCTAAGTTATTATCTGTGATTAATTGTCTTTTAATCAGTTTATTCCAGGCAACCACTCTAACAAAGCTAAGCATCTCTTTTTTATTTTTGTATGGATACTGCTTGTCCACCCTAATTTTATTAGGGAATTCCCATATAAAATCACATTCAACATAATCTGCATTTTCTTCTATTGCCTTATTATACATTTCTTCATAAGCATTTTTTTCTATGTAATCATCTGAATCTAAAAAGGCAATAAAATCACCAGTTGCATATTTTAGTCCATAGTTTCTTGCATCTGATAGTCCACCATTTTCTTTTTCTACATAGATTATTCTGTTTTTGTTATTTTTTTCGCATTCTTTTGCTATGTTTCCAGAATTATCTTTAGAGCCATCATTTACAAGAATTATTTGAATATCTTCTAAAGTTTGACTAAGCAATGAATTAATGCACTTTTCTAGATATTTTTCTACATTATAAATTGGAACAATTACACTTACTTTTGGCATTTTTATCCCTTTCCTAAATCTATCTCAATTTTAAATATAGTTTTATATTTATTTTCAAAAGTATTTTCTTTATAAATTGTTTTACATCTCTTGCCTTTATGTTATTTGCAAGTTTTCTCTTTCTTATTTCTTTTATAAATTGTTTTTGCTCTTTTCCCTTTAGATTATTCACTTCTAATATTATACAATTAGCATAATATATTTTTATATTCTCCTTAGATTTTTCTGAAATCTTATATTCTTTAATTTTTTTAACCATTTCATCATAGAAATACAATAAATCTAAAGCTCTTTTATATGTAATTTCTGTATTTCCTCTCGTGATGCTTTTTTGAGTTTGCACATAGTTATAACCAAATACATCTACACTCGCAACTTTATCAGCCTTCAATAGTATAAGAGGAATTAATCCAAAATCTTCATGATATTTTCCTTTAGTAAACTCAAATTTATTTCTTCTAAAGAAATCTCTTTTATACAAATACCCCCATGCAACTTCTGTCATTACATCTGCTTTATATAAAATGTCGAATGCCTCTTCACCACTTTTTTCTTCAAACAATGGTGTATAATTTTTCTCAAGCACATTACCTTGTTCATCAACTTTTGCAATTTTAAATTTAATCATGTCATATTTTTGTTCCATATAAGGTAGCAAATCAGTGTATAAATTTTCTGTTATATAATCATCTGAATCTACAAATGATATGTACTCTCCAGTTGCATATTTCAATCCATAATTCCTTGCATCTGATAATCCACCATTTGCTTTTTCAAAGTACAAGACTCTATCTGGATCTTTTACAACATATTTTTTTGCAATTTCTGCACTCGAATCCTCTGAGCCATCATTTACAAGTATTATTTGTATATCCTTCAAAGTTTGATTTAGTAATGAATCTAAACATTTTGCCAGTTGCTTTTCCACATTATAAATTGGAACTATAACACTTACCTTTATCATAAATAATCTTATCCCTTTCTTAAAGTGTAAATCTATTTAGGAAAATTGTTATTTTGTAATATTCTTTTTTTAAAAACTATTCCAATACTTCTTTTAGATTTTTTAAAGCATCTTGTTTATTCTTTTCTCTCCATAATTTGTACTCTTCTAATATCTTCTCCCTATTTTCTAAAGCATTTAATGTCTTTTCTTTTATCTCTAATATATCATCTGCATTTTTTACTACTAAATAATCTTGTAAAGAACTTCCTTCAAAGGCTTTAAAACTGTTTCCAACCAGGCATGGTGTTCCAAGTTCAAGGCTTTCATACGGAATCATGTTGTTTTCATCAACTGTACTTACACATAAATTTATATCATTGTTTGCTAATTTTTTATATAGTTCTTGCTTTGTCATTAATTTATTTGCAACAGTTAAATTTATATTAAAGAACCTTGCAATTTTAGATATTTTGTAATTTACTGGAGAACAATCTAACTTTGCATTTTCAATCATGCTTACTGCACAAAGTTGATTATATATATTTCTACTAATTCTATCATATGCTTCATACATTCCAATTTTTATTGGCAAGTTTTCATTCTTTTCTGCTTTATTATCTTCGTTGTAGCTTTCTCTATTTTCAATCTCTACATATTTAGATAATAATTTTGCTCTATATCCTTTTTCTTTATAGAACTCATATACAGACTTTTTTAGAAATACAAATTCATCAATCAAACCTTTATCATACATCCCTAAAATATTGTCAAAATTGTTCCATATTATTGCATCTGTTAAATCTTCTTGCCCATTATGAATTATCATTTTTACCTTCATACTCGATTTCTGTTTTTTTATGCTTGATATAAGCATATCCCAACCATCAGCATATTGGTTAAACAATATCTGTTTCTTACTAGAATTAGCTATTGCACTTGCAATCATTTCAGCTTCTTTTTTTGTATACTGCTCTCTAAGTTCTAGTATACTGCCTTCAATAAGATTTCGTATTTCATTTTTCTCTACTGGCATTTCTGGATGACAAATTGTAATGAAATCTTTTTGAATTTGGTTTATCTCATTTGTTATCCTCTTTACTCTTCTACTTCTTGTAATATATATAGAAGCCTTCATTCTAGCCCAGCTATAAATTTTTTTTAATGTAACAATTATGCTTGTTTTAAAATTAAATATTCCATCAATAATAGAATTTAAAGTTTTACCGAGTGCTGGTCCAAAAGTTCTATATATTCCTATTGTTCTTTTTTCTCCTCTATCGGTCCAGGTTGCTTTAAATAAGTGAACCATACACGTATTTTTAGTATACACCTTTTCAGAATAATTGTAGTTTATTGGATAGAAATAATCTCTTGGGTAAACATAAATATTATCATCAAATATATGAATTCCTTCTTCATTTACTTTGCTCTCATATTGTTTCAAAATCTTTGTAATTATTACCGGGTTTGCAAAATTATACATAATTTCGGGTTCAAAGTGTTTTATTTTACCATAGTAATCAAGTATCGCTTTTATATACTTATTTTGTGGATTTTGTGCATAAATCATGGCTGTTCCAACATATCCACTATCTTCATATCCAAGTACAACTTCTTTATTTAAAACATCAGTTGGATCTTTTAATATTTTTACATCAGTATCGAGATACAACCCACCTTCATTGTATAATGCATATATTCTTACATAATCACTAACAAATGCCCATTTTTTACTCTCATAAGCTTCTTTTACAAATGGAAAGCTGTTAACATCAAAATTACTCTCATCCCATTGTTTTATTTCGTAGTCTGGCAAAAACTTTTTCCAAGTTTTTATGCAATCTTCTACCGATTTTGGTAATTTTTTTCCTCCAAACCAACAATAATGTATCTTTTTTACCATTGTTTCCCTCCAATTATTTATTTATAATAGATTTTAAGAATGTTTTTAATGAAACTAATATATTTCTAAAATAATTTATTATTTTTCTTTTTATTAAGTTATTTTTTATACTCTTTATATTACCATTTTTTAATGCAATAAACATATTTGTAACCAATTGCTTTTGTCTTTCTGAATAATCATTCTTTTCAGTGTTTACCATATTTGTGTTTACAATATATTCTATTGTGTTTTTATTATCTTTTACAAATCCTTCTAAATGTTTTTCGAATTCTTTTTTATTAGCATTATAGTCTTGTGTTATCATGTCCAATATTCTTCTTACAAAAAACTCATTTATTATAAGCTTGTATTTTTCACAATCATTATCATGATTTTTTATAACCTCTGAAATATTGCTACAAATTTTATAAAAAGCCGACATATATGTATTTGTTGCAACTATAGACTTCTCTCTTTGTAAATAATAATACATTGGATATGGTATATACTTTATGTTTTTTGCATTTGTCAATATAAATGGTGTTACAGCAACATCTTCATATTGTTTTCCAACAGGAAATTCAAATCCATTGTATAATTCTTTTTTTATTATTTTGTTACAAGATGAACCAGACATTGCTCCATTTATAAGGCCATCCAAGAAATTTTCTTTATCATCTCTGCATGCTCTTGATGTATAGTTCCAAAGAGGATTCTTCTCGAATACGACATATAAATCGTATATTATAATGTCATTATCTTTCACATATTCTCTTGCAATTTTATAAAAGTTTTTGTCGATGTAATCATCAGAATCAACTACACTGATAAACTCGCCTCTAGCCTTTGCAATTCCCACATTTTTAGTGTCTGCAAGCCCTTTGTTGTCTTTCTTCACATATACAAAATTATTTTTATACTCTTCTGGTAGAGCATTTATAAATTTTTTTATAATTTCCTCGCTATTGTCTTTCGAGCCATCATTTACAACTATTACCTCACAGTCCCTGTCCATGGCTTCGTATATTGACTTTAGAGTTTTTTCTACGTATTTTTCTGTATTGTAAACAGGTACAATTATTGAAAATAAAAATTTGTTTTTTTCTTCTGTCATTTATATTTTCCTCTTTTCTTTTTGATATTTCATGCTTTTATGTCAGACTAATCGTTTATAAGCTTTTCTAGCTTTTCATTTATTTCTTGATTATACTCTTTATAATCAAACTCTTCTTTCTGAGAAATTCCGTTAATTATTGCATTTTTCATCGCATTATAAATTGAATTTACATTTTTTTGTGTGACAACACCATGTTTGTTTTGTATAATTCGTAAGCTATCAGATACATTCGTTGTAATTATTGGAATATTTAATATCATAGCCTCCAAATAAACAACTGGAAAGCCCTCATATTCAGATGTAAGAATTAGACTATCTGCAAGTTTAAAGTATGGATATGGATTTTGTTTCTTCCCTAAGAATATTATATTATTTTCTAATTTATATTCATTTACCATTTTTTTGTACTCTTGCGTTTTGTTCCCGCTTCCAACTAGCAAAATTCTAAAATCTAGATTATTTTCTTTCAGCTTCTTAGCAGCTTCAATTAATCTCGTTAGTTTCTTATCTTCCTCAGTATGTCTTCCAACATTCAAAAAAGTAAAAGTTTTTTCTTTACAACAATCTGTAACTTTTTCTTGAGACTTTCTTAAAATTTCTTCTGCATCAATAAAATTATAAATAACACTTGTTTTATTCATGAAATCCTTATCATTTTTTAAATTTTCTACAAATATATCTCTTGCATTTTCAGATACAAATACAATATTCTTAAATTCTTTTGCTTTAACTCCCTCGAAAAATTCAACATATTTTGACTTATTATTATCAAACATTTGCATATATTCACTATGTACCCATAAACAACTATTTTTCGAAGCAGTTCTTGCCACAAAAGATGCAGGCTTAGAATATGTTGCATATGCACATGAAAAATCATACTTATTTTTATATTTCATTCTAAACATTGTCTGTTTTATAAAATTAATACCTTTTCTTAAAATGATTGCCTTACTATCATTTGGGCAATACACGCATATCTGTATTTTCTTATCAATTTTATCTAAAAAAATTCCTTCTTTTTTCTCCAGAAATAACGTTATTTCATATTTATCTGTCCTTGCTAAGTAATTTAATAAATTAACAAGTGCGTTTTCAATTCCACCTATATCAAGCGAAACTGCTGAAAACAATAATTTTTCCATTAACTTCTCCTTTTTACTGAGCTACAATTTCAACATTATATCCTATAAACAAGCCTGTTTCTACAACTCCAGTTATATTTTTTAATCTTCTTTCTAATGTCTCATCTATGTTATCAAACCAAGCATCTAATATAATATTGCCGTTTTCTGTTATTACTGGGCCGTCTTTTTTTTGCGCTAAACGTAATTCTACGTTATGTGCTCCTTGTTTATATATCTCTTCTTTTACCAAATTTATAGCCTTTGGAGTACACTCTACTGGTACTGGAAATTTGCTTCCTAGTCTATTTACTATTTTTGATTCATCGACTAATATATAGGTTTTATTTGAACATTTAATATTTAATTTTTCATTAAACATCGCAGCTCCTCTGCCTTTTATCATCCAGTTGTCATGGTCAACCTCATCAGCTCCATCAAAGCACCAGTCAGGCTTTTTTTCTTCCAATGTTGCTGTTGGTATTCCAAGATAAGTACATAACATTTTAATTTCGTATGACGTAGGAATAGCAATAATATTCAAATGTTCAGTTTGTACCTTTTTTGCAATTTCAATAGCAGTCAAATAAGATGTTGAGCCAGAGCCAAATCCTATAATGTCACCTTCTTGTACACGTTCTGCCATTTTCTTAGCAACCTGTTCTTTTGCCTCTCTATTTTTTATTTCTTCCTTCCACATTGGTTTTTGCAATGTTTCTTTAGCCCAATCCATCTTATTTACTTCCTTTCTACTTTTTCTATTGTATTATTTTACTATTTTAAAGAAACTTCCTTTTCCCATTTGTATTATCATTTCACCTTCAAAGTTATTTAATGGTTGATAATCTGTTACCTTTTCTCCTTCAACTTTTATTCCACCTTGTTCGAAAAGTCTCTTTAACTCTGCTTTTGAAGCACATTTCTTTGTTTTTAATAATGTGTCTAATATATTATTTTCGAATTTGATTTTTTCAATATCTTCTGGAGCTTCTTGCTTTTGGAATGCTGTTTTAAAATGTTCTTCTGCTTGCTCAGCTTCTTCTTCATTATGATATAATCTTGCTATTTCTTTTGCAAGTTCCATCTTTATGTTTCTTGGATTTTCTCCATTATTTAGTCTCTCTTCAATTTTTGCAACATCATCTGGATGTACATCTGTACATAAATTGTAATATTTTATTATCATACTATCTGGAATCTTCATTACTTTTTCATACATCGTATTTGCATCTTCATTTACACCAATGTAGTTTCCTAGGCTCTTGCTCATTTTTTCAACTCCATCAATTCCTTCAATTAAAGGCATGAAAAGTGTAATTTGAGGATCTTGTCCATAATCTTTTTGTATGTTTCTTCCCATAAGTACATTGAATGTTTGGTCTGTTCCACCCATTTCTAAATCTGCTTGAATTGCAACAGAATCATATGCCTGCATTAATGGATAGAAAAACTCATGTACAGCTATTGGTTGATTATTTGTATATCTCTTCTGGAAATCGTCTCTTTCTAGTATTCTTGCTACAGTACATTTTGAGCAAAGATTGATAACATCTCTGAAATCCATTTTTCCTAGCCATTCACTATTAAATCTAACTGTTGTCTTGCTTGGATCTAATATCTTAAATATTTGCTTTTGATATGTTCTTGCATTCTCTTCTACTTGCTCTTTTGTAAGTTGTTTTCTTGTTTTAGACTTTCCTGTAGGGTCACCTATCATTCCTGTAAAGTCACCTATTATAATTATTACTTCATTTCCTAAGTCTTGTAATTGTTTAATTTTTCTAAGCACAACAGCATGTCCTAAGTGAATATCTGGTGCAGATGGGTCTAAGCCTAATTTTATTCTTAGTGGTCTATGTTCTGCATCTACCTTTTTTAATTTTTCTCTAATTTCTTCAACATCTGTATGGTCAGCTGCACCCTTTAACATTATTTTTATTGTATTTTCTATATCCATCAAAATCTCTCCTAATTATAAATTTTACATTTTACTCCATTTATGAGTCTATTTTTTTCGTGTATATTATATGCATTTTGCAATGCTTTGTCAATCATACTATTTTTCATCAAAATATTGACTTTCTTCTTGTAATCCTTCAAAGTTAATCTGTCTTAATATTTCATATGCTATTATGCATACAGAATTTGAAAGATTTAATGACCTTAATACTGGTCTCATTGGAATTCTTATTGTTTTATCTATATATTTTTGCAATAAATCCTCAGGTAGACCTTTGGTCTCTTTTCCAAATAACACAAAGACATCCTCATCTTTAAATTTACTATAATCTACATCTGTATAGCAATGTTTTGCCTTTGTTGTAGCCATAAACATGTTATGCTCCTCCGGCTTATATTTTTCTAAAAAAGCATCTAATGATGTATGTTCTTCAATCTCTAATTTATCCCAATAATCTAATCCGGCTCTCTTTAGTTGTTTATCATCTATTTTAAAGCCTAATGGATAAACCAAATGTAGCTTTGCACCTGTTATAGCACAAGTTCTTGCAATGTTTCCTGTGTTTTGTGGTATCTCTGGTTCTACCATTACTATGTGTAATTTCATTTTTTCTTGTTCCTTCCTAATTTACATTATTTTTAATACTGCTTGAGGTACATACCTAGAAATATCTTTTCCATTATCAAATATTTCTTTTACTGTACTTGAACTTATACCGCCAAGTGTTCCTGCTCTTACATATATCGTATCTAGCCCTGATATTTCTTCATTAATCTCTGCTATATTTTCCTCATAGTAGTAATCCATATCATCTCTTATTCCTCTTACTAAGAAATTACATCCATTATTTTTTGCTGCATCAACTGATAGACCTTCATATGTAATTACATCTACATTATCCACGTTTTCATCTTTTAATGCCTGCTCTATAGCATTTTTCATTATTTCTTTATCATATCTTCTTGCCTTCTTATTGTTAATGCCTATTCCGATTACTAACTTATCAAATACATTTGAAGCAGTCTTTACAACATGCATATGTCCCATAGTAAAAGGATCAAAACTTCCAGCATAAAATCCTATATTCATTATTGTTCCTCCTTTAGATAATTTAATATCTGCTTTAGGGCCTTTTCTCTATGAGTTACTCCAAGTTCTTCTTCTGTAAGTTCATTCATAGTCTTATCAAATCCTTCTGGAATAAATATTGGCCCATATGTAAGCTTTCCAAGAGGCCCTGGAGTTCTAACTATTCTTCCTAGAGTTTCCCCTCTTGCAACATTTATTTTTCCATCTGGCATCATTAATGTAAGAACACATACAAATTTTGCAGTTCTATCTTCATCTTTAACATTTTCCATTTTTGAAAGTACCTTATTTATTGCAACAATCTGAGGAGCATGGTCACCTGCGTATCTCGCGCTATATACTCCTGGTTCTCCATTTAATGCATCAATGCAAAGTCCAGCATCATCTGTCATTATAATCTCATTTATATCATTTTTTTCACAATAAGCCTTGATGGCTTTTGCTTTTATAAGTGAATTTTCTTCAAATGTAGTTCCATTTTCATCAATTTCTTCGTTAAATCCAATATCTTTTAAAGATAAAATTTCAACATCAATATTCTTGTAGTCCAAATAATCCTTTACTTGAGCTATTTTTGCCTGATTTGAAGTTCCATATATAATTTTCATATTTAATCACAATCCTCTCTATAAATTTATTCACAGTACTTTTTATATAATCTCTTTAAATTGCTTTTAGTTATAGTTTTTTCAATGCCATTTATGCTTACTTGTGTAAAAACCTCTGTCACCATAGATTTATTTTTTTCATTAAGTGGCATATTGTCTTTGCGTGAGTTCCAATATTTTAATTGGGTATCGTTTCTCCATCTCTTACCATTATAAACAATTCCGGCGGCTAAATTATCACATATCATCTCTACAATGTATTTATACGGAATTACTGGCATTGGATTTCTAGACATTGGGTCATACCAATATTCTGGATGATGTTTATTTCTTCCTTTATGGTGTAACCACGCTTTCGAATAGCCTTGTTTTCTCTTTGCAAATAAAATTGGGCTCATGCTTCCATTATAGTATTTTACAGACTCCCAAAATTCTGTTGGAGAAAATTTTGATAAATCGTGTACTAATCCTCTCCAAGGTATTCCAGCTTTGCAACATAACTTGAATACTACCCATCTATGTCTTGTGACTAAATTAAAATGTTTTAACGTGTTGGTAAATATATTTCCTGTCATGTTTTGATTCCTTTCTACTTTCATTTTTCTTACAATATCCTATCACAAATGGCTTAAAATCTCAACATTTTCATAAAAGAAACTTGGAATAAAATTTAAAACTTTTAACTTTTATATTGCATAACAGCTTAAATTGTTTTAGCATTACGTACAATTTTTTCTTATTTTCAAATTGCGCCAATTAATTACTTATGTTGTATTTCTTCTGAAAAAATGATAAAATATCAATAGTTTAATATTTTTATACGTAAAAAGGAGTTACAATGTTTAAGTTACATTCAGAATACAAGCCTACTGGTGACCAGCCACAGGCAATTGAATATTTATCTAAAGGCATAGAAGAAGGAAAAAAGTTTCAGACTTTGCTTGGTGTTACTGGCTCTGGTAAGACTTTTACTATGGCTAATATCATTCAAAAAGTACAGAAACCAACCCTTGTTTTGGCTCATAATAAGACATTAGCAGGACAACTTTACAGTGAATTTAAAGAGTTTTTCCCTGAAAATAATGTTGAGTATTTTGTTTCTTATTACGACTATTACCAACCAGAAGCATATATTCCATCTTCAGATACCTATATAGAGAAGGACTCTTCTGTTAATGATGAGATTGATAAACTACGTCATTCTGCAACAGCTGCATTATTTGAAACACGAGATGTTATTATTGTTGCATCTGTTTCATGTATTTATGGTTTGGGTGACCCCATTGACTATGAGCATATGACTGTTTCTTTAAGACCCGGCATGAAGATTGAAAGAGATGCTATGTTAAAGAAATTAATAAATATGCAATATTCCAGAAATGAACTAGATTTTAAACGTGGTACTTTTAGAGCAAAAGGAGACATTGTTGAAATATTCCCTTCTGATTATGGTGAAAGTGCTATTCGTGTTGAATTCTGGGGTGATGAAGTTGAAAAAATTTCTGAAATCAATCCCTTAACAGGTAAAACTGTTGCAAGCAGAAACCATATTATGATATTTCCGAACTCTCATTATGTTACGACTTCTGATAAAATGGAGCATGCAATTACTACTATTGAAGAGGAAATGAAACAGCAAGTCGAATATTTCAAGTCACAAGGTAAATTAATTGAAGCTCAAAGAATAGAAGAACGTACTAATTTTGATATAGAAATGATGAAGGAAACTGGCTTTTGTCAAGGCATAGAAAACTATTCTAGACACATAAGTGGTCGTGAGCCAGGAAGTGCTCCATACACCCTATTCGATTATTTTCCAAAGGATTTTCTTTTGCTTATTGATGAATCTCATGCTACTATTCCTCAAGTTAGAGCTATGTACAATGGTGATAGAGCAAGAAAAGAATCTTTAGTAAAATATGGTTTTAGATTACCTTCTGCATTTGATAATAGACCTCTGAAATTTGAAGAATTTGAGCAAAGAATTAACCAAGTAGTGTTTGTTAGTGCTACTCCTGCAGAATATGAAAAAGAGCATTCTAAAGAAAATGTTGTAGAGCAAATCATTCGTCCAACTGGTTTGCTTGATCCTGAGATTGAAGTAAAGCCAATCGAGAATCAAATTGATGATTTGATTACTCAAATTCATAAAAGAGTCGAGAAAAATGAAAGAGTATTGGTTACTACTCTAACCAAAAAGATGGCTGAAGATTTAACCAGCTATTTAGCTGAACTTGATATTAAAGTTAGATACATGCACTCTGATATTAAAGCTTTAGAAAGAATGGATATTATTAGGTCATTACGTCTTGGTGAGTTTGACGTGTTAGTTGGAATTAACCTTTTAAGAGAAGGATTAGATATACCTGAGGTTTCTTTAGTAGCAATATTAGATGCAGATAAAGAAGGGTTCCTTCGTTCTGAACGTTCTTTAATTCAAACTATTGGACGTGCTGCAAGAAATACCGATGGTAAAGTTATAATGTATGCCGATGAACTTACAGACTCTATGGATAAAGCCATATCTGAAACTAATAGAAGAAGAGCAATACAAATGAGATACAATAAAGAACATGGAATCATTCCTCAAACCATAAAAAAATCTGTTAGAGATACTATTCGAGCTAGCATTGTTGCAGAAGCATCTGAAAAATATGAAATTGATAAAGAATCTAGTGTTGAAGACATTATAAACAAGTTAACTGAGGAAATGCTTCAACACGCAGAAAAAATGGAGTTTGAAGAAGCAGCAAAATTAAGAGATCAAATAAAAGAATTAGAATCATCCTTGTAATTTTGTTTTTCTTTTATCTCTAATTTTTAGAATTCCATAAACTGCATAAAAAGGTAAAAACATTTGTGCAATTTCCATAAATGCTGTAAAGTGCTTTCCTGTGAGCTTATAAATTATTGTAATTGGAGTTCCAGGAAAGTCTTTTGATATAAACATCAAGTTACTGTCAAATATTTTGTTTACAATCTGAGCCAAAATACATATTATTCCTATAAGTGTAGCAAAATAAACTGCATCACTTGCCACAACTTCTATATAATGAGTAATGTTTACAAGCAAGCCCAAATAAACCATTATTCCATGGTATAAAAAGCTATGCAAACTCACAATATGAAGTGCTGGATATGCTGGTAAAGAAGTAGTTGGTAATAAAATGAATACTATTCCCCCTATTATGCCTCCTGTTGCTAGAAATACATCTCCCATTCTTTTTATCTTACCTTTAGCAAAGCTACTTAAAGTACCCGCATATAATAAAATACTACAGTAATATAATGGAACATAATTATTTACATTTCTAGGATCCCCAGTACATAATTTAAAGATAATTATGAAAATTTCCATAAACCATAGCATAATAGTACAGTTTTTTATAATTTTTTTAACCTCTTCTTTGCTACTTTTATATGTATTTTTTATTGCAATTGCTATACAAACAATAGTTACAGCAATAAGCCCAAAATGTTCCAAAGAAAAAATTCCACAAGGTTTATATTCTCCCGGTCTTGCAAATAACATTTAATCAAATCCCTTCTATATTTTTGCAATGTATTTTATAAAAAATAATTCAAATTTGTTATATATTACCAAACTTTTGTTCTTTTGTCAACCAAATTTTAATAATTTATCAAAATTTTTCCAAATGTCTAGACTTTTTTGTAATTTTTGTGTATTATTATATAGAAATAAATTTTGAACTAGAGAGGATGAATTAATAATGAAAAAATCTTTAAAAATATTAGTACTTAGCTTTATATGCCTTTTTGCTATTTCAAGCAGTTGTTGCTTAGCAGTTAACATAGATATGAACTTATCTGACAATGTTATTGACGCATCAAGCAATACAACAAGTTCAGTAACCTCTAATAGTACATCTAGTTATAGCAATTCAACAAATTCATCATTAAATTCTAATACTTTAGATGATGGCTATGATCAATTCGGTGATGAAGAGTATTCTTCAAATACAACTTCAAACATGATGTATCAAAATACTTCAAAAACCGATGCAACAACAGGTAGCAATATTGCTGATAGATTACAAGCATTACCAGAATCTGAACTTGGTTTAACAAATATTCTAAATATATTATTGATTGCTGTTGGTGTTGTATTAATACTTTTAGCTATCGCAATTTTCATCAGATTAAAAAAATAAAATTCTAGAAACTCAAAAAGAGTTTCTTTTTTTTGCCATTTTTCCCAATTTTTTGATGTATATTTTACTTTTATAATTTAATACTAATAATATTATTTGAAAAAGGAGGAAAAACATGAAAAGAAAATTTTTGCTTATTTCTACATTACTAATCGTTCTTTTATCTATTACAGCATCTACGGTTTTTGCTAATAATGCATTAAATACTATAGGAAATGTTGCTGAAGACGTAACTTCTGCGGCTGGTAATGTCTTAACAACTGGTGTAGATGCTGTTGGAAATACTGTTGATAACGTTGCTAATGGAACAATGAGAGCTGGCAACAATGTTGCTACTGGAATAACAAATATGGGTAATAATAATCGTTCTGGAAATGGTAACACTGGTTATACTGCAACAAGAACAAATACAAACGCAACTTGGCTTGGAATGGATACTACTATGTGGACATGGCTAATAATGGCTATACTTGGAGTAGCAATTGTTGCAATGATTTGGTTTTACGCAAAACAAGATAATACAGAACAATCTGAGCAACATTACGAAGAATAATATTAAAAAATTATTTGCATTTAATTTTCTATGACTTGCTTGTCTTTAAAACAATACTAGTTTCTATTTTTGTAAAATTGCATACATCGTGCTTTGTCGCAGAGCTCCGCTTCACTCAAAATGCACAATTAAGTTTATTTTATAAAAATAGAAACTAGTTCTGCTTTTATAGTTCACTCAAGGATTGAAAGACTCTCCCCAATCATCACTTTTGATAAAATAATTTTACAGGGTGATCTTATCATAAGTTATTCATAACCTTTATATTTTCTAATTGCAATCCCATATTTAAAATGTTATAATTATATCAGTTTTATGAAAGGAGTTTGCTATTTATGATTAAAAACATTGCAAAAAATCCTGTAGCAAGGCATAATTATATAATTACAGATACTTTAGAGGCTGGCATTGTTTTAACTGGAACAGAAATAAAATCTATCAGAAACGGAAAAGTCAATTTAAAAGATAGCTATGCTGGAATAAAAAACGGTGAAGCATACATATATTCAATGCATATCAGTCCATATGAACAAGGAAATATATTTAATAAAGACCCTTTACGTGACAGAAAATTACTTTTAAATAAAAGAGAAATATTCAGACTCTCTGGATTAATTAACCAAAAAGGATACACTCTTGTACCTATCTCTCTTTATTTTAAAAATAATATTGTTAAATTAGAGCTTGGCATTGGAAAAGGTAAAAAGTTATATGATAAACGTGAAGATTTAAAGAAAAAGGACTCGGAAATGTACATTAAGAAGCATATGAACGATTAATGTTCATATGCCTTTGTGCTTAATAATATTCATTTAACTTTTTCTTTATCGTTTATTCTCTTCATCTCTTCGACGATGTATTTGTCTATTCGTTGACTCTGTTTTAAAATTTTTTCATAGTCAGCTTCTTGTGCAATTAATGATTCAAGTTTCGCAGTATGCTTTAGTCTCTTTAAAGTCTGGTTCCTCATATTATTTACACTCCTTTTTCTTTATAATATCACATTATAATCAAAAAGTTTGTCGAAACCTGTCATTAAAATTAATTTTTTTATTTTTTTGTCATTTTATTTATTATTATCTATATTCTTGTAACTTGAACACATAGATTCATCTGGTTGTGTAGTTTGGCAACCTTGAACTGGTGTAACAATAATATGCTCTAATTCACATAATTGTCTTTGTCCATTGTTATATTTACATGATGTTACCGTGCAATTTATTGTTTGACTCTCTTTGTTAGTTTGCTTCATAATAGAAAACCTCCTTAAACATTTTCTATTATCATTACCCTTTTTTAGGCTTTTCATTCTCATTTAAACATAATTTTTCAGGATTTTGAAAAGACAAATACCAATTCATTCCATTTTGTTGTTTTCTTATGTTTTCATTCCTTTCTTGTAGCTGTGCAAATGTTTGTGGCATAGGAACAATCATTGGCTCATTTGGCATCCAATTTACTGGTGCCATTTGATTATTGCAATCAGATACTTGAAGAGCCCTTACAACTCTCAATATTTCTGGAATATTTCGCCCAATATTCATCGGATATGCTAAAATTGTCCTTACTATTTGTTTATCATCAATTATAAACACATTTCTTACTGTTGCAGTGTTGTTCACAGTACTTGATATCATTCCATATTTTCTTGCAATTTCTCCATTTCTATCTGCAATAATTGGAAATGGAATTACAATTCCAGTCCTGCAGTAAATATCATATATCCACGCTAAGTGTGATGGATTGCTATCCACACTAAGACCTAATAAACATGTATTTAATCTTTCGAAATATGGATTAGCCTTAGCAAAAGCAATCATTTCTGTTGTACAAACTGGGGTAAAAGTCTTCAATTTGGGGATATTATATTAATCGGCTAATTTCAGGTTTTAGCTCGAATTTCACACTTTTATCGTGATAAATCCATATTTTATCAATTAAACACTCTAAAATATATCTATTTGGCTCGTTAGATTTTAGAATATCATCAAAATATTCTATTGCTGTTTTTAGTTTTTTTATTTTTTCTGTGTGTAAATCTTCTTGTTGTTGCTCTAATAATTTTTGTAATTGTTCTATGCGATTAGTTTTATCTTTTTCCAATTCTTTATATGTATTTTCAATCATTTCTCGTTGATACTCATTTGTAGTGTTAGTTAAATCTTTAATTTTTTGACTAATCAAAACTTTGTATTCAGCATTTAAGTTTTCTATTTCAAATTTGATTTTTTCTTTATTATTTGTTTTAGCATTAGTTTTTGTTTGGAGCTGTATTTTATTTATTTCATCTATGTATTTATTTTTAGTAAATTTTAAAAATTCTTTAAAATGTATAATTATGTCTGATTCCTTAATTTCATGGCATTTACATCTAGCTTTACCATAAGTTCTATATTGTGAACATTCATAACCCTTTTGAGATTGTTTTCTAGTTATAGTTATGCCACTTACTCCAAAACCACAATCGCCACATCTGCAAAGTCCTGAAAAGTAATAATTTCTTTTTCTCGTACTTGATGTACTTTTTGTATTTAGTTTTCTCCTTCTTATTTCTTGAGCTAAGTTAAATGTTTCTTTAGAAATAATTGCTTCATGATGATTTTCAAATACAAAATGTTCTTCCTCTGGAAGCTTTATTGCTTTACCTCTTATGGATACAGTCTTTTTCTTATGAGTTCTAAGTGTGCCACAATATACATCATTCTCTAAAATATTTCTTACCATATATGTGGACCATAATTTTTGAACAGGATGTTTATATATTCTGCCTCTTTTCAAGTGTTTCATTTGATAGTAAGCCGATGGAGTTGGATAATTATATTTACTATTTAGAATATCGCAAATTTTCTTTCTTCCAATTCCTTCTTCGGTATATAACTTATATATTAATTCTATAACAGGTCGTAGTTCTTCATCAACATATAGCTTTGTTATATCTTCTGGATCTTTTATATATCCATAATAATTTCCCATAATTAATCTTCCTGTTTTTTGTTTAGAATACATGTGGTCTCTAGTTTTTCTTGAACAATCTTTAACATATCTTTCATTAAACCATGTTGTTATTCCAATAGTATCATCTCTATCATTTAAAACATCATAAGTTCCACCCATTTCAGAAACTAATATTAAATTCTTTTGAATATTCTTAAACTCATCTATTAAAACTAATACTCGTCCGTTATGTCTTCCAATTCTTGATAAATCTTTTGCTATGACTACATCAATTTTTCCCCCTTTTACTTTTTCAATCATTTTTGAAAATGCAGGTCTGTTAAAGGTATATCCCGAAACATTGTCATCTATGTAGAAGTCTGAGATAGTCCAATTACGAGAAATTGCATAGTCTTGAATAATTCTTTTCTGTTCTTCAATACTTGCATAGTTTTCTTTATCTTCATCTCTAGACAATCTACAATATCCGTACAACTGTCATTTTATCCTCCAAATCTCGCCTGATATTGCTTGTTTTCATGTTAGCATACATTTCTATTTAATCCCACTTGTTTCGTAATTATTTTTTCAAGAATCTCGGGATAATTCTCTTTTCCACTTACGAAAATAGCCACGCTATATTTTTCTTGTTTATACTTTTTTACTAAATCTTTTGTTTCTTTTTTCTGGAGTTCATCTTCTGTCAAATAAATTTGAACATACTTCGTGCCTTGTATTTCTGTATTTGTAATTTGCATTACTTTTTAACTCCTTCATAACACTTCTAATAAATGTTATGCTAAAAAGAGAATTGTTATCTCTTTTTATTTTAAATTACAATATAGAAATACAGTAAAACTTTTTCATGTTTATCAAATTTCTATATATATGAAGCCAAAAATTTTATCAAATGTTGCATTTTTTTAAATTTTTTTATTTTTTCAAACTTTTTTAAAGTTTGCAGGAACAGGGAGTCACCCTGAACTCCCATTTACGCCTAAAAGCGTGGCTTTTAGCGGGATACTCAAAAATATAGAGGCGACATTTTGACGCCCCTATAAAATTATAGAACTATTATATAAATTGTAATTTGTATTTTTGAATATTTCTTTAAAAATTACTATTTATTCTTTGATAATTGTCTTATTTTTTCGTGATAAAAATAGTTTATTATTATAGGTTTTCCAGTAGGATTTTTAAAAAATGGTTCTTCATCTATAACATACATAAATCCATTTTTATTTGCATACTCTTGTACTTTTTTATCTAATCTTTCCCAATAAGACATATCTTTTTTAGTATAAATCTTATTATACAAATCATTTAATTCAGGGTGCTTTTCTTTTATATAATTTATTATAGTAGGCTTAAACGTGTCTCTTAAATTCAAATTTTCAAGCCATATATAGTCGCAAAAGTCTTTTATTTCTTCTATTATAGTAAATACATCAGTAATACCAGGGAAAATTGGAGATATAAAGCAAGTTGTTCTTATTCCTGCATCGTGAACTTGTTTCATTGCTTCAATTCTTGATTTTATTGTTGGTGCGGAATCCATATCTTTCTTAAATTCTTCATCTAATGTATTTATTGACCAAGCAACCAATGGATTAGGATATTTTTTTATCAAGTCAATATCTCTTGTAACTAAATTAGATTTTGTTGTTATAATTAAATTTATTCCACTTCCTTGCATTTCTTCTAAAAATGCTCTTGTTCTCTTATATTTTGCTTCAAAATAATTATATCCATCTGTTACAGATCCTACTATCATTGTTTTACCTTTATATTTTTCAGGATTTTTTATTTTATCCCACATCTTAACATCTAAAAACATTCCCCAATCTTCTTTATGTCCTGTAAATCTTTTCATAAATGTAGCATAACAATATTCACATCCAAAAGGACAACCAACATAAGTATTTATTGAATATCCTGCTATTGGCAAGTTTGATTTTGTAAGAATTGTATCAACTTTCTTTTCTTTAATTACCACTTTTTTTAAATCTATCATTTTATTCCTCCAAATTCTTTAGGAAATTCTTGTACAAACTCATCTTCATTTAAAATTCCTAATAAATCTTCTTTCATAAATACAGGTATATTTTTCTCTTTTGCTTGATTGTAAATATTAAATACCCATTCTCTTTTTGATGATATTTTCCCTTTTCTATTACCTGTTTCAGTACCTATTACAATCCAAGAAATATTATTTAAATCTAATTTTCCTACATCATCAAACATAGGCTCAAAAGTAATATGGTAATGTTTTGCTTTGATATTATTTCTTAAATAATCAATTCTTGTCTTTTCTTTTGAAGAAGTAACTGTTACACCAAACCAACCATTATCAGGAGTTTCTTTTAAGTTAATATTTTCAGGTCTTTTAGTTAAAAAAATGTATTGCGTGTTTTCATTTTAGAAAAAACTTTATCTTTCCATTCTTCATTCCAACCTGATAAATCACTTTGTCCAGTTAGTAAATATGCCGTATGCCTTTTATTATCAAGCATTTTCAATTTATTTTCAAAAAATACAGGCTTATTAAAATCATCAATAGTATGAAATCTATTATTATTCATTCTTGCATAGCAATACGAACATCCTATACTACATCCAATTACTATATTTATATTTTTTATTGTATCTTTAATACATTGCAATTTTCTTTCTCCTTAAATTTATTATAATTTTGATTTGTAAAATTCACCAAATGAAGCCATTATATCTAACATTTTACTTAATTCTAATCCTAAATCAGTCATTCCATATTCAACTTTTGGTGGATTCGTATGATAATCCTTTCTAAAAATAATACCATCACTTTCTAATTGCCTTAAACTATCTGTTAATACTTTTTGTGATATTCCATTCAATGACTTTTGCAACTCATTAAATCTCCATGTTCTTTTTGTTAAATTTCTTATTATCAACAATTTCCACTTATTTCCTACTAAAGATATTGTAGTTGCAACAGGACATTCTGGTAATTCATTTATATTTCTCATTTTGATACTCCTTACTAATTTATTGATATTGTATCACATATTATTAATTTGACAAGTAGTTACTTTAAAGTGCGTACTTGTTTTATTGTATGTACTTTGATATAAATTCGTTATACTAATATTTAAGGAGGAATTTAAAATGTCAAATTTTATGAAAGTAAGTTCAGAAAGTGCACCTAGAGTTGAATTACACGAAAAATTAGGTTTAACAGGTGCTGAAATTAGCATCAACACTATTGGAGCAGGAGAAAGTGTACCTTTTATTCATTCTCATAAACAAAATGAAGAAATTTATTATGTTATAAGTGGTTCTGGCAAAGCTATTATTGACAACGAAGAAGTTAATTTAGTTACTGGTGATTGGGTAAGAATATCTCCAGTAGCAGAAAGACAATTTTTTGCTAACAAAGACAATGCAATTTCTTACATTTGTATTCAAGTAAAAGAAAATTCACTTGAAGGATTTACTGCAAATGATGCCATTATAAAATAAATGAAAAAATCTCTGAAAGTATAATCTTTCGGAGATTTTTATTACTATAAAATTGTAATTTGTCTTTTACTTATTATATAATGTTATAACTACTAATTCTGGTCTGTTATTTATTCTAAATGGTATAATACTATTTCCAATTCCTCTGCTCACTACCATAGTAGTCTTATTTTTTTCAAATATTCCACTCGTATATTTAGGAAAAAATCCTTGATTTGGTGCAACAATACCACCTATAAATGGAATTCTTATTTGTCCACCATGAGCGTGTCCCGTTAATATTAAATCTATTTCCTTTTCGACATAGGTGTCAAATAATTCAGGTCTATGGGATAATAATATATTATATTTATCCCCATTATATTTTACATTATCTAATTCCACTTTTACTATTTCAGAATCTGATATAAAACTTTCGTGAGCCATTCTTGGATCATCTATACCCATTAAATTTATTGATGATTCATTTATTTTTAATACTTCTGTTTTATTTTCTAAAATAATAACTTTATTTTCTAATAATTGTTCTTTAAATTTTGTGTAACCGCTAATACTCGCTTCATGATTACCAGAAACATAGTAAATTGGAGCAACAGTATTTATCTTCTTAATAAAATTTATAGCAACTTCTACATTCGTTTTACTAGAATCAATAAAATCCCCTGTTAAAACAATAATATTAGGCTTTTGTTTTTCTATTTCTTTTATTAAATCATTAGTTAGAGTATTATATTGATTATTATGAAAATCTGATATTTGCACTATTTTATAATTATTAAAATCAACAGGTATATTATTATTAACTATTTTATAATTACTTACTTGTAATTTTGTGTTTTCATAGTGTAAATACAATCCACATAAAACTATTGTAATCGTAGTAAAAATCATAATTATAACTTTCCTTTTCATAACCAACCTCCTCAACAAATTACTATTTTTCCAACTAATTACTAAATTGTGTAATTTGCAATTATTTTTTACCTATCCTTGTCAAAAAATCGTACTACAAATTAAATAGCTAAAATGAATAGATAAAATCCCAGCCATATAGCCAAACTTATTTACAGCCAATTAATAGTCCTACTAATAAGCCACTACTAAAATTTTCAAAACTGCTTGTCTCATTTCCAGTAAAAAATGTAAATGCTAAATATAATAAATTTCCTAAAACTATCAAAAATGTTCCTATTTTTAATTGATTCATTCAAATCATCTTCTATTATTTCTATATCCATTCCTTATATTTCTTTATATAAATTTTCTTTGCATAGCTTGCTACAATACAATATAAGAATGTGACTCCAAATATCATGAAAATATATTTTAATGCAATTGGTGCTAATCCTATTGCAGTTCCTAGAGGCGTAAATGGTACTAAAATTCCTATTATAATTAACAGAATTGAAGATATATAAACAGCCTTATGTGCATTACTTTGTATAAATGGTGTTTTTGCCGTTCTTATAATGTGCATTCCTATTAAATTTGATACTATACTGTAAGTAAACCATATTGTTTGAAAGTGTGTAACATCTCTAACTGTGAAAACAAACCATAATAGTGAAAACACAACTATATCAAATAGTGAGCTTACAGGACCCATAAAAAACATAAACCTTTTTAAGCTTTTTATATTTAATTTTTTTGGCTTTCTAATCAATTCTTTATCTACATTGTCAAACGGAATTGTCATTTGACCAAAGTCATATAATAATCCTTCTACTAATAGTTGAATTGGTGTTTCAGGTAAAAATGGTAATACAATGCTTGCAATAATTACTGAAACTACTTCCCCAAAGTTGAAGCTTGTTGCCATTTTTATATATTTCATTAAATTTACATATGTTTTTCTTCCGTTCCATTACCCCATCTAATAGTACATTAAGGTCTTTTTCAAGTAATATAATATCTGCAGTTTCTTTTGCTATATCAACTGCAGTATCAACAGAAATTCCAACATCGGAATTTGTTAACGCTGGACTATCGTTTATTCCATCTCCCATATATCCTACAACATTTCCATTTTGTTTTAAAACTCTAACAATCCTTGCTTTTTGTATTGGAGAAAGTTTCGCAAATATATTATTTCTTTTTAATAATCTTGATAGTGCTACATCTGATAATGTATCTATTTTATTTCCAGTTATGATTTTTTTTGAATTTATCCCTGCTTTATTGCAAACACATCTTGTAACTTCAACATTATCACCTGTAAGAACCATAACTCTTATTCCCGCATTGTTTAAACCTTCTATTGCTTCTTTTGCACTTTCCTTTGGTGGATCAAGAAAACCAATAAAACCTAGTAAAGTCATGTCTTTTTCATCAGTACTATTAAAATCTTTTTTATTATTAGTTATAATTTTTTTACAAATGGCAACAACCCTAAAGCCTTCCTCATTTAAGTTTTTACAAATTTTTCTCATGTTTTCTATTTTTTCATTTGTAAGCTTTTCCGTTTGTCCCTTATATTCAAATGTTGTACAAATATTTAGAATTTCTTCAACAGCACCTTTTGTTATTAATTCATCTTTATTATCAATTTCTACTGCTACAGATAAACACCTACGAGAAAAGTCAAAAGGAATCTCATCTATTTTTTTATATTTTTTTAAACTATTTTCAATTCCAACAGTTTTAGCTTTAGCAACTACTGCCTCGTCTATATTGCTTTTTAGTCCTGTTTGCAAATAGGCATTTAAAAAGGCATATTTTAAAATGTTGGAGTCTTCTTCTCCATTTACATTTAAATATTTTTCTAGAACAATCTTGTCTTCTGTTAATGTTCCCGTCTTATCTGTGCAGAATATGTTCATTGCTCCAAAGTTCTGAATTGAATCTAGCTTCTTAACAATAGTCTTCTTTTTTGACATTCTTACAGCACCTTTAGATAAACTTGAAGATAAAATAACAGGTAGCAATAGTGGTGTTATGCAAATGGCTATTGCAACAGCAAAAGTAAATGCTAGAATAATATCATGTTTTTCCACATTTATTAAAAATACTATTGGAATCATAAAAATCATAATTTTAATTAGTAATTTACTTATGCTTTCAATTCCTTTTTGAAATGCTGTTTTTTCTTTTCCAGAAGTTACAGTATTTGCTATTTTCCCAAAATATGTTGAGTCTCCAACTTTTATTACAACACCTTTTGCTGAACCAGATACAACATTTGTACCCATAAAACAGATATTATCAAAATCTGATATACTGTCTACTTCTTCTTGCTTGTTTTCTAATTCAACGGTTTTCTTTATATTATCTGATTCTCCAGTTAATGAAGCCTGTCCTACATATAGGTCTTTTGATTCGATTATTCTTAAATCAGCTGGTATAATACTTCCAGCAGACAATAAAACAATGTCTCCTAAGGTTACATTTTTAACTGGTATATTTATTTCTTTGTTATCTCTAATAACTGTAGTAGTTGTTTCAACTATTTCCCTTAATTTTTCTGCTGCCTTATTAGATCTATATGACTCGAAAAAATCTAATAAAGTACTTGCAGTAACTAAAATTGCTATGACTATTATATTTGCATAGCTTGGTTCTATTGCTAAATATATATCTGTATATATTAAGATAATTGAAATACCTATTAAAATGCAGTTAAAAGGTGTTAGTAAACTTTGTAGTAAATAATTATACCACTTCTTAGGTTTAGCCTTTTTTGTTTCGTTAAGACCAAATTTTCTAATATTAATTTCAGCTTGTTTACTAGTAAGCCCCTTTTCATTTAAGTTATGCTTTTTTAAAAATTCATCTCTTTGTGTAGTACTGTCTTCTCCATACATTTTTAATACATCAACATTTTCTTTTGAATCACTCATATTTACACCTCTTTACAAAAAAATATATAAGCTAAATATAATAAGTTTCCTAATATAATTAATAATATTCCTGTTTTTATTTTTTCATAATCAATCCTCCATTTCAACAAATTTCTATTTTTCTAATTCATATAATACCACAAACTCATTTATCCTGTCAAAATTATCCATTGGATAATTTTGCAGGAACAGGGAGTTATACTAATCCCACTTAATAGCCTAAAAACGAGGTTTTTAGCGTATATGCAATTTTCCCCAAATTGTATGCTCATACGGGTGTAAAATCCCCTGGATGCGAAAACAATACTATCCATTTACCTTTATAATCATTTAAAGATATATTGCCCATTGTTGTCGTAGCACAAAATTCTGGTGCTATTTGACCTATTTTTACATTTCCATTCATCATTAATTCATAGTCCATAGAAAAAGCTCCTTTCATACTGTTGTATAATATGAAAAGAGTACTTATTTTGCTACATTTAAATTTATGATTATTTTTAGTTATAGAGTTTTATAAATAATAAAGAAACACAAAAATAATTTACCTTTGTGCTTCCTTTGTTATTAAACTCTTTTCCAGAACCAGTCTAAACTGTTATCTATGCTTTTTCTATTTTCAACTTTTGCTTGAATTTCATCCATCCATAGGTATGAAATAAAAGATAAAAATATAAATACAAAATCTACTAGTATACTTCTTGTCATTGCATAATGCATTTCTTCTGTAATATTTGATATTGTTCCCAATTCAACAGCATGACAAACAAGAATTATTAAAAATACAGATAACATTGTTGCTATAATTCCGCTTTTCTTTGTTTCTTTACTTAGTACTAATGCTAGTAGAAACACAACTAATGTTAATAACATTGTTGCTACATTAGTAAAATTAATAAATGGCATATGTTTTCCTCCTTTTATTTTAACTTTTGTTCTATTAATTTAGCCAAAGCCTCTGCTTTAGTTTTAATATAACCTTGATCCTCGCCTTCTATCATAACTCTAACAAGTGGTTCAGTACCAGAAGGTCTAATAAGCGCTCTACCATTTCCAGAAAATTCTTTTTCTAGTTTTTCTATCTCAGATTTTATTTCTGGATCTTTATCAAAGTCGTATTTTTTATCTGAGTTTACTTTTGCATTTATTAGCACTTGTGGATATATTCGAATTATATCACATAGTTTTGAAATAGCCAACCCTTTTTCTAACATTATTTTTATTAGCATTAAAGATGTTAAAATTCCATCTCCTGTTGGGTTATAATCTAATAATATGATGTGTCCAGATTGTTCTCCACCTAAATTGTAGCCATTTGCAAGCATGTTTTCAAGAACATACCTATCTCCAACTTTTGTAGCTTCAAAATGAATATCATTGCTTTCTGCATATTTTCTTAATCCTAAATTACTCATTACTGTTGCCACAAGAGTATTTTTGTTAAGCTTGCCCTTTTCTTTCAAATAATTAGAAATCACTGCCATAATACGGTCACCATCTATAAGTTCGCCTTTCTCATCAACGGCTAAGCATCTGTCTCCATCTCCATCATAAGCAATTCCTAAATTGCATTTATGCTCAACAACAAATTTTTGTAATCCTTCAATATGTGTTGAACCACAATTATCATTTATGTTTATTCCATTTGGATGATTGTTTATTATGTAATGATTTATTCCTAACTTTGTGAATACTTTATCTGCAACAACTGATGTAGCTCCATTTGCTGTATCTATTGCTACTGTAAAATTTGCTTTATCTAAGTTTTCTAATTCTTCTTCAAAATTCTTTCTAAAGAAATACACATATTCCTCTAATAAATCTTCTCTATTTTCAGACACACCAATCTTATCACTAACTGCTGTTAATGCATCTAATTTACCAGAATCCATTACTTCTTCAATTTCTTCTTCTAATGTATCTGGAATTTTCATTCCTTTATTACTAAAATATTTAATTCCATTAAATTCAAAAGTATTGTGTGATGCAGAAATAACAACACTTGCATCTGCTTTATATCTTCTTGTTAAATACGCAACACCTGGTGTTGGTAAAACACCTAACAATTTAACATTTGCACCATAACTTAAAAAGCCTGCTGTCATTGCCGCTTCTATTAGAGTACCAGATATTCTAGTATCCCTTCCTATAAAAATTGTTGGAGTATGGTCTGTGTGTTTTGAAAGCACATAAGCTCCAGCCTTTGCAACTCTGTACACTAATTCTGGTGTAAGCTCACTATTTGCAATTCTTCTAATACCATCTGTTCCAAAATATTTTCTCATATAAATAAAATCTCCTTTGTCGTATAAAATATAGTTTTTCTTGGTATATTATATTTTTTATAAAAGAAAAAAGCAATAGTTTTTAGAAAATATTTATTACTGTTACTACAAATTTTTATTATTGATATTTTTCCATTCATTACTTTTCATTTCTAAAAGTTTAAAGTTACAACAAACTACTTTAAAAAAGTCAAAGTCAATATTATTCTTATTATTTAAAACATTTAATACTTTTTCCGCTTTATTTAATATTTCTTGTATTACATCATATTTTCTCAAAAAATACAGTTCTCTATACAAATAATATTTTGATTTGTCATTTTTAATATTCACTTTATGTACTACATCATCTATGACAGGTATCATATTATTTATTGTTAGCTGTGCAATTACTTCTTTTTTATTTTTAATATTTATTGTTAATTTTGGATTTCTCTTCTTAACTTTCGACGTAAAAGGTATACAATAGTCAGTTTTTTCTTTTGTTATTAATATTCCATAATATTTTCTATTTGACTTTTTTCTAACATTTTTATCATATTTACTCAAATATTCTAAATACATAGGATCAATCTCATATACGCTAAATTTTCCTTCCTTTATTCTCATATTTCACCTCTTTTCGCACAAAAATAGAGACTACAGCTAGTAGTTAATACTAGTTATAATCCCTATTTCATCATCCTTAATTCTCCTCTAAAGTGGGAGCTTACTCATCTTGAATTCTCCTCTAAGTGGGAGCTTACTCAATTGTTTTCTCCTGTATAGTCGGAGCTTACTCATCTTCTATAGCCTTAGTATAGCATGACTATGTGCAAGATGTCAATACAAAAAATTTATATTTTTCAATATATTTTATTCATTTTTTTACAAATTATTACATATATTTTTTCAAAATCCGCTTATTTTAAGTTTTCTTCTACACATTTCAAAGCTTCTGCTATTACTTTATCCATATCATAATATTTATACATTCCAAGTCTTCCACCAAATATAACATTTTTGTCTTTACTTGCTAGGTCTGCATATTTCTGATATAGTTCATTATTTTTATCATTATTTATTGGATAATATGCTTCTTTTTCTCTGTTCCATGTATCTGGATACTCTCTTGTTATTATTGTTTTTGAAATTGTATCTTCTTGTCCTAGACTTTTTGCATATTCAAAATGTTTATGCTCTATAATTCTAGTATATGGAACTTCGTATTCAGTATAGTTTACAACTGCATTTCCTTGATAGTTTTGAATATTCAATTCTTCTTCTTCAAATCTCAAACTTCTATATTCAAGCTCTCCAAATTTATAATCATAATACTTATCTATTGGTCCTGTAAATACTATTTTCTCTGCAATATTATCAAGTTCTTGTTTATGTTCAAAATAGTCATAATTTAATTTTACTTCTATTCCATCAAGCATCTTTTCTATAATCTGAGTGTATCCTCCCATTGGGATTCCTTGATATTTATCATTAAAATAATTATTATCATATATGAACCTTACTGGTAAACGTTTTATTATAAAGCTAGGAAGCTCTGTACACTTTCTTCCCCATTGCTTTTCTGTATAGCCTTTTACAAGTTTTTCGTAAATAGTTTTTCCAACTAAAGAAATTGCCTGTTCTTCTAAATTTTTAGGTTCTGTAATTCCAGCTTCTTTCTTTTCTTGTTCAATTTTTGCCTGTGCTTCTTCTGGCGTTACTACTCCCCATAACTTGTTAAATGTGTTCATGTTAAATGGCATATTGTAAAGTTCATTTTTATAGCGTGCAACAGGTGAATTTGTGTATCTGTTAAATTCCGCAAATTGATTTATATAATCCCATACTTCTTTATTACTTGTATGAAAAATGTGTGCACCATATTTATGAACATTAATTCCGTCTTTATTTTCTGTATATATGTTTCCTGCTATATTTGAACGCTTGTCTATTACAAGAACTTTTTTCCCTCTTTTATTTGCCTCATAAGCAAATATTGAACCAAATAGGCCAGAGCCTACTATTAAATAATCGTATTTCATAATTTACTCCTTGTATATTTAATTATTAAAAATAAGTTTTTTAAAATTAATTTTCCTTATGAGATTTAATAACTTTTCTGTTAAAAACATTATTATTGCTGAAATTAGAATAGTAGCAATTACAGCTATGATTAATTTAATTTTAAAATTATACTGCTTTAAATACTTATCAACAAGTAAAATAATCCAAATTTGGTTAAGATAAATAGGCAAACTTAATTTTTCTAAATAATAGCAAAATTTATTGTTTGACAATTTATATGTAACAGTTTTTTCACTAAATGCAATAGCAATCGATATTCCTAAAATTAATAACATCAAAAATTCATATTTTCCATTTGCACCTTTTATATTTGATATTAAAAATATTGACACAAATCCACTTATCTCTATTACTGTTAATAATATTTTTCCTAAAAGAGTAAAATCTTTCTTTGTAACTTTTTGTGTCAATTCGTAAAGCATTGCACCAAAAGATAATTCAAAAAATCCTCTTAATAATCCCTTATACATTAATCCAGTCCACAATGTTGGATTATACATTCCCATATATTTATGAGATAGCCATCCACCTATAAAAATAACTATTAACGGAGCAATTATATTAGTAAACGTTTTCTTATATCTTCTTATTAATGGATATAAAATTAGCATTGATATAAGCATTACAGATATATACCAAGTTTGGCCTATAACAGTAGTCGACCTAACTCCAGACATATCAATTAATAATAAATTCCAAATTGAATTTGCTATTTGATCTGCTTTATATATTCCTTTTACAAAGAATGATATTATAAACGGAAATATTACATATGGAAAAAATGCTTTAAATTTTCTCCATATATATGATGTTGTTTCCTCACCAATATTTTCAAGTCCTTCTTCATTATTTAGCGCTTTTTTAGTCATCAAGTATCCTGATACTATAAAGAAAAATTCTACTCCAATTCTTCCTGATTCAAAGAATCCCTTTTTCCCCATTTTTTCTGCGCAATGGAATAGTAAAATTAATATGCAAAACATAAATTTCCAAAATCCAATTATTCCATTATGTTTCTTATTTGAGCTTTCTACTGCATTATTTGGTTGTTTCATTAATTTTACCCCTTTTATTTATTATCAGTTCTATTTGTTTTCTATAAAATATTAATATTGTTATTCCATATGCAGCTAAGGCAAGTATTGTATTTTTTATAGCATAAATAATCCATCCTAATATAGATACTTCTTCCATACTAAATAATAATTTAGATAAGATTATTATTACACCTGATGAAACAATAAATACTAATAGCCTTTTCAGTGTTTTTTTTATATCTCTATATAAAATATTTTTTTGAAGGTATATCATATGAGCTAATGTTCTATATATCATTGCTATAAATGTTGCAATAGCAACTCCTATTATTCCAAATTTTATAACCAATATTGTGGATAATACTATATTTATTCCTGCCTCTATATAGGCGTATTTACTTACTTCTTTAAATTTATTTGCAACATATGCCATATTAACATATGGCTCTCTTATACAAAATGCAAATTCTGCTAAAACCATAATCCAACCTAATATTGGTTGATAATAGTTTGCATCATAAATTCCTTTTGTGTATATCATTACAAATGGAGTTATTAATATTCCTCCTAATACAAATAATAAAAAAGTAGCTATATAAATTATTAATTCATATCTATCAAATATCTTATTTAATTTTTCACTATTACTTTCTGCATAAGCGTGTCCTAGAGTTGGTACTATTCCACCAGATATTGAAGTAATTAAATTTTTTAGTCCTGTTGTTACTAAGTAATATACTGAATATATTGATACACTCTTTAAATCCGCAAGTAATGTTAATATTACTACATCTGTATTGTTATGGATAAAGGCTGCAATATTTATTCCAAGTCCATCCCATCTTTGCGCTAGAGCTTGTTTATCTGGTTCCGTTTTCTTATTAATTTTATATTTTTTCTTTACGTATAAGTTAAATATTAATGGCTGTAATAAATATATTAAAGCTGAAAACAATTTAACAATATGAACATTAGGATAAATATTAATAAGGATTGCTACTCCTATTGTATTTATTATTATACAAGTAATTTGAACGATAGAAACTACGTATACCTTTTTGTCTGCCTTTAAAAATGTTCTCCAAGTAATTGAAAAACAATATTGTGAAAATAAATTTATACTCAATATCAACGTTAATGAAAAAATGTAGCTCCATCCAAAACTATTTTTTACTAATAATGGATATACCGTTCCAAGAATTACAGTATAAACAATAAAAATCAATGATATTTTTTTATAAAATCTATCTGCAGCTGATATTATTGAATTAATTTTATTTTCATCATTCTGGCTTAATGGTTTATATAAACTAGCTAATATTACTGCATTTAATCCACCTTCAACTAATGTAATATAATTTAAAAATTGATTTAAAGATGATATTAAACCATTTACTTCTGAGCCAAAACTTTTTAATAAAAGTCTTGGTATTATAAATCCACTAACAATGGTTACAATTTGTAATAACAATGATGATAGTGTATTTATTAATGTTCTTCTATTTTTCATTATTCTTTTCTTCCTTCAGATAATTTATTAATCTTGTATATCCTTGTTTAAGTGTATAATTACTATTCCATCCAATATTTTTTAATTTTTCATTATTAAGTACCATCTTATTATCTGGTGCAAAACCAGCATTTTCTTTTGGAATATCTATTATTACATCCGTTTTTCCTTCTCCAAATTCATCAGCAAGCCATTTTGCACTTTCTAATATTGTCATATTAGTTTTTTCTCCAACAACATTATAGGCTTCTCCATTTTTTCCTTTTAATAAAAGAACTAGCAAGGCTATTACAGTATCTGTTGTATATGAATAATTAATAATTGTAGTGCCTTTAGATTTTAAGACAATGTTTTCTTTATTAATTACAGCATCTGCAAAAATCTTATAAACTCTATTCTCATTTTTGCTAATTCCCGCACCAAAAGTTTGTGCTATTCTTGCAATTTTTACTGGAACGCCATATTCTTTTTGATAACTATAACAATACAACTCACAAACTCTTTTTCCTTCAGAGTATGAACTTCTTACATTAAGTGTATTTATATATCCTAGTTTTTCTTCTGTAACATTTTCATCATTCATAGTTCCATACATTTCCATAGAAGATAAATATACCATTGATTTTATTCCTATATTTTTTGCAAATTCTAATATGTTTTTTGTTCCTAATACAGCTGTATTTAAAGTTTCCACTGGTTTTTCCACAAAAAATTTAGATTTTGTTGGTGAAGCCGCATGTATTATATAGTCAACTTTAATATCTTCTACATTAAAATTTTCTATTGAAGATTCAATATATTCTATATTTTCATTTTCTCCATACATTTGCTTTGCATTTTCTTTGTTTCGCACTAATAAATACATTTTTAAATTTAATTTCTTTTTGCAAAAAGCTTTTATCATAATAGAACAAATAAGACCAGTTGCTCCGGTTATAAGAATGCTTTTATTATTAAATTCTTCCCAATTAACAAGCTTACTATCAGCTATATTTTTAATATCCTCTTCTAATATAGAATTCATTATTTTTCTCCATTTTCTATTTTTCTTACTTGCATTATATGTGCAATTTGTTTATCTTTTGGTGGCAATTTCATATAATCTCCATATAAATTTGTTAAATACTCATCATAGCATGCAAATGTGTTTACTTTGATTCCTTCGAAGTCAACTTCTACACTATTCATTTTTTCTCTTGATAATCTTTCTTCTGGTCCATATCCCCAAGCTATTCCACCAACATATTTAGATTTTTCATAATCATATTTAATACAAATTTTGTTTATTCTTTTTACTATTCCTTTTACTCCAATTGGTTTTAAAATAAATCTTAATATTGGTTTTACAAAAGCTTTAAGTTTGGTTTTGGATTCATATTTTATTACTTCATCTTTTGCTTTTAACATCTTTAGAGTTCTTCTTAATAATAATGATTTTTTGTATATTCTTTTTGTTTCTCTTTCACTTTCTGGTAACCCATCCATTGGAAAAACATCTAACCATAAGTGCCTATCGTATTCATCATTTATATAATGTTTATCCATTACAGTATTTAAATTCATTATTTTACAAAATGGATCGTTTAAGTTTCCCAATCCCCATGAATGAACTTCCAAATTTTCAGAAATAAAAAGATTATTTTCTTTAGCTAGCTTTTCAAATTTTTCATACTCAGGTCTTGGCATTAATATGTCTATATCATCATCCCAAGGAATAAATCCTTTGTGTCTTATCGCTCCTAGTAAAGTTCCTCCGCAAATATAATATGTAATATTGTTTTTTTCACAATATTCTTTAAACTGTTTTAACATATTTATTTCTTCTTTATGAATTTCTTCTAATGTTAAATTTTTTTCTTTTATATTTGTTTCTTCTTTTTCCATTTTTTCTTCTTTCTTTTCCATAAAAATTACATAGTTTAGTATTAATAAAAATATATTAAATGGTAATACAAAAAATTGAGGGTCTAAAAAAGAATGAAAATTAATTATTAATATTAAAATAACAAGTGAAATGTCCTCTTTTACCCTTTTATCTTTAAATAATTTTAAATATCCAATTATAAGCATTAATATTCCTATAATCCCATACTCAAACATTATTTTCATATATGAACAATCTACAAAGTTCATCTCAGCTTTTGTAGCAATTCCTGAATATACCGAGTTTAAGCCAATCCATTTTATATGCGACCCAAATAAAGTTACACCATAGTTTTGCATTGCTTTATTGGTAAGGTATAATCTTCCACTCAAAGCTTTGTTAATTTCTATACTTCCTGGTGCTTTATTTCCATACATTAAAGTCATTATAAAAAACATTATGAATAATATACTCATTGAATATTTAGAAGTATAATAAATGATTTTATTTAATTTTTCTTTGTTTACTTTTACAATCAATGGCATTAATATAATTGGAATAACTGAACAAATTAATTCATTTCTAGAATCAGTTACTTTGTACATAATTATATTAGATATTAATAAAATTATTATTTCATATAGTTTTATCTTTTCTTTTTTTAAATACAAGTATAATATAGAAATACTCCATAGAATTATAGCTGGATATTTGCAATCTTTAAATCCCAAACTATATCTAATTACTGTTTCACCTGTTCTAGTTATAATTCTGTTTTCAATAATACCTGTAACACTTGCAAATACTGTTAAGCTTAAGAGTATAAGTTCTAACCAAAATATTGCCCTTGCTATTTTTTTAAAGTTAATATCCTTCATCCCTAAAATTAATAGAAATATTTGTAATATCGTTCTGTTTTTGGATACTATTGATATTATCAACACCAATGTTGTTAATAATATTACGTTTTTTCTTTGTTTTATGGAATACGTTTTTATATCTATAAAAGCAATTTTTAATATTGAAATAGCAACAGACAAATATTTTATACACGAAAATAAGAACTCTGGTATGTAATTTCCTATGATAGTATAATCAGACATAATTATTGCAAAAACGTACATACAAATACCTGCAGTGAAAATCTGATTATTATATTTGCTAAGCATAGATTTTATTGCCTCTATTGTTTTCTTCATTTTATCCTCCAAATATTTGCATATTTTCTCTTGCTTCTAATATTGCTCTTACAATATAGAAATCATCTGGTGTAGTAATTTTTAAATTATCTGTGTTACATTCAACTATTGACAATTTTTTTCCATAGTTCATCATTAAAGACGCTGAATCTATAAAATTATTTTTCCCTTCTTTTAATGCTTTATTATGACATTCAAGTAACTCTTTTAAGAAGAAAGACTGTGGCGCTCTTGCAATATATGTAAATTCTCTATTAGTAACTTCTGTTATATATTGCTTTTGTTCATCCAGCATAATTGTTGTTTCTTTTTGTGGAACTGAACTTATTGCACTTCCATTCTTTTTTACATTCTCAATATTTTTAACAATCAAATCAGAGTCTATAATAGGTCTAACTCCATCATGTATTAAAACAATATCATCTTCATTATTGCTTAGCTCATTAGCTGCTTTTAATGCATTATATATTGACTCTTGTCCAGTAGTTCCTCCTACAACAATTTTCTTTACCTTAGTAATTCTATATTCTTCAACCAATTTTTCCATATATTCTATATGTGTTTCTACGCAAGCTATAGTTATTGCATCTATTTCTTCACATTCTTGAAATTTTTGTAATGTATGTATAATAATTGGCATTCCATGTATCTTTAAAAACTGTTTTGGCATTCCAACGTTTCTCATTCTCTTGCCAACTCCACCTGCAAAAATAACTGCTATATTCATATTTTATATCCTCCATTCACAAATAAAATGTTTTTCTCTATCTTCTGGTTTTGGAATTTTCATATAATCACCAAACATTTTTGACATATACACTTCGTTTTCTTTAGCAACAGGTAATTCTATGTTTTCAAATTTCTTATACTGTGCAGGAAAGATATTTTTTCTTTCATACATTTCACCCCAAAAGTGTTTTTTTCCAGTTGGTACTGATATATATTTTGAATTTTCATTCTTGCACATCATCATTACTTTTTTAGATATTCTCAGCCAAGTATTTAATTTTATTACTGAAAGTATTTTTCCAAGTGCAGATTTTCTTTTTATATTCTTTGAATATTTCTCATTTCCTTTAAAGTTTAAATATTTTTCTTCTTTTTTATGTATTCTTACACATGATGTTATAAATAACATTGTTGTTACTAAAAATCCATGAATATTTCTTAATACTTTATTATTAAACATATTTTCTACTGGGAATATATCAATAAATACACCATCTTTGCTATAATCTTCATAAAGATATTCTTTAAAAGACGTTCCCTTTAGCTTTATTCTTAAAAAGTTAACGTCAAATTCTTTATCGTATGAATTATCACATAGATAATACTTTTTACTAAATTCTGGCGTATTTTTATATATTTCAATAAGTCTTTCGCAGTCTTTTCTTTTCATATTTATGTCCATATCTTCATCCCAAGGGATAAATCCTTTGTGTCTTATAGAACCTAATGCACTGCCTCCACCAAGATAGTATTCTATATTGTTTTTTTGAAATATTTCATCTAATTCTTTCATCATATCTAAAATGCAAGCCTGTATTCTCTTTATATCCTCAGTTGATAACTCTATTAACTTTTCATTTTTCAATTTTTGCATAGATTTATTGGTATTTTCCATTTTAAAAGCTCTTTCCGTATTTTTTTCCTGTGAATTTCGCATTTAAAAAGCTTGTTCCTTTTTTTAGCCAATTCACATTTTGCATATCCATTACTTTTACTTCTTCATACTTTATTTTATTCTTGTTTACCCAAACATCTAGTAATAGTTCAGATATTCTTCCATAAAATCTTGCATGAAAACTATCATACTTACTCGCGTCAGTTCTTTTTTCTAACTCAAATAATATGTCAAAAAGCCATGTGCAATATTCATCTAATATTTCTTTTTTCATAATAAACATGTTAAACATATGTGCCGATGTTCTTTTATGTAATTTATCAAATTCTCCTAAATATTCTGGACATTTTTCTTCTATTATCCTTCTTGTCTCATCCAGTGGCTCTATATACATTGTATGTTCATAATGAGAATACAAGTTTTCTATATAATACTTTCTTTTCTTAGGAAGTATTATATCTGTTTTTTTAAGTAACTCCTCTGTTTCTTTTTGTGTTAATACTATCTTAAATTTTTCATTTTCTTCTTTTGGTATTTTCTTTTTATTTGTAAAATATCTTCTATAATGAACCAATCCAATATTTTCTGCCTCTAAGTTTTTCCAAGCCCAATATAAACCTGTTAATTCACAAAAATATGGGTTTTTTAGAGATATATTATTTCCAGTATTATCTTGCGTATATTCTTCTATTTTTGTTTTTCCTTCTGCACCAACTTGTACTGGAAAATACATTTGATCTTCTGGCATCTGATATTTTTTATGCGTTGCCACTATTATTTTTATATTTTTCACTGTTTTCTCCTATAGCATTCAATTATATTTACTGTATTTTTATACAGCTCCCTCTTTTTTGAATATTTTTAAAAATGTTTTTAATATTATTTTTAAATCCATTACTATGCCTCTACGTTCTATATAGTAGGTATCCATATATGCACGTTCTTCAAAATCAACATCATTTCTACCATTTACCTGCCAATATCCCGTAATACCTGGTTTTACCTTTGTAATTGAATTATAATAATACTCCCCAAGATCTTCTTTTTCTCTATATAAATATGGTCGTGGGCCCACTAAGCTCATCTCTCCCTTTAAAATATTTACAAATTGAGGAAATTCATCTAGACTTGTTTTTCTTAATATATTTCCCAATTTTGTTATTCTTGGATCATGTTTTAATTTTTTATATTTCTTATATTCTTTTTTTGCTTCAGGATTTTCTTCTAAATATCTATATAATTTTTCATCTGCTTCCATTACCATTGTTCTAAACTTGTACATTCTGAATTGTTTTCCATTTTTTCCTATTCTTATTTGTTCAAAAAATAATGGGCCATCATTTTCATGTAAACATATTCTTATAAACCAAACAACCGCAATTAATGGTACTAATAAAATAGTTCCCAAAATACCTGCAATTATATCTACTATTTTCTTCATTATTAAGTATGATAAGTTGTTATTTACCCTTATTTCTTTGTCTTTACTTGGTCTATAGTTTTCTTGCTCATTTTGATTGATAATGATTACATCTTCTGCTGCAACATTTTCTAACTCTTCTTTCACCGCCAAGTTGCTTTTACTCATGGCAAAACATTCCCTTCTATCTTATTGTTTATACTTTTGTTCTTACATATTAATGTTTTAGAACCTATTTTTATTTAAAAACTTATTTCGAATATCCTGTTTTCTTCACTATTGCAGCACTCATTTCTTTTACTGTATCTGATGCCTCATAATCTTCTTGTTCAAATGCTTCTTTATGTAATCTTTCTACATTGCTTTGTAATGTTACAGGTACTCCATACCATCTGTCCAATGTTATTCCTTTTGTATCGTATGGCCAACCAATGCTTTCCGTTACCTTAAATGAAGCTAATTTTGGAATTAGTCCCCATATTTCTGATGTAGATATGTTTGTTCTTATTTTTGGTAGAATTGTGTCTGCAAAGCTATTTAATTGGCCTACATTAAGTGTTTTTGCTTTGCTTAGCATTGCTTCTACAACAGTTCTCATTCTTTCTGTTCTCTTATAGTCTCCACCAGCGGTGTATCTAACTCTTGTATATGAAACTGCTTGCACCCCATCTAATTTCTGCCTGCCAGAATGTGTTATATGTGATGATTTAACTCTAGAGCTTTCAGAAGTTGCATCTATATAGTCGTTTACATATTTAATTTCTGATTCGTCTATATCTATGTATACTCCACCCAAACTATCAACAGCAGCTATTACTGCATCAAAGTTTACTGTCACAAATTCTGTTATATTTAAATCCATTGCTTCGTTTAATGATTTTAGCGTATTTTGAGCACCACCATATGAATAAGCATGTGTTATTTTATCTAATCTTTTGGTTCCATTTTCCATTACATATACATAAGTATCTCTATATACAGAAATCAACTTTATTTCGTTTGTTTCTTGATTTATACTAGCAATCATCATACAGTCACTTCTGTTTCCTAGTCCATAATCATCTGCTCTACTATCAATTCCAAGTAGGGCTATGTTTCTGTATCCTTTTAATTCTTGTTTTGTTTCTTCATTAATTCCTACTGCTGTTGTATCAATGTTTTCTTTTTGCATTTTTCCTATTTTTCCATTTACAAATGTATATCCAGCAACACCAAGTCCCAAAATAAATATTACAAGAACAAGTAATATAATCAAAAATATCTTTAATCCTTTATTCATTTTCTTTTTCTTTCTCATATTATTTTCTTCTTCTCTTTCCTTGTTTCTTTCATATGCTCCATATTTATAATTTTCTGGGCTTATGTCTCCTTCTTTTCCCGAATTATCGGCCATTCGCTTCCCTTTTGTTGACATTTTCTTTTTTCCCTCCTTAAAGGTTGTTTATATACTATATAAAAACTAATTTTCATTTTTTTGTTACCAGTATGGTATACACTATTATAATATCAATTTTATAATAAAAGTTCAATACTTTTTATTATATTTATACACTTTTTCGACTTTTTTCTAGTTTTTATTTATATTTTTAAGTAATCTACTTAATGATAAATTTAATTAATTGATTTTCTTGCAACACTGTATATTTTCGGCTTTTTCTTTGCTTTTTTATGAGTTTAAATCTATATATTTTTTATAACTACAATTTTTCTTTTTATTCTTGATTTTTTGCTACTATTTGATATAATGTACATTGTAAATGTTAATCATTAAGTAGATTAATTTAAGAAAATCTATATAATTTATAAAAACTTCTCATGATATTTCTACCACGAGAAGTTTTTTATCCTAATATATTTATTTCTTTTTCTAGTTGTCTTAAAAAATATCTCTTGTTTGATTTAAATTTTGCTGGAGTAAAGCGTTTTGCTTGTTTTATTAACAAGTCTATCTTATCAAAATCTTCTAAAGCTAATATATAGCCCTCAGCTGTAAAATTATCTAGTATTTGTAATTGATGGTCATTTACATGCTCACCATACTGTTTTAGTCTTGCTGCTGCTATTATTTTTTTACCTTTTTTTAACGCTGTAAGTATAGTTCCAACTCCGGCATGACATATTATTAAATCGGCTCTATCTATGCACTCTTCGAATTTTCTAACAGACATGTAGTCTATTATTTTCATACTTTTAGATTCATATTTTGTACTTCCAGCTTGTACTATTATTTCCTCTTTTTTGCTTATTTTTCCCTCGTCTATTTTTTTCTGCAAAGCATCTAATAGTCTAGGAAATTTTTTATCTTGAGTTCCCAATATTACGAATATCATTAGTAAATCCACCCCCAACATACAGATTTTGGATATACTTTGTGCATTTCTTCCCATTGTACTACAAATGTGTCTGCAATTGGATAAACTAGCCTTCCAGCAACTGTTCCAGATGTTCTATTTGCAAAGGTTTCTATAAATATTACTTTGCTTCCAAATAATTTGGCAATATAACACATTGGCACTGCCGTATGTGTACCAGTAGTTACAACTACTTCTGGTTGATATCTAAAGAAATAATACAAGCTTATGAAACAATTTGCTATAAATTTAAATATATATATGAATGGATATTTTTTTGTTCCATATATTAAAAAGCTTATTTTATCTTTGTATTCTTCTTTAAAACTGTCATCTACCTTAGTTTTTTCTGTAACTATATGATAGTCAAATTTTTTGAATAATGGTTTTATTTGCATTAATTCATTTAAATGTCCGCCAGTACTTGCAATAAACATTACTTTTCTTTTTAATCCGGTCTCCTCATTTTTTTCTGCTAATTGTTTTGGTTTATTCGAATTTCTATTTTTTATTTTCTCTACAATCCATACTATTATCATTACTAATAGTATTCCAAACGTTGCACCAACTGTATCTAAACATACATCTGTAAATTCTCCGCTTCTTCCTGGCACAAATAGCTGATGGAATTCATCTGTGCATGCATAAAAGAAACATAGCATTACGCTTGCATCAAATTTATATTCTTTACAGCCTTTAAATGTTTGTGCACAACACATTACAAGCGTTCCCAACAATAAATAAATTGAAAAATGTGCAACTTTTCTTATTATGGGATGTATTGTATTTATTAGTGTATCTGTATTAACTTCTGGATTATCTTGCCATATTATGCTTACTATAAATTTTGTAACTCCCACGCTTGTTCTAGAAGATTCTGTTGATTGCTCTGACGAAAACCTAAATATTGTACAGCACACAATCACAATGCAAATCATTAATAAATATCTAATTATATGTTTTAAAATATTTTTATTCATTTAATATTCCCTTCTCAATGCAAAATCATTTTAATTTGGCTGGAAATATTATTTACAAAGCAATGACACATACGGTATTATATGTCAACTATTTGTAAATAATATTTGACGTAGCCAAAATTGTAATCATTTTTCAACCGTCCAATTACATTTTATTTGGTACTTTTATTCCTAATAAATTTAGTCCTTTTTCTAGTACTGTTTTTACCATATATGTTAAGTACAAACGTGCATCCTTAATTTCTTTTTCTTGGTCTAATATATGGCAATTGTTATAAAAACTACTGTATTGTTCAGCAAGTGTTACTAAATATCTTGCAAGTATAGAAGGTTCTTCTTTTTCTGTTACATTGTTTAGAGTTTGGTTAAAGTTATACAATGTTGTGATTATATTCTTAGAATCTTCATCATTTAGTTTAGATACATCTACATCTTGTATATTTGGAATGTATCCAGCTTTTTCTAATACACTCTTCGTACGTACACAGATATATTGTACATATGGTCCTGTTTCTCCATTGAAGTTAAGCATTATATCCCAGTCGAATATCTCATCTTTTATTCTATTGTTCGATAAATCGTTGAATATTACTGCTCCAACACCTACCATTTTTGCAACTTCTTCTTTATTTTCCAAGTTTGGATTTTTTTCTTCTATTATCTTTTTGCTCTTTTCGATTGCCTCGTTCAATAGATCTTCGAGCTTAATTATATTTCCTTCCCTTGTAGACATTTTTCCTGTTTTTAATTGAACCATTCCAAACGGAACATGTTTTAATCCATTTGTATATTTCTCGTCTATTCCAAGGTATTTAGCTGTTGCAAATACTTGTTTAAAATGTAAAGCTTGCTCGTATGAAGTTAAATACAAGGCTTTATCAAAATCGTATGTTCTTGCCCTATAAAGTATTGCAGCCAAGTCTCTTGTTGCATATGTACTAGAACCATTAGATTTTATTATTAAGCATGGAGGCATGTTGTATTCATCAAGTTTTACAACTTTTGCACCCTCAGACTCTTCAAGTTTTCCCGCATTTTCAAGTATATCAACTACCTCTGGCATCTTATCTGAATAAAACGCTTCACCATTTAAAGAGTCAAATTTTGAGCCTAGCATATCATAAATTTTTTGAAATTCTTTTAGGCTTAAATCTCTAAACTTTTGCCATAAATCGACACAATATTTATCTCCGTCTTCTAACTTTTTAAAGTTATTTCTGCAGGCTTCTAAAACACTCTCGTCTTCTTTGCATAAATTATTTATTCTTACATAAATTTCTGTAAGTGAATCTATCGGCTTTTCTTCTATGTTATATTCTTCACCCCAAAGTTTGTATCCTTCTATAAGCTTTCCAAACTGAGTACCATAATCTCCTAAATGGTTAATTCCAGTAACATTATATCCTAAATATTTATATATGTTGTACAAAGCTCCCCCAATAACAGTAGAGCGCAAATGTCCTATGTGGAAAGGCTTTGCAATATTTGGAGACGAATAATCTATTACAACATTTTTAGAATTCTCTTGGGTTTCACTTCCATATTTATCTTGCATTTTATTAAAGTTCTTTATAACTTCTTCTGCTATTTTATTTTGATTTAATTTGAAGTTTAAAAAGCCATTCACAGCATTCACTTCGCTAATTTCGTCTACATTATTCGCATTAATTTGCTCTCTAATACTTTCCTGCAAATCATTTGCAATCATCATGGGTGATTTTCTAAGCTCTTTTGCTAAAATAAAGCATGGAAAAGCAAAATCTCCATTGTTTGTATCTTTTGGCACTTCAATATTTGTTATTATCTTATCTTTTTCAATATTTGTTGCTTTAGCTATTTGTTCAGCTATAATCTCCTTAAAATCCTTCACTTCTATTTCTCCTTTTCACCCAATAGGGACGCCCCTTTTTGGCAAAGTTTTAGTCTCCTAGGCAAATTCCTATATCTCTGGCTGTTTTTACCAAATCATCATCCATTGTCACTTTACGTAGGTTACTTTCTGGTGTATTTCCAGATACAGCACCAATCTCTTTATTGTTTCCTACAACGTCTTCTAGTGTTGCATAATCTAGTCTTCCGTTTTTCATAACTGCAATTGTTCCAAATTTTCCTTCCATTGCAAGTTCCATTGCTTTTGCTCCATATTTTGTAGATAGAACTCTATCAAATGCAGTTGGGGTTCCACCTCTTTGCATATATCCTAAAACAGTGCATCTAGCTTCAAATCCAGTAAGTTCTTCTAGTTGCTTTGCAACTTTTTGTCCAGCTCCTCCTAATTTGTTATTATCAACGCCTTTTCCGTTGTTTCTAACTCCTTCCACTGTTATTGTTCCTCCCTTTGGAACTGCGCCTTCTGCAACAACTACAATGCTAAATTGCTTTCCAACTTTTGATCTTTGTTGAATTTTTCTTACTGCTGAATTTATATCATATGGTATTTCTGGTATTAAAGCTATATCAGCCCCTCCAGCTATTGCAGACTCTAATGCAATCCAGCCGGCATATCTTCCCATAACTTCAAGAACCATTATTCTATGATGTGTTTCTCCTGTGGTATGTAACCTATCTAACGCTTCTGCTGCAACAGATACAGCTGTATTATATCCAAATGTGATATCTGTACATGCAACATCATTATCTATTGTCTTCGGAACGCCTATAACATTGATTCCCTTCAAGCTGAAGTCCCTTGCAGACTTTTGAGTTCCATCTCCTCCGAGTGTAAATACACAATCAAATCCATCATCTTTTACATTTTGAACACATTTATCTGATAAATCTTGGTATTCAATCTCTCCATTTGGAAGTACTACCTTATAATTAAATACATTTGCATTTGTAGATGAACCAATTATAGATCCACCTTTTGGCAAAATTCCTGATGCATTACTGCTTTCGCTTGTACTTAATCTTACAAAATCGTTATTAAGTAATCCTCTATAACCATCTATAAATCCATAACATTCTATATTGTTTTTCTCTGCTGTTTTTATAATTGCTCTAATAACGGCATTAAATCCTGAAACATCTCCACCATTTGCTAGTATTGCAACTTTTTTCAACATATTTTTATTCCTCCAATTTTCTTAAGTTTTTCTATATTTATTCTTTACACATTATAGCAAATTAAACAAAAAAGTCAATTAAAACAGCGTCATTTAACATTTTATTCTTTTTTTATTTTCTTACTATTAAAATTTTTCAATATATTGCATTCAATTATATAAAAGTTGCGGAGAACAATTTGCCCTCCGCTTTTTGCAATTTGATTGTAAGTTATTCGTTTTCGAGACCCAACAATGTTGAGCATTCAACAACTGCCTGAGCATATGCTCTTCTGTTTGGAACAAAAAATCTTCCGTCCACTTCCCTGGTAGAAAGATTTTTCAGAACTCTTGTAGCACGTTCATAGTTATTCATGAGCTTCAGCTCAAAAGAGAACTGATTCCTTTCGTCGAAACAAACTTCCAACTTTCTTTGCATACATATTCCTCCTTTGGAACATTATGTTAATAATTTTAACATATTCCGTGACACATTTCAATATTTTACTCATATTCTTTTGAATCCATATCGATTTTTTTCCCCAATTCAGCAATAAATTCTTGTTGCAATTCATCCAATCCTTTTAATTCATTTGCAGTGAGTTCTGGATTAACCTCATTATCCTTAATTATTTTTTTAGCATTTTCAATTCTTACTAAATAAGCTGTTGGATTTGCTAGTAAAGCTTCTCTTTGAAGTTTTCTTTCTGTAATTATCGCTTCTTTAAAGTTTCGGTATTTATTAGTTTTACTTGTAGTTGAATATTTTAATACTGGTGGTTTATTTATGTTCTCACCCCTAACATAAACATTTATTACATCACACAATCCCATTCTTTGCATTTTTTCAATTTCTTCAATAAAAGAATTATGTAGCTCTATATGTTTTTCTCTACTTGTACTGCCTCTTGGTGGTAGTCCTGCAAGAAGCATTGCTGATTCTCTTTCATAACATGACAACATACTTTCTAGCAAATCCGTAGCAATAACATTTATTTCTGTGCCATATCCATTTTCTCTAAAATTTTGTATTTGTTTTAAATCTGCTTCCCACTTATTTAAAACAGTTTCTCTTATTACTGTTATTTTGCTTCTCATTAATTCTCCATATATAATTGGTCCAGCAGGTCTTACAAACTCACTTCTTGTTATTTTGTATACATCATCAGGTAACTCATTAAATATCAATTCGTCATAATAAGGATGATATTCTGCTATCTTATCAGAATCAATTACATATGCTCTTATTCCCTCTTCTTTTAATTCATTCTTTTTATGTCTTATTACAGACGTTTTTCCTCCTCCTTGCCCTGAAACAATATAAATTACTTTTGGATTTTCCGATACTGTTGAAGAGGCAAACGCATCTGTTAATACTCTGGTTATTCCCAACTTAAAATCGTTTGTACTTATTGACATTTTTATTTTCCTTTCTTTACTTCGTCTAAATATATATTATAAACCTTTTCAATTGTTTCTTCATCTAAATTATATATTTTTTCTCTTTCTTCAACTAATGTTTTTAAAGTTTCCTTAGCTGTATCAACATCAATATCTTTGTTACTTTTTAATAAACTAACTATTTTCCTTTGTATTATCTCTAATGCAATTTCAACCTTTAATTCGTCCATACCTACCCCATTCCTATGTTTTTCAAATATACTTTACTATATAATCGCTGAAGAAATATGAAAAACTGAAGCACTATTTCCTAATATTTTTTGAGTTTCTTTTAATATTTTGTGGTCGTCATCTAATAATATTTCATAATTATATTTATCTAATTTTTCCTTCATCTTTTCAGCTTTTATTATATCTCTGTTTTCTTTATTATACTCTCCTAATTCTTTTGTAATTATAATCCATTTATCTTCATCTATAAAATTAACGTATTTATTTAGCCAAACTTTCTTTTTCTCTGTAATGCTTCTGTCTCTTGATAATGTTAATATATACACATCAACATTTGGAAGTTCATTTATTTTTTTTAATATATCTATAACATAATTAACAGGTTCCAATGTTTGATAATTGTCTGCCATATTTTTATTTACATCTGATTCTGGGTATACATCATATGCTGTAATAGTTCCATCCATATCTACAAACATTGCAACTTTTTCATTTTCACTAGCTATTTGCTTAATTCTTTCTAAAAATTTACTCATATCTTCTTGCTTGTTTCCTTTCTTTTAGATATGTATTCTATTTTATAACAAAAATGTAAAAAAATCAATATTTATAATAAAATAATTTGTCGTTTTATGTCTTATATTATGTTTACTTTTTTTATGGTGATTTTACATTTTTTAGTTATTTACATAGTTGTGGATAATGTGGATAACTTTGTGGATAATCTATTTCCTAGGTTTTCATTTCTAAGTTATACACATATATTATTGTTAATCAATTTATAAAAGCATATATTTTTCACAGTACAATTTATTATGTATACATTCTAAACATTATTTTGGTGAACTTTTTCTTATGCTTTTAAACTCTTATCGTTATATTAACTTAATTATACACAGCGTTTTTAGTTAATCCAATATTACTTACATTTTATTCTCTTTTGCTTAATATACTTGACATCTTACGCTATAACAAAATAACATGAGTTATAAAAATATGATTAAAAGAGACTGATTTCCATTCAGCCTCTTTATTTATGTATTTTCTTATATCCTTGCTGTCTACCATGTTTTTGCAAGACCAAAATCATGCAAATTTGCTGTATGTATAAATATCTTATATATCATTTTATAGATATCGCAATAATCAGCATTGTCTGTAACACAATTATTACTGGTATTCCAATAAAGAATCTTGGCTTCTTTGTTTTATGGTGAAAAGTATACATTCCTGCAATTGCCCCTATGCTCCCACCGATTAAAGCTAAGGTTAATAGTGTAGATTCTTTTATTCTCCATCTATCTTTTTCTGCTTTTTTCTTGTCTATAAACATAGCCAGAAATGCAATTATGTTTATTATTAATAAATATATTATTATATTTTTTAATGTAAAAATATTAGTTAATTCTACCATTTCTAATCTCCATACAGTATAATTTTGCCCAATAGGGACTTATGCAAATAAGCTCATCTGGTTGCTTTGGCTCATTCCTTCCAAGCATCCTGCTTTTTCTAGCATTTCTATTGTAGATTTGCCGACTTTTGCACGTATTTTCATATCATCTATAGACATGAATTCTCCTTCTTGTCTTGCTTCTTGTATTCCTTGTGCAGCAACTGTTCCGAGTCCCGGTATACTGTTTAATGGTGGACGTATTCCATCAACTTCTACTTTAAATTTTACAGCATCTGACTCGTATAAATCTATTGGTAAGAAGTTTAAACCTCTTTCATACATTTCTAGAACTATCTCTAAAACTCCATATGTGTCTTGGTCTTTCTTTGTTGCTGCTTTTCCAGCAAGTTCTATTTCTTTCATTTTATTCTTTACACGCTCTACTCCGTGGCACATTATCTCGCTATCAAATGCATCTGCTCTTATAGAGAAGTATGCAGCATAATATGCTTTTGGAATGTGAACCTTGAACCATGCAATTCTAAAAGCATTTGTAACATATGCAGCAGCATGGGCTTTAGGGAACATGTATTTTATTTTTTTACATGAACCAATGTACCATTCTGGTATGTTGTATTCTCTCATCGTTGCTTCGTGGTCCTTCCAGCCCTCTGGGTCTTTTGATGGTTTTCCTTTACGAACAAACTCCATTATTTTGAAGGCCTTTTGTGGAGGCAATCCTTCCTTAATTAGATATATCATAATATCATCTCTACAACATATAGCATCTTCCAACTTTATAGTGCCTTCTTCGATTAAGCTCTGTGCGTTGTTTAACCATACGTCTGTACCATGTGATAGACCTGAAATTCTAATTAATTCATCGAACGTTTTTGGCCTTGTATCTACAAGCATTCCTCTTACGAATTTTGTTCCAAACTCTGGAACTCCAAAGCTTCCAACTTCACTGTGTATTTGTTCTGGAGTAACTCCTAATGCCTTTGTAGAACTAAATATAGACATTGTTTCCTTGTCATCTAATGGTACTTTTGTTGGGTCTTGTCCAGTAATATCAAATAACATTCTTATCATTGTTGGATCATCATGACCTAGTATATCTAGCTTCAATAGGTTCTGATCTATTGAGTGGTAGTCGAAGTGAGTAGTTATAATATCTGAGGTTGGGTCGTCTGCGGGATGCTGAACAGGTGTAAATTCGTAAATTTCCCTTCCCTTTGGAACAACTATAATTCCACCAGGGTGCTGACCTGTTGTTCTTTTTATTCCTGTGCAACCATAAGCAACTCTAATTACCTCCGAATTGTTAATCGGTATTCCTCTTTCTTCGTTATATTTTCTAACATAACCCATTGCTGTCTTTCCAGCAACAGTACCAACGGTTCCAGCCTTGAAAGTTGTACCTTTTCCGAATATTACTTCTGTGTATCTATGTGCTTTTGCTTGATATTCTCCAGAGAAGTTTAAGTCGATATCTGGTTCCTTGTCTCCATTGAATCCCAAGAAGGTTTCGAACGGAATGTCTAGCCCATCTTTTGCGAGTCTATGCCCACACTTTGGGCACATCTTATCTGGTAAGTCGAAGCCGTTCTTCACACCATAATCGGTAAAGTCCGAATACTTACAATTTGGGCATCTGTAATGTGGTGGAAGTGAATTAACCTCTGTAATACCTGTCATGTTGGCAACAAATGACGAACCAACAGAACCTCTGGAACCAACGATGTATCCATCAGCATTTGATTTCCAAACTAGTTTCTGTGCTATTATGTACATAACGGAGAATCCATTTTTAATTATAGATGTTAGCTCTTTATCTAGCCTCTCCTCAACAATCTGTGGAAGTGGGTCTCCATATAACTCGTGTGCCTTGTTGTAAGCAATATCTTTAATTGTTTTTTCACAATCATTTATGTATGGAGGGCATTTTTCTGGTGATATTGGGCTGATTTGCTCACACATATCCGCTATTTTATTAGTATTTGTAACAACAACCTCATATGCTTTTTCTTCTCCTAAATAACTGAATTCTTCTAACATTTCTTCAGTTGTTCTTAAATATAATGGTGCCTGCAAATCGCAATCTGCATAGCCTTGGCCAGCCTCTAATATACGTCTGTATATTTCATCTTCTGGATCCATAAAGTGAACATCACAAGTTGCGACTACTAATTTATCTAGCTTCTCTCCTAAGGCAACTATTTTTCTATTTATGTCTCTTAAACCTTCTACATCTGGTACGACGCCATTTCTAACCAAGAACATGTTATTTCCAGTTGGTTGAATCTCGAGATAATCATAATCTCTTGCGATTGCTTCGATTTCATCATCATCTTTTCCGTTTTCGATTGCCTGATACAATTCTCCTGCCTCACAAGCACTTCCTAAAATCAAACCTTCTGAATATTGCTTATATATTGATTTTAATAGCATCGGTCTGCCTTTATATATGTAATCCAAATGTGATATTGATATTAGTTTGTATAGATTTTTTAATCCAACATAGTTTGTAGCAAGGATTATTGCATGGAAACTCTTTAACTTCTTGTAATTTACGTTTTCGCCAGCAAGCTTATCTATATCTTCTATAGTTTTAGCACCTTTTTCTTCTAGCATGTTTAACATTACTCTAAATACTTTTACCGTAGTATCAACATCATCTAAAGCTCTGTGTGCAACTAATACTTCAATTCCAAGTTTATCTGCAATTATTCCTAATTTATATTTTTTGAAATCTGGGAATAAATCTTTTGCAAGTCTTAACGTATCTAAGTAAGTATTGTCTAACGATAACCCCAATTGTTTTGCATTGTATTTCAAAAAACCAACGTCAAAATCTGCATTGTGTGCAACAATTACGCTATCTCCAACAAATTCTAATACCTTTGGCATTACTTTATCTATTGTCTCAGCATCTTTTACCATGTCATCTGTAATATTTGTAACTTCTACAACCCTTTGTGGAATTGGCTTTTCAGGGTTTACAAAACATTCAAACTCATCGATAACTTCGCCCTTTTCGTTCATCTTCATTATACCAATTTCAGTAATCTTTTCTGTTCTAAACGAAAGGCCTGTTGTCTCTAAGTCTAATACGCAATATGTAGTATGTAAATCTTGTCCCTTTGGGTTTGAAACAGATGGCACTTTATCTGGAACCAAGTATGCCTCGACTCCATAAAGAACCTTCATGTCTGGGTTATTTACTCCCAACATCTTGTGTGCATCTGGGAATGCTTGAACACTTCCATGATCAGTAATCGCAATAGACTTCATTCCCCATTTCATTGCACGTTTTATAAGGTTTTTAGCAGGAGTAATTCCATCCATCGTGCTCATCTGAGTATGCATATGAAGTTCAACTCTTTTAATCTTAGCATTATCAGTTCTTGCAGCTTTCTTCTCTTCTGGCATTTCTACAATAGTATTTACCAAAACACCTAGCTGTTTTGCGTACGGGTCAAATTGTGCAGTCCCCGCAATTCTAACTCTTGCAGCACTCTTTAACCTCTTCTTTAATTTATCCAATTTTTCTGGTGCAGAGAATACCTTGCAATCGATTGTATTAGTTCCATCATAAACACTAAATATAACAAGTGACTTACCGCTTTTTAGCTCTCTTACCTTTATTCCAAGATTGATGTCATCATCTTTTGCATCAAGCTCTACACTTAAAATTTGTCCTTCTAATATTACGTTTCCACTGTCTACGCCTATATCTTGAATCTTTATGATTGGATCACTTAAATTCAAACTTCTACCATAAATTAATGGTGTATCTTCTTCCGGTACAGCAACAGCCTCTGGCGCATCTGGCATTGGTGGCATAGGAGCTTCTTGTGCAGGATTTTGAGCAGATTTATTATATTGCTTCTTCTCTCCATATTGTCCCTTGTTATACTGGCTCTTATTATATTGACCTTTGTTGTATTTGCTTTGTCCGGCTGTCTTGTTAGCATATTGCTTTGTTTCTTGTTGTGGTTTTTCACTGTGTTCAGCACTAGCTGTACCATTATCCTTGGTCATTTCAAGTATTGCTTCTTTTTCGAGTCTTTCTAATCTTTCTTTATATTGAGTAACCGTATTTTCAGAAACTTTTTCTTCATATGTCATTGTATATTTTTTGCCATATATATTATAGATTAGCCCGGCAAAAACCTCATTAAATTTATTGCTCTCTAAAAACTCTTTTCCATTTAGAAAAAGAGTAACCTTTATATTATTATTAACAATTTGAATCTCACTATTATTTAAAAAGGCTCTTGCAATAGGATGCTTGTACGAAATATACTTAACAATACTTTGCCATTCTTTTGCTATTTTTTCAGACACATCGACTTCTTCCTCAAGCTCATATTTTATTGTAAGCTTAGCTGTTTGAATTTGAAAACGCCTTTCCATATACTTTTCTAGTTCTAAAACATCGTTAATATCAATTAATTTATTAGAAGCAATAAATACTTCTAATAAATTTTTCTTTTTATATAAATCAATTCCTATAACTCTTGCCGCATTAAGAACAAAACTGTTAGAGTTATAGTCTTTAAAAACCTCTTTAACAGTCTTTGAAGTTTTAACTTCATCCATTTTTTTAATAAATCCCCCAATTTATTAATTTTTGTTGAAAACAACTATAATTTTTCTATATTAAATTGCACATCATTGATTGGAAAAGAATTAAATTTTGACAAGGAAAATGAATTTTACAAGGCAAGGGCGCATACTTTGTGTATGTAACCGCGTTGTAAATGAAATTTGACGTAGTCAAAATTGTAATTATTTTTCAATCACTAAAATATTCGTATTATATCATGATACGTCACCACAATCGACACCGCCATAAGTACCGCAAAACCAGCCAACTGTATTTTTATTTCTGTTTCTTGTTTTAGTGGTTTTCTACGAATTGCTTCCAGTAATATTAGTACAATTTTACCTCCATCGAGTGGTGGAAATGGTAATAAGTTTGTTACGCCAAGTGATATTGATATGGCTGACAGTATATAAATAAACTCCCTAAATCCATTTGTTTTTGCGACTACCTCAGATATTCCAACAGGACCAACTAGTTCTGCCGACGATACTTTTCCAGTGAACAGTTGCTTTACACTCTCAGCAATCGAAAGCATAAATTCTTTTGTATTATATGATGCAAAATACAACCTATTTCCAAAATTATCTGCATCTAAAACTCTATTTCCTACAACCGCATTAGTAATGTTTCCTCTGACAGTCATAGCTAATATAAAATATACTATAATTGCAAAAATAATATTTACTAACGCACCTGCTGCTACAATAGCAATTCTTCTCGGAATGCTTGCCTTCGTAAACGAGCCTTCTTTTTCAGATTGTTCGGCTTCGCCTTCCATGTTCACAAATCCACCTAGCGGAATCAATCTAAGTTCATATTTAGTCTCTTTTCCTTGCTTCTTCCAGATAACAGGTCCAAATCCTATTGCGAACTCATTTACCCTAACTTTGCAGAGCTTTGCAATAAGAAAATGGCCTGTTTCATGAATTGCAATTAGAAAGCCTAATAAAAATATTATCTTAATTGCACTAATTAAAAAACTTATCAAATTTTTATCCTTAAAAATTTATTTAGGTTTTTGTAAGGTTGTACCCATAAACCAACTAAAACATCAATATAAATAATAAATATGTAAATGGAGCAATAAATATTACACTATCAACTCTATCAACCATTCCCCCATGGCCGGGAATTAAATCTGAATAATCCTTAATTCCAGCATATCTTTTAATAGCTGATGCAGATAAATCTCCTATTTGACCAACTATGCTAAGGACAATTCCTATTAATGAAATTACTGCAACGTTTATATTAAATCCAGCAAATTTGTTTATTAATACTGTATATAAAATGATACATAGAGTTGCACCTAATGTTCCACCTATACAGCCCTCTATTGTCTTGTTTGGACTTATATCTGTAAAATGATGTTTTCCGATTGCCTTTCCTGTTAAATATGCAAACACATCTGTAAGCCATGATGCTATAAATACATACCAAATTAAGAATTTTCCATTCTCCATGTTTCTAATTATTGACATAAACATTAAAAATAATACAATGTAGCATACTCCAAAGAAAGTAATTGCTATGTCTATTACATCTGTTTTTGTCTTTTTCGTAAGTACTAATATGAACAAGATTAAAACAGATATTGGAATGATTGATATTACAGCGTATTTTGCATAATGTTCTGGTATAACATGTATAAACATTATTGCGATTGCTGCTAAATATCCAACCCATCTTACTGGATGATGTCCTTTTTGTTCAAACGCATGGAATAGTTCGTATATACATCTTAAAGCTACTATTCCCATAAACACGTCTACCACATATGTATTTCCTAAAATAAACACTATAAGTACCAATGGTAATAATACTGCTGCTGATAAAACTCTTTTCATAATTTTGACCTCTCGTTTATAAATTTATTTGTTTCCCCCAAATCTTCTTGTTCTTTTTTGATAAATTTGTATAGAATTTAAAAATTCTTGTTCATTATATTCTGGCCAGAATTTATCTGTAAACACAAACTCTGAATATGAAATCTGCCATGGCAAGAAATTGCTTATTCTCTCTTCTCCACTAGTTCTAATTAACAAATCAGGGTCTGGCTGATTAGCCGTATATAAATAATTTGAGAATAATTTTTCGTTTATATCTTCTATTTTTAATTCTCCGTCTAATACTTTTTGAACAATATTCTTAGTAGCAGTTACTATTTCGTCTCTACCACCATAATTAAAACATATATTTAATACTAAACCTGTATTATTCTTAGTTTTTTCTTCTATTTTATGTATTTGGTCTTTCAAATCCTTTGGTAATTCTGCAATCCTGCCAAGTACATTTATTTTAATGTTTTCATCACTCCAATTGAAGAAATCTAACAAATAGAATTTTAAAAGTTTCATTATAGCTCCAACCTCTTCTTGTGATCTCTTCCAATTTTCTGTTGAAAACGCATAAACAGTTAAATGTTTTATTCCTATTTTATTTGCAAATTTTGCAATTCTTTTTAAATTTTCTGCTCCTTCTTTGTGACCTTGTGGAGTGCTTAAATTATTTTTCTTTGCCCATCTTCTGTTTCCATCCATGATTATGGCAACATGCTCTGGCAAAGCTTGCATATTAATTATATCTTCTATATTTTGTTCCATAATTATTTCCTTTCAGCCGTAATAAGCCATTGAGATTTTCGCCCCAATGGTCTTATTGTTTTATACTGTCATTATTTCTTTTTCTTTTTTCTCTAATATTTGGTCAATTTCAGCAATGTTTGCATCTGTCATTTTTTGAATTTTGGCTTCTGCAGCTGATAATTCATCTTCTGTCATTTCACCATTTTTTTGTGCAGTTTTTGCTGTATCTATTCCATCTCTTCTAATTGATCTAACAGCAACTTTGGCTTCTTCTGCAGTCTTTCTTATATCTTTTACTAAGCTCTTTCTTCTTTCCTCTGTAAGCTCTGGGAATGTAAGTCTAATTACCTTTCCATCATTCATTGGATTGATTCCTAGTTCTGCTAAATTTATAGCTTTTTCAATTTCTTTAAGCATGCTCATATCCCATGGTTGAATAACTATCATTCTTGGTTCTGGCACAGACACACCAGCCATTTGATTGATTGGAGTTGGAACTCCATAATAGTCAACTGTTACTTTATTTAAAATGTTTGGGTTAGCACGTCCAGCTCTAACCTCAGCTAAATTTTCTTCAAATACGCTAATTGTTTTCTTCATTTTTTCTTCAATAATATTAAAATCCATAATCTTTATTCTCCTTCAACTAAAGTTCCTATTTTCTCGCCCATAACGGCCTTTAATATGTTTTCTGGTTCATTTATACCAAATACTAATAACGGAATGTTGTTATCTCTGCATAAAGATGTAGCAGTAGAATCCATTACTTTTAAATCTTTATTTAAAATGTCTAAATATGTTATCTTATCATATTTAATGGCATTTGGGTCAACCTTTGGATCTGCTGAATATACGCCATCTATTGTCTTTGCAACAAGTATTACATCTGCCTCAATCTCGGCTGCTCTTAAAGCTGCTGTTGTATCTGTTGTGAAGTATGGGTTACCAGTTCCACATGAAAATATTACAATTCTGCCTCTTTCCAAATGTTTAAGAGCCTTTCTTTTTATATATGGCTCTGCAATTTGTCTCATTTCAATTGCAGTTTGTACTCTTGTGTACATACCTCTTGCCTCTAAAGCATCTTGTAATGCCAAGCCATTCATAACAGTTGCAAGCATTCCCATGTAGTCAGATGTAGTTCTTTCCATTTCTTTTCCATTTCTGCCTCTCCAGAAATTTCCTCCACCAACTACTATGGCAATTTCAACGCCTAATTGTTTAACTTTTTTTATTTCATCACAGATTTCTCCTATTACATTAGGATCAATTCCTTTTTTGCTGTCTCCAGCAAGTGCTTCACCACTTAATTTTAACAAAATTCTTTTATATTTTGCTTCGGACATATCAATTCTCCTTCACTTAAATTTATCGTCCCTATTCTATCATATATTGTCCATAAATTGTATCTTTTTTTCAAATTTTTTAATTTTTTTTACTTTTTTGTTTAAAATAATAATAATTATGTAAAACGATGTTGAAAAAAATTAAAATTTTAGCAAAGAAACTGAATTTACAAGGCAATAGCACATACTTTGTGTATGTAATCACGTTATGAATGAAATTTGGTGCAAATCAAAATTGCAATTATTTTTCAACCCACATTCATGGAAAGGAACCATACTTAATAATGAAAAAATTAGCAATTCTTAAAATTATCTTGTTTATTTCAATAATCGGATTAATAATATTTTCATTATTATTTGTATTATATATTTATGATATTACACAAAAAAATAAAACCTCTGAAAATTTGGCATCATCTTTTTCTGTCTCTTATCTGTATTCTAAAAATCCTTCTTACACAGCTATTTTACAAAATTCTAATGATTTTTCTGAAGAAAAGAAAAATTTTGTAATCGGAATATTAAAAATAGATAAAATTAAGCTAGATTATCCTATACTTTCTGAGGTTTCTGAAGATTTATTAAAAATAGCACCTTGCAGGTTTGCAGGCCCGTTACCAAATAGTGTTGGAAACCTTTGCATTGCTGGGCATAATTATTTAGATAATACATTTTTTGCAAGAATTAGTAGTCTAAAAATTGGTGACGAATTTGCAGTATATGGACTAGATGGAAAAGCTTTAGATTATAAAATTTTTGATAAAAAAGAAGTTGAAAGTACAGATTTATCTTGTACATCACAAGAAACCAATGGTAAGAAAATTGTTACACTAATGACATGTAATAGTATAAAACAGACTAGGATAATTTTGCAGGCAGAAAATATAGAATAAGTTATAATAACCTTACATCTTTCATAAAAAAATTAACATCAAAAAAGAACATACACCATTTTTGACATATGTTCTTTCAATTTTTATTACATGTTGTAATCTCTTATTTTCTTATAAGCATATATAGCTGATATAGCACATACTGTTACAAGTATAGCAACAACATAACCATCTGTTACACCTGTTTTTGGTAATGTTTCTGTATTTGTGTTTGTTCTATAAGATGTATTAGTGTTTGTATTAACATTTGTGTTTGTTGTAGTATTCATAACAACATTTGGAACGTTTGTAGCTGTATCATTTTGTGTATTAGTTGATCCTCCACCAATTATAATTTGTGTGTTGTCAGCCAAAACAACTGTTGATAAAGCGAATAATAATGAGATTATTATAACAATTTCCATAATTACTTTAGAATTTTTCATCAATTATTTCTCCTTTTCATTATCTTAATATTATTATCTACATTTTTAATTTTACTATTCTTTTTTTATGTAGTCAATAATTTTTATGTTACTTTTTTATTACATTATTATTACAAAACTATTCTTGTGTATATGGTAATATAGCAATTTGTCTTGCTCTTTTTACAGCTATTGTTATATCTCTTTGATGTTTTGCACAAGCTCCAGTAGCTCTTCTTGGTAATATTTTGCCTTTATCATTTATAAATTTCTTTAATTGATCAGCGTTTTTATAATCTAAAACTAATTCTTTATTTGCGCATAATGGGCAAACTTTCTTTCTCATTTTTCTGAATTTTGGATTATAATCTTCGTCTTTATTGCTATTGTTTCTTCTATTTTGTCTTCTATCTGCCATTATTATATCCCTCCCTATTTTTTATTCTACTTAAAATGGTAGGTCATCACCAGATGAAACTTCAAATTCTGAACCATTACCAGCTGGAATTGATGCATCTGCTCCAAAGCTTGAGTCCATGTCTGCAGCAGCTCCATCTCTTCTGCTATCTGCGAAGTATGTTTCCTCAACAATAACTTCTGTTATATAATGTTTCTGTCCTTTGTCATCATCCCAAGTTCTTGTTTGTAATCTTCCAATTACTCCAACTTGTTGACCTTTTTTAAAATACTTACTTACGAATTCTCCAGTTTTATTCCATGCAACACAATTTATAAAATCTGCTTGTCTTTCTTCACCTTGTCTAACAAATCTTCTATTTACTGCAAGTGAGAATGATGCTACCAAAGTGTTGCTTGTTTGGGTATATCTAACTTCTGGATCTCTTGTTAGTCTTCCCATTAAAATAACTTTGTTCATAAATGACCTCCATTTTTTCTAATTATTCGTTTACGTTGATTGTCATGAATTTAATAACATCATCAGTAATTCTGTAATTTCTTTCTAACTCTGCTATTATGCTTGGGTTTGCTGTAAAGTATAATACTACATAATATCCTTCTGCATTTTTCTTTACAGGGTAAGCTAATTTCTTTTTACCAAGATTATCAGCTTTTTCAACATTTCCGTCTTTATTAATCATATCTGTAAATTTTATTGTTAAAGCCTTTACTTGCTCTTCGTCTACAGATGGATTAATAATGATTACGCTCTCGTATTTATTCATTATTTTCACCTACCTTTCGGATAATATAACCTACACATCTCGTGTAAGTAAGGTCTTTTTAATTTCCTGTAAATTAAAAAGTAGTGTCTTTCACACTTTTTATATTTTACCATGATTGATGAGTAAATGCAAGCTTTTTTACTCTTATTTTCAATATTTTTTCTAGCAAAAGAGCCCCGCAACGCGAGGCTCCTTTGCATGCTAAATTTTAGAAATATTACGTCCTTTTTATATTTTTTAGTGCTTCATACACTCCTTCATTAATTTTAATAAGCCTATTACCATCATCCAATTCTTGAGAAAATTCTTCTTCTCCATCATAAAACTGAGCAAATTCACCATCAAGGCGATACTCTTTTTCCTCAGGATTCCAAAAATATTCCCAGTTGCGCCAAATATCCTGCGTCATGGGTTCGGTAATTGCAGTCTGTACTCCGGATTCATTTGCAATCATGTGAAATGTTGTATTGTACGCACATGCAAAGCTCGTAACAAACTTATCAATTCCATTGGGAAATATTCTAGCAATCAACTTGTTAGCAAATTCCTCTTCATACTCTCCTAACATAATGTCGTGCCTAAGAAGTTCCCTTTGTCTTTTCATTGCCTCAAAATAGTCCTCTTTATTCTTATACACCTGTAAAAAGCGAAAGAAAACTCGCTCATTAACTTCCTGCTTTATCCATTCATTAAGAGGTACATTGTTCACTTTTTGGTGCATTGCATAGCTTTCCGGCAATGTGTCCAAAGTTGCCTTCATGCCTCCAAGAAGATTTCCAATTTGCATATTAAACAAATCGTTATATTTTACGATAACCTCAGAAGCCATATACTTTGTCCGTGACAATCTGTTTGCCGCGTCTCGAACACTTGTTGCTGAGCGCATGCCTTCAACTTGAATCTCGGATGATGCAGCTTTACAATTTTCAAATTTCATAATTTTTCTCCTTTGTTTGTAAGTACGTTTAATTTCTAGAATTAGCATTTCTAATTAATCTTTAGCAAAAGATTAATTCAGAATGCAAAATCTGATAACAGAATTATAGCACAATTATTATTCAAAGGCAAGAAAATGTCTATTTTTAGCCTTTTATTAACGTAAAAATTATGTAATCTTCTAAAGTGTTGACACTCACCCATATTTGCTATATAATTCAATTTATGAAAACGATTAATATTAATGAAAAAAATAATGGAAAAAAATTGAATAATATTTTACAAAGAGAATTTCCAGCACTCAGTTTAAATACTATTTATAAGGCTTTGCGAAAAAAGGATATTCGAGTAAACGATATACGAATTAACGAAAATATAACATTACACACAGGTGATGTTGTAAAGGTTTTTATCGCAGATGAATTTTTATTTGCTAATAAATCTAACATTACTACATTTGAAAATTCCTCGTATAGTTCTGTTAATATTCCGGTAATCTATGAAGATGGTAACATTTTGATAGTTGATAAACCTGCTGAAATAGAAGTTACTGGAGATAATTCTCTAACCACTATTTTATCTGCTAAATATGGTTTTGCAGTATATCCTTGCCATAGATTAGATAGAAACACCACAGGACTCACCCTATTTGCAAAAAATAAACAATCAGAGCAAATTCTTTTTGATAAATTCAAAAATCATGAAATAGAAAAACATTATTTTTGTAGGGTTTATGGAATACCAACAAAAAAGCATGCTATTTTAAATGATTATTTGTTTAAAGATACTAAAAAATCCATGGTATATATTTGTAGTAGCCATAAGAAGGGCTACCAAAACATCAGCACAGAATATTTTGTATTATCTTCAAATAAGTCAGAAAACACAAGTATATTAGAAGTAATTCTACATACAGGTAGAACTCATCAAATACGCGCACATCTTGCTTATATTGGCTACCCAATTATAGGTGATGGAAAATATGGTCATAACGATATAAATAAAAAGTTCAAATGTAAAACTCAAAATTTATGCAGTTATAAAATGAAATTCAAATTTATACATCCATCTCAGCATTTAGAATATTTAAATGGTAAAGAATTTGAAAAGACTAATGTTCAATTTTAATTTGCATTAGTCTTTTCTATTTCTAACTCAAATTGATTATTTATTAATTAGCTAAATATTTCTACATTGCCATATTTATTGCTTTCGAAATTATCTTACTCATATTCTCTATCAACTTATCTATTTCTTTAGGAGTTACAATCATATTATAATCTTTTGGAACAAGTGCTTCTTTAATATCTTCATAATTATCCTTTTCTTTTAACTTATTCAGATAATCATTCGACATCGCCTTTTCTTGCAAATTTTCTATAAATATGTCTATACATTCATTTGTTACAGTTGCTAAATCTACAACAGTTGGAATTCCTATGGCTATTACTGGTATTCCAAGCGTTTTTTTGCTTATTTCTTTTCTTTTATTTTCTACCCCTGCTCCCGGAACAATTCCTGTATCTGCAATCTGAATACTACTACTTATTCTATCTATACTTCTTGAAGCTAAAGCATCTATAACAATTAAAAGTTTTGGTTTTACATTATCTACCACTCCTTTTAATATTTCCATTGTTTCTATTCCAGTTATTCCAAGTACCCCAGGAGATATTGCTGAAACAGGTCTTGTATCCTCCGGCATAGCTTTCGGCATATATTCTAAAATATGTCTTGTTACCTCAATTTCTGGAACAACCTTCGGTCCAAGCGCATCGGGAGTTACATATAAATTTCCAAGTCCTACTATCATTATGTCATCAGTATTTTTTGCATGTTCTCCTATTGTATCTCTAAGTTCATCTGCTACAATTTTCGCTATTTCTTCAAGTCTTTCCTCATCAGCAAGCTTTATTTTTTTTACATCTAATGTAATATAATTTCCAATTGGTTTATTTAAAGCTTTTTCTCCTGTTTCATTTAAAATTTTAATTCTAGAAATTTCAACATCATTTCTTCTATCATTTTCTATCTCTACACCATCTATTTGCTGAAGTTTATTTTGTTGCTTGTACATTTCATTTCTTTCTAAAGCCATGTCAGTTCTAAATTCCATAAAGTCACCTCTTTGATTATTTTGGGCATATTACAATTATTTTATACATTTTTGTACTTGATTTTCTAGTATCGGATTTTTTATCATATGCTTTTAAAATCTTCCAGTATGTCATTTGCATTTGTTACGATTTTAGCGCCTTGTTTTATTAATTCATTAGTTCCTTCCGTGTTTATTCTTGTTATGTCTCCCGGCACCGCATACACATTTTTTCCTTGGTCAAGTGCATAATCTACTGTTATTTGACTTCCACTGTTTTTTCTTGCTTCTATTACAAGTACGCCGTCAGAAACAGCACTTATGATTCTATTTCTTGCTGGAAAAGTATATTTACTTGGTTTTGTTCCCATATCATATTCTGAAATTATTAATCCATTATTATTTAAAATTTGTTCTTCCAGCTCTTTATTTTCTGGCGGATATATATAATTTAATCCGTTGCCTAATACTGCAATTGTACCTGTTTTTGTATTTAAAGTTGCCTTATGTGAAAATGAGTCTATGCCTCTCGCTGCACCACTTACTATAACAAACCCCATTCTAGCTAATTCATAAGCAAATTTTTGTGAAATCAACCTTCCATATTCGCTATAATCTCTACAACCAATAATTGCAATTTTTCTTTTTTTATTTAATAAATTAATATTTCCCATGCAATATAGTTTTGTAGGTGGTGTGTGAATATTTCGTAAACATTCTGGGTATTGTTCATCTTCGTATTTTAACAATTTAACATCATATTTTTTCATAAATTAACATTTCTCAACTTGCTATTTAATTGAGAAACAAGAAATCACATCCTTTTCTAACTTTATTTTTTCAAAAAAATAATAGGAAAATACGAGCAAAATTTATGCTCTATTTCCCTATTTACTTTATTTTATATTATATGGCTTATTTTCTTGTTTGTTCTTCTGTTGCTTTTATCACATTATTCATTAGCATTGCTATCGTCATTGGACCAACTCCACCAGGCACAGGTGTTATGTATGATACTTTTTGTTTTACATTTTCAAAATCAACATCTCCAACAAGTTTTCCTGCTTCATTTCTGTTCATTCCAACATCAATGACAACTGCTCCATCTTTTACCATATCTGCAGTTACCATGTTTGTCTTTCCAACTGCCGAAATTAATATATCCGCTGTTTTTGTTATTTCTGCTATATTTTTTGTTTTCGAATGACATATTGTTACAGTAGCATTTTTTTGTAACAAACATTGTGCTAATGGTTTACCTACTATATTGCTTCTCCCTATAACAACTGCGTGTTTTCCTTCTATTTCGATGTTATATGCTTCTAACATTTTAATTATTCCATATGGCGTACAAGATATAAATGTATCTTCTCCAATCATAAGTTTTCCAACATTTACAGGATTAAACCCATCAACATCTTTTTTACAGTGTATTTTTTCAAAAGCTTCTTGTATATTTAAGCCTTTTGGAATTGGACTTTGCAATAATATTCCATTAATATCTTCTCTATTATTTAATTTTTCTATTATTTCGAGTAATCTTTCCATAGGAGTCTTTTCGTCTAACAAAATTTCTTCAAATTCTACTCCAACATCTTTGCAAGCCTTACTTTTATTCTTAACATATACCTTTGATGCACTGTCATCCCCCACTAATATAACAGCCAGCTTCGGCACAATGCCATTTTCTTTAAGTTTATCTACTTTGAGCTTTAATTCTTCTCTTATTTTTCTAGCCAATTCTTTTCCATCAAGTATTTGATACATTTTTTATTCCTCTTTTATTATAATTCTTCTTCCATTGTTAATTTAGCATAATATTTTGGATTAAATTCTTTATCATATTCTATGTCTCCAAAAATTTCTGGCATTTGTTCTTTAAACAACAATAATAATGGAATTAAAACTTGTCTGATTGCTGGATGTACATGATTTGTTGTTCTTAATTCTAAGATATGTTTCCATTCTCTTATGTTTGCTGTCATCGTATATTCTGCAGCTGTAGAATGTGGCAATACCTCTCTACACATATCTGTGCTTGCTCCAAGCTCTTTCATCTTCATGTATGCTTTTTCCATATCTTCTATTGCTTTTTTCCAAGTTTCAAAAACTTCCTTATCTTCCATATACACTGGATTTACAACTGCTATCTCATTTCCATATTTATCTTTGTTATAGCTGCAATATCTTGTAGATTCAACAGAAAAGCTTGCAAATCTATGTCTTGTTAAATCTTTGTATGTACCTATATCACTATATATTCTAACAGTAATTTTTTCATGTTCTAATACAGATTCATGTCCTCTATTTAGACAATTTGTTAATAAATTTTTGTAGCTTTCTTCACTTATTTTATCTTCTGAACGATAACATGTTCTACATGCTCTTTCAATTCTTTTCATGATTTTTACACCATCAAAATTTTCTACTTTAATCCATGGTTCAACTAATCTCATTTTTATTTCCAATCCTTTCTCACCTTAAGACACCGTTTGGAAAAGAATTAAATTTTGGCAAGGAAAATAAAATTTAAAAGGCAAGGACGCATACTCGTTGTATGTAACCGCGTTTTAAATGAAATTTAACGTAGCAAAAATCGTAATTATTTTTCAAACATATTCCTCAGTTTTTTGATAACTATATCAAAGTGAGTTATAAAATTCAACCCTTTACATTAAAATTTTATATATAGTGTTCAATAGTCACTGATAACTTGCCTTTTCTTGTTTCTCCATTTATTAATTTTACAATAAACTTTCCTTTGCCTCTTATTACTATAACGTCCCCCTCGCTTAGTAATTTTGAACTTCTAGACTCGTTTTCATAATTAATAAATACTCTCTGATTTTCTATTATCTCATTAGCGACATTTCTTGAACATTTTGCAAGTTCTGCCACTATTGCATCTAGTCTTAAAGAGGCAACAACAATTCTAATTTCTTCTTTTTTCACATTTGGTTCTCTTATCTCTTTAATATTTAATTCTATTATTGTTGCTTTAGAAAATCTAGTTAATTGTTGTAAATTGTTTACTACATATTCACATATTTCAAAGCTTGCAACTATATCTGCACCATCTTCAAAAACAAGAATGTCCCCCAACTTTTCTCGTTTTATTCCAAGCTTCATTATTCCACTTAAATAGTCTTTGTGCGAATATGTTCCTTTTAGTTCGTTTGGTAATTTAATTCTGATTAGTTTTACAAATTGAGAATAATTAAAACGTTCATTTTCGAATAAATCCATATATTTATCTGGATAAAAAATAAGCATGACTTTTTCTGCTTCTTCACAAGCATAATAAAATTTATAATTTTGTTCTTTTACTATGTTTATTACTTCTTGGGCAATTTTCTTTTGGTACATATCTAGAAAATCGGTTGCTACTATTTGATTTCTTGTCTTTGCAAAATTTATTTTGTCTATTATTTTTGCCACGAATAGTCTATCTTCTTCATTTGAATATTTATTTAAAATTGCTTCTCTGTTCATGTTTCACCCTTTTTGGAAAATTCCATAAAAAAATTTTATTTTTACTAGATTTTTATATTTTTTTGTGCTATTATATATTAGTCTTTCATATTGGGATGTCGCCAAGCGGTAAGGCCTCGGACTCTGACTCCGATATGCGTGTGTTCGAATCACACCATCCCAACCAAATATATCAGCAATTAAGTTGCTGGTATTTTTTCATGTGCTTATTATAAAACATATGTTCTCTAAAGTCAAGTACATTTTTTAAAATTTTGTATTTTTTTCCAAATCTTGTTAATACTATTACTATTGGAGGTATAGATTAATGAAAGATTATTTAGGAATTCAAAGTGTTCATGCTTTAGAAGTATTAGATTCTAGAGGAAATCCCACAGTTCAAGTAGAAGTTGTAACAGAAGGCGGTTTTTCTGGTTTAGCCATAGTTCCTTCTGGTGCATCAACTGGAAGTTTTGAGGCGGTTGAGCTTCGCGACCAAGACGAAAACAGATATTCAGGTAAAGGAGTTCTAGATGCAGTCGAAAATGTCAATTCAAAAATTGCTAAAAAAATGCTTGGAATGAATGTTTATGATCAACGAAAGATTGATAATTTCTTGATTGACTTAGACAAAACACCAAATAAGGCTAACCTTGGTGCAAACGCAATTTTAGGAGTTTCTTTAGCTTGTTGTAGAGCTGCCAGTAATTCTCTTGGTACTCCTCTTTATTCGTATATAGGTGGTGTAAATGCTCATGTTCTTCCTACTCCTATGATGAATATTTTAAATGGTGGAAAACATTCAGATAATAATTTGAGTATTCAAGAATTTATGATTGTTCCATCTGGTGGAAAAACTTTTGCTGAAAAGCTTGAAATGGGCGTCACCGTTTATCATAATTTAAAAAAATTATTAAAATCTAAAAATTTATCAACAGCTGTCGGCGACGAAGGAGGTTTTGCTCCTAACTTGCAGTCTCATGAAGAAGCTTTGGACTTAATTGTAAAAGCAATTGAGAAATCAAATTATAAAGTAAAACAAGACATTGGAATAGCTTTAGACGTTGCGGCAACCGAAATGTTTGATGAAGCAAAAAAACAAGGCAAAGATGGATACCTATTCTGGAAAACTGGCGAATTTAAAACCAAAGATGAAATAATAGATTATTTAGATAACCTTACAAATAATTATCCAATAGTTTCAATCGAAGATGGACTTGCAGAAGAAGATTGGGATGGTTGGAAAATTTTAACCGAAAAACTTGGTAATAAGGTTCAATTAGTAGGAGATGATTTATTTGTAACTAATGTTTCAAGGCTAAAGAAGGGCATCGACTTAGGAATAGCCAACTGCATTTTGATAAAGCCAAATCAAATAGGAACTCTATCAGAGGCACTTGATGCAATCGAACTTGCAAAATCAAATGGCTATAAGGCAATTATTTCTCACAGGTCAGGTGAAACCGAAGATACTACAATTGCTGATATTGCAGTTGCAACAAATATAGGGCAAATAAAGTCTGGGGCTCCATGCAGAACAGATAGAATTGCAAAATATAATAGGTTATTAAACATCGAGTACGAACTTTCAGAATAAAAATTTAGTAACCTTAGAGCAAATATGAAAATTTTCAGTCTTTACTTTACCCTTTATAGTTCTCTATAAAATTGAAATTTTCGGTAAATTTTCTGTATAAAAAACTAATTCATATTTTATAAAGCCTCGATACGTCATGTTTTGTCGAGGCTCTTTCAGACCACTCAATGCACATTTCCAGTCTTGTTTTAAAATATGAATTAGATTCTTTAAACTCTTTGTATACTAATTAACGTTTCTTTATATATATTACTATTCCAACTGCTAAAACAACCATTCCAAGTACAACAAATGCAAGGTTATCTCCTGTTTGTGGTATTGGATTTGGAGCAATAGAATTGTCCTTAGGTTCTTCTGGCTTTGGTTCTGGAGTGACATCTTTTTTTAGCATTATTGATGGTGTTACATCTGATGTTGCCTTCTTATTTGTACCATCTGTTCCTGTATATTCCACATCAACTTTTTGATTTGTTTGGGTTTCAACATTTATTATTTTTTCATTAAATTTTTCTTTTAATTTTAATTTGTATTTAAAAGATGCTGTCTCTCCTGCCTTTAGTGTAGTTATTTTCCATGTAATACTGTTATTTTTCGTATCAACAGTTGGTGTTACAGTTCCAATATTTGCTTCTTCAAATATTTCAAAATCGTAGTTTTCTACTATATTTAGTGGAAAATAATCTACTACAGTAATATCTTTTATTTCATTCTCAATTACAACACTTACGTCTTGGTAAACGTCCTTTGTTATTGTGTTTTCAACAGATTCATCCAATACATAGTAGAATTTGCCATATGTTGGGCTTTCTTGAGTTCCAAATATTTCTTCGGCTAAATCTTTATATGTTTTTCCAGCCGCTTCTGCAGATGAAGTTCCATCTGGATCTGGTTGATATGTTGAATTTACACCAGTCATAACAGTTATTATGTTTATTCCACTATCTTGAATAGATTTTAATGTTGCTTTTGTATTTTTTGCAGTATTTCCTGAATATGTTAATGATGTTCCAACTGAGTTATTTGGAACTCCATCTGTTAATAATATCAAATATTTGTTTAATGTTGTTTCTGTGCTAAAATGAGCCTTGGCTGTTTGTAAACCGGCATCAATATTTGTTCTGCCACCAGTAGTTTGGATGTTATCTATTGCTGATGTAATTTCATCTATTTTGTTACTTGGTTCAATTATGAGCTTTGCATCTTCTAATGTTCCTTCTTTTGATATTTCAGAGTTTGAAGAAAAGCTTACAACACCTATTTTTGTGCTAGGTTGTTCTTTTAATATTTGTTCTGCCAAAGTTTTTGCAGCTGTAAAAACCGCTTCTTTTCTAGTTTTTCCACTAGTTAAAGTATTATCTGACATACTCTTAGAATCATCTACAACCAAAAACATTTCAGTTGGTTTAGTTTCTTCTTCCTTGCTTTTTAGGTTTTTTACATCAATTTGCAATGTTACTTCCTTCTTTTCATTATCTACAGAGATAAGTTGTTTTATAACCTCTCCATCTTCGCCTAATTTAATTGTACATACATTATCTTTTACTTTCACAAGTGTTACATCTTCATTTGCAGCTAACACGCTTGTTGCAAGTGTTACAATCATAATTAGTGCAATAATAATTGATACACAAATTTTCTTATTCATATAAAATTCTTCCTTTCCTTTTGTTATAGAATTTCATCGTAAATATTTTAATACTAAATTCCATATTTTTCAACTAATTTTTTGAATATTCTTAAAATATTAATAAATAATCGCACCACCATAGTCATTTACTTCTAATCCTTTAAAATCTACTAATTCCAACTCATATTTTTTCAAATGTTCGATTATTTTTTCTTTGCTTTCTAAATTTTCTATGTCTCCAAATAAGACAAATTTATTGTCAAATACAAAACTTGCTCCACCAATAAATCCTTTCATATTTGAATATTTTCCATCTTTTTTTAATAATTTTATATTATTTTCTTCTATAAAATCAGAATTTATTCCATTTCCTTTCAATATTTTATCTATTCCTCTATCTGATGTAATACACGAATTTTTGCTTGTTACACATATTGAACATTTTGTATATCCTTGTTTCACAGTTATGTTAGTACTTATCATTGAATCTGTATATTTGCTTCCAATTATAAAATCTCCAATTTGACAAGCATTATATGAAACGTCATATGGATATGTTCTTCCAACTAAGTTTTTACCAACAATAAATTCTTTTTCCCTTATCGGGGCATTTGGCGCACATATTATTTTATTTTGTAATTTACAATAGAAAATATCGCTGTGTCCCGAAATTTCTTCATATACATCATTAGATAATGGAAGTTTTATCACATCAAAATATTTACTTAAATATTCATATTCTACTTTTCTAACTCTACTATCTATTAATAATTTTTTCATTTTTAATCGCATTCTTTCTTCGATTTAAGAAACTTAACCTTACATTTTTGCAACAATCTCTTGCAACTCTTCTCTTGTAAATACGTATTTCGAATTGCAGAAATTGCACTCTATTTGTATCTTCTCTTCTTCCTTAATAATGTCTTCAAGCTCTTTTTTACCTATTGCAATTAATCCTTTTTCACATTTTTCTCTTGAGCAATTACATTCAAATTTAGGTTCTGTTCTTTCTAACACTTTTAGGTTTTCATCACCCGTAACTATTTTTGCAATCTCTTCTAGAGTCTTATTTTCATCTAACATTCTGCTTACAGGTTCTATATTTTTGATTTGTTCTTCTATTTTAGATATTTCTTCCTCACCAGCATCTGGCATTAGAGAAAGTTTATATCCTCCTGCTGATTTTATTCCATTCTTATCTACTAATACGCCTAAAGCAATTACAGTAGGTGTTTGTTCTGAAGTTGCAAAATAATTTGTAAAATCTTCGGCAATCTCACCACTAACAATTGGAGTCATTCCAACATATGGCTTTCCAATTCCAAGGTCTTTAATAATGTAAAGCATTCCTTGTTTTCCAACTGCTCCACCTACATCTAATTTTCCATCTGATTTTCTTAATGGTAAATCAACCTTACCATCACCAACATATCCTTTCACATTTCCATTGCTGTCTGCAACTGCGGTTAATATACCTATTGGTCCATTTCCTTTTATTTGATTAGTTATGCTTGCTTCTTCTGTTTTTAATTCATAACCCATTATACTAGTTATTGTAAGCAGTCTTCCTAATGCAGCCGATGCTGTTGGGCTTAAATCATGCAATTTTCTCGCTTTTTCCACTATTTCTCTAGATGATATGCATTTTATACTTACTTTTCCATTATAAGCTAAGCAATCTATTATTTCGTCTTTCATATTATTTCTTTCCTCTCTTTTTTATTTATATTTAAAAATCTAATAAGCAATTTCTATAGTCTAGATTTTAACCCTCATTCTCCTTTAATAAACTTTGATACAAAAAATCCCTCCATATTTTTCGAAGGCAATATTCTTATCGCTTTATTCAAATCTTTGCTCATTCCCTCATTAAAAGCATGAAGCGCTTCTTTTATTTCAATATTTATTGGTAATAATTTTACATTAAAATTATCTAGTGCCCATTGCAGAATTTCCTCATTTTCTTGTTTGTTTAATGTACAAGTAGAATATACTAACGTTCCATTTGGTTTTAAAGCATTAAATGCACTCTTGAATAATTTTCTTTGCATTTTTGTTAAATCATTAACAGTTTTTGGCGACCATGTTTTATAACTTTGAACATTATATATTGTAAATCTTCCTTCTCCACTACATGGTGTATCTAGTAAAACTTTATCAAATTGCTCTGGATATAAATCTCCAATTTTTTCTCCTCTTCCATTTATTACATCTACAATTTCTGCTCCTTGACTCTGTACATTGTATTTTAGTCTTTCACATCTTAGCTTATCCAATTCATTTGCCAAAATATGACCTTTTCCGTTCATTAAGCTTGCTATTTGGGTAGTTTTGCTACCTGGAGCTGCAGTTAAATCAAGTACATTTTCTCCCTCTTTAGGATTTAATACTAAAGGTGGCACCATACTAGATAAACTTTGCAAATAAATATATCCTTTTTGATATATTTCAAGCTTTTGAATGTCTTTTTCATTCGCATTTTTTATAATCAAAGCATCATTATACCATAATACTCTTTCAAATTTAATATTTATTTCTTTAAAATATTTCATTAAACTTTGTATATCATATTTTAGAGTATTTACTCTTAGCGTAGTTAGTCGCTTTTCCGCTATTCCTCTAAAAATATTATCTACCATTCCTGGTGTAAACATTTCATATAAATTATTTACAAATTCATTTGGTAGTCTATTTTTTGTTTCTGTAATTCCAGCCATTACAATTTCCTTCCTAAATTACAATTTTAGTATACTAATTAAAATCTCCATTAATATTCTAGCATATATCCTTACAATTTTAAAGATATAAAATTAAATCAATGGGAAATAGTCCGTTTAGATAACGTCTATCTCCCATTGTATAGGATTTTTAGTATTTTGTCACTTTATATAGAACATTTCCACATCTACTGTTCCAGTTTGTTCCAAAGCTTCGTAGATAGCCTCTTTTTCAGCTTGTTCATCTAGTTTTTGATTTAAATGAGACCTTTTATTTGCACTTTCCACTTTTTCAGCTAGCATCTTAATGAATTCATCAGTTCCATTTTCTACGTCTACAATGTAGCCATATTTTTCATCTTCCTTTATCCAAGTTTTTATGGTATTTTGATTTAATATAACCACATTTCCATCACTTAGTTTAAAACGGAGATAACTCTTCAAAATGGTATTTAAGTAATCTTTTCTACTTGCTAAATCTTCGGTTGTAACCTCCGGTTTATGCGCCGTAATAATTGTGAAATATACTTCACCTCCGCCATTGCTTAATTGTGCTATAGCAAAATCGACTGATTTTTCAATATCAATCTGTCTTCCCAATTTTTCTGGTTCAATATTAAAATTTTTTCCATTCCACACTATTCGTGCATTTTGAGGAATAATCATATTTTCAGCTTTCATTTCTGGAAGCTCTTTAAAATATTGTTTTAATATATTCCTATCAAAATGTAAAACAGAATTTATATTGTAATTTCTATTGCTCAGAAAATTTGAATGCTGTTTTTTTAATAATTCTTTAAAATCTTTCGGTTCAAGCACTAATCCAATCTCATCATAAGTTGGGTGTTCTACCATGTCATTATCAAAATAAAAATTACATTTTATTGCTTTAGTTCCCTGTTTTACTTTTTCTACTGCCTCGTCAACAGTACAGTAAGAACAGTCAACTGTTCCAATAAAAGTATTGTTCCAAAACCGTGTTTTGTAAAAAAAAATTAGATAACTCACACATAGCAACATTACAACTATTGTCAAACCTTTAATTGCTTTTTCATTCAGTTCTTGAAACATACAAAAATCCTCCTTGTTTTCGTGTAGACACAATTGTTTCTACATTGAATTTATAAACAATGTTACATATTATACTCTCTATTACTATAATTGTCAATTTTTTTATCCAGTGTCCTCTCACGCCACCGAAATACTGTCAACTTAAAGATATTTTATGTGTTTGTAATCAACATAATTTTTTAAGCTGATAGTTTCATTTTATTTTTAACACATACCCACTTACCCCAAAATGCAACAATATTTAGTTTGCATACTATCAATATATTTATTCTTTAGCCATCCAGATTAAATATTTATATTCAGCTTGTAGTTTTCCCTTCTGCATTATTTGGTACCATACATAATCTGTAAATTTCATTTTTCTTTTTCTTGTAAAGCACTTATAGCAACTCTTATATATGTTGCTATAAGTTGACAGCGTTGTAAGTTGCTGCCCATGCTGCGCACCAAACAAAAGCACCACTCGAATTAAGTGATGCTTTAAATTTACTATAGAAATCGCCCCACATTAGCCGTAAGCCGAATGAAATTTTAAGGACCTGCAACCAAGCAGGTGGGTGTCTTGTTAAATGTTCCTGGGTTTCTTAAGTTTATAACCTAAGCCTACACGCCACATTTAAAGGCGGACTCCCTTTTAGAATTTGTTGGTTCTAAAATTCCTTTCTACACGTACCACGTAGGGAATGTTTCGTTTCTGCTATTATACTATCATAAACAGAATAACATTGCAATACTTTTTTTAATCTTTCACTACAATTTCACAATCAAAATACGACAAATTTGCCAAATATTTTATTGCATTTTTTCTATTTTCCAATTATAATATTAATACTAGTTTATGGGTAAATCTTAAAACCTAAATATTTTTATGTAAGGAAATTATATGAAAAATTCATCACCTAAGAAAAGTAAAAAAATTTTAAAATTTATTGTTTTTATGCTACTTGTTATACTTCTTTCAGTTTTAATAAAAATCAATTATACAGATGCACAAAGAAAAGTAGCCTTAGAAAATACTATTGCAGACATGGCTTCTTTAAATTCTAAGCAAACATTTTCTATTGATAAAATTTATTTATACAGCTCTGCAAATGCGACAAACAATGAAACGAAAAAGTCAATGTGGAATTTAAATGTTTACCAATTTACAGATATTGCACTATATATTTCTGGTAATGCTAATAATAAAGGTCAAAACACTATTAAAGAGTTGTATATAGATAATGTAAAATTTGATTCTTTAAATGTTGGAACTCCTAATCTTCACTACAAAAATCTATTTGAATTTGGAAAATTTAACTTAGAAACAGAAAATTTAATTACAGATAGATTAAATTATCAAGTTTTAGAGCCTACAAAAGTAGATTCAAAATCTAATATAATAAACAATACTATAAGCACAGAAATAACTGATGCCAATGATAATGTTGAAACAACAAGTTTAAATACAGATTTATCTAATAGTATAAATAATTCATATGACATTTCATCAGCAGAAACATTAGATTACTCAAAACCACAAATATATTCTGACGCATCGAATCCTATTACATTAGAATATATAAATTTAATCAAAAGCAATTATCTAGTTTCAGATATTGAAAATCCTTTGGTTTATAATGGTTCTCTATTAAAAAGAGCAAGTATTGATTTAACTTCTATTTCTGGAAATATTAGCTTTAAAATTCATATCAAAAATATTCTTGGAGAAAATTATGTTGCGACCGTAAAAATCGCTATTCCTTTAAAAGATGACGTTTCTGGCTCTATTATTTATGATGGAAGTTTTACAAAAGAAATCACAACAAAAACGAATTTTAGTATTGAAAAATAGGATTTCTGGCACTTTAAATATATATCACTTATAAATAGATTGACTTAAAAGTTGATGGAGATAGATTTTTAAAAATCCCCAAAAATTATAATCGTTGACCTATTATGTAAAATGTAGTATAATATAAGTGTCCGATACTATTTTTTGGGTTTATTCAAAATGGAGGAACTTATATGAAAAACTCTAAAAAGAACGTCGCTACCAACAAGAAGGCTTACCAGGCTGCATTAATAAAAAAAGCTACTGCCAAAAAAACTAACGCAACACCAGCTGTTGATTCTGTAAACACTGATAACATCAGTACTACAACAGATACTGCACCGGTGCGGAAGGTAAATGACAAAGCTCTTCAGGATGCATTGGCATACCTTTTGTCGAACTATCCGGCAATTGAAACCACGAGGAAATCTGACTTTAAAGATGTTTTCAACATGTTATTGAAGCTTAATGTAGATTTGTCTTCTAAAAAAGACATTTCCGCAGAAACCGAAAGAATTTTGAATATTTTGGGTTTCACAAACAATAAGCATAATGTAACTAAAGAATTCATATCCAAATATGATATCCCTCAGTTGGTCACTTTCATGTTCAATGGCTATCAGGAGAAACACCCTGATTTCTGCAAAATTGAACCATCTGTTCTGCTTAAATGCTCAAATGAGCTTAATGCAATTTCTCAAAAATTTTGGCATCCTATTGTCATGTACATTGCATACATAAATGCCAGTAGAATGGATTCCAATAATGCTTCGAAACTGCTGAGTAGCAATGAGGCAGAGATCAAAAGTGTATTTGATAACATCAAATGTTCCACTTACACACGCAGTTTCCTCATTGATCTTGCTCCTGAACTGGGGCATATGCTTCAGCATTTGAACGATTCGGTCTCCAATCATGAGAACAATGACAAGCCTAATGGCGGATATACACCATTTACTGGACTTAACCCCACAGATTTTCCTGAATATATTGACGGTAAACAGACTGTGGATGACTCCAGTAATGACATTCAGGACAAAGAAATTCTTGAAGGCGAGCCTGCTGATAAAGCAATTTCTAAACCGGTTATGCAGAAGCAACAGCCTTCTGTTGAAGTTACACCTTTTGAGCAGATTGTAACTCCCAATGTGGACATTCAAAATTCCGCCGCAATCCGGCAGGATAAGAGGGTCCAAACATTGAACAGGGCAATTAATGCCATAAAGCAGTATGGTGATCTTCTTCGCCAGCTTGACCAAAGAGGCTTCTCTATTGATGACGCAAAATCTTTTGTTGAAACTGAGAATATTGGCTTCTCCATCCATAAGATGCTCACCAACAAAGAAACTTTTGACAGCATTGCTGACGTGGTAACAGCCTTGAACCCGAGCTAATGTATGTTAGCTCCTAAAACCCAGACAACCGGCCGAAACTCGGCTGGTTGTTTTTTATTTTTTTATCCCCTGTAATTTCACACTTCTACGTAAAATAGTCTTTTAATGTTTTCGTGTTTCATATATATATTTCTTGTTGAATCTACACTACAGTCATAACAATAATTCTTGTAGAACTTTTAGTCTCAAAAGATGCTCTACATATATCACATATTTTCTTCATAAACACTCGCCTCTGTCATAATAGACTTATTATATAACAAATCTTTATAATTTTTTTATTGTAAATAGTCGAATTACTTAAATTTAATAAAAAATAATCTGAATATCTATTGCTAGATTTCAGATTATTATGGCTCCTCGTGTCCGACTTGAACGGACGACCTATCGGTTAACAGCCGAGCGCTCTACCGACTGAGCTAACGAGGAATATATAAAATCTGGCGACAACCTATCTTTCCAACAAGGTAACTCGTGGGTATTGTCGGCACTTAAGAGCTTGACTTCTGTGTTCGGAATGGGAACAGGTATTTCCTCTTAGTAATAATCACCAGAAAAGTAATGTCTGCTTTTCATATTTGATATAATACCATTAAATTTATAATTTGTAAATAGTATTTCCAAATATTTTTAAAAATTTATTAATTCCTTAATAAAATTTAAAGCACACTCAAAAATACATAGAAGAATTATTTGTAAACCTCTTTTAATATTAGTGGTTAAGCCCTCGATTTATTAGTATTGGTCAGCTCAATGTATCGCTACACTTACACCTCCAACCTATCAACCACATAGTCTTTATGGAATCTTACTACCTTACGATATGAGATATCTTATCTTAGAGTTGGCTTCACACTTAGATGCTTTCAGCGTTTATCCAATCCATACTTAGCTACTCAGCCGTGCCTCTGGTGAGACAACTGATACACCATTGGTATGTCCATCCTGGTCCTCTCGTACTAAGGACAGCACTCTTCAAATATCTTACGCCTGCGATAGATAAGGACCGAACTGTCTCACGACGTTCTGAACCCAGCTCGCGTACCGCTTTAATGGGCGAACAGCCCAACCCTTGGAACCGACTTCAGCTCCAGGATGCGATGAGCCGACATCGAGGTGCCAAACCTCCCCGTCGATGTGAACTCTTGGGGGAGATAAGCCTGTTATCCCCAGGGTAACTTTTGTCCGTTGAGCGATGGCATTTCCATTTACAACCACCGGATCACTAAGCCCTACTTTCGTATCTGGTCGACATGTCTGTCTCTCAGTTAAGCTTCCTTCTGCCTTTGCACTCTTTCGCGCGATTTCTGTCCGCGCTGAGGAAACCTTTGGGCGCCTCCGTTACTCTTTAGGAGGCGACCGCCCCAGTCAAACTGCCCGTCTGACATTGTCCTCTAACCGGTTTACGATTACAAGTTAGAATTTCAATAACTTAAGGTTGGTATCCCAACAACGACTCCGGAGAAGCTGACGCCTCTCTTTCATAGTCTCCCAACTATCCTGTACATAAATCATCGAAACCCAGTATCAAACTGCAGTAAAGCTCCATGGGGTCTTTCTGTCTTATCGCAGGTAACTAGCATCTTCACTAGTACTACAATTTCGCCGGGGACATTGTCGAGACAGCGCCCAAATCATTACGCCTTTCGTGCGGGTCAGAACTTACCTGACAAGGAATTTCGCTACCTTAGGACCGTTATAGTTACGGCCGCCGTTCACTGGGGCTTCAGTTCTAAGCTTCGGTTTAACCCTAACTCTTTCCCTTAACCTTCCAGCACTGGGCAGGCGTCAGCTCCTATACTTCATCTTTCGATTTAGCAGAAACCTATGTTTTTGTTAAACAGTTGCTTGGGCCTTTTCTCTGCGACTGACTGTTACATCAGCACCCCTTATTCCGAAGTTACGGGGTTAGTTTGCCGAGTTCCTTAACAATGCTTCTCCCGCTCGTCTTAGGATCCTCTCCTCATCTACCTGTGTCGGTTTGCGGTACGGGTACTTATATACAATATCTTCAAGCTTTTCTCGTCAGCGTGCTTCTTGATACTTCGTTACTTTTAATTTTCACTCCCTCTTGCGAGCCAAGCTTTTCCTCTTACTTGGTTATCTTCCACTTCTGCGTCCCTTGAATCTTTTAAGTATATTCGTAGTGCAGGAATTTCAACCTGCTATCCATCAGATACGCCTTTCGGCCTCTCCTTAGGTCCCGACTTACCCCAGGCGGACGAACCTTCCCTGGGAAACCTTAGATTTTCGACGGGATGGATTCTCACCATCCTCTCGCTACTTATTCCAGCATTCTCTCTTCTGCTTCGTCCACATGTCCTTACGGTCATGCTTCTTCCTACTACAGAATGCTCCTCTACCACTTACATTGTCTTTCAAATATAAATCCGCAATTTCGGTGTATAGCTTAGCCCCGGTAATTTTCCGCGCAACTTCACTCGACCAGTGAGCTATTACGCACTCTTTGAATGAATGGCTGCTTCTGAGCCAACATCCTGGTTGTTTATGCAAAATCACATCGTTTTCCACTTAGCTATATCTTTGGGACCTTAATTGACGATCTGGACTGTTTTCCTTTTGACCACGGAACTTAGCTCCCGCAGTCTGACTCCTGAGTATTTACATATGGTATTCGGAGTTTGATAGAGTTTGGTAACCTGGTTAGGCCCCTACCTCATTCAGTGCTCTACCCCCATATGCATTCCCTCAAGGCTAGCCCTAAAGCTATTTCGAGGAGAACCAGCTATCTCTGAGTTCGATTGGAATTTCTCCGCTATCCACAAGTCATCCGGTGCCTTTTTAACGACAATCAGTTCGGACCTCCACTAGATTTTACTCTAGCTTCATCCTGCTCATGGATAGGTCACTCAGTTTCGGGTCTATTATGCATGACTTATATCGCCCTTTTCAGACTCGCTTTCGCTTCGGCTCCGTACCTTACGTAATACTTAACCTCGCCATACACAATAACTCGCTGGACCGTTCTACAAAAAGTACGACATCGCACATATAAAGTGCTTTGTCTGCTTGTAAACATAGGGTTTCATGTTCTATTTCACTCCCCTCCCGGGGTTCTTTTCACCTTTCCCTCACGGTACTAGTTCACTATCGGTCACCAAGTAGTATTTAGCCTTACGGGATGGTCCCCGCTTATTCATACGAGATTTCTCGTGTCTCGTACTACTCTGGATACCACTAATCTCAACTTTTCTTTCATATACTGGACTTTCACCGTCTATGGTATGCTTTTCCAAAACATTTCTATTAGAATTATTGATAATATATCGTGGTCCGAACCCCATGTGTATTACTACTCATGGTTTAGGCTCTTCCTATTTCGCTCGCCACTACTCTAGGAATCGATTTCTCTTTCTTTTCCTGTGGGTACTAAGATGTTTCAGTTCCCCACGTTCCCTTCTCATATACTACTTTACTCATATATGGATACTTAGATTGTTTGCTCTAAGTGAGTTCCCTCATTCGGATATCTCTGGATTAATGGATATTTGCTCCTACCCAAAGCTTTTCGCAGCTTATCACGTCCTTCTTCGGCTCTTGGTGCCTAGCTATTCACCCTACGCTCTTTGTAGCTTAACCTTATTTTCATTGTTAATAATTAATATGTTTAACATTATCTCAATTATTAATCGGTTTAATTGTATTCTCTAGTTTTTAACAACTATTTGAATATCTAGTTTACCTATTTTTATTCTTCTATATATTTTTCAATGTGCTTCCTTCAAACACCTTCATATTATAACTATGCTTGATGTTTGTGTGGTGGGCTCAAATGGAATCGAACCATCGACCTCACGCTTATCAGGCGTGCGCTCTAACCATCTGAGCTATGAGCCCATATTTTAGAGTTGTCTCTAGTGTAATTCTTTTCAATAAAGAGCCTTCACTCTATTTTTCAATGTACTTTTTGAAGAGTACATTGAAAAATAAACAATAAACCTTCTCCGGAAGATTGAACTCAATCAATCTTCCAAAACTTCGTCTTTCTCCTTAGAAAGGAGGTGATCCAGCCGCACCTTCTGATACGGCTACCTTGTTACGACTTCACCCCAATCATTGATTCTACCTTCGACTGCTGCCTCTTTACAGTTGGCTCACAGGCTTCGGGTATTCCCAACTCTCATGGTGTGACGGGCGGTGTGTACAAGGCCCGGGAACGTATTCACGGCAGTATGCTGACCTGCCATTACTAGCAATTCCGGCTTCATGAAGGCGAATTTCAGCCTTCAATCCGAACTGAGACTGCTTTTAGAGTTTCGCTCTACCTCGCGGTGTTGCTTCTCTCTGTTACAGCCATTGTAGTACGTGTGTAGCCCAGGACATAAAGGGCATGATGATTTGACGTCATCCCCACCTTCCTCCGATTTATCACCGGCAGTCTGATTAGAGTTCCCAGCTTAACCTGTTGGCAACTAATCACAGGGGTTGCGCTCGTTGCAGGACTTAACCTAACATCTCACGACACGAGCTGACGACAACCATGCACCACCTGTATAGATGTCCCGAAGGACTAACTAATCTCTTAGTTATTCATCTATATGTCAAGCCCTGGTAAGGTTCTTCGCGTTGCTTCGAATTAAACCACATACTCCAC
>OLNN01000014.1_pt1 | contig 171531 bp, 165 predicted proteins | sample 1672141 | NCBI WGS metagenome assembly OLNN01 (sample SAMEA3136652, study PRJEB25190) | human gut metagenome | biome: human gut; feature: human-associated habitat; material: faeces | place: Austria | collected 2013
AGATAAATTTCTACTGGCAGGAAAAATTTATATTTTTTCAATTGTCTACTTAACGGGGAGCAGTTCCCATTCCAATCTCCATAGCTCCCCAAAATGGTTTTAGATCATCATTCAATACACCACGTGTAAGTAGTTGATTGATAAATGCTCCTGTCTTCTTAACATAATCCTTTAATTGCTTCTATTGTTCGGGTATATTCTCGTTCTACTTCTTTAAACATCTCTGTAGTGTTTTCTTTGATTTCTTTGTCTCGAAGCTCTTCTGTTAATGCTGAGCTGACCTCGAATAACTTTGTAAATCCAAGATTCATGCACACGCCTTTCAATGTATGTGCACTTCGGAATGCGAGTTCTGCATCCTGATTTTCAAGTCCTTCTTTTAATCCCCGGAAACTTGTATCATCCAAAAACTTCAATACAAATTTACGGACCAGTGTTTCACTTCCAAGTCTTCTCATCACATCATCATAGTCACTATCTATTGCTTCATAGCATTCTTCTAAATTCATTTTTGTTTACTCCTTAATTTTCTTTTATTTCAATAGTCCCATTAATTCTTCAAAACAGACACCATCCGTCAACGGAATCTCCATTTCAATTGACTTTTGTATGCACTTCTTTATAAATGCGGATGCCTTTCGGACAGATTTTGTAAATTCCACTCCATTGACCGCATCTGCTGCAATGATTGCAGAGAAAATATCTCCCGTACCACATCTGGAATGTCCTACTTTATGTGTACGGATCATCTCGTATCCTTTGCCTTTTTCATAGCACAAGTTGGATACATACGTTTTCTGTGGAATTCCTGTAATCACAACTTTTTCTGGTCCGGTCTGCACAATCTGTTCTGCCATCTTTGCCAGCTCTCTTGTTGTCCACCGTTCCTTATACGGTGTTCCTGTCAGGATACATGCCTCTGTCACATTTGGAACAACTACATCCGCATAGCGGACTAATTGAATCATCTGTCTGCACATTTCTTCCGTATAAGTCGAATATGCCTCCCCATTGTCCCCCATCACCGGATCGATCACAGCCACTGTATTCTCGTCTCTAAAATACTGGATAAACTCACTGACAATCCGAATCTGTTCTGCTGATCCCAAAAAACCAGTACAAATTCCTTCAAACTTCAGATCCAGCTTCTTCCATTGTTCAATATATGCTTCCATATTTAATGTATAATCTGTAAAATAATAATCTTCATATGCGGTATGATTTGAAAAAATCGAGGTAGGCACTGCACAACACTGCACTTTCAGCATTGAAATAATCGGCATCTGTACCGCAATTGAGCATCTGCCAAAGCCTGTAAAGTCATTGATCAGCGCAATTTTTTTCTGTTGATTATGATTCTGCATCATTCTATTCCCTCGTTTCTTCTATATAAATAGACATACTAGTTTAATTTAATTACAATATGTCATAGATGTCAATATTTCTTTTTACTATTCTCTTTAGCCTTCTGTGTAACTGCCTTTTCTACTATAATAATTTCTTATTAAATAATATCTGATTTGTTTATGATACCTCAAAAACATTCTGTTTTTTTTACTTTTTACCCAACGTATTCCACAATCACTCTCTTTATTTTTCCGTTGTTTTTATACAAAAAACACAATTTTCCACATTTTTCCTTCTTCAATGATTTTTCACACCTCTCTTCCCACGTTTTCAGCCCGCTTGACAGTTTCCCCTAAAAAGTGTACGGTTACGTTGTAAATTCTAAGAAAATTCTATGAGGTGATAAAATGCAGGAATTAAAACCAATCAAAGAAGGTAAAGTTCGTGAAATTTATGATAATGGAGACAGCTTAATCATGGTTGCTACAGACCGCATCAGCTGCTTTGACGTGATTCTCAACAATGAAGTTACAAAGAAAGGAACTGTCCTGACTCAGATGTCCAAATTCTGGTTTGATCTGACAGAAGACATTCTTCCTAACCACATGCTCTCTGTTGATGTAAAAGATATGCCGGAGTTCTTCCAGCAGGAGAAATATGATGGAAAATCTATGATGTGTAAGAAACTCGAAATGCTTCCAATCGAGTGTATCGTTCGTGGTTATATCACTGGAAGTGGCTGGGAAAGCTATAAAGAAAACGGAACTGTTTGTGGAATCACACTTCCGGAAGGATTAAAGGAATCTGACAAACTTCCTGAACCAATCTATACACCTTCCACAAAGGCTGAAATCGGAGATCACGATGAGAACATTTCATTCGAGCAGAGCGTTGATCACCTTGAAAAATATTACCCTGGAAGAGGACGTGAACTCGCTGAGAAACTTCGCGACAACACAATTGCTCTCTATAAGAAATGTGCCGAATATGCTCTGAGCAAAGGTATCATTATTGCAGATACAAAATTTGAGTTCGGACTTGATGAAAATGGAAATATGGTAATTGGAGATGAGATGCTCACTCCTGACAGCTCCCGTTTCTGGCCTGCTGACGGTTATGAAGCCGGACATGGACAGCCATCTTTTGACAAACAGTTTGCCCGTGACTGGCTGAAAGCAAATCCAGACAACGACTGGACACTTCCACAGGAAATTGTAGATAAGACGATTGAGAAATACCTTCAGGCATATAAGATGCTGACAGGAAAAGATCTGGATAAATAAGATTTCATAAAACAAACAGGGACGAAATGAACCGCTTAACAAGCTTTTCATTTCGTCCTTTTTACTACATTTCTGTAAAAAGAAAACGAGGATCAACTCCTCGCTTTCTCTCTGGTTTTTAGTTTGTTGTTTTCACCCTACCTGTGTGATCTTTTGTGATTGCTTTAATTGCAAGCAGAACTCCAATCTGCAGAGCAATTCCGATCACGAGACAGATGACTGCATTCTGCAAGATACCTGCGATCACATATGTAATACAGGAAACCGCTGCTACAGTCATTGCATATGGAAGCTGCGTGGATACATGATTCACATGATTACACTGCGCTCCTGCGGATGCCATGATTGTTGTATCTGAAATAGGTGAACAATGATCTCCGCAAACTGCTCCGGCCATACAAGCTGAGATTGAGATGATCATCATTGTCTCGTTCGTACCCTGGAATACTGCAACTACGATTGGAATCAGAATTCCGAATGTTCCCCAGGAAGTACCTGTTGCAAATGCAAGGAAACATCCTACAAGGAAGATGATTGCTGGGAGAAGGTTCATCAATCCGCCTGCTGCTGAATTCATTACAGAAGCTACGAATGGAGCTGCTCCGAGACTGTCTGTCATTGCTTTCAGAGTCCATGCGAATGTAAGAATCAGGATAGCCGGAACCATTGCCTTAAATCCTTCCGGAATGCAAGCCATAGAATCCGAAAAACGAAGAACTTTTCTTACTACATAAAAAACAATTGTAATTACCATTGCAAAGAAACTTCCAAGCATCAGTCCAACCGATGCATCACTTTCGGAGAAAGCCTCTACAAAGCCTGTTCCTGAGAAGAACCCACCAGAATAAATCATACCAATGACACAGCATACAATAAGTGACAGAATCGGGAATACAAGATCGATTACTTTTCCTTTATTGTAAATCGCATTTTCGGATGTATTTTCAAATGGCCTGTCTCCTGTTGTAAAAAGATCCCCTTCAATCGCATTTTTCTCATGCGCCTTCATCGGACCATAATCTTCTTTTGCAAGAACCAGTGTTACCATCATTATAACTGTAAGAATTGCATAATAGTTATATGGGATTGCACGAATAAAAATTGAAAATCCATCCTCCCCTTTAACAAATCCTGTTACTGCTGCTGCCCAGGAAGAAATCGGTGCAATAATGCAGATTGGTGCTGCCGTAGCATCGATCAGATATGCAAGTTTCGCACGGGATACATTGTGGCTGTCTGTTACAGGACGCATAACGCTCCCAACTGTAAGGCAGTTAAAATAATCATCAATAAAAATCAGCACTCCAAGTGTGATTGTTGCAAGCTGTGCACCCGCTCTTGTCTTGATATGCTCTTTCGCCCAGCGTCCAAATGCTGCGGAACCACCGGCTTTATTCATCATACATACCATAACACCAAGAATTACCAGAAATACTAGAATACCCATATTGTAAGAATCTGTAAGTACTCCCACTACTCCATCCTGAAATACATGTAAAATTGTAGCTTCCGGTTTAAATCCTGACCAAAATGCACCTCCGATCAAAATTCCAACGAATAAGGAGCTATAAACTTCCTTTGTAATAAGTGCCAGTACGATTGCAACGACCGGCGGCACCAGAGACCAGATTGTTGCATAGAGCTGAGGTACATACTCGGCAGATGTATCTGCGGCAAATACTGTTGTTGAACTACAGCACAGAATGAGCAGAGACATCAGAAACACATACCCCATTTTTCTTTTGTTTCTCATTTCCTTTTTTCCTTTCCTGTAAACTTATGTTTGTTAAGTTTGTGTGTAAGCATAGTGGGTTTTGCTTGGGATTCTCTAAACGCAAAAAATGCCATAGGCACTCTCTGCTGGTGAGTCACCCATGGCATAATAATTCTAGCGTCATCGATAGCTCTCCACACCTGTGACAGTCCGGCGTATCTTCTACATCCGGTCCAGGAATCATATCTGGGAATATCATTCCTTCGGCGGCTTCTCCTTTCTCTCACTGACAGTCTTCCCAAGACTCTCGTCAGCAGGTACTCATATCACCGCACCTCTATCAAACGTCACTATATTATCACATTCTATTTAAAAAAGCCAGACTTATTTTATAATAGTTTTCATTTAATCATTCCAAGTAAAATTCCGAATGCCATACTGAGAACAACTGATATCAGGCTGATTGCTGAAAACACACTGGTTTCTTTTAGATTCCATTTGCAGCACCGGCACTGCCTCAAGCTCGCTTCGAAAACTCTCTGCCATGTAGCTTCCACCCAAAAGCCCTAATCCCACAGCTCCGCATACTTCCGCGGATATAGACAATCCAACCTTTGGGAGTCCAAAATAGATAAAAAATAGCTGCTTCCCCCACTCAGAGAAACAGCTACTATAATCACTGAAAGATGATTCATCTAAAATCTGATTTTTTAGTTGTTAGAATAGAATGAACCCATATAACGGATATATTCATCATCTGTTTTATTTGCCTGCCAATTATGAACATTTGCTTTATTGTGCTCACCTGCAATAACAGAAAGAGATTTGCCAAGATTGTCAAATGCTTCCTCTACACAAGCTTCCGGTGTCATAGCTGTCTTCATAACAGCTTCTCCTGCTGGACCGCCTGGAAGATTGCTTAACAAACTTGGTGTAATTGTTGTTCCTAACGTGATAACCTCAACGTCTACATTTGTACTCTCACATTCTGCTGCCACAGCTTCTGTCAGTTTCTTAATGTAAGATTTTCCTGCACCATACTGTGCGTTATATGGTGAACTACTGATTGCTGTCAAAGAAGATACATTAATTACAGCTCCACGATCCTGCTTTGCAAAGATTCCCATGTAATGATAGAAGCATTTCAAGAATGTCATAACATTAACATTGATCATCTGCTCATGCTTCTCCCACGGAGTATCCTGCAATTTTCCAAATGTATGGAAACATGCAACATAACTCATGAATCCCATATCAAGGTCTTTTGTTGCTTCAAAAATCTTGTCAGTACAGTCGGACTGTGCAAAATCTGCACGAATAACCATGTGATCCACACCATATGTTTCGCTGATACTCTTTCCAAGCTCCTGAAGTTTCTCTTCTCTTCTTCCTACCAGGACAACACTCATTCCCTCAGATGCGATTTTCTCTGCAAATGCTTTTCCAACGCCTTCTGTTGCTCCAAGGATGATACCCCACTCACCGTATTTTTCTCTTAAGTTCATTGTTTTTTCCTCCTAATTTTTCCGATTCACGACTAAAATATACTATAGCACACCTTAAGGAAAATAACAATGTGATTTTGATATATTTTTAACAAGCTATACCAATCTGTTTGCTTACCTTATAACTTCTTTTACAGAGTGATGTATTCTATTCATTATTACTTGAAAAGATATCCGCCACCTCACTGATTATAATAAATGTTGTGAAGTTCAATCAACTTTCAGCATCCGATACCCCACGCCAATGTGTGTTTGGATATATTGTGGAGAGTTTGGTTCTTTCTCGATTTTTTTACGAAGTGTTGCCATAAACACACGAAGGGAAGCAATATCATTATTCCAACTACTTCCCCAAATGCTTTGCGTAAGGAAAGTATGGGTCAGAACTTTTCCTGTATTTCTTGTCAACAGGCAAAGCAACTTATATTCAATAGGTGTTAAATGCAACTCTTCTTCATTCAAATAAGCACAACCTGCAGCATAATCTACACGAAGTTTTCCGTTTACAAAAACAACCGCTTCGGCAGGGGATACTTTTTGCATCATCGATAACCTTCTTTGCGTGACTCGTAGTCTGGCAAGCAGTTCCTCAACAGAAAATGGCTTTGTTAAATAATCATCTGCGCCAGCATCCAACGCATCAATTTTATCGGTATCTTCACTGCGAGCACTGATTACGATAATTGGCATATTTGACCAAGTACGGATTTTTTTAATAATCTCAACACCGTCTATATCAGGAAGTCCTAAATCAAGTAAAACAATGTCAGGATTGTGTGAAGATGTTTCTAAAATTGCCGATTGACCATCGGGTGCCGTCAGATATCGGTATTCGTGCGTTTTTAAGGTTGTTGTAATTAAATTTCTGACAGATTTGTCATCTTCTACAACTAATATTAGTGACTTATTCATATACTTTGACCTCCCCTGCCGGTAATGTAAATGTAAATACTGTTCCGTGCGGCAGATTATCTGAGACAGTAAGTTCTCCGCCGTGGGCGTTAATAATGGACTTGCACAAAGATAATCCGAGTCCTAAACTTCGGCGGCTGTCTGCAATTTGATTGGCACCGCTATAGAACATGTCGAATATCCGTGGCTTTATTTCGTCAGCAATTCCGTTTCCGTCATCCGATATAGATACGATTGCTTGTTTTCCCCGCTTTTCTGTCCGAATAACAATATGAGAGTTTTTAGGTGTATATTTGATAGCATTATCAACAATATTGATGATTACCTGAACAATAAGCTTTGCATCCATTTTTGCAAGAAGAAATTCTTCTTTGCTTTCAACGGAAATATGATGTTCTTCACTCTTTCGGTTAATATGATGTAACGCTTCTGTGATCACGTCATCCATCAAATCTTCCGTTATACGGAGATTCAACCGTCCTTCTTCAATCCGGGTTACAGCCAGCAAGTTTTCTACAAGATTAATCAGCCACATGGAATCATCATAAATATCCATGTACAGCTGCTTTTTTGTATCATTATCAAAGAAATCACCGTTGGACAAAAGATTGCTGGCATTACCGGAAATGGATGTCAGCGGTGTCCTCAAATCATGTGAAATAGCACGCAGCAGGTTCGCTCGCAACTGTTCATTTTTTGCAAGAACGGCCGCCTCCTGTTTCTCACGGGCATTTTTCTCATTTTCCAAAGCCAGAGCACATTCTCCGAGAATGGATAGTAGAATACTGTTTTCAAATGGATCAAGAGGTATTTCCCCCATCACGATTCCAATAACTCCATATACCATACTGCTGCTGCGAACAGCAAGGTACAGACATTTTGCATTGGAAAGCGTTCCTGTTGTAGCTCCGGCACGTTTATTGTTTTTCAATACCCAGCCGGCAACGGCCTTTTCATTTTCGGAAATACACGATTCCAAATTTTCTTCAGTTACAGAAAAAATATGCGGCGTATCCAACACTTCTCCATCAGCTAAATAAAAAACGATATCTTTTCTCAAGAGTTTAATGAGCTGATTTGAAGTTGCAGATACAATTTCATTTTTATCTTTTGCCTGTTGCAATAGCTGGTTTGTATCAAATAACACTTTGGTACGGTAAGCAGATTGTGCCGCCTGTTTTGCTTGGTTTTTAATCCGTATAGCAAGAGAACCGGTCAAAAATGCCGCCAACAACATGATAATAAAGGTAACAGGATAACCCTGATCATACGCCTGCAAGGTAAATTGAGGTTCCGTAAACAGGAAATTAAAGACCAAAACACTTACAATCGAGGAAATTAGGCTGTATATCTGATGTTTCGTGATGACAGCGGTGACAAGAACACCTAAAACAAAAACAGTAATGATATTTGCTTTGTCAAATCCAAATTTCTGGAAAATCATTCCGACTAAACTGGATAAAATCAGAATCGCAGCAGATTTTAATGTATCAGTGACAGAGAATACGATATGATTCTTTTTCCTGCCCCCTCTTAACTGATACACTGCCGCATTAGAAACCGTATCCGGAATAATATGCACATCCAGGTTAGGGGCATAATCAATCAATTTTTCTGTCAGAGTCGGTTTGCTGAGCAAATGCCGTTTTGTAGCAGAACTACGTCCGATCACAATCTTTGACACACCGGACAAACGAGTAAATTCCGCAATCTGAAACGGAACATCTTCTCCGTAAACTGTTTCTATTTTTGCCCCAAGTTGCTCAGCAAGACAAATATTTGAACGCAGGCGTTTTACATTTTCCTCGCTCATCACCGAAAAATCTGGGGTTTCTACAAATAGAGCCGTAAACTCCCCTTTAAAAGCAGAAGCCATTTTTGCGGCGGTACGGATAATTTTCGCATTGGATGGAGAAGAAGATAGACATACAAGAATATGTTCGCCTGTGTGATAATCTCCATGATTTTTTATGCGGGTATTTTCTGTGAGGATATTCACCCGATCCGCACATCACCGCAGTGAAATCTCCCGGAGAGCTGTCAAATTTTCTATTGTAAAAAAATTTTCTACTGCCTGTTTTTCCTGTGTCTGTCTGTATACATTTCCTGTATTCAAACGGTTGATCAAATCCTGTGGTTCAATATCTATTAATTCAACCTGATCTGCATTATCAAAAATAGAATCCGGGATGCGTTCCCGTACAACAATTTCCGTAATGGATGCAACTGTATCACAAAGGCTTTCAATATGCTGAACATTGACAGTCGTATAGACATCAATCCCTGCATTCAAAAGTTCCTTAATGTCCTGATACCGTTTTGCATGACGGCATCCTTCGGCATTCGTATGCGCAAGTTCATCTACAAGGATAAGCTGTGGTTTTCTTTTCAACGCCATGCCAATGCCGAATTCGTCCAGTATCATACCATTATAAAAAACTTCTCTTGTAGGAAGAACTTCTAAGCCATTCAAAAGAGCTGCTGTTTTGGGACATGCGTGGGGTTCTACATAACCGGCTACCACGTCAATTCCCTGCTGTTTTTCCATATGAGCTGCTTCTAACATGGCGTAGGTTTTACCCACACCAGCTGCATATCCGAAAAAGATTTTCAAATGTCCTTTATTACGTTTTTCTTCATCAGCTTGGATTTCCTTTAATAACTGATCCGGATTGTGTCTGCTTTCACTCATACGGTCATCTCCTTGTACAAAAACATTATATAGAATAATACGTAAATTTCAGAAAAGCATTTTAGCACTGACATTAAAATCGCACAAAGATTATACCACCTTTTCTTCTTTTTTTCCATTCGGGCGTGTAGCCGAAAACAGAAAACGCTCCGAAAAATCACGCAATTTTTCGACAAATAGACCCTTCATACAATTAATGTCATTTTGCCATATCACTCTCGCTGGTTTCTCAATCGTATTGATAGGATGTACCGCATTGTCTATAGAGCCTGGAATAATGACACTTTGCTTTATTTGAAAGGATAAGGAACAATACTCATCTTTCAAAATATCGTTGGAATTTTCTATGATAAAGCCAAAATCAAGTTTATTATTTTCCAACCCATTTATTATTTCACTTACAGAACCATAGAACAGGTTCAGCTCATAGTTTGGGTATTCGCTTGAAAATTGTTCTAATAGATCTGCAATAGAATCTATGATTGCAGGTGTTTCAAATCCAATCCTGAGCTTAGAATCTGAAATAAGTTTTTGAGATTGATTTTCCTTGAGAAATTTATCCAGCTTTTCCATAAGAAAATAACCATAAATAAATGCTACCAATACCACTATAAGTAAAACAAAGTCTTTCATATCACCAACTTCTTTCAAAAATTAAATATGAAAACATTTTTGAATATGTTTCGTCTCCCCAAGAACAAGCATGGTACTGCCCTTTAACAACTGCGTATCGGAACTTATTTTCAAATTCATAATATCATTTGTTTTCAGCGCCATAATATTGATGTCATATTTTTTTCGTATATCCAACTGACCGATTGTTTTTCCTATCCATTCTCCCGGTATAGATATTTCAAAGATTGCATGTTCTTCATCTAGTTCTATGTAATCGAAAATATGATCAGCACTATAACGGATCGCAACCCAATCGGCAAGCTGCCTTTCGGGATAAACAATTTCATCTGCGCCGTTTCGTAAAAGAAATTTTGCATGAACATCACGAGCGGCACGAGACACCACCATTCTTGCACCGAGTTCCTTCAAAAGGCACGTTACTTCCAATGAACTCTGAAAGTTATCTCCGATAGCCACAATACAAACATCAAAATTTCCAACACCAAGCGAACTTAAAAAATCCTCATTAGTCGCATCCCCAATCTGAGCGTTAGTTACAAAGGGAAGTACAGCATCAACTCGAGTATCTTCTTTATCTACCGCCATCACTTGATGATGCAATTCATCTAATTTTATAGCAATGTGCCGTCCGAATCTTCCCAGACCGATAAGTAATATTGATTTCATTTTTTTATTCTCCTTAACCTACTGTAATTTTTTCCTGAGGATATTTTGAACCGTTAGGCTTTTTTTCAGAAATGGTAGCAAAAATCAAGGTCAATCCTCCCACTCTGCCAAAAAACATCAGGCAAATCAAGATTATATGGGAAACAAGCCCCAGGTCAGGAGTTATTCCCAACGATAACCCTACCGTCCCGATTGCCGACGCCGTCTCAAACAAAGCGGTCATAAGTGGAATATCTTCTGTTCTGCAAATTACCATTCCTCCGACAAGGAATAAAACGATATACATCAAAAAAATCGTAGCTGCATTTCTGATAGTGCCATCCGGAATTTGTCTGCCGAAAAAATGGGTGTGTTCCTTTTTTCTAAATACAGATAATGCCGATGAAACGAGAACTGCAAGAGTTGTCGTTTTCATACCACCTGCAGTGGAACCAGGCGAGCCACCAATGAGCATCAGCATAATGATAAGCATTTGCCCAACTTCACTGAGTAAAGTCAAATCTGCCGTATTGAATCCTGCTGTTCTCGGCGTAACGGATTGAAACAAAGAAACCCATACTCTTTCTGTAAGAGGCACATTTGAAAATTCAAAATAAAAAAAATAAAGAGCCGGTAAGAATATCAATATTCCTGTTACCATAAAAATCACCTTGCTTTGCATCCGGTATTTTTTAAAATGCCATTTACGATTCTTTATATCCTCCCAGGTAAGGAATCCAATACCTCCTGCAATAATCAGCATCATAATTACAAGATTTACAATCGGCTGTACAGAATAAGAGGTCAACGAGGAAAAAGGGGTTCTTATACCGATTAGATCAAATCCTGCATTGCAAAAAGCAGAAATAGAATGGAACAGTGAATACCATATTCCTTTCCAAAACCCAAAGTCCCTGCAAAAAACAGGGGCTAAAAGAACCGCACCAATGATTTCGATAAGAATAGTAGTCCGAATAATAAATTGTGTTCTCCGCACAATACCACCCACCGTTGGAGCCGAAATTGCCTCTTGCATGGTACTTCGCTGCATCAACCCGATTTTGCGTCCGGAAACAACAGCAATCGCAATAGCAATCGTAATAATTCCCATACCTCCGATTTGAATCAGCAGTAAAATAACTCCTTGGCCAAATAAAGACCAGTAGGTTGCCGTATCATTAACAACCAGTCCCGTCACACAAACCGCAGAAGTTGCGGTAAACAAAGCATCCAAAAAGGAGGTACACTGACCGCTTTTTGTAGCAATCGGCAGCATCAAAAGCAGACTGCCTAAGAGAATCGCGGATAAAAACCCTAAACTAATCACTTGAAATGATGTTATATGTCGATGTCTTGATCTGTTTGTCTGTTGCATAACTATATCCCCATAGTCTTAATTTCTTTTTTATATTTTCTTTATTCTATCTTTATTTGTATTAAATGGGCGTAAGTAAGTTTGTTTTGAAATTAAGATTGTGTAAAGATGAGCAGAAGTCTGAAATCTTTTGAGAGGGGAGATATGCTGATCAAGTCCGCTGCCGGAACAGGTCACAAGTTCAACCGGAATGGCTGTTTCCTCCATATCGGGATTTGCCTTACGAAGCATCTGCACCCGGCTCGTGATTCTCTGATGAACATATTTCTTTCTTCATTGCCATTTTTTATTTTCTCCTTTGCCTTTGAATAAAAGAAAAGGACACTCATCTTCCAGAAGTTCTGAAAACAAGCGTCCTTTCGGTTTTTCTTGCCCTGTTTACCTGTTGGTGTGAAACTCATATACCTCGTAAAGTGCCTGAATCTGAGAATTTCTATGAAATTCTCAGATCGCGTACATTCGTCAAATTCCGCATAAACACTGGCTTTACAGCCAGTTGTTTCTTCGGAACTCTCCTCATTGTCTTCGCGGAAATTAAGGACTTCTACGAATTCACCCGATGTAGACAACACACGACTTCGACATGCACGGTCTCGCAGAACTGATCCACCGCCGTCATCTTCTCCACACGATATCCCGCCAGCTGCATCATCTCCAGATCACGTGCCAGACTGGTCATCTTACAGGAAATATATACAATCTTATCCACCCCATAATTCAAGATCTTGATTAACGTTTCTTTTAGGTGTTTCAATTTTACCACACTCCCTTTTCACTATAGGGTATCACGAACGGAGGGAATTAACAATGTCAAAAGTAAAAACACAGCATAAAATTCGAAGTAGCAACTTGAAGCTCCAACGCTTCAGGAGTGGTATGACACAACAGGAGCTGGCCGACGCTGCAGGTGTTCCTGTGAAGTCTCTAGGAAACCTGGAACAGAAGCGGCGCAGTATAAACCGATGCCGAGTCGATATCGTGTACCGCCTGGCCGAGGCTCTTGGCTGTGAAATGATCGATATTCTCGATCTGGACGAACTTGTAAATAGCACTAAAATACCACTAAAATGAGCGTCTCAACTTTGTGCACTATACGGTTATAAATAACTTGAATAGTACCTATACCAGAGTTAATATACAGACAACAAAAGGAACGGAGGAAATAAAAAATGAAAATTATCGATAAATCTCTTTTAGGTGAAGTGAAGAATATGAAAGACGGAGAGTTCGGATTGTTTGAATATATTGATGGCGGTCGCTGCTTCCAGGATAAATTCGTAGTTGTTGGCGGTGAGATGTTCTTTGAAACAGACATCAATTACTATGATGCTAAAACTGGAAAGGCTCTTGATTGCTTTTGTCGTTTCGATGAAAATAATGAATGCCTGGTTGCAGTTGTAAATCTTGATGGTTCTGTTGAAGTTAAATAAGGAGGCTTAGGCCTCCGGTATTAAACCGCCGATGGCAGGTCCGAAGTCCTGCAGGAAGAAGCGCGACGGATGCCGTGGATGTTAGTTGACAAGTTTCCCTGGTTTTTAATGTGAAAGCCTGAAGGTCTGCTCCGGCAGACGTCCTCGTAAACGTTGCACCCTGGTAAGCCACCCGGCCACCAAGAAAGGAGTTCAGTGATTGCCATTGATTGAATAATATAAACCCTGGGTTTTCAGCAGGTTCCCCGCACAGCTTAATTGAACCGCCCACGGCGATCCTTTTAGAAAGGAATGAAGCAAATGTTCAACAAAAAGGAATTAAAAAAGATCATGGATAAGCACCAGGACTACAATAAAGATCTGGCTGCCTATCTTGGGATGAGTGTATCCAATTTTTCGACCATCTGGAATGGTCGGCAGCAGTTTAACCTAAAACATATACGTCTTATCGCGATCCGCTATTCTCTGGATCCGCAACAAGTATGGGATATCTTTCTTTTCCCTGAATCCAACGAAGGCCGGGAGTCCTAAACTCCCGGCCTTATTCTTTTTTATCTTACGCGGACTCTCTGACCGACGTAGATTTTATTCGGATTGCTGATTCCACTAAGCTGCGCGATTTTCTGGTATGTCGTTCCATACTTTTCCGCAATTCCAGACAGCGTATCTCCACTCTTCACCGTGTAGTACACAGCGTTACTTCCGGTTCCGGATGCCTTTCCGTTGATAATATCCTGGACAGCACTGTATTTTTTTCCGAGCACTGTTCTTCTAATAGGATCGTTTCCATATCTTCCATTCTTCGTTTCTTCTGCCAATGTTGCAGCTGAAGAATTTTCAATGTGATTAATCATATCCTGTACTTCATTGTAACGTGTTCCGAGCGCTGCTTTTCTCGCATCTCCATCACCATACTTCTTTGTCATGACTCCATAAACAAGATCAAGCGTTGATCCTGTCGGCGTGCTCGGTGCTGGTACTGGTACTGGCTCCGGTGTTGCTCCGGATCCTTTTGCATATGCCTTCCATGCGGCTGCATCCATATATGCGATGTTGATGTCGAGATTTTCGCTGTAGCCTGCCAAGCGGCCGCTTGAGGAATACTGGAAGATCACTGGACCGTTCCATGCGCCGTATCCTTTATTATCTGTCCATGGGTTCGACTGGTAGCCTGTAGTGTTGTTATCTGCGTACTGTGCCACCCACAGCGCATATTCTGAAGCAACAGCTGACCAGTCGTGTGCTCTGCAGACACTCTTGGACATGTAGATCAGCGGTCTTACGCCTGTCAGTTCTTTTACTTTGTCCAGGAACGGCTTCGCTACTGCCGGGCCCTGAGAGAACTTTGCGTTCTGATGACCTTCCCAGTCAAGCACGAGGATAGCTTCACCTACGTAGCCTTTTACATTTTTCACGAAGAACTCAGCCTCTGCGGCCGGATCCCCTCCGGAAAAATAATGATATACGCCGAGCAATCTTCCAGCTTCCTTGGCTTGCTGGTATGCTCTGTCGCAGTCTGAATTAACGAATGTCGTTCCCTGTGTCGCCTTCACGATCACGAAGTCTGCCGGCACTTCCTTCAGATTGATTCCCTTCTGCCATCCACTTACATCAATTCCATTCATCATGATTAGTCCTCCTTTTTCTGTGATCCGTTTACTTTTCCATCATCGAGCAGGTCTTTGACGCCCATGAACCACTTGTCAATTAAAATCATGAGGTCATCTTCTGTAATAAATACCCGCAGCCATTGCGGCAAAAGTCCGCGTGCCTGGTTTACTACCCATTTCAATTTCTGCTTTCCCTGGCCAGACTCATTGTAAATGTGTTCTGCCTTCAGGATCAGTGTATAAACGTCTGCGCGGATTCCTTCCAGTCCTTTGGATTTGAAGTACTGAAAGATCATAATAATTGTTACGATCAGGAGCAATCCGATCACCAACGCGAGGACCGGAAGCGGTACCTGATTTAAAAAGTTCAATAATTCCATATGTGCATCCTCCTTTTACGATCTCCGACTGGCGTACAGCTCTACCAGTCTTTCTGTGTCTTCCATTCCAATTTCTTCTAACCGGTTCATGGCTGGCTGTACTTCTGAATGCATGAACCCGTTTCCACCAAGTTTCTCATAATCTCCGAATGAATCCCAGAACGATTTCGATTCCATCTTGCTCCATGCGAGCTGTGGATTCTTGTATCCATTCGTGTAGTAGTGGTAGGAGTTCAAAAGCTGCGCTTGCAGCTTATTTAGTTCCCCTGCTTTCCTGTCTTTTTCCATTTCGTCGATTTTCTTTGAGGTCTCTGCCTGTTGTCTTGTTAGTTCTCCTAGCTGATTGTTGAGCTTCTCCTGGATATCGATACTCTGCTGCCTCCACTTTGGATACTGCGCCACCTGCTGCAGCGCTTTTTGCAGCTCCTCTTCTCGCTTCTGATAGGCGTCCAGCACGGCCTTGATTCTTGTCAAGACCTTGCCTCCTATCTTCCATGCGAAAACCAGGGCGGCGGCAAGCAGCCCCCATTTGTATACGGTGAGTCCCAGGATCTCATATCCTCCGAATAATTCCATAAACGCTTCCATCCCGCTTATCCTCTCTGTCTGCAGTATTTGCATTCCTGGCACGGCTTCTGCGTTGCCGGAATGTGATAGTCGCGGCACTCACCGCATTTGCCATAACTCTTGCAGGCTTCCTCTTTGCATGGCTCCAAGGATAACCTGCAGAGTGTTATGGCTTTGTGGCTGCATGTAAATTCATTACGCAGCTGGCTTTGATTCGATGATCTCCTGCTTTTGCTCAAGCGTGATCCATCCTCTTTCTACTGCATTCTGAAGCGCTTCGTCTGTTAATCTACCGGCATGGTAGAGTCTTTTTAATCTTTTATACATTTTCGTCACCTCCAAGGCTTGCGACGATCAAATCGTCAACGGCTGCATTCAAGTCTTTGTTTTCCTGTCTCAGGGTTTCGACTTCTTTCTTCAGGGCTTCCATCTCTGTCGGCGCTTCCTCTGCCGTCTCTTCTGCTTTCGCTTTCTCGATCCAGAGCTCGATGTTGGCTTCTACATTGGCTGCCAGCGCTTCATGGAATCCAGTTTTCACCTCGTATCTGTCATATGTATAATATGGATCAGAGGCTCCTTCCTGGACTTCTTTCTCAAATGGTCCCTGAATATTTTCGTACAGAATGACGCTGCACTCTGCTCCTTCGAGGGCAGGGAAGGCTTCAACTTCAAACTGCACAGACGGCTTGATTGTGCTTTCTGTTCTCATTGCTGATTACTCCTTTCAATTTCCTGATGTTTACGAAGGGCTGCACATGCTTCTCGTAGAATTCTCTTGAATCTGAATTCTGAATGTATCCCATATAGCTGACCATTCCGCTCGCGTTGGTAAGTGAGATATAGGGTTTTCTGGCCACTGTCTTTGCCTTCCGGGCAATCCGGAGCATGATGGACTTCCTGATCGTCGTATATCCTTCGTGATGGAATTTATAACCTAAGAAGTCCAGTGGGCGCATGCGCAGGTGAAAGACCTGCCAGTTTTCTTTTACCTTCATATGTTCCTTCTCAAGCGCTGCGGCTATGATCCGCAGGGCCTTGTGCAGTCTCTTCTTTGATGTATCGAACAAGACCATATCATCGACATATCTTACGGAATGCTTCGTTCCGCATTCTCTTCTGATGAGGTGGTCGATGTTCGTGAAGTAAAAATTGCAGAACCACGGAGAAGTGTAAAGTCCCACCGGAATTCCCACAGCCTCTGCTTCAGGAAGCATTCGTTCCCCTGTAGCCATTGGTTGCTGGAAGCTGCAGATCAGAAGGTCTGCAAGTCTTAAGAACTTTTTGTCCTTAATTTTCTTTCTCAGCTTCGCGCGAAGGACTTCGTGACTCATCGTCGGATAGCACTTCTTGACATCGAGCTTCAGTACCTTGCTTGTGCCGGCCGGATCGTTTCGGATCCATTTCTCGATTGCCTTCTTAGCTCCGTCGGTTCCTTTTCCTGGTACGCATCCGCAGCTGTACTCATACGAACTGTGCAGGACGATTTCCTTAAAGATCTGAACGAATGCGTGGTGTACGCATTGATCCGGATAAAATCTCGGAACTGCGATGATTCTTTTCTTTCTCTTGATACCGTCGTTGATTTCTCTGATCGTGTATCCGTGCGGAACGAAGGTTTCATCTATCAGCATCTTCTGAATCTTCAGGGCATATCCGTCAGTGTCTTCCAGGATTCTTCTGACAGATGCACGGTTTGTCTTCCTTTTGGATGCGTTCTTGATTGCTAGTTTAATATTATCTAAATCAGTGACCTTCTCAAAAAGGTGACCGATTCTTTTCGTGTACTTGATTGGTTCCATGGTTAATTCCTTATCTCTTTGTTAGCCTCGCCGGGTTTCGATCGTGCTACTTGCCGGCGCCATTTGCGGCTTATTTTCACCGAGCGGTGCGGCGCCTGGTGCTTCCAGGCTGGGCCTTGCGGCCACGGGTAAGGGTACGGCATTTCTATATTCAATATTTGGAAAAATGCCAATAGTGAGATAAATTGTAACAAAGTGGGCGACCGAGGTAGTTCCAGTTCGAATTCCCAGCACCGTTGTCGCAGTTACGGTAGAACGGGCCAGCATTAGTGCCGTTGTTGACGTTACCGCCAGAGATGACCACCGGTCGCGCGTATCCTCACCCCCGTATTGGTTGTTATCGTGTTACTTAGATTTCAAAGGGTTGCTTCCGGCATGATTTGTTCGGTTCCTTTGCCGGAAGCGTGCGCGGGGGAGAAATCCCCCGATCCCCCTTGGAATGGTTATTTTCTTGCTTGAGGGCGACCGAGGAAGTACCAGTACGAAGCCCCAGCACCGTAGACGCAGCTACGGTAGAACGGGCCAGCAAGAGTGCCGCTGTTGACGGCACCGCCAGAGACGACCACTTCTCCGCCTTCGGCTTGCGCGTAGTAATCGCAGAAGTATATGTTGCTTCCTCCGGATGCGTCTGTGCAGATCTCGATTTCCGGCCACTCCGGATCATATCCGAATTCCTTCACGTATCCATTTGATTTCGCTGCTTCATATCCTACTTTGAAGTAGTCGCCGTCGAGCTTCTTGTCTGCATAGCTTGCTCTTGTGTTGCAGTAGTAATGCTGCCATTTGCTGATGTTGTCGCCGTCACGGAACTGCCAGCCATTGCCGAACCAGTCCTCGATCCACAGGAATCTTACTGCAGCATCATTGTCATTAGATGTTCTTCCGTTAGGTGACGCCATCTGAATGGTATCTCCTGTCTTCTGGCAGCAGGCAGAAAGAACATGTGTCAGATTGATTATTGCAGGATCTCCATCGAAGTAGACATCTGTAGCTCCGTCAATTTCTGTTGACGGCTGCACTTTTGTCACCAGCCTGTCTTCGACAAGACGACTTCCCCAAAGTCCACCGTTTCCGATCAGGATGGCCATTCCTGGTTTGAATCTATCACCATATGCCTTCTTGACCGTGATGAAGTTTCCAGTTCTTTCCTTCAGAGACTTTCCGTCTGTATCGCTGACCGGAAGTTCAGTTCTTCCTTTTCCAAGGATTGACTGCGCATTCGTTCCTGCGAACATTACGATGAAGAATGTATCAAGCAGATGCATTGCCCATACATCATCCAGGTACCAGTTCGCTCCCTTCTTTTTGGCTAACTGTCTGAACTGGTCTCTTGTCTTGTTGTGAATAGGGAATGCTCCGGCCTTACTCTCCATACTCAGACCATCTGAAGAAATGGAACCGTTGAAGATCGGCAGATAAATCTTTTCGCTGATTCTTCTATCTGGCCCATCTGTGAATGCATGATCGAGATGCAGGTGGTCAATCGGAGCGGATGAGACTGCTCTGTATTCCCACTTGACGCCATTCGCGTCTGTCTCAAACCAGCGACCTGTGTAGCACATTGGAACTTCGAGCATGACGTCTCCGTTGCTTCCATCCCACTGGAATGTAGGATCTCCGAGATATGCATTGACTGCGACGCCTGCTGCCAGGTTACACGGTCTCATGGAATTGAACGGATACTCTGCCATCATGTCGTTCTGCACGTTGTCGTTACCGACTGCGGCCAGACATGTCATTCCTACGGAATCTCCGAATCTTTCCCATGTTGCAGATGATACGCCGACTTTTCTTCTCGCTCCGAGCAGCTTCGCTTTACTACCTTCGATACGTGTCACTCTCTCTGCGAGCTTTTCGAGATCTGCCTGCAATGCGAGAGCTCCTGCGCTGTTGATGGTTACATTTGCCGCATTGGCTACTTCGAGGTAGTAGCTCATATTGATCACTGACGGGATTACTCCGTTGTACGCCGGCATAAAGTCACTTGTTGACGCTGTTGCTACCGAGTACAGAATTTCTCCGACATCAGGATCCTTTGCAAAAATACCAAACTCGCGGATCTCGTATCCCGTCTGAAGTGTTTCCGAGTCGCTCATTTTGTTTGTGATTGCTACCTTAACGACTACTGTGTTATCATTGCTGATTTCTTTTCCATTAATCGCGAAGGTCTGTTTTGGCTCTTTCAGGGCTGTCAATGTTTCCAGGTTTCCAGTATTGTTTCCTGATCCTGTCTGAGCCTTTGTGATTTCGATTGTGGCTTTTCCTGCCTGTGCTTTTGCCAAGAGGGCTTTACCTTTGTTTGTCAGTTTACTTGGGTTCCAGATTAACATTATTTCTTTTCCTCCTTAATAAATGAAGTAGTGTTGTACACGTTTCCAATCTGCGCTACTGTAGCTCCGCTGTGGGCTGCGCTTGCTCCGGACGCCTCATTTGTAACGAATGTCGTATTGTTGGTCACGGATCCGTAAGCTGCTATGCTGTTCCCTGATTCAATTCCCGCATCCATTTGAATGTGGTTATGGATCTGATATTCTCTGACTGCATCTGTAAGAGCTGCAGCATATGTGCTCTGACCGCTTTCCTGATCTTCCCGGATAACATTGAGGACGGTGCACTCCTGAACTGCGACCTGATGAATCGCTAGGTGCGTATCTGCATGGATGTCTCTAAGAATCACGACGCCTCGGATGTGCGAGCGCACATTCTTGGCCATTGCGATCATTGCTTCCAGGCGTTGGATGATATCCTCGCTCAGTTTTGCCGATGTAAGGATATCAAAGGTTCCAGGTGTGTACGGTGGATCCGTGTAATCGAACCATTCCACGACCTTTCCTTCTCCGAATATGACGCCTACCATGTCTGCTACTGTGGCAGCAGTCCCTGCGTAGGTATACCACTTCAGCGTATTCTTAACGATTTCTCGTTTCTGCTTCAGTGACAGCTCCTGCTCGTAGTACATGGCTCGCATCTCCACAGCGAAGTAATCAAGCGCCGACTCCGGCAGATTATCCACTTCGCTGTAGCACATAGCCTGATCTGCGTATTGCTTCACCCTGACGAGTGCTTGCTGCAGTGCGTAGCTTAGCGCCTGAATCTGTGGCGATTCCTTGTCAGGCCAGATGTCAACGAGTCCACCCCGCGTGAAATCAATCATCCTCTAGGCCTCCGTATGTTATGGTCTTTTTGGAAAGTTTAGCCACATTTGCTTTCCCTATTACCTGGAAGATTGGAAGTGAGAGCTCCACTCTCTTCGCTCCGGCTTCGACCATCATCTGAATGAGCTTTGATGGGTTGATGTCCCTTCCTATCTTGCTGCACTGCCATACCACGTATTCATTGACCGCCTTGTCCACGGCTGCTTTGATCGTGTCTACTTTCTTCAGGTCAGACTTGTTTATGAAGTACTTCGCATTGATCGTATAGTCCACTGTCTCCGGCTTTCTTACGATCACTTTGTCTGTCAGTGGCCTGATCTGCTCGTTCTGCAGGAAGGTCTGCAAACCTTGGACCATACTCTCTGATGGCAGCTCTCCGTCCTTCATGATGAATTCGATGATCACTTCCACCGGATTGTCGCTGTAAATCAATACGTCTGTGATATTCGAGTTGTATGTCCTTGTCCAGTATTCGTAGGAATCCTCCGGTCCGGCTACTGAATATCTTGAAGGTGCAATGTAGATTCTGTCTTTCAGCGTATCGTCATCCTCAATGTCTGCACCTCCTGTTGTGACTTCCGTGTTTGAGACTTTGGCCACGTATGGTACCGGATCCACAAGGATATTAATTTCTCCGACGCTCAGTCCGTTGCCGGCCACTCCCGATGTCATGCAGACACATGGAATATCGACGCTGGTCTCTCCGGAAGGAATGGATGCATAGCTCTCTGTCTGAAAGTAGATATCTCCATTCGTGAGTCTGCTTCCCGCTGGGATCTCGACCACTGTCGGCCTTATTCCTGCGAGTGTGAATCTGACCATGGCTCTTGATGGCTTCGCGCTTTCTCTTGCGATTCCTTTCATGGCTGCCAGGTTATCGAGATATGGACCATAACTGTATTTCAGAAGATCCTGCTTCCCTGTCTTGTCCACGTAGAGCATAGCCTGGTAGACCTGAACACTTAATGCGTATAAAATCAGCGACATTGGATCCGCTCTATCCAGCACGACTTCCTTCCCGGTAATCTCCTTGTACCGGTTCTGGTAGTCCCTGGTCATCTCGCTCTGCACCTCTTCCAGTTGCTTGTCATCGATAAAACTAATGTCCGGAAGGTTTAATATTTCGTCAATCATTTGTTTTACACCCTCCTCTCTATATGGATTTGTGTTTGTACGATGCCTTTGTCATTTGCTGATCTGTCTACGTCGGCCACTGTGATGTCTGGGATGTATTTATCCACCTTTTCTGATAGTTCAATAGTCAGCAGGTTCACGGACTGCGCGACTCCAAGGTCTAGGATTCCTGCTGGAAGGCCGAACCCGCGACTCCCCGGCAACGTTCCTTCTCTTGTAATGACCAGCGCTTTCAGCTGTGCATCGTATCTTTCTACGTCCGGAAGGCCGGCTGTCGATTTGATCTCGATGTTATCAATTTCTCTCATCCTATTGCCTCCTTACGTGTATTCTGAAAATGTGATATTTATCGTTGCCTTCACAAGTTCTCCGCGGTTCCATATGCAGTCCCACTCCTCGCTTAGGCTTGATATGTACATCTTATTAGCTCCGACTCTTTTTCCTCCGATCACGAGGTATTCGACAGCTCCTGACTTGACAGCTGCTTCCAGTCTGTCGATGGTCTGTCTTGGCCGGATGCCATGCTCTGCAGATAAGACTGCAGTGATCGTTGTCTCATCCGTGTCAGCTCCTTGGAATTCAGAGCGTGGAGTCTTGCCGATGATGTTGTGTTTCTTCCATCTTCCTGACACGGTTCTTTTCATATCCTTAAGCGGCAGCATGCGGTTCGAGCTGACCTCGAATGTGATCATGCTTCCATAGTTTCCTATCGTTGCCATATTTGATCACCGCCTTAAACTTTTGCTTCTACTGCAGTGACTCTTTCTGCCAGCGAATCGTAGTTGCTCTTCAGTGCGCTGTAGTTCTTTTCCAGGGTGCTGACTCTTTCGAACAGCTTCAGGACTTGCGCTGCAGTGTAGGTTCCTGAATTGCACACATGTCGGATCGCCGGTCCTCTGAGCTCTACTGTTCCGTCCTTGTACTGGACGTACGCAGTTCCGGGCGTCTTCGAGAACTCTTTTCTGAACACATTGTCTCCGCTGACTGCAGGAGTTTTCACTGTATTCCAGAATGGGCCGAGAATAAGTCCGCTCGCTGTCCCGTTTGACAGGTGGACGACCAGGACTTCCTCTCCGATCTTTGGCATCTTGTACTCCTCGTTAAAGTTTACAATCGGGAACGGAGCAGTTACTGAGTTGTCCATATCCGGATATGTCACTTCGGCCATTCCGGTTTCATAGTCAATTTTTGAGATTTTGCCGATTCTGATTAGCTTCTCTGCCATCTCTTCTCCTTTCCACTAATCAAATGATCCTTCGTCTACCCAGCCATATACGTGCGTTTGGCTCCAGTTGGTTGTGATCAGGTGCCATGGATGCGTCTTTCCGGATCCATTCGCGATCGTGATCTTGGCAGGTCCTGCGGATACCCTGTATCCCTTGGATCCTGAATAGCTTGATACGTAGTGCGTTCCTCCATGGAAGTTTACGATATCTCCGACCTTGTAAGTCTTCTTCTTTGCTGCAGGTTTTGCTGGTGACGGTTTTGGAGCTGGTGGCTGTGGAATATGTACGAGTCTGGTCTGGCATTTATGCATCTCGATATCTTGAGTGGTACCGCTGTCTGATACAGATGTCGTCACCTTGTCCACGTAGTATTTTCCATTCGCCTTGCCGAGTCCTTCCAGTATGACGGTCACTCCTGCAAACAGTTTCGGATTCGCCCAAATTGTACCTGTGATTGTTGTCGCGCTCTCATTTGATTCGTTTACTTTTGCTGCAGCTTTGTACTTCGCTTCGTTGATGTCTTCTGACTGTTCATTGATTCTTAGTACTCTGCTGCCTTGTGCATTCTCTTTGATCAGTCCAATATAAACGCTGATCTCTTCATTATTGTTTCCGTTCTTGTACGATGTTCTTGCTCCTGTGTACGTTCCGACAAGTGTGTCCTTAAAATCCCACTCATCATCTACGAAGTCTGCCCTGGTGATCTTCGTCACCGGGTTTTTCTTCTCGTACTTGCCTTTATCGAAGATGATGATCTTCGACCGGTAGACCTTCATGGCCAGTCCATAGTTACTTGTTACATCGTACAGGAATGCAGAGTCTGTCTTTTCTGACTGCTCTATTTTTGCGATCGTGATATTTGAGGCGTCGTAGGAAAATCCGAGTCCGTACTTCTTAGCTATCTCTGATCCAATCTGTTTAATCGTGACGCTCTTCCAAGTCTTTGTTCTAGCCGTTTCCTTGAAGGATTCGCTTGCTGGTATTGCCATGGCTCCGAAGGATGCCTCTAGCGGCCCTCCGGTAAATCCAATCGTGTCCATCACGAAGTTTCCGCAGTTGTTCGAATAGCTTCTTCCAGGCTCGTTCCAATTCTTGAACAGGATTGACGCCTCTATCTTATCTCCCTTTTTCGGGTACCATCCATTCAGCCACTTCATGTCTACGTTCTGAAGGTTCAGCGTCAATGAATCGCTGGATCCACACGCTACATCCGAATATTCCAGGCTTTTCAGATACGGTGCCAGTGAAGTGCTCACGTTATTTCCGTTAAACTTTACGGATGGAACTGCGCGCCTTGCGTAGTGGCCAAACTGTGAGAGCTGTACCGTTTTTCTCGTTGTCATTAATCCTCTCCTTCTACGTAGTCATAGATTAAGTCGCTGCTATTGTCTTCGTTGTTTCTCCAAAACGGTGCGTCTGTATCGCTGTCTTCTGGAATGTCCGGCACATTGATTACGGTGCCGGACGAAAATACCAGGACTTCCAGCAGGGGCCAGTTAGCTTCTATGAGGTTCTTCATATATTTCTCTGATCCATATAGCTTGTATGCGATCAGATCCCATGTGTCGCCCTGGATCGTCGTGTATGTTGTGCTCATTTTCTACTTTCCTTTCTATGCAAATGATAGCCTGCCTTTATTCCTGATATATTCTTTCATCATCCGCTCGAACTCTTTCTGGCTCATGCGGTTTGCCTCAATAAGGTCTTTCTTGTCCGGAGCATCTCCTTCAAAGTTGTATGTCGGGCTGAATACGAATGTCGCACCTTCCTGCTTATCCTGGCTGTCTCTCTTGTCTGAACTGTTACTGTATCCACGGACTGTTTCTCCAAGAACGGACGTCCTTGATTTGAACTGCGGAACTTCTACGCTTCGGATTCTGTTTCCTTCTGGATCCACAGACATGCTGTTCTGAGCATATGACTGTTCGTCTGCCAGGTTTCTGTTCAGCCCTGTCTTCGCTGCATTTCCGAGGGAAGCTCCCGCATTCCTGATTGCGCCGAGGGTATTTTTCATACCGACCACAAGTCCTTTACCAGTAAACTGTCCGGACTCTGTTGTAATCTTGGACGGAGAGTGAATCTTCAGTGCGTTGTTGATGGAATTGGATGCAGCTCTTGCGATGCTGCTCGCTGTTGACATTACCGATCCTCTCATTGCATTCATACCGCTGATCAGACCGCTCATTATGTGCATTCCTGAGCTGTAAAGGCTCACGGATGCAATCGCTGATCGGATTCCTGATGCTGTACTTCTTGCGCTTGATACCGCCTGGCTGCCTCCTGATCTTACAGCTGCTACGAACTGATTCATTCCGGATGTGCCAGCCGCTACCACCTGACTCATTCCTGATCTTGTCACAGATACAATCATCGTCATTCCTGATCTGACCGCAGTTGTTGACTGTGTCATTCCAGTTCTTGTGACTGTCGTTTCCTGTGTCATTCCAGTCCTTACCGCCGTCACCGACTGAGTCATGCCAGCTCTGGTCGCTGCAGCTGACTGCATCATTCCTGCCGTGATTGCAGCTCTCATCTGAGCCATTCCTGCTGTTGTCGCTGCGGTTGATTGTGACATGCTGTTCCTTACAGCTACTACGACCATCATCATGGATGAGTTCGCCGCCGGCCCCATCTGACTGAGTGCGGCTACTGATGTCACGAGTCCTGCAGAGAGAACTACGACTGATCCTGCCGCTACCGTGATTCCTCCGGCGAATGCAATCATCGATGCTGAAGCTATCGCGAGTGGTCCTGCGACTGCGATCACGGATGCCGTGAATGGCATCACTGCCGTTGACATCGATGTAAATGCCGCCGCTGTAGTTCCTGCGACTGCAGTGATTCCCATAGCTCCTGCCTTAAATGATACAAGTGCCACATTGAGCATCGTGAGGGCTGTCGCTGTCATCGTGATTCCTGTTGCCAGGATCATGATTGCTGCTCCCGCCGCCGCTGCTCCGACTCCTACCGCTGTGAGCGCCGCTGCCGCCGCGAGGGCTGCTACTGCGAGCGGTGTGAGTGCCGCTGCCAGTGGTACTGCGCCTGCGGCTAAGATAGCCATTTTGGCTGCCGTCCCTGTTGCCCCCTTGGCCATTGATTTCAGAGCGCTTCCAGCTCCTTTCGCGTCTGCAGCTATGATCTTAATCGATGCCGCTGTCGCTACGGTTGCCGCTGATAGTGGTATCATTCCTGCAGATGCCGCTAATGCTCCAGCTGCGAATGCGAGCAGCGCAGCTCCTCCTGCTGTGGCTGCGGCCGTCGTGGCCAGTGCTGTTGCTGAGAATGGGATCATTGCTGCGGTTAATACCAGGATTGACGGTGCCGCTGCCAGTGCAGACGCTCCGAACATCCGGATCATTGCGCTTAACATTGTAAAGGATGCGACTCCTGCGAATGCTGCAGCTGATGTAGTCGCTACTGCCGCTGCGAGTACAGCTGCTCCTGCTCCTGAAGCAAGTAATCCTGCCGCTGCAAGTAATGCCGCCGCTCCTAGAGCTGTCATGGATGCCGCCGCCGCCAAGGCTCCGGCTGATCCGACTGCGGCCAGAGCTCCGAATGTTGTCATTCCAGCTCCAAGCTCAACCAGTGCGATTGCTCCTGCGGCTCCGTTTGCTGCCAGGGAAGGTAGCGCTGACGCCATCAGTTGTATTGCTGTAGCTCCTATGAGCGCAGATGCCGCTATCAGTGTGAGTGCGGCTCCCATTGCTGCCAGTGCTGCGGCTCCTGTTAATAGAAGCGGCGCTAAGGCTCCGGCTGCGGCTCCCAAAGCTACAACACCGACTGTCATTGCGGCCATTGCGATTCCGGCGCTAGGTCCGGCTGCCGCGAGCTGTGTTGCTGCCTGTACCATGATCAAGCATCCTGTTGATGCCAGGACGATTGCTGCACCGAACGCTACGAGGCCGACTGCTCCGGCTGTGAGCGCCGGTCCCATCGCTCCTGCGATTGCGAGAAGCGCGGCCGTTCCGGCTGTCATGATTGCCAGGGCTCCTACTGCGAGTGGTCCTGCTTCAGCCACCTGCGTTGCCGCCATTGCCATGAGGCTCATTCCCGCACTTGCCATTAAGACTGCGGCTCCGAATGCTAATAGTCCGGCTGCGCTTCCTGACAGTGCTGGTCCGAAGACTCCGGCGATTGCCAGAAGTCCGGCCATGCCTGCGATCATGATCGAGATTCCTGCCAGTGCGAGCGGTCCTGCCGCTGCCATCTGGCTTGCAGCTACTGCCATCAATGCCATTCCTGCGCTTGCCATCAAGACTGCGGCTCCGAATGCGATGAGACCTTGTGTTCCTGACTGCAGTTTTGGTGCAATCTCTCCGGCTACGGCCATCATGGCTACGATTCCGGTTCCCATCATAATGAGTGCGAGCTGCACTTCAGGTCCTGCATGCGCAATCTCTTCCGCTGCCTGAACTAATACCCATACCCCGGCTGCCGCCGCTGCGAATCCGACTCCGAATCCGAGCGCATTCTTTGCTGCAGCTGACATTGCTGTCGAGCTCTGGCTTACTGGATCAGCTACTTTTTTAACTCCCTTAGCCACCGGACTGGCTGCCTTTGCCAGTTTTCCGAAGACTCCGGCCACTGATCCTGCGATCTTAAAGATCTTACCAAGGACTAAGAATACTGGTCCTATTGCGGCCGCTACTGCGAGCCACTTCACGATATTCTTCTGCATTACCGGATCCATGTTGTTGAATGCATCGATTACCTTTGTAAGATCGTCCACCGCCGGCTTCAGATATTCACTGGCGATTGCTCCAACGTTATACTTGAATACGTCAAAGGACGAGTTCAGCTTTTCGAGCGATCCTCCCATTCCTGAAAGAAGCGCATCTGCCATCGTCTGAGATGTTCCTGCGCAGTCTTCCAATGCCGATGCATATTGCTGCACCTGTTCAGGCGCTGCATCGATCAGCGTCAGCCATTTTGCCATCTGGTTCTTTCCGAAGATCGCAGCAGCTGCCGACAGTCTTTCTTCGCTGGTTAACCCTGCGAAGGAATCATGCAGCTGTTTCTGTACTTCTGTCATACTCTTCATGGTTCCATTCGAATTGAATATCTCCAGTCCGAGCTTCTGGATCCATGCGGCTCCATCCGCTGCCGGGCTTGCCAGTTTTGCCAGTCCTGTCTTCAGAGCTGTCGCTCCTTCCGATCCACTGATTCCGGCATCGCCGAATATATCCGTAATTGCTGCCAGGTCAGACATTGACCATCCGACTGACTTGCAGATTGGTCCGGCGACTGACATCGCTTCGAACAGGTCGGTCACTGTTGTGTTTGCCTGCGCTTGTGCTTTCGATAAGATATCGGCAGCAGTTGTTGCGTAGGACGAATCCTTGCCGAACATCTTCAGCGCGTTTCCAAGTCCTCCGGTTACCTCTGAAAGATCTGTTGCTGTACCTGCTGCCAGGTTGAGCGCTGGCGTCAGCATGTCTGCTGCCTCTGCGGCATTGAATCCCTGCCGTGCAAAGTTCAACGTTGCATCTGCGGCATCCTGCATTCCGAATACAGAGTTGGCCGCCGCTGTTTTGATTGCTGACTCAAGTCCTGCGGCTTCCTCTGCCGTGGATCCCATTGTCGCCTGCACCAGTTTCAGTGATTTATCGACACTTCCGAATTCTTGAACAGATTTTGCTCCGAGCGCTACGATTGGCGTCGTCACGGATGCAGTCAATACCTTTCCTGCTTTAGTAAACGAGTCGCCCATATGATTTAAGGTTTTCTGAGCCTCTTTTATGGATGATGAGAAGGACTTCTCTAGTTGTCCTGCGATTTTGATTGCTATCTTGTAGTCGCTCATTTCGCCTTCTTGTTTACCTCCTTAAGGTCTTCGCATAAATCAATTAATTCAAAAATAGACAGGCCGAGAAAGAAATCCAGGCCTGTCTGTAGATTAATTGATAAGACCAGGCACGTTTTACGAAGGTCAGATAAGTCGTTTGGATTTATTCCTCTCCGAAGAAAAAAGATGTCACTGCGTTCTTCACCTTCATTGCGTCACGAGGCACCAATCCTTTGAAGAATTCAACCGGTTTCCCAGTTGCGCCTGCTGCGACGATCAATGTGTATTCCAGATTAGTCTCCGGCATTACTGTGACTGTTCCAGCTGCCTGAAGGACTTTACCAGCCTTGATTAAGTCGTTAGCTGTGATATTGTCGAGACCTGACATATCGATCTCTGCAATCGTCTCTCCTTCGAACTGGTATGTCTTAGTGAGCTTGATGATATGTTCATCTACCACTTCAACTTTTTCAGCATTGTCAATAGTTATAATTTCGGTTTTATTCTTTTCGCTCATCACTTTTCCTCCTTAATTAGCACTGGCTTCTGATTTTTGCGAGCATGTCCTTTCCGTTGATAGCGAACTTAAAGTTCAGCTTGTCAAGTTCCAGGGTTGTTCTGTTGTTGATCATTACCTTGATATAGAGAATCTCTAATTCGATCTCCGGTTCTCCCTTCTTGCCTTTTACAAGTTTTCCAAGGCTTGAAGTTGTAGCTTTTCCTCTTACTACGATCTTGACAGGAACATAGTCTGTTCCTCCTGTTGATGAATTCATAACCTGCATAGATCCTCTCAGTGTGAGCTGAGGCGGGTTGGTTGTGTCCATCAGTGTGAAGATGTCCTCATACAGGTTGCTGAATGGAATCTTGATTTTTGCGGATGAGAACTGTCCAGTTACCGGATCTTCTACTTCACCGAGAACTCCTGCAGCTTCCACTGTATCAGTGATTGCCTCAAGTTCTGGAAGTTCTACCTCTCCGGAGATACCGATCAGCTTCTTCGCTCTGTCGTTGTATACGTTGTAGTTGTTCATGACCTCTGGAATGATCATTATTCTCCACCTCCTAACATGCTAGACAGCAGATCTGTGTCGTAGCTCAGTGTGTTGTTGATCTCCTGCGCTGGCGTGTATGGCGCGATCTTCTGTCTGAAGGTCATCTTGCCTGCGAGGATGTCTGTTGTTGGGTTGTCATCTTTTCTATACTCGATAGAAGCTCCGGCCCATTTATCCGGTGCGTATGCTGCGCAGCGGATGTTCTCTGAGTCAACGATGGATTCAATAAGAACCTGATTCATCGGATCATCTACTTTGCTGAAGTAGGTCTGGATGAATGTGTTTCCGTGCCAGTTAAACATTCTTCTAACTGGGATCCAGATGTCTTTTGCATCGTTGCTTCCTGGGAATGCTCCAGTGTAGTTGCCCCAGCATCTCCATCCGTTCACATTGACCGCAGTAACGACTCCGAATGAATTCACTGTAGTTCCCTGATCCTGGTCGATGCATACTTCTGTTCCGTCTGCGAGGCACTGTCCTGTTACTCCGAGCAGCTTATTGGAAGGTGAAAGGTTCGGCACGTCGTCGTTCTCTGTATCCTGGTACGCCATCATGGCTGCCACTACTGCAGATTTTGCGAGAATCATTTCGCCTACCTTGTCGCATGGCCACAGAACTGCGCAGAACGCTGACGTGTAGCCACTGTCTTCTTTTACTTTTTTGCAGTCTGTATAGACCTTAGCCTTCGCTGTATCCAGGTCGAGAAGTGCGATTGCTTTGAAGACTCCATTGATATTTGCAGCCTTGGCAGCGAGTGCGATTCCGACTTCCGGAATCTGTGACCAGCCTGGGGCGAGGATGATTCCCGGCACGATTCCGAGACTCGGGTACACTCTTCTGATCAGCTGCGCTCCTGTCTCTGCTCCTGTTGCAGGATCTACAGCTCCTACGATGTCATCCTTTTTGACCATAGATGGATCCAGGACGTTTCCTGTTACCTCTACTGTTGTCAGGGATTTTCCCTTGCCTCCTTCGATCAGTGTGACTACGAGGTTTCCCTCTGTGTCGAATCCTACCGTATAATCAGTTCCAGCTGTGAGGGCTGGTGTTCCTGAAGGTCCTGCCACTGTCAGTCCTTCACGGATAATTCCTTTTGTTCTGACAACTGCCTGCATCTGGTTTACCTGGGCTGTCTGTTTCGCTAAGGCTTTCTTGTGCTTCTTAGGATCCAGGACATTAATGTAAACGACCGGTGATACCTGGTAGATGTTAGCTGTTGCGTACATTGTCTGGCACAGTGTGTAGTTCGCGAAGTCCGTGCAGTAGCCAAGGGCTGTCATTGCCTCCTGTGCGGAATTCGCAAGGATTGGCTTGTTCACTACTGCTTCTGGATCAGCGGCCATGTTTACCGGCGCTGTACCGATTACGACCTGAACAGAGCAGTTTCCAGTGATTGGTGCAGCTAAGGCTGTGCCTTCTTCGTGGATAAAAATTCCATGCTTGCTCATTTAGATTGTTCCTCCTTCTTTTTTGTGCTCTTTATATTCCAGGGCTTTCTTATAGGCCTCATGAATATACCCTGTCTTCATTCGGATCATTCTCTCTGCTGTTGCATACTGCTTGATTGGCAGGTAGAGGTTTCCGAACTCCGGACATTCCTTCTGCGCTTCTTTTAGCGCTTCTGGCTTTTCCGTGTAAACGGTATTCTGAATTGCTACGCCTGCGATTGTCGGACCGACATACATCATCGATTCCTGAATCTTTGGCATCTCTGTTTTTTTTGGTTCAGCAGTAGGCACTTTCGCCTTCTGCTCTTTCTTTACCTCACTCACGAGAACTCGTCTCTCCTTTCGATTTTTGGTAAATTAAATGTCATTTCTATTGCTCCGAAGTAATACGGGTACGTGTCTTCATCCTGAATCGTCGTGCTCATGGTTGCCTCTGCACGATACTTGCGATCAAGCAGTGGCTCTTCCAGGAACCTGTTTGTGATTCTCTCGATCATAGTCAGGATGTGCATGTATCCAGCGCCTGTCACATCATCATCGTACACACCCAGGATGATCACAACGCCCTGTTTCCACGGCTTCTCTTCCTCGGTTGACGAATCTGTAAGTCTGACGATTGCGTATGGAAAAAACTTTGACTCATCGTCTTCGTCCTCCACCACGACCGGCAGTCTGTGCTTGTAAACTGTTACCGGCGCTTCTCCTTCGGAGATTGTCTTCGTATAGACGTCTCTAAGCGAGTGTTTTATATCTGCCGCAAGGTCGTCCATGAATTCTTTTCTTGTCATGCCTTAACTCCCAACTAATAACTTGATCTGATTGTCGATGTTCTTCTGGAGCTTTTCCCTTATTTCAGGTTCCACGACTCCATACACCTTTTCATTCTCAATCATCTTAGGCGTTGACGTACCACTCAGGAATTTCAGCGGATACCTCTTCTTCCCTGTTCTCTGAAGTAATCCTCCGCCTGCGCCGCCTCTTGATCCGGTCTTCCAGGCCTTTATTCCTCTTGGGCCGATCAGGTTCTTCTTTCCTGAGCCTTTAAGCTGGGCCGCGCTTGCTCCTTTCCTCTTTCCCGAAGAATGAGTGAAGGAAGTGAGGTTATGAGGTTTTCCATTGGATAGAATCTGCGCGGACAGGTTGCCGGCTGATGCTTTCCTGATTTCCATCTGACCACGCACGCTTTTTTTGTAGGTATATACCTTCTTCGTCTGCGTTGCCAGTTGTTGTCTGGCTGATGTGGCTGTCTTGTTCAGTGCTCTTGACACTACGATCGGAGCTTTCTTTTCAAGAGCGCCGAGTCTTTTCTGCACATTCTTCAAGTCGTGCTTATCGACTTCAACACGTATCATGCCTTATTCGCCTCCAGTGTGATGGAATACACGCCGCCTTCGTCGATTGCATCTACTACTCTGTAGGTGCGTGAGTCTAATGACAGCATGCTTCCCTGTTTCGGTAGTCCGTTTCTTCCAGGAGCCTTCTTGTAATCTTCTGCAGACACGTAGATGAGCTTCTGGTTTACGTAGATACCTTCCATATTCTGGTTGAATCTCTTTTCTCTCTCAATCTGCTCATTGCAGTCGATCTGAACTGGCACCTGTACTCCATTGAGTGTGTGAATGTCAGAGAATTCTTCCGTATTCATGAATGTGGTTTTTATGTCATTGCTGATCAGATCTTTGAATGTCATTTCTTTCTCCCTGTTTTCGGAATCTTGCCTATTAAGTCATCCGGATCTCCAGTCTGACTGATACCTGGCATTCCTGGCTCTGCCGTTACCGGCACGGCCTTTGCAGCTTTCTTCTTCGGTGCAGGTTCTTCCTCCTGCCATTTTGCGGATCCTGCATCCAGCCACGCCTGAAGCATGACTGGATCTGAAGTAGGGAGCTTGTCTCCGGTTCTGTACTGTTTGCACTTGTGCAGAATCGGACACTTTGCGATCAGGCTAGGCATTGATCTTTACTGCGACTGTTGCCTCATCCGCTGCTACTGTCTCTGCTGCGAATCCTGCCAGGACATTAGTTCCTGCAGTTGTTGTGATGTTATTAGCGCTTGCATCCCAGTAAACGAGAGCACCTGCATCGATTGCTGTAGATGCCGCTTTTGGGAGTTTGTACACGCCAGTTACGTGCAGGCTTCCTGTTTCACCTGCCGGGATGTCAGTTCCTGCAATTCCGATTCTTTTGCCGATAACGACGATTGTGTTTGCTTCGATCACTGCGTCTGTCGCATTCTTGTGATCGATTGTTTCACCTCTCTGCCAGTATGTTGCTGTTGCCATGAGTTATTCCTCCTCTCCTTCTATTAAGCGAGTTTCAGTTTTGTATCAACTTTCACTCCTGGGTTCTTAACCATTCCGCGGTAATCCATTACTGAAATACCCCAGTCGAGATAGATATCCCATACGAATCCTAACTGGCCAGCCTGTTCCATTCTTCTGATGTTCGGGATTTCCTGTCCATTCAGGTAGTCTACTTCGATTCCATCAACGTCTGCAGAATCACCAAACATGAACCATGGCATTGTCTTTCCAAGTCCTCCGCATTTCGCGTTGATTGTAGGATCGGAGATTACTTCGATCGCGTCTTTGTACTGGAAAAGTGGATTCACTGCCTGAGTGTTGTCGCTTGTGTTGATTGTTGGGCTGTTGAACAGTGTATAAATTTCAAACTCCATTCCTGTAGCGCACACGATTGTCGCAGGTCTGATGATGATAGACTGTCCGAACTGGTCCTTCTGGTTACCGAGTGCCATGATCATAGTCTGAACAGCATCCTGTGTGATTCCTGTTCCTGATGCAAGAAGGTTCTTGTGAGCACTTCCGAACAGTTCCGCTCCGTCGTAAATCTTCGGATTTACGAGAAGGATGTCGAATACCTGACCATTGATTGTCTTTCTTGCGGCAGCTGCGTATTTTGAAGGAACGCTTGTTACAAGACCGATGTCATCGTTAATGAATGCCTGTCGTGTCAGTGTGAACTGGCGGCCGTATGTTTTCAGCTGTCTTGTAGGCAGTTTCTCGTCTCCGAATACGTCATGCTTCAGTTCGCCGCCTTCCGGAACTTCCAGGAACTCTCCGGCCGGTCCTGCTACGTAGTAGTTGTCGTGTTTCTTAAAGTCTTTAAGGCTTCCCTTTTTAGTAAACTTGTCAAATGTGACAGCTGCCTTTTTGTGACCTTCCTTGTATGCTTTCTCGATTGTCTGGTCTAGGATTGCCGGGAATGCTGCAGTCGGATTGTAGAATCCTCTCTGAAGCATAGAATAGAGCTCTTCTGCGGAGCGTCTGTTCAGTCCTTCAGCGCTTCCTTCCTGGCTAAGGCATTCGATGGCCATATCTCTTAAGGACATTCCCATGAGGTCTCTTGCTCCGTCTGCCGGAGTTTCTACATTTACGCCGCCTCTCATGAGAAGTGCGTCGGCAGCTGCTGCGCGGTATTTGTCCTCCGCGGCTCCTACTACATTCACTCCTGTTGAGAGTGGTGCTCCTGATGTTCTTAAACTATTGAGGATTGCTTCACGTACCTGATCTTCCGTGGATCCATTCTGAATGTAAGAAGCTGGATCGATCTGGAAGTCCCTGCACATGTTTGTGATGGTCTGGATTCTTGATCTCTCTGCATGCATTGCACGCTGAGCGCTGTCTCCATCTCCATCTCCATCGCCTTCTCCCTCGGAGCCTTCGCCTCTTGTTTCTCCTTCTCTCTGACGCTGTCCGGACATTCCGTTCATGCTGCCAGCTGCGGACTTTGCCGCATCAATACTTCTCTGCAGTGAGTTGAATCTTGCCTGCTCATCTGCTGTCAGCTCTCTGCCCTGAGTTTTTGCTGTATTCAGGAGCATCTGCTGCTCATTGATCATCTGTTCGAGTGTCATGATTTCATTACCTCCATGATATTTTTATTTATTTGAAGTTGCCTTTCCATCAAGTCCATGCTGGCAGCTCTCTCCTGCTCTGATCCATTCTCAGCGTCTGGCTCTTCCTCTGATCTGCCTACGCCGACTGTCGGATCCGCAGGTACCGATACGATGCTCACCTCATAAGGCGCCCACTTCCTTGCGATAGAACACGGGCCGGTGAAGCGTCCATCCTCGGACTGCTTGTTTGGCATTACTTCCTCCCAGTTATCGACTATATATCCTACGGATACGCCTTTCAGCGTCCCGCTTGCAACTTTCTGATAGATAACATCGGACTGTTCGTCTTCATCGAATTCGATTTCAGCGTATCCTCTGCTATTCTCAATCCATGCACGGTTGATTTTTCCGCACACTTTATCTCTGTTGTGGTTGAAGAGAACGCATCCGATCTCGTTCAGTCTGTCCAGATCCACAGCATCTCCGCTGTGATCTAGGATTTCCTGGCCAAACCATCTAGTGTATGGCTCCTCACTGGAAAATGAAAGAACGAATTTTCTCTCGTTTCCTTCTCCTTCCATTCCTCTAATGGAGCATCCAGTGATTTCTCGGATTCCTTTATTCTTCTCCCTCTTCTTTTCCTGCTTTAGGCTTGCCGCTCTTTCCTGGCTTGATGTCTCCATCTCCCTCTGAAGAATTTGGATTTTTTCCGGTTCCTTCATCTGCAGGCTTTTGCTGTTGTGTCTTTCCACCAAAGATCACTCCTTCCAAGTCCACGCCTTTTTTCTTGGCGTATTCAATAACTTCTGCAGTATCATCAATCTGCTGCCTCCAGTCTCTTCCGGCCTCCGCAGCGATCTGTTTGTATGTTTTCTGGCCAGTGTTTAGTGCTGTTTTTGTAGCACTTGACTCTTTTAATGGATCAATCCATTTCTTCGGCTGTTTCACCCATCCGTGATCCATGTACTTATTCTTGTTGTCCCAGAATCCTGTGATTGTCAGCTTTTCGGATAAAACGCAGGATATAACGAAAGTTTCATAAATCTCATCAAGAATTGATAAGATAGCCTCTTCCTCTTCTGCGTAGGTCATTTCATCCTCAATCATTCCCTGACGTGCGGATGCGTAGTTTGTCTCACTCATATCTCGGCTTGTCGCCTCGTAGCTGAGTCCCTGACCTGAGCCGATAAGCCTTTGCTGTAGTTTCGTGTAGGATGTCGCATCAGATGCCTGTCCTGTCGGGTTAACTACCTGAACTTCATCTCCTGCATTCAGCTCTTTGATCATTCCAGGTGTAAGAGTTTTTCCGTCGTAGCTGTGTTGACCGGCATTGCCTGCGTTGCTTCCAGTTCTTCCAATTCCTACCGGCGGCAGGGACTTCTTAACAAATACTGAAAGGCAGGCTGCGATTCTTTCCTTTACGGATACCGCTGTCATGAATTCATTCGTGTCGCGGATCCTGGTTACTGTCGGCGTCATGTCAGACATCTCTCTGATTTGAGAAGGTCTTCTCTTCGTGAAATAGAAGATCACATCTTTTTCAGGAATCCTCACTGTTTCTCCGATGCTGAATCCATCGATTCCGTACTGTCTGAAGTAATAAGCTACCGGTTTATTAAATTGATTGTACTCAATACCGCCGATGACGCGGTTCTTCGGATTTTGCGGAGATACTATTGTTGTGTCCAGCTCATCAACTTCCATCATCTGCAGCTGGAACGGTACAATTCCTTCATTCGTGTATCGCTTCACGAACAGGATTCCTCCATCAACCTTCTTCCGGACGACCGCCATTCTAAGGATCTGATTCAGACTCTGTTGTCCTGTCACATCGCAGTTCTTTGCTTTGCACCATTTCATCCAGAGCTTTTCGATCTCCTTATTGTTTTTCTGGCTTCCGGTTCTTGCCTGAAGCTGGAATCCTGGGCCGATCACGTTTCTCTTATAAGCTCCTATCACGGAATTCATGATGTCGCTGTTTCTTTCCAGGTCTCTCGCTCTAGCCATCACGATTGATCTGTACATCCTATCTGTCATTTCTCCGGATGCGTTGGATGCCCGCCATCCGGAATTCAGGCGGCCGTAATCTCCAGCATCGTAGTGTCGGAGTTCGTCCCTGTATTGTCTCCACGCTTCTCTCTTTGCGCCCCATTGCGGCGAGAAGAAGGAGATTGCTGAATCTAACCAGTTCATTCCTTACCTCCCGTCAAAGAAGGCCACATACGTGTTGTCCAGAAGCGTTGTGCTTCCTTCGGCATTCACTTGTGCCTCCAGTTCTTTCTTCATGGCTCTCAGCGTGGACAGGTCTGCTCTTGTCAGCTTTCGTGAACCAATCTGATAAGACTGGCCTCCGATCATGACGTTATAGATTGCCTGATTCACCTGACTGAGCATTTCTTCAGGTGTGAATTGGTTTTCTTGCGCCATGCGTCCACCTCCTTTACTGAATCCAGTTTTCGTTTGTCTTGATCCATGATTCTTCCGGAGCGTATTGCTCCTGTCTGTTTTTCTCTTGTGGTTGCGCTTCCTCTTCTTCCAGATGGATCGTTCTGACTCCGAGGATATCAGCTGCCGCCATGTCGTATACTTCTGCGTCGAGATAGTGGTTATCGATATGGCTCCTTTTTGGTACCCACTTCTGAATCGTCCGGCTGCCGGACTTCGTGTTTACTTTGTGCTCTGCAGTTACCTGCTCCGCGTATTCCTGATCGCAGCCGCTGTAAACCATCCATGATCCGCGGCCGTTCTCTTTCATCATCCTGGCTGCTATCATATCCTTATACTTGTCGCCATCAACAAGCACCAGGTTCATTCCGTGAGCTCTACTGTCCGGCTTGTTGATTTTTGAAAGTTTGAAATGTGATAGCATCGGATTACTTGAACCCTTGACCGGCATTGCCCAGTCGGAGTTGTTCGCGCAGAAATCGTACGCACTGTCCGCGTCGTATCCTGAATCGACCAAACAGAGCGACACGATCATCTGCTCTCCATCGACTCTCTGGTATGGCAGGTTCATAACTCTTTCCACTTCCTGGAAGGATAATGCTTGGCCATGCGCAATGTTCTGGCTAGTAATGTATGGTCCCCACGCCCGAATGCTCCAATACAGGCAGGTCTCCTGAATGTCTACGCCTCCGGTTAGGAAGCGAGCCCATAGTGGCACTGACAGTGCTGGCAGTTCTCCCTGCCTCTCCATCACGGTGTCTGCTGAGGTCTTGAGCTTTGTATCTTCCCACGGTTCTGCGAGCCATGAGTTTACAAAGTTCTGCAGCTTCTCCGGATCATCTTTACTGTCAAGAAATTCTTTTACGATTTCTGAAAATCTGACGAATGGGGAATACAATGTATTGATCCAGTACGCCACCTTTTTAGAATTTCGAGTGCTCTTCCTTATTGCTCTCCATTCTCCGTACCTGAGCATCGAATCCTTGTGCTGATCAGTGATCACACACCCACACTCCTGGCACACGTAAGATGCTAGGTCGGCTCTGTCCTGATTGCTCATGTCTTCTCCTGAAGGAAATCTGATCTGACTGAATTTCAGCTCGATGTATTCTCCACAGTGCGGGCATGGCACGAAGTAATGCTTCTCAATGTCTGCGCCTTCCAACGCTTTCCATATGTGTCCACTCTTAAGAGTTGGTGTTGATGTCATGTAGATCTTGCGGTTCTTGAAGGTCTTCGTTCTCTCTCTTGCCAGCGAGATTGGATCAGCCTCTTTTCTTGATGCTCCTGGGTATTTGTCCACCTCATCAAGCATCAGGTACTTGATCGCCTTGCTGGCCAGCGATGATGGCGAGTTACTACCTGCCAGTGACAGGTACATTCCTTCAAACTGCAGCTCCTGCTTTGAGGATTCGTTTTTGTTGTACAGCCTTTTCAGGCTTTTGCTTGCCAGGATCATGGGTTCCAGTCGGTTGTCGCTGATGGATCCGGCCAGCGTGTCCGTCGGATATACGACCATGGTCGGTGACGGATCTTGCTGGATGATATAACCTAGCATATTCTGCAGAGCCTCGGTTCCACCTACCTGAGTACACTTGCAGAAGATGATCTCTTCTGTATCGTAGTTCTGAAGTTCATTCATGATGTCTATCAGGTATGGCGTCTTATCATTTCGCCACGGGCCCGGCATGGCAGATGTCTTTGCGTCGAGCATTCGATACTTATCTGCCCATTCAGCCACCGTCAGATCTTCCGGCGGCTGTAGCTGGCGCATCGCTTCTATGATGTAGGATGATGTCTTATACTTTCTTATCTGGAACCTTTTTCTTTTTAGTTCCACTCTTCTTCTCCTCCTCTACATCGTCCGGGCCAACGATTCCGGCTATTACGAAAGCTCCGAGCAGTCGGTTGATCTCTTGCGCGATTTCTTTTTCGACTCTTCTTGCTTCCGCCGGTTCCAGTGCTCCGGCTATCATTCCGATAGTTCTTGAAGGTAACGCCATAGCGAATTTCTTAAATACAACAAAAAACTTTGCATAATCCATCTTGACCTCTTCGATCGAGATGTACTGTCCGGCTGCGATTGCTGTCTTCAACCGATGAAGCTCTGACTGTGATTCCTTCAGTGCTGCATCTGCTTCCATCTTCTTCTCTCGCAGCTCCATCTCCTTCTCTGATCTGCCTGCTTTTCCATAGGCTTTTTCAGATAAGTGTTTGACATAACTTTGTATCGTCGGGACTAGGTCATACCTTCTGACGGTTCTTCCGTCTTCCAGTACTTTCGTCGTTTTAATAATTCCTTCCTGGGTGAGTTGCTGAATTCTTCGGACACTGATTCCGAAGAGATGAGCGATTGCCTCGGTTCTATAGAGGCCTCCCTTTACTTCTCTGTTATCGCTCATCTGCCTGATCTCGTCCCGTTCTCCAGTGATCTTATTCAATGCAATGCCCAGTGCCTTCTCGTCATCCTTATCGAGATTAACTACAACAACATCTGCAGTCTCATATCCCATATCAGTCAGGACAGTTAATCTCTGGCGACCTCTGATCACGGTTCCGTCTGAATTGATGATGATGGGATCAACGTATCCGAACTTTTCAATGCTTCGCTTGATGTCCTGATATTCTTTGTCTTCTGGCGTCAGGGCTTTTCGCGGGTTATACTCTGCTGGCCTGAGTTCTGAAAGCATCCGTTTTTCCATCTTCATTTCAGTGTTCATATCGGCTCCTCCTTCTTTTTTATGGGGTTTGGCTGATTTTTAGGGTCCAAGCGTAACGAAATGGGGATTAAAAAAAGACTCATATCCGACCAAGAATCGGACCTTCCTCGCCCCGTATGGCAATTTGCACAAAAGTAGTACCTACGGATTGTACAGACTACACAAACAAAAAAAGAGCAATCCTATCCGAAGATATGACTGCTCTCATCGCATCTGGTTGACGCTCAGCTACCCTGTAGAGCTCAGCCCTCACCGAGCTGTCTCTACCTCTTGCCATGCGTCTATATTAGCACGTGTCGATGTCTTATGGTGTCCGATGTTTCTTTTCTTTTAGTGCCTCTGCACTCCTGTGTGCCTGCGCCTATGTGTGCGCCCTGTGGCCTCGCCTGCCGCCTTGCCTCGCCACTGTGCTGCCTTGCCTACCGCGTGGGCTGTGCTCCTGTGTCGCCTGGCGTCCGTGCTGTCTGGTCTGCCTGCGGCCTGGGTGACTGGTGGCCTGGTCTTCTTGGGTTGCTGTGCTGTGTGACAGACTGCGCCTCTGCGCGCGCCCTGTCTCCTGGTGCTCACTGCCCAGCATCTGAAGGTGTGCTTCTACGAGCTCCCCTATATAACGCCACTGTAAAACCCGCCCATTATTCCTGGACATGATTTCTGCCTTTCTGAAAATGGCTATATAATCAGCCGGAGAAATCCCGGGCTTTTTATCGCCCTCATTTTCTCGGCCATTATTTTCCGGGTTAAAATTCTCAAATATATTTTGCGGTAAATTTTCCAGCAAAAAATTTCCGTGATATTTTTCCGGAATTATTTTTCCAATTTTTTTTTCGCCGGTTTTTTTTCGGCCATTTTTTTTCGCCATTTTTTTGCCTCACTTTTTTGTTCTAAAAAGTATTTATAATTCTCGCGCTCTGAATAAGTAATCTCTTTCACGCGTGCATTCTGCAGGAGCATCCTGATCGCCTCGTTATATCTGTTGTTGCACTGGCTCCGGCTCATAGGGACAGCCGCTTCGATCTGCCCCCAGCTCATCATGTCTATGTGTCTGTATTCGCAGATCTCTTTTTCCAGTGAATCTTCTGGAAGGTATTCGATGATGTCCATGACGCGGATGATTGCCTGGTTGACTCTGACTTGTTGCTTCGTCAGACGGTCATGCATCTCCGCGATCATTGCTGTGATTCCGGCCGGTTCGTCAATGCCTGCCTGCTCTTCTGTGATAGCCTGTCTCCTCGCTTCCAGTGCGAGCTTCTTTTTTGTTGCGCGGAATCTCTGGCCAAGAATCCACTTTAGGACGTCCTCGTCCCTGATCTGCTCCGTCTCCATGTTACTTGTCCTCTCTATTCTTTAATGATTCAATTTCTTATCTGCGAACATGCATACCATACGCTCTGCGATTCTTTGCCACACCACCGGACCGATCCCCTTGACTCCATGAAGCGCTTCCATTACGTCGTCCAATTCGACGCCTGGCACAGACTCCCTTCCGTCGTGGTACCCGCTTTTGTATACGTCGGTCAGGTATCCTTCCATCTGTTGATGATCATATTTCTTAATGTTTTTATACGTGCTCCGGTTGATCATGTATTTATTGTTTTTCTTTTTCATATTTTTCCACCTCTGCGATTGCTTCCTCAGGCCATGTTACAAAGACTGCAGTTCCTCCGGCGGCTCTGATCTCACTGACTGTCTTCTTCTGCAGCTCCGATCTTACTCCTACGACCGGGCGCTTCACTTCGAATCCGAAATAATGACCATCTTTGACCATCAGCACGTCCGGTGTGCCACCTTCGCTGAATGCTCCCTGGGTGATCTTTCTGACGAAGGCGTCCGGATATTTCTTCTTGAGCGCTTCCTTGATCTTGGTCTGATAGTATCCTTCCTTCTTGATCAGTTTCCGAAGAGCAGACAGTGCCTTCTTCTTCGTGCTAATCTGTTTTCTTTCCATGAAGGATTCTATGAACTTATTTTCGTCGAAATCTTTTTCGTATTTTTCTAGCACGTTTCTCTTTCTCCTTCTCCCGCTGCTTTTTCGCATATTCTTTCAAATATTCCATCTGGCCGATATCATCGATTGTCCGCATCCATCTTCTTTCTGGGATATCTTTGCCTCTTGTGATCACATAGATTGCGATCAGGAATTCCAAGATTCCGAACAGGAAGATCAGCAGTAGGACTGTGATTATAATTTTTACCAGCATGATTCCCTCCAATCTATACCGGTAGAGCTTCCTGGAAGACTTCGGCATCCGGCTCCCCGCATCTGATAAAGTCTTCTTTATTCTCTTTCAGGTCTTCCATGAAGTGCGATGCTTCCATGTCTGCATTGTGGAGCAGCAAGACTAGCGGATACTTTTCGCAGCTTGCATTGAAGGCCATGCGGTTGGCATTGTTCTCCTCAGACATTCCCATGTGCCATCTGATTGCATATCTCTCTTCCATTGTCAGCTTCATGAACTCTTCGATCATCATGACTGACTTCTCTCCGTGTCCATATGGATTTTTGTCATCGATTGCGTAAACCGGCACCTGCTCCCATATAAAATGACCACCGTTGTCTTTCTTGACTGAATAGGAGCTTGCCTTCGCGATTTTCTCCTTATCGTAGGTCTTCTGGTTCCGGTACTCTATCGTGTAGAAGTTCGTCTTACACAGATCATGTAAGAGTGCCACGAGTGCCAGCGTCTCTTTCTTGAAGGATGCGACTGTCTTTCCTGCGACCTGATATGCCATTTCATCGGTTTCTGTCACATCCACAAGTCTTCCGATCAGTGCATCGTAGACGTTCAGTGAGTGCTGAAGCAATCCCTCGTTGCAGCTCAAATGGAAGCGCGTGCTTGCCGGTGCTTTGTAGAAGTCTGACTTCCGGATGTAATTCATGAGGCCTTCCCATCCGTCTCTGTGCTTCGTCATTTCCATCAAGTTTTCGAATCTTTCCTGGTTCGTCATGTTAGTTTTCCTCCTTTTTGAATAAATCACTGTAGTTGTCATCTGTCAGCATCACGTTTCCGTGCACTGTAAAATGGACCGTATGGACGCATTGGCAGAATCTGCATTTCACTTTTCTTCCCTCTACGAGCTTTGGAAGCCCACGCCTGCCGCAGCTTATGCATCTGTTCTTATTCTTGCTATGCTGGTCCATGATTTTTCTAATTGCCATTTTTATCCTCTCTTTCGTCGCTGATCGGCGCCAGCATCACTGTGAAGCTGTTATCTTTTCCGATCCAGACTCTGTATTCCTTGTTCCATGTCATTCCTGGCAGCAGGTCGCATATGAATGTGTCGCCTTCCTGGTGACACTTGCTTCTGAAGTATGGAGCGTATGCCTGCTCGAAGCATGGCGTTGCGATCTTGTCTGCGGCCAGGTTCATTGCTCTATCGATATCGTAGGATGTAAAAACGAGACGGCCGATCTCCATTCTGGTCTCTGATTCCTGGTCGATGATCTCCTGGATTCGTCTCTTAACTTCCCGGATTTCATCCTGATCATCCTTAAAAATCAGCATTCCTGCAGAAATTATCGAAATAACACACGCTTCTGTCTGTTGCTTAATTTTGCACCTTAATTTCTCATACCCTTTTGCATATTTGGTTTTCAGCTCTTCCAGTGGCACGTTTTCCTTGTTTTTCCGCAGTAATTCAACGTTTTTCCGGTATTCCTGCATTGAAAATCCCATGTTGCACCTTCTTTGTGTTACACCTTTTATTTTTTCTTTGGTGTAACGCGCAAACCCTTATTTCATGGGACTTTGCTGGCATGTTACACCTGTTACACCTTTTTTTGAACATACACCGTATTTTTTAAGAATTTTACATGCGATGCAAGAATTTTTGCATCATGTGACAAATTTCTAAATATTTTAGTGTATATTTGTATTTTAGGTGTAATAGGTGTAACAAGTGCCCGCAAAGCCTTGATTTATGCGGGTTTCAAGCGTTACACCTTTTGTTACACCAACGTTACACCTTTTTTCTTGGTGTAACGCTTTTTAATTAAATGGGAGGTCGAATTTCTCCTGTACCGGTGTGAAGCCATCGCTGTCCTTTTGAGCTGCGCTTGGCGCTGTCTCATCATCTTCGATGTCGATAGCATCCTCCTTCTCGGACAGTTTTCCGATACTGAATTGCACGAATCTGCATGAACGATTATCGAACCTCTTCACGACCTGGTATATCTTTCCCTTATGGTCTTTTCTTTCAGCTGATGCGATGAGTCCTCGGTCTGCCATGTATTTGAGCGTCTTCCTCGGACTGTATCCCGCCTTGGTCAGAGCCTGATTCAGAGCAGATGGGAAAATGTATACCGTGTTTCCTGATTCCGAAAATTTACCGAGACACGTTCCGATCGCTTTCTCTCCAAAGAAGAGCCTGTTCTGAAGCACCCAGTCCACCACGAACTGCAGCGCATTCTCGTTTACATCTCCAACATCTGAATTCACCTGTTCCTTCAGGATGGCTGCTGCCATCTGCTTCGCCCTCTCCCAGCTTTCCGGAAGAATGTCCAGTGGGTTATCCACGTCCCTTTGTTCTTCCATGGAATTATCCACATTGTTCACATCGCTATGTTGAAAAAACCAGGAATCTATCATCGCATCGGCCAGAGCTACTGCGCTGATACCGGAAACATGACTTCCGGATTTTCCATCTGCTATTTCGCTGACGTATTTGAGCATCTCTTCATATTTATCGGTGATCTGCCTCTCATCCAATCCAATCAGGCGATTGACGAATGCCGGCCCATGCCATCCATAGTTCATGCAGCTCTCCTGATGCATGCGGCCTGCGTCCTTCTCATTCTCAAAAGGCCCGCCGTAAATCTCAAGCACACGAGTGCTGACACCGGTCTGCGTTGTCTCTGTGCTCATAGGCTCCTCTCCGGTCGCCAGTGCTACGGTTCGCCATTGATGGGTTGCTTGCAGGCCGCCGCCCTTGGATCCGCGAATCTTTCCGGTTCCTGATGCAATCATGTAGACCGTCTTCTCCAGTCCTTCCTGATTCCTTCCGGCCAGCTGCCTCTCATCAATGCCAAGTGGGAGATCGCAGTAAAAGCTGGCAGTTCTTTCCAGGCCGACCTGCGTGGCATTGAAATTGACCATCAACCGTTCCGGATCTCCCCAGGCCGACAGTGCTGCTTTTAGTGCTGCAGTCTTTCCACCCTTGGATCCACCCCAGTTGTACACGAAGAAAATTCTCTGATGCAGGATCCTAAGAAGCGGAGCTGCGAAGCTGGCCGCCAGGATGAATCTGAACTTGTCCCTGCATCTGTGAGGCTTCATGGTTTCGATCCATTTTTCCTCTTCTCCTACCTGACAGTATGCTGTGGCCATCCCTTTCTGGCTCGGATCAATGTCGAGCACGATTCCTTGCTCTCTTCCTGGTATAAATCTTTTCCCTGGCTGCCATCCGAAGGTTGACGTCGCGTCTGCTCGCTGGATCACATCGATGTTCTCTGCCTCAAGGGCTGATAGAAATCTGACCACCTGCTTTGCGTTCTCACTTGTTACCGTACATCCAAGGTCGGCCAGAATCGTGATACCTCTTGCAGTGAAGATTGTTGAACGTGGGAAGATAGCTTTGTGCCATGTACCATCTCTTTTGAATGCGATCTCCATCTTCTCTTCTCCTGTCTCCAGGCTCTTGAGCCGCTGCGTTAATATGATCGGTGTTCTGCAGACAAGCGTCGGCGTATACTTCTTCTCATCTATGTGGCTGATTCCTTTTTCTGAATAGAGCCATCCTTCCGGCTGTCTTAAGTTGACCGGAGCTCCCTGGATTGCTTCTGGTATTTCCTCCGGAGCATCCAGGTCCATTTCTTCTGCAGCTTCAATGAGCCGCATGATTTTTTCGCGGGCTTCGTCTTTCCCGTATTTAATGTACACATCTGATGGATCCTTGCATCCGATCTGACTGCAGCTCCATCGGTACACTTTTCCGATAAATCCTCCCTCCCGGAGTCCCTCGATGATTTTGCGGAGAAATGTTTCCCCGCCTTTGTCGGGCTCTTGGTGAATGTAGATCTTTAAATCCTGCAAGAGTGACGCCTGGTGCGGCTTGAACATTGACGCGCCTGGAACTCCAAGCGTGCTGATGCCGATGTACCACATTGACTGACTGTCGCTCTCGCCTTCTACCATGGCCGCATATCCTGCCTGCCGGATCGCAGGAAGCTTCCATTCGCCATACAGACCAATCTTTCCGGCTGATCCATACTTCCATCTGAAGTCTTTGTTTGCGAATCTCTTCCTGAAGGTCGCCTCGTTCCCATCCGGATCGTAGTACGGGATCTTCATGTAAGTGATGCCATCTCTTCCCTTGACTGTGCTGAGTCTGCAGTTCTCTTTCAGCCAGTCTTCCGGAAGTCTTTTTTCGAATGCATACTGTGTGAGAGTGTAGTTTTTGTTTGGATTCTCCTCTTTTTTCTTTTCTTCCTGGGCGACTCCATATTTTTCAAGAATCTGCTTGTATGCTTCTTTCGTATCTATGCCATTAACTTCCGCATAGAACTGCACGAAGTTCCCGCCTCTATCCTCTGCGAAGCAGTGCCATTGTCCGGTTTTCAGGTTTACTGAAAAGCTGTTATTTCTGTCATCATGGAACGGGCAGAGTCCGATCAACTGATCGCCAGTGATCTTATGTTTCTTTATATAGCTTGTATATTCACTTCTGTAATCAACCACCTGATCAATATTAACTTCTGCCGTATTCATTCAGTTACCTCTTTTCTCTTTGTATGTTTATCTTTACCACCGGGATCCCTAAGTTGTCCGCGGCATATTCGAGCTCTCGTTTCATGCCCTCGCTGATCTTTTCATCTACGATGTATGCATAGACAAGGTCGCAGTTATTCATGAGCTGCAGCCCTGCATCTATTGCTACCTCTCGCTCCATTCGGCTGCCATCATCTAAGAAACGCGGGAAGTATAAATGCGGTGCAATCGGCAGATCTCCATGTTGAACGATAGTACTGCAGGCGCCTTCTGCAAGTTCTATATTCATCATATTCTCTCTTGCTGTATCTCCGCGGTATGGACTGCAGACATAGACCTTTCTCCCGATACTCAGGTTCAGGTTTGTTGTGAGGCTTCGCAGGCACTGTCCGCAGTAAATAAATGGATCATATCTACTCTTTCTCTTAATCGTGTCATAGGTTCCCTGGCCACCGTAAACATCGACCGGTATATTTGACTGCACGATTCCGCATCCTATCTCGCTGAGTTCTTCTATGCTCTTACTTCCATTGATGATCAGGTGCGCCAGTCTGACATCAATCTCGTCCTGGTTCTTCACGTACTCTTCGATGCGCGCTTCACTTCCGAAGAACTTCTCCATGTATTCTTTATATGTTTTCATGTCTATCCTCCTGAACTACATAATTTCGTTAATCAATGTCATAAGCTCGTCTTTTGCATTATTTTTTAATTGGTCACTGTAGATGTCGTACCAACGCTGAAATTTTTCTCTAAGAGTTAACTGCTCTGTAACTGGTAAATTTTCTAACTGTTCGATTCTTTCCATTGTCTCGTCTTTAAGAAGAGCAGTAACTTTCGAAGGTACTAATACTGCATTGCCTCCATACGCCTTTACTTTCCTTGCGTCCTCTGCATTTCCAACGGGTATAGACATCGGCAGAATATTCTGCTTGTCGAATTCATTGATCAGCATTTTTTTGACTTCTTTAATATCATCACAGTATTGATTGAATTCCATGTTGTAGACATCGTTTGCATTTTCTTCAATCATTCTACGAACAGTTTCAATCTCCATTTTTCCCTGGACCATTGCTTCTGCTGTCATCCTCGCAGTCACCTCTCTTGCATTCCATGAATCACAGGCCTTTCTATCTCTTTCCAGATTTATATACTTGGCTTTAAAATTATATCCATGTTTCAATTCCTCATTGCAGGCAACATATAAGCCGTTCACGTATGTTTTTCCGGTCATTTCTTCTCCTAGAAGGATTTCGCCATACGATGTTTCCACTTTTTCAGTTTCATCGTACTCAGCAGACAATCCGAGCCATATGTCACTCAATCCATCGTATTCCGTCCAGTTCACATGTCCTATTTCAATAACGAGATTCTTTTCATCTGCATCAGGTTGTTTCTCAATATAAAAAGCCAGGATTTCCGATCCCCATTTTGCACTGTTTTTGAACCTAGATGTCCAGATTTCTTTCTTTTCATTATTGTAAATTGTAAAAGTTTTCCCAAGTCTGTTGAGTACAAGGGCGGCGATTTTATATCCCTCTCCAAATTGTCCAACTGTATCCTCGTCATTACTCTTATTGCTTTTTCCAAGTAATAACGTACTTATTTTTAATTTTGCATTTTTATTAACTAATCGGATTACTTCTTTGCCTTCATCGTAATCAATTGAGAATTTATTATCTGGTCGAATTGTTTCCTGATCTATCCCGTTTTGAATTAGTTCTCTTAATGCATCATTGAATGTCCAGTCTGACACGTAGTTAGGTGTCAGACTGAGCTCATAGCATTCACTCATGAACTCAGTCCCCCTTTCTTTAGTTGAATGGTACGTCTTCTGTGATCTCGCCCGCTGCCTCTACATCCATGAAGCCTTCCTTGTCTACTGCCGGAGCTGCCGTGTAGTCATCCGCTGTGATCACGACTTCTTTATACTTCTCTTTCAGCTCTTTTCTCATGGCTGCCGTTGTTGCGAAATGGTCCTGCGGGATCAGACCAACTCTCTCAATGCCTACCTTGCTGTATGTAATTCCGTTTTTATTCTTATCCTTTGTCAACTTGAATTTTAAGACCATACGGCTATACGGGATCTTGCTTCCACCCATGAGCCTAGCCAACTGATTATTCACTTCCTTCAGTGATGTCGGTGGGATTGTCAGAAGGTAAACGCCTGGCTTTCCTGAAAGAAGGAGATACATTCTTCTCATGTTCTTGCATGGCTTTCCAGTGCCGCCTTCTCCGAATTCGTTATAAGGGCAGGTGTCGCACTCTCTGATTTCACCTGTCTCGTACAGAACGCCCTTCTTGGAATCAAAGGAGCTGCAGCTCGGAGCTTTGTTGTCTGATTCTCCGAAGCTCTCAGCCCAGTATGAATTGATTCTGTGAGTGAAGATCACGACAGCTTCCAGCTCTTTTATGGAGTCCGGGCTGTCCGGATCATCTGTCTCGACCTCGAATGCAATTCCTCCACCTGAAGGAATTTTGATTTTCTTGCAGGAGATTCCCTTCACTTCATCCAGGTCTTCCATCTCATCCTGAAGCTCCGCTAAGAGCTCCGGATCCATGTCCTCATATCCAGTTACGATATCGAATTTATTTACTACTGCCACTTCTGTTCCCATTACTCATTTTCTCCTTTTCCTTTGATAGTGATTGATTCTACGATGCTGCATTCTTTGATGCTGGTTGTGCGATATCTCTTTTCAGATCCGTCTCCATAGGTCTCTGTTACCAGGTACCCACCTTCTACGCCTTTGTATCTGCAGAATACGTCTTCGTCTCTATACGTTCTCATAACAACCAGGTCGCCTGCTTTCACTTCTGATCCGTCTGAAGCATGGACTGTCAGAAGTTCCTGTTTCTCTACTCTAATTCCCGCCATTATCGTTCCCTCCTTTCAATATTTCATGAATTCTCATGTTGATCACATTGGATACGTAGCAGAGCATTTGAACTTCTTTGTTCTGATCTCCTTCTGCCACCTCATGAAATGTCTTTACAATTCCCTCTGCGATTGTTCCTGATGCAGTGATATTCTTCACACCTTCTCCGACGTAGAAGCTCATGCACTGGCATTTCCCTTCACCGACACTGTCCATAGTGCATCCGAAGAGAAAATCTTTCTCCAGATCGTGGCTAACTCCGTCCTGATCTATGATGTTGATTTTTACTTTACTCATTAGTTACTCCTTCCTGGTGCTTTATTTTAAAGTCCTTTGTCGTGACAAGTGTATTTATAAAGTAGTACATTGCCGTATCGATGTTCTCTTTACCCAAAAAAGCGATAAGGAAATCTACGCAAAAACTAGCCATGCATGTTAGCGCATGTCTTGTTTTTGATTTTCCGCTCAGAAATGTTTTCATTGTGATTTCGCAAGTTTCATCGTTCGAATCATCCATATTCATCACAAATCCTGCGACAAACAGTCCTTCTGACACTTTCTTTTTTTCGTCTTCGCCTTCAACTATTAGCTTAACCATTATTTTCCTCCATTTCCTCTTTTGTAAGAAAGTTTAAGTGTTCCATTATGTTGTATCCTCCTGGCTCCATCATTTTCTTCAGTTCATCCTTAAAGAACTGAAGAAGAAACGCTGTAACAACTTCTGATTCCCCCTCAGACAATGTCATGATGACCTGCGCGGTCGTTGCAGCCATGGACTGAACGATTTCAGTTGGACTTGCCTTTCCTACGAGCAAGAGCTTGCTGCGTCTTCTTCCTTCTTTCGAATCCTCCTCTATCAGTGATCCTACTAGATATCTTCCTTCGAAGGTATGCGCTTCATGGTTGTCTGCGCTAATTGTAACTTTTACACTATCCATCGTTTATTCTTCACTTTCTGCCTCTTCGGCTTCCTCGAATTCATCCTCTTCCTGGTCTTCCATGTAATCTTCGAGCGGTGTGCTCTCGCTGGCACTGTTCTTGTAGAGATCATTCATGGACTTGTTGGCCAGTGCGACCAGTCTCACTGTTTCGTAGACTGCCTTTGTGGCTGCGTTCACAATGCTGTTTGATGCCTCTACTGCAGCTCTGTCATCCACTGGAAGAATAAGTGCATACTTCTTGAAGCTGTCGCTTACTTCCTTCATGCCTTTCTGAACCTCTGCATACTGCTCTGCAAGGATTCCGTATGCCTCATGTCTGTTCTCAATCGTTCTCGGTCTCTCTTGCAGGATCTGTCTGCAGGCGAAGTCGATTGACAAGTTGACATTCTCCTGCAGGTTCCTGTCGCTTTCCAGTCTCACATCGAATTCCATCTGTTCGTAGTTCTCCATCTTACTTTCCTCCGTCTTTTGCTTTCTTGGTTGCTTTGTTGGTTTCTTTTCTTCTGCCGATCTCGTATGTATCGTACACGTTCAGGATCTCGGCCAGTTCTTCCGGAAGCTCTCCGGTTTCTTCTACCAGGTTCTTAACGGTAGACTGCAGTGTTCTTGTGTTGACTGTTTCCTGGATGATATCTCCAAGCCCTTGATCGCGTAACACTTCCAGGAAGTCGAGGCCTGCAGCTCTCAGTGCTTCCTCTGATTTCTTGCTGTAGATGGTCTTATCCTGAAGGAAGAACTTGTATCCTCCTACGCTGATATTTGGCACGTCATCATCGATCATCTGTTGCGCGATCTCCTGCTTCTTCTGTTCGATCGCTTCATTATTTTTCTTGGTTGCCTCTTTCAGGCCGTCCTTCTCGTTCAGGAGCTCATTGTACTCCCTGACCATTTCTAATAATCCCATTTTTCTATTCTTCCTCCTGTTTGTTGTAATCCTGCATGGTAGGACGGTTTCCGTCCAGGTCATCCCAGGTATACGGCTTATGATTTTCACTTTCGCATTGCGCTTTGTAGCAATCTCTGCATACGCAAAATCCGGAAAGCCATCTCATTTCTCCCCAGTATTCTGGTCTGCGACATCTCTTGCAGATTACAATTCTATCTTTTTCTTCTGCGTGCATCCGAATTCCTCCTCATTGGCTTTCCGTGTAGTTTTCTCCAGTTATTTGTCTCGATCCGGTTCATGTAGTTTATGGATGTTCCCATAGCGCGGACGATCTTTCGAACCGCTGACGCTGCCTGATCAGTTGACATTCCGGTGAGCTGCGTCGTTTTAGCGAATGCAGGACCTGCTTCGGCGACCAGGATCTTGTCGATATCATTTTCTTCTATTTCGAATCGGCCATGCCGGCCATGTGCAAGGCCATATGCCACTGTGTTCCTTTCTTCCCGGTAGCATCCTTCTTCCTTCAATGCTTCCGCTTCCTCTTTCTTTCCTATGAGTCCGAGGAAGATGTCGAGTAGTCTTCCCATTTTAGTTTCCCTCCTTTCTGTAGAGCTTGTATTTTATGCTGGACTCTGACCGGCCCATCTCCTCTGCGATCTCCCGGATGTAATATCCTTTTTTCCGCAGCATCTTCATTCGATTAACTTCTGCCGCCGTCCAGTTGTAATTCCTCCGGATGTCGCTGCTTTTCTTTTCCTTGTACCAGCTGTATCCCATCAGGAGGCTGTCGTCTAATACTTTTTGCGCGTTCCAGTCTTCTGGATGATTCTTCAGATATTTCAGAAGGTCTTCCTGTCTGATGCAGAGGTAGTTCCCTTTTCTGATGATCCTGAGTCCTTTTGACGCCCATTTTCCTTTTAAAGTGCGCGAATCCACGCCGAGAATGTTGTGGACCGTGTTCATCGTGAGCAGATCAGTGCTCTTTTCGAACCCTGAAATACCGAGCCTGTTAATCTTCTGATTCACCGAACTGAAGCTCCGGCCGAGGCTCTTCGCGATCGTTGCCACCGTGTATGTGCCGGACATTTCTTCCAGCTTTGTTAGTTCTGCATCTGTCCAGTGTCTACCTGCCATTAGAAGAAATCCCTCCAGTTATCTACGACTGTTTTTGCCATATCCTCTTTCTTTCCCAGTGATTTGCTGATCAGCTCATCGACGGTCTTATCTACTTCCAGGTCGATGTACGTGCAGGTGTTACGCTGACCGATTCTGTGAATACGGGAGAGGCTCTGGCTGTAGGTTGCATAGTTGAAATTTTTCGAGTAATACACGCAGGTGTCTGCGGCTGTCAGCGTGATTCCGGTTCCTGCGGTATCAATCTGTCCGACGAATACAGTGGTTGCCGGATCTTCCTGGAACTGCTTGACGATATCTCCGCGGTCTTCCTTTTTAATGTCTCCGTAGATGGCCACCTGCTTCATGTCTCTTGGCAGCTTCTTTCCCACCATCTCAATGATCGCCTTCACCTCTGCGATGAATCTTGCAAAGATCACCAGTTTCTTTCCAGCTCCGATCACGTAGTCCTCGATAATATCTGCGAGAGCATCCATCTTTGCTGTGCTGACTTGTTGCGGCTTAGTTGCTTCATCCTCTACCAGGAATCCTCCGGTCAACTGCTGAAGTCTTAAGAGTTTCGTCAGGACTGTGGTCGCCGTGATCTGGCCGCCGCTGTCAAGCTCTGCGTAGCTGTCTCGCTTAATTCGATTGTAGAGTTCCTGCTCCTTCTTGCTGAAGAATACCTTCCTGGTCTCGAATGTCTGCTCCGGAAGGTCGATAGCTTCTTCCTTAGTGATTCTGAAGGCGATCGAGTGTTCTTTCATGATCAGGCCGTCCAGGTCCTTGTATCCTATGATCTGCCGGTTGCTGAAGCCTCCCATGATCGCATATCTGTTCCGGAATTGATAGAAGTTTTTTCCAAAGATCGAGGCATCTAAAAACCGATACTGGCTGAAGATGTCGATTGCATTGTTCTGCACCGGCGTTCCTGAAAGAATGAGTTTGTATCTTGCCTGATCTCCTAACTCGTGCAGTGCTTTGCTCTGCGATGCATCGTGTGTCTTGATTCGCTGACTCTCATCGCATATGATCAGGTCGGCATCATATTCCTGCAGTGCCTCAAAGATGCCCTCTCTCCAGGTTGATTCGTAATTGATCACGGCCACCTTCATTGCTTTGAATGGGAACTTCTGCAGGTCGTTAAGTTCCCTGAGTCTGTGTGTCTTGTCTCCAAGCAGTGTTTTGCAGGTATACTTGAAGTCGGCGAATTCCTGGAACTCTTTCGGCCATACAGCTACGACTGACGTAGGCGCTACAATCAAGACTCTTTCGATTTTTCCCATTTTGTATGCTGCTCCTGCGATGGCCAGTGCGGTCAGTGTCTTACCTAACCGCATCCCATTTCGAATAAGAGGCCGAAGCCTTTATTGATTCGTTGGGATGTCATATCATCATCTCCTCTCCCGGCAGCTTATCCACTTCTATGAAGTGATTATTCTTCCTGGCTGCCATTTCTTTTCTTATTTGCGCGGGACTTACATCTCGGATCCCGACATAGTCGTAATCCTTTGAACGCCCACGATTGTACCTTTTCATGTAATTCGGATTCTGAAGCCTTTCATACTTGCCTCTGGTTGCCAGTTCACTTCGCCCCATTTTCTCTGCGATCTGTTGGTACGTGTATCCCTGGTCTATCATTTCGAGAAGCGTATCGATCTCTTCATCCGTCCATGGCTTCGCTTTGTTCCGGACAGGCTTCTCCTTGATCTGAAGGTCCAGGATTCTTCTCTTTACGGCTCCTTCCGATCTTCTAAGCTTTGTCGCTATGTCTGTATAGGTATATTGGTTTGCCTGCAGCATCCTTTTGAGCTTTCGGTCATCTGCTTCGCTCCATGGCGTGTTGTGCGGCACCCTGCTCCAGGATTGCTGCTTATCGCTCTTCCTTTTTACCTTCACCCAGTCAGGTTCAGCTCCGAAGCAGTTCGGCTGCATCCTGGAGAAATTGAGCAGGCTTTTATTCTGTTCAGCCCATTTCCAGAACTCTTCTATGTCTACGACTTTGAACCTGCAGCGCCTTACTTTTTTCTCTTTCACTGGCAGTCCATTGTCAATCAGCCGGCGCATTGCGTATCCGATACCTACATAGCCATAGAGCTCTGTCATTAACTGGTTGTATGTGATGTACAATCCTGCATCCAGGAAGGCTCCGCATCCGAGGCGCTGTGCTCTTACGATGACTGCGTTCTCTGATCTGCCTAGAGTCTTGCAGATCGTCTTGATGCTTTTCATTCCCCAGTTATCCTGAAGGTATGCTTCGTCTTCCTTGGACCATTTCTTTTTTTTATTTCGTGCCGGTACGAGCATTCTTCTCTCCTTCCGCTTCATCTACCTTACGCATCTTCTTGATATATTCTCGAACCGTCTGGATCGTTGAAAGTACTCCGTCATAAAAAGGATCTATTCTTTCATGCTCTGCAACTGTTGCTTTTGCTTCTTCTTCTGCCTGATCCAGCCAGTCAACCAAATCTTTCGCGTCTTTTTCTGTCATATCTTCTCCTTCTTTTGTTCGTCTTTAGTATTCTTCGCGGTTTCTGGCTATCTCCTCTAGTCCACGGCGTGTTATGCGGGCCTTGCTGCCACGAGGTTTTTTAATCTCTGCCTCCTTCTTTCTCTTCTTCATGAGCGGCTGCCAGTAGATCTTCTTTCCACAATGCTTACAGAATCCGTGATATTCATGAATCCTGCGCTTGCATGACGGGCATCTGTAAAAACGGTTCTTCTGGTCCCATTCCGGCTCGGTAGCCACCAGGAAGTGCTTCTTCAGGTCTACGTCCTGGTGCTGAATCTCGCATACTTTTCTCTCAATACTGTCTACGATCGGCACGAGCATGCATCCGTCATTACCTTCTACCTCTCTGTCACATTCTTCGCATACCTTGCGCTCTCTGCTGATCGCAGATAACAGGATGCGGTGTTCTTTGTCTGTGAATATGCTATTCATCTTCTCTTTCTGCCTCCTCCAACTCTTCGATCTTTTCTGTTAAGTCCATAGGCTTGTGGTCCTTCAGTGGGTACTGCTGGTACTCGCATTTAGTTACGCTGATGCTATTTGCATACTGCAGGTAATATTTATAGGCCAGCCGGAGCGGGATGTCTTTATGCCTTCCTCTGAGTGTGCATTTACTATGGTCGTCATACTCAATTCTTATGATCCACATCTTCGTAGCCCTCCTTCTCTGGCGGTATCAATCCGAAGGTAAGCAGCGCCATATTGGCTGCTCTGACCTGATGTTGGTAGAGTGACTTCGTGACCGGATATTTATAGAGCGGTTCCGGATTCTTCCGGACTCGCTCTTTGTCTACTGCCTCTTGTACTTTGTTCATGTGAGCTCTCAGCTCTTCGATCGATGCAGGAAGTCTGACCAGTCCAGCCAGTTTGTTCAGAAGCTCTGCGCTTACTGGTCCTTCGAACATCTGATTGACTCTGCTATACTTCATCTTTCCCCATGATCGGATGATTGCTGCCTGCGTTGTATCGGCTTCAATGATCCGGATCATGCCATCCTTCATTGCCATCTTCATTGGTCTTTAAATCCTCCCAGTTTCCACGGTTGCCATGACCAGTCGTTCCTGATCTTCTGTAAGTCCTATGATGTCATCCTCTCCATCCTCGTTCTTTCCGAGCGCTGCCACGAAGAAGTCTCCGCAGATCATGTCACGTCCGTGTGCGATGAATCTGTTCGGTCTCGCATGCTGCAGCTTCGCCTCTTCGTTCATGACGAATACCATCGGTGCGATTTCGTATGGGTAAGTTTCGATGTTTCCTCCGACAAGTCCTTGCATCATCTTAAGGTCCGGCTCGATCTCTAAGATCTTAGTACTCTGTCCCGCTTTGCAATAAACCACTCTCATTGTTCTTTTCCTCCTCTTCATATGCTGCTTTTTCTTTCAGGCACTGTTCATACTCATCTTCCGGGTAGTAGTAGTTACTGCCTGCTGCCCTGATCACTCTTACCTCCTTCTTCGGTGGTTCGTATGGATCTGAAGCGATGGCATAAAGTAAGGCCAGCCCCAGTGCGATCCCAATTCCCGAACATACGAGGAACTCCTTCACTGCTTTCTTGGCTGCCTTCACTTTGTTTTCGTGCATCATCTTCTGCTGCATTTTCGCTCGGTCCTTTTCCAGGTGCTCTTGTCTGATCATATCCAGTTCGTATCTGGTCAGTGGCCGGCTTTCTCCTTTATGCTGTTTTGGTACGTTTACATCTATCAGATCTATCATCCCTCATTGCTCCTTCCTCTCTCATTTTCTGAATCACCTTGTAGGCTGGATGCCCGGCTGGAACTACCAAGCCTTCAATGCTTTCTCTCTCTGATCCATCACTCATCACATGCTTTATCATCTTTCCACTTCCTTCCGGGTATCGCTTTCCTGCTCTCTAGGCTTTTTGGGCCCGGCAGTCTATGACAGGTTCTCCATTGTGAAAGAAGAACCTGTCGCCTCATGCTCCCTGAGTATTTTTAGGGGTAGCCGTATAGCCCATTGCCTGCAGTGTCGGTTTTTCATACCGACCGTCCGGGATTACTACGCACCTACCAGTCCATGCTCCGAACGTTCTCTCTACCTGGTATTCTCATCTGCCTCCAAGCCGGGATTTTTTTACTAGGGTTTGCGCTTTCCACCCCTATGACGACGATTCTCCGCAGGCTTCGGTCGCCTCGCCGGGTGGACTTATCTGCGTCGGCTCCACCAGACCTGGGTTTTTAATGAGGTCCCGCATCCCTCGTATGCTTCTCTATTTAGTTGTAAAAAATGTCATAAGCACGCATTCCGTCTTCAAAAGCCATGATTGCAAGTTTTCTTTGTTCTTCATCATTTGGTATCCTTCCGCTCTTGAAAATCTTCATAACAGCCGGTACAGCCATAGGTTTAAAACCTGAAGCTTTTGGATAATCAAATTTGTTGAACTCCTTATTGACTACTTGAACAGCTTCTTGAAAATCTACATTAAAGATTTCTTTTCCGACATTCCATTTCCAAAATCTACGATGCAAAGCTTTTTCCAAGTCCTGATACTCTTCCAAAGGATTCGTTATAGCAAATTCTTCGATTTTGGCACCTGCGTATTCCGGTGCATTATACGCCAGTTGCTTATAACGCTCTCTTGGACTGGATGTGCTTCCTATTTTTATGAGCCCATTTCCGTATTTTGCTATGTAAACAGCTCCGCATGTTTTGTCATATCTCTTCGCGAAGAAATCGTTTTTATATAAAACTTCCTTCGCAATCTTTGTCATCTTCATCGTTCTGTTCCTTATGCTTTTTTCATATATTCCTTAGCTTCCATTCCTGCCATAAAAGAATTTGCCATCATAATTAAAATGGTTCTTTTTTCTTCCGGAATACTAGAGAGTATTTTCATCAGTTTTTCGGCACTATTAAGTTCAGCCGCCGTATAAGTTTTTCTGTTATTCATGTTTTCATCTCCCTTCATTTTGTTTTCTATGTTACTATCATACGTTTCTTTGTGAACTTTGTCAACACATTTTTGTAAACTCTGAAAACTTTGTTGACTTTGAAAACATGGCGTGTTATTATCAATACATAGAAGATAGGAGGTGAGAAAATGAATGAGCGTATCACTGAATTAAGGAAAACGCTATCACTTAGCATGGAAGAATTCGGTAAAAAATTAGGTGTAACCAGATCATCCATTTCCAATATAGAAAGTGGACGTCGAGGTTTAACTGATCAAATGATTCTCTCTATATGCAGAGAATATAATGTAAGTGAAGACTGGTTGCGATTTGGATCTGGTAGTATGTTTCTGCTAGAACCTAAAAATGAAATTGAAAATCTTGTAAGAAAATACAACTTGAATCAAATGGAATATATCTTTTTAGAGCATTATCTAAATTTGGACGATTCAGATAGAGAAAGTATTTTTAATTTTATAACAGATGTTTTGGCAGATTTTAATGAGTCATCGACTGCATTATCCGGTCCAGCAAAAATCTTTAAAAGCGAACAGCTTCCTTATGCTGCGTTTAAAGAAGCGCCAGCTATTGGAAACGATCAGTATTCAGATATTCCTGACACGCCAAAGGAACTGGAGCGAAAGTTCCCGCCGCTGGAAGATCAGGAGAAAAAAGAAGGCGGGCTTGGGTAGATGTACCCAGTCCTCCTGGTTCTTATCGAATCAATATAATCTGTGTTTTATTAGAAAAATCTAAATTATAATAAATGGTGCACGTGCACCGGTAGTAGATTGCGTAGATGTCTTTTCTGTTTAGAAAAATGTACTTTCTGCTCATTTGAATTCCCCCTTTGAGAAAAACCGAGGGCTGGGCACATGGCTTTTATTATAAATTTTATGATTCTAATAATATACCGGTAAATATTGGGAAAAGAGGTAAATAATGGGATTATTCAAACGATTGTTTGGCAATAATAAAGAGACGCTTCATGTCGAAGTCGGAATCTCACACGAATACGTGAAGCATGAGATTCCGGATGCCAGCGTTCTTTATAAAAAGACATGCCCCGAAATGATTCGTTATAAGATTCGCGGGAGAGATAACAGAAGCAAGCGCTTATGCACTGTCAAGAAGGTTGTCTTGGCTTCAGTAGATCAGAACTCAGTAATTGCGGCCACTAACTTGTACGACGTCCAATCGTGCGAGGTGATTATTCCTGATCCACCAACAGAAAGACAGTTGAGTTATGCTGCTGATCTTGGAATAGTCATTTCAGATAATTATTCTAAAGACGACATATCCTGCCTTATTACAAGAGCTGTTTACGAGAAAGATCGGGATGATATGATTCCTGTTGATCAAAGCCTTGCTAAAATGGCAGCGGATTACGATATTTATTTATCCATGTTTTCTGGTGAAAAAAGAGCTTTGGACTGCTTATGGGTTAAGTTTGAAGAGGATGAAAAACTAAAGTTTTTGATTTTCTGCATTCATCAAAATCTACTAGGAAAAAAAGATTATGATATTGACCACTCGTCTTACCTTGACCTGTATGGTCGCTTCGCAGAATCTCACCGCGATGATCAACAGCTACGGCGATCATTATCAAGATACGTCGGATCCGATCTGAGTCTTCATAAAGCTCCAAACAGAAACAGGATGGCTTATACAATAGTGGCTGAATTTTTAGCCAGCACTCGCTGAAGGAATTTTCATAACTGAGTAAGTGATTAACACGAATTAAAAAACCGCCCGGTGCTGGTAACACCGAACGGTCTCTTGCATCCCTTGTGGTGGATGCGGTTGCTTATTAAATTCGCACTTATAAGTATATCGCATTTCCCATAAGTCCACAAGGGCTTATTTTTTACACCCTTTTTCAGGAGGAAGATGCGTTTTGAAACAAAAAATAGCAGCGCCGCCGGCTGATCCGGTGGTCGATCTAGTCGATCTGTATATCCGAGTCTCAACGACAGAGCAGGCTCTCGAAGGTTATTCCGTAGCCGAACAGGAGAGCCGCCTGCGCCGGTACTCTGAGGCGATGGGATTTCGGATCCATAAAGTTCATATTGATGCCGGCTTCTCCGGAGCTTCTCTTGATCGTCCAGCGATTAAGGAAGTGATCAGGGACATTCAGAGCCACCTCGTTTCTAAGGTCATCGTCTGGAAGCTGGATCGTCTTTCGCGATCGCAGAAGGATATGCTGGTCATGCTGGAAGATGTCTTCCTGGCTAATGACTGCGATTTCATCTCCATGATGGAATCCTTCGACACATCGACAGCCTTCGGCCGTGCGATTGTCGGTATCCTTGCTGCATTTGCGCAACTGGAGCGTGAAAATATTAAGGAACGTACAACGATGGGACGTCGTGCGCGTCTCGCAAAAGGTCACTACAATGGCTCGCGTCCTCCGCTCGGATATCGGTTCCTGGAAGGCTCCAACGATCTGAAGGTCGAACCATACGAGGCTAACATGGTGCATGAGATCTTCTCATCCTTCCTGGCTGGTCAGTCGATCAATGCGATCGCTGCAACGATGCAGCGAAAGTACCCGACGACACGAACCTGGAACAATACCATGATCCGGCGCACGCTTAAGAATCCAGTCTACATGGGAAAGGTGAAAGACGTTGACGTGATCAGGGACGGAATCCATGAGCCTCTTATTTCAGAATCTGAATTCGTCATGGCCAACGCGGTACTCTCTCACAACCGGGAGATTAAGAAGCAAAGCTGCAGATCGAACAGCCTCCTGACCGGTCTTCTTTACTGCGGGGACTGCGGAGCCCGGATGCAGCCGAGGCAAATTGCCAGGGGATATCCGCTGCGCCGGTACGTCTGCTATTCCGTGAGTAGGACAAATAAGTCCATGATCCGCTCTGATCACTGCACGAACCGCCTTCATCCATACACGCTGGAAGAGCTGGATGATATCATTATTGGAGAGATCAAGAAGCTGGCAGCAGACGAAGATTACCTGCGGGCGATCATCCGGGAGGATGCAGGTCCAATCTTGGATGAATCGGAGCTCTTAAAAGATCGGCTCTCTGAAATTGACAAGCAGACCGACAAGCTCTTAAATCTCTTTCAGATCGGAGTGGTTGACCTCTCGCAGATCGAACAGCGTCTGGCTGATCTGAAGCAGGAACGAGAAGCTCTGAAAGAAAGACTGGAGCGCACGGCTCCGGTCGTGCAGATGGATATACAAAAAATCCAGAGCTACGCTGATGCTTTTCAGGAAGCTCTGGACTCCGGGGATGCTGAATGTCAAAGCAGCATCATCCGTCTTTTAATTGATAAAATTGTTGTCCTGAATGAGGACATTGAGATTCACTGGACTTTCTGTTAATCCGGAAGCTCCAGGAGGCAGATTGTCTCAATGTGCACGGTGTGCACGAACTGATCAACGCAGCTCATCCGCTTCACCCTGTATCCAGCAGCCTGGAATGCTACAAGGTCGCGGGCGAGGCTGGTTGGCTTGCAGGCAATGTAAACAACTTTCTTACACCTATATGAATCAATAATCTTCGGGAGTGCCTTCGGGTGAATTCCGTCTCTCGGCGGATCCAGTACGATCACATCCGGCTTCTCTTCAATCTCATCAAGTACCTTAAACACATCTCCGGCAATAAATCTGCAGTTGGAAAGTCCGTTTCGGACAGCATTTTCTTTTGCTGCCTCGACTGCTTCTTCAATAATCTCGACACCGATCACTTTCTTCGCAACCGGAGCAAGCACCTGACCGATTGTTCCTGTTCCGCTGAACAGATCGAATACAACCTGATTATCAATATCTCCAATGTATTCTCTTACAGTCTCGTACAGCACTTCTGCACCTTTTGAGTTTGGCTGGAAGAAGGAAAATGGTGTAATCTTGAATTCCAGTCCGAGAAGCTTCTCATAAAAGAAGTCCTGTCCATAAAGAATTCTTGTCTCATCACTCTTCACGACATCGGACAGAGAATCATTCAATATATGAAGGATTCCAACAATCTTTCCTTCTAATTCTAATGCCAGAAGTTCTTCTACTAATGGAGTTAAGTCATATTCTTCCTGCGTTGTCGTTACAAGATTCACAAGAATCTCGCCTGTTGTATCGCCTCGTCTTAAAAGAAGATGGCGGAGATAACCGACATGCTGCATTTTCTTATAATAACTTACATTTCTTTCTTTGAAATAATTAAGCACACAAAGAAGAATCTTATCCATATCTTCATGGACAAGCTGACAGTCTCCTGCTGTCAGTACATCATAAGTACTTCCTTTTTTATGAAGACCGAGAGATAACGGACCGTCTTTGAATTCGTCTCCGAAAGAGAATTCCATCTTGTTACGGTAATGAAATTCCTTCGGGCTGTGCTTCACACCTTCAAAAACATATTCGCCCTTTACTACCGGATCCATAATCCTGCGGATCTGCCCTTCTTTCATCTTCACCTGTTCTTCGTATGGCATCGTCTGATACATACAGCCACCACAGGCCGGAAAGATACTACAGACCGGCTCTCTTGTCTCTAATGGAGATTTCTCCAACACTTCAAGAAGTCTTCCTTCTGCATTTCCTCTTTTAAATTTATTTATCATAAAACGGATCTTCTGTCCCGGAATCCCATTTTTCACAGTAACATACTGTTCTTCCTCCGGAACAAATACGATCCCCTTGTTTGGGAAATCTACACGTTCAATAATACCCTCGTAGATCTGACCTTTTTTCATCCTAATCTCCTATCAATTCTAATCTATTTTAACAGAAAAACAGACAGGATGGTTTCTTCTCACACCCTGTCTGCACTTTTGCAATTCACTCAAGAATTATACCTGATCATCCTCGCTGAAGTAATCATCAAAATCGTCATCAAAATCATCTTCAAAATCATCAAGATAATCCGGTGATACGAAACGATATACTGCATAAGCGATTGCAGCTACTGCTGCTACTGCTCCGATGATAGCCAGTGTCCAGATTACTGTATTCTTCTGCTTCTCAGCCTCATTCTTATGAAGAATCTCGTTCAATCTTGTTTCTGCAATGATGTCTTCTATTCTCTTGTTCATATTAACACGTCCTTTCTTCACCTTTTGCGGTGACAGATAATCTGTGTTTATTATAACACCTGACGATTCATATTACTACTGATTTATCATTTTTTTATAACTTTCTCATACCTTTACAAGCTTGGCAAATTTTGCAAACATCTTGCGTGTTCCGACACTGTCAAATTCAATCGTAACCTCGTGATCTCTTCCACCTTCTTTGATATCCGTTACTGTTCCTTCCCCAAACTTCACATGACGTACCCGGTCTCCGACCTCATAACCAAGCGGACCATTCCCACCTGCTGCCAGCTGACTGCCTTTCTGCAAGGATGCCAGTGCCTGATTTCCTGTAAGTGGCTTACCTGTCCCCTGATTCTTCGCAGGTGTCATTCCGCCGAATGTTCCTCCAAATGCCTGTGCCCTGAACGCTTCCCTGGCACGTGCATATGTATTCTGCTGTGCTGGCATCTCCGTCTCCTGGGTAAACTTCTTGTTTCCTGTATCAAGCAGTTCCCTCGGGATCTCTTTCACAAATCTTGACATCGGATTGTACTGTGTCTCACCGTGCACCATTCTTCTGCGCGCACTTGTCAAAGTCAGTTCCTGCTCTGCCCTTGTGATTCCAACATAACAAAGTCTCCGCTCTTCTTCCAGTTCTTCTCTGTCTCCTGCATTAATACTCATATATCCCGGGAAAAGCCCATCTTCCATCCCTGCAAGATAAACACGTGGAAATTCAAGTCCCTTTGCACTATGTAAAGTCATCAGAACAACATATTCCTGGTCTTCATCCAGACTGTCAATATCCGCAACCAAAGCAACTTCTTCAAGGAATCCGCTCAATGTTGCCTTTTCATCTTTATCCTGACAACTTTCCTCATAAGTTGCCGCTTTACTGATCAGCTCGTCTATATTCTCTTTTCTTGTTTTCGCCTCTTCTTTATCTTCATTTTCAAGGCTTTCTATATATCCTGTCTTCTCAATCACTTCCTGTAAAAGATCTGTGATGTTCATCTCTTCTGCCAACGTCTTAAAATACTCGATCAATGCCGCAAAAGAGTCCAGTTTTGTTGCACTTCTTCCCACTCCTGCGATCAGCTCCGGTGCCAGTAATGCCTCATAAAAACCAATTCCACGTTCTGTTGCAGACTCCTGAATCCGGTTAATTGTTGTAAGACCGATTCCTCTCTTTGGGACATTAATGATTCTTCTAACCGCAACATCATCACGTCCATTGTCGATTGTCTTGAGATAAGCAAGAAGATCCTTAATCTCTCTTCTCGCATAGAAATTTACACCGCCGACAATCTTATAAGGAATATTCATGGCAATAAATTTCTCTTCCAGCAGACGGGATTGTGCATTCGTACGATAAAGAACTGCACTGTCATTATAGGAACCTCCCTGTCTGACAGCACTTTTGATATCTTCGCCTATGAAATCCGCCTCATCAAATGCAGTATCAAACTGACGCAGACGGATCAGTTCACCTTCTCCATTCTCCGTCCAAAGTGATTTCTCCTTTCTTCCGCGGTTATTCGCGATCACACTGTTCGCTGCATTCAGAATATTCCCTGTAGATCTGTAGTTCTGCTCCAGTTTGATCACCTTTGCATCCGGAAATTCATGTTCAAAGTCAAGAATATTCCGGATATTCGCTCCACGGAACTTGTAGATTGACTGGTCATCATCTCCAACGACACAAAGATTCTTATATTTTCCTGCAAGAAGGCTTACCAGCTGAAACTGGACTGTATTTGTATCCTGATATTCATCTACCATAATATAGCGGAATCTTTCCTGATAACTCTCAAGCACATCCGGCTGTGTCTGCAAAAGCTGTACCGTCTTTACAAGCAGATCATCAAAATCCAGCGCATTATTCGCCCTCATCTGCGCCTCATACTCGCGGTAAACCTTAGCAATCTTCATCTTTGCAAAGTCTCCTCCGGCATTCAGTTCAAATTCATCCGGAAGGATCATCTCGTTCTTTGCAGATGAAATTGCTGAAAGCAGACTTCTTTCTTTAAACACTTTCGTATCCACATCTACTTTCCGACAGACTTCCTTAATTAATGTCTTCTGATCATCTGTATCATATATAGTAAAATGATTCTCATACCCTAATCTGTCAATAAATCTTCTCAAAATACGCACACATGCAGAATGAAATGTACTCACCCATACACTTTCTGCTCCAAAACCGACAAGATTATCCACACGTTGGCGCATCTCTTCTGCCGCTTTGTTCGTAAATGTGATTGCAAGAATATTCCATGGGTTCACGCCACGTTCTCCGATCAGATATGCGATCCTGTGCGTCAGAACTCTTGTTTTTCCTGAACCGGCTCCGGCAAGGATCAGAAGAGGGCCGTCCGTATGGTAAACAGCCTCTCTCTGCGGTTCATTTAATTTATCATAAATGCTCATCTTTCCACTCCTTTAAAGTTATAAAGATATCTGTAAATGTATTCCCATTATCAAACACACGTTCCTGTTTGTCAACTACATTTTCCGGCCTTCTTATCTTTTGCTTGCTATCTAGTTTTAAATACTATATAATAAATGTATTGAGGTGATAACATGAATATAGACACAAGTAATCTGTTAAACAGCATTTTAGAAGAACTTTCTTCTTTAAGTTATGTGCATCCCGGCGATGTTCCGAATATTAATCTTTACATGGATCAAGTAACTACTTTTATGGATGAGCAGCTGGCTTCGACCAAACGTTACCCTGATGATAAGATCCTGACAAAGACCATGATCAATAATTATACGAAGAACAATCTTCTTCCACCCCCGGTGAAGAAGAAGTATTCCAGAGAGCACCTGCTCCTTCTGGTCTTCATTTATTATTTTAAAAATATCCTTTCAATCAAAGATATTGAGACAGTTCTTGCACCGCTCACAGAAAAATATTTTCCGGATGGAAGCTCTTTTGAATTAGCGGATATTTACAAAGAAGTCTGCAAGATTGAAAAAGAACAGCTGGATTCCATCAAAGAGAATGTAACTGCTACTTATGAGAAATCTGCTGAGACTTTCACTCATCTTACTGATGGCGAAGATAAGGAGATCTTACAGCAGTTTGCATTTATATGCAGCTTGAGTTTTGATGTATATATCAAGAAAATGATCATTGAACGGATCATTGATGACCTCTCTTCCAAGTCTTCAAAAAACGAAGAGAAAAAGAAAGGGAAATAAACATTTCTGTTTAAAACGAGATACAGCCTGCGAAAGACTTTATCAGGATCTTCCGCAAGCTGTATCTTTTGATTGATAAAAGGTATTTTATTGTAAGCTTAATTCTTAAGTGTTATTCTTCCGTTCCATTCTCTTCCTCAGCAAGCCCTACACGTTTGAAAACCATATCATATCCGTCATTCCCATAATTAAGAGAACGGTTCACACGACTGATTGTCGCAGTGGATGCTCCTGTCTTCTCCGCGATCTCCAAATATGTCTTCTGTTCACGGAGCATTCTTGCCACTTCAAATCTCTGTGACAATGAAAGCAGCTCATTGATCGTACAGATGTCTTCAAAAAATGTATAACACTCTTCTTTATTCTCAAGGCTTAAGATTGCCTGAAACAGATAATCTACTGCCTCGGTTCTGATCTTCTTACTCATACGAAACAATCTCCTTCTCAACCGGCTAATTATATGATGGCTTACGGCATACCATAAACCATAACAATACCTTTTGCCTTCTCAGGCCACTTTTTGATTTTAACACATTAAATTTTTAAAGTCCACCATTTCTTATGAATTTAAACTAAATTCTTGCACAATTTTGATTTTTTTCTAAAACATTTTATGTAAAACACACTTTTTTCGTTGTTCTTCCTCTTTTAAGATGCTATAATAAGTCTGTTATAAATATTTTGATACAAAAGAGAGGAGTACATGATTAATATGAAGTGCCCAATATGTGGAAAAGACCTGGATTTGCAGAATAAGCAGATTGGCACCAGCGAAAACGGGGATCCAATCTTTAATGAATATGCAATCTGCCATAGCTGTAAAAAGCAATGGAACCTTGATAAACAACGTGCAAAGAAGATCGCTGCCAAGAAAGCTGCAGAAGAGAAAGCAAAAGCTGAAGCTGCCGCTCGTGCTGCTGAAGAAAAAGCGAAAGCCGAAGCTGCCGCCCGCGCTGCTGAAGAAAAAGCGAAAGCTGAAGCTGCCGCCCGCGCTGCAGAAGAAAAAGCGAAAGCTGATGCCGCCGCCCGTGCCGCTGAAGAGAAACGAGCTGCCCGCAGAGAAGCAAAAGCCCGCGCCCGCAAAGAAGCGATTGCCCGCCTTGCTGCTGACAAAGGGATTTCAGAAGAAGAAGCTGAACGTATTCTTAAGGAGAGAGCCAGAGCCCGCAAAGCCGCTGCACAGAAAGCTGCCACTGATAATTCCGAAGAGCAGAAATATGGGAACATTCCTGCGGAAGAAATCCGTGATAAGCGTGAAAAAGCAGTTCGCAAGGGATACGAAGATATGCTTGCAACTGACCCTGACAGTAAAGCTGCCAAGAAGAAAAAGAAAGAGGAAGCCGAAACTGCGAAAGCAAAAGAAGATGTAAAATCCAGAAAAATGGATGACTATGATGATGAGAAATCCTCTGATGATGAAGATGATGATGAATATGAATATGTAGACGAATATCCACGTTTCAGACCTGGACGCATCATCCTTGGAATCATTTCCCTGCTTGCATTTGGTTTCTGTATTTATAAAGGTTTCGTAACAGGACTCAGCACATCAGGAGCTGACGTGACTTCTGCCCCTGGCATGAATTATGTCATTGTTGCTCTTTGTATGCTTGTCACTGCACTGTTATACTTCATCATGAATAACCGTGATACACTTTTTGCATTCCTTATCCCGATGATTCTCTATATCGGTTGTGCTGTTTTTGCTTTCCTGAAACATGGAGATGAATTCGAACTTCTGATTTTAGCCGGTGTAAGTGGTGTACTTGCTGTTATTTCACTGATTCTCGCAATTGCTTCCCGCGGTGGAGATGATTACGATGATGAAGATGATTACGACGATCCATTTGAAGAAGAACACGATAATTAAAATCGCGTTGTAAATCTTTTTGGTTTCTAAGAACAATTTATATAAGATAATTACAAGGGAGTATCATTTTGCGGTACTTCCCTTTTTTTGTCCTGATATGCATTTTTTATATCATATATCTAAAATATTTTTAGGTGTCAAAAACTTTTTTAGAATAGTTGTTGCTTTTTGTTGAATATGTGATAAAATATAACCATAGGTATCTTTATATAATTAAAAATACACAACAAACACATACTCCTCAAAGATTTTTCTTTGGGGATTTTGTTACAAAGAAAGGAGTAACTGACATGGCATCATTTATAGTAAATGGTCAGGAAGTCTCACCTTCAAAGAATCAGAAACTGTTACGGTTCCTGCGTGATGAACTGCACATTACCTCTGCAAAGGATGGTTGCAGCGAAGGCGCTTGTGGAGCCTGTACTGTTATCATTGATGGACAGACTTGCAAATCCTGCGTACCTGACACAGATTCATTGGCCGGAAAGAATGTCATCACAGTCGAGGGGCTTTCTGATTGGGAACAGAAAGTTTACACTTATGCTTACGGGAAGGCAGGCGCTGTACAGTGCGGATTCTGTATTCCTGGTATGGTTATGTGCACAAAAGCACTTTTGGATGTAAATCCGGAACCAACCGATGATGAGATTCGCTATGCGCTGCGCAACAACTATTGCCGCTGTACAGGATATGTTAAGATCATGGACGCGGTACGTCTGGCAGCTAAGATTCTGAAAGAAGGAGTTTTACCAGATGACGGAGATCCTAGCTGGACTCTTGGTTCCCGTGTTTCTCGTATAGATGTTGAAGAAAAAGTGCTTGGAACAGGTAAATATCCGGATGACTATTATCCGGAAGGAATGCTCTATGGTGCTGCTCTTCGTAGTAAATATCCACGAGCTCGCGTACTTTCTATTGATACCTCTGCTGCCGAGGCTCTGCCTGGCGTAGAAGCGGTTGTAACAGCCGATGATATTCCTGGGGAGAATAAGATCGGACACTTAAAACATGATCAGTATTCACTGATTCCGGTTGGTGGACTGACACATTATCTCGGAGATGCAATTGCCCTTGTAGCTGCAACTGACATGGCAACTGTAGAAAAAGCAAAGAAACTTATTAAAGTTGAATATGAAGTACTTCCTCATGTGCATACAGTAGAAGAAGCTGCCGCTCCGGATGCACCACTTGTTTATGATGAAGAAGAGACTAACGTATGTGCTTATAAGCACATCAGCCGCGGAAATGCGGAAGAAGCAATCAAGAATTCCAAGTACGTGATCTCACATCACTTTGAGACACCTTGGACTGAGCATGCTTTCCTTGAACCGGAATGTGCTGTTTCTTTCTATGATGAAGACGGTGACATTTTCGTATATTCAACAGACCAGTCCGCTCACCAGACATTGCACGAAGTTACACTTATGCTTGGAACAGATAAAGTAAAAGTTCAGAACGCATTAGTCGGCGGTGGTTTCGGTGGTAAAGAGGACATGACTGTTCAGCATTTAAGCGCATTGCTTACTTACGTAACAAAGAAACCGATCAAGATGAAATTATCCAGAGCGGAATCCTTGCTTGTTCATCCGAAACGTCACCCATTCTACATGGATATGACAATGGGATGCGATGAGAATGGAGTGATCCAGGGTGTAAAAGCGATTGTTAAATCTGACACAGGTGCATTCGCTTCTCTTGGCGGCCCGGTTCTTGAACGTGCATGTACACATGCAGCAGGACCTTATCATTATGAAAACTTTGAAATTGAAGGAACCGCTTACTATACAAATAACCCACCTGCCGGAGCATTCCGCGGATTTGGTGTTACACAGACTTGTTTCGCAACAGAGACACTTCTGAACATGATGGCTGACAAGGTAGGCATTACGCCTTGGGAGATTCATTACCGCAATGCGATCCGCCCAGGCGAAGTACTTCCGAACGGACAGATTGTAGATAACTCTACAGGTCTTGTAGAGACACTGGAAGCTGTCAAAGAAGAGTATGATGCTGCACTTGCGGCCGGTAAGGCTGTTGGCCTTGGTTGTGCTATGAAGAATGCCGGCGTTGGTGTTGGTATCCCGGATACAGGACGTGTAAAATTAATTGTTGAAGAAGATGAAAAACTTCACATCTTCACTGGTGCTTCCTGTATCGGTCAGGGACTTGGTACTGTACTTGTACAGATGATCGTTACAAATACAGATCTTTCCCATGATGATATCGTCTATGAGCGAAGCAACACATGGATTTCACCTGATTCCGGTACAACTTCCGGTTCTCGTCAGACACTTGTAACTGGTGAAGCGTGCCGCAGAGCATGTGAAAAATTCATGGAAGCGAAAAACAGCGGTAAGTCCATGAAAGATATGATTGGAGAAACTTTCTACGGAGAGTATCTCGCTAAGACTCATCCACTTGGTGCAGATGTGCCTAATCCGATATCTCACGTTGCTTATGGATATGCAACTCAGGTCTGCATCCTTGATCCTAAGACAGGTAAGATTGAGAAAATGATTGCCGCACACGATGTTGGTAAAGCTGTCAACCCACTTTCCTGCGAAGGTCAGATTGAAGGCGGTGTTGTAATGTCTATGGGATTCGCACTCAGAGAACAGTATCCAATCGATGAAAATTGTAAACCAATTGACAAGTATGGTTCCTTAGGACTTTTCCGTTCTCACGAAGTTCCTGAGATTGAAGCAATCGTTATTGATAAACCTGGTCTGGATGTTGCCTGTGGAGCAATCGGTATCGGAGAGATCACATCCATCCCTACTGCTCCTGCAATCGCGGATGCATATTGCAGATTTGACGGAGAAAGACGCTACAGCCTTCCTCTTTCTAACACACCATACGAAAGGAAGAAATAATCATGGCAATTAAAAAGAGATTTCCTTACCGGGCAGCTCTGGTTGCCTGTAACGGTGGCTGCCGCGCAGCCGGCTCTGAAGACGGTGGATGCAAAGATGGCTGCATCGGATGTGGAGCCTGTATAGAAAAATGTAAATTCGGCGCGATTTCCATGAATGAATATGGCGTTGCCGAAGTAGACGAAGAAAAATGTATTGCCTGTGGACAGTGTGCAAAAGTCTGTCCACAGAACCTGATCAAAATCCACGACTGTGCAAACTACATTGTAGTAAAATGCTCTAACAAAGAAAAAGGAGCTGTTGCACGTAAGCAGTGTGAAGTCAGTTGTATTGGATGCGGTATCTGTGAAAAAACATGTACTGCAGGTGCAATTCATGTAGAAGATAATTGCGCAGTAATCCAGGAAGACATCTGCTTAAGCTGTGGAATGTGCTCTGTAAAATGTCCAAGACATGTAATCCATGATCTCCGCGGAGTATTTACAGCAGTAAGATAATACAAAAGCTATCGACTACGATAACAACACAGATATGTGTTAAGTTATTGTAATCGATAGCTTTTTTATCTACTCATCTTCATCCAGAAACTCGATATCATCATCGTCATCAAGATAATCTAAATCATCCAGATCTTCCAAATCATCTAAGTCATCCAGATTTTCCAGATCATTCAAGTCATCTAAGTCATCCGGATCTTCATCAAAATCATAATCCTCTGTCGCATCTGCCTCATCAGCAGTTACTTCAATTTCGACGTCTTCCTCCCAATCTTCCTCGTCTACATCAAACTTCTCTTCTTTAAAGTTCTCCACTTCATCCTCTTCCAGGTTATCTTCAAGATCATCAAATTCATCCATGCTGACAACTGTTGTGCCCTTGTCTTCTTTCAGGACATTTTCCGGAAGACTCTCTATAATCTCATCCAGCTCATCAAAATCATCAAGATTCTCAACCAGTGCCCTTGCCTTCTCGACTTCATTTTCTGTAGAATGTTCTTCACGGATCTCTGCGGCTTTAAGTAAATTCTTTTTCTTACGTTTTCCGGATTCCAGAAGAAGCTGGATCCAGATACTAAGTGCACCAATTGCAACACAAAGTGCCACATGAATCATTCCGTTTTTATATGGCTGCAGATAAAAGATACTGCTGCCCGCTGCCATTGCTCCAAACACAGAAGAAGAAGCAATCAGCATAAAGTTATGAAACTTAATAGAAAGCAATGCACACACAAGACCGATACCCGCACAGATTCCATACATAATAAAATCCTGTGGTTTCATCAAATGTACACTGACAACAAAGACAAGTACCGCTACTGTCACAAATCCACCAATCTGCTTCTTCCATGCACCAAGCACCGCCAATACAAGTCCCACACCTGCTCCTGCCGCCAATGCGATCGTCTGATCCAGACCTGTAATCGCTCCGACCGCAATTCCGGCTGCGCATCCTGCTGACAATCCTGCGATCACAGACCAGAAACGTACCAGTTTCAGCCCCGTCAGACATAACAGTACAGCTCCGGCCGTTATAACGATCAGAGAAATAAATTCCATCTGACTCAAATGATGACTGCTTTCATTAAGTCCAGCCAGAACAACATCCAGGTCAAAATTCAGAATTGTATCAATCATATCATTTACATTCATTATTTACACCTTCGTCCCTTACTATTTATTACTCACTACTGCTCATTTTAGCAATTTTTTTTACTGATTACAAGTGTTCATTTCACCTTTCCATTGACTTCTTATTCTTCTCCACTTAAAATAGAAGAGAAATGCTATTGCTGACCGCATAATACTGTGAACAGCAATAAAATGCTAACATAAAGGAGTTTATTATGGAACAGTTAAGAATACCTGCTGGCTATCATTCCCCTCTTACAATTCGTGAGACAGAAGTAGCCATCAAAGAAGTGAAAGACCACTTCGAGCGTGCTCTTGCAAAGAATCTCCACCTGACACGAGTGTCAGCACCACTGTTTGTCCGTCCGGAATCCGGTCTGAATGATAACTTAAACGGTGTGGAACGTCCGGTTTCCTTTGACATCAAAGAACAGGATGGTTCTGTTGCAGAGATCGTTCATTCTCTTGCAAAATGGAAGAGATATGCATTGAAGAATTATAATTTCCATTCCGGCGAAGGGCTTTACACAGATATGAGTGCGATACGTCGTGATGAAGATACAGACAACATCCATTCTCTGTATGTTGACCAGTGGGACTGGGAAAAAGTAATTTCTAAGGAAGAACGTAACACAGAGACACTTCAGTACACTGTCCGCAAAGTCTACCGGGCTCTGAAAGATACAGAAGAATACATTTCCAGACGTTACAACTATATCGATCCTCTTCTTCCTGATGATATCTTTTTCATCACTACACAGGAGCTGGAAGACCTTTATCCGGATCTTACTACCAAAGAACGTGAAAAAGCGATTGCGAAGGAAAAAGGCGCAGTGTTTATCTCCAAGATTGGTGGCGTACTTGCTTCCGGCGAAAGACATGACGGTCGTGCTCCGGACTATGATGACTGGGAGCTGAACGGTGACATTATCGTTTACTATCCGGTTCTTGACATCGGTCTTGAACTCTCTTCTATGGGAATCCGTGTTGACGAAGACTCATTAAAGGCACAGCTCAAAGAAGCCGGATGTGAAGAGCGTGCAGAACTTCCATTCCAGAAGGCACTGCTGAACGGCGAGCTTCCATATACAGTCGGCGGCGGTATTGGACAGTCCCGTATCTGTATGTATTACTTAAGAAAGGCTCATATCGGTGAAGTACAGTCTTCCCTCTGGCCTGAAAATGTAGTTGAAGCTGCTGCTGATGCCGGCATTCACCTTCTCTAAACACAAGACAGACCAGTCAATTATATGATAAAAAGCAGATTCGAATTCTACCGGAGCATCTCTCCTTTGAATTCGAATCTGCTTTTTTCATTCTCCTCTTATTCTACAATCAGCAACTGTTCTTTCTCTTCCTCAGACACCCTGTTCCAAAAAACATTAAAATCATCAAATTCCGGCAAATAGATATCTGCCGTATTCCAGATCTGCGCCAGATTCTTGTCATTTGCCTTATCATAAACTGCTACTGTCTTAAATCCCGCATGCTTTGCCGTTCTCAAAGCCTGGTAAGTATCTTCAAACACCCAGGTCTGTTCCGGCTCCGTATCCAGCTGCAAAAGTGCTGCAAAATAAATATCCGGCTGATCCTTACCGCTTCCGATCTCAGATGCTGTAAAAACTCCTTGAAAATAAGGTAATACCTTCAATCTGCTCAGAGCTGCTTCTGCATTCTTCCGGTCACCGGTTGTTGCGATCACCATAGGAATCTTCCGCTCTCTGAATTCCTCCAGATACTGACGAACCCCTTCTTTCAATGGAACTCGTTTTGCATAATAGTCTTCCACTTCTTTATTCAGTCCCTGCACAACCTCTTCCACTGTCTTCTCCAGGTTATAATGTGAGATCAGATAATCTGCCGCCTCCTCCAGGCTCATCTCAAATAATGTCTCCCCCAGGTTCTTCTCGGCCTCAATTCCCAAATGATCCAGATACAATTCTCCAAGATTCTCCCAGACAGGCATGGAATTGAGAAGGACACCATCTACGTCAAATATTACACCTTTTATCATGTCATTCCTCTTTTCTGCTATGCACTACATTATAATCTCCCTGGAAACGCATGTCAACCGTTACTGTTCACACGATGTGTGACCAGCAACGCATCTCGCCATTTTAAATCGCCTTTGGCGATGGGGCGAGATGCATTCAAGTCAAAACACGCATCCTCCGTGTCAATCAGCGGAGTGATTGACACGGGAGTGAACAGTAACTGTCAACCATCAGAAAAAGACCTTCTGCCGGCAGATCAACCACTTGCAAAAGGTCTTTATAAAATGCTGTTATTTATTTTGTCTCAAGGATCTTATCAACACTTGCCAGTTTTACACTCAATACAAATACTTCAGCGGCAACTGCAAGTTCTTCCGGTGTTGGATAAGACGGTGCGATACGGATATTGCTGTCATGTGGATCTTTTCCATAAGGGAATGTTGCTCCCGCTCCTGTCATAACAACGCCAGCTTCTTTCGCCTTCGCAACAATCGCTTTCGCACATCCATCCAGCGCATCAAAGGAGATGAAATATCCTCCGCGTGGCGCGATCCATGATCCAATCTCAAGTCCGCCAAGTTCTCTTTCAAGAACTTCAAGAACAGTCTCAAACTTCGGACGCAGGATATCTGCATGTTTCTTCATATGTTCTACAATTCCGTGAATATCTCCGAAGAACCTTACATGACGCAGCTGATTTACCTTATCATGTCCGATCGTCTGCACACGCATTGTGCTTCTGATATCCTCCAGGTTCGCATCAGATGCTGCCATTGCTGCAATTCCTGATCCCGGGAAACTGATCTTGGATGTAGAAGAAAACTTGTAAACCATATCCGGGTTACCTGCCTTCTTACACTCCATCAGAATCTCAATCAGATAATCCTGCTTATCTTCATATAAATGATGTACACAGTAAGCATTATCCCAGAAGATACGGAAATCTTCTGCTGCCGGCTTCAGGTTCGCAAAACGGAACACTGTCTCGTCTGAATATGTGATTCCCTGTGGGTTAGAGTACTTCGGTACACACCAGATTCCTTTGATTGCCGGATCACTGCTTACAAGTTTCTCAACCATATCCATATCCGGTCCTGTTGATGTCATCGGTACATTGATCATCTCAATTCCGAAATGCTCTGTAATCGCGAAATGTCTGTCATATCCTGGAACCGGACATAAGAATTTTACCTTATCAAGCTTACACCATGGAGTACTTCCCATGATACCATGTGTCATTGCACGTGCTACCGTATCATACATCACATTCAGACTTGAGTTTCCGAAAATGATCACGTTATCTTTCGGAACTTCCATCATATCTGCAAGAAGCTGTTTTGCTTCATCAATTCCATCAAGTCCGCCATAGTTACGGCAGTCAACACCATCTTCACAAGTCAGATCAACACCACTTGTCAGTGTATCCATCATCCCCATTGACAGATTCAGCTGGTCTGCTGACGGTTTTCCTCTGGACATATCCAGTTTCAGACCTTTTGCCTTCACTTCTTCAAACTGCGCCTCCAGGCCACTCTTTAATTCCAATAACTCTTCTTTGCTCAAATCTTTATATGCAGTCATTGCAGGAATCCTCCACTTTCTTTATTTTTTCACTTTTGTTATTGTATATAATTTTTGACGTTTCGTCAATGGGTTCTTGCATTCTTTTTTATTTTTTTGTTTTTTCCAGCTTTATTTCCACATGTTTTGCATTTCAAAAATGTTTTTCATTCATTTTTCACTATATTCTGTGTTATCACTCTATCCCATCAGGTTTTATCTATGCATTATTGATTTTTCCTCCCCTCCTGTGATATCCTTAGAAAGTAGATTCCAGTCATCATTCCACTTGACTGTGAATAAAAACCTTATAATTCTATGGAGGTACTAAAATGAATTTTACATTTGCACACAATAACCTGAATGTATATGATCTTGAAAAATCACTGGATTTTTACCAGAAAGCTCTGAATTTAAAAGTAGAACGTGAAAAACTTGCCGATGACGAAAGTTTTAAGCTTGTATATCTCACAGACGGTGTGACCCCACATCTTTTAGAGCTCACCTGGCTGCGTGATATGGATCGACCATATGAACTGGGAGATAATGAGATCCATCTTGCATTTGCTGTCGATGATTTCGATGCTGCTTACAAAAAACATAAAGAGATGGGATGTATCTGCTTCGAAAATCCATCTATGGGAATTTATTTTATTGAAGATCCTGACGGATACTGGCTGGAAATTGTACCGGGCAAATAAAAAAAGTTTTAAAAAAAGGAATCAGCATCACTGATTCCTTTTTTTGTTCTAATATCTTACATAATATGTAACACGTACAGAACTTACCTTAACCGGTACTCCTGTCTGCTGTGCTTCGATCATCTGTCCGCCGCCAATGTAAATCGCTACATGTCCCGGTGTCCAGCAGATATCTCCCGGCTGAGGATTGCTTACAATTGTTCCTGCTGCAAGAATATCTCCACTTGTTCTTGGAATTGAAATTCCTGCCTGTCTGTAGCAATACTGTACAAGTCCTGAACAGTCAAGTCCAACTCCCGGTGTAGATCCGCCCCATACATATGGAACTCCGATCTGTGAATAAGCTGCATTTACAATAATGCTTCCCTTATCTGCACTATAGCTTGGGCTTGATGAGGAAGAACTTGAGTTGCTTGAGCTTGAACTGCTGGAAGAACTACTGCTTGAGCTACTGGAGCTTGAGCTGCTTGAGCTTGAACTACTGGAAGAACTATTACTTGAGTTATTTCTATTAGAAGAACTACTGCTTGAGTTATTCTTCTTAGCTGCTTCCTCGGCAGCTTTCTTTGCTGCTGCTTCTGCTGCCTTTCTCTTAGCTTCTTCTTCCGCCGCTTTCTTTACAGCTTCATCAATCTTAACATCGAGATTTGCGATTTCACTACTCTTCTCTGTGATTGTTGTATTCAGTTCATCCTTCTGCGCATCATATTCTGTCTGTGTCTCCTGCAGATCAGCCATCTTTGTCTCAAGCGTTGTCTTAAGATCTTCTACTTTCTGAACTGTCGCAACATACTCTTCGAGCTTATCTCTGTCATAAGAATGTACCTGCTGGGAATATTCTGCCTGTGTCAGTACACTGGAAATATCTCCGGATGTCAGTACCTTCTCCACTGTAGCAGTGCCTGTTCCTTCTTCATACATGTACTTAATACGAAGCTTCATGGCTGCATACTGCTGTTCCTGTTCCTCCTGCGCTGTCTTCAGATCTTCCTCTGTCTGAGAGATTTCCTCACCTGTTTCGATCAGATCATTCTCAAGATCAGAGATCTTGGTCATAAGTGAATTCAGCTGTGTCTGAAGATTACTTACCTGATTCTGTGTCTCCTGCTTCTTCTGCTTCAGATCACTGACCTCGTCAGCAAGTACCGGTGTAACAGTCATTGTACATGCAAGTGTTACTGCAAGAATCATACTGCTTACTTTTTTTAACTTCATCTTTCCACCTATCCTTATTTTTATCTAGTCCCCCATGTGATGCATTATAATTTTCGTATCATAACTCGTTGTAAATAGTTACATTATAATTCCACATACTCATATGTTATAATACAACATCTATCACTTTTTTTCAACATATTTCTCGTAACAAGAGGGTATTTTATTTACATTCTACGCTCAATATTATAGCGTATTTATGTAATATTTTCAATAGTTCTCCTTACTTTTTTCATTTTTTCGTAACATTTTTGTAACAAAAAATCCGGAAAGTTCTCTTTATTCTTAGATAAACTTTCCAGATTCCTGTTTCACTGTATGATCTTTTATTTTCTACTGAATATATAAGTTTGTATATCCCATCAGGCTTTCATCTACTTCTCTTGCCACTTCACGACCTTCACGGATAGCCCATACAACAAGAGACTGTCCTCTGTGCATATCCCCGGCTGTAAATACATCCTTCACATTTGTAGAATATTTTCCTGCCTCTGTCTTTACATTTGTGCGTTCATTCACTTCTACACCAAATGCTTTTGTTACATAATCCTGGCTTCCAAGGAATCCTGCTGCGATCAGAACAAGATCTGCATTTACTGTATACTCGCTTCCTTCTACCGGAACCATCATTTTCCGTCCGGTCTTCTCATCGGTCTTACTCTCAAGTTTGATAAGGACTGCCTTACAGAGATTCCCTTTCTTGTCTTTTACGAATTCTTTCACTGTCGTTGTGTAAACACGAGGATCAGAACCAAACACAGCGATCGCTTCCTGCTGACCATAATCTGTCTTGCAGACTCTTGGCCACTCCGGCCATGGGTTCATCGTTGTCCTCTCGTCCGGTGCTTTCGGCATCATCTCCAACTGGAGAACGCTCTTTGCTCCATGACGGATAGATGTTCCGACACAGTCATTTCCTGTATCTCCGCCTCCGATTACAATTACATTTTTTCCTTTTGCAGAAATGTAGCTTCCTGTTTTAAGCTTCATGTCATTTGCCCATAGTGCTTTCGTTGTTGATTTCAGGAAATCTACTGCAAAATAAATTCCCTGTGCATCTCTTCCCGGTACTTTGATATCTCTTGGATTTGATGCTCCACATGCAAGGATCACGCGGTCATATTCTTTCAGGATATCTGCCGCCTTCACGTCTTTTCCAACATTACATCCAGTCTGGAAGATAATTCCCTCTTCTTCCATAATCGCAATCTTACGGTCGATAATCTGTTTCTCCAGCTTCATATTTGGAATTCCGTAGCGGAGCAATCCACCCGGTTTGTCCTCACGTTCAAAAACAGTTACCTGATGACCTCTTCTGTTCAGAAGATCTGCTGCCGCAAGTCCGGACGGACCGGAACCGATCACTGCGACTTTCTTTCCTGTACGCACTTTCGGTGGATTTGCCTTTGCATATCCCATCTCATATGCATTTTCAATAATTGCATATTCATTACTTTTTGATGCGACTGCTTCCTGATTCAGTCCACAGGTACATGCATTTTCACACAGTGCCGGACATACACGGGAAGTAAATTCCGGAAAATTGTTTGTCTTTTTCAGACGTAAATAAGCTTCCTTCCAATTTCCATTGTAGATCAAGTCATTCCACTCTGGCACAAGGTTGTGCAGTGGACATCCACTGGCCATTCCTGCAAGCGGCTTTCCAGACTGACAGAACGGAACTCCGCACGCCATGCAGCGTGCGCCCTGAAGCTCCTGTTCTTCTTTGCTAAGAGGCGTATGGAACTCATTGAAATGTTTGATGCGTTCCAATGGGCTCTCTGCCGGTTTATCCTGTCTTTCATAATCCATAAATCCTGTCGGTTTTCCCATCTCTATGCCTCCTATCTTCCGTTCTTGATCATATTAAATGCTTCGATTTTTGCTTTTTCTCTACTAAGTCCTTTTTCTTCCATCTGGATGATCGTGGACATCATTCTCTCATAGTCTTCCGGAATGATCTTCTTGAATTTTGGCAGATATTCTTTGAAATTATCAAGAATCTTCTTACCTACCTCAGAGTTTGTATAAGCAACATGCTCCTGGATCATTCCTTTTAATTCCTGTACATCATACTTATCTGTGACACGTTCAATGTTGACCATTGCTTTATTTACTTTACGATACAGGCTGTTATCGAGATCGATTACATAGGCAATACCGCCGCTCATTCCGGCTGCAAAGTTCTTTCCAACCTGTCCAAGTACAACAACACATCCACCTGTCATATATTCACATCCGTGGTCTCCGACACCTTCTACAACTGCGCGTGCACCAGAGTTTCTTACCGCAAAACGTTCTCCGGCAACACCTCCTACAAATACTTTACCACTTGTAGCTCCGTAAAGAGCAACATTTCCGATGATAATGTTCTCATCTGATTTAAATTTCACACCTTTCGGCTGGCAAACAACCAGTTTTCCACCGGAAAGTCCTTTTCCAAAATAGTCATTACTGTCTCCTGTCAGTTCCAGTGTCAGTCCTCTTGGGATAAATGCTCCAAAACTCTGACCGCCGGCACCTTTACACTGGATCACATAGCTGTCTTCTTCCAGTCCTTCCGGATATCTTCTGGTGATCTCAGATCCGAAAATTGTTCCGAAAGTACGGTCTGTATTTGTAACATCTACTTCAAGTCCTCTCTTTTCCCCTCTTTCAAGGGCTGGGAGAAGCTGTTTTAATAGTACTTTTTCATCCAACGTCTTGTTAAGTTCAAAATCATAGACTTTCTTTGGATTAAAGATAACACCTTTCTTCTCTTTCGCATATGGATTGTACAGAATCTGTGACAGATCCAGTGTTGCGGCACGCTCTGATGTCGGAACGTCTTTTACTTTCAGAAGATCTGTACGTCCTACCAGTTCATCCACTGTGCGGACACCAAGTTTTGCCATATATTCTCTTAATTCTTCTGCAATAAAACGCATAAAGTTGACAACATATTCCGGTTTTCCGCTGAAACGTTTTCTAAGCTCCGGATTCTGAGTTGCAACACCAACCGGACAAGTATCCAGGTTGCAGACGCGCATCATAACACATCCCATTGTTACAAGCGGAGCTGTTGCAAATCCAAACTCTTCTGCTCCAAGAATTGCTGCAATCGCAACATCACGACCACTCATCAGCTTACCATCCGTCTCAATACGGACACGCTCACGCAGACCATTCTGAATCAATGTCTGATGAGTTTCTGCAAGTCCAAGCTCCCACGGAAGTCCTGCATTCTGAATCGAGCTTCTCGGTGCTGCTCCTGTTCCTCCGTCATATCCTGAGATCAAGATAACTCCGGCTCCTGCTTTTGCAACACCAGCAGCGACTGTTCCTACACCTGCTTCTGATACCAGTTTCACTGAAATTCTTGCATTTTTATTTGCATTTTTACAGTCATAGATCAACTGTGCAAGATCCTCGATTGAATAAATATCATGATGCGGCGGTGGTGAGATCAGGCTCACACCAGGTGTTGAATGACGAGTCTTGGCGATCCATGGATATACCTTTCCCCCCGGAAGATGTCCTCCTTCTCCTGGTTTTGCTCCCTGTGCCATCTTGATCTGGATTTCCTGTGCACTGACCAGATATCTGGATGTAACTCCGAATCGGCCGGAAGCGACCTGCTTGATTGCAGAACATCTGTTTGTATCAAGACGTTCAATATCCTCTCCACCTTCACCGGAATTTGATTTACCATGAAGCATATTCATGGCGATCGCCATTGTCTCATGTGCTTCTTTTGAAATAGATCCATAGGACATCGCACCTGTCTTGAATCTTGTTACGATTGAATCTACGCTTTCTACTTCATCAAGCGGTACACTCTTCTTTGGGAAATTGAAATCAAGCTGACCTCTCAGATTGATCTTCTCGCCTTCCTCATCAACCATCTCTGTATACTGCTTGAACATTTCATAATCACCACGTCTTGTGGACTGCTGAAGCATATGGATTGTCTGTGGATTATAGAGATGTTCTTCTCCGCCACTTTTATATTTATGTTTTCCAACACTGTCCAGTGTCATATCAACCTGCAGTCCAAGCGGATCAAATGCTTCTGTATGGAATGCTGTGTAATCTTCTGCAATTTCTTCAATACCGATACCACCAACACGGCTGACTGTATCTGTAAAATAGCGGTTAATAAAATCTGTCTTGAGACCAATTGCCTCGAAGATCTTTGCTCCCTGATAGGACTGGATCGTTGAAATTCCCATCTTGGATGCAATCTTAATAATTCCATGAATTACTGCTGAGTTATAATCATCTACTGCTGCATAATAATCTTTGTGAAGCAGATTAGACTCAATCAGCTGACGGATTGACTCATGCGCAAGATATGGATTAATCGCACATGCTCCATATCCAAGCAGTGTTGCAAAATGATGAACCTCTCTAGGCTCTCCACTTTCCAGAATCATCGCAACTGAGGTTCTCTTCTTTGTACGTACCAGATGCTGCTGCAGTCCGGATACTGCCAGAAGTGACGGGATTGCAACGTGATATTCGTCTACCTCACGGTCTGTCAGAATCAAAATATTAGCACCCTCACGGATCACACGGTCAACTTCAATAAACAGATACTCGATTGCCTTCTCAAGACTTGTGTTTTTATAATAAGTGATCGGAATCTCTGCAACTTTGAATCCATCCACTTTCATATTTTTAATTTTCAGAAGATCTGTATTGGTCAGAATCGGGTTATTGACTCTGAGCATCTTACAGTTCTCTTCCTTCTGCTCCAGAAGGTTACCGTCTGTTCCGACATAAATTGTTGTAGATGTTACAACTTCCTCACGGATTGCATCGATCGGTGGGTTTGTTACCTGTGCAAACAACTGTTTAAAATATCCGAACAGTGGCTGACGTTTCTGCGAAAGGACTGAAATCGGTGCATCCATTCCCATCGCTGCGGTTCCTTCGGCACCGTTCTTTGCCATTGTCAGAATAGAAGTTTTCACGTCTTCATAAGAATAGCCAAATGCTTTCTGAAGCTGTGTACACTCTTCGGCAGTATACTTTGGCACATCCTTATTCGGGATTTTCAAATCCTTCAGCTGAATCAGATTACTGTCCAGCCATTCTCCATATGGGAACTGATTTGCATATTTTTCTTTTAATTCCTCATCATCGATCACACGTCCTGCAACAGTATCAACAAGAAGCATTTTGCCTGGATGAAGTCTTTCTTTCACCACGATCTTGGATGGATCAATATCCAGAACTCCAACCTCTGAAGAAAGAATCAGATTGTCATCATCTGTAATGTAATATCTGGAAGGGCGAAGTCCGTTACGGTCAAGTACGGCTCCCATAACATCTCCATCTGAGAACAAGATTGACGCCGGTCCATCCCATGGCTCCATCATTGTTGCATAATACTGATAGAAATCTTTCTTGTTCTGGGACATCTCTTTATTGTTGATCCAAGGTTCCGGAATACAGATCATAACTGCAAGCGGAAGATCCATTCCACTCATCACCATGAATTCTAATGCGTTGTCAAGCATTGCGGAGTCAGAACCTGAAGTATTGATTGCTGGAAGTACTTTGTGAAGTTCGCCTTTCAGACATCCTGCCTCCATCGTTTCCTCACGGGCACGCATCTTATCTGCATTACCACGGATCGTATTGATCTCTCCGTTGTGGACCATAAAGCGGTTCGGATGCGCTCTCTGCCAGCTCGGTGCAGTATTCGTACTGAATCTGGAATGTACCATTGCAATTGCAGAAATAAATTCTTCATCCTGCAGATCTTCAAAGAAAAGTCTCAGCTGTCCTACAAGGAACATTCCTTTGTAAACGATTGTTCTGCTGGAAAGTGAAACAACATAAGTATCATCACTGCTCTGTTCGAAGATTCTTCTGACTACATACAGTCGACGGTCAAAGTCGATTCCTTTCTCGTATTTTGCAGGACGTTCAATAAATGCCTGCATAATACATGGCATGCAATCTACTGCTGTCTTTCCAAGAATGTCCGGATGAATCGGAACTTCTCTCCAGCCCAAGAACTTCAATCCTTCTTTTTTTACAATAACCTCGAAAATCTTTTTCGCCTGATTGCGTTTTAATTCATCCTGCGGAAGAAAGAACATACCTACACCGTAATCTCTTTCATCTTTCAACTTGATCCCAAGTGGCTGACAGACTTTCTTGAAAAATCCATGAGGAATCTGTGTCAGAATACCCACGCCATCTCCTGTCTTTCCTTCTGCATCTTTTCCGGCTCTGTGCTCAAGTTGTTCTACAATACTCAAGGCTCCTGCCACTGTACTATGTGTCTTTTTGCCTTTGATATTGACAATTGCACCAATACCACAGTTATCATGTTCAAAACTTTCGCGGTAAAGACCACGATTCTGACTTTCCATTTCTTTCCTCATAGTCGCTATCCTTTCTTCCTGTAATCTAAAGTTTACTTTAAAATCTTCTTTGTCCGGCGCATTCAATCATTTCTTTCTCACGTCGTGTAAAACTTTTTCTAGAATATACACCCTTTTACCTAGGCTGTAAATAGGGAAACTCTTGTAAATTGTCTGATTATTTGATTTTTCATTGTTTTTCTTTTAATAGTCAGATTATTTTGATTTTCTTATAAAAATAATATTAATTATTAAGATTTCTGTTTTTCTTTGATTTTATTTAATAAAATACTGGATTAAAAAGAAAAGGCGCGACAAGGTTTCGCACCTCATCGCGCACAATTTAAGATTGTATTTTTATTAGTACAATTTATTTCATTCGTATTTCTTCACTATTCTTCTGTTTTCTGAGTACTCACCGGATCCCCGCTTCTCTGAATCCACACAAAACAAGCTGCACAGATGAATGTGCTGATGATCACTGCCACTGCCATTTTAAACGGTTCTCTGGCAAGCCAGTTAAATACTCCGATATCTGTAAAGATCAAAGATCCCAGATTCAAAACAACGTGAAGCATAATCGGAGCTTTCATTGAACCAAATTTCTCATAAACATAGCACAGAAGAATTCCTAAGAGGAAAGTGTAGATCATCTGTACCGTGTTGGTATGTGTGACTGAGAAAAACAGTGCTGTCCAGATTGCTGCATAATAAAATCCTCTGGTCTCCCGGTACCTCTGATAGAGCACTCCGCGGAACATAAATTCCTCTGCAATCGGAATTACAAATCCAAATACAATAATCTGAACCACAAAATCTGCTGAATACATATTCTGTGCGGTCTGGATATACTCCGGATCAACCAAAACGGCCTGTGCCATAGCGGACAGACATGTAGCACCAATACTTCCGATCACTCCCATCACAAGAAGTGACCAGTAATTCTTCAGTGGCTTTTGAACCCCCATCCGCTGTATCCCTGCAATCTGCTCTTTCTTTCGATCGATAACAAACAATGTAACTGTCAGAAACAACGTTGCTGCTGTAGCAATCCCTGCAATCGCAATCTGACCTCCTATGATTTTATCAAACGCAGGACTTAACACTTCATAGTACTTATTCATCATTTCTTGATAATTAAGAACTTCTCCACTTTGTGTCATCCTGGAAGATGCTTCCCCCATAAAAGGAAGAATGATTATAAACTCAATCACAAATTCCATCACCAGCTGGATTCCCCAGAATCCAAGTAAAGGACCGGCAGCTCTCCAGAAGGAGCGTCTCGGATCATTTTTCATAAGACAATTCCTCCGCTATCTTTTGAATCCACTCTCTGATCTTTCCGGCTTCACCTTTTACAGTTCCCTGAACCATCTCCGGCTTTCCGCCGCCCCTTCCTTCGAATGCAGCATTTAACATTTTGGAAAATGCACGAAGATCCTGGGTTCTGCTTCCGATCACATAACGGTATCCCGCTGCATCATTTCCATAAAACACAGCACAAAGAATTCTTTCTTTTTCAAGCACTTCATTCACATACTGACGCATGGCATCCGCACTGATATCCTCTGAAAACATACAGACCGTTTTTTCTTCTTCCGAAACAGACTGCGCCCAGACGTGTACAAGCTGGCGTTCTTTCTCCACCAGTGTCCGTTTCAAAGAATCCAGCTCTTCTTTCAAGTGTCCCACTGCCTCTGCTGTCTCATATTCTTTCGCACAGAGCAACGCTGAAATTTTCCTGTTCTGTTCCTGCTTCTTCTCATAATCTGTAAGTGCACGGCTTCCACAGAGCATTGTTACACGAACGCCGCCTTTGTATCGCTGCATATTAACAAGCTTGATCATACCGATCTCTCCTGTGCGTTCAACATGCGGCGCACAGCACGCACAGATATCATATCCCGGAACCGATACGATACGAACCTGTCCCTCAATCTCAATCTTACTGCGGTAATCCAGTTCTTCCAGCTCTTCTTTGGATGGATAGGACACTTCTATTGTCAGATTCTTCCACACTGCACGATTTGCTTCAAGTTCAATCTCCTGCAGTGCTTCTTTTGATATCTCTCCATCAAAATCCATCGTACAATCTTCTGTTCCAAGATGAAATCCGACATTGTTGAAACCGTATCTTGCATGCACGATTCCGGAAACAATATGCTCTCCGGTGTGCTGCTGCATCTTCATAAATCTGGTCTCCCAGTCGATCTCGCCTTCAACAATCTCTCCTGCTTCAAACGGCTGATCTGTAATATGCAGAATTCTTCCATTCTTTTCCCGAACATCAGATACCTTCGCATCCTTCAGTTTTCCTGTATCTGCATACTGTCCGCCACCTTCCGGAAAGAATGCTGTACGGTCAAGTTCTACCGCATAGCATCCTTCCTTTTTCTCATACGGCTCACATTCCAGAACCATTGCAGTAAATTTTGAAAGATGGCTGTCATTGTAAAACAGTTTTTCTGTTCTTGTACCATCCATCAATCCATTTTCTGTCATAATTCGTATTACATCCTTTCCGGAGCTGTAAATCCAAGAAGATCAATACAAGTCTCAAGCACTTTTTTCGCAAGTGTAAGAAGTGCAAGATAACCTTTCTTCTTCTCTTCGTCTTCTTCTGCAAGAATCTTTGTCTCATGATAGAACTTATTAAAGTCGTTCGCAAGATCATAGATATATGCACACAACTTATGAGGAGCTGTCTCTTTATATACATTATCGATCACTTCATTGAATTTCACTACCTGAAGCATCAGAGACTTCTCTGCATCATTCTCAGCCGGTCTGATCGTTCCGTCAAGAACTCCGCCATTCTCAGCATATTTCTTGAGAATAGACTTAATTCTAACGATTGTATAAAGAATATACGGTCCTGTATTTCCCTCAAAGGAAGTAAATCTGTCAACATCAAAGATATAATCTTTAGAAGCCTGGTTAGAAAGATCTCCGTACTTGATCGCTGCAAGTCCAACTTCTTCTGCTGTACGTCTTGCATCTTCTTCCTCTACTGTACGGTTGTCCATGATCTTCTTATACATCTCATCATCAATCTCACGGATCAGATTCTCAAGACGCATAACACCGCCTTCTCTTGTCTTAAACGGCTTACCATCTTTTCCGTTCATTGTACCAAATCCAAGGAATGTAAGTTCTGTCTCCGGTTTTACAATTCCTGTCTTCTTCGCACAACGGAATACCTGCACAAAATGCAGTTCCTGACGCTTATCAACAACATAGATCACCTGATCCGGATCATACAGTTTCTCACGTTCTACCAGTGTAGCAAGATCTGTTGTATCATACAGCGCAGCTCCGTCAGATTTCAGAATCATACACGGAGGAATCTCTTTTTTATCTGTCTCTTCTGCAACGTCTACTACAAGCGCACCCTCATCATAATGTGCGAATCCTTTCTCCTTGAGCATCTCAACCATATCCGGAATATATGCCTGGGCATCTGCTTCACCTTTCCAGAGATCAAAATCTACACTCAGTCGCTCGTAGTTCTTCTTCAAGTCAGTTACAGACACATTCATGATATGTTTCCAGATTGCACGATATCCTTTATATCCATTCTGTAACAGATAAGTTGCATGAAGTGCTTCTTCTCTATAATCGTCGTGCTCTTTTGCATAAGCACTTGCTGTAGGATAAATCTCTTCCAGTTCACTGATCGTAAATGGTGCTTCTTCCGGATATTCTCCTTCAAAACTCTCATCAAAATACGGGAGTTCCGGTTTACGTTTTTTCAGCTCTGTGATGATCAGTCCCATCTGATATCCCCAGTCTCCCAGATGGATATCTCCTGTTACATCATTTCCTTTAAAACGGATAATACGTTTAATGCTCTCTCCGATAATCGCAGAACGAAGATGTCCGACATGCAACGGTTTTGCCACGTTCGGTCCGCCGTAATCAATAATAACTTTTTTCGGATTCTTTTCTTTTTCAACACCAAGATTCTCATCTGCTGCCATCTCATTCAAATACTCTGCAACAACTTCCGGTGCCAGCTTCAGGTTGATAAATCCCGGATTCACCGCTTCTGCTGATGCAAAATACTTGCTATCTGCAAGTTCTTCCACAACTGCATTCGCAATCATAATTGGAGCCTTCTTATATTTCTTCGCACCTGCCATTGCACCATTACACTGATATTCACAGAGATCCGGGCGGTTGGAAAGCGTAACTCTTGCAAGCTCTTCATCATATCCTGCTGCTTTGAACGCTTCTTTCATTTCTATTGTGATCATTTCCAGTAATGTCTTCAAAGTTTCACACTCCTCTTTACTTTTCGTTTGTCTTTTCTGCCTGACGGCAATTTTATTAAAACAAGTCTGCCTCCCAACTTTTCTGGAGACAAACAGCCACTATTTATTCTATCATGTATCCAACAGAACAGCAAGCGTTACTGTAAACGGAGATTAACATACTGTAAACAGAGATTAACAGAGATTAAGTGCAAAGATAATGAAACCCGTCGCAAAACTGATTGACATAAAAATATCGAATACTTATAATGTAACCAAAACTTTACACATACTGTTACCTGTATGATGTAACATCAGACAGAAAGGATATCCAACAATGTTAAAATTAGGTTCACACGTTGGCATGAGTGGAAAAGAAATGCTTCTTGGTTCTGCGAAAGAAGCCGTTTCTTACGGTGCCAATACATTTATGTTTTATACCGGAGCCCCACAGAATACCCGCCGAAAAGAAATCAGTGAATTGAATATTGAACCAGCATGGGAATATATGAAAGAACACGGAATTGATGAAATTGTCGTTCATGCACCTTATATCATCAACCTCGGTAATTCAGTAAAACCAGAGACGTTCTCTCTTGCCGTAGAATTTCTGGCAAAAGAAATCGACCGCACGATTGCCTGCAGGAGCCACACTCTGATCCTTCATCCAGGTGCTCATGTAGGTGCCGGTGTCGAAATCGGAACTGCACAGATCATCAAAGGACTCAATGAAGTTCTCACTGCTGAGACTGACTGCTGTATTGCCCTTGAAACAATGGCCGGAAAGGGATCAGAAATCGGACGGAATTTTGAAGAACTTGCCCGGATTTATGATGGAGTTGTCCAGAATGATAAATTGAGAGTCTGCTTTGACACTTGTCATACAAGCGACAGCGGATATGATATCATCCATCATTTTGATGATGTTATGGAGTCTTTTGACCGTCTGCTTGGAAAAGATCAGATTGCAGTCTTCCACATCAATGACAGTAAAAATATTCCAGGAGCCGCGAAAGACCGGCATGAAAATATTGGCTTTGGAGAAATCGGTTTTGATGCAATTTCTACAATTGTCCATCACCCGGATTTCGAATCTGTACCGAAGATCCTTGAGACTCCTTATATTCCTTCTGTAACAAAAGCAAAGAAATCTTATGCCCCTTATAAGTATGAGATTGAAATGCTAAGAAACAACCGGTTTGATCCTGAAATGAAAGACCACATCCTTGCAGATTGTGAATAAAAAACTATATGAAAAAAGTCCTGTTATTCTCAGCCATCTGAATGCGCTGAAATAACAGGACTTTTTTATCCTATAGCGTCTGAGCGGAGTCGAACCGCCGCACATGCCTCCGGAGGGCATCGCTCTATCCACTGAGCTACAGACGCATCTCGGTTGTTAGTGGGAAAATTTAATTTCGTACAGCTAACAACCTTTTTTATCCTAGCACAATTCTGTATAAATGTAAAGTGGCAAATAAACCTCTAACTTTCTGCGGTTAATCTTTTTTCACTGCAAGCAGAAGAATTAATATCCCTGCCCCAAGACAAAGCATTGCCCATGCACCTGCCTGTTGTGAATCTCCGGTCTTTGCAGCCTCTTCCCTTATCGTTTGTTTTGGACATACCCTGACATTCCAGTTCATTGCCCCATTGTCCTCGTCCCATTTTGGCAGCTGGACAAGAACCGGCTGAACCTCGTATTCTGATTCATCTTCAACATAGATCAGATAAACTCCTGCCCTCAGATTCGTAAGGGTTGCTTTTCCATCACAATCCGTCCTGCACAATCCATCACTATAATGATATTTACTCAAAGTCCGCGCCAGCTCTTCCTGTTCTCTGGCATACCTTACCTCATTGAGATCCACGCCTTTATCTTCATATCTTTTCCCCATCTCGTAAGCACCATCAACAAGAGATGCCACTTTGGAATACTGGAATGTAACACCTTCTCTCTTAATTTGTTCTCCGGTATCTTCAATACAGATTTCTATATTTCCTGTTTCTGTTTCTGCAAACGCCGGGTTCTTTACTGCTACCACCAGAAAACATATCAAAAGAAGAAGAATTCCGCATTTGATTTTCTCATTTTGCCGTCTTTTGCATCTTTCTTTTTTATCTCCTGCTTTTCTTTCTTTTACGTTTCTTTCTCCTGTAGTGCTTACATTTCCTTTTCTGGTTTCTGTTTCTTTTTCCCTCACAATTTCTTTTTTCTCGCTTTCTTTTTATTCTTTCAATCACAACATATACCAAAAAGAGAATTGGAATCATTGTGAAGATCATTTCTCTGACAGACGGACGCTTCTTTTTGATTTTCTCTTCTTTTTTCTCTTCATACACAACCCGCTTTCCAGTAATCACTAACCGATGGGTATTAATTCCATATGGGGTACATGTGACAAGCGAAACCAGATCTTCTCCCGGTCTGATTTCCAGACTTTCTACCTCTTCTGGTAAGATTACATTTATTTCTTCTACCTTATATGCGAGTTTTTCTCCCAGTACTTCCAGAAAGAACTCATCGCCTTCCTTTAATTCATCCAGACGAGTGAAAAGTCTCGCACTTGCAAGCCCACGGTGTCCCGTCATCACACAATGCGTATTTTCTCCCCCTATCGGAAGACTACTGTCCATCAAATGCCCTACACCTTCCTTAAGTACTGCCTCGCTGGTTCCATGATAAACCGGAAGCCTGAGATCTATTGACGGAATTTCCAGTACACACATCATTCCTGTCTGTATTTTTTCGGCATTTAACAGACCTTCATACTCTTCCATCTGTTCAGGCTCGCTTTGTTCCCTGACTCCTTTCGATTCTGCCCAAAGCTTTTTATTATATTCATCAGCCTGATTCCTTAATTGTTCAATTTCATCTCCTGTTGTCTGTTCCACAACCTGTTCATATGTTGCCAACACATTTTGTGTTTTCTTTTGACTATACCAGCCAGTCAAAAGAGGTATACTACACAAAAGAACTCCTATCCATAGTAAAAGATCTGACTGTAATCTATTGTTTTTCCTTTGCATTTTTTCTGTTTCTTCTCATTGCTCCTGCAAGAACAAGAACACTTCCGGTTGTAATACAGATAACAGCTGCTGAAGAACCTGTTACCGGCAGTTTTTTTCCAACTGTATTAATTACTGTCAGATTAGCAGATCCTTCGCCTTCATTTGTTGTCAGACTGACTTCTGATTCTTTCCAGTTTCCGTTAATAAATTCTTTGATCTGTGCAGATGTCTCCAGTTTTTTCAATCCTTTTTCTGTTTTTCCGTCTCCTTTTACATATGCGTTTCTATCATTTGGAAAACTTGCTTTTATATTTAACACAATCGGCTCTGTCAGCAGACGGTATCCTGCCGGTGCCTCTGTTTCTTTCAGATAATAGGTGCCACTATCTAATCCATAGATCACAAATGTTCCATCCTGACCAGATTTCATCTCCACCGCATTTTCCGGCTGCTTTCCATCTGTATGGTCGTTTCCTCCAAGACTGTCCCGGTTAATTACAATGTACCCACCTTCTCCCTGTTTTACATATACTTCATTTTTTAATCCAGCGTCAGAATAAAGTCTGAACCTGGCATTTTCCAGACTTTGTCCATGGTTATTTGATTTCAATGCATTGATTTTATAAGTGAAACAAACAACTGTATCCCACGGTGTATATCCTGTGCTTCCTCTCACCGCTGAATCCGGATCATTTGAAAATTCCAGCCGAACATCGTTTTCAAATCCTGGACGTCCTGTATTTTTCGCTGCCTTTTCATTCAATGTTGCCTGATAGGTAAGCACTATTTTCTGTCCATATTTATTTTCTCCTGCTTCATTTTTACGATTAAACTCTCTGTCTATGATTTTTTTCATATCAGAAACAATGACCTGAAACGTATCTCCTCCTCCCGGAGCTTCCTTTACTTCAAATTCACCCTCTTTCAATTCATAATAATTTCCTGCATTTGAATTTTCATAAATCCGGATGGCAACAGAATCCTTTTTGAAAGTAAGTGCTTCACTCATCACATCATGCCATGCGTAATAATAGGTGTTGTATCCGTTAACATCAGGCATATTTGACTCATACCGATACGGAACAGTCTGCCCGATTTCAAAATCAGCCAGATCATTCCATCCCTGATTTCCAACTTTGTCCTGATCATCATCTTCCCGGATCTTTTTTGTCACAACCGGATAGTCTGATTTTATGTTGAGATTCATTTCCGGATTAGCTGTACTTACCATACACAAAGAGGCTGCCGAATTCGTTCCTTTTACCTCTGTCACTTCATCAATAATATAATATCCATACGGCAATCCCTTAATTTCAAATGAATTGTCTGCTTTTGTACTTGTCACTTCAACAGATTGACCTGTTTTTCCATTTCTCTGTAGATGGGTTCTTAATTCTTCTACAAAAACACGATATTCACTGTATGCTCCTTCCTTTTCCTGAGCGGTCTGCGCACCTTCTGTCTGATGCGTATTCAAAGACTGAATATAGTCGATCACCTCATACTCTGTTACATTTCTCTCATCCTTATGAATCCGCTGTCCCACGATATAACAAACAAATTTCTTATATTCCGGATTAAATGTGTAATTAATGGATTCCATTCCTTTCGCATTTTCTGCCTGAAACAACTGATATACCAGAAATCTTTTTCCTTTCAGGCTCTGTCCGTCATTTCCTTTGATTGTAATACTTGCCGGTCCATTATTAAGATTTAAAACCCCATTTGTAGTTGCTGCTCTTTCCTGTACTTCATTTTCCGCTGCATATACAGATTTGATTCCAGTCACACCTGTTGTTCCAGAAGTACAGAGTACCGCAGCTAAAGTCATCATATAACAAATTTTCATCATTCTTTTTTTCATTTTGTCATCTCCTCATTTTCACCGTTTTACTACTATCTTTTTTGCTCTTTTTTTCTGTAAATCATTGCCATGATTCCTACAGCTAAAATTCCTGTAAGTAACACAGGTTTTCCTGCCGATCCAGTATCTGGAAGCTTCTTTCCTGTCTGATTTATAATTTTCATTTTCACATTCCACTCCTTAATTGAACCTTCAATACTTATCTTGCTGTCTGCAGTATCTTTGCTTCTGTATTCTTTTTCATTTACAACCAACAGACACTTTCCCTCTTCCGGATTACTTTCCAGACAGATTTCATATACAATATCTGCATCATCTGATGTTTTCGGAATTCTGTAACCTATCGGCGCTTTTGTTTCTTTCATATAGTATTTTTTCTTTACTTCCAGATTTTCGAACATTGCAATTCCATTTCCATCCGTCAACACCCGGTCAATTTCTTTCTGGCATGCCTGGTCTTCATATAAAGTAAACTCAGCTCCTGCAAGTGCAACACCTTTTTCATTTTCCTTTTTCAGCTCAATCTTGTAACAGGCCGGCTTATCTTCTATCGTCACTACCGCAATTCCATCCTCTGTATATTCGATAATAACCTCTCCTTCTTCTGTATTTACCTCAGATAAAAATTCTGTTTTCCCGCTCTCATCAACTTGAAAAATCAGTTCATTATTATTTGTCCGATACCCGTCCGGTGCTTTTACTTCTTTTAATTTGTGCGTTCCCTGAGATAATGGCATTACTTTCAGATTCCCTTTTTCATCCGTTGTGAGAATCTTTTCACTTCCATCCGGTCTGATATGCTTAAATTGCGCTCCCGAAAGAAGATGTCCTGTCTCTGTTGCTTTTTTCACCAAATGGATCTGGAAAACCCTGTCCGGTATCGTAGGGTTCTGATATACATTTATTTTTTCTCCCGTACCTTCTGGTTTTATCTGGCAAACAAAGACTTCCTCATTCAGGAAATACCCTTTTGGCGGTTTTATCTCCTGAATTGTTACAGTTCCCAGCGGAAGCGCTTCTGTTCCGTCTGTCGCTTTATACAATGCATCACCTTTTACCTTATACTTCTCCTGATAACGGCAAACTGCTTTTGCATCTGTTTGAAAGACCCAGCTTCTGACTGGCTTTTCCCCTTCCTTTTCCGGATTTTTCCCTGGATCCAGAAGTTCTGCATAGAATTTCACTAAAAACTGTGCTCCCTGATACGCTGCTGTCCCTGACGGATCAACATACTCCTGTTCCATGCCTGTTTTCTTTAGCAAAAGTTCCACAGGATTCATCTGCGGTGGGTCTGAAAATGTCACCAGAGACTCCTGCCCGGATGTTACTGTAACCGTTTTTACTTCATCCACAAGTGCATAACCTTTAGGAGCTTTTAGTTCCTTTACGTAATAAGTTCCTGCATTCAGCGCAACTGATGACGAATTTCCTGCCGCATCTGTTCTAAACGTTCCTGCTCTTGATGCACCCGAAAGAGTAGGACTGCTATAAATGCCATACTCTGCTCCCTCCAAAGAATAGCAACTGTTCTTTTCTGTCACAGAAGTATTCGCTGACACCTTCTTTAATCTCCCTGTTCCGGTCGGCTGGTATGTTCCGCCCCATTTACTGAGCGGCTGGCCATTTCCTTCATAAATAACCCCATATGCATCCGGGAAATATTTATAATTCTCTTTCGCCCATGCAATCCCTTTTTGATAATACTCAGATTTGTGTGCTGAGATCCAATGACCATTCCCACAGGCTACATTATTTCCTGTTTCTATCTGGATCATATCTCCATACCAGTGATGTACTTCATTCATGATCCACCATACTGCGCATTGTTTTAAGAGATAATCGTAATTCGAACTCACACCGTTGCACTTATTCTTATCGTAGTAATAGAACATTGCCGCAATCATCTGAATGGTCTGTTTGTTATAACGTTTTGAAGCATCTACTGCTGTTTTGTTGCCCTCCTGAAACTTTAATGTTGGATTGGTGCAATACAGACTTTCTCCTGACTTCGTACCAAGTCTTCCTTCATTCCAATGTTGTAGCACAGGCCAGTTTGGGTCATTATAGTCAACTACATCGATTGCACCGATTCCTCTTTCGATTGCCTTTGTATAAACAGTTTCTCCTGCCCTTGCCGCTGCATATACACCTATGCTTTGTATCTTCTTTTCATCTGTCTGATCAAAAGTTTCTTCCTTGTCTTCCTCCTGTTTATCCTCCGTTTCGTCGCAAAATCCCACACCGATATCTTTCAGGATTTTTTTTACTTCTTCTGCCCAGCGCAGTTCTTCTTCAATATCAACCTCCGTTTTTTCTCCGGCCTCTTCAGGCTGTTTTTCAAGTTCTTCGGCCTTGACAACGCCTCCATATGTCATTGCATAGAGAATACAGATCAAAAAGACTGACATGCAGAGGATTGTTATAATCTCTCCGCGTCCTTTCATTCATTGTCCTCCCTGTCGATACACATCTCTTTCCCCAGCTGAAGTTTTCCTTCCTGTGCATAATAGAAATAAGCATGATTGCTTAAGATTTCTTCCTCTGGCACCTGCGTTTCATTGATTTCCCGCACCATTCTTTCTAATTCTGACTGACGGATCTGAGAGGATTCCGGTACGATGATCACTTCATGGACACTGCTTGGAAGAACATAAAAATTTTCCTTTAAGACTCCTGCAAGCATGTCCAGAATATAAGGATATGCAATACAGGCTGCACCATAATTTTTCAGTTTATTTGACAACACATACATTTTATCTTTCTCCGGAAGTTCCAGTTCTTCATGAATATGCCAGGTTCTTCTTAACAGATTCTCCCGATCATGTTCCCCCGGAGTTGATCTGCTGAGCAGTTCATACACTGCAAAATTCATTCCGAAACATTCTGCCGGAAGCAGACGCTTTGTATTTTCTTTTGCCACATTCCAAAGCTGTTCTTTTGTCACCTTCCATTGTCTCATATGCAGATCTTTGATCAGCATCACTGCCGTCCCATCATTGTCCGCTTCTACAAGTACTGCAAACACAAGTGACAGATCCAAAAATTCTCTATGTGGAACATCCAGAAGTAATTCCTTGTTTTTCTCTGTGTTGATCAGTCGAAAGATGATTCTGTCTTTTACCCCTTCGAAAGAAAGCATTCTCTCATAATCCCATGATTTTTCCTGTCGGATTTCTTCATATAGCTCCACCAGATCTTCAATGATCCAATCCATCTGTTTCCCTTTTTCATATAGTTCAAAAAATTCTTCCAGATAGATTGTCGGCGATATATTAACACCCGGCGTCTCCAGGATTAGTCCTGTACGCTCTGTTGCATTATTTTTTTTCGTCGTATAGACGTTTACCCTGACACCTCCATTTAACTCCTGAGTCAGTTTTTCCTTTACCGCATTTACAAATTCTGTATAATTCACTCTTCTCCTTCCTGATTGCGGTTCATAAAATTAAAATGAGAAACCAGTACGAAATGTACTATTTCAATTGAGTTAGAATTTCCCGGAGAGTTCAGAAGCTCTCCAAATAGAATTTCTTAAAATTTAGAACAAATATTATGTGCTCTTTATTATAGACAGGCCTTCCTTAAAAAGCAAGCCAGAATTTTGCATAAATCCAAATTGATTTTTTTAGTGAAAACAGAGAATTTCATCTGATTTTGTCAAAGAAAAAAGGAACCTGCATGATACAGATTCCTTTTTGAAATACAGCTTAAACTGTACTAAATTCGTAATTAAACTCTTGACAGATACTCGCCTGTACGTGTATCGATCTTAAGAACATCACCTGTCTCAACAAACAGCGGTACCATAACAGTAGCTCCTGTCTCAACGATTGCAGGCTTTGTAGCTCCCTGAGCTGTGTCACCCTTGAATCCCGGTTCTGTCTCTGTGATTGCCAGTTCTACGAACAGTGGCGGCTCAACTGAGAATACGTTACCCTTATGGGAACAGATCTTAACGTTCTCATTCTCTTTTACAAATTTCAGAGCGTCTCCAACTACATCAGCGTTGAGAGCGATCTGATCATATGTCTCTACATCCATGAAGTTATACAGATCTCCATCCTGATACAGATACTGCATTTCCTTTCTCTCGATGTGTGCATTCTCGAACTTCTCTGTCGGACGGAATGTCTTCTCTACTACACCACCACTGATGATGTTTTTCAGTTTTGTTCTTACGAACGCTGCACCTTTACCAGGTTTAACGTGCTGGAATTCCAAAATCTGGAAAATATTTCCCTCAATCTCAATTGTTAAACCATTCTTAAAATCTCCTGCTGAAACCATGTATAATCCTCCTTAATTGCATTTCGTTCAGACAATGTAACTGTTCGTTACAGACTTTTTGCTTCTACCATTCTATACTAATTTGCGACTTTTTTCAATCTTTTTTTACTCTTCTTATAGAAATGAAGCACAATCTTCTCCAAATACCGCTTTAAAACGATCTGAATCTCTTCTTTTGGATTGATCGGATGCACTAAAATGTTGTGTATTCCGACCCTCTTTGCGCCCCATACATCTGTAAAAAGCTGATCGCCAACAAACAGCGTGTTCGCCTGATCTGTTCCCATGATCTCCATCGCATGAAGATAATTCTTTCTTGCAGGCTTCAGCGCATTATAAATATAATGCGTCTGGATCTCCTGATTAAACATCTCTACACGTTTTTTCTGATTGTTGGACAACAGACAGCTTTCAAAGCCAATCTCTCTCAGTCTTTGAAACAGTCTCTTTGCACGTTCATCTGCCGGTGCACCGTGAGGAACTAATGTATTATCAATATCAAAGATTACCCCCCGGTATCCTTGCTCATATAGTTTTTCAAAAGGGATCTTATAAGTCGACCCCAAATATTCATCTGGAAAAAATTTTTCAAACATTATTTTCATCTAACTCCGTAAGCTTTGAAATCAATTCTTCTATGATCCCAAGAATTGATTTCATTATAACAATTCAGTGAAATGATGTCTACTGTTTTTCCAACGCATCCTGCACATTTCTCCTGAATTCTACCCATGCGTCCTCATCCTCTACAAAATATTTCGGACAGATTTTTCCAGTTACATCATAGTGACGGATCACCTGATCTGCTGTCAGATCATATTTTGCACAAAGCCATGCTGTAAGTTGTACAAGTGAGCGGTATGTTGCATCAGTAAACTTTCCATTCTCATCCGGATGACAACATTCAATCGAAATCGTATCCGCATTGCGGTCATTTGAAGCATATGCCATCTCCCAGGTCGGAATACACTGAATAATCTCTCCTTCCAATCCTATCACAAAATTACTGCTTGCCGAAGTCTCATGGCTATCTTTGAGACCATTAAAATAATCTCTGTTATCCTGCGCTGTACTCCCCGGATTCGCTGTGTAATGGACAACAATCCCATTCACATGGTCAATTGTTGTCCCTGGTCTGGAATACGGATTTACATCTAATAACTGTACATCCATCTCCGGCTGCGTAGCATCCACATCAGCATATTGATTTTTCTTTTGTATACAGGATTTAAAAAGAAGAAAAAGCAGTAAAATCATTAATGGGATCATTATGATCCGCAGCATTTTCCTGCCTCGCTTTTTCTTCCTTCGTGTATTCTTCGGCAATGTTTTCCGCCCTGCCAGCTGATTTCGTCTTGACGTACTCATTCGGTATTTCTCCTGATTTTTAATTCTCTCATTTCCATCGTTTAAAACAAACATCTTCTTATTTCAGCTATTATACCATATGTTTCTTAACCATTTATGAATTTTGTCTTAACTGTTTTATATTCGTATAAAAGAGAAATTCCCGGCAGATCCAGCTCTCACTGAACCTCCGGGAATTCCTCAAGGCGTTCCTATATATTATTTTATTATATCAGGGATGTGATTTTTCATCCCGTCAGGTAATGCGGAATATCCGCAGTACTTCCAAATTATCAGTCTGCATAAAATCTGCAAACTTCCCAATTACTCGTCTACACTGTAGTTCGGAGCTTCTTTTGTAATATGAATGTCATGTGGATGACTTTCTTTCAATGATGCCGCAGAGATCTTCACAAATCTTCCGTTCTCTTTGAGTTCTTCGATTGTGTGTGTTCCGCAATATCCCATTCCTGAACGAAGTCCACCCATGAGCTGGAATACCGTATCTTCTACAGATCCCTTGTAAGCTACACGTCCTTCTACTCCTTCCGGAACAAGTTTCTTTGCATTCTCCTGGAAATAACGGTCTTTACTTCCGTTCTCCATCGCTGCGATGGATCCCATTCCACGATATACTTTATATTTTCTTCCCTGGTACAGTTCGAATGTTCCCGGGCTTTCATCACATCCTGCAAAGATGCTTCCCATCATACATACATTCGCACCTGCTGCGATTGCCTTTGTCATATCTCCTGAGTACTTGATACCACCATCTGCAATGATCGGAATACCATACTCTTTAGCAACTTCGTAACAATCCATAACAGCTGAAACCTGAGGTACACCAATACCTGCAACGATACGTGTTGTACAGATAGATCCAGGTCCGATACCAACTTTAACTGCATCTACACCAGCTTCGATCAGTGCTCTTGTAGCCTCTCCTGTAGCCACATTTCCAGCGATCACCTGAAGATCCGGGAATGCATCCTTAACCATCTTCACTGTGCGGATAACATTCGCTGAATGACCATGTGCTGAGTCCATAACAACAACATCTACATGAGATTTCACAAGTGCTTCTACACGCTCCAGACAGTTTGCTGTGATACCAACAGCTGCTCCACAGAGAAGTCTTCCCTGCTCATCCTTTGCTGACAGTGGGTACTTGATCTGTTTCTCAATATCTTTGATCGTGATAAGTCCTTTCAGATTACCCTCATCATCTACGATCGGAAGTTTCTCTTTTCTTGCTTTGGCAAGAATCCTTTTTGCTTCCTCTAATGTAATTCCTTCTTTTGCTGTAACAAGTCCTTCTGAAGTCATGGATTCTTTGATCTTCTTAGAGAAATCTGTCTCAAACTTCAGGTCACGGTTTGTGATGATTCCGACAAGTTTACGTCCCTCTGTAATCGGCACACCTGAAATACGGTATTTTGCCATCAGGTCATTTGCATCTTCAAGTGTATGCTCCGGTGAAAGAAAGAAAGGATCTGTAATAACACCATTCTCAGAACGTTTCACCTTATCAACTTCCTCTGCCTGTGCTTCAATAGACATATTCTTATGGATGATTCCGATTCCACCCTGGCGAGCCATAGCGATTGCCATTCTATGTTCTGTAACAGTATCCATTCCTGCACTCATCATCGGAATATTCAATACGATTTTCTTTGTCAGATGTGTTGACAGATCTACCTGATTCGGAATTACTTCTGAATAAGCCGGTACAAGAAGAACATCATCAAATGTAATACCTTCCCCTATAATCTTACCCATTATACTTTACCTCTCTTTCTTAAGAACCCATGAAACTGCTTTGAAATGGCAGTTAATGTATCTAAAAATCTTTTGTAATTATTAACTGATATACTACAGAAATTCCCGAAGGATGTCAAGAGTATTTTCCCTGATGTGCTCATAATTTGTATTGATTTATTTTAACCTCTATTATTAAGTTTTACTTATAAGTACTCCTTTATTTATTATCTATGCGACAAACTGAGCCTTTTTTAGAACAAACAAAAGGTTCTATCTGACATTACGAAAATGTGATAGAACCCTCTGTTCCTGCTGCTACAGATCTCTATGTAACAGCTCTTTTATTCTATTTTTATAGAAATTCTGCAAATCTTCCTGATGGATAGATTACATCATTCCCATTCCACCTGCTCCGCCTGCTGGCATAGCCGGTGTATCCTCTTTAATTGTAGATACAACAGACTCTGTTGTAAGAAGTGTAGAAGCAACACTTGTTGCGTTCTGAAGAGCACTTCTTGTAACCTTCGCCGGATCAAGGATTCCCTTCTCAACCATATCTACATATGTCTCATTGTAAGCATCAAATCCTGTTCCTACTTCAGACTCTCTTACTTTGTTTACAATAACTGCTCCCTCAAGTCCTGCATTCTTTGCGATCTGAGCCAGAGGAGCTTCCAGTGCTTTCAGGATAATCTTGGCACCTGTCTTCTCATCTCCCTCAAGAGTCTCTGCGAATTCTTTTACCTTCTTAGAAACATGGATGTATGCGGATCCACCACCACCGATGATTCCTTCTTCAACTGCTGCTTTTGTAGCATTCAGAGCATCTTCCATACGAAGTTTAGCTTCTTTCATCTCTGTCTCTGTAGCTGCACCTACACGGATAACAGCAACTCCGCCTGCAAGTTTTGCAAGTCTCTCCTGAAGTTTCTCTCTGTCGAAATCAGATGTTGTCTCTTCGATTGCTTTCTTGATCTGTCCAACACGATCTGCGATTGCGTTCTTGTCTCCACATCCGTCAACGATAACTGTATTCTCTTTCTGAACCTTAACAGATTTTGCACGTCCAAGCTGATCCATTGTAGTTTCTTTAAGGTCGAATCCGAGTTCTTCAGAAATCACCTGTCCACCTGTCAGAATTGCGATATCCTGAAGCATCTCTTTTCTTCTGTCACCATATCCAGGTGCTTTTACTGCTACAACGTTGAATGTTCCACGCAGTTTATTCACGATCAGAGTTGTGAGTGCCTCACCCTCGATATCTTCAGCGATAATAAGAAGTCTTGCTCCAGACTGAACGATCTGCTCAAGAACCGGAAGAATCTCCTGGATATTGGAAATCTTCTTATCTGTGATCAGAATATATGGATCATCCAGAACTGCTTCCATCTTCTCCATATCTGTTGCCATATATGCGGAAATGTATCCACGGTCAAACTGCATACCTTCTACAAGGTCAAGCTCTGTCTGCATTGTCTTAGACTCTTCGATTGTGATAACTCCGTCGTTGGATACTTTTTCCATTGCATCTGCAACCATCTGTCCAACTTCATCATCTCCTGAAGAAACTGCAGCAACTCTTGCGATCTGCTCTTTTCCGTTGACTTTGCTGCTCATCTCACGGATTGCTTCTACTGCTTTATCTGTAGCTTTCTTCATTCCTTTTCTCAGAACGATCGGGTTTGCTCCTGCCTCAAGGTTCTTCATTCCTTCGTGAACCATTGCCTGTGCAAGAACTGTAGCTGTTGTTGTACCATCTCCGGCAACATCATTTGTCTTAGCTGCAACTTCTCTGATCAGCTGTGCACCCATGTTCTCAAATCCATCTTCCAGTTCAATCTCTTTCGCGATTGTTACACCATCATTTGTAATAAGCGGAGCACCGAATGATTTATCAAGTACTACGTTTCTTCCTTTTGGTCCTAATGTTACTTTAACTGTATCAGCTAACTGATTCACACCTCTTTCAAGTGCTGCTCTTGCTTCTGATCCGTATTTGATTTCCTTTGCCATTTTAACTGCATCTCCTTTATATTTGTCTGGGTATTACTCTACAATTGCAAGAATATCATTCTGCTTTACAATGATGTATTTCTCTCCTTCAAGCTCTACATCTGTTCCGGCATATTTGGAATAAATTACTTTATCTCCAACCTTAACCTGCATTACAACTTCTTTTCCATCCACAACTCCGCCAGGTCCGACTGCGATTACTTCTGCTTCCTGTGGTTTCTCTTTTGCCTGTCCCGGTAATACGATTCCGGACTTTGTTGTCTCTTCTGCTTCTAACTGTTTTAAAACGATCTTGTCACCTAATGGTACTAATTTCATTGTAATTCCTCCTTACTTTATTAGCACTCATTTCTCTTGAGTGCTAACCCATGAATATAAAATAGCACTCCCCATTTCATTTGTCAACACAGTTTACATATTTTTTATAAAAGAAAAGCCATGGGGCTTTCTCTGCCTCACAGCTTTTCTTTCGTCTCTAAAACTTCTCTATGATCTTCTTTCGTTCATCTCATAGAATCCGTTCTCAATTTTAAACTTCAGTAGATTCCTGTCTTCCGACTGGTATCTCTCTTTCACAACACCGGAGCAGCACAACAGCTCTGTCCCCGTTGAAATATAACATCTGTATTTTGCATCCAGCAGAATCGTTGTCAGAGGATCTTCCATCACTTCAAGATAAATGTAATCTTCTTCTGTATCATAATGATCCACCTTACAGACTCTTGTTGTATCATCAAAAATAGCATCTGCTGAAATCACTTTTTCCATCTGCAGATCAACCGGATTTCCCTCGTACATCTTGTCTTCTCCTTCTGCTTACATCCGCTCTTTCTCAATCCTCTCGAGCTCTGTAAATACATAATCATTCAGAACTTTAATATAAGTTCCTTTCATTCCTGAAGAACGTGATTCAATTACTCCTGCACTTTCAAACTTGCGAAGTGCATTCACGATAACCGATCTTGTAATTCCCACACGATCCGCTACCTTGCTGGCAACCAGGATTCCCTCTGTACCATCAAGTTCTTTAAAGATATGAATGATTGCTTCCAGCTCTGAGAAAGAAAGTGTGCTGATTGCTGCCTGAACGACATGTTCTTTTCTTGTCTCTTCCGCACTTTCTTCATTCACTGAACGAAGCATCTCAAGTCCTACTACAGCAGTACCATATTCACTGAGAATAATATCATCAATAGAATACGTTGCATCCTGTTTGTAGATAAACAATGTTCCGAGACGCTCCCCGGCAATATCGATCGGTGTGATGATTGCCTGACATCCTTCCACAGCATCTGAAGAAAAACCAAGTGTCTCCAGATTAACATTCTCTTTTGTAGACAGAACACTCAGCAATCTTTCATTAAGCATATTATCAATATGAGATCCTACAGATTCTGTGATCAGTTCACTGATTTCTCTCACCTTATTGCTTTTGCTGACTCCAAGAATCTTTCCCTTCTTGCTGACTACCAGCACATTTGAGTCCAAAATCTCTGTCAGTACCGCACAGATATCATTAAACACAACTTTGCTGGAGTTATTATTATGCAGCAACTTATTAATCTTTCTGGTCTTATCCAATAATTGTACGCTCATTGTCTCCTCCACATGATTTGCTCTTATTCACTACTTCTAGCAAACAGTAACTATTATTTTCCAAGTTGTATACACAAATCAAATTTCAAATTCCTTACTAGCTTATATTATCATACAATTCAGAAAATAGCAACGTTGTGTTTTTCTGTTTTTTGAAATATTTAATCTTCTTTCTTAATTGTTTCCACATATCCGCACTTTTCATCAGCACAAACTAATTTATTGCCTTTTTCTACCATGTATCCACCACATTCCGGACATTTCTTACTGGATGGCTTCTGCCAGGACATAAATTCACATTCCGGATTATCCTCACATCCATAATACTTTCTTCCCTTTTTTGTTTTGCGGATAACAACTTCTTTTCCACACACAGGACACGGAACTCCGATCTTTTCCAGATATGGTTTTGTATTTCTGCATTCCGGGAATCCCGGGCATGCAAGGAATTTACCATGCGGACCGTATTTGATCACCATGTTACGACCGCACTCTTCACAGATCACATCTGTTACTTCATCTTCAATCTTAACTTCCTCAAGCTCTTTCTCTGCAATTTCAACAGCTTCCTCAAGATCCGGATAGAAATTACGGATTACTTCCTTCCACGGAACCTTTCCTTCTTCAACCATATCAAGAAGCCCTTCCATATTCGCTGTAAAATGAACATCTACAATACTTGGGAATGACTGTTTCATAATATTATTAACAACTTCACCAATCTCTGTCAGATAAAGATTCTTGCCTTCTTTTGTAATATATCTTCTTCCAAGGATCAGAGAAATGGTTGGAGCATAGGTACTTGGACGTCCGATCCCAAGCTCTTCCATTGTCTTTACAAGACTCGCCTCTGTATAATGTGCCGGCGGCTGCGTAAAATGTTGCTTTGGATCAAATTCTTCTTTTGTAAGAACAGAATCCATGCTAAGATGTCCGACCAGTACATTGCTCTCTTCCTTCTCTTCCTCTGCCTCTACATACACAGAGCGAAATCCATCAAATGCAACCCTTGCTGTTGATACAGTAAAGCAGTACTCACCGGCTCCGATCTTGACTGCTGTTGTCTCATACTTCGCCGGCTGCATGCGGCTTGCTGTGAAACGTTTCCAGATCAGCTGATACAGACGGAACTGATCTCTGCTTAATGAATCCTTGATTGCTGCCGGTGTGCGTGTAATATCTGTCGGGCGGATCGCCTCATGCGCATCCTGAATCTTCTTATCTGCAGACTTTGTTTTTGTTCCTTCTGCTACATATGCTTCCCCGTAAGTCTCAGCAATATAGCTTCTTGCTGCTGCATCGGCTTCCTCTGAAATACGTGTAGAATCCGTACGAAGATAAGTAATCACACCGACTGTTCCATTCCCTTTAATGTCCACACCTTCATACAGCTGCTGTGCAATACGCATTGTCTTCTGTGTACCAAAGTTCAATGCCTTGGCAGCTTCCTGCTGCAGCGTACTTGTCGTAAATGGGAGTGGTGCTTTACGCGTCCTCTCACTGTTCTTGATATCTATAATCTGGAACTCTTCGTTCTCTAATTTCTTTAAGATCTCGTCCATCTCTTCTTTTGAATGGATCGTCATCTTTTTCTTCTCTGTTCCGTAGAACTTCGCTGTCAGAGGACGTTTCTCACCTTTTACTTTCAGTTGTGCATCCAATGACCAGTACTCTTCCGGAATAAATGCATCAATCTCTGCTTCCCTGTCTGCAACAATACGAAGTGCGACTGACTGTACACGTCCGGCACTCAACCCACGCTTTACCTTTGCCCAAAGCAATGGACTGATCTTATATCCAACCATACGGTCAAGCTCTCTTCTTGCCTGCTGTGCATCCACAAGATCCATGTCAATATCACGTGGTGCTTTCAAAGATGCTTTCACAGCATTCTTTGTAATCTCATTAAATGTAATACGGCGCATTTTCTTCTCGTCCAGCTTCAAGGCAGCAGCAAGATGCCAGGAAATAGCCTCTCCTTCACGGTCAGGGTCGGTTGCAAGATAAACTTTGTCTGATTTCTTCGCCTCTTTTCTGAGCGTTGCAAGAATCTCTCCTTTTCCACGAATGGTAATATATTTTGGTTCGTAATCATTCTCCACGTCAATTCCTAGCTGACTTTTCGGCAGATCCCTGACGTGTCCCTGTGATGCTGCAACTGTATAATTGCTTCCTAGAAACTTTTTAATCGTCTTCACCTTTGCAGGAGACTCCACGATTACAAGATAATGTGCCATAAAAACTATACTCCTATTTTATTCTGATATAATAATTCTTTGTTATTTCACGAATGTATCCCTGCAGTTCCAGTGTAACAAGAATGCTCATCAATTTTCTGATCTCCACCCGAGATTCCTGCGCAATCTGATCCACATTCTTTGGATACAAACCGACACAACTATACACCAAATCATCTGTACTTTCAAGCACTTTTTTATTTTTCTCGTTTTTTATCTCCGTGTTTCTGCACAAAACATTTGTTTCAATCCCCCATTCTTCCAGCAGATTTTTAGGATTCAGAAGGATTCCGGCACCCTGTTGGATCAGGTGATTACACCCGGCACTCAAAGGACTGTCCAGCGGTCCCGGAAGGGCATAAACATCCTTTCCCTGCTCCAGTGCCATATCTGCTGTAATCAAAGAGCCACTTCTCACCCTTGCCTCCATTACCAGAACTGCATCTGACAGTCCGCTGATGATCCGGTTCCTCATTGGAAAATTCATTGCAAGCGGAGGGGTTCCCGGTGGAAATTCCGAAAGGATTCCGCCTCCGTGTTCTATGATATCCATATATAAACCGATATGATCTCTTGGATAACAGACATCCACTCCGCTCCCTAAAACAGCATAAGATTTTCCACCTGCATTCAACGCTGCTCTTTGTCCTGTTCCATCGATCCCTTTCGCCATGCCACTGATGATATCAACACCTGCTGCCGCCAGTACTTCCGCAAATTCTCTTGTATAATGTTCTCCATATCCACTACACCCCCTTGCTCCGACAATTGCTGCCTTCTTCTTGGCTCCCGGACATGTTCCTTTCACAAAAAGAGCAAACGGGGGATCTGGTATCTCAGCCAGCCCCGAAGGATATTCTTTTGAAAAAAATGGAATAAATTCGATTCCATGTTCCTGCATTTTGCAAAACTCTTCTTTTAATTGTTCTTTCGTTTTCTCTTTCCGGGCTTTTTTTAATCCCTCTTTTTCTTCCTCTGTAAGGAATTCAATTCCTGTAATTTCAGTTTCTTCTATATAATATATCTTCTTTCCACTTCCTATGAGTTCTCGGAGCAGATACTTTTTTCTTGCAGATAGTTTTCGAATCGTAGAAAACCAGTATTCAAAAATCATCTCTTCACACATCATACATACCTCCCCCAATATTTCCTGTCCAATGTCCGATAACCGATCGCCTCCTGTAAATGTTCCAGTTTTATCTCCTCACTGTAATCTAAATCTGCAATCGTTCTCGCAACCTTTAAGATTCGGTGATAAGACCTCGCCGTCAGATTCAGTACATCATAAGCCTGCCCCATCAGTCGCATTTCTTCTCCATTTAATCTGCAATACTTACTCAATTCTGCACCATGAAGCATTGCGTTACACTGGATCTTCGTGTTTTGGTAGCGAATCTTCTGTCTCTTTCTTGCTTCACATACCCGCGCTTTAATCACCGCCGAAGACTCCGGACAGGAAACAGACTCTTTCACCAGATCCCGATATTCCACTTTAGAAGCTTCAACACTAAGGTCAATCCGGTCAAGAAACGGTTGGCTGATCTTGCTTAAATATGCCTGAATCTGTGCCGGCGTACATGTACAGGCTGTCGATGGAAATTTTCCACACGGACACGTATTCATGGCAGATACAAGCATAAAATCAGCCGGAAAGATATAATTTCCGCTGGTTCTTGTGATCTGTATGCTGCGTTGTTCCAGTGGCTGCCTAAGCACTTCAAGAACACTTCTCTTAAATTCAGGAAGTTCATCCAAAAATAGAATACCACTATGCGCCAGGCTGATCTCTCCTGGTCTTGGAACAATCCCACCACCAATCAGCGCTGCTCTCGTTGCAGTATGATGTACCTCTCGAAAAGGTCTTCTGGAAATCAGTGGTTCCTTTCCATCCAGCATTCCCATGACACTATAAAGCTTTGTAAGCTCCATACTTTCTTCATAATTCATCGGCGGCAGAATTCCTGCCATACATTTTGCGGTCATTGTCTTCCCGCTTCCGGGTGGTCCGACCATAAGCAGATTATGCCCTCCCGCCACAGCAATTTCCGCTGCCCGACGAACATTCTCCTGACCATATAAGTCTGCGAAATCAGGTACTTCTTCTCCCACTTTTCCTCTGTCTTCTATTTTATCAGCCTCTTTTTCACCAAGATATCTCTGTTCTCCACCTGTTCTGTCTCCATCTTTCAAATAACTGATACATTCCCTGAGACTTCCAACTGCAATGATCCGAACCCCTTCTACAAGTTCTGCTTCCTTTTCATTTTCTCTCGGAACAATACAGCTTGTAACTTTTTGTACCTTTGCCTCTGATACCATAGAAAGAATCCCGGGAACTTTTCTGACTTGTCCATCCAATCCCAGTTCTCCGATGATCATACAGTCTTTCATTCTTCTATTCTGTCGTAAAACGCCAAGTGACGTTAGAATCGACACTGCGATTGGAAGATCAAATGACGCTCCTCTTTTCCTCATAGTTGCCGGCGAAAGATTGATCACCACACGTTTCGCCGGAAATTCAAGACCTGAATTCCGGACTGCAGACCGTACGCGTTCTGCTGCTTCTTTCACCTCTGATGACAGATATCCCACCATGTGAAAAATCGGAAGTCCATTGCTGACATCCGCCTCCACATAGACCATTTCTACCGCAAGCCCTTCCATTGCCGCGGATTTTACTGTACTAAAACTCATATGCGCTCCTTCCTTTTCCCAGTCACAAGCGCACCTGTTCTTCTTACACCCCATTGTAAGCTGCTGAAATTCTGGCTGAATCAGCCGGATTTGATTTTCGGAACTGACATTCCGAGAATGTATAGATATCATAACTTCCGAATATCGATTTGTCAATCAGTTTCCGAGAACTTGAGCATATGGAAAAGCACAATTTCCACATTTTTTCATAAACTATATTAAATGCATCCAGAGGTGCTGTCTTGAAAGCATTTCCTAATCCCCTCACACCGGCGGAAGAGAAAAAATACATTCAGAGATACACCGAGGGCGATCTGGAAGCCAAGCATATTTTAATTGAACGCAATCTCCGTCTCGTTGCCCATGTTATACGGAAATACCAAAATACCAGTGAAGATCCGGAAGATCTGATTTCCATCGGCACGATTGGCCTGATCAAAGCTATAATTACGTTCGATCCTGAAAAGGGAAATCGTCTGGCTGCCTATGCCTCCCGTTGTGTAGAAAATGAAGTCCTGATGTATCTGCGCGCCAGAAAAAAATGCAGCCATGAAATCTCTCTTTATGAACCGATTGGCACAGATCGGGAAGGAAATGAAGTCAACCTCTACGATATCATCGAATCTACAGAAACAGATATTCCAGAGCGGATTCATCTGAAGGACAATATTCAAAAGCTTTATGAAAAACTGGAAAATGAACTTTCTCCAAGAGAAAAACTTGTACTGAAAATGCGATACGGACTGTATCAGGGAGAAGAATACACGCAGCGGGAGATTGCCGCACAACTGGGCATCTCCCGCTCCTATGTATCCCGTATCGAAAAAAGTGCTATCGGAAAACTCCGACAATATTTTTGAAATTTCTAAGACTCTTCTATGAATTAACTTCTTTATCCTCTTCCTGTCTTCTGAGAAGATCGTACTGAGCTGGTGTCTCGCTCAGTTCTACATGAAGAACCTGCTTTGAATGCGGTGCACTTTCCTGTTCCTCTCCATCCTCATTCAGGATCCGGAGAACCTTTGCCTCAACATTACTTCCGTCCGGCTTCATGATCTCAATTGTCTCACCTACAGAAAACTTATTGCGCTGTTCAATTCTTGCAAGCCCATTCTCAACGGCACCGACAATTCCAAGATAAGTATACTCTCGGATATATGTGTTATTGTCATAAATCTGTGTCTCATGATCTGGTTTTCCAAAGAAAAATCCAGTCGTAAACTGACGATAAGTACAGTTTGAAATCTGATCCAGATACCAAGGCATGTTCTTCTTGTAAAGCTCTGGATCTTTCTGATAATCATCAATTGCTTTACGGTAAGTTCTCGCCACTGTTGCAACATAAAGTGCTGTTTTCATTCGTCCTTCGATCTTAAAACTGTCAATTCCTGCATCAATCAATTCCGGAATATGCTCGATCATACAAAGATCTTTTGAATTAAAGATGTAAGTTCCGCGTTCATTCTCATAGACCGGCAGATATTCTCCCGGTCTCTTTTCCTCGACTACTGCATACTTCCAACGGCATGGGTGTGTACATGCACCCTGGTTTGCGTCCCTTCCTGTAAAATAATTACTCAGAAGGCAGCGTCCGGAATAAGAGATACACATTGCTCCATGGACAAATGTCTCAATTTCAAGATCTTCCGGAATTCTTTCTCTGATCTCCTTAATCTCTTTCAGAGACAATTCTCTTGCTGAAACCACACGACTTGCACCCTGGCGATACCAAAAGTTATAAGTTGCATAGTTTGTGTTATTCGCCTGTGTACTGATATGACGCTCAATCTCAGGACATACCTCTTTTGCAATCTCAAACACCCCCGGATCTGCAATGATCAGTGCATCAGGTTTAATCTCTCTCAACTCTTCAAAATATTCTCTTACCCCTTCAAGATCATCGTTGTGGGCAAGAATATTTGCTGTAATATACACTTTTACATCATGTGCATGTGCGAATTCTATTCCCTCTTTCATTTCTTCCATAGAGAAATTTTTTGCTTTCGCACGCAACCCAAATGCTTCTCCTCCGATATATACTGCATCAGCACCGAAAATTACAGCTGTTTTTAACACTTCCAGGCTGCTCGCCGGGATCAATAGTTCGATCGGTCTACTCATTTTTCTACTCCTTGTTTTATGCTCACTGCCACACCATCTCCAAGCGGAATAATAGATGTGACCAGATCCTCTCTGTGTTTCAATTCATACAGATATTCCCGCATTCTCGCATGTATTGTACGATTTCTGCGTTCTACCGCAAAACGGGATTCTATGATATCCCCATCCTGCATCACATTGTCTGACACAAGACAGCCTCCATCCGAAAGCAGTCGCAACACATTCGGAAGATAATGAATATATTGCCCTTTCGCGGCATCCATAAAGATAAAATCAAAAGTTCCTTCCATTTCCGCAAGTACTTCTGTCGCATCTCCTTCAATCAGAGTAATCTTATCTTCCTTTCCCGCTCTGCGGAAATTCTCCCTCGCAATCGGGATTCTCTTCTCATAATTCTCTATTGTTGTTATATGTCCACCTTCCGGCAGGTAATCACTCATCAATAACGCAGAGAAACCTACGGCAGTTCCGACTTCCAGAACGCGCATAGGTTTTTTCATCAAAAGGAGAACCTCCAGGAAACTCTGCATCTCTCGTCGGATGATCGGTACATCCGCCGCCAGAGCTTCCTGTTCAATTGTCTCCAGTATTTCACTGTTCTCTGTATCCATAGAATTGATGAATGTAATAATACGTTCATCCACTATCATATCTTACACATCCACATCCATGATGATCGGGATCACCATTGGTCTTCTCTTTGTCTTCTTCCAGATATAGTCATTCATTGCATCACGGATCACAAGCTTGATCTTATTCCAGTCTGTATGTCTTCCTTTCAGACACTTCTCAAGGGCTTCTGAAACAGCCTTTCTTGCATCATCCATCAGCTCCTCTGACTCTCTGACATAGACAAATCCTCTTGATACGATATCCGGTCCTGCAAGCAGGCGGTTCGTTCTTCTCTCTAATGTAAGAACCACAATAATGATACCATCTTCTGCAAGATGCTGTCTGTCTCGAAGAACGATATTTCCAACATCTCCAACACCAAGTCCATCTACCAGGATTGCTCCTGTATGAACCTTATCTACAACCTTAGCGTAATCATCACACAGTTCAAGTACTTCACCGGACTGCATAATAAATACATTCTCCTTCGGAATTCCAAGGCTCTTCGCAACACCTGCGTTTGCTTTCAGATGGCGGTATTCACCATGCACCGGAATCGCATATTTCGGTTTTACGAGAGAATAGATCAACTTCAATTCTTCCTGACAGGCATGTCCTGATACATGGGCATCCTGGAAAATAACTTCTGCTCCCTTTGCAGAGAGTTCATTGATCACACGTGAAACCGATTTCTCATTTCCAGGAATCGGGTTGGAGCTGAAAATGATCGTATCATTCGGCTGAATTGTAACCTTGCGGTGTACGTCAGCTGCCATTCTTGACAGTGCAGCCATAGATTCTCCCTGGCTTCCTGTTGTGATCAGAACCATCTTCTCCGGTGGATAATTCTTCATCTGATCAATCTCAATCAATGTATTATCCGGTACATTCAGATATCCTAATTCTGATGCTGTAGAAATGATATTCACCATACTACGACCTTCTACAACAACCTTTCTGCCATACTTATAAGCAGAGTTGATGATCTGCTGTACACGGTCAACATTCGAAGCAAATGTCGCAATGATCAGTCTTGTATTCTGATGCTCTGCAAAAATGTGATCAAATGTGATACCTACTGTACGTTCTGACTGCGTAAATCCTTTTCGCTCTGCATTCGTACTGTCAGACATCAGTGCCAGCACGCCTTTCTTACCGATCTCAGCAAAACGCTGCAGGTCGATCGCATCTCCAAATACCGGAGTATAATCAACCTTGAAGTCTCCTGTGTGGACAACAACACCTGCCGGTGAATAGATTGCCAGTGCGGACGCATCCTGGATACTGTGGTTCGTCTTGATAAATTCAATCCGGAACTTTCCAAGATTGATTGACTGACCGTGACGTACAACCTTTCTCTTCGTTCCACGAAGCAGATTATGCTCCTTCAGCTTGTTCTCAATGATTCCCATTGTAAGCTTGGTTGTATAAATCGGAATGTTGATCTCTTTGAGTACATACGGCAATGCACCGATATGGTCCTCATGACCGTGCGTGATAACAAATCCCTTTACCTTGGAAATATTATCTTTCAGGTAGGTTACATCCGGAATTACAAGGTCGATTCCAAGCATATCATCTTCCGGGAACGCAAGACCACAGTCTACAACAACAATACTGTCTTCATACTCAAACGCAGTAATGTTCATACCAATCTGTTCCAGACCTCCAAGCGGTATGATACGCAATTTTCCATTATTCTGTTTTTTCAAAAAATATACACCTCCACTATCTCTGTTTCTTCATACAGTCTTTACACAGTCCGTAGAATTTCAGTTCGTGGTCCAGGACATGGAAGCCGGTTGCCTTCTCGATATGATCTTCCAGACTCTCCAGAAGGTCATCATCAAACGGCATCACCTTGTTACATCTCTTACAAATCAGGTGATGATGATTATGCTTTGTCTCCCCGTTCAGTAAATGTCCGATCTCATAGCGCACACATCCATCCCCAAAATTAATCCTGTCTACCAGCTGCATATCCCACAAAAGCTGTAATGTTCTGTATACTGTGGCAAGCCCAATCTCCGGATAATCCTCTGATACCAGATCATAGATATCTTCCGCTGTCATATGACTCCCACTGTTCTCTTCAAGTACGGACAGAACAAGCAGTCTCTGGTGAGTCACCTTCAGCCCCTTTTCCTTTAACTTCTCTTTCAGAAGCTTCTGTGTCTTATCTGCTTCCATCTGTCTGCCTCCTATCTATATTGTAAAAAGAACTCCAGACTTTTTTCTGACACTTCTGCAAAAGTGAGAAAAGTATTCCTGTCTGCAGTTTCTCTTACATTCGTATTTCTTTCATGTAATTACATCTCAATATCGACGTCTTCCAGCAATTCCTCAAATACTTTGGAAACTGCCATCAGCTCTGTATCGTCTTCCACGATCTCATACGTCTTCTCTGCGTCTTTTGATTCTTCGACTTCTCTGAGAATCAGGCATTCTGCGTCATCTTCTTCTGAATCAACTACAAGAATATACGCGGAACCATTGATCTTTGTCTCTTCAAGTACAAAGAACTCATCTGCTCCACTTCCATCACTGAAAGTAAACTTTGCCTTTTCCATATGATTTTCCTCTATTCTGCTGTTTTCTGCATATAAATCGAATCTAAATATCCCTGGAGAATGAACACAGCAGCAATCTTATCGACATATTGCTTTCTGTTTTCTCTTCTCACACCACTCTCGATCAGTGTCTGCTCTGCCGCTACTGTCGTAAGTCTCTCGTCCCACATGATCACTTCCAGTCCTGTACGACGAACCAGCATGTCACGAAATTCCAATGACTTCTGTGCACGCTCCCCGATATCATTATTCATATGTTTTGGAAATCCAAGCACGATCTTCTCTACCTGATATTCTTTGATCAATTCTTCAATCCTCGCACAGGTACGGCGCAGCTTGTTCTCCTCTTTCCGTTGTATTGTCTCAATTCCCTGGGCCGTAAGTCCGAGCGGATCGCTGATAGCAACACCTACAGTCTTCGTCCCATAGTCCAGTCCCATTACTCTCATTGTCTGATTATTCCCACGCATTATGCTCAATATACGCTTTCAACAGTTCTTCTACCAGTTCATCACGTTCCACCTTCATGATCAGGCTTCTTGCTCCGTTAAAACTTGTAATGTATGTCGGATCTCCTGACATGATATATCCAACGATCTGATTCACCGGATTGTATCCTTTTTCTTTCAGAGCCTTGTATACGATCTCAAAAATATCCTTCGCAGAAATCTGCGGACCCGGCTCTACCTGAAAGAACTGAGTACTACTTAAATCACTCATCTTTCTTCCTCCTTCTCTTTCTTGTATCTATTTCCTTCTTCCGAAGGGCTTTGCTGTTGTTCTGTCAAACAGCGCAAAACGCTCTGGAAACCCAGAAACCCTACTTATAATTCTAATATAACCGAATTCAAAATTCAATGTATAATTTGCGAATCCTTCCCAATTTGAACTTTTACGATACTATTCTTGAGATTTTCATTTGTCTCTAGTGCAATTTTCATATATTCTTTCGTATGACCTATCTGTACTTCTTTTCCATTCAGTTCCAGATCCTCTTCCACAAGTACTTCCACTTCTTTTCCCTGGAAACTCTGTTCATATGCTGCACGCTTTTTCTCACCAAGTTCAATTAATTGTGCACTTCTCTTCGCCTTGATCTGTTCATCTACCTGATCTGGCATCACAGCTGCTTTTGTCCCCTCACGGCGGGAGTATTTAAAAATATGTGTCTCATAGAAATCTATGCTGTCCACAAAATCATATGACTCTTTGAACTCTTCTTCTGTCTCTCCTGGGAATCCCACAATCACATCGGTTGTCAATGCCGGATTCGGGAAGTATTTTCTGAGAAGTTCACATTTTTCCGCATATTCACTGCTTGTATATCTACGGTTCATACGCTTTAATGTTGCATCACATCCGCTCTGCAGAGACAGGTGGAAATGCGGACACATCTTCGGAAGCTTTGCAATCCCTTCTGCAAATTCTTCTGTGATGATCCCCGGTTCCAAAGAGCCAAGACGGATTCTTTCAATTCCATCAATCTCATGGACTGCCCGGATCAATTCCAGAAGGTGATATTCTTTATCAAAATCAATTCCATATGAGCTCAGATGAATTCCTGTCAGTACAACCTCCTTATATCCGTTATCTGCCAGTGTACGTACTTCATCAAGCACATCTTCCATGGAACGGCTGCGGACTCTTCCACGGGCATATGGAATGATACAATATGTGCAGAACTGATTACATCCATCCTGAACTTTAATATAAGCTCTTGTATGATCTCCCGGCTTCGTCAGGTGAAGATTCTCGTACTCTTTTGTCTTTCCGATCTCTTCCATCTTGATCTCTGCTTTTCTGTCGTTTTCCTGGTTCTTTGCATTCTTTTCATTTTCTGTTACGTTGCAATCTGCATTGTGTGTTCTTTCATACTCTTCCAATGCTTCGATCAGATTCTGCTTCTTATTATTACCAAGCACAATGTCAATGCAATCATCCACCTGAATCTCTTTTTCCTTCGCCTGGACATAACATCCTGCAGCGACAACAACTGCATCCGGATTCATTTTTCTCGCCCGGTGCAGCATCTGTCTCGACTTGCGGTCCGCGATATTTGTAACAGTACATGTATTGATTACATAAAGGTCTGCCCCTTCCTTGAAAGGAACGATCTCATACCCTGCTTTTTCAAGCATTTCCTGCATGGCTTCCGTCTCATAGGCATTTACTTTGCATCCCAAATTGTGCAGTGCTGCTTTCTTCATTTATTTCTACCTCTTTTTTCCTTTTATCTCGTTAATTTCTTGACTTTTGAACCTGCATCCCGTAGAATATACCTAGGCTTAGAAGCCAACTTTATTGTATAATTCAAGGAGGGATTTCAAATGAAAACAGTACAGATTTCATTAAACTCAATCGACAAAGTCAAATCATTCGTTAACACTATCACAAAATATGATAATGATTTCGATTTAGTATCCGGAAGATATGTTATAGATGCCAAATCAATCATGGGTATTTTCAGCCTTGATCTTTCCAAACCGATCGACCTGAACATCCACGCCGACAGCAATATTGATGACATTCTTGCTGCACTTGATGCTTACATCATCAAATAATTCTATCTGAATACAACTCATGCGGACTTTATTTTTGTAGCTTGTCCGCATATTTTTTAGAGTAAAGAAAAGCTGTTCCATTGGAGCAGCTTTTCTTTTTCCTATTATTCTCCCTGCTTCACTTCAATGATCTCAACAGTATCAATTGCTGTCTGCATCAGTTCGTCAATCTTTTCTGCAAGGTTCAACTCAGACTTCTCAATTCGTTCAATATTCGGCTTTGTCACCGGATGTTTTGCAACGAAAATTGTACAACAATCCTCAAATGGCTGGATTGAAGTTTCATAGGTATTGATCTTCTCAGAAATTTCTACAATATCCTTCTTATCAAATCCGATCAGCGGACGATAAACCGGAAGTGTACATACTGCATTCGTCGCTGCAAGACTCTGCATTGTCTGGCTTGCTACCTGACCGATACTCTCTCCTGTGATCAGACCAAGACATCCGTCTTTCTTTGCAAAATGTTCTGCGATCTTCATCATGTAGCGACGCATAATGATCGTCAGTTCATCATGTGGACACTTCTCATAGATATAAAGCTGAATATCTGTAAAGTTGACAACATGAAGCTTGATCGGTCCTGAATAAGCAGAAACGAGTCTTGCAAGATCAACCACCTTCTCTTTTGCTCTTTCACTTGTGTACGGTGGTGCATGGAAATAAGTTGCCTCGAGTTCAACACCACGCTTGGATACCATATATCCGGCAACCGGACTGTCAATTCCTCCTGACAGAAGCAGCATTGCGCTTCCGTTTGTCCCGATTGGCATACCTCCCGGTCCCGGAATGATTCTGGAATAGATATAAACTTCTTCACGGATCTCCACATTGATACGAAGTTCCGGCTTATGAACATCTACTTTCATTTCCGGAAATGCCTCCAGGATTGCTTCTCCGACTTCACAGTTGATTTCCATAGAGTTCGCAGGATAGCTCTTCTTTGCTCTTCTTGCATCAACTTTAAATGTCATGTTCTTCTCTTCGTAAGCTTCATCTACATAAGCTACAACATCTTTTCTCAGCTGTGCCAGTTCAGCCACCGGTACACGGACTACCGGACAGATTCCGACAATACCGAATACCTTCTGAAGGCTTTCTACTGTCTCATCAAAATCATAATCTCCATCACAATCCACGTAGACTCTTCCGTGACATTTGTGTACAAGAAATTCTCCGTCTACGCCCTGCAGAGCATAACGAATCTGACGTACCAGTGCATCTTCAAAGATATAACGGTTCTTTCCCTTAATTCCGATCTCGCCGTATTTTATCAGAAATGAATGAAATTTCATGCTTTTTCTCCTTTATGAATCGACGTCAATTAATGACGCGTATATTTTCTCAGCATCGGTATACAATTATATAGTGTTTCCAGCGTGTAGTCAATTTCTTCTTTTGTAGTAAATTCTGACATACTGAAACGAATCGTCGCATCCAGATATTCCTGTGCCGCCCCAATGCTTCTGAGAACACCGCTTACTGCCGGATGATTCGATGCACATGCAGATCCCGATGAGACATAAATTCCCTTATCTTCCAGTGTATGAAGAAGAACCTCACTTCGGATTCCTGCAATTCCAAGACTGATAATATGTGGTGCACTTCCTTCATCTTTCAGACCATGGACTGTTGTATTCTCAATCTTTCCTGCCTGCTCAATAAAATAATCCTTCAGTTCACGCATCAGAGCTACTTTCATATCCAAGTCATTATAGATCATCTTTGTTGCAAGTCCAAGCCCTGCAATTCCCGGAACATTTTCTGTACCCGAACGGAGATCCTTCTGTTGTCCTCCTCCGAAAAGAATCGGTTTAATCTTCACCTTTTCGCCCACATAGAGGAATCCGGTTCCCTTCGGTCCATGAATCTTATGTCCACTCGCACTTAACAGGTCGATCTTCTGACGTTTTGGATAAATGTGATATTTTCCAAATCCCTGCACTGCATCCGAATGGAAAAGAATAGAAGAATTATACTCTTTTACAATCTTTACCGCTTCATCAATCGGTTGAAGTGTTCCAACCTCATTGTTCACATACATAACTGATACGAGAATCGTCTCCGGACAAAGTGCTTCTTTCAATGCTTCCAGATTCACTCTTCCACTCGCATCTACCGGAAGATATGTCACACGGAACCCTTCCTCTTCTTCCAGATAACGCATTGTATTTAAGATTGCAGGATGCTCGATTGAAGTTGTGATCAGGTGATTTCCCGCTCTTCTGTTTGCTCTTGCACATCCGATCAGTGCAAGATTATCACTCTCTGTTCCTCCTGATGTAAAGTAAATATCTTTCGCATTTACCTTAAGAACCTTTGCGATCGTTTCCTTGGCTTCCTTTACATAATGCTCCGCATCTACACCTTTTCGGTGCATGGAGGATGGATTGCCATAATCCTGACACATTACTTTATATACAAGATCTCCCACTTCCGGATATGCTCTGGTTGTGGCTGAATTATCCAAATATGCTTCCATTTTATCTTCCCTTTTCTAACTCTGTTACCATTCACAGGCGTCTGCAACCGGCAACGTCTTTCTATTATCTTATGTTTTTATCGTCCAACTGTTCCCGGCATTCTAAATGATACATCAGAATTGACAATGTTGTAAGTCCTGCTGTCTCTGTTCTTAAAATACGTTTTCCAAGTGTGATTGGGATCGCTCCGGCCTCTTTCGCCTGCTCGATTTCGCTCTCGTCAAACCCGCCTTCTGGTCCGATAAAGATACCGACAGACTGTCCCGGTTCAATCTTACTTATGACAGCTTCTGTTGCTTTCATCCCTTCCTGCAGTTCATAAGGAACAAGCACTACATCCAGCTCTTTCGCGTAATTCATCGCTTCCTGAAAGCTCATCACATCCTGCACTTGTGGCACAATTCCTCTCTTCGATTGTTCCGCAGCCCCCTTGGCGATTGCCTGCCAGCGTTCTCTCTTCTTTCCGGCTTTCTTCTGATCTAGCTTTACAACCGAACGCTTTGCCGCAAACGGAACAATACGATAAGCTCCAAGCTCTACTGCCTTCTGCACGATCCATTCCATCTTATCCCCTTTCGGAAGTCCCTGGAATAAGATCAGACGGGAAGCCAGTTCTGTCTGAGACACTTCTTTTTTCACAACGCGAAGGACTGCCTCCTTCTCCTCATAACCTTCCACACTGCAGAAGTAATCCATTCCTTCTCCATCACTGACCCACACTTCTTCTCCGGGTTTCATTCGGAGTACATTCTTCATATGATTCACATCACTTCCTGCCAGACGGATCTGTTCTCCGTCCACGCAGGATGGATCTGCAAAAAAATGTTGCATCTTATTTCTCCTTATGCGTTCTTGCGCGCTGTCACACATACCCATTCACCCTGATGTGTAACCTCCAGAAGTTCCAGCCCGGCTTTTGCAACAGTTTCTTTTACCATCTCTTCTTTATCATCAATAATTCCACTTGTGATATAGATTCCGCCTGGTTTCAGCTGGTTCACGATCACTGGTGTGAGTTCTACAAGAATCGGCGCAAGGATATTCGCTGCCACAATATCGTAGCACTCATATCCAACCTTATCCTGAACTTCTTTGTTATTGATAATATTTCCGATCATCACTTCATATTTATCTCTGGAAATTCCGTTGTTCTCCATGTTCTCATAAGTTGCATCGATTGCACATGGATCGAGATCTGTTCCAACAGAATGCTCTGCTCCGAACTTCAATGCAAGCATTCCCAGAATTCCACTTCCGCATCCCACGTCAAGAATCTTTGTCGTCTCTGTTGTATACTTTCTGATCTGACGGATACAAAGTTGTGTTGTCTCATGCATTCCTGTACCAAATGCTGTACCTGGATCAATATGAATCACCATCTTATCTTCATCCGAAGGCTTCACATCTTCCCAGGATGGAATAATCAGAATATCATCCACATAGAACTGATGAAAATACTTTTTCCAGTTATTCACCCAGTCTACATCCTCTGTCTGGGATTCTTCAATCTCGCAGGCTCCGACATTTACATAAGCAGACATCTCCTCCAGTTCTTTCTTCACATTTGCCAGAACTTTCTCTTTGTCCTCATCCTCTTCCAGATAAAAACTTAAGTAAGCCACACCATCATCTGCCTCGATCTCCGGTAAAATATCAACAAACATCTGCTCTTTATCAGACTCTGTCAGCGGGATCTTATCCTCGATCTCAACACCTTCAATCCCAAGATCTGCCAGCATACTGCTTACAATATCCTCTGCCTCTGTTGTTGTCTTCAATCTGAATTTATTCCATTTCATCTAGTTTTCCTCCTGAAACCACAAATCTAAATCTACGCTTGCACGAATTCCCGGAACCGTACCGGCCTCACTGTACTGCCACATCTTATAATCATATGGACACTGCGGAAGTTCATGATAATCCGCATACCAGAAATCATATTCTGTCAGCTCTTCCATCTTCAAGGTAAATGCCATCCATTTCATATTAGCATAAATCATCGGTTGATATCCAGCCTGTTTCACTCCGTCACAAAAGACTTTACAAAAATTCGTAAAGTCTTCCCTTGTATTCTGGTCTGTTCTTGCTGTATCATCTTTGATTTCTTCTGTGTCATAGACAACAGGTCCTGTAATCTGATACGGCTGGATATGTTCCAAAACAAAGTCAGTCTCTTCGACTGCCTCCGTTGCTGAGATTGCCTGGGAAAAGAAATAGACACCGACTTCCAGACCGGCATCCAATGCGCCTTGTACATTCTGTTCAAACATGGCATCTTCAACTAACGCACCGCTCTCTCCATATGCACGGTATCCAAGTCTTACGATCACGAATTCGATTCCGCTTTCCTTCACCTGCTGCCAGTCGATCGTCTCTCCCTGGAACTCCGAAACATCAATTCCTTTTTTCGCTGACACTTTTCCCTTCGTATCTTTATACGAAAGATATCCTGTCTCTTCATCTAATGCCAGATTGCTAAAATCATAAGAATTCCTCGGTACTTGTTCCAGAAGCCTTGCTCTGTAATTATTCTCTTTCACATCCTGGAAGTCATAGTACTTCTTTCCGTCTTCTGTAACAATCTGAACTCCACTGACAATCTGCGTGTTTTCCTGCTTGTCTTTCTTCGTCTGTCTTGTCTTCACGTTGCCGGAACCCACGCCGACAAGAATAACCGCAAGCCCCACAAGAGCCGCCGCCACCCATTGCTTCTTTCTCATCTATTTCCTTCCAATCGCATCTGTTCCGTACCGTTGCAGAAATGTTGTTACTGTTCACACGATGTGCGACCAGCAACGCATCTCGCCATTTTAAATCGCCTTTGGCGATGGGGCGAGATGCATTCAAGCCAAAACATGCATCCTCCGTGTCAATCAGCAAAGTGATTGACACAGGAGTGAACAGTAACGAAATGTTTCCCAGGTAATTTTCCTTATTCCTCTGCTGCAAGCACGATCATTTCATCTCCGGCTTTTATTTTACCACCATGAAGCACTTTTGCAAATACCCCTTCTCGCGGCATGATACATTCTCCCATTTTTTGGAAGATCTGACAGCCATGATGACATTCTTTTCCAATCTGTGTCATCTCTAACAGAACATCATTACATTTTAATCTTGTTCCAACCGGAAGATTACGGAAATCAATCCCCTGAACGATCACATTTTCTCCAAATGCGCCATCTTCTACTTCTGCACCTCTTGCACGGAATGCCTCGATCTTGTCATAAGAAAGAAGACTGATCTGACGATGCCATTTTCCTGCATGCGCATCTCCTTCCAGACCAAAATCTTCAATAAATGTGCCTTCCTCGATTCTTGTCTTCTGTGTTCCCTTTGCCGGACTTGTACAAATTGCTATTACTTTTCCCATTTTTCTATACCTCTCAAATTACTTTTTCACTTTTATAATTTTTGTGTATGATCTGCACCATTACTTTTCTGTTATTGATTTTATTTCATTACTGATCTAACCACCGATTCCGTACATGCCCCGATGTTCTTTTTTCTGACCAACTTCTTCATCTCTTCGCTCATCCGAGAAATTGTGACAGGCCGGTTTTTTCCAGATTGCCTGACGCATTGCTTCTTTCACTTCTTCATCCGTTGCACCGCTTCTTAAAAGTTTTCTTAAATCAATTCCACTTTCATACTGTAGGCAGAGTTTCAGATATCCTTCCGCTGTGAGCCGGATCCTGTTGCAGGAATCGCAAAACTTGTGACTCACTGCACTGATAAATCCAATTCTGCCCTGAAATCCCGAAAAGCTCACATACTCTGCCGGACCATTCCCCAAATGTTTTTCATACGGTTCAGCGTTTCCAAATGCTTTCTCTAAAAGTTCCAGAAGCTCATCTCTTGATTTTCCCTGACAGGCTTTTCCCATCCCGATCGGCATCATTTCTATAAAACGAACCTCTACCGGATGCTCCTTTGCATACTCTGCCATCTGAATATACTCTTCTTCTGACTGATTCATCGGCACACAATTTAACTTCACACGCAGATTCGGATATTCGAGTGCTGCCTGCAGTCCTTTCAGTGCCTGATTTAATTCCCCACATCTTGTCACTGTATGGTAACACGTTTCATCCAATGTATCAATACTGATATTCACTGCATCCAGCCCCTGACGCATCAACTCGTCCAACTGATTTTTAAGAAGAATTCCGTTTGTTGTCAATGTCACCTGTTCGATTCCCGAAATTCTCTTAATTTTCCCCAATAAGTCCGGCAATCCTTTTCTCACCAACGGTTCCCCACCAGTCAGTTTAATCTTGGAAATCCCCAACTTTGTACTGATTCTACAAATCCTCTCGATTTCATCAAAAGTCAGAATCTGCTCATGCGGCAGCTGCTCAATGCCCTCTTCCGGCATACAGTAGACACAGCGCAGATTACAACGGTCCGTCACAGAGATGCGCAGATATTCTATTGTTCTTCCATATTGATCGATCATCTCTTACATACCTTTCTTGCTTCTTTACGTCACTGCTTTATTTTCCCTCTGAAGCAGGTTTTCCACACTCACTTGCATTTCCTGTAAGAATTGCAAGACCATGTTCCAGAGATGGAAGTACTGCTTCTAGATTCTCTTTTACAGCCTTCGGACTTCCCGGAAAATTAATGATCAATGTCTGATTACGGATCACAGAAGCGCCACGGCTAAGCATAGCTCTTGGTGTCACTTGAAGTGAAGCCAGTCTCATCGCCTCTGCGATTCCCGGTGCATTCTTTGTCGCCACGGCAAATGTTGCTTCCGGTGTGCAGTCACGCGGTGCAAAACCTGTTCCTCCGGTTGTTGCGATCAGATCCACTTTTTTCTCATCTGCGAGTTCACAGAGACACTGTTCGATCATCTTCTGCTCGTCCGGAAGAAGCCTTACTTCTGTCACTTCATATCCCGCCTCTTCTAACATACCGCAAAGAAGCGGTCCACTCTTGTCCTCCCGCTCTCCTGCATATCCTTTATCACTCAATGTCACTACCGCTGCTTTCCATCTTTGTTCTTTCTTTTCCACTTTACTTTTCGCCTTCTTTTCTTTCCTTCTTATATCCATTGTTGATCAGCCCACTCTTACCGCCGCTCTTTCTGACCAGATAGATTTCCCCAATCTCCATCTTTTTATCCATCGCTTTGCACATATCGTAAACTGTCAAAAGTGCTACACTTGCTCCTGTCAGAGCTTCCATCTCAACGCCTGTCTTCCCGGTCACACGTACCGTACAATTACAATAAATTGCAAGTTCACTCTCAACCATCTCGAACTCTACCTTGCACTTTGTGAGCGGAAGAATGTGACACATCGGAATCAGATCCGATGTCCTCTTTGCTCCCATAATCCCTGCTGTTGTCGCAACTCCAAGCACATCCCCTTTGCCTGCAGTTCCTTCTTTGACAGCACGGAACACTTCTTCATTCACCGTGATCTTTCCCGTGGCGGTTGCTTCCCGGACTGTGTCCCGCTTCTCCGTCACATCTACCATAATGGCTTTTCCTTTTTCATCAAAATGTGTAAATCCCATTTTTTTCACCTCTCAATCTGAAAATGCTGTTGATATCCACATTCCCCTTGCAAATATCAACCAGGCGATTGCTTTTTTTATACCAAACGATTGTACCACAGAATAGTACTAAAATTCAATGTTTTGGCAAAAAGAAAGGACAACTATAATAGCTGCCCTTTTACCATCATCCCATCTTTTTCTTTAATTCTTGTATCGTTTCCAGAGTTTCTTTCGTGATTTCCGCAATCTGTTCCAGTGGTAGTCCCGCTTCAATCATTGATAAAATAATTTCTTTACGTCCACGGTTTTCTCCCGTCTTGATCAATATATCACGATCTCTGATTGCTTTCTGTCTCGCTTCATATTCAAGACGTTTTTTCTCGTCCGCACTTAATTTGTCCAATTCTTTATACGCTTCTTCAAAACAAGAATTCTTCTTAGCCATTTTCTCAAAATCCTCCCTGCGTTTACCATTCAAAAAGCGCATCCACTGCATTAAATCTGTTTCACTCTTTTGTTCCGGCGGTAATTTGGGCAGTTCCAAAATATGCATTTCCATCAGATCTGTATATTCCTTCCCCGTCTTTACATCACAAAACGAAATACGTCGATAACACTCATCATCTTCTTGAAATAATACATGAGCAAGAATACTTACTTGAATACATTTCTGTAATCTATCATAGCTATCACCTTCTCGTATCTGTTCCGTATACATCTTACTCAAATAATAAATTGTACGATTCGCCCAAAAATCATAATAAACCACCTGCATTTCAAAATCAATCTGTACTTCATTATCTAACTGCACCCTAACATCTAGAATTCCATACTTATCATCTTCCGAATCCTTTCTTAGGATTGTGGGGAGAAGCTCAGTATTTACAATTTCATCTGGACGCTTGTTTAATATAGCTGCAATAATTCCTTTTCTCACATTTTCATTTTGCATCAACTCTTTAAAGCAAAAATCAACTGTTGGCAACATAATGAAATCTTCTTTTTCATTTAATGCATTTTCGCTTTTAATTGCACTTTTAGATACTTTTCTTGGGTTTTCTTTCATAAGAATTCTCCTTTTCGTTTTTGTAAGACAAACACTTATATGAAGGAAAGAATTCTTTATCCAAATTTATTGTAACATAGGTTTTTTTTTCAGAAAAGCAGAACTTTTAAACCTGATCCTTTAATAAACTTTCAGTTATCATTCATACAATATTCGTCTTATGTTTTGTTATCGGATTATTTGTTCGAATACTGAACTATGGAAATAATTACCGATTGGTTAATAGATATCTTTGCTGTTCATAAGAATAAGAACTGCGTGAATTTAGGCTAACATATATTTCCGAAAATTACAACCTCTTTTTGATTTTCCGTTTAATAGAAATAAGGACAACTATAATAGTTGCCCTTAAAATCAATTATTAAAATTCAATATTCAGCATCTCATCTGACTTCTCCGGAATCTTATGTCTTTCCGCATATCCTGTAAGAATCAACGTAAGTGCTCCGTCCCCGGTCACATTACAAGCTGTTCCAAAACTATCCTGAAGTGCGAAAATTGTAAGCATCAGTGCTGTTCCCGCATCATCAAACAGAAGGACTCCTGTGATAAGTCCAAGGGATGCCATAACTGTTCCTCCCGGAACTCCCGGTGCACCGATTGCAAATACTCCAAGAAGTATACAAAACAGAAGCATTGTTGGAATTGACGGAAGTTTTCCATACAGAATCTGTGAGATTGTCATACAGAAGAACACTTCTGTGAGTACAGATCCACACAGATGGATATTAGCAAATAACGGAATTCCAAACTGTACCATATCTTTTCTTAATGGTTTCGCCTTTCCTGCACACTGCAGAGCAACTCCAAGTGTTGCTGCGGAAGACATTGTTCCAACGGCTGTCAGATATGCCGGTCCGTAATGCTTCACAACCTCCAGTGGATTCTTTCCTGAATAAGCACCGGCGATTGTATAAAGAAGTGCCATCCAGATATAATGTCCGATCATAACAATAATGATAACCTTAAGGAATACCGGAAGCTGTTTTGTGATGGATCCTTCATATGCCAGAGAACAAAATGTGAATCCAATAAATAACGGAAGGATTGGGATCAAAATCCTTGACACGATGGAAAGCACGATCTTCTGGAATTCTTCCAACATTCCTGTGATTAATTTTGCCTTATTCCATGCCGCTGCAAGTCCGATCATAATAGAAAATACAAGTGCACTCATAACCGGCATGATCTGTGGGATAGAAAGTTCAAACACCATCTCCGGCAGTTCTTTCAGTCCATCTACATCTGTCACAATAGAAAGATGCGGGATCAGCGCGTATCCTGCTGCTGTAGAGAATAACGCAGCCCCAACAGAAGATACATATGCAATACATACTGCAAGCAGAAGTAATCTCGATGCATTATTTCCCATCTTTGTAATGGACGGTGCGATAAATCCAATGATGATCAGCGGAACGCAGAATGAAATAATCTGTCCCAGAACATATTTCAAAGTTACAATAATGTTCAGAATTGCATTTGTCAAACCTGTCCCGTCATTTGCATTAAGAGCAAGTCCGGCAAGAATTCCAATCACAACACCTACCAGAAGTTTAAATGGCAGGCTTTTGAAAAAACTAGATTTTTTCATAGGAAGAATCCTCCAATACTATTTTTCGGTCCTAATTCACAGATGTCTGTAATCCCCAACCTTTCTCAGACCTGTTTAGTCGGTATGCAATATTATAATACACGAAGGATAAATCTACAACTGTCTGTTTGCAGCTTACCGATTTACACCTATAGGACTCTTATATTTTATTGTCCTGCAAGGCAGAAGAATATTATAAGTCCATGCGCTTTTTGTCTTGTTTTTAATTTCTCGAAAAAGAAATCCTGAGATTAGTGTGCAGACCATAGCTGATTATTTTGCTGCTCAGCTATACGGATGTAAGTTTTGCTTTGAAAAATTCAAAGTTGTCTATAAGATGTATGAAATTAATTGACAAATAAAGTTGTCAATGTTATCATCAAAAATGACAAGAAAAGTTGTCAAAGCAAAACGAAAGGGGACTGGAAATTGCCTTTATTAAATCGATTAAAAGAATATAGATCAAAACTGGGAATCAATCAGACAGAGCTTGGAAAGCGGGCAGGAGTTTCCCGCCAGACGATCAGTCTGATCGAGCGTGGGGACTATTCCCCATCTGTGACATTGGCATTAAAAATTGCAAAGATCTGTCAGGTTACAGTAGAAGATATCTTTGAGTATAAGGAGGATGAAAACGATGAAGAGTGATACAAAGACGAGAAACACAAAGAAAACCATTGTAAAGATGTTAGCGGCAATGCTGATAGGCGGAGTAATAGGAGGCGTAAGTACTGTAGTTTATGAAATTGTTTTTGGGGAAGATTTTAGTGGAAGATCGCTGAGCCTTCTGACGGAAGTGACACGGAGGCTTATGGTTCCGGGGCTCCTGTCAGTGCTTGTCGTTTCAATTGCAGCATATGAGATCTGCTTCAAAAAGCTAAGAAACGTCTGTGATCGGATTGAAGATGCAGAAGATGAGGAATTTCATCGACTGGATTATGAGGAAGAAAGGTACGGAGCAATTCTGCAGTGTATCAATGTAGTGGCACAGGTGCTTTGCATTGCTTTGTTGGGAAGTGGATATTCTATGAGATATATTCATGATGGAAGAACTTCGCTGGTAAAATTTCTTACAGCATGTGTCCTGTTTTTAATCTGTTTCTTTTACTGTGGCATGGCTCAGGCCCGTTATGTAAAACTGCTTCAGAAAGTACATCCAGAGAAAAAGGGCGATATTGCTTCCAAAGATTTTCATGAACAATGGCTGGAAAGCTGTGATGAGGCAGAAAAGGAAGCTGTTTATCAAAGTTCCTACAGTACTTACATATTCTCAGGAAAATTAATCGGAATATTGTTAGTTGTGACGATGATCGCGCATTTATTTTTCAATACAGGAGTGTTCGCGATTGTTGTGGTCGGTGTAATCTATTTATGTATAACTGTAAAATACTGTGTTTCCTGTGTTAAATTAAAGAATAAATCATAGCGGTTAACTATAGAAATTTCAGTAAATAATGCAAGTAATTCGTGCTCTGCCTTTTTTGCCGTTAACATAGGAATGAACCAATGTCATTTAGTTAACATTCAATAATGATATCATGCATAAGAAAAAATGTTGAAGAATTTTTAGTGTATCTGTTTTTTAAGAGACACTTTTTCCCGCCCTTCCTACCGCAAATGTATCATCTGCGGCTGTCAGGCGCAGGAATGTGCACGCACAAGAAAACACACTGTAGAAGAGATGCAGGCAAAGATTGAAGAGATGTTAAGCGCAGAATAATTGCATTTCCACCACCATCATATTAAAAGAAGATTTTATCAACAAAAAGGAGAATTCAAAATGTTAGTATGTGATTATATCGTAGAACAGATCGACGGAGATTATGCACACTTAAGAAGAGTTGATCTTCCGGATGAAGAGTTAAAACTCGTAGCCAGAGCACTGCTCCCGGCTGAGATTGTAGAAGGTTGTAAACTGCACTATGAACTGATGCAGTATACAATCATCTAATGTTACTATTCTTCTACCTGTTTTTATTCAAAGAAGACTGTAAAGAGGATTCCCTCCTGAAAATATTTCATTTTAAATAAATGGAAATATTTTCAGGCAGGAATCCTCTTTGTACGTTTTCTCTATTTCTTTCCCCGTCAATTAATCTTCATCAAACGGAACAACATCATCCTCTGCATTTTCCACAGCTTCACCAGAACCACCTGCTTTCGGTCCTGCAACGCCTTTTACCTTCATCGTTCTGACATTGATCCCATTGACCTCAATGTGGTCATCCACAGGAATCACAAGGCACTGTCTTCCGTCGATCATTCTTGTCTCTACAAGATCCATCCGGTCTGGATTCACCTTGATCACAACATCCGGTGTCTCGATATTGAACTTTCTTGTCTCTGCGATATTACTTGCCAGAAGCGTTGCTTTCTCGCCTGCATTTTCTTCGAAGTTCTTCTCAAAGTTCTCCATCTTCTCATTCGGCACACCGCTCTGCTCGAAAATCTTCTTCACATCCGTTTTATCCAATGTCAGCGGATCCGGTTCTTCTTTGTGTTCTTCGATCATATCATTCAATGTCTCGTGAATGTTACGGACAGTCTCGTAATCACCATCTTCTCCCAATGTATCTTCAATGATCATCTGGAATGTCTCTTTCTGTGTGTCCGCAGACATCGGCATCTTCGCACCAAGAAGCTGGTCGATCATCTCCGGCTGAAGATCTTCTGATTTCTTCGTGTAATAAAGCACACTGTGAAGATCAGTACTTCTGTCGTTGAATGCCGGGAAGAGGAATCCTTTGTCCGGCTTATCAACGATCCAGTCACGGATTCTGTCCTGAATACAGTTCTCTTCCGCGTTATAGCTAAGCCCTGCCTTTGACAGACTGACCGGACAGATGCTCATCAGTATATGCTGATATACTTCATCTGAAGCATCATCCATCTCAAGATCATCGGATGTTCTTCCAGGAACATCGTATGCTGCATGGATCAAAATAATGTAATAATTCTCCGCATACTCATACGTTGCAATAACTTTGTCATAGAATTCTTCCAGAAGCATATCGTCTTCGAGACGGCTGTCACGAAGCTTCAACAGAAATTCCTGCGTTCCGCCCGGCATCTCTGCATCCAGTGGAAACTCCATATTCAGCATATTCTTTCCGATACTTCCGGAAAGTGTCTTCTTAAAAATATCAAAATACTTAAATGCTTCTTCCTCCGGAAGTGCGAGAAATGCGTCTTTTGACTCCATCTTTTTATTCTTCTCATAATCCACATAGCAGCCACAGATTTTCGTAATCGCACAGTTTTTCGGTGAGAACTGCTTACGGATCTCAAGTACTTCTTTTTTATTCATATATGTTTCCTTTCTTCGTTCTATGTTATAATAAGTAAACCATCTTTTCAGGGATTGTAAATACCGTAGACATAACATTTTTATTTTACCTCTATTTTCATAAGAAAGAAAGATTTGATTTTCTCAAAATTCTATGGTATTATACGCATTCTGAAAATACAGAAAGGAATTTGTAATTATGTCATCCAACTCAATTACTTCAACTGCCCGGGAACATGTATTTCCACTCTTTGTTAAATATGTCTCATCAAATGTACTCGGCATGATCGGATATTCTTGTTATATCCTTGCCGATACATTTTTTGTTGCCCGGGGAATCGGCTCGGATGCGATTGCTGCGCTTAATCTGGTTCTTCCTGCTTTCAGCTTGTTAAACGGAACAGGGCTGATGATTGGCATGGGTGCTGCTGCGCGATACTCGCTTTCCTCCGGCAGAGCTGACAGTGAGATTCATCGCACGATCTTCACCCAGGCACTTCAGCTTGCATTTGTAGCTATGCTGTTCTTTTTCAGCATCGGACTGTTTTTTGCAAGACCTCTTTGTGTCTTACTCGGAGCCGACGGAACTACATTGCCGCATGCAATTCCATATATCAGCATCCTGCTCATGTTTTCTCCGCTGTTTTTATGCAACAATCTGTTGAATTGTTTTGTCAGAAATGATGGAGAACCGCGGCTTTCAATGACTGCAATGCTTGTTGGAAGTCTGACAAATATTGTGCTGGATTACATTTTCATCTATCCTATGCAGCTTGGCATGACCGGAGCTGCACTGGCTACTGCAACCGCTCCACTGGTTGGAATGAGTATTCTGTCCATGCATTTCTGGAAAAAGAAGAATCAGTTTCATCTGGTAAAAACAAGGATACATCTGAAAACTGCTATAGATATCTGCCGGCTTGGAGTTTCTTCTCTTGTCGCTGAATTATCTTCCGGCATCGTAATTCTTGTCTTTAACATGCTGACTCTGAAATTCAGCGGAACGACCGGACTTGCGGCATACAGTATCCTTGCTAATATCGCACTCGTACTTGTGGCGATCTTTACCGGAATCGGGCAGGGCATCCAGCCGATTGTCAGCAGCCACCCTGGTAAAAATGGAGCTCCTGTACGCAACCAGGTAAGACGTTATGCATTAAGCACTGCATTACTTATGGCTTTCATTGCCTATCTGGTTGTCTTTGTCTTTGCAGTTCCGATTGCTGACTTATTTAATAAAGACAAGAATCCGCTGCTTACTTCAATGGCAGCAGAAGGAATGCGCATTTACTTTGTAAGCCTGTTCTTTTCAGGCATCAATATGGTGTCAGCGACTTATTTAAGTGCTTCTGATCAGCCGGTACCTGGATTCATCATTTCCATCCTGCGTGGACTTGTACTGATCCTGCCGATTGCTTTCCTGCTTGCCGCACTTTTTGGAATGACAGGTATCTGGCTCTGTCTGCCTGTTACCGAAGCAATCGTGTGTATCGTGACTTTTTTCTTTCTGAGAAAATTTTAAGCAAGGTATTTATAAAAGAAGAACTCTGTTGCGAATGTATTGATTCATACATCTCATAACAGAGTTCTTTTTTTATCTTATTTTAAATATTTCGCTGTCTCAAGAATACGGTTTGCATTCTCAATTCTCTCCTGTGTCGGAGGATCGATTCCCTCTAACTTGTAATCATATCCAAGTTCTTTCCACTTGTATGCACCAAGTGTATGATATGGAAGAACTTCAACACGCTCTACATTATCCAGTGTCTCGATGAAATCATGAAGTCTCTCCAGGTACTCATCCTTGTCACTGCGCTCCGGAACGAGTACGTGACGGATCCAGATTGGTTTCTTGATATCAGACAGATAACGTGCAAACTCAAGAATATTCTTGTTGCTCTGTCCCGTGAGAATCTTATGCTGCTCATCATCAATGTGTTTGATGTCAAGCATCAGCATATCTGTGTATTTCAGCAGCTCCTGCAGTTTACCAAAGAATGGTTCTTCCTTTGTAAATACAGCTCCGCTTGTATCAATATTGGTATGAACTCCCTGTTCTTTCGCCTTCTTGAAAAGATCAATCAGGAAATCCATCTGCATCAGTGGCTCTCCACCGCTGACTGTGATACCACCTTTATCTTTCCAGTAGCTTTTATAGCGAAGTGCTGTTTTAAGCAGTTCGTCTGTTGTCTTCAGTTCGCCATCCTGCATCTTCCATGTGTCCGGGTTGTGGCAGAACTGGCAGCGCATTGGACATCCGCTTACAAAAATGATAAAGCGTACGCCAGGTCCGTCAACGGAACCGAAGCTTTCTGTTGAGTGAATGTATCCTTTTACTTCTGACATTGTCTTTCCCTCCTAAATTTTGTTTAAAAAAGGACGCAGCATGGTGAAATGACTGCGTCCTGATATATTATCTGTTATTTATGATCTTTTATCCGCAAATCGCAACATTATTTACATGTGGTCATGGCAAGTTCTTGCGATAACGTCAAGCTGCTGCTCACGAGTAAGGTCGATAAACTTAACAGCGTATCCTGATACACGGATTGTGAAGTTAGCGTACTCAGGTTTCTCTGGGTGCTCCATAGCATCTTTCAGTTTGTCAACACCAAATACGTTAACGTTCAGATGATGTGCTCCCTGATCGAAGTATCCGTCAAGTACGTGAGCAAGGTTCTCTTTACGCTCTTCATCAGAATGTCCAAGTGCACCTGGGTTGATTGTCTGTGTATTAGAGATTCCGTCAAGTGCAAGCTCGTAAGGAAGCTTAGCAACAGAGTTAAGAGAAGCAAGAAGTCCGCTCTGCTCTGCGCCGTAAGACGGGTTAGCTCCTGGTGAAAGTGGCTCTCCAGCCTTTCTTCCGTCCGGAAGAGATCCTGTAGCCTTACCATATACAACGTTAGATGTAATTGTAAGGATAGATGTTGTCGGTACAGAATGTCTGTATGTGTGGCACTTGTTCAGTTTGTGCATGAATTTCTTCAGAAGCCATACAGCAATCTCATCTGCACGGTCATCATCGTTACCGTATCTTGGGAAGTCTCCCTCAATCTCGAAGTCTGTTGCAAGACCATCTTCGTCACGGACAACTTTAACCTTAGCGTATTTGATAGCGCTTAAGGAGTCTACTACGTGTGAGAATCCAGCAATACCTGTTGCGAAAGAACGTTTAACGTCTGTATCGATCAGGGACATCTGAGCTGCCTCATAGTAGTATTTATCATGCATGTAGTGAATCATGTTCAGTGTATCAACATACAGCTTGGACAGCCACTCCATCATCTGGTCATATTTCTCCATTACTTCATCGTAATCAAGGTACTCGGAAGTAATTGGCTGGTAAGCCGGTCCTACCTGTACTTTGTTCTTCTCATCGATACCACCGTTGATAGCGTAAAGAAGACACTTAGCAAGGTTTGCACGAGCTCCGAAGAACTGCATCTCTTTACCTGTCTCTGTAGCAGATACACAGCAGCAGATGCTGTAGTCATCGCCCCATACCGGACGCATAACATCATCATTCTCATACTGAACAGAACTTGTTGTAACAGAAATATTTGCAGCATATTTCTTGAAGTTCTCAGGCAGTCTTGAAGAATAAAGTACTGTAAGGTTTGGTTCCGGAGCCGGTCCCATATCTTCCAGTGTGTGCAGGAAACGATAGTCGTTCTTTGTTACCATGGAACGTCCGTCCTGTCCCATACCTGCTACTTCCAGAGTTGCCCATACCGGGTCACCGGAGAATAACTGATTGTAAGAAGGGATACGTGCAAATTTAACCATACGGAATTTCATTACCATGTGGTCAACAAGCTCCTGAGCTTCTTTCTCTGTAAGAGTTCCGTTCTGAAGATCTCTTTCAATATAAATATCAAGGAATGTAGAAATACGTCCGACACTCATTGCAGCACCGTTCTGAGTTTTGATGGCTGCAAGATATCCGAAGTACAGCCACTGGAAAGCTTCTCTTGCATCTTTGGCCGGTTTGGAGATATCATATCCATAAGATTCAGCCATAACTTTCATGCCTTTCAGAGCACGGATCTGATCAGCGATCTCTTCACGAAGCTGGAAGTCATAACGTCTCATACCCTGACGGTCGCATGCTGCGAAGTCTTTCTGTTTTCCTTCGATCAGAGCGTCGATTCCGTACAGAGCCACACGTCTGTAGTCGCCAACGATACGTCCACGTCCGTAAGTATCCGGAAGACCTGTAAGGATCTTGTTGTGACGTGCTACTTTCATCTCAGGTGTGTAGATATCAAATACACCCTGGTTGTGAGTTTTAAATTCATAGTTGTGGAAAACATCTTTAATCTTGTCACTTACTTTATATCCGTAAGTTTCACAAGCCTGCTCTGCCATTTTGATACCGCCGTATGGCATGAAAGCACGTTTCAGAGGTTTATCTGTCTGAAGACCAACAACTTTTTCAAGGTCTTTTGTTTCTTCATCAATATATCCGGGACCATATGCTGTCAGAGATGTAACTACCTCTGTCTCCATATCAAGAACTCCGCCTTTGGCACGTTCTTCTTTCTGAAGTGCCTGGAGCTTGCCCCACAGTTTGTTTGTAGCTTCTGTAGGTCCTTCCAGGAAAGAAGCATCACCGTCATATGGTGTATAGTTCATTCCAATAAAGTTACGTACATCGATTTTTTCTTTCCAACGGTTGCCCTTAAAGCCATTCCACTGTTCGAAATTTTTCATTCTTTTACCTCTTTCTCTAAAATATTTCCGCGCATTTCTCACTGGCCTGGAGTGAGATAATAAAATGTAAATTGTACTTATTTAGGACACTTTTCTGTCCACGCTGTCAGTATACGTAAACATGAGTGTTATGTCAATTAATTTCCTTTATGATTTTAATTAAATACAATTCTGATAGCTTTTCATCGGAGTTTGCTTCTTTATTGTACTTTATCGCGTACATTAAGACTTTCTTGTATTTTTATAAATACAAAAAAATACCGGTCAGGAAGTCCTCTGGACAATCTGACCGGTATCTGATTTTTGATGTTTTATGTAAACTATATTATTCCTTACCAAGCGGATATTAGCCTGACCTGCAGAAGCCAAAATACAGTAAAAAAGAATCGGGCGTGTCGGAACAATCTAACGGTTATTGATCGCTGTTACAAGTGCATCAATAGATGCGCGAATGATATCTGCGTCTACGCCTGCACCCCAGGCAAGGGTTCCATCCGGCTTTTTGATACCGACATAAGCAATAGCTTTGGAACTTGAACTGCGCTCCAGCGCATGCTCCTGATATGTTTCCAGGGAATATTTCAGCTCATATGCCTTCTTCAGTGCATTGCTGACTGCATCAAGACGTCCGTTACCGGATGCCTCTGTAGTGATTGTCTTTCCGCGGAAAGTAGAGGTAACTTTTGTTACAATACCACCATCTTTCTGCTGGAAATGTACTTCATTGATACTGTACGGTTCTGTGATATTCTCAAAGGTCTGTTTAAACAGATTGAAAATTTCGTCAGGATGAAGCTCTTTATGTTTGTGGTCTGAAACAGCTTTTGTGGCATATCCCATTGCCTCACGCATTTTCGGAGGAAGGTTAAGACCGAATTTGGTCTCAAGGATATATCCCACGCCACCTTTACCAGACTGGCTGTTGATGCGGATAACATCTGCGTCATAATTTCTTCCCACATCTGTCGGATCGATCGGAAGATACGGAACATTCCAGTGATCCGGATCCTTGTCATCTCTCCAGTGCATACCCTTGGCAATTGCATCCTGATGAGAGCCGGAAAATGCGGCAAATACAAGTGCACCACTGTACGGACTTCTTTCGCCTACTTTCATTCCGGTACATTCTTCATATATTTCACAGATATGCGGCATATCAGAGAAGTCAAGTTTTGGATTTACACCCTGGGAATACATATTCATGCCAAGTGTAACAATATCTACATTTCCGGTACGCTCACCGTTTCCGAACAGAGTACCCTCGATTCTGTCTGCACCTGCAAGTAATCCCATTTCAGAATCTGCAACACCGCATCCTCTGTCATTGTGCGGATGGAGAGATACGATTACATTCTCGCGGTATTTCAGATTTTCACACATATATTCTACCTGGCTTGCATATACATGCGGCATGGAATGCTGTACAGTTACAGGCAGATTGATGATGCATTTGTTATCTGCTGTAGGCTGCCATACATCAAGAACTGCATTGCATACTTCCAGAGCGTATTCCGGTTCTGTGCCTGTAAAGCTTTCAGGGCTGTACTCAAACTGGAAATTTCCTTCTGTTTCATCAGCCAGTTTCTTTAATAATGCGGCACCATCCACTGCAATCTTTAAGATTTCTTCTTTGGATTTCTTAAATACCTGTTCTCTCTGAGCTACAGAGGTGGAATTGTATACATGTACAATTGCCTTCGGTGCGCCTTTGACAGCTTCAAAAGTTTTGCGGATGATATGCTCTCTGGCCTGAGTCAGAACCTGAATAGTTACATCCTGTGGGATCAGATTCTGCTCGATCAGGGTACGCAGAAATTCATATTCTGTTTCAGAAGCAGCCGGGAAACCTACTTCAATTTCTTTGAAACCGATTTTTACAAGAAGTTTAAAGAATTCAATTTTCTGTTCCAGACTCATCGGAATCACCAGTGCCTGATTACCGTCACGAAGGTCTACAGAACACCAGACAGGTGCTTTGTCCACATATTCTTTTTCTGCCCATTTCATGCATTTAACAGGCGGCATAAAATACTGTCTCTGATATTTGCTTGGATTCATCATTTTTTCTTCCTCCGTTATGTAAATATTATGTTTGGACTGTGGGGATTGACTGTAAAAAGACATAAAAAAATCTTCCATCTCCACAGACTTATCTGCAAGAGACGAAAGATATTATCATCTTACGCGGTACCACTCTTATTTATGAACAATGTCATACACTCATGGGATACGGAATCTCCGGATATCCGGTATTCTTATATCCTCTCCATATAACGGTGGAAACCGTCTGCACCTACTCTTGTATAATTTCAGGCAGCTGCTCAAAGGCGAGTTCCACAATTTCCTTCCACTGCTTCTCAGCAACCAGCAGTTCTCTGTGCTCCGGTCCGGGTGTACTATTCCTTATCATTGCATTTTACTTATAACTTTATTTGGCTTTTTTGAAATGAAATGAACATACGTCTGAATCATTCATTGTAAATATACTACAAACGATTTAACCATATGTCAGTCGGGGCAACAGGATTTGAACCTGCGACCTCACGGCCCCCAGCCGTGCGCGCTACCAAGCTACGCCATACCCCGTAACGCAAGTTAGTATAACAAATTATTTCTGTGATTTCAACTGTTTTTTGAAAAATTCACAAAAATTATACAAATTTAGCAGGAAGAAATTTCATGTACTTTTTTATGTTATAAAATTTCTTCCTGTTTATCCTATGTACAAGCCTTACAATCATCTGTTACAGTTACGCTGGCATGATGGCTTTTTCCAAATTGTCTACACGCATATCCAGTTCAAAAACTTTCTCTCGAGTTTCCTTATTCTCCTTTCTATAGCGAAGCTCATCCATACGTGCATCAAATAGGGCAGATATTTTTCTGTCAATTTCATTTTCCAGTTTAAGTTCTATAGTTTTTACGCTTCCCTTGAGTTGCACAATATCTGATTTCATGTTCGTGATATCTGCCTTCATGTTCGTGATATCCGTCTTCATGTTTGTGATATCTGCCTTCATGTTCGTGATATCCGTCTTCATGTTTGTGATATCCGTCTTCATGTTCGCAATATCTGTCTTCATGTTTGTGATATCTGCCTTCATGTTCGTGATATCCGTCTTCATGTTCGTGATATCCGTCTTCATGTTCGTGATATCCGTCTTCATGTTTGCAATATCTGTCTTCATATCTGCGATATCGTTCTTTACATCGGACATATCATTTTGAAAACCGGCAATGCTTCCCTGTATAGAAAAAAGGATATTTCTCAATTCCGCATCTTCCACATTCTTCCCTCCTTTCGTTATAGTACGTTTCGTTCTCTTTTGTATAGAACCAATTGTACCATTGAAGGAAGAAAAAGTCTACAGCGAAATTATTATAATATTTTTATAAGACATCTTCGGCAAATTATAACTTATGTATAAACAGCCCACTCCGAAGCTTTGGCTCAAACCAGGTGGATTTTGGAGGCATTAATTTGTTCTCGTCTGCAATCTTCATCAGGTCTTCCATAGATGTCGGGTACATGACAAAGGCTACACCGCCGGTTCTGTCCGCAATCTCTGCCAGCTCTGCTGCCTTATGGCTTCCGCCCACAAAGGAGATTCTCTGGTCTGTGCGCGGATCTTCGATTCCCAGGACTGGTCTGAGGACTTTTTCCTGAAGAATGGATACATCCAGCTGTCCGACCACGTCCTTCTTATCATAGATATCCGGCCATGCTTTCAGGTGATACCACTGTCCGTCCACATACATTCCCATACAATGCTTCTCTACAGGCTTGCATGGAAATCCCGGCATCAGCATCAGTTCAAAGTTGAACTTCAGGGCGCCCAGAAATGCCTTTACAGTCAGGCCGTTCAAATCTTTTACAATCCTGTTATAAGGAAGAATGCAGAGCTGGTCATAGGGAAATACAACAGACAGGAAATAATTAAACTCTTCCTCCCCTGTATATCCCGGATTCTGTTCTCTTCTCTTTAAACCTACTTTTACAGCGGAAGCTGCGCGGTGATGTCCATCTGCGATGTACAGAGAATCAACCCCTGCAAATTCCTTATTTATTTCAGAAATGACCTCATCTTCATCAATCACCCATACTCTGTGTGTAATCTGATCCTCTTCTGTAAAATCATATGCTGCTTCATGATGATCTTTCCAGTTATTCATCAGTGTAAGCAGAGAATCCGGATATCTGCATGCCAGAAAAATAGGACCGGTATTTGCATTACAGGAATCTACATGGTGGATTCTGTCCTGTTCCTTATCTTCTCTGGTAAGCTCATGTTTCTTCACTACACCATTCATATAATCATCAATGGAACTGCATCCTACGATACCGGTCTGTGTCTTTCCTTTTCTTACAAGTTCATATATATAGTAACAGGCCTTCTGATCCTGAACAAGAATTCCCTTTTCTTCCATATTGTCAAGATTTTCTTTTGCTTTTTCATAAACCCGATCATCATACAGATCTGTCTCAGGTTCCAGATCCATTTCCGGTCTGTCAATATGAAGAAAGGACAGGGGATTCTCATCTCCGATTGATTTTGCTTCTTCACGGTTTACCACATCATATGGAAGTGCTGCCACATCAGCAGCCTTTTCCGGTGTAGGTCGAAGTGCCCGGAATGCATGAAATACTGCCATAATATTTTCTCCTCTTCTGTATCTTTTGTATTGCTCTTTTATACCCACTTTACTGTCTATCCTGTAAAAATAAAACGAACATTACTCATTATTTTATCATATCCAAATCCTTATATCAATGTACAAATTATGAAACCTAATTTTTTTTTGAAAAACCTAAAAATTTTTGTATTTTTCTATTGCAATTTTTAAAATATATGGTATGATAGAATCACAAGTTAAGGAAACCAAATGATAATTTTTAAGGGAGGTCATTTTATGACAGAAGGATTAAAATGGACTGTAAACGAGGTTCCGAAATCAGATGATAAACACCTGGAACTGATGTCCGAAGAAAATGTAAAGAAAGCAAATGAGTTCCACAGAAGTTTCCCACAGTACAGTGTGACGCCTCTTCAGAACCTTTCATCCCTTGCGAAATATTTAGGAGTAAAAAATATTTTCTGTAAGGATGAATCCTATCGCTTTGGCTTAAATGCTTTCAAAGTACTTGGAGGTTCTTATGCAATGGGCCGCTATATCGCAAAAGAACTTGGACGTGATATCAGCGAGCTGCCATACAATGTTCTCTCTTCTGATAAATTAAGAGAAGAATTCGGACAGGCTACATTCTTTACTGCAACAGACGGTAATCATGGACGTGGAGTTGCATGGGCAGCTAACCGCCTTGGACAGAAAGCAGTTGTAAGAATGCCTAAGGGAACAACAAAGACTCGTTTCGATAACATTGCCAAAGAAGGTGCTACTGTTACGATCGAAGAAGTAAACTATGATGACTGCGTAAGAATGGCTGCAGCAGAAGCTGCCAAAACAGAACATGGTATCATCGTTCAGGATACCGCATGGGACGGATATGAAGAAATTCCATCCTGGATCATGCAGGGATACGGAACACTGGTTCTTGAGGCTGACCAGCAGTTAAAAGAAATGGGTGTTGAACGTCCAACACATGTATTTGTTCAGGCCGGTGTTGGTTCTTTAGCAGGTGCCGTAGTCGGTTATTTTGCTCATAAATATAAAGATAACCCGCCGGTTATGGCTGTCTGTGAAGCAAGTGCTGCTGACTGCCTGTACCGCTCCGCTGTTGCAAAGACAGGAAATCTGGTAAATGTTACAGGTGATCTTCAGACAATTATGGCCGGTCTTGCATGCGGTGAGGGAAATACGATCGGATGGGATATCCTGAAAAATCACGTAGATGTATTTGCATCCTGTCCTGACTGGATGAGCGCAAAGGCAACACGTATCTACGCTAATCCACTGGGAGATGATCCACGCGTTGTCTCCGGTGAATCCGGTTCCGTTCCGCTTGGTTTCTGCTTCACTGCTCTTCACGATGAAGATGCAAAAGACTTAAAAGAAGCGCTGAAACTGGATGAGAATTCCGTAGTACTTGTTATTTCCACAGAAGGTGACACTGATCCTGTTCGCTACCGCGAGATCGTATGGGACGGATTATACGGAACAGACGAATCTTTAAGTAAATGATGTTTTTGGTGAACACAGACAGGTAAGTGGTATGGTTATCTCGAAAATGATATACCAGTAACTAATAATATGATATCAGATTAGGGGCAAAATACCTTTTGACCCTAACATCATAATATTTTATACATATTGGGAGGGTAAAAAAATGGATTACGCAAAAATTAACGAAGCTGCAATGGGTTATAAGGATGATATGACTAAGTTCCTTCGCGATCTGGTTCGCATTCCTGGCGAAAGCTGCGGAGAAAAAGGACATATCATGAGAATCAAAGAGGAAATGGAAAAAGTCGGATTCGACAAAGTTCAGATCGATCCGATGGGCAATATCCTCGGCTACATGGGAACAGGTAAAACTCTCATTGGTTTTGACGCTCATATTGATACAGTCGGTATCGGTAATATCAAGAACTGGGAATTTGATCCATACGAAGGTTTCGAATCTGATGAAGAAATCGGCGGACGTGGAACATCTGACCAGATGGGCGGTATTGTTTCTGCAGTATACGGTGCTAAGATCATGAAAGACCTTGGTCTTTTAAACGATAAATATCAGGTACTTGTGACAGGTACTGTACAGGAAGAAGACTGTGACGGTCTCTGCTGGCAGTACATCATCCATGAAGATGGTGTTCGTCCTGAATTCGTTGTTTCCACAGAACCAACAGACGGCGGTATCTACAGAGGACAGCGTGGACGTATGGAAATCCGCGTAGATGTAAAGGGTGTTTCCTGCCATGGTTCCGCTCCGGAACGTGGTGACAATGCAATCTACAAAATGGCTGATATTCTCCAGGATATCCGCGCATTAAACGAAAACGATGCTGCTGATACCACAGAGATCAAAGGTCTTGTAAAAATGCTTGATGAGAAATACAACCCTGAATGGGAAGAAGCACGTTTCCTTGGACGTGGCACTGTTACTACTTCCGAAATCTTCTTCACATCTCCAAGCCGCTGTGCAGTAGCTGACTCCTGCTCTGTATCTCTTGACCGTCGTATGACAGCAGGCGAAACATGGGAAAGCTGCCTGGATGAGATCCGTGCTCTTCCGGCTGTACAGAAATATGGCGACGACGTAACAGTATCCATGTATGAATACAACCGTCCGTCCTATACAGACCTTGTATATCCGATCGAGTGCTACTTCCCGACATGGGTAATCCCGAAAGATCACAAAGTAACACAGGCTCTGGAAGAAGCATATAAAGGACTGTACGGCGAAGAGCGTCTCGGAAATGCTGAGACAGAAGGCATGAGAAAAGCTCGTCCGCTTACAGACAAATGGACATTCTCTACTAACGGTGTAACAATCATGGGACGTAACAGCATTCCTTGTATCGGATTCGGACCTGGTGCAGAAGCACAGGCTCATGCTCCGAACGAAAAAACATGGAAGATCGACCTTGTAAGATGCGCTGCTGTATACGCTGCTCTTCCAACTGCATACTGCAAATAATAAATAAATTTTCAAATTTTTTAGGCGACGGATTTCCTATCATCCTAAAGGCTTAATATGTGTCCGGACAGAATCCCTGCTGTAACAGGCAGGGACACAAGATAAACAGATACAGCCGGATAACCGGTGTTCTGCCAAACGCAGAAATTCAATTATTTCATATCAGGAAAGGATAAGCTATCAAAGCATAGCAGGTATTGATTTTATGAAAACATTACAGGATTACATTGATAAATTAAACAGCTTAAACTTCAAAGAAATGTACAACAACGATTTCTTCTGGACATGGGACAAAACAGATGATGAACTGGAAGCTGTTTTCACAGTTGCTGATGCTCTCCGTTTCATGAGAGAGAACAATATCTCCACAAAAGTATTCGAGAGTGGTCTTGGAATCTCTATCTTCCGCGATAACTCCACACGTACACGTTTCTCTTTTGCTTCCGCATGTAACCTTCTTGGTCTGGAAGTACAGGATCTTGATGAAAAGAAATCTCAAATCGCTCATGGTGAAACTGTTCGCGAAACAGCAAACATGGTATCTTTCATGGCTGATGTGATCGGTATCCGTGATGATATGTATATCGGAAAAGGACATGCTTACCAGAAAGAATTCATGGAAGCTGTTACAGAAGGAAACAAAGACGGTATCCTTGAGCAGAGACCTACTCTTGTAAACCTTCAGTGCGACGTTGACCATCCGACACAGTGTATGGCAGATATGCTCCACATCATCCATGAATTCGGCGGTGTTGAGAATCTGAAAGGCAAAAAGATTGCTATGACATGGGCTTACTCTCCATCCTATGGTAAACCACTCTCCGTTCCGCAGGGCGTTATCGGTCTGATGACACGTTTCGGCATGGACGTTGTTCTTGCTCATCCGGAAGGATATGATGTAATGCCGGAAGTTGAAGAGATCGCCAAAAAGAATGCTGAGAAAAACGGCGGATCCTTCACAAAGACAAACGATATGGCTGAAGCTTTCAAAGATGCTGATATCGTATATCCAAAGAGCTGGGCTCCATTTGCAGCTATGGAAAAACGTACAGACCTTTATGCAGAAGGCGACTTCGACGGAATCGATAAATTAGAGAAAGAACTTCTTGCACAGAATGCACAGCACAAAGACTGGGCCTGCACAGAAGAACTTATGAAAACAACAAAAGACGGAAAAGCTCTTTACCTGCACTGCCTGCCGGCTGATATTACAGGTGTAAGCTGCGAAACAGGTGAGGTTGACGCTTCTGTATTCGATCGTTACAGAATCCCGTTATACAAAGAAGCAAGCTTCAAACCATACATCATCGCTGCTATGATCATGCTTTCCAAATTTGAAAATCCACAGGATATCCTGAAGAAACTTGAAGTCAAAGCAGCTCCAAGAATCCTGAAATAATCAGGCGCAGATTAACAGTTGGATTGCAGTAATATTCCAGCTGCTTTCAAACAGATATTTAATTTTGAAAGCAGTTTCAGAATTTAAATATATTGAAAAATAGTACTCATCATATTGTATAGCAGGCGGGGCTGTCGCAGAAAGCACACAATCTTTATTGCGGCGGCCCTCTTTGCCTTTAAAATCAGGAGGTTTTTACAAATGTTTACAAGAAAAAGAATCGTTATTGCGCTCGGTGGGAACGCTCTGGGAAATACTCTCCCGGAACAGATGGTAGCTGTAAAAACTACTGCAAAAGCATTATGCGATCTGATCGAAGAAGGTCATCAGGTTGTTGTTGTACATGGAAACGGGCCACAGGTTGGCATGATCAACAATGCCATGTCTGCTCTCTCCAGAGAAGATGAGAATCAGCCAAACACTCCTCTCTCTGTCTGTGTTGCCATGAGTCAGGCTTACATCGGATATGATCTGCAGAATGCTTTGAGAGAGGAACTTCGAATCAGAGGATTTGTCCGCACACCTGTCGTCACTGTTGTCACTCAGGTTCGTGTAGATCCCAATGATCCTGCTTTTGAAAATCCATCCAAGCCGATCGGCAAATTCCTGACAAAAGAGGAAGCAGACCATCAGGCCAAGGCATATGGACATATCATGAAAGAAGACGCAGGGCGTGGTTATCGTCGTGTAGTTGCATCTCCAAAGCCTGTTGAAATCGTTGAACAGGATGCGATCAACAGTCTTGTGGATGCAAATAAAATCGTTATCTGCTGCGGTGGCGGCGGAATTCCCGTTGTTCTTAACGGACATCATCTCAAAGGTGCATCAGCAGTTATTGATAAGGATTATGCAAGCTGTCTCCTGGCCAAAGAGCTGGATGCAGATATGCTTATCATTCTTACAGCAGTGGAGAAGGTTGCTGTAAACTTCGGCAAGGAAAACGAAGAATGGCTGGATGACATCACTGTAGATGACGCTAAGAAATATATTAATGAGGGACAGTTTGCCCCAGGTTCCATGCTCCCGAAAGTTCAGGCTGCCGTTGATTTTGCAAGCTCCAAAGAAGGAAGAACTGCCATGATCACTTTACTTCAGAAAGCCAAAGACGGTATCCAGGGAAAAACCGGAACCAAAATCCATCTTTAATCTGTTCAGCAGATATCTTATCATATATCAGCTGTTTAATACTGATATATATAACTGCCACATATTCAGGATATCTGCCATATAGCGAAATAATTGCGCAAAAAAAGTTCCGGTGACCTCGCCCGGAACTTTTTTTGTGATGAGTGGACCAGAGTGTCTGGAAAATCATTCCTGCAATCTGCACGCCCCACTTTTCGGTATATTTTGACATACATCTTGCGGAAAGCATTTTTCAGACACGCTTTAGTACATCGTTTTCGAAATAACTATACCACTCACTTGTCTGCGAATCCGATTGCACAGGTCTAAAAGCCTCAGCGTAGCCCGCTACGCCTGCGTTTTTATACCAGCACACTCGAATCCGCATCCTACGCGATTGGTATAGTTATTTACGAAACGATGTACTAGTGGACTGCTATAGATTCATAATAATCAATATCTTCCAGTTCCCTGCCTGCTTCTATCTCATAAATCTGCGTATCATCCAGATGTTTCATGATCACTTTTTTACCGCCTTTATCCCCTTCCAGAGAAAGCAGCTCATTGTAATATTTCCTGTCAAAAATACATGGATTTCCCATTTTCCCCTGACAGGAAACACAGGCGATTCCTTTGGAAGTGTTTAAAAACACATGGATCAGTTCACAGATTGTCTCGCTGGTAAGCCAGGGCTGATCAGACACAGTAAAAAGCACTGCATCTGCATCCAGGCTGGCATTCAGACCGATTTTTACAGAGGAAGAAATTCCATCTTCCGGATGGGGATTATACAAAACCTGTATTTCCTTTGTTTTTGCTGCTTCTGCAATGGCATCATATTGAGTAATAACAATAATATTACAGATTATTTTTGCTGTAATATTATTTCTGTACAGGTTATTTAACTGAACAATATCTGAATTATTATCATTATTATTATCCTCTGTAATATCTGAATATTCCGAATAGATATTTTCTATTTTCTTCTTTGTATCATCCAGTTGTTCCAGCACATGTCGATACATAGGTATTCCGTCTATTTCATATAACAGTTTATTTGCCCCAAAACGGCGGCTGTTTCCAGCCGCCAGCATGATCATTGCAATTTTCAAAATAATTTATTCCTCCAAAAGGCTTCCGTAAGCCGCTACTGTATTCTTCCTTTCCAGTTCCTCAACAATGTGCTCTGCAGGTTCTTTCTCTCTGAGTATATCTGACTTGTTCAGATACACTCTGTATACTCTTTCTTCCACATCCTTAAAAAGTCCGCAGATAGAAGTCGCAATCTTTACAATATCTTCTTCAGTGATCGGAGCTTCCAGACTTTTCCTGAGAAATTCCGAGGTACGTTCCATACGGTAAGCACTCTGACTGATTGGCTGCCCCAGACAGTCCAGCCCGATCACACTAATCACAATGTCCGCACATCTGGGGATTACAGGCTCCCATTTCTCCGGGACTTTTACCGGATGATGCTTTGCTCCGTCCGCTTCCACAAGCATTACATCGCATAATTCTCTCAGTTCTTCCAGTTTTTCATCTGTCAGAGACGCATATTTACCTGTGTCCTCCTCATATTCCGCAGCAATCACATATCTTTCTTTGTCCAGAAGTTCTTTTACCCTGACTGCATCTCCGCCCCTGGCAAACGGAAGTTCAGATTCTCCTGCCATATGGGTGGTCGTGGTAATGATCACTCTCTTTCCCTTATCGATCAGTTCATCTGTAAGACGGTAGATCAGGCTGGTTTTGCCGCCGCCGCCAACTACAGCGATCACAGGGTATTTTTCATAATCAATCTGCAGCAGTTCCAGAAAATCGACCTGGTGCTTCATATGGCATCACTCCTTCTGAAAGCAGGATTTCCAATACACTGCCGGCAATACAGCGGGCTTTGTCGGAAATCGTGAAACAGTTTTTCTTTTGTTCTTTGCGCGGATCAATATCTGCAATTTTCATCCCCTTCGGCACTGTAAATCCATCTCTGATCATGCCACGCAAAACTCCTGTAAGAGAAGCCCTGACAGGTGTATCTCCGATCCAGGCAAGGACCTGATCCTTCTCCACGATATCTGCAATCTTTGAGATACAATGGATTTTCCCTGCAGCAGGAGCATGGAGCACGCGCTCTTTTCCAAATCCTCCAATGATACCCGGAACTCCTGTGTTTGGCATAGCAGCGCCTTTTGTGATGATTCTGGCAAGATTGTGGCCTCTCATAGTCTCCACTACATAATCCACATCCTCACCTGCCACAAATCCCGGTCCAAGACCAACGGTTAGATCTGCCATCTCTCTGGTTGTTCCAAGATTCTTTTTTGCAAGAATTGCATCTATCAGTGCTGCAGGTCTGTATTTCTTAAGGACAGTTCCTTCTGTGTCTGCCATAAGAGGAATCTCCCCGGCTTTCCAGACTGCCTCGCATTCCTCTACACTGTCAACTTTTCTGCAGAGAACTCCTTCCACAGAAGACTGCCCGTCGTAAACAGCCTCGCAAAAAGAAACCATTCGCCTGATCGCAGTGGGTTTCTCACATTCCAGTACCAGAAGACGGTAGCCGCATCGGTATAATCTGTGGATCGTACCGCTGGCCAGATCACCGCCACCTCTTATTATTACAACATTTTCCGGTTTATTGTCAGATTTTGGGACATTTGTGTATCTGTTTGTCATCTTACTGTCTTTCCTCTTCTTGTCTCATTTTCATCCATTACTTTTTCCACCGCATTTACAATGTTCTCATAACCTGTGCAGCGGCAGAGATTTCCTGCCATATGTTTCCGAATCGCATCTCTTGATAATTTCTCTCCACGTTCCAGTAAAACAGTGGCAGACATGATAAATCCGGGAGTGCAGAAACCGCACTGTATGGCACCTTCTTCGATAAATGCCTCCTGAATCCTGGTAAGTTCTCCGTTTTTCTCCAGACCTTCCAGTGTACGGATATTTTTACCCTCCGCCCAGACTGCCAGATAAATACAGGAGTCAATAGTCTCTCCGTCTATGATTACTGTACAGGCACCACATTCTCCTACTTCACAGCCCTTTTTTACAGAAGTCAGTCCAAGCCGGTTGCGAAGCATATCAAGCAGTGACTCCCTTACATCTACATATTCTTCAACTTCTCTTCCGTTTACTGTACATCGTACAAGCTGCATCTGCTTTTTCATATGCGGTCACCTCCTGCAAGTTCTACGGTACGTCTCAATGCCCGTGCCGCAATTTCTCCGCCAATCTGAAGACGAAATGCCTTGGATGCTCTCCAGGAATCTCTCGGATTGATTTCCTCCCGGATCAGCTGTGCTGTCTTTTCATAAAGGCTTTCTTCTATCTTCATGCCCTTCAAAGCCTCTTCTGCCTTTGTGCAGCGGTACGGAACCGGAGCTGCAACTCCAAAGGTAATGCGCACATCTTCTATCACTCCTGCCTGTTGATCTACCTTGCCTACCACACTACAGCTGATCGTTGCGATATCCATGGCATTTCGCATGGAATACTTAATATAATGACCATGATACCCTTCATATTCTTTTGCAGGAATGATCACATAGGTCAGGATCTCTCCCTGCCGCAGATCCACCCTGCCGGGTCCAAGATAGAAATCTTTTACAGGTACAAGACGGCCTTCCTTTCCATCTTCCAGCCTCAGCAGTGCGTTCAGGGAAAATACGGTCGGTGCACTGTCCGCACTGACTGCTCCGTTGCAGATGTTTCCACCGATAGTACCAATATTTCGTACCTGTGGTCCTCCTACCTGATCTACAGCCTCGCCAAGAACCGGAATATATTTCCTGATAATTGCATCATTTGTTATATGTGAGAAGACAGTTCCGGCACCAATATAAATATCTCCGTTATCCGCCATTTTTACACCCTGGATTTCTTTGATCCCATGGATGCTCACCAGAGAAGTTCCGGCAAATTTTCCCTCCCGGATTTTGATCAGCACATCACTTCCTCCGGAAATGATCCTGGCATCCGGATGTTCATTCAGTAATCTCACAGCATCTTTTACACTTTCAGCCTGATAATAGTTCTCAATATCGTACATAAAATCCCCTCCCCTCTAAATAAGTCCGGCCCTTATAAAGCCATCGATCAGTCTCTGTGGTGTCAGAGGATTTTCATTAAAGGCTACACCTGTTGCATGAAGTACTGCATTACGGATTGCCGGTGCACCCGGAATTGCCGGCGGTTCACCCAGTGCTTTGTTTCCGAAAGGTCCAATCGGATCATCAAGTTCCACAAAATCTGCCTTGATATCAGGAGTATCCATCATTGTCATCAGTTTATAGTCCAGCAGGGTTCCGTTCAGTGGTCTTCCTGTTTTCTCATCCAGAATGAGCTGCTCTGACAGACCGTATCCCATTCCCATAGACATACCGCCCTGTACCTGCATTTCAGCCAGTTTCGGATTAATAAGCTTACCGCTGTCATGCACATTAATGATATGAAGGATTTTGATCTTGCCAAGCTTTATATCAACTTCCACTTCAGCAAAGCAGCATCCTGTAGCAATCGTATTTTTCTTTACCTGCTCGGAAACCTCTGCTGTAATAACAGAAGAATTGCCAAGACTGTAATAACTTTCCAATGCAAGATTTCCAAGAGATATTGCCGGATCCTTTCCTGCCATGATCCATCCATGATCAAGCCTCAGTTTCCTTGTCTCTTCAGGCAGCAGCTCTTTTGCATAAGCCAGAATCTTTTCCTTCAGAAGATTTGCGCAGTCTTTAACAACTGTTCCTGTTACAAACGACTGTCTGGATGCATAGGCACCGGTATCAAATGGCGTTACATCAGTATCCTGGACTGTCTGGATATGAATATCACTGATATCCATATTTAAAACCTCAGCCGTCATCTGGGAAAATACCGTATCAGCACCCTGACCGATTTCAGTAGCTCCCAGCATCAGGCCAACACTTCCATCCTGATTCAGAGTCATTCTTGCACCTGCAATTTCCAGTGAGATCGGCCATACACCCGTCTTATAGGAGAAAAGTGACATTCCGACGCCTCTGCGGATATTACCTGTCTGGTTTGTATATTCTTTTCGTTTTTCTTCCCAGTGGATATAATCTGCACCTTTTTCCAGACATTCAAAAATCCCGTTGGTGTTTGCTGCGATCGGCTTCAGGTAAGCATCCTCATAATATCCTTTGATAAGATTTTTCTTTCTGAACTCCAGAGGATCCATCCCGATCTCTTTTGCAATATCATCCATAAAGCACTCAATTGCAAAACATACCTGCGGGATCCCGTATCCACGCATCGCTCCGCCTACCGGTGTATTCGTATAGACAGTATATGCTTCTCCTTTGATATTCGGACATGCATACTGCAGCCTCCAGGCAGTCAGGCCATTGGCTGCTATGGCGTGTCCATGGGAGGCATATGCTCCCTGATTGGAAATAGCCAGCATATCCTTTGCCAGAAGATGCCCCTCACTGTCAACACCTGCCGTCAGATCATACTCAATAGAATGACGGGTTCTGGTGTTGCAGAAAGTTTCCTCTCTGGTTATATCGAGTTTGACCGGTCTGCCGCCAACCTGCGTGGTAAGAAACGCATTTAACGGTTCATACAGCACATCCTGCTTATTTCCGAATCCTCCACCTATGTATGGCTTAATGACTCTGATCTTTCCCCATGGGATTCCAAGAGCCTGCCCGATCACACGCCGGACAATATGCGGAATCTGAGTGGAAGTCACAACTATGATCCTGCCATTTTCCATGTATGCACAGGAAATCGGATTCTCAATGTGGCAGTGCTGCACGATCGGGGTTTTATAACTGCGTTTTATAACTGTTTCGGATTCCTTCAGCCCTTCTTCCACATTTCCGATAAAGTAATTGGAACGGACAAGTACATTATCCTTTTTGTCGAGATGGATTGGCGGTTTGCTTCCATACATGGATTTACGCGGATGGATTTCTACCGGATATTCTTCATATTCAACTTCGATCAGGCGCAATGCCCTCTGGGCTGTGATTTCATCTTCTGCCACTACAGCAGCAATATCATCTCCGTAATAACGGACTCTTCCGGTAAGGATATTGCGGTCTGCAACATCTTGATGAGCCAGCTCCACAGACCAGGGATGTCCCGGCGTAGGATAACAATGATTCGGTACGTCTTTAAAAGTAACCACTTTTACTACGCCGTCCAGAGCCTCTGCTTTACTGGTATCGATTGATTTTACGATACCATTTCCGATCTTTGCGTGATAGATTTTTGCCACCAGACAGTTGGCAGGAACCAGGTCATCAGTAAATTTTGCACGTCCTGTAACTTTGTCATAGGCATCTACTCTTGGAACACTCTTTCCAATCATGTTTTCACCTTCTCTGTATTTATTTTTGGTTATTATATAGAAGGAGCCGGACACACCCCAAGGTATCTGTCTGTTCCCCTCAGGACTTATGTCCGGCTCCGAACCATGCTACTTTCCTTCACCTTTTTTCTGACATCAGGCGAATTTACTTTTTATTTGCATAATTGTTATCTGTTTTCTGATTTGAGTATAGCATATTTGGATATGAAATTGCAATCTTTTATTCAATTTTTACGTATTATTTTCCTATTAACGAAGTTGTTTGATTGGGTTACTGTTCACTGAGAATATCCTTTGTAATGTATTACTAAGAACAAAGTGAACAGTAACCTGATTTACTTAACGTATTTCTGTCAATATTCCATGCAGGTCATGGATAACGTGTCTTGGGCATTTCACTGCGCACATACCACAGCTCAGACATATGGATTCCTCGATCACTGCACAGTTGTCTTTTACTTTTATCGCACCGGCTGTGCAGGTCTTCTCGCAGATTCCACAGCCGATACAGCTGACGTTACATTGCTTCTTTGCTTCTGCACCTTTTTTCTTATTGGAACATTTTACCACAATGTAGTTTGCACACTCATGGACATGGATCACTTTCTGTGGGCAGACTTTCGCACAGGCGCCACAGCCAATGCATTTCTCCTCATCCACTTCCGCCACACCATACTCATTGATGGAAATGGCTCCGAATTTACATTTATCTATACAGGCTTTACATCCGATACATCCATCTGCACAGCCGGCCTCACCTTCGGCTGATCTGCATCCCCCATTACATGCAACTACAGCCGCGCGATATGGAAATTTCTTCTTTACTGCCATATTCAGCACTTCCTTTCATATGGTGTTCCGGTCAGAGGAAGACTATACTGTCTTTCACCATTCCATCTGAAATATGCATCTGCAATTGCAGGTGCAGTTGGGATAGAGGTGATCTCACCGATTCCAATGGCACCACAGGCTACATTCAGTCCCGGTTTGTCAACAACGATGGCATCGATTTTCGGAATCTCATGAGAGCGGAACAGACCAAGAGATCCATACTTGTCAATTGGTTTACAGTTCTCATCGATCGGATAATGCTCTCTCAGTGCAAATCCTATGGACATCACTACGCCGCCCTCAATCTGACCTTCACAAGACAGTGGATTGACTGCCTTGCCCACATCATGTGCAGCAACCATTTCCTCAATCTTACCTGTTTTCTTATCCAGGATACACATCTGCGTCGCATAGCCGTAGGCTACATGGGAAACAGGATTCGGCACATTTGCGCCAAGAGGATCTGTCTTTGCAAGATATTCCCCATAATAAATTTTACCGATCACATCATCAATGGTCTTACCTGCATTGCGGTCCTCCATAACCTTATCGCAGGCTCTGCGGCAGGCTTCCCCTGTTACCAGAGTCTGTCTGGAACCGGAAGTTGTACCTGAATCCGGTGCGAACCAGGTATTACTTCTCTCATATACAATATCTTCATGCTTCAGATCTGTATTGGTGACTACCATCTGTGTCAGGACTGTACCAAGTCCCTGGCCGATACAGGAAGCACCGGAATAGATGTGCAGCTTTTTATCTTTCTCAAATACGAGTTTCACGCGGCCTGTATCCGGGATACCGACACCGACACCGGCATTCTTCATGGCGCAGCCGATTCCCACCGGTTTTCCTTCTTCCAGAGCAGCATCATACTTCTTCTTTACAGCTTCCAGTGTCTCCACAAGACCTGTGGAATTATCTACGATCTGACCATTCGGAAGCGTCTCACCGGGACGGATCGCATTGCGGTAACGGATTTCCCATGGAGTGATACCTACTTTGTCTGCCATCATATTCAGTAGGGTTTCTGTTGCAAAACAGGTCTGGGTTACACCAAAACCGCGAAACGCTCCGGCAGGCGGATTGTTGGTATAATAAGCAGTTCCTTCAATCTCGAAATTCTCATAATGATAGGGACCTGCCGCATGAGTACATGCACGTTCCAGCACAGGACCGCCAAGTGAGGCAAATGCACCTGTATCTGATGCTACTTTCGCTTTTACCCCCATGATATTGCCGTTCTCATCGCAGCCCATGGTCATATCCATATAAAACGGATGACGCTTCGGATGAACCAGCAGGGATTCTGCTCTGGTCAGTTTCATCTTCACCGGTTTCTTAGTAGCATAAGTGAGCAGCGCAGCCAGATGCTGTACTGTCATATCTTCCTTTCCGCCGAATCCGCCGCCTACAAGTGCATTCTGTACCTTTACTCTGTCCGTTCCAAGTAACAGGGAACACTCATGTAATGTCTGGTGTGCAGACTGATCTGTGGAATATACGAAAATATCTCCGTCCTCATCATACAAAGCCACTGCGCACTCAGGCTCAAGAAATGCATGTTCTGTCCATGGGGTTTCAAAATGATGACTGATCACATATTTGGAATTACGGATTGCTTCATCTGCATTTCCTCTGCTGATATGTTTATGTGCACAGATATTATTTTCTTCTTCATCAAATACCTTCGGTGCATCCTCTGCCGCTGCTTCCTCAATTGTACGAATATGAGGCAGCACTTCATATTTTACTTTGATCAGTTTCTTAGCTTTCTCAGCTGTTTCTCTGTCTTTTGCAGCAATAACGGCAATGGCATCTCCAAGATAATGTGTCAGACCCCCTACAGGTATCAGTGAATACTGATCATGTTTCAGATGTCCGATCTTATTCTCTCCCGGAATGTCCTCTGCTGTTAATACCGCTTCTACCCCGGAAAGTGCCTTTGCTGCTGCTGTATCGATCTCAAGTACACGTGCACGTGGATATTTACTTCTGAGTGCCACCCCATACAGCATTCCGTCAAAGTAAAAATCATCCGGATATTTGCCGGTTCCCAGTACTTTCTCCTCCACATCCACTCTGGATACTCTATGTCCTATATTCCAGTCCGGATCCAGATCATCCGGAATCACACCCGTCTTTAAAACTTTCGCAGCCAGCCTTACTGCATCCATAATTTTTACATAGCCCGTGCAGCGGCAATAGTTATTGCGCAGTGCATATTTAATCTCATCATCTGTGGGCTCTTTGTTCACGTCCAGAAGAGCCTTTGTACACATTACCATACCCGGAATACAGAATCCACACTGAACAGCACCTGCTTTTCCATAAGCGTAGGTATAGACTTCCCTCTCCCATTCAGTCAGTCCTTCTACCGTGATCACTGTCCTGCCATCCAGTAAATCTGTGTCCGGCACACATGCCTTGCATGTTTTTCCGTCAATTATAACTGTACAGGCTCCGCAGGCTCCTTCACTGCAGCCGTCCTTCACTGAAGTCAGATGAAGTTCATCCCTCAAAAAGCGCAGTAGTTTCTGATTTCCGGTCGGTTCGACCTTTTGTCCATTGACTGTAAATACTGCCATATCGGACTCTCCTTTCTTTTTCGCACGTCTGCCAATTAGGGCAGTCAGCCAGAGTTTACCTCTTTCTGTTTTTTATCTGCCTGTGATACCGCATGAATTTATTACAAAAGTAACATGCGGCCGCGATTCAGCCTGATATGCAACACTGTCCACAGCCTTTTTCTGCTGTGGACAGCGTTAAATATTTCTTTATAAGTTATCTGATATTACAAATTTAAAATTATTTTACAGCTCTTTATTCCTGCTTTCAGACACGCTCTAGTACAGCGTTTCGTAAATAACTATACCAATCGCGTAGGATGCGGATTCGAGTGTGCTGGTATAAAAACGCAGGCGTAGCGGGCTACGCTGAGGCTTTTAGACCTGTGCAATCGGATTCGCAGACAAGTGAGTGGTATAGTTATTTCGAAAACGATGTACTAGGATCATCATTTCATGATCAGATAGCTGTAATCATCGATTACTGCACAGATCAGTCTGCGAAGACCTTCGTACAACTTATCATTTGCATCATCTGCCTTGCAGTCGGAAATCTGACCAAGGAGACGAACCTTGCACTCTTTTGTCTCCGGATTGATCACTGCAAATCCATCATTTGTGCTGTCTGCCATATCTGCCTCAGAAGCAAATAATGTGAATTTATCCTTGTACGGTGCACTTGCATATGGACAGAAGCTCTTGCAGTTGCCGCATTCGTTACACATATAATCTACATGGATCACCTGATTCATTGCCATTCCCGGAACTTTGATGGAGATGTTTGCTCTGTTTGGACATACATCTACACAATTCTCACAGACTTTATTACAGGTCAGACAGCGCTCACTTTCGTTCGCAGCATCCTTGCTTTCTTTGAGTATTGCTTTTTTGGAGTAACAGTCTTTTTCTGTTCCCGGTACAGGCTGTCCTTTTACAATATCATGTCCAAGGATTGCTTTTGCAGCAACCTGTGCGTCGCGGATCGCTTCTACGATCGTAGCAGCTCCCCTTGCACCGTCACCGACAACGTAAACGCCTTCTGCACTTGTCTCCATTGTCTTATCATTGATGCGGGCTTTTCCACGCTCATTGACCGCAATACCATTTGCTTCATAGAACTCAGTCGGAACTTTCTCGCCAACTGCAACGATCACTGTATCAGCCAAAACTTCTTCTGTTTCGCCCGTTTCTGTTACACCTGCACGTCCGGAAGCATCCATGCTGCCAAGTTCCATCTTCTTACAGAGCAGTTTGCCGTTTTCCAGAGATACAGGAGAAAGAAGTTCTTTGAACTCTACGCCCTCTTCCAGTACTTCCAGTAACTCATCTTCTGCTGCTGGCATATAGCGTTTGGTTCTTCTGTATACCAGGTAAACATGTTCTACACCTTCTGTACGTTTCGCAGCTCTTGCAGTATCCATGGCAGTGTTACCGCCACCGATCACAACTACGTTTTTACCCAGCGCAACCTTACCGTCAGTTGCTTTGAAATCTCTTAAGAATTTCAGAGCATTGATGGTTTCACCCTTTTCAAGCTTCAGAGTACCCGGTTTATTTGCACCTGTTGCAACGATCACTGCGTCATAACCCTGTGCTTTTAATTCCTGTACGGATTTCACTTCTGTACCTGTTTTGATCTCCACACCCATCTTCTGGATGAAGGAAACATCTTTATCGATTGCATCATCAGAGATACGGAATCCCGGGATCACATAACGGATCACGCCGCCGGCTTTCTCTTCTTTCTCAAATACTGTTACAGAAGCACCTGCTCTTGCAAGGAAGTATGCAGAAGCAATACCTGCAGGACCTGCACCTACAACAGCTACTTTCTTACCGTCTGCTGTGCCTGCTTTGATCTCACCGATCACTGTATCATATCCGTTTTGTGCTGCGATGAGCTTAGTGTTGCGGATATTTACAGGTTCTTCATAGAAGTTACGTGTACATTTGTACATACAGTTGTGCGCACAGAGAGTACCTGTGATAAATGGAAGTGCATTTTTCTCAAGGATAACTCTTAATGCCTGTGCATAATCGCCTTCTCCTGCCAGCTTCACATAGGTTGTGATATCCTGGTGGATCGGACATCCTTCTTCGCATGGAGCAAAGAAACAGTCAAGGAGCGGAACCTCTGAATCAGTTTTTCTCTTAGGAAGCGGTTTGATGCTCTTTACATGGTGAGCATCTTTTTTCGCATCCTCGGCCAGCTGCTCAAGTGCAGCTACATCAATGCCTTTCCATTCTTTCACACCGTCAGCCATTACTTTCTCTGCCATCTGGGTAAATCTCTGATATCCGCCCGGCTTCAGAAGTGTAGTTGCCACTGTTACAGGCCATACACCACATCCGACGATACGGTCGATATTATAGTAATCAGCACCGCCTGAATAAGCGATACGGAGTTTTCCGTCAAATTCCCGGGAAAGTCTGGCTGCAAGAGAAATGGATAACGGGAAAAGAGATTTTCCGGACATATACATTTCTTCGCTTGGAAGTTCATTTCTTGTAACATCTACAGGGAATGTATTGGTGATCTTCACACCAAACGCAAGGTTCAGTTCATCTGCAAGTGCCTGCAGTCTCTTAAACATCGGAATCGCATCTTCGTACTGTAAGTCATCTTTGAAATGGAAATCACCGAATACCATATAATCATATCCCATGTCATCCATGGTCTTTCTGGCAAATTCATATCCCAGGAGAGTCGGGTTACATTTGATAAATGTGTTCAGATGTTTCTCTTTAAACAGATGATTTGCAATGCTCTCAATCTCGTTTGGAGGACATCCATGGAGAGTAGAGATTGTTGCGGAATTACAGATATCAGACGGAATCGCCTCAATATCCTCTTTTGTAACTTTTTCAAATTTATCTACATTGTCCAATAACCACTGTTTACATTCTTTAAAGATTTCAGTATCTTTTGCTTCCATCATACTGTCAATGAAAGTATTAACCTTTGACTCTTTGATCCCTGCAAGATCATATCCAACGGAAATATTGAACTGGAATCCGTCCTGTGCACCCAGATCAAATTCTTTGGCGATCACATGCAGGATAAACCATGCTTTAATATATTCTCCCATTGCCTGAGGAACATAAAGCTCTGTAGACCATTCACAGTTATATCCTTCATCATCTGCAAGGATACATGGTCTGTTGATACAGGCTGCAAGCTCTGCACCGTCCATCTTCTGAACTGTTTTCAGCTCAAAGAAACGTGCGCCTGCATAGTAAGAAGCAACAATGTTCTGTGTTAACTGTGTATGCGGTCCTGCAGCAGGTCCGATCGGTGTTTCCAGATTTCTCTCAAATATATTCAGCTTCCTGTCAGTTTCCGCTGCATAAGCTCTGTGCTGTCCGAAAACTGTTCCTTTTGTTTTCTTTTCTTCTAATACCCAGTTCATTAACTGTTCAAAGGGCATACAGGTCATGACTTCACTCATAATCCGATCCTCCATTATTTCATACGGTATGGCTTCTCTCCATCCGTTCTATATTTTATTTACATTTATTTTTGCCAGGCAGAAAACTTATCTTCTTTACAATTCTTTACAGATTAACCATTAATATCATCTGCAAGTTCTTTTGCAGCCTGACGGCAGTCTGCCATAACTTTTGCCTCGTCGCATACAAGGACTTCGCGGTCTTTCATCAGGACTTTACCGTTACATACAGTAGTCTGGACCATGCTTCCGTTTACACCGAACATCAGATGTCCGTTAATGTTGCTTTCATTCATTGGTGTCAGCGGATCATAATCGATCACGATCACGTCTGCTGCCGCACCCTCTTTCAGGACACCGAGCTGTTTCTTAAAGTATCTGTTTGCAATCTTTGCATTTCCTTCAAAAAGCATCTGTGGAACTTCTCCCCAGGCTGCGTTCGGGTCGCAGAGGCTGTGTTTGTGTAAAACATTTGCAACCTTCCAGGATTCCATCATATCATGAGTATATCCGTCTGTACCAAGACCTGTGAGGATTCCCTTCTGTACCATTCTCATAGTTGGAGGACATCCGCATGCATTACCCATGTTAGATTCCGGGTTATGTACAACCATGGTATCTGTATCTTTGATCAGATCCATCTCATGTTCATTCACATAGATACAGTGACCGAGCAAAGTCTTCGGTCCAAGTATGTTCCAGTCATGAAGACGGTCAACAATACGTTTGCCATGCTCTTTCAGACACTGATGGAGATCGTAAATGCCTTCTGCTACATGGATGTGATATCCAACACCTTCCGGTTTCAGTTCATTGCAGAGAGCCATTGTCTCATCAGAGATTGTAAAAGATGCATGCATACCCATCATTCCGGCGATCATATCACTGTCGTCTGCAAGTGCATGCTTGATAAAATTCACGTTCTCCATTACAGATTCTCTGGATTTCTCCATTCCGTCACGGTCAGAAATCTCATAGCAGAGGCAGGTACGCACACCTAAATCCTTCGCAGCTTCCTCGATCGCATTGAGGGAACCTGTAATATGGCCAAAACTTGCATGATGGTCAAACACTGTGGTTACACCATTCTTGATAGAATCAATGTATGTAGCATATGCAGAAAGCTTTGTCTGCTCCAGTGTCAGATGACGGTCAACTGTCCACCATAAGCCATCCAGAATATCCAGAAATCCCTGAGGATTATATCCGTTAATGCTTAAGCCTCTTGCGAAGGAGCTGTAGATATGCTCATGGGCATTAATAAATGCCGGCATGATAACCCCACCCTTCGCATCAACAAATTCAGCATCCGGATAAACTTTCTTTACCTCTTCAGTTACCCCCACCATTACTATGGTGTTACCATCCATTGCTACAGCACCATTCTCCAGGAATGGGTTGGATGCGTCCTGTGTGATCATTCTTCCATTACCAATTACCAGCATATAGTTCCTCCTTTCACTTGTCAAAAACTGCCAATTCGCTACTGCTTTTTACCTTTTGTTTAGGAATTATGTACTAATACTGTAACATACTTCTCCGGATAATGCAAGTAGAATTTACAAAAACTTTTTGGTTTTTCAAATTTTTTTTAGGCTTTATGCTATCTCCGGTGAACAGATAAAAAAAGAACGGGGCAGTCATTGATGACAATGAACAACCTCGTTCTTTTTTTGATTTTCCTGTTTTCTGATGAAGCTGATTTTATGACAAATTTTCAGGTTTGTCAACAATTTTTGTAAGATAGGAGAGTTATCCTTCCATAATCGCAGAATTAACCCTGAGCTGTTTTCGTCCATTCTTCCAGAGATTCTCATCCAGCTCCACCTCATAGCCGCCGCCATTTCTCACATGCCACTCATAAAATGGTTTCTGTATATCTGCATACTCTTCCATGATATTCATGATCGTACCGCCATGGATGACAAGTGCCGCCTCTGCCACATGGCTGCGGATGCATCCGGACACAACCCTGTCAAATCCTCTCAGGTTTCTGCTTTTAAACCCTTCCCTGCTTTCTCCTCCCGGAAAAGGCAGAGTACCGTTGCTGTCAATCCATTCCTGATAGTGCGGATTACCTTCCAGCTCTTTATAGTTCTTATTTTCAAATTCTCCGAAATCGCATTCTGCCAGTTCTTCAATAATATGTACCGGCTCTCCCGGAAAAAGAATCTCTGCTGTCTGCACGCATCGTTTCAGAGGACTTACATAAACCGTCTGAACCTTTGGATAATCCATCTTATGCAGAAACTCTGTTCCCTCCTGACATAACGGCTCATCCGTTGTGCCGATATATCTGGAAAGTTTATTCCCTTCTGTTTTTCCATGTCTGATCAGCCATAACTTAATCATCTTTGATCACCGTTCCGATCCCGCAGATCACGCGCGTCACCTTATGGCTGTATGCTGCCAGCTTCGTACATACACGCCCTACAGCCTCTCTGTATTTTCTGTCAAAAGCATCCACAGGTACAACCCCGTACCCTACTTCCTGAGAGACAAGGACAATATCCGGATTCTTACAGATGATTTTTTCCGCAAGATCTGACACATCTTTTCCATTCTCCAGTTCACTGCGGATATACTGCTGAAAACCAGTCACACCCTGAGCATTCATCAGTTCCTCCTCTGTGACAGAACCGCCGTCACTCCACCTTAACTGTGGATACTGTTTCCTGGCATATTCAGTCTTTCCCTGATATGCACCGCCGATTATCATTTCCATACTCTTCTCCTCAAAAATTAGAAACCACCGCCAGGATCAATGCCATCCCAACTTCACAGATACAAAGAAAAAATCCCGAAATATCCCCGGTTGTCCCGCCAAAGTACTTCATCGCAATATGATGATAATACCAGAAAATCAGCAAAGCTCCCACAAAAGCCAGACTTCCCCATACAGGTCGGATCAAGATCATTCCCGCAGCCAGAAGCACCAGATAGACGATCAGCACATTTCTCGAGAGCACGTCTGAAGAATTTCTGGAAAACTCAGCAACTGTACCGTCTGCCTTTGCTTTCGGAAAGGTAATAACTCCAATCCCTGACAGACATCTGGAAACCATAAAGCCAAGGCTCAGAATTCCGATCGCCCTCATATTCTCTGCACTGTTAAACAACTGACTGTAAGCGCCGTACCAGGCAATGAAATATACCGCCGCAGTAATAACGGCAAAAGCACCTGCATGGGAATCCTTAAGAATCTCCAGCCTTCTGCTTCTCTCCTGCCAGGAACTCAGGGCATCCGAAGTATCCAAAAGACCATCCACATGGATCCCGCCTGTCACAAATACAGGTACCAGCACCAGCACTGCTGTCACGAATCCCGGCTGATACCCAAACCGAAGTCCCAGATACGCCACCAGCATAGTCAGCCCGCCGATCACAGTTCCGATAAACGGAAAAAAACAGAACATATACTTCATATTTTCCTTTGTCCAGTCAGCGCGGGGCATGGGAATCTTAGAAAACATGGCAAATGCCACCTTAAAATTATTCCATAAAGATTTCATTGATCAATTCCTCTTTTTCATATTATGGCAATCCTGTCAAATATATTATTTGCAAAGATTGCTTCAGGTATCTGTGGATTTGTGAAAGACTGGTATCCCATATACAACTTCCACCACTTCATCAGCTCTCTGCGCAGCAGCCTGATTGATTTTTCCCAGATATTCCAGATAAGAATCCATATCTCCATCAAACACAACCGCATCTGAAAAAATCTCATTTGTAACGATTACCACATGAGCAGCCTGTTCCAGCAGATTCTCAATCCCTTTTGTAACTTCCGAAACTGTCCGGTCATGGGCTCCCTGCTCTTCAAACATTTCATTTGCCACCAGATTCGACATACATTCCAGAAGCACCACACATCCGGCAGGCAGTTTCACATTTTTGAGCCCTGTATAGCACTCAACTGTCTCGAAACCTTTTCCTGCACGCATCTTTTGGTGTCTCTCGATCCTTTTATGGCTCTCTTCATCAAAAGGGTGCATGGTCGCTATGTAAATCCTCTGTGCATCCCCGAAAGAAAGCACCCTGTCTTCCGCAAAAGCAGATTTTCCGCTCCCGCTCCCCCCTGTCACAAGCGTCAGCATTATTTCAACTCCTCATACTGTTCCACATGGATATCATCAAAAGTACTCATAGAATGATAAACCGCTGCTGCCAGATCAAGGATCGGGAATAAAGCTACTGCTCCGGTTCCCTCGCCCAGACACATATCCGCATGAATGATTGCCTCTTTCCCCATATTCTCAAGGATCAGATGGGCAGCAGGCTCTTTTGATACATGGGATGCAAGAATATAATCCCTCGCAGCCGGGCAGATACGCATGGCGATCAGCGCAGAAACACAGGAAATAAATCCGTCCATGACTACAGGAATACCATAAACCGCACCTCCCAGAAAGACACCTGCCATTCCAGCGATATCAAGACCGCCTACCTTTGCCAGAACATCAATGGCATCCTCAGGATCCGGTTCATTTAATGCAATGGCTTTTTTGATCGCATTGATCTTGCACACAAGTCCCTCGCTGGTCAGACCTGCGCCGCGCCCTGTCATCTCTTCCACCGGCTGTTTCAGCAACACAGAAGCAACTGCACTGCTGGTGGTTGTATTTCCGATTCCCATTTCCCCTGTTGCCAGAATTCGGTAGCCCTTATCATTCAGTTCCCTTACCATGTCAATGCCTGCTTCAAGCCCCTTTACAGCCTGTTCTCTTGTCATGGCAGGACCCTTGGTCATATTCTGTGTACCATAGGCAATTTTATGGTCTGTGCGGACTTTTGTGTCCGTCACCATCCCCATATCCACCGGAAAAATCTCCGCATGGTTCTGCTTACACATCACACCGACAGATGTGTCATATTTCAGAAAATTCTCGGCAACGATGGCAGTAACTTCCTGTCCGGTCTGTGTCACACCCTCTTCTACCACGCCATTATCCGCGCACATGGCGATCAGACCTCTCCTGGAAAGATCCACCTCTGCGTTTCCTGTAATTCCCGCGATCTGGATCAAAAGAGTCTCCAGTTTTCCAAGAGAATGCAGTGGTTTTGCAATACTGTCCCATCTTTTCTGTGCAATCTCCATGGCATTGTGATCTAATGGCTTAATCTTTGCAATAGCTTCTTCCAGAGTCATGAGTTTTCCCTCTCTTTTCCTTCATTATTTTGATTTCCCTGTTGTGAACACAAAAAATTTACTGAATACATAATTCAGTATCAACACAATAAACTGTGTCAGGAATTTCCCAATCATATCATTAAGCCCCATCACTGACACAAGCAGCCATACACCGCCAACCTCGATCACCATAGTGACCAGTCTGGCACTGACAAATTTGCAGAATGGCTGAACATGATCCTTCAATGTCTCGCATTTATCCTGAAAAACATACTTCGAATTTACCACATAGGCAAACAGGATCGCCAGGATGATCGAAATAATATTGGCGATATTCAGCTCCACCTTCAGCTTTCTGAGAATGAAAAAGCTGACCAGATTTACCATAGTGGTACATCCGCCAAAGAAAATATAGCGGATAACGGAACTTTCATACATTTTTCTGATCCATTGCTTCATAAAATATATCCTCTCAGTTCTGTATATTTCCATTCTTAATTACTTTTGAAATAATATATCTCGGTCTGCGCTTTACTTCTTCATAAATCTTGGAAATATAATATCCAATGATCCCAAGACTGATCATCATGGCACTTCCCACCAGAAGCAGCACCATCAGCAGGGTGGTATAACCTTCCACTGCAGAACCTGTAAAATACTGCACAAGCGAATAGACCATAAGTACCAGCGAACAGATAAAACATATCGCTCCTGTGATTGTAACAAACTGCAGCGGAAAAGTAGTAAATGCCACTATATTTGTAAACGCATATTTCACCAGCGCCCAGGGAGACCACTTGGAAACGCCGGCCTCTCTCTCCTGCACCTCAAATTCCACACTGGTAGTCTTATATCCCACCCAAGAAGAAGTAGCCCGAAAGAACATATTCCTCTCAGGCATAGACAGAATACTGTCCACAGCCTTCCTGTCCATCATCTTAAAATCCGAGGCATCCTTCATATTCACCTTAGTTGCCTTAGACATGATATCATAGAAAAATCCTGCACATTCTTTATGTAAAAAGCCCTCTTTTCCTCTGTCTGCCTTCACGCCCTCGATCACTTCATAGCCTTCCTGCCACAGCCTGTACATCTCAATAAGTGTCTGCGGCGGATGCTGCAGGTCACAGTCCATGACAGCCACCACATCTCCGGTAGCCTGCGCCAGTCCTGCAAAAATCGCTGCTTCCTTTCCGAAATTTCTGGAAAAAAGAACGCCTGTCACATTCGCATCCCTCTCTCCTGCCTTCTGAATTTCTTCCCATGTCCGGTCGCCGGAACCATCGTTTACAACCACCAGCTCATAGGGAATCTTCGCTTCTGTAAGAACTTCCGCCAGCACCCGACAGGTTTTCCCAACCATCAGCTCCTCATTATATGCCGGAAGTACCACTGATAATTTACTCATGATGTCATTCCTCATTTTGTTTCATTCATTTACAACAGACCAATTTCTCATTCACTGTCTGTTATTCCTATAAATATTTTCTATAATGTCAGGGGCAAAAGGTATTTTGCTCCTAAGCACTTTACAGCTCCTGCAATTCTTATTTCTACTTTATTATACACAAATTTACAGAAATGTCCATTCCAACAATCTGCATACTCCAGTGTGTCAAACACTTCACAGGATAGTAGCACGTATATTACTGTTCTCTTCGTTCTCAGTAACGAGACTCAAATTCATTCCAGACTTTCCTGAAGCAATGGAATTTGAATTACTTTTTCTTCCTGAACACCAGCATTACATATATAGCCAGCCCCAGAACAGAAAGAAGCATTCCCGCTTTCAGGTAAGGTGTGCAATATGTAAGGCGTATCTCATGTGAACCAGGTTCCAGTTCCAGAGCCATAAACATGGTATTCGCCTTCTGAAGCTTCGTTTCTTTCCCGTCCACATAAGCCGTAAATCCCTTACTGTACGGAACAGACAACACAAGAGCTTTCTTTTCGGAAACACTGATATCCCCTGTAATCTCATTCGTTCCCATTTTTACATTCTCGAGAGCTTCTTCACCCAGCTTCACAGTTTTTTCCTCAATCCCCTGCACCGGCTGACTCACAACCCTTAATTTATCATAGGTATAAACACCCGTATTGGCAAAGGTGATCGTCATAGTACGAACTCCTGATCTGGAATATCCCATATTGCAGAGAAAATCATGCCGTCCACTGTAGGCATTATACTTATCCGTAAAAATCTTTATGGTCTTGGTCACATCATTGGAGCTGACTGTCATAGCCGCTTCCTTTGATTCCTTCCAGTATCGCCACCGGCTGTCCTCATCAAGAACCTTATTTTGGTCATACTCAGACATCTTCTTCCACTGACTGTTACCAATCAGTTCTCTCGGTGAAAGACTGTCATAATCCAGATTATCTGCGATCAGGTAATTCTCACTGTCCGTAAGACCATGGAACACAAGCTTCATCTGCGCCCCTTCCTTCGTCACCCTGATTGCTCCCTTAGACAGAGCGCAACCATCCCCTGCCTCCATACGATACTGGATATTCTCATTATCAGCATCAACAGATGCCTCAGGCAGTGTACTCTCCTCAAGCACCACACCGTCCATCAGAGCCTGCTGCTTTTTTACCACATCCATTTTCTCATATTCCGATACAGGAATATAACTGTCATAAGTATAACCCAGAGGCAGTGCATTCTCATTCTCATAAGCCCTGCACTCACTTTTCCCCTTTCCTGCAGAACCTTTCTCCCTGTTATATCCATAGGAAAGATAGCGGAAATTATCACCACTTATCACAAAATACTTCACAGAAGCCAGCCTGTCCAGAATCGTCCTTCCGTCCAGGTTCTCATAATGCTGCTCCCATGGCGTATTCAGATACATTTCACTGAAAAAATCACTGATACTGCTGTTTGCAAGACTGAAATAATAAGCAGTACTGTTCGTACCCATATACATAGAAGTATTATCATAGGGCAATGCCCCATACTGGTCATAACGATAGACACCTGAATCCCCGGCAGCAAGAACCGCCTTATCCGTATTCGACTCCAGCTTATCCAGCGACTCCTCTTCGGCTGCAAACTCTGACAGATAATCCTTCTCATAAGAATACTGATAAGAAACATTCAACATAATGCTCACCACAAGCAAAGCACTGAGAAGCCCGCACATATACTTCCCCTGCAGAAAAATATTTCCAAAAGAAGTAACCGTAAACACAGCCAATACCAGAACCAGCACACCTGCCATATTTCTCTGTGTCCTTGCAGCCTTCGCAAACAGAGCCAGCACACAATAGACCACGACCATAACAAAAATCTTCTTTTTCTCCCTGACAGTCAGAGTAAACAGCTCAGGATACGCCTTCACAAAAATATATGCGATCATCATCCCATAAGCCCAGATCCACCTGTTGGACACATAAGAGAAACCATTGAGCACATGCCCTGCAAAAGGCACCAGCAAAAACAGATTCAACAGCCCAAACCCTAATTTCAGATCCAGATACTTCTTCTTCCTGGAGAAAAGCACAAACACACCCGCCATAGCAACAGCAGAATACCCGGCAACCCCCCACTGGATCATATTCTCCCCGATCAGATCACCCAGATACTTCTCATAATAAATTTTATCATATAAAAGAGGCACATAATTCTCAGCCTGAAACCTGTCCGTACCAAAAATCGTCATGATCACCGGAAGAAAAATAACCGCCGCGATCATCAAAGCCACCGCATAATAGCCGATAAACTTCACCAGCCATCCCAGAACATCCTTCACACTTCTCTCACTGAAAATCCCAAAATACCGGAAAGCCGCATAAATAAACATAAAAATACAGATCATATAAAAGAAATAGAAATTCGACATAGCCGAAACCGCAGTCGCCCAGATAAACAGCCATGGCTTCTCCCTCTTATAAATCTTATCAATCCCCATCAGAACCAGTGGCAGATAAATCATAGGATTGGAAAAATACGGATGCTTCATAGCCGCATAAATCGTCCATCCCGCAAAAATATAGATCAACGTTCCCATAAACGTCGCCTGCTTCGGATTCTTATGATAAAAACAAAAAACACTAAAAGAAATCCCTGCCAGATAGATCCTCAGAAAAATCAGAACCTCATACAAAACCTCCGTCTTATCCGCCGGCACAAACACAGACAACAAAGTCAGCGGATCCCCGATCACATAATAATGCAAAGTTGTAAGAATATCTGAACCATACCCGATATTCATATCCCACATAGGCAATTCCAGCTTATGCTCTACAAAAATCGTATGCAGAACCTCCCTCAGATACCGCCCATAATACGCCAGAGAATTCAAATGCTGCGGAATCCCATCATGACTCCACACCAAAGACTTCCCATTACCCGCAAACTGATAATAGATAAAAAAAGAAATAACCCCAAATACAAGCGTATATAATAAGTAGAAATCCTTCTTACTATCCCTGCTCACAAATTTCCTCATAACCGCTCCTTTATATTCTATCATTCTAAACCGAGTTATAAAGTTCTCACTGATTATAGACAAATATCCAATACTTGTCAAATTTATAGCCAACATTATTTCATTGTTTAAGAACGACGAAAGTATTTAAATCAGCCAACAACCAGCCGGGGAATGACAGAACATCTGAGGCGAATCTCGAGGGTTCATGTAATTTCTTAGTATTTGGAAAGCCGCGTTATTCAGAAATTGCTCACTGTTTGAGCGAAGCGAGTTTGAGCAATTTCTGAATGTTTTTAGCGGTTTTTCAAATACTTAGAAATTACATGGTTCCGAGACTGAGCCTCAGATGTTCTGCCATTCCCCGGCGTCCCCTTTTTAAGCAATACATAAAAGGACCGCGATACAAAAAGTACCGCGGCCCACATATATCGTCTGGACACTATAAATAGCTCTATCTATTTATTTTTTAATGATTTATAAACTTGTTTACAGTCGTTCAAAAACCGAAAAGATTATTCAGCGCTATGAAGAGCGATCAGCTTCTGCAGATATTCAAATCTAGCCTTAGCCTCAGCCTCATTCTTAGCAAACAGTCTTGCAGCCTTCTCAGGATTCTGACGTTTCAGAGAGTTGTAACGAACCTCACCGTCAAGGAATGCCTGATAATCTTCCATGCTCGGAGCCTTGGAATCAAGAGAGAACTTGTTTCCTTCAGCTGCAGGATTGAATCTGAAGTTATGCCAGTATCCAACCTTAACTGCTAATTCTTCCTCTGTCTGAGCTTTTGCCATACCTTTCTTAATACCATGGTTGATACATGGAGCATAAGCGATGATCAGAGATGGTCCCGGATAAGCCTCAGCCTCTGCAATAGCTTTTACAGTCTGGTTGAAGTCAGCACCCATGGAAATCTGAGCAACGTATACATAGCCATAGCTCATAGCGATGGAAGCCATATCTTTCTTCTTAGTCTCTTTACCGCCTGCAGCGAACTGAGCGATAGCACCTGTAGGTGTAGACTTGGAAGACTGTCCACCTGTGTTAGAATAAACCTCTGTATCGAATACCATAACGTTGATGTCACGTCCACTAGCGAGAACATGGTCAACACCACCGAATCCGATATCGTAAGCCCATCCGTCACCACCGAAGATCCACTGGGATTTCTTAGCCAAGAAATCTTTCTGAGCAAGGATTTCTTTTGCTTTGTCACATCCGCAAGCTTCAAGAGCAGCAACAAGTTTGTCTGTAGCAGCGCCGTTTGTAGCACCTACAGCAAATGTATCCAGCCATTCCTGACCAGCTGCCTTAACGTCTTCGTTTGTTCCGTTAGCAACAACATCTTCAACTTTTGCTTTTAAGCCATCGCGGATAGCTCTCTGAGCAAGAAGCATACCATAACCAAACTCAGCGTTATCTTCGAACAGAGAGTTGGACCATGCAGGACCCTGTCCCTTAGCGTTTACTGTGTATGGTGTAGATGGTGAGGAGTTACCCCAGATAGAAGAACATCCTGTTGCGTTTGCGATGTACATTCTGTCACCGAACAGCTGAGTGATCAGTTTAGCGTATGGTGTTTCACCACATCCTGCACAAGCTCCAGAGAACTCAAGCAGAGGCTGTTTGAACTGGCTGCCTTTAACAGTTGCTTCTTTAAATTTAGCGATAACATCTTCTTTAACCGGCAGTTTAACTGTGTAGTCAAAGTATTTCTGCTCGTCTGCGCTTGCTTCAAGGTTTTCCATAGCAAGTGCTTTCGCACCTTTCTTACCTGGGCAAACGTTTACACAAGAACCACATCCTGTACAGTCAAGTGCGGATACGGACATTGTGAATTTGTATTCTTTCATACCTGTAAGGTCTAATGTCTTCATGCCTTCAGGAGCATTAGCTGCTTCTTCAGCTGTCAGAGCTACAGGACGGATAACTGCGTGCGGGCAGACATAAGCACATCTGTTACACTGGATACAGT